>PJUD01000010.1_pt1 | contig 417849 bp, 295 predicted proteins | sample 1512341 | NCBI WGS metagenome assembly PJUD01 (sample SAMN08177675, study PRJNA422409) | Feces metagenome, whole genome shotgun sequencing project. | isolation source: Chicken feces (3) enriched on wood chips: beechwood xylan treatment | host: Gallus gallus | place: USA: Madison | collected...
ATAACCGGTATTGATTTTGGCCACAAGATTAGGTAACAACTCATAGCTCAGCGCGATATTGCTGATTAAATTTTTAGTTCTATTTTCAACTGTACGCTCCAGCGCAGCAATAGGGTTATCTATAGTCCAATTTAATTCTCCATCGGCATCGTAAAGGGAGAAATTTGGAGGCAGGGTCTGAAAGTTTGTAAACGATAGTGGAATGACTTCATTTTTATCCGTTGCATAACTTGCCGATAGGGAAGCTTTAAATTTGCCGTCGTTACTGTGGTAGTCGAGGTTGCTTCGGAAGTTACCGACGGTAAGACCGTTTTTCTTTTGATATACAGTGTTTTCACGCCTAAAGCCACCGCCAAGGAGGTAGTTGAAACCCGATGATCCCCCCGATAAGGATAATTCAGCATTGGACGTATGGGCGATATTGCCAAAATATTCTTTTTGCCAGTCGTGATCTTCCGTTTGGCTCCATTTCAGCAGGTCAGGGTAATCATTGGGCGTAAGCTCAATACCATCGTTTTTTGCAGCTTCACGCCGCATCTCCAGATATTGGGTGGTATTGAGCATTTTTACATAGTTAGCGATAGAACCAAAACTATGGTAATAATCAGCGCTGATGGTGGGACGACCTGCCTTACCGCGTTTGGTGGTGATCAGGATCACACCATTGGCACCCCGGGCGCCATAGATGGCGGTAGCGTCTGCATCTTTAAGTACTTCAATGTTGGCAATCGTGCTCGGGTCAATACTTTTAAAAGGGCTTTCACCCAAGTAGGAGGAGGTAAGGCCATTAGCACCGATATAGGCAAGTGAATTGCTATTAAAAGGAATACCATCAACAATGTACAAGGGTTGTCGCGCTTCACCATCCTGATTGACGGTATTAATACCCCGTATCTGCACTTGGGTCTGTATGCCCGGTAACCCGTTGAGGGTATTGATCATCATACCGGGAACCCGATTTTGGAGCGCAATGAGTGGATCTGCTGTCGGTGTTTTCTCAATGGTGGCTGCAGTGACGCTAGAAGTAGAGCCCGTATTGAGCCGTTTGGATACCTCTTGCCCATACGACAGTACGCTGACTTCATCAAGCAGGTTCTGCGTCTGCAACAGTTGCATGGTAACGGTGTTTTGGCTAGTTGACACGGCAAGCTGCCTTTCTTCGTAACCAACGGAACTGAATACTAAGGTATCTGTATTGCTGGTCCGCTCGATTTTAAAAGCGCCTTTATCATTGGTGAAAGTGACTTTGTCGTTGCTTTTGTTGTAAACGGTTACCAATTCTACGGGGCCGGATTTGTCCCGTACAGTGCCGTCCACAAAAAGCTGTTTGTCAGCTTGCTGTTGTTTTTGATGCTGTTGGCCGCTTTTCTCCCGCAGAAGAATGGTGATCTCTTTTCCAACGATCTTAAAAGTGAACGGTAAATCCTTAAAGGCTTCTTCAAGAACATCACGCAAGGCTTTATCCTTTGCCTGAACTTTGACAACTGTATTAAGGTTTATCTGATTACCAGAGGCGATGATGTTATAGCCTGTCTGTTGTCGGATGGTTGAAAAAAGTTCTTTGAGTGTTGGTTTGCCCTGATAATTGAGCTGTTGACCAACGACTGTGCTACCAGCAAGAAGCGACGTGACCAAGAGCAAGTTTTTTAGACGATTCATCTAGTCTGTGATTTAGGTTAATGTGTTTAGATTCTGTATTAAAAAGGCTTCGTTATTTAATTTTGTGGACAACTATTTTGCCGTCACGATAGTTAAAGTTTAATTGACCGGTGCTTTCCAAAAAGGTAAGCGTTTTGGTCAACGATTGATTTTTGTCGATAGATCCCCAAAATATAAGCTGTTTCGTAGCAGAGTCTTCGTATTCAAAATCTACATTGTACCATCTCGAAAGTGTAGCCAAAATGGCATCGAGCCGTTCGTTGTCAAATAGGAAATATCCTTTCTTCCAGGCCGTCGCTGCTTCGATATTGGCCGGTAGAATCTGGATCGATGTCTTGGAGATGAGCGATCGCTGTCCGGGTACAAGCAGGCGTTGATTTACATCGACCGAACCTTCAAGCAGCGTAGTTTCCACAAACTCGCGGTTGTCATAACTGTTGATGTTAAATATGGTGCCCAATACCTTGACTTCTTGATTTCTGGATTTCACGATAAAGGGTTTATGTGGGTTTTTGCTTACTTCAAAATAGGCTTCTCCTGTTAACAAGACTTCCCGCTTGGCGGCAGAAAATTGCATCGGATAGCTGAGTGTCGAAGCAGCATTCAGCCATACTTTACTCCCATCGGGCAGGTTGACCTGATATTGACCACCTTTGGGAACTTCAACGGTTAATTTGCGCGATTGCAATTCCACAGCGCTGATAGGCGATCCATCTAAATAGACGGCTGTTCCGTTGACGATCTTAACACCCGATTTGCCTCCCTTGAGTGCGATGCTTGACCCGTCTTCCAATTTCAGGATGGCCTTTTCTTGTCCGGGTTTGAATTGATCTATCGCGGCTAGGGTATCGCGATGGGACTGTCCACGCGGGATAAAGTGTAAAGCAAAAGCAATCAGTAGGACAGCAGCTGCAGCACTAATCCAAGCGGCCCTTTTGTACAATGACCTACGCGAGGCTAGCTTTGCATCAAGCTGCTGTTGGATTTGAAGGAGTATGGCATTTTTACGATCTTCCTGCTCGGCGCTATCCAGTTTCCATTCTACAGCTTGCTGCGCTTCGTACCACGATTCTATCAGCTGGTTTTCCTCCGCTGAACTTAGACCGAGTTCGTACTTCAATAAGATTTCTGCAATGTTATTCTGTCCCATGAGCGCCATTGTTTATAGTATAGTTGCACCAAAACGTATTTGGTGGTAGATAAATAGTAAAAAATAATGAAATTTATTTTAAGTCGATGAGAAGGAGGAGAAGAAGCGAATAAAGACCCTGTTTCTTGAGGTTATTTCTCAGAATGTTCAGTGCGTTGCTGATTTGTTTTTTGACCGTTTGGTCAGAGATGTCCAGACGTTCTGCAATTTCCTTATAACTAAGTTGTTCCTCTCGGCTCAATAGAAATACCTCTTTCATTTTTGCTGGGAGCCGTTCAATTTCACGATCAATAATCTGCTGCAGCTCTTTACCTTGCTGCTGGTCGCTCAATGAAAATCCGGTTACGTCGATATATTCCAAAATAGACGCAATCAGCTTTTTTTGGTTGCCTTGTGTCCGGTGATAGAAAAGAGCGCTCTTGCGGGCAGCCCCATATAACCAGCCGTGGATATCCTGTATTTCGGAAGATTGAGTTTTGTTCCAGAGGTTGACGAAAATATTCTGCAAGAGATCTTCTGCATCGGTCTGGTCTTTCACCAGTTTGGACAGGTAGATGAGTAAGGGATCCCAATAGGATTTAAAAACAAGGTCGAACACCTGCCTGTCACCCTGCTGTAGGCGCTGTAGGATATATTTAGATTCGATCTCATTTTTAAGATTCACGTTAGTCGTAGTAGGTGACGGCAAACTTAGATAAATTTGTGATTATTTGCAATAAAAGGTTCCGCTCGATTTTTAATGCCCAACTGTTTTATGCAAACTTTTTTGTTCCAGCGTTTTCATTCCAATGGCTCCAACATATGAAATCCTTTTAAGAAGCATACAAATATTATATAGCACTCTATGAGCGAAAAATTAAAATCCTTTATATATTTGATCGAATTAATTGAATTTCGCATGATCAAATCGGTTTTAATATCTTTACTTCAACGCGTTGCCGACGGAGATCATGATGCATTTCAGGAGCTTTTTGATATTTACCGCCCAAATATCTATACGACGGCACTAAGAGTGGCTGGTAATGAATGGATAGCTGAAGATATCGTACAGGATACATTTGTTAAAGTATGGCTGAATAGAGACCAGTTGACTGCTATCGATAACTTTGAAGCCTGGTTATTTATTCTGGCAAAAAATATTACGCTAAATTTGCTAAAGAAACAGGATAGCTATAAAAAATATGCGCATGAAGAAGCTAAATCTGCCCTCTTACGTGTATATCCTGAAGCCGACTATCTTGTCCAGGACAAGGAATTTCAAGCATTACTGAATGAGGCTATTTCTCGCTTGTCAAAAAAGCAAAAAGAAACCTATTTGTTGATAAAGGAAAAACATATGAAGCGTAATGAGGCCGCTTCGCTCTTGAATGTATCGCCAGAAACAGTAAAATGGAATTTGGATCAGGCTATGAGAAATATACGTGCATATTGTTTGGCAAACATGAAAGAGCTGCCGCTGATCATCGTACTGCATCTATTTTTTAAATATTTGTAGTTTTTTTTAAAAGTCCCCCCCCAAAGCTTTTTCCTGACTGTCATATATAAACAAGCATAAATTATGTTTATGTTATTGCCAATATAAGATCTTATGGACGCTGAAAAAGCAAAACGAATCAAATATATTTTTGCCCAATGTATAAATGAGCAAGAAACGTCGGACGAGCGAGCCGAGCTGCAATCCTATTTTGCTGATAAGGACGCACATGATGTGCTGGGGCGTTCGCTTGTCGAATCTTTCGAAACACCGAAAAATGTTGTTGACATGCCGATTGAAAATCAACAGCAAATTCTTGAAGCAATCTATAATCTCGATGGCTCCAAGGTGAAGAAAATAGACTATCGTAGGTGGATAAGTATCGCAGCCTTGTTTTTGATGGTTTTGACACCATTTCTTTTTCACGTTGAAATAAATAAGCGCCCAATTACGTCAAAATCCAATAAGCTTAACACAGACCATCAGCTGCATTCCAAAAATGAAGAAAAGCGTAAAATGTATGATCGGAATCCAGCGGTTAAAACCGCCGTGTTAGAGATGGCCGATGGATCGATCATTAATTTAGCTAATCTAAGTTCCAAAAAACAGCTAGCTGCAGGGCGTATTTTGATACATACTTCGGCTGAGGGCACTTTACATCTGGATTTTGCGGATGTAGAAAATCTTAACCAAAAAAGCGCAAATCTGATGCACGCCATAAAAACACCCCGTGGTGGTACCTTTAGCGTCCGACTTCCCGACGGAACTGTCGTCCACATGAACTCGGCATCCAAATTAAGTTTTCCAAATTCATTTTCAGGCAATGAACGAAAAGTCTCTTTCGAAGGAGAAGGCTATTTTGAGGTCGCAAAAGATCCGGTTAAACAATTTGTATTAACAGTAGGAAAGGGAATACATCAACAAGAAGTAAGAGTCTACGGTACTAAATTCAATGTTTGTGCCTATCCGGACGAGAATGAAGTGAGGACAGCGCTCGTCGAAGGAAGTGTAAAGGTGAAGGAAGTGAACACAGAGTCGGAAATGTTTTTAAAGCCTAATGAGCAATTGATAGTTAACAATTTAGGTTTTTCTAAAACATCGTTCAATCTAGAGTCTACGCTTGCATGGAAAAATAATCTGTTTTATTTCGAGAACGAACCCATCGAATCGGTCATGAAGAAGATCTCGCGGTGGTATGATGTGGACGTCGTTTATACCGGTACAATCTCAAAAAATAGACTTTGGGGACAGATTTCCAGAAATAAAAAATTGATGGAGCTCTTAGAATTACTGAAGAAAACTAACGACATAAACTATCAACTAAATGGGAAGGAGGTCATTATACAAGGAGAGTAATCAATCACATTTATACTTAGTAATTATCTATGAATTTTTAACCTAAAATGTATTATATGACCCAAAATATAATACAATTGAAAACAGCTAATGAAGATACTATCTAATAGAACTAACCGAAGATGGGTGTTATTTTATTGCCTTGCCATGTTATCCACACAACATGTGCATGCACAAACGAAACACCGTACCACGATCACTATAGATCGAAATGAAATTACTTTAAATGAATTATTGTCTGAGATCCGCAGACAGTCTGGCTATGATTTTGTCTTCACGTCATCAAAGCTTGACTTTAACAAAAAGGTAAGTCCAAAATTCAAAAATACAGATCTTATTCAGGTGTTGAATCATTATTTCAACGCCAATGCAGGGGTATTTTATATTTTCAAAAATAAAACCATCATCTTACTGGATGAAGAGAAGGCGGAGTATAAATTAATACAGGGGACGGTTATTGACCATATCAGCAAGCAACCGGTCGTTGGTGCTTCCGTTTCAATTAACGAAAAAAGAATTGCCACAAAAACCGATGCTAAAGGTAATTTTACACTCAATATTCCTGAATATGCAAAAGAACTTTACATATCTAACCTAGGTTTTAATAGTCAAATTGTTCCGGTCACTCCATCTGTCCGCTACGCGGTAGAATTAACAGAAAAGAGTGAGGGCTTGGACGAAGTGGTGGTCACCGGCATTGTCAACCGCGACGTTAAAAATTTTACAGGATCTTCGGTCAATATTTCCGCACAAGAATTAAAAAAAGTAAGTGCTCAAAATGTGTTTGCAGCTATTTCTGCTTACGATCCCTCTTTTCGCATTGTGCCCAATAATATTGCCGGAGGAAATATTAATCGCTTGCCAGACATTCAGATACGTGGACAAAATTCATTTCCTAACCTGACAGGGGAACTTTCCAATAATCCGAATGCGCCATTGTTTATTTTAGATGGTTTTGAAGTGTCTTTACAACGAATAATGGACTTGGATATGAATCTGATCGCCAATATTACATTGCTTAAAGATGCTTCTGCAACAGCAATCTATGGTTCTCGCGGGGCCAATGGTATTATGGTTGTATCGACAATATTGCCGAAGCCAGGTAAACTGCAGCTTACTGTAAACAACGATTTTGGTGTGACGACGCCGATACTTTCGGTGTACAACCTATTGAACGCACAGGAAAAACTGGATTTTGAGAGAAGAGCAGGTATTTACGAATCATCCAGTGCGCAATATCAACATAAATTGGATGTGCTTTATAGTGAACGGTACAAGGCGATGTTAAGCGGTGTAAATACTGATTGGCTCAAAATTCCAACAAAAGTAGGCTATAATAACAGAACCTCTTTGTATGTTCAAGGCGGGGATGAGACACTGCGGTATGGCGTTCAGGTAAATTCGGATTTTCAGAACGGCGTTATGAAAGGACAGAACCGTACAAATTACGCTGGTCAGTTTGATCTGAATTACAAGGTAAATAAACTGCAGTTTCGCAATTCCCTTCGGATTTTTCAAAACAAATCAAATGAGTCTCCTTATGGCGGCTTCAAGAACTATGTAAACCAAAACCCGTATTGGAATCCATACGATCAAAATGGTAACCCCAAAAAGCTGCTAGAGGATTATGAGATCAACCTTACTGCTTTCCAGCAACCTAATCCGCTCTATGACGCTACGCTCAATACGAAAAACCAAACTGAATATTTTGGATTCAGTAATAACTTTACGGCAAGATATGCACCTGCACCCAATTTTTACGTAGAGTCAAATATCAGCATTAACCGTCAAAAAAGCTCTTCGGACCAATTTTATCCCGCTGAACATTCGATGTTTTTAACCGTCGATGATATTAATCGTAGGGGACAATATACCGCGCGAAATGACAATAATTTCTCTTATGAGAGTTTGACTACTGCAAACTACTCGTTGGTAAAAGGAAGAAATCAATGGTTTTCAACCTTAGCGTTTAATATTGCCAGTGCACAGACGGATTATTACAGTGTTACGGCAGAAGGATTTCCTTACCAGAAGTTGGATAATTTATTGTTTGCGGCCCAATATCAGGCTAATAGTCGTCCCTCCGGTGATGAAAGCACGGTCAATCGTATGGGATTTGTGTATAGCGGCAGCTATACCTACGACAACCGCTTTCTGACAGATGTCTCGATACGTCGAGACGGTTCATCTCAGTATGGTGCAGATAGGCGTTTTGGTACATTTTGGTCGACAGGTATTGGTTGGAATATACACAATGAACAATTCTTAAAAGACAACCCCTATATCAATAGATTAAAGTTACGAGCGAGTTATGGCGCAACAGGGTCGATGAACGTACCAGCATACAGTGCGCAGTCGCGTTATAGTTTTGGTGTTGGAACTTCCTATTATGGTGAACTCGGAGGGGCTTTGATGGGACTGGGAAACACGGATCTTACCTGGCAAAACGTCTTGAAAAGTAACCTTGGCATCGATGCTGAGTTATTTCGAAATATATTGAGTTTGCGATTTGACTACTATGTTGAGAATACAAGGGATGCAATCACAACGGTAACACTGGCCCCTTCGACAGGTTTTTCTTCTTACAACGAAAATATGGGTAAAATCCAGAATAGAGGGTTTGAATTCTCTGCTCGCCTAAAACTGATCGAAGACAAATCAAAAGGTTTTTTATGGGCAGTGAATGTCAACGGATTTACCAACAAAAATATTTTGAAAGAAATATCCAATCGTCTAAAGGCATCCAATGACCGGTTTAACGCCGATAATACAGCGCAAATATATCCAAATATAGTTTTAAAAGAAGGTCAATCCACAAATACGATTTTTGTTGTACGGTCCTTAGGTATTGATCCCGCCACAGGCTCGGAAGTGTTTCTAACGAAAGACGGTCAACGCACCTACAGTTGGAACGTGGCGGATAAAGTGCCATTTGGCATCAGTCAACCGAAATGGAATGGAAATTTTGGTACCAATCTGATGTACAAAGGTTTCGAGATGAATCTCTTATTCAATTATCAATTTGGAGGGCAACTCTATAATAGTACGCTGATTGATCGCGTGGAAAACGTCGATGCTAAATTAAATGTCGACAGGAGGGCCTACGATTTGGGTTGGAAAGGAGAGGGGGATGTCTCATTATACAAACGTATAACTGCAACACCTACAGTGACACAACTGACTTCCCGCTTTGTACAGGACGACAATAACCTGATTCTGAGTTCTGCATCATTAGGCTATAATTTTTATAAAAACCAATGGATAAAAAGATTAGGTTTCAGAAGTCTTCAGGTATCTGCAATCACCAACGACTTATTTCGGATCAGTAGTATACAAATTGAACGTGGGACAAGTAATCCTTTTGCTCGCACATATTCTTTATCGCTTCGCGCGGGCTTTTAAACAACCAACTATGAAAAGAAATTTTATATTTAAACTCTTCGTTCTGCTGACAGTATCACTAAGCAGTTGTAAAGATTTTCTCATTGTGGATCCTAAATCTTCATTGTCCGAAAATCAGATGTTTGAATCAGAAGTCGGATTTCAACAGGCATTGACTGGGGTGTATTCGCAGCTGGCTTCAAGAAATTTATATGGCGATAATCTATCAATGGGTTTTGTATCAGCATTGGCACAGAATTATGCCGCTGCGAGCAGCGGATCACCATTTTATAGAACTAAACAGTTTAACTACGACTATGCAGAGGTGCGTTCATATCTAAATCAAATTTGGAACAACGCGTATTCTTCGATAGCTGGTGCCAATAAGATCATTGCGAATGCGGACTTAAAAAAATCGATGTTGTCGCCGCAATCATACGCATTGCTTAAAGGAGAGTCGCTGGCTATAAGAGCACTTTTGCATTTCGATTTGTTACGCTTATTTGGGAAAAGCTTCGCAGAAAATCCCAACGCAAAAGCAATACCTTATAAGAAAACCGTCGACGAATTTGCAGTTGTCCCGTCTACAACGGCAGAAATTATAACGTTGGTGTTGGAAGATTTAAAAGCAGCTGAAGACTTGTTAAAGCCTTATGATGGTGTTCTTGATGATATTAGCCCCAGGCGGCATAAACTGAATTATTGGGCTGTTAAAGGCTTGGAAGCTCGGGTAAATATGTACGCGGGAAATAAGAATGAGGCATATCAAGCGGCCCAAGAAGTTGTCAACTCAGGAAAGTTTGTTTTTGTCGCTGCTGAGGATGCGGGGGCATCCGAGGCCTTTAGAGACCGGCTCTATCTTTCGGAATTGTTATTTTGTATACGTCCAACAAATTTGGACACTTGGGTAGAAAATATCTATTTCCGATACCGGTCGGGTACCACAACGAATCTGTTGCGTTCTGAAGCACAGTTTAAGGTGCTTTTTGAAACCTCAAACGGGGGCGGGGCTTCAGATTATCGGTATGCTTATGGAATAAACAACAACGGCTCAAATTCGGTAACGACCAAATATTGGCAAACATATTATTTTAAGGATCTAACGGATTATAAATTAGATCGGCTTGTGCCTATCATCCGCCTATCTGAGCTCTATTATATCATGGCCGAATGCACAGAAAATCCAACTTTGGCTTTGCAATATCTCAATCAAATTAGATCCGCCCGCGCATTAACACCTTTAGTTAGTCAAAATAGTGATGCTAATTATATTCAATCAGAATTGCAAAAGGAATATCAAAAAGAATTTTATGCAGAAGGACAGACATTTTGGTATTACAAACGCAAACAAGTAAAGCGAATGCAGTTTATGACTTCAGATTTTGACACAAAAAAATATGTGTTGCCGATACCGAACGACGAACTAGAATTTAATCCTAATTATAATTAGCTATGAAAAAGAGTTTTGTATTTTTGATGTTAACCGTGCTTGTTTTTGCATTCTCGTGTAAGAAGGAGACGGTGGATACTTATTCTGGACCTAACATATTATCTTTTTACCTGAATTCTGGTGAGTCGGACAGTATTTCTTATTCATTTGCGATGTTAGCAGCTCCTAAGTTGGTCGATACCATTTTTTTAAAGATGAGAATGTCAGGTGCACCTGTTGATCATGCCAGAACTATTTCCCTAAAACCGGGGGCCCGAACGACCGCTGCTTTGGGAGAAGATTTTGAGTTCCCAAAAGTGCAATTGCCGGCAGAGAAACTAACATTAATCTACCCCGTCGTTATTCATCGAACAAAAAAAATGGATACAGATATCTTAATTATAGATGCAGAAGTTGAATCAAGCGGAGAGTACCAAACTAATCTTTCGGGCACTGAAATAGGGGAGACCAGAAATTTGCCTAATATAGTCATCAAAGTAACCAATTTACTAGTAGAGCCTACTTATTGGCCTTCAGTTGAGTACAATTTTGGTACATTTTCTCAGGTAAAATTCAGATTTATGATTCAGTCTACCGGGCTTAACGACTTTTCAGATGAAGCACTGGGTTATAGTGGCTCATATAATATTCCAGTGAAACTTCGGAATGCTTTAGCGGCATATGAAAAAGCAAACGGTCCGCTGATCGACGAATTTGGAAATCGAGTTACATTTTAATTTATTAGCTATGAAATACAAAGTATATTTTTTAGGATTAGTCCTTATCATGTGGATTTCGGCATGTAAGAAAGATGAGAATAGTATTCATCCTATCAACATCGTGACTATTGAGTCAGATGTTACCTCTTTTGAGGTAACACAGCTCGATTCCTTACATGTTCCGCTTAAGCTGTCAGAATCTTTGGCAACAAACGGCGATTCCTATACATACCAATGGAAAGCGTATAAAGTTAGTGGAAATTCTACCGTTATATCAACAAAAAAAGAACTTGATGAGCGTATTAGTTTACCATCTGGAAATTATGAGATGGAGTTTCGGGTTAAAAATTCCAAGACAGGGGTTGAAACATTGGCACTTTTTCAATTAATCGTCAATTCCGCTTTTTCGGAAGGATGGTTGATTTCACATAATAAGGATGGAAAAGCTAATTTTTCGTTTCTGCGTGTTGACGATGAGCTATTTATGCATCCGGCGGAGGACGTCAATCAAATGGAATTTCATGGAAAGGCAATCGGAGCTTTTGGGAAAGTGGATTATAAATTCGCATTAACTTATTTTTTTACAGACAAAGAGATTTATCGATTCGACGCCGAACAGTTTTTACTCAACGGTACGACAAAAGACATTGTCTCGGATGTCAGTCAGATTGATAATCAAGGTGTCAATTTTAACCTTTCACATGGTGGATATGACCAAATTTTGATTTTTAATAATGGAATACATATGGGTATTTCGGGGAGTTTCCCCTTTGAGACCGATATTGATAAGAAATTATTTTCGGATAGACTTACTGGAGATTATTTCATATACCCAGAAGTAATATCTACCTATTACAACGAAACTTATTTCTATGATAACAAGTATAAGAAATTCTTACGCGTACAGAGTTTGGGAAGGGACTTATATCTTCCGCAATACCGCGTAACGGATGCCTTTGATATGAGAGATGTAGGCAAAACATTAAAACAAGTAGCGTATGGAAGCCGTGACTACTTTTCGAATCAAGCTTATTTTTTAATGCAGGACGCTTCGGGTTACTATCTGTATGAACTGTTGGGTAATATTCCTAAATCTGTTCAGAAGCTAGATAATGTTGCCGATGTTGATAAGATCGTTTCTATGGCAGGATCTGCCTCAGTGAGACATATTTACTACGCTACAGAGAATAGCATTTATCTATACGATTTCTTGGCGCAGTCCTCACGTCTGCTTTACACCTTTCCTGCTGATGTAAAAGTCAATAGCATAAAAATGTGGCAAGCTTATTCTGGCAACCCTTACAACAACAAGCGTCTGGTAGTGGCCGCGAATTCGGGAAACAATGGCTCAATATATTATTTTGATTTGGAGCCAACAGGCTTATTCAAGAATAATGCGATATCAAAGCAGATTGATGGCTTTGGAAATATAGCCGGTATAAGTTTTAAAAATAAATATTAGTAAAAATAAAACGTCATAATGAGAATTATAGATAAAATAAGGACGATTGCTTTGTTTGCGTTATTAAACATTAGCTGTAGCACGTTAGTTTGGGGCCAAGAAAGCCAAGAAATGGAAAAATTTAGCCTCATGTATAATACCCTTAAATCCTTAACCTCGGTGGTTAAAAAGGACAGTCTGCTGGTTGAAATGCAAAAATATGCAAAAGGTAAGGAAGAGATCTATAGTAGTTTACTTGAAGCAAGCAAGGTGATTGTTATTGAAGCATATGCCGAAAAAGGTGATTTGGAAAAATCCATTTATTGGTTAGAACAACTAAGTAGCCCGAGGGATAAAAATTATGCAAGAATCGGCATAATCAAATCTTTAATTTTAGAAAATAGAATAGCGGAAGCTGAAAAGCTTTTGGGAGAAGACTATAAAAATGACGCGATAGATGATCAGAAATCCAAGGGAGTTTTACAGGCCTTTCAATTTCTATATGGTGAGATAAACTTTAAAAAGCAACGGTATGAAATTGCAAGGCAATATTTGAGTGGCGTACTTAATTCTCAGTATGTCGATCCAAACTTGAAGGAACTGTATATAATTGCAGCAATTAAAACTGGAGATAAATCGATTGAACCAGAAATCGAACGGGTCCTTGGTGCTGTCGGAGAACGTTCCGTAGATTTCTTGGAAACTGTAAAGCAATTTTATACGTCAAAAGACGGCAATTCCTCGCAGTTCGATACATTATTGAAAAAGACAGCTGAAATTAAAGCAAAAGAACTGAGCGAAAGAATAATGAAGTTAGCAGTAGATTCTCCCTCACCTTATTTCTCTATTAAAGATACACAGGGTAAAACAGTTTCTCTGCAGACCTTAAAGGGTAAAACCGTAATAATAGATTTTTGGGCTACATGGTGCCAACCCTGTGTAGCATCTTTTCCGGGAATGCAGAAGGCCGTTGATTATTACAAAGAGGATAAGGATGTGGTGTTCATGTTTGTGCACACTGCAGAAAGGTTTGATCCGGAAAAATCTACCTCAATGGCACTAAATCTTATCAAAGATAAAGGATACAAGGGCTTTGATGTATACATGGATCTAAAAGATAAAAATACTGGAAAACACCCTTTGCTAGATAGTTTCGAAATATCGGGACTCCCCACTAAATTGATTATCAACAAAAAAGGCATAATCAAATTTAAAAATGTGGGCTTTGTTTCAGAAGAGGAAGCGGTAGATGAAATTAAATTAATGGTTGATTTAGCAAATAAATAATATGAAATATTTAAAAATTAGTGGAATAGCCCTCTCTCTTCTGTTGGGATTACAGTATAATTATGCGCAACAAATGAAATTAGAAGGCAAAGTTAGCGGTATTGAAGGAAAGACAGTGCGTCTAGCGTATTTAGATCGCCATCAAAATAAGGTGGAAGATACACTTAAAGTAAATAATAATGAGTTCTCTGGAACGGTAAAGGTCGGAGATATTCCAGAAAAAGGCGTTCTATATATCGGTCGAATTGGTACACCGTTCTGGATGGAGGCTGGTGTAGTGAAAATAAGTGGATCGGAAGGCTTTGATGGAAACATTGAGATATCGGGTTTGAAAACACAGGATGAAGCCATTGGCTATGCCAATTTCAACAGCGAAAGACTGAAAGAACTTAATCAGGTTCTCTATTCTAAAAACAGTATAATTTCTCCGGGAGAACGAGAAGACCTCATGGAAAAATATCAGCGGATTAAAAATGAATCAGAAGATATTTTTGTTAAAGATCATCCTAATAGCTTTTTTAGCCTAGAATTGATAGCTAATAGCAAACAGCGCCATGAGAAAAAAATGCAGCTTTTTTCCAGCTTAGACTCTGTGTTGAAGGGTTCCGTATTTGGAAAGCAGGTTTTAGAAGATTTAAAGGTTTCGGGTCGAAGTGAATCTGGACAGAAGATTTTATCATTTACAAGAAATGATATTAACGGTAAGTCCGTTTCTATTGAATCCTTTAAAGGGAAATATGTGCTTATTGACTTTTGGGCAAGCTGGTGTAAGCCCTGTCGCGCAGAAAATCCAAACGTATTAGCGGCTTATAATAAATATAAAGATAGTGAATTTACCGTAATATCTGTCTCTATTGATGATGATATAGAGGCATGGAAAAAAGCTATTGCCCAAGACAAATTACCTTGGACTCAAGTAAGAGATAGAAAGGATAAAAAAAGTGAAATTCTAGACTATTATGGCATAATGACAATTCCTTCAACTATACTTATCAATCCTGAAGGAATTATAGTGGCTCAGAATTTAAGAGGAGAAGCGTTGGAAAAACAATTAAAAGATATACTGTTAAAATAGTAGACGGAAGAGCACATCGATTTCCGGCAATTTAAATTGCGTTAAGTTAAAGATTTCAATAGGCCAGAGGCTCGGCAGCGAATAGAAACTTTATTGGCTACCCAACCTTTGGCCTTTTAATTTGATAATATTATAAATAAGATGCAAAGAGTTTTGTTCTTTAAGGGGTTCTGTTGCTTAGTGTTTATGACGATAAAGACATGTCAATTGAAAAAATCGAAATTTCTTAATCTTTTTAAATTTTTATTTAAAAAAGCAAAACCGTTTTAGTTTTGTTATATTTGTTCGTAACCAAATTAAGGGAGTAATCCACACATTACTAGGACACAGTGCGTGAAAGACCAACTTATGAAATATTCCTGCAATAGTGAAGAGAAGTCTGTCTTGATCTCCCTTCGTTCCGGCTGCCAGCGTGCTTTCCGGCAGGTCTACAGTATGTATAGTGGGCGTATTTATCTCAACATCCGTAAGATGGTCAAGTCCGAAGAAGACGCAGTCGAACTATTACAGGAAGTATTTATTAAAGTATGGGATAAGCGGGAGCTGATTGATCCCGAGCAGCCTTTTCGAGCTTATCTATTCCAGATAGCCAAATATACTGTCTATAATTTTATCCGGCGAAATAACCTCGAAAAACAAGTTCAGGCCTATCTTAGTCTTCACAATACAGCCTTGTACAGTCACGTCGAAGAAGAACTCTATGAAAAGCAGTATGAAGAATGGCTGTCACAGACCATTGACCAACTACCGCCGCAACGCAAACTGATCTATAAACTTTGTAAAATTGAAGGCAAAACCTACGCCGAAGTAAGCGACTTATTGAGTATATCGACATCTACAATTAACGACCACATCGTAAAAGCTACGAAATATATAAAAGAGAAACATGGGATCCTGGATAAATCCACATTGCTCATTATTTCTTTTATACTTCTCCAACAGCATTAACGCATAAAATTTTCATTGCACAGAAAAAAAGTAAAATAAATTTGCAGACAGAGCAGATGATCTGTACCGCTGAAGTGTATTAGCTGAAAAGAGCGTAACCAATTGTGGAAAAGAAAACACTTCGATATACGTTAAGGCGCTATATACAGGGGAAACTTAGCGAAGAAAATTCCCGTGCGTTTTTGTCCTATGTGAAATCAGGCAAGGATAAAATGTTACTTCAGGAACTCATCCAGGAGGTTTTGGACGATCCCATCGATCAACATCTGTTGGACGATCCAACCTTATTGGCCGTACTGGATAATACCTGGGACCAATTGCATCTCCAGATTAATAAACCGAAAACAAGATCGCTGTGGACTTGGAAACGTGTTGGCGCAATCGCAGCGGCTATTATTGGACTATTATTTATTGGTCGCTGGTTTCTTGCCGTTGAAAATAAAAGTGTGGCTCCGCAGACTGCACAAAATGTAATATCGCCCGGAAAACAATCCGCAACCTTAACGCTGGCCAACGGCAAGCAGATTCGTCTACATGAAACACAAAACGGTCGGCTTGTGGAAGAGTCGGGCATAAGGATATCTAAAACAACGGATGGCCAATTGATTTACGAGGTCAGCGCTAAGACGCAGGGCGAAATCAAGCAAAATACCTTATCGACAACCAAAGGAGAAACCTATCGGATTAAACTACCTGACGGTACACAGGTATGGCTCAATGCGGCCTCTTCACTCAGCTATCCGGTTCGTTTCGCCAATCAGAAAGACAGAACTGTCACACTGACCGGAGAAGCTTATTTTGAAGTGGCGAAGGATGCCAAACAGCCCTTTATTGTTCAGGCAGCTGATCAGCAGGTCAAAGTGCTCGGTACTCATTTTAATGTAAACAGTTATGCCGACGAATCGGCAGTACAGACTACTCTTCTTGAAGGTCGTGTGCAGGTCAGTTCCCATAATCAAAAATTGCTACTAGCGCCGGGAGAGCAGTCGAGCCTTACAGCGCATGGGGTGCTAAAATCCCGCCCAATAGATACAGCTCCGGTTATTGCCTGGACAAACAACGAATTTATGTTCGATGGAGATGATATCGAAAGCGTCATGCGCAAGGTCGCACGCTGGTATAATGTCGAGGTCATCTATCAGGGTAAAAAAACAACCGAGAAATTTGGTGGCGGAATATCGCGTTTTGATGATGTTCAAAAAGTCTTGAGCCTGCTCGAAAAAACGGGTGCCGTTCATTTCAGAATAGACGGAAAAAAAATACATGTACTTCCGTAACGATCCTGTAAACAATGAATTACACAATAACCTAAATAAACGAATCGATGAACAAAAAACGACAAAACGAATAGCCATAAAGGTGGGGTATAAAAAGCAACCAAGATCCTGAAGGGATCTCGGTTGCCGTTTGGGACAATTAAAATTTAACTATCCAATCTGCAGTATGTTTCTGTTTTGGACGACTCGAATACACTGCAAATAAACCTTACAAATGTATCAAAATTATATCAGAAAAAAGGAGATAGCATATCTGCTATTCCGTAAACTATGGCTTATTATGCGATTGACAACCATAATTATCTTGGTTACTTTTATGCAGGTTAGCGCTACCACCTTTGCACAAAAGGTAACATTAGAATACTCCAACATGAGCCTTAAGAAAATATTTAGGGAACTCAAATCCCAGACGGGATACAATTTTCTTTACACGGAACGGCAGATGGTAAACGCTAAGCCTGTTGACATAAAAGTTAGGGACCGTCAATTGTCGGATGTATTGGACCAGATCTTTAAAGATCAGCCCTTGTCTTACCAGTTGGATAATAAGACAGTGGTCATTTATGATAAGCCAAAAGCTTCCATAAAGTCCGTACCGATGGAGTTTACGATGACCCCAAATCAGGTTCCTGTAAAAGGACGGGTGATCAATGAACGTGGCGAACCACTCGCAAATGTCTCAGTGCGGGTCAAAGGAAATGAATCTATAGGTACGACCACCAATAGTGATGGTCTATTTACGCTCACAAACCTTTCGCCCAAAGCGACCCTGATATTCTCCTCTGTTGGTTATGATGCATTGACCGGGGAACTGTCTTCCCTGCGGACCGATGGATCGGGGCTGCTCAATGTGATCATGAAAAATAGCAACAGTCAGCTCGAAGAAGTTATCGTAATCGGCTATGGTACCACGACACGTCAGCGTGTTGTCGGGGCCGTTGATCAGATCAGTGCGAAGACTTTCGAAAATCGACCTGTAGGAAATGTAACGCAAGCCCTTCAAGGAGCCTCGCCCAGCTTGACTATCCAACAGAAAAGTATGGACCCTAATGATAATTCGATGAATATCAATATTCGTGGGATTTCTACCATAAACAGTAACGCACCGCTGGTGGTGATCGATGGAATTATTACAGAAGGCGGAACGCTCAATAAGATCAATCCGGATGATATCGAAACGGTGTCGGTATTGAAAGACGCAGGTTCTACGGCTATATACGGTTCGAGGTCTGCAAATGGCGTTATTTTGGTAACCACCAAAAGAGGACGCCAAAATCAGCGGCCCGCAGTGACTGTCGGCACACAGTGGGGCGTGCAAGAACCTAAAATTTTATTTTCACCAGTTGCCGGATATGAAAATGCAACTCTCCGTAATCTTGCGCTGACCAACTCAGGAATGGATCCACAGTTTTCACCAGAGGCTATTGCAGACTTATATGCCCATCAGGATATCGAGCGGTGGAACTTGCCGGAAATCATGAAAAACTCTTTTCAGCAAAAATATAATATCAGTGTGGCCGGGGGCGGCGATAAAAGTTCCTATTTGTTTTCCGGCGGCTTCTACAATCAGCCCAGCAACTTTGTCGGACAGGACTTTGGTATTAAGCGCTACAATTTGCGGAGCAACCTCAGTACAGAGATAGGCCGTTTTAAACTGACCTCAATCTTAGCCTATACCCGCAACAACAACATGAGCAATACGGCCGGAAGTGCCATTATCAATGCCTCCAGACTTCCTCCTTATTACTACTACCGCATGCAGGCCGATAATGGAAAATACCTTGTCAACAATGCACTGACAGATCAAAATCCTTTGGCTGAACTAAATGAAGGCGGCTATATCAAAAACGATAACGACTATTTTAATATCAACCTGAATCTCGAAGCAAAACTGTTCGAAGGTTTAAAACTGCGTGGTATCTTCGGAGCGGACATCTATGCCGATCACCGTTCTATCCGTAGAATCCAGGTGCCACTATATTCCAGTCCGGATGCCTCGCAACCTCAGGTCTACGTCAATTCAGACCGCAATACGGAAGATTTTAACGAAAAAGCGTCCTTACTGAACTTTCAGCTGCTTCTGGATTATGACCGGACTTTTGGCAGTCATCATGTGTCAGGTCTGTTTGGAGCCTCCAACGAATCCTATACACGCCGACAAAACGAACTGAAAATGAAATTTACTGATCCGGTTCTCGGTACACCTACCACAGGAACAGTTATTGACCCTGTGAGTGCCCGTGTGACACCAAATGGGACGCTGCAAAATAGTATCAATTCGATCTTCGGTCGTGCCGGATACGACTTTGCAAGTAAGTATTTTGCCGAATTTAGCTTTCGCTACGATGGATCTTCTAAGTTCTCGAAAGCTAATCGCTGGGGCTTCTTTCCTTCGGGATCCCTCGGATGGCGGGCATCCGACGAAGTATTTATGAATTGGTATAAACAACATGTCGGTAGCCTAAAAATCAGATCTACCTATGGTGTTCTTGGCAATCAGGCCGTAGACGACTATGCGTATTATTTTACCTATGAATCTTATCAGAACAGTTATGGATTTAACAACAAACCTGTTTCTGCTGCAGGATTTAATTATGCCAGTCTGGATCTACGATGGGAGAAAACCTATAATTTCAATGTTGGCTTGGATGCCAGCTTCTTTCATGATAAATTAACGGCCAGTTTCGATTATTTTAAAAAGCGTACAGTTGATATCTTGATGTCGCCACAAATACCTTCCACATTCGGAACCTCCTTAAAGAATCAGAATTTAGGGGAAATGAAAAATGAGGGCTGGGAAATCAACCTAAGCTACCGGGCGACAACAGGAGATTTCCAACACACGATCAATGCGAATATGGGCGATAGTCACAATAAGATTATTGCGATGCCCGGTGATGACCGTATTTCAACAGTCGATAACATTACTAAATTGACGCGTGTTGGGCTACCTTATAATTCCTACTATGGGTACAAGATGGCCGGATTCTTCCAAAATATCACGGATATTGAAACTTCGGCCTTGCCGAGCGGTATTACTGCAGCAGATCTGCGCCCGGGCGATGTAAAGTATGTGGACCGGAATAACGATGGAATTATCGATGCACGGGACCGCTTTGTGTTGGGCAATGGTTTCCCGCGGTTTACATTTGGGCTTACCTATAACCTGAATTATAAAGATTTTGATTTTACTATGTTCTGGCAGGGAGTAGGCAAGCGCGATATGATGATCCGCGGAGAATTGATCGAACCATTTCATCAGAATTATTCATATACCATTTATCAGCATCAACTCGATTACTGGACACCGACTAATATTGATGGACGCTGGCCACGATTGACCGCAAATGGATCAACAGCATCGACCAACAATTTTGGGAAAGATTCTGATCTCTATCTTTTCAACGGGAAATACGCGCGATTGAAAAATATACAGGTAGGTTATTCGCTGCCAAAAGAACTAGTGTCGAAATTGGGATTGCAGCGCGTTCGCTTTTTTATCAATGCCCAAAACTTGCTGACTTTGAGCAAAAACTCCTGGATAGATCCCGAATCCTCCGAATTTGATTCTAACATGGGTGGTTCGGCCAATAGTGCCCGCAATTATCCGACGTTGAAATACTATGGCGGTGGATTAAATATTCAATTCTAACCTTTTATGTAATGAAACTATATAAGATACTTGTAGGAGGCTTGAGTTTAATGGCAATTCTCCAATTAACATCCTGTAATAAGTTGGATACGCTGCCAACAGACCGTTTTACCGATGAAAATTTTTGGGACTATCCAGAAAACTCCGAAAAAATGGTCAATATGGCCTATAATCAGCTGTATTCAGCAGATCGTATGTGGAATGATGAAGCCCTGAGTGATAATATTTTTGAGGGGCGCTCAAACACAGACCAGCGTGCAATCCGTAATGGAACTGCCGATCCGACACTGGGCCGCTTTGGGGCAGAGTGGTCCGATCTCTACGGCGGTATTAAGACCTGCCATGTCTACCTAGCGAATGTGGAGCGTGTACCCGGAATGGACCCAGCACTCAAAAAACGCCGTACCGCCGAGGTGCGCTTTATCCGTGCATTTCTCTATTTTAGACTTGTTAATTTCTATGGGGCTGTGCCTTTCTTCACGGAAGATATCTCACTGGACGAGTCCAAGACGCTACCACGGACTGAAAAAGCGACTATTATGGCATTTATCCATCAAGAGTTGGATCAATGCATCGCCGATCTACCGAACAAAGATGCTTTACCGGCAGACGACCGCGGCCGGATTACCAAGGGCGCCGCTTCAGCCTTTCAAGCCCGGGCCTACCTGTATGAAAGCAACTGGAATAAAGTAGTGGAGTACTGTGAAAATCTGATGAAAAAACAAACGGAATTTGGAACTTACGCATTATTCCGCAGTTATCCGGAGCTGTTTACTGCAGCCAATGAATATAATTCAGAGGTTATTCTGGATTATGCCTATGTACCTTTATTAAAAACCTGGAATAAGTTATATGATGCAGCACCGATCTCTGCACAAGCACGTTTAAACGGTTATGCACCATTACAAAGTCTGGTCGATAACTATTTGACACTGGGCGGAAATACCATTGCTACGGATCCGCAATATAACGACAATAATCCCTATGTCAACCGCGATCCACGTATGGCCGCAACCATCGTTTTTCATGGTGGACAATGGACTGATTTTGACGGTACAACACGCAAGATCTTTATCAAACCCGGCTCTGGTACAACAGATAAGGAACGCCTCGACGAATATCAGGGCGCAAGTGCCAACGCTTCCGCCACAGGGTATTACGTAAAGAAATACTACGATGTAACAGCAACGGTAAAATACGATGCCGGATTGAACATCATCATGTTTCGGTACGCCGATATCTTATTGATGTATGCAGAAGCAAAAGAAGCACTGGGACAACTCAATGCAGCAGTATGGGATATGACGATCAGACCTATTCGTCAGCGGGCTGGTTTTGAAGCATCAAAAGCATTGGACTTTCCGACTACCGGGGATCTGAAAACAATTGTCCGAAATGAGCGGCGAAGTGAGCTCGCTCTTGAGGGATTGCGTTACTATGATATCATGCGCTGGAAAGCTGGTAAAACCTATTTGGACGGCCAGGTATTGGGTGCTAAATATGGTGGTAACAATAGTAATATCAAACTGGATATCCGCCGGTTTGATGAAAGTAGAGATTATCTCTGGTCGATACCACGAACCCAGATCGATCTAAATAAAAATTTATTGCCTAACAATCAGGGCTACTCAAACTAAATTTAATTAAAAAACTAGCGCAAACGGCGCATTAAAAAAATGTACGTTTCGAACCATAAATTAATGATATAGACATGAAATGGTATTTTAAAGTTATAGCAATGGTCGCATTGGCTGCGAGCATCGTTTCCTGTAAAAAAGACGATATGAAATACGCCGACGCAGAGGTGTCGGCTGTTGAGAACCTATATGCCCCTGCAGATGGAAAAGCTGTCAAATTATTAAGCTCCAGTTCCGCCGCGCTCTATTTTGAATGGGAGTCGGCATTGGTGGCCGACGGTGGGGCAGCGCAATATGAAGTTGTTTTTGATAAGCTCGATGGCGATTTCAGCAAACCTCTTTATACAGTCACGTCGGATAATAATGGAAACTCAAACGGCGCCAATATTAGTCACAAAATATTGAATCAGGTAGCAACGAAAGCTGGGATCAACCCTGGTGAGAGCGGCGATGTGATCTGGTCCGTATATGCTATCCGTGGAATGAAACGGGTATTGAGCAAAGCAAAGAAAGTGTTGAATATCAAAACACTGGAAGGCTTTGCGGAGATCCCCGATGAATTATTTATCACTGGAGAGGCGACTGAGGGTGGAACGGATGTTGCCGCATCTTTACCTTTTAAATTGGTAGGTAATGGTGAATATGAGATCTTTACAAAATTGGAAGCCGGAAAAAAATACACCTTTACGGATCGCAAGTCTGCTGAGGGGCGTGTTTTCTATTCGGAAGATCAAACCAAAATAAAAGAAGGTGAAACCGGAAGTAACAGCATTGCCAAGACGGCAGTATATCGTATTCGAATTGATTTCAATGTGGCAGCAGTTACTTACACAGAGATCAAAAACATGGGCGTTTATTTTTCTCCGTCCGGAGCTGTGGTGTTGGATCTACCTTATCAAGGTAAGGGAATTTGGTCTGCAACTGGTATCATCAATTTTAAACAGGAAAGTTGGGGCCGTGACCAACGTTATAAGTTCCAGATGGAAACCGTCAAGGCCGGAAAGGCTGAGACCTTACAGCTGGGAACTCAAAACGGGACGGACAGTCCTCCCAATAGTTCATCAGCCCCTTCTTATTATTTCGTCCGAATATTGCCCAATCTTTCACAGTGGGACGATAAATGGAAATTTGCGGATGCAGTAGACGGCCATCCAACAAAAATATCGATGATTTTACAAGGCGACAAAGACTATACGCATACTGTCGTACCAAATTAAAGGAGGAGACCCCATGAATAAAATGATTATACTGTCATCCCTATTGTTTCTACTCTTAGGATGCACCAAGATTGAGGACAGCTACCCCTATGACGACACTGTACAGGAAAGCTGGACAACTATTGCAACGCAGGTTTCCGATAAGATGATTGCCGGATTCTGGAATGAGTCCGGGTATTTTAACAATGCGATCAATCAATCCGATCTGGGATTTCAATATTGGCCCAATGCACATGCGATGGATGTTGTTATCGATGCCTATCTACGAACGAAGGACAGCAGATATAGTGCCTATTTCAGCAAATGGTTTGAAGGTGTGAAGATCAAAAATGGCAATACCTATTATAACGTATTCTATGATGACATGGAATGGAATGCACTGACCATATTGCGCTTATATGAAATTACCAAGGATCAAAAATACCTCGACACGGTATTGCTTTTATGGACAGATATTGCTGGCGCATGGGATGAGCAATATGCAGGCGGTGGATTGGCTTGGAAGAAAGATATGCGCTATAGCAAAAATGCTTGCTCGAATGGGCCAGCTAGTATTCTGGCAGCTAGACTATATCGTTTGACAAAAGATGAAAACTATCTGACCTGGGCCAAGAAGATCTACGAATGGCAAAAAGCAACACTGTACAATCCGTCAACGGGCGCTGTTTATGACAATATTAATGGTCAGACAGGTAATGTGGATATGACAACACTGACTTATAATCAAGGGACGTTCCTTGGTACCGCAGTGGAGCTTTTTAAGATTACTAAAGATCAGCTTTATCTGGTTGATGCGCAAAAAATTAGTTATTACACAATCACACGTTGTATCGATGGCGGGAATAATATTTTGCGCGACGAGGGAAGCGGCGACGGCGCATTGTTTAAAGGGATATTTATACGATATTTTGTAGACTATTTAAATCAGGAAGGAATTGATGCAGCTTACCGCAGTAAGTTTGAGAAATTTTTGGTCAATAATGGTAAAATTGCCTGGACCAAGGGAACAAGTATACCGACGCTGTTCTTTGGTCCGTCCTGGGCCCAACCACCTATTGGCAACAGTGAAATCACTGCCTATGCAAGTGCTGCGATGCTTTTTGAAGGATTAGCAAGCTATGAAAATAAATTAAAATAATGGAATGAACACAAAGAAGCCTTCGTGACCCAAAAGGTTTCGAGGGCTTCTTAAAATACATATGCTGATGAGACAAATCACTAAGATAACGACAACTGTGCTGCTGTCGGGTTTATGCTATTTAACAGGCTATGGGCAATTCAATAAAGGACAGTCTGCCGAACGTGCCCAAAGAACGTTAGCTATTATTTACGCTAAGTATGGAAATACCAAAAATAAACTGTTGACTGAGAAATATCCCTTCGACGAAACCTTTAAAGCGGACTATCTGGATAATCCCGAACAGGCGGCAGGGCAAAAGAAATATGCTTACCTATGGCCCTTCTCGGGGAGCTTTTCCGCTGTAAACACATTGATGGAACTCCCAAAGAACAAAGCGCTTTACCAAAAGATCTTAGACCAACGCGTGCTGCCGGGATTAATGGAATATAGGGATTATTCCAGAGAGCCTGTTGGTTATGCGTCCTATATCAATTCTGCTCCGGCATCAGACCGGTTTTATGATGATAACGTCTGGTTGGGTATTGACTTTGCCGATAGTTACCTGCAGACAAAAAAGGTCGATTATCTTAGGCATGCGAAAGAGATCTGGGCTTTTGTGAAAAGTGGTGCGGATGACAAGCTCGGTGGTGGAATCTATTGGTGTGAACAGAAAAAGGAATCTAAAAATACCTGTTCCAATGCTCCTGCGGCAGTATTTGCACTAAAGCTCTTTGAAGCTACTAAAGAGGGGGACTATCTGAATGAAGCACGACAACTCTATGACTGGACAAAGGCAGGTCTGCAAGACCCAACGGATAAACTCTATTGGGATAATATTCAGCTCAATGGAAATATTGGTAAGGCCAAGTATTCCTATAATTCCGGACAGATGTTGCAAGCGGCAGCGTTGCTGTACAAGCTTACCAAGGAAAAAAAATATCTGATCGATGCCCAAGAGCTAGCAAAAGCTTGTTTAGCGTATTTTTTTCAGACCACGGACCAAGATACTTTTCCAATGTTAAAGAATAGTAATTTATGGTTCCATGCTGTAATGATGAGGGGATATATCAGTTTATTGGAACAGGACGGAAATAGAACCTATATTGATATTTTTGCGAAAAACCTAGACCGTGCATGGTATAAGATGAGGGATCAGGACGGACTGTTTGATGTCGACTGGACTTTGGAGAAAAAGCAAAAGTCCAAGTGGCTGTTAGATCAATGCGCTTTTGTGGAGATGTATGCACGTTTGGCAAAACTGGGATATTAATTCATGTATTAATTTGCTGACGACGATAGAAGAGGCGCGACCAAATTCGATTGCTTCCATCGCGCGGTTATTCAACTCCTGTTACAGGATGCTATTTCCGCTTGGGGCGATTGATTGCATAAGTGGTATTCCATTTGAAATAATTAAGTTTGTGGTATAGCGCTTATAAAAAATGCAATCTCTTTATTTCTATTGGTTACTTGTCTGTTCCTTCGTGGGTACGGCTGTTTTCGGGCAATCGCTGGATTATCCCTCTTTTCGCAATATTTCCTTGGGAACGAATGCAAATACAGTCCACTCTTTTGCACAGGATAGCTTGGGGATGCTTTGGCTCGGAAGTAACAATGGGTTATTTAATTATGATGGCTATGCACTACAGCCGCTCACGGGGACCAAATCTCCTTTTCAAACGTTCGTTTACTGTATTGCGCTGATCGATAATAAACATTTCGCATTGGGGACAGGGCAGGGAGTGCTGCTCTATAACTATCAGTACGACCGATTTGAATCTTTTCCGACAGGGGGACCTGGAGATGTTAGGTCTTTGCTCCTTGTTGGCGACACCTTGTGGATAGGTTCAATAAGTGGTTTGTATTGCTATAATACCAAGACACGTAAACTTATCGATTATCAGAATTCTTTTCCAAAGAACAAATCAAAAACGGCCGTGTATGCACTGGAAAAGGTGGGCGATAGAATCTTAATCGGTACGTATAATGGACTTTTTGAATTAAATCCATCAAAAAAAGATATTGTTCCTCTACCGCTCCCAGATTATAGGCCGGGGAGTAATCAATTTGTGAATTCTATATTTTCTATTCCGGAATTGGCAAGTACCTATGTGGGAACTGAATATGGCCTGTATCGCTATAATACGAAGAACCATACACTTCAGAAAACTCCGGTGTTACAAAATCATCCCATCAAAGCGATGGCTTCCAAAGATTCCAACACCTTGCTTGTCGGTACGGATGATGGTCTCTTTACGTATCAGCTGGATCAGCAGTTGGTCAAACGGATCAAACATGATTCCCGAAATAGAAACTCGCTGGCCAATAACATCGTGTGGAGTATCTTTAAGGATCGGTCGGAAAATATCTGGCTGGGTACAGACCTGGGATTTTCCTTATGGTCCAACCGTAAGGTGGAAAAAATACTGCCGATCTATCAATTGACTGCGAGCAGCGACGGCAACCGTTTTTATAAAATTAACAGGGATCGCAATGGCTGGTATTGGCTGGGCGGCGATAATGGTTTGATCCGTGTACGTGGGCTGGACGACAAAAATACGGAAAGCAGCTGGTACCGTATGGATGCCAAGACCTATCGTCTGGCACACAACCGTATCCGGGATATATTTGAGGATCATGCGGGATTGGTGTGGATAGCCTCAGACGGCGGCGTCAATGTGTTTGATGCGCATACGAAACAGTTTAAAACCTTTACAATTGTCGATGCCAGTGGAAGACGAAATGCGAAATGGTCGTACGACATCTTGCAAGATGGACAGGATAATCTCTGGGTGGCCTCCTATATGGGGGGAATATTTGTCGTCAGCCGAAGCCGTTTATTGGAGGCGACGGGCCCGGTCATAGCAAGCCGTAATTTCAGTAAAGCTGACGGTCTTCTGGAAGATTTTGCCAATCAGATCGTTGACAATGGTAGGGGGAAGATCTTGGCGCTGTTCTATAATAAGGGGATCAGTAGCATTGATGTGGCCACAGGGAAAATAACGGAGCTTAAAGACAGCGCTGGGCATGCATTGGATCAGGCGACCTTTATGCTGAAGGATGGGCAGCATACGGTGTGGGTAGGGGAACATGGCGAATTGAGGCGTATTGCTCCGGACGGGAAAAATACATTGGTTCGTTTTGATCCTGTTGGTAAAGGAGAAGTAACTGCCATGGCCGAGGTCAAAGAAAGCATCTGGCTGGCAACGAGTACTGGCGTGTGGCAGGTTAATAAGCAGAGTTTAAAAACTGAATTATTAAGATACGGACAAAGGATATCCTCAATGTACTACGATGCCGAGCGGGAACAAGTGGTGCTGGGCGGAATTGATGAGGTGGTCCTGTTGCCCGTGCAAAATGATCTAGCGGATCTGGATGGTTCCAAAAAGATTGTGCTCACCGCAATGTATGTCAATAATGAACGTTTCGGTAATTACGACTATGGCTTACGGTATAAAAACGAGATCACTTTGGCGCATGATCAGAATAACCTCCGGCTTGAATTTTCCGACTTGGATTATGGAAATCATTTGGGCTATCGCCTAGCTTATGCTTTTAAAGGAAAAAATGAAACCTGGATTCCGATGGAACGGGGTGATAACAAAGTGCTTCTGTCCAACTTAAGTTCGGGTAACTACGACCTTCAGTTGGCTAAAGTGGATGTCGCCGGTCATGTTGTGTCGGAGATTTATACCTACCATATTCAGATCCGTTATCCATGGTATGCAAGCTATTGGGCCAAAGCTGCTTACGCCCTCATTGCTATTTTCCTGCTATTTTGGGTCGTCAATTTTTTCAGGGTTCGCAGTACGCTAAAATGGGAAAGGCGCGAACGGAGAAAGGTACTTGAGCTCACAAAGATGAAAATGGACTTCCTGACAGCTGTGTCGCATGAGCTGAAAACCCCGTTGAGCCTGATTTTGGCCCCTGTCAGCCAAATGATGCGGCAGACAAAGAACAGTGACAAAAAGAAGCAGTTGGATGGTGTTCATCGAAATGCCTTAAAAATAAGCCATCTCATCCAGGAATTGATGACTTTTGATCAGGTCGAGCAGCAACAGACGCCCTTGCAGGGCCTGCTTACCTCTCAGATGGATCTGGTCGCCTATAGCAGACAAATTATAGCTGACTGGCAGCAGGTACCTGAGTACAGTACCGTCCATATTGACTTTGTTACCGATGTAGAGAGCTTTTTTATACAGACCGATGTAGCCAAACTGGGATCGATTCTCAACAACCTCATCGCTAATGCCTGTAAGTATAATCGTCCGGAGGGTAGCGTGGAACTGCAGCTGAAAGTAATTGGTCCGGATGTCAAGCTTATCGTTCGGGATACAGGAATTGGTATAGCACCCGAAGATCTACCTTATGTCTTCAGCAAATTCTATCGTTCTTCCCTGAAAGAAGTGAGTGCTGTACAGGGGACGGGCGTTGGTCTGTACCTGGTCAAAAGTTATTGTGAGCAGTTGGGCTGGAGCGTTGATATAGCGAGCGATCAAAAGGGCACAGCGGTAACGCTTAGTTGGAAACATGACCATGTAAACGATAAGGATGAGACCGATAGCATACCGGTAGGGGCTAAACGAAAACTACTGATCGTCGAAGATAATGCCGAACTCGCTGATTTTTTACGAAATGCCATGCAGCCACATTACGATTGCCGCATTGTGAGTGATGGTAGCGAGGGCTTACGCTTGATCGACGGACATACTTTTGTGCCCGACATTATTCTCACTGATGCCATGATGCCCAATATGGGGGGGATTGAAATGGTGAAAAAACTACGACAAAATATCGTGACGGCAACCATTCCGATCATTTTGCTGACAGCACAAAACGATGAGCTGATCAGACGCGAGTGGGTTGCCGTCGGCATAGATGCTTATATGGCGAAACCTTTTGATCTGGACTTGCTCCAGATACAGCTATTGCAGCTCTTGGATAGGAAAGATAAGATTGTCGCTCAATTGCGTATCGACGAAATCAGTAAACCCACAGAAGCAATAGCTGTACATTCACCGGATGAAAAATTTCTGACCAATGTGACACAGCTGATCGAAGAAAATTTAGACGATTCGGAATTTTCGGTGCAGCGGCTCAGTGAGCTCACGGATGTCGCCGCCAGACAACTCCATCGTAAAATTAAGCAACTAACAGGCTATACACCGGTGGAGTATATACGCAGCATTCGTATCAAGAAAGCAGCATTGTTATTACAGCAAAAAAAGTTTACCGTTTCCGAGGTGATGTATATGGTCGGATTCTCCAATGCTTCTTATTTCTCAAAATGTTTTCAATCGGAATTTGGGATGTCACCAAAGGTATATATGGAGGGTTATTTGTAAATAATTGATTGTTAGTGCTGTTTGTTGTTTTGGGTGGTTGGGGATGTCCAATTTGTGTTGTTCTTTGTCCGATATGTGGCTTTAAAAAATAATCACGTTTGATAGGTTTGTAAGAGTAATAACCAAAAAATTATAAATCGATACAATCCATGCGTGTAATTATTTTATGCTGCTTTGCTCTCTTGGGCTATGTCAATTCTTACGCTCAATCGAAGGCGATTAAAAAGGTTCCTACAGTTTTTGTCGACCGTGAAGGTGTCATGCGCTGGTCCGACTCCAAAGCTGAAGCTTCATTTTATGGCGTCAATTATACCGTTCCTTTTGCCCATGCCTTTCGGGCTTTACACGATAAAGGCATTGATCGAAAGCGGGCTATTGATCGGGACGTTTATCACTTCGCCCGTTTGGGATATAACGCTTATCGTATCCATATTTGGGATGTAGAAATCTCCGATAAAAATGGTAACCTGATCAGCAATGAACACCTTGATCTACTGGATTATCTACTTTTTAAACTTCAGGAAAGGGGAATTAGGATCCTGATTACGGGAATGACCAATTTTGGTAATGGTTATCCTGAAAGAAATATAAATACAGATGCATTTACGTATCATTATGATAAGTGTGCGGTGCATGCTAATCCACAGGCGATAGCTGCTCAAGAAAAATACATTACCCAGTTACTTCATCATGTCAACCCGTATACCGGAAATGCTTATCAGACGGACCCTTACATCATAGGCTTTGAAATAAATAATGAGCCTTGCCATACAGGTGCCATTCAGACGACGTCGGACTATATCGGTCGAATGGTGAATGCCATGAAGAAAAGCGGGAATAAAAAACCGATTTTCTACAATGTAAGTCATAATATGGAACATGTTAAGGCTTATTTTGATGCTGATATCCAAGGCACAACTTATCAATGGTATCCTGTGGGACTGGTTGCTGGACGGGAACGTCAGGGGAATTTTCTTCCTTACATTGATCAGTACGACATCCCTTTTTCAAACTTGAAAGGCTTCGCCAACAAAGCGAAAGCAGTTTACGAATATGATCCTGCTGATAATCTCTACAGCTATATGCATCCCGCGATGAGCCGCACATTTCGTTCGGCGGGATTTCAGTGGATCACTCAGTTTGCTTACGATCCGATGGATATTGCAGCCTACAATACCGAATATCAGACACATTATCTCAATTTGGCTTATACACCGGCAAAAGCACTGAGTACCATGATTGCTGCAGAGGTGGCTTATACGATACCGAGAAATAAAAAGTTTGAACAGTACCCTCAAGACACCCTATTTGGCGATTTTAGCGTTAGTTATGAGCAGGATCTCTCCCTGATGAATGCGCAGGATAAGTATTTTTACACCAATAATACGACGGTAAGGCCTTTAAATCCAGTGAAATTGCAACATATTGCCGGTCATGGCTCATCACCTGTGGTGGAGTACGGTGGATCTGGTGCTTATTTTTTAGATCGACTGGAAGATGGTCTATGGCGTTTGGAGGTTATGCCGGATGCAGAAAAAATCGCTGATCCTTTTGCCAAGCCATCGCTCGATCGGGAGGTGGTACATATCCTGTATCGGTCACAGATGATCGATATTCGGATTCCTGATCTAGGCGATCTGTTTACCGTCCGGTCACTGTTAGGGAAAAACAACAGCGATGAAGCTATTTCAGTCACTAAAACAAGTTTTAGTGTTAAGCCTGGCGTATATCTGTTAAAGCGTAAGAATCTCCAGCTGAAAAATAGCTGGCTAGCTTCCTCGCCCTGGAAAAATGGCCATTTGGGCGAATATTACGCGCCAAAAACGGAAGCCCTGAAGCAGCCTTTATTGATACACCAGCAGCCCGAAGTATTGGAAAAAGGGCGCTCTACCAAATTGCAGTTCCGTTATGTTTTTGAAAAACAGCCCGATTCCATTATTCTACAAACGGATCAGGTTTCGTTTTGGAAAGATCATAATCCCTACATCAAGTTGATCTCCACAGATAACTGTACCTATGAAGCGGACATCCCGGCATCCTTATTAGTCGGCAATGAATTGAAATATACAGCTACTGTGTTTGTGGGTGGTGAAAAAATTACTTACCCAGACAATCAGACTGGAGCCCCACTGGAATGGAATTATCGCGTCAATAGTTATTGGACCGTGGGCTTATATGAGCAGCGTGCGCCTATAGGGCTTTTTGAATCCTTCTCCAAAGTCTCTTCTTTGGAAACTTTCGCTATTCCGGAAACGGCTTACATGACTGCGCAACGGGAGCATCATGATCTCAGTAAAGTTCCTTTTTGGACGTATACCTTTCATGCCAAGGATTCGGGGGTACAGTATTTTTGGGTAAAAGATATCAAATCGACAATTGCTGAACGGCCTGCGGGTATCGCTGCTGCCACAAAGCTCTGTATACTCTTGAAACATGAGGGCGGGAATCCGCTACTGAATGCTGGGTTTGTGACAAAAAAAGGGTATACCTATGTGGATAATATAGCTATTGGGGCATCCGGTGAAACAGTGGTCCGTTTGGATCTAGCCGACCTAAAGCTTGTGCCTACGGCTTTGCTACCTGCTCCTTATCCTGTTTTTCTTGAACGTTTTTTTAAGCCCACGGTTCCGGTTCAATTTGACAAAAGGGAGATCGAAAAACTAATCGTTTCAGGCGAAACGATGGAAGGGGTGGCACTATCCATAGCTGCGATATGGCTCGAATAGCGATCAGCTGCTTAATACGATAGATTATTAGGGCATGGATATAATCCGTCAGGCTGTAAGGATCAAAGTTTGTAGCAGGGTGATGCCCTAAAAAAACGCCGTCGTTTTTTTAGGGGAAGGCTTAACAAAGCGATAAGGAGTACAAAGAATATAATAAAGGGAAAGAAAACAATTATAAACACATCTAAATTTTAAACAATGAAGGGTTTTGCATTTAAAACAAGTTTATTGGGCTTGTCCTTGCTATCCTGTCTTGGGGAAACGCAGCTTTATGCTGCAACGAAGGGGGAAAGCAAGTGGATCGGGTCGATGCAACAACAGGATGTCCGTGGGGTGGTCCGCAACGAGCAAGGGCAGGTGATGGCAGGTGTAACAGTATTGGTGGCCGGAACTACGGTGGGCACTTCAACAGCGAGTGATGGCTCGTACCGTATCTCATTGCCCAGGGGTAAATCCCAGCTTCTATTCTCTGTTGTAGGCTACAGTAGCCAAACCTTGACGGTTGTAGGGGGAACATCCGTGGATGTCAGCATGGTCCCTGCGGGAAATGTGCTGGAAGAGCTCGTCATCGTAGGTTATGGTAGTACAACAAAAAAGGATCTAACCGGTGCCGTAAATACGGTCGGAAGCAAGGATTTCAACAGTGGACTTGTCGGCTCTCCCGAACAGCTGATCAATGGAAAAACAGCTGGTGTGCAGGTGATGTCCAACAGCGGTTCACCTTCTTCCGGGAGTACGATACGGATCCGTGGAGGAGCCTCCTTGAGTGCCAGCAACGATCCATTGATCGTATTGGATGGGGTACCGCTAGAGACTGGTGGTATTAGCGGCAATAGTGGCAATTTTCTCAGTCTGATCAATCCGAATGATATCGAAAGCATGACGGTGCTCAAAGATGCATCATCGACCGCAATATATGGATCCCGAGCGTCAAACGGGGTATTATTGATTACAACAAAGAAGGGTAAGGGAGATGCCTTGCGACTTTCTTTTTCTTCAATCGTGTCTATGCAGCAGGCTATGGGAGTGGCTGATATGATGTCGCGCGACGAGTTTGCCTCGCTGATCAACACCAAAGGAAGCACTGCCCAAAAGGCTTTACTGGGCAATGCCTCAACAGATTGGCTGTCTGAGGTTTTTCAGGATGCCATCGGAACGGATAATAATTTAAGTCTACAGGGAAAGATCGGTAAAACCTTGCCTTTTCGTACATCGGTGGGCTATTATAATCAGCAAGGGACTTTGCGGACCGACAAAACGGAGCGCGTGACGGGCGCTTTGGTGTTAAATCCCACTTTTTTTAATAAACACCTGACCGTAAATTTAAATGTTAAAGGTGCCCATAACAACAACGGTTTTGCCAATACCGATGCGATATGGTCTGCTGTAGCGTTTAATCCAACGCAACCGATTTATTCTGGGGCAGATGCGTATGGCGGCTATTACGAGAGTTTGGATAATGCGGGCCTTCCGGCAACAGGTGCAAACCTCAATCCACTGGGATTGCTCAAGCAGGAAAAACACCGTAGCACAGTCAATAGAGCCGTGGGTAACCTTGACCTCGATTATAAATTCCATCCGCTGCCTGAATTGAAAGCGCACGTAACACTCGGATATGACTATGCCAAAGGAAATGGATCGAATCTTATTCCGGCAAGTGCGGCCAATAATTTTACGATTGGAGGCGCTTTTGACCGTTATGAACAGACGCTTAAAAATAAATTGTTTACAGGCTATCTAAACTATAACAAGTTCTTCCCGGAAATTAAAAGTACAATTGATGTGACAGCAGGTCACGATTATCAATATTGGAGTGCCCGACGGCCACCGATAGTATACTACAACGAAGCTGGTGATATACGCTCGACTGCTATTGCATCTGACGAAAGACATACCCTGATTTCCTGGTACGGACGGATCAATTACAATTACGATAGCCGTTATTTATTGACCGCTACGGTCCGTAAGGATGGAACTTCCCGATTCAGTCCCGAAAACCGCTGGGGGACATTTCCCTCAGTCGCCTTGGCCTGGCGTCTTTCGCAGGAGTCTTTCATGAAAGGAATCTCTTTCCTGGACGATCTAAAGCTCCGTGCGAGTTACGGTGTTACAGGGCAGCAGGAGGGAATCGGAAATTACGAATATTTGCCGGTATACAATTTGGGAACAGCCTATGCACAGTATCGTTTCGGCGATCAGTACCATCTGGTGTATAGACCATCGGTTTACAATCGGGACTTACGCTGGGAAACGACCAAAGCATTTAACTACGGCCTGGATTTCGCTTTGTGGAAAAACAGGGTGTCTGGTGCAATTGACTATTACACAAGAAAAACGCATGATCTATTGGCCAATGTGCCTGTAGCCGCAGGAACCAATTTTGACCAGAATGCGACTATTAACGTAGGTAATGTCGAAAGCAGTGGCTTCGAATTTCAACTGAATACCGTACCTATACAAAAGGATGATTTGCGCTGGGAAGTCAATTTCAATGCGACTAATCAACATACAAAAGTGACCAATATAGCTCTGGTGCAGGATGCGAATGCCGTGGGAACTTATGTGGGACCGAATGTCAGTGGTCGTGGTATCCAGATTCTGACAACGGGGTATCAGCCTTACATGTTTTATGTCTACAAACAGTTGTACAATGAGGCTGGCAAGCCGCTCGAAGGTGTATATGCGGATCTGAATGGTGATGGAGCGATCAACGAAAAAGACTTGTACCGCTATCAATCGCCGGCAGCAAAATGGCTCTTTGGTTTGAATACGCAGTTAACCTACAAAAAATGGACTGCAGCAACGACACTACGTGCAAATCTGGGTAACTACGTATTCAATAATACCAAAATGAACCTCAGTGCTTGGGAGACAGTTCAATATGTGGATGCGTCGATCAATAACTTACATCGGGATTACTTGAATACCCAATTCCAGACCAGACAATATTATTCGGATTATTATGTCGAAAATGCTTCCTTCCTTCGGATGGAAAACCTGTCGGTGAACTATAATTTTGGTCAGGTGGGTAAGATCTCCAATCTGCGTGTGGGTGCAGTAGCTCAGAACGTTTTTATTGTGAGCAAATATAGCGGTATGGACCCTGAGGTTCCGAGTGGATTCGACAGCTCGTTCTACCCACGCTCAAGAACTTTCTCCCTGAGTCTCAATATGGATTTTTAATGGCTTCCTCAAAAAAGAAAACTTATATAGCGATGAAAAATATAAAAAGATATTGTTTTGGATTGTTGGGTATAATCGCATTGCTGCAATCCTGTACAAAGGACTTAAACCAGTATCCTACTGTAGAAACGACTTCGGAGTCGGTATACACCTCTGTGGATGGTTACCGGGCTGTGCTTGCTAAATTGTATGCCTCATTTGCCGTTGCGGGCAATGGACGTGGTGATGCCGATCCGGATATGGCGGGCAGCACGGCTTCCTGGGGGTACCTTCGGGTGTATTTTAACTTACAGGAGGTACCGACTGATGAGGTGATCTATACATGGGCAGGAGGCGACAATATGACCGATATCCAGTATATGACCTGGGGAGCTTCCGATACCTGGGTCAATGCCATGTATTATCGGATCTATTATACGGTAGCGATCTGTAATGAATTTCTACGGAATGCAACAACAGAGAAGCTGGCGACTTTTAATTCGGCCGGGCAGGCACAAATTTTGGAGTTTGCAGCCGAAGCGCGTTTTCTGCGTGCATTGGCCTATAGTCATGCAATGGACCTTTATGGGAACGTTCCTTTTGTGACTGAAAAGGAACCGGTAGCTGCATTTTTTCCACCACGGATGACACGGGCTGATCTCTTTGCATTTATTGAAAAAGAATTGACAGAAATCGAAACGATCTTACCGGAAGCACGTCAAAATGAGTATGGCCGGGTAAGCCGTGCCGCTGCCTGGTCCCTATTGGCCAAAAATTATCTGAATGCTCAAGTTTATACGGGCACAGCACGTAATGCCGAATGCCTGAACTATGCGAAAAAAGTGATTGATGCTGGATATTCCTTAAATGCGAACTATAAGCAGGTATTTAATGCTGATAATGATAAACGGACCAATGAAATTATTTTCCCGATAGAGGCCGATGTAGCGCATACAACGACATGGGGTGCGACAACGTATCTTGTCAACGGCCCTATTGTTGGAAGCATGAAATCATCGGATTACGGTGTGCTTTCCGGCTGGAATAGTTTTCGTACACTTCGCGAATTTGTGGCACTCTTTCAGGCGGAAGACAAAAGAGGTGATTTTTGGAAAAACGGCCAGTCCCTGGATGTCGAAGATCCCGCTGCCTCGAGTCAGGGATATGGGCTTGTTAAGTTTACAAATTTGAAAGATGATGGTACCTATACCACAGATGAAGGTTTGGTGAGTACTGATTTCCCGATGATCCGCCTGGCCGACGTGTATCTAATGTATGCTGAGGCTGTACTGCGCGGGGGCGGAGGAAGTGTACAGGAAGCGATCAGGTTGGTAAACAGTATCCGTCAGCGGGGATATGGCAGTTCGGCCGGAGCCATTGACCAGGCGCAGCTAACACTGGATTTTATCCTTGCAGAACGCGGGCGTGAACTGTTTTGGGAGTGTACGCGTCGCACAGACCTGATTCGATTTGGGAAATTTACCGGTAGCAATTACCTCTGGCAATGGAAAGGCGGTGACATGAACGGCCGCTCTGTGGATGCAAAATTCAATCTGTATCCGATTCCAACCACTGATATGAGCGCTAACCCGAATTTGATCCAAAATCCTGGCTACTAGCGACGACTGGCATTAATAACTAAATCTATGGGGATATCCTGCTATTTGAGCACATATGCTGCGGAGAGTATCCGGGTATTCCCATATGGACTTTTAAAGATAATGATACATATGAAACAATTGACACTCTATATCCTGGTGTTGCTTTTCGTTGCCTGTAAAAAGGAGGGTGGGACACCGGCTGTCAGTGGGATAAAACCTGCGGTATTGTACAGCAGTACAACAGAACTGGTCTTAAAATCTACTGACCGCAAGGCGGTGGCCCTGCAGCTTGTCTGGGATGAGGCGATTTTGGCTAGCGATGAACCAGTGGCTCAGTCGGCTTTAAAAAATAAAATAGAAATTGCTGCTGATCCATCTTTTTCTGCTGTCTCCAAAAGTATCGAACAGGTAGCAAGCTCGCTCAGCTATACGCATGAACAATTGAATAACCTTGTCACGGGAATGGGATTTTTGCCTGATGAAAAGAATGTGTTTTATGTCCGTATTGCTTCACGATTGGGAACCAATACAGATTGGCTCTACAGCAATGTGATTGCCCTTAATGTTACCGCTTACCAGCCCGTTGAGGATGCAGCCTATCTCTATCTATCGAATAAAGAGTTTACGCAATTTCCATGGAAATTGTGTTCGAGAAAGGAAGATGGTTTTTACGATGGTTTTGTGCGTCTCGACCAATGGTACAACTTCTATTTAACCAATGCAGAAAGCGCGAGTGCATCGCTCATCTATGGTTCTTATCCCCTGGATGGTAGCCAATATATCTTGTATAGCGGAGCTGATCGCTGGAATTGCTGGACGAGTAAAGGTGGATACTTATACTTGACAGCCGATGTCAACAAATTGGCCTGGAAAGAGACTTCCGTAGAATCCATGACGGTAACGGGCGATTTTAATGGTTGGAGTGCAACAGCAACACCAATGGTATATGACCAGACGGCGAAGGTTTGGAAAGCAAGCATCACGACAACGGCAGCCGAACAATGGGGAATTAAGGTATTGATCAATGGCAGCTGGACTTGGTTTTTTGGCGCAGCAGAGGGCGATGGAAACTGTGCTTTGTATACGGCCGATGGAACTGGCTTCGCTTATGATAAGATCGGTACACATACATTGATTCTTGATCTAAGCGATCCAAAACAATTCAAATATCATGTGGAATAAAATAGATAGGGACGGGTTCTTAAATGAAATAATCGGATGAAAAAAGTAAAAATAATGTTGGCCCTGATAGGCTTGTGTTTGGGCTTGTCTGGCTGCAACGACAAAGATAATCTTAAGGTGGATGTACCTAAAACACATTTGGCAAAAGGTGCAGACGTGAGCTGGATTACTGAAATGGAAGCCTCAGGTGTGCAATTTTTTAATGCAGGAGGCAGCGCAGTGGATGGGCTGAAAATCTTGCGTGGACTGGGCATGGATGCGGTACGTCTGCGTGTTTGGGTAGATCCCCAACAAGGCTGGTGCAACAAGAATGACGTACTGGTCAAAGCTCGTCGGGCGCATCATCTGGGCATGCGTATTATGGTGGATTTTCATTACAGTGACACCTGGGCGGATCCGGGACAGCAGACAAAACCTGCCGCATGGAAGAGCTTATCGTTTGATGGGTTAAAGAAGGCTGTTAGTGATCATACAACGGAGGTTCTTCAATTGCTAAAAGATAGTGGTATCTCGCCTGAATGGGTGCAGGTAGGTAATGAAACGGGCAATGGGATGCTTTGGGAAGATGGAAAAGCCTCTGTCAGTATGGCTAATTATGCCACATTGAATAATGCCGGCTATGATGCGGTAAAAGCGGTGTTTCCGGCGGCAAAAGTGATCGTACATCTGCATAATGGATTTGACAATAACTTGTTTCGTTGGATGTTCGACGGTCTGAAAAACAACGGTGGGAAATGGGATGTAATTGGCATGTCACTTTATCCGACCCCGGAAAACTGGGAAGAGCGCAATGCGGCCTGCATCAGCAACATCAACGATATGGTTGCCCGATACAATTCAGAAGTGATGATCTGCGAGGTGGGGATGAGCTGGGATGAAGCAGATAGTGCTGAAATATGGTTAAAGGATCTTTTCAACGCGGTCAATAGTGTGCCCGATCAGAAAGTACTGGGTATATTCTATTGGGAGCCTTTGGCGTATGGTGGGTGGAATGGCTATACCCTAGGCGCATTTGACAATAATGGGCGCCCAACAAAAGCATTGAATGCTTTTAAATAAAGTATATTTAAGCCGCTGAATGACAATGAAAAAAATGAACTGTAGACTATAAACACATGAATTGATGATGAGATTATTACTGCGTACAACTTATTTTTTGTTTCTTTTATTCCTACTTGTTCCGGGCAATTCGTGCGGACAGTCTACACGCCAATCCTTCCTGTTGGAGAAAAACTGGCGTTTTTTTCAGGGTGAGGTTGTTCATGGAGAATCAGTAACATTGGATGATAAGGCCTGGAAAAAGGTCACTGTACCGCATGATTGGGCTATTTTCGGGCCCTTTGACCGGTCACACGATCTGCAGGATGTTGCGGTGACACAGAATGGAGAGAAAAAGGCAACAGTAAAAACGGGCCGTACTGGCGGTTTGCCTTATGTGGGGGTGGGTTGGTATCGTACCAAATTTGATATTCCACAATTCAATCCCTTCAATAAACGCGTGGTCCTGAAATTTGATGGTGCAATGAGTGAAGCCCGGGTCTATGTCAATGGAAAGGAAGCCTGCTTTTGGCCCTATGGTTACAATGCTTTTCATTGTGATGTGACCGAATTGCTACATCCGGACGGGATGAATAATACAGTTGCTGTGCGGTTGGAAAATAAAGCGCAGTCATCACGCTGGTATCCCGGTGCTGGACTTTATCGCAATGTGCATGTAATCGTGACGGAGAAGATCCATGTACCTGTTTGGGGCACGTATATCACGACGCCTTTTGTATCGGACAGTCTAGCCTCAGTTAAGCTTGAAACCAGTTTAAAGAATGCCGATGGCAAGTTGGTACGAATGGTAACTGCGATTTTGGATGCGGCGGGGCAGGTGGTTGCGCAGAAGGAAAACCAACAAAAACTAAATTATGGCAAGCCTTTCGTGCAAAATCTTGAAGTGCTAAACCCTGCCCTCTGGAGCCCCGAACATCCAAATCTGTATCGGGCCTCCACGCAAGTATTTGTAGACGGCAAATTGACAGACAGTTTTGAAACCCGTTTTGGGATTCGGGAGGTTCGTATTATTGCCGACCGGGGATTTATGTTAAATGGAAAAATCCGAAAGTTTCAGGGTGTATGTAATCATCACGATCTTGGACCATTGGGGGCTGCAATCAATGTTTCGGCTCTTCGTTATCAATTGGAATTACTCAAAGATATGGGCTGCGATGCCATTCGTACGGCACATAATATGCCGGCTCCGGAATTAGTTGCCTTATGTGACGAATTGGGCTTTATGCTGATGATTGAACCTTTTGACGAATGGGATATTGCGAAATGTAAAAATGGATATCATCGATTTTTTGCGGATTGGGCCGAACGGGATATGGTCAACATGATTCGTCATTTTAGAAATAACCCTGCTGTCGTGATGTGGAGCATTGGAAATGAAGTGCCCACACAATGCAGTGCTGAAGGCTATAAAGTAGCTTCGTTTTTACAGGATATATGCCATCGTGAGGATCCGTCCCGACCAGTGACCTGCGGTATGGATCAGGTAAGCTGTGTGCTGGAAAATGGTTTTGCTAGTCTGTTGGATGTTCCGGGATTAAACTATCGCGCGCACCGTTACGAAGAGGCGTATGCCCGATTACCCCAAAATCTAGTGTTGGGTTCGGAAACGGCATCAACAGTGAGCTCAAGGGGCGTTTATAAATTTCCGGTGCTAAAAAAAGGTGATATGTTGTATTCCGATCATCAGTCGTCTTCTTACGATATGGAATATTGCTCTTGGTCCAACCTTCCGGATGAGGATTTTGCCTTGGCGGAAGATCATCATTGGACCATGGGGCAATTTGTCTGGACAGGCTTTGATTATCTTGGCGAACCTTCCCCTTACGATACAGATGCCTGGCCCAACCATAGTTCCATGTTCGGTATTATTGATCTGGCGAGCATTCCCAAAGACCGTTATTATCTGTACCGAAGTTTATGGAATAGAAATGAGCATACCCTGCATATACTTCCACATTGGACATGGCCTGAGCGTGTGGGAAAAGAAACCCCTGTCTTCGTGTACACAGATTATCCAAGTGCCGAACTTTTTATCAATGGGAAAAGTCAGGGAATACAGCGCAAGAGTAAGGCTTCTTCACAGGAGCGTTACCGCCTCATGTGGATGAATACGGTATACGAACCCGGAGAAGTCAAAGTCGTAGCTTACGATGAATCTGGAAAACCAGCGGCCGAAAAAATAATCCGTACGGCGGGAAAACCCTTCAGGATTGAAATGGATGCAGTTCATGATTCCATTTCTGCTGATGGCCGTGCATTAGCCTACATCCGTGTCAAAGCAGTGGACAAAGCGGGGAACCTCTGCCCACGGGCCGCAGAACTGATCCAATTTGACGTAGTTGGCGATGGTACATTTAAAGCCTTGGCTAACGGTGATCCAACCAATCTGGAGGCTTTTCATAAACCGCAGATGCATTTATTCAATGGACAGCTTACCTTGATTGTTCAGGCAGGCGAAAAATCGGGAAAGATTCAGATCAAGGCGAAATGCAGAGGTTTAAAAGAGGGGGTATTAACTGTACAGACCGTAAATTCTAAAACGTTTTGACCGTAATAATATATACTTATATGAGCTCCCGATAATCGTATTAATCTTGGCCAAAATAGGATTATTCTTGGTCCGTGCTTGGATAATTACATCGAAGTATTGATAGCCGTAAAAAGAATAAAGATGGAGCAACTTAGTCGCTGCTCCATCTTTATGTAAATAGTCTGGTAGGATCTTATTTGTCTCTCACACAACGGATGGCCAATTGACCATTTTGGTGATAAGGTTGCATCGTAATGTCACTATTGGTAATGATCACTGCGGTTGTTGCGGCTCCACCACCGGCCGTAGTAGCCCAATATCCTCCTATTGCACCTTAGGGAAAGTTTTGCCCTGTGCAACGGCTACAGCAACAAAGGCATAGGCTCCTGCAGGCAAATTGATAGTCCAGCTGGCGCCAGCCGAATAGCTGAGCTGGCCTGATGTACCTTTGTAATTACCGGCAGCATCATAGGCTGCTATTTGATAGATGGCGCCATTGTCCAAATTAACCGGAGTACTTGCAGCGCGTGTCGAAGCTGATAAACCTTTTGATGCTAAATTGTTTCATCCTGTTTGCGCTGTTAACGTGGCTTGTACCACAAGTTCATCATTAAATTGAGCAATGACAGTTTGTGAAGATTGGATTGGGTAGATGTAAGTATCCTGTTTTCTGTCGATTGTTTAAGTTTCGGATCAATGCCCCAAATCTTAGAAGCACCGAATTGGAGTTTTGCGCAATGGTCTTTCTCAACTTTTCGACAAAAAATATTTCGGAATATACCTTTGTGACAATACGGGCGGTACAGGTCCGTAAAAATAGGCTGCGAAAGAAATTCGATATCCCTTCGGATGTGGATTTCAATAATTGGATGCGTGAGCTGGTGGATAAAGCAGACCAAATCTAGGCCCGAAACTAACGCTAATACCCCTATTTTACTGTTCTTTTTATATCTTGCAGCGATTTTTGTAACGATAAATCTATTGGTAGGCAATATTGATCTGCTAAATTCATCACATTCCTATGAAACTGACTTCGGATTTTACAGCTTTACATCGGTGTATGCCACTCTTTGCAGCTGTTGTACTGAGCGGCTTTTTAATCGCGGGCTTTGCCGCCGATTATCCGATCAACTTAATAGCGCTGGTATGGGCTTTATGTTTTGGCTATTTGCTTTTCTTTAGAAACAATATGGCTCTCTTATTTAAGCTAGAAGATCTCAGTTACGAAAATGGACAATTTCATGTGGAAGGAAGTTCAGCCTGGTTTACAGTTACGGATATTGCGTTGATTGATGATCTGAGAGGTAAAATTACCAAAATTAATCTGTTGGATGGACGTACCTATTATGTAAAGTTAATGCATCGCGACTACCGTTCTTTATTCGATAAAGATTGGGATGAAGTTGATTTTGTCCAACAGACGGATCTCAAGCTCAACATGGATAAGAAAAAGCTGATCTTAAGCAATCGTTTTGTTCCAGAATTGACTTTTTCATTTATTGTGTGCCCCATCGTATTTTTCAATGTAGGGTATCCCGTAAATCTATGTGTCGCTATTTTTATAGTCAATCAGTTTATCGTGATTTTTTTAATAAAAAAATCGTGGATGAAGTTCTGTGCCCAAGATCTTATCTATAACAATACAAGATTTTATAGGCCGAGTACAGGTGAAGAATTTGTTAAAACCGATATTGAAGATATCAAAGATTATAAAAATGGAATGACAAGAATAATACTCAACAATGGCGACACGTTCTATGTCAAGTTCCCGAATAATTTATATAGAAACCTGATTGAATAGTATGGCGTTTGTTTGAGGTATTAGTCAACGTCTGTTTGGTAAATGCAAATATACATTCAATAAATGCGGTAAATGAGGTATTGAAAGTGTGTGGAAGCTTTTATTTTTAGCGAATTGATCATTCATTATAAAATTAATCTAGCATCATGAAAGCATATACCCTATGGGCACTTTTATTTGTTATGGGCTGTTTCTCAAGTACAGCCCAAGAACTGTTACCGGCCACCAAACCTTCAAAAGCCCAACAATTGATGATCAAACGTGGCTATGGTATGTTTGTGCATTTTGGTGTCAATACATTTACGGATATGGAATGGTCAGATGGCAGTATTCCCGTAGAAAAATACAATCCCACAAATCTTGATCCCGACCAATGGGTGCGGGTGGCTCGTGATGCAGGTTTTAGGTATGTGCTGCTTATCACCAAACATCATGATGGCTTCTGTCTCTGGGATAGTAAATATACCGATTACGATGTAGCTTCCACTGCAGTAAAAACCGATGTTGTCAAAGCTGTTGCTGATGCCTGCAAAAAGTACGGACTCGAATTTGCAATCTATTATTCCTTGTGGGACCGACATGCACCAGTGTACAAAGACAAGGATCCTCAGAAATATATAGACTATATGAAGAATCAGCTCACTGAGCTTTTTACAAATTATGGTCAGATCTGTGAATTGTGGTTGGATGGTGGATGGGATCGGGAACCAAAAGACTGGGGGATTGACCAGCTCTATAAACTTGTAAAAAGTTATAATCCGAATTGCGCTTTCAGTGTTAATCATACCATTGTTAATGAAGAGGGGAAAAGGAAATTCACGCTGCCATCTGCAATGACGGAAGACAATAAATATTATTTTCACTATTTTCCCTCGGACTTCAGGTTGTGGGATCCTCAACTGATTACGAGATACGACAAAAAGCAATACCTGCATAATGATAAGTCTTATTACCTGCCTTTTGAGCATACAATCTGCTTAAGCAGCAGATGGAACTGGTTTCAAAAATCAAAAGAACTTCCCGTCAGAAACATCGACGAATTGGAGGAGCTGTTCAATTGGTCGACATACAATGATAATAGTTTGGTGATCAATGTGCCACCGGACCAGACTGGACAGATTAGAGAATATGAGGCCAATACAGTGATCGAATTAGGCAAAAGATTAGGTATCCAAAAGAATAAATCTCTCCCCAAAAATGGAGAATTTATTTCGGCGCTCAGACCTGCATCTGCGAGCTCAACGCTGGAAGAGAAAGGGCTACGCTATGAAGCTTCGGCTGTTACTGACGGTAAATTAAATAGTCGCTGGTCTGCTGCAGACACCCTAGCGACTCTCGAAATAAGTCTTGACCCGACGAAACGTTTTAATAAAATATCGATTTTTGAATATCAAGATACCAAAGAGTTAAACGATGGCTTTTCTAATATCCGTAACAACCGGATTGAGGAATATTGTATTCAAATTTGGGAAGGGGGCCGGTGGAAAACCATCTACCTAGGCACGACTTCGATGGAAGATTGCAAGGTAATCAGGTTTCCTCGACATTATCAGTCCGCAAAGCTGCGGTTAAAAGTATTAAAAGCAAAAGGGCTGCCCTCTATTTATGAACTCAATGTAATTGATATGCCTTTAACGGTCTCGTGATCCAACATGTATTCATTATACGGACACGTATTTAATGTGGGACTTCATTATGCCCGCAGTTAATCTTGTTTGGATTTTAAGCAGCTCCGCCATCGGTTTTTCTTTTCGTTTTTTGTGCTTGATGAGTAACCATTTACCCATAAGTTCCTTGGGGGATGTAGTGGTTACAATTTTGATAGATAGTCTGTCAAATTTGTACAAGATCTTGCACGATGCGCAATTTAATGTTATATTAACATCACAATTATACCTTTGTATAAATCTTCTAGAAATCCCATAAAGCGTAAATATAATCAATGCGTCATGAAAGAACTGTCTGATAAGGAACTGTTTGATCTTGTGAAAGAAAACAATACACAGGCATTTTCCGTGTTGTTTGATCGCTATGGCCATACTTTATTAAGCTTTATCTTGAAGCGTATCGGTTCGATTACAGATGCCGAAGATATCCTTCAGGATGTTTTTGCATCTCTCTGGAACCGGCGTCATAAAATTCAAATTGAGGATTCGATCTATCCCTATCTCTTCAAAGCGGCCAAATATGAGGTAATTGACTGGATGACGCGCGATCAAAAGCGGATTATGCATTTTGAACGTCTTGTGCTTCCATTAGAAAATGAACCTGTCGGTACAAGTAACAGCGATGAGAAATTGATGGTGAAAGAACTATCCTTTATGCTGGATAATGAAATTTCCAAAATGCCTACAACCATGCAGTCGGCATTTAATCTCAGTCGTGTGGAAGGTCTGAGCATCAAAGAAATCGCTTTCCGATTATCCATATCTGAACAGACGGTAAAGAATAATATATCGCTGGCTTTGAGTCGATTAAAGCTTAAAGCAAAATAAAAGTCATTTTTTTTCGGTACCACGCCAAGTTATCTGAGGTTATATTAATATATGACAGAAGATAATCAGAGAGAGCAGGCTCAAAAATTGCTAAAGAAATATCTCAAGGGAGAATGCAATCCGGAAGAAGAACGGATGGTAACCGAATGGTTCTTTTCATTTGAGGATGAACCAACACTGCCAATGAAAGAAAAAGAGGCCGTATTGGGACGCTCCAAAAATGCACTGCTGCACAAATTTGAAAGCGAAGTAAATACGACAAAACCTACCCGGAAGCTATTTACCTGGAAACGGATGGCTATGGCGGCTTCAATTCTCTTTGCATTAACGACAACTGTAATACTGCTAAAACAAAAACCGACAACCACTGTGAAACAGCTCGCCGCAATCACTGCGGATACCTCGGGCATGTTCAAAAATGATATTCTTCCGGGCGGACGGTTTGCGAAGCTTTCCAATGCAAGTGGACAGACCCAGCTATTGGGAAATGAAAATCAGGATGAAAATAGCAGTCCGGCTGAGTTTAAAGGAAACCTTACGTTGGAAGTGCCGATGGCGGGTACCTATAGCCTTGTATTGAGCGACGGAACAACAGTCTGGTTAAATGCGGCTTCTAAATTAGAGTACCCAGATCAATTCGCTGGCAATGAACGCAGGGTGAAATTGGTCGGTGAAGCCTTTTTTAAGGTTGCCAAAGATGCCAGCAAACCCTTCCGTATCGAAGTCGAAAACTCCGTCATTGAAGTACTCGGCACCAGCTTTAACGTAAATGCCTACCACAAAGAAATTAGTACCTCGCTGGTCGAAGGGAAAGTCAAAATTATAAGCCAAGGGCACGAAGCTTATCTTTCTCCGGGCAATGAAGCGATCGTCAGTACCAATAATATACGTATACAACCAGCAGACATACAGAAGAACACGGCATGGCAGCGTGGTGAATTTCTGCTTGATGGCAGTAGCTTGGAGGAGATTATAAGCCAGGTTTCGCGTTGGTACAATGTGGATTTCGTCAATGCAGAAGAGATTATTGCACTCGACAATCGTTTCAGTGGAACACTCAGTCGTGACGCTAGACTTTCAGAAGTATTGAAAATTCTGGCTTACACCACAAATCGAAAGTTTGAGATCGATGGACGGCAGATATTCATTCGTTAATACAATTCAGTTTTTAACAATTAAAATTTATAAAATATGATATAACCAGACGAATTAACCAAAGGTCCAATACAATAGAAAAGGGGATGTTGACGCATCCCCTGTTGTAAAGAGCCAAATTTATTGAAGTACGAATTCTATAGATTATTAAACCCTTAACAATTCAAAGTTATGAAATTTTTTTCTCCATTAATAGCATGGGGGGACCGGAGAAGTCATTCTTATACCCTAAGCATTAAAGTCATATTGACTATGAAGTTGATTTGTGTACTGCTGCTGGCATTTACGTTTGGTGCTAGAGCATCAGGATATGCGCAAGAAGTAAATCTATCCTTGAAAAATGCTACGATTGAAACTGTTCTGAAAGAGATTTCCACGCAGACCAGGTTACGTCTTTTTTATGATGAACGGCTATTTGAAAATGCCTCGCGCGTGGATATTTCCGTGGCCGGATCTGACGTGAGGGCTGCCCTGGCGAAGGCATTGCGTGGACGTAATCTGATCTTTGATATCATGGGCAGTACCATTGTCATCAAAGAAAAAAAGCAGACGGACCGTGAGATCTCAGGTGTTGTAAGGGATGCTTCCGGACCAATGGCTGGCGTAAATGTCACTGTATTGGGGGTAACGGGATTATCTGCACGGACCGATAGAGATGGACGCTATAGCATACGCGTCCCCGAAAAGGCAATCCTTTTATTTCGTTTTATGGGCTATAAAGATGCCGAAGTAAATGTCTCTGACAAGAACAGCGCTGATGTATTGATGGAAACAGCAGAGTCTCACCTCGACGAGGTTATTGTGGTCGGCTACGGTACACAGAAAAAGATCAATCTGTCTGGCGCTGTGGATCAGATTGGCGAAAAGTTTCTGGAAAGCAGGCCGATTACCAATGTCGGTTCTGCCTTACAGGGGGCCATGGCCAATCTGAACATTACACCAACATCGGGGCGTGCAAATAGCTCGCCGGGCATCAATGTGCGTGGCTATACATCGCTGTCGGGTGGTGGACCGCTGATTGTGATTGACGGGGTGCCGGCAACCAACGATGAGCTCAACCGCATGAACCCCATGGATATTGCAAGCGTCACGGTGTTAAAAGATGCTGCATCGGCAGCAATCTATGGTAGCCGAGCGGCGTTTGGTGTGGTACTGGTGACCACCAAATCGGGTACAACGAAAGATATCAAGGTGACTGCCAACTCGATTTTTGGTGCCAAAGCGATTACACGTACGGTAGAGATTGAGGACGATCCTTACCAGGTAATGAAATATCGAAATATTATGTCTGCGCCCTGGTATAATCTTTACGATGAGAAAATGCTCGAATATGGAAAACAGTTAAGCGAAAACCCATCTTTACCGCGTGTAATTGTAGATCCGCAAAATCCAAATGCTTATATCTACTTGGGTTCTACAGATTGGTTTAAGGAAGTTTATAAAGATATCCAGCCTTCTTATACCAACAACATCAGCATTGCGCAAAAGAATGAACGTTCTTCGTTTTATCTCTCAGGTGAATATTATAGACAAAATGGTATGCTCCGCATTAGCCCGGATACCTATGACCGCTATAATTTCAGGGCAAAAGGCGATTATAAAATTACGGATTGGTTTACCTTGTCCAATAATACCACTTTTACAAACGACAAATATGATCAGCCTTCGGCCATTGATCAGGGCTATCTTTATTGGCATAATGTCAACCGCCAACCATCATTAAATACAGTTTACAATCCGGATGGTACCTATACCGAAGCTGGAGTGAATATGATCGGTGCTGTGGCTGAAGGTGGCCGAAGCATTAGTCGAAATAATGACTTTCAGACCAGCTTTGGTGCAAAAATCGACTTCATTAAAAATGTATGGACCTTAAATGGGGACGCAACCTTTAGACGGATTTCAGGAAAATCGCATTTCTTTCAGTTGCCGCTGACTTACAGTACTGGGCCTAATGTAATGAATAAGCAAAACTTTAACAGTTATGCATCCAATGGAAGCTCTGAAACACGTTATAATGTATACAACATTTATTCGCAATACCAACGCACACTCCAAGATCACTATTTTTCGGTGATGTTGGGTTTCAACCAGGAGGAACGGATCTATGAGTCATTTTCCGCATCCCGGGATCAGTTGATTTCCAATTCGCTGCCAACGATCGGACTTGCTACCGGTCAAACGCCTTCTGTTGGTGCTTCAGATTATGCTTGGTCAGTTCGCGGGGCTTTTGCCAGATTGAACTATACCTACAAAGACAAGTATATCCTCGAGTCTAATTTACGCTACGATGGTTCTTCTAGATTTCCTAAAAAGGACCGATTCGCATTCAACCCTTCCGTATCGGCTGCGTGGGTAGTTTCGCAAGAAAATTTCTTTCAGCCAATTAAAGGGACCGTATCTAATTTTAAACTGCGGGGATCGTATGGCTCATTGGCAAATCAGGATTTAAGGGATAACTACTACCCTTATATTGCGAATATGTCCAAAGGAAGTGGAGCCATTCTGGATGGCAAGATTGTACCTATCGTCGGTAGTCCAGGGTTAGTGTCGTCGACCTTAACTTGGGAAACCATTACGCAGTCCAATTTTGGGGTAGATGTCGGCCTGTTTAAGAATCAGTTTTTTGGTTCATTTGATATCTATCGTCGCGATACAAAAGATATGTTGACAGCTGGCCGTACCTTGCCGATCGTGTTGGGTACTGGCGTGCCGCTTGAAAATGCAGCCAACCTAAAAACAAACGGATGGGAGCTGACACTTGGCTACAATAAAGAATTTATGGTGGCCAGTAAACCATTTTCATTCTCGGCAAGACTTAACCTTGCAGATAGCAGGGCTTATATTACAAAATATAACAATCCAAAAAATAACTTAAACGATTATTACGTCGGACAGGAATTGGGTGAAATGTGGGGACTGAAGACATTGGGCTTCTTTCAGTCACAAGAAGAGATCAAGGCCCATGCCAACCAAAATGATGTCACATCGTATCCCGGTACCAGAAGCTTAGAACCGGGCGATCTTAAGTTTGCCGATATCAACGGTGACGGTAAAATAAACCGGGGCGACTGGACTTTGGACAATCATGGCGATTATAAGGTTATCGGAAATTCGAGACAACGTTATAGTTATGGAATAGATCTGAATTCAAGCTGGAACGGTATTGATCTGCGTGTCTTCTTACAGGGAGTTGGAAGAAGAAATTATTACCCTCCGGGTGGTGACCATTACTTTTGGGGTATTTATGCGCAACCTTGGGCGAGTTTGACCAAATTTAATTTGGACCATTGGACACCTGAAAATCCAAATGCATACTTACCAAGACCAAAATCTTATGTGGCCGAGCAGAGCGGTATTGAACTCGCTGCCACACAGACCAAATATTTGCAGAATGCAGGCTATTTAAGGGTGAAGAACGTGACCTTCGGGTATACGCTTCCTAAGCTTATCACAGATAGATGGGGCATAGACCGTTTACGTCTATTCGTCAGTGGTGAAAACCTCTTTGAGTTTACAAAACTAATGGATTATCTCGATCCTGAAATTGTTGGTGATCGGACGGCATATCCTTTCCAAAGGACTTACTCGTTTGGCTTAAACATTAATTTCTAAAATGACTATTATCATGCAAAATATAAAAAGACAACTAATCAAGATTGGAGCGCTGCTGGGGGTTTTGTTCCTCATCATGAGCTGTAACGATGATTTTATGGATCGGTATCCCACCACATCGGTTACTCCGGAGGTGTTTTTTAGCAATGTAAACGATCTGAAAACATATACCGATGGTTTTTATGGCAGTTTGAGTTCGCCGATAGCGGACCTTGGGACAGATAACCTGGCGCATCACAATTCTGGAAGTACCATTGATGAAATCATGCGCGGTGGGGTAAGTGCTCAGAATGCGGCGGTATGGAGCTGGTCTGCCCTGCGAAATATCAATTTCTTCCTGGAAAATGCAGGTCGTGTAAAGGGAGCTAGCGCCACCGATGTAAACCATTATATCGGTATCGCAAGGTTCTTTCGTGCACGTTTTTACATCGATAAGGTCAATCAGTATAGTGATGTGCCCTGGTATGGTAAGACCATGGGAACCTCAGATCTTGAACTCTTGAACAAGAAGCAGGATAGCCGGTCTCTTGTCGTAGATTCGATCATGGCGGATCTGGAATTTGCGGCTGCCAATATTAAACCGGACGGGCACAAATCTACAGTCACCAAGTGGGGAGCCTTGGCACAATTGGCACAGTTTGCCTTACAGGAAGGGACTTTCCGCAAATACCACAGCTATTTGAATCTGAGTGGATCGGCCAATACCTTTCTGCAGCGGGCTGTTTCCGCGGCAGAAGAGATTATGAAATCGGCTAAATTTTCGATCAGCAATGCAGGGGGTGTCAACCGGGCTTATCGGGATCTATTTATCAGCCTAAATCTACAGGCAAATCCCGAAACCATCTTATTTATCGATTATGATAAGGATTTGGGAAGAAGACGTAATGCACATACCGTATTGGACTACGAATGGGCATTGAGCCAAACGCTGATGGAGAGTTATCTGATGAAAGACGGCAAACGTTTTACGCAACAGGCCGACTATAAAACGAAGAATATTGATCAGGTATTCGTTAACCGTGATCCGCGTTTTGAGCAAACATTTATGAAACCGGGTTTCCAGGCTGTCAATGCATCAACACCACAGCGTCTCAAGCCAACCCTAGGGGGCTATAATCAGATCAAGTTTTACCCTGAAATAGCTGATATGATTAGCTGGGAAGCTGCTTATACAGATGCTTTTGTGTTTCGGTACGCTGAAATTCTTTTAATCTTTGCAGAAGCGAAGGCCGAACTGGGTATACTCACGAGCCAGGCTGATCTTGACAAATCTGTCAACCTGCTGCGTGCACGTGTGGGTATGCCGGCCTTGCAGCTGGAGGAAGCAAATGCCAATGTAGATCCCATATTACAAGCTTATTACTCAAATGTGAAAGGCGGGAATGTCGGGCTTATTCTGGAAATCCGTAGAGAAAGACGTATTGAATTGGCTTGTGAAGGCCAACGCTACAGAGATGTCTTTCGCTGGGAAGTGGGCGAAAGACTGGCCGATCAGCAACAGGGTATGTATGTAAAGGGTTTGGGAGCAATGGACGTAACCGGCGACGGAAAAGTGGATATTGCGATACTCGAATCTGCAAAAGATACCGGTCCGATCAAAGATCTGACGGAAGATGAAAAAAAGAGTATTTCCCTTTACTATTTAAAGGATGCCAATGGCAATAATACGTCTATCTATCTTGAAAATGGCAACAGTGGACATATTATGTTTACGGTAGCACGGGATAAAAAGAAAACATTTGAAAAACCCAAATATTACTATTATCCGGTAGCCAATAGCCAAATGGTGCTGGATGGCAGCAAATTGGTACAGACAAATTTCTGGTAGTTGAATGTATTATTTTTTAGAGCGTTTAGGTAAAGATAGGTACCTTCCGATTGGTGGGAAGGAGCCTATCTTTCCTTATATAGTGCGAATAAGTTTTGAATAGCTAATTTTTTAACATGAGACGACCAGTACAAAAAATGCTACTTCTGCTCTTACTGCTATGCAGTAACGCGATGTATGCACAATATCAGGGGCATGTCTTTTTGGACGGCAATAAGAACAAAAAGATGGATGGCAATGAAAAAGGAATGCAGGGCATTGTCATATCGGATGGGTATGAAGTTTTCCCAACAGCTGCCGATGGTAGCTTTAGCCTGAACAAGAATGAAAAGGCAAAATTTCTTTTTGTACGTATCCCCGCTGGATATAAAGCGAGCGGTACGCATTACATCAAGATTGACCCTAAATTGGAACGTTATGACTTTGGTTTAACTCCAGATGAAAAGCAGACAGAGGATAAGCTTCGATTTATCCAGATTACGGATACCGAAACACCTTTGTATGGCGAATGGATAGACAACATCCGTAAGTTTTCTCAACAACAAGAGGCCGCACTCATTTTGCATACAGGCGATATCTGCTACGAACCGGGTATGCAGTTCCATGCCCGACAGGTCAATACAGCACTCATGGGCGTTCCTACTTACTACACGGTAGGTAACCACGACCTGGTCAAAGGGGAGTATGGCGAGAAGTTATTTGAAGATCTGTTTGGGCCAGTTTATTATTCCTTTGAGGCCGGACCGGCATACTTTGTCGTAACCCCGATGCCTGGAGGCGACTATGCACCGAGTTATAATCAGGATCAGGTCATCGCCTGGCTTAAAAAGGATCTGGCCCTGAAAGCGAAAGATAAACCGCTGGTTTTTATCAACCATGACCTGATTGTAGGAAAGGATTTCGTGATGAAAGGAAAAACAGATTCTATCGATTTAAAGCAGCATAACCTGAAAGCTTTCCTGTATGGGCATTGGCACAACAATTATAGTTTTGGCAGTAGGGATGGGGTAGCGGTGATATCGACAAATGCACCCAACAAAGGTGGAATAGACAATTCTGTTGCGCAATTTATGGTTATTGATATGGATAAAAATGGGGTAAGGAACATCACCCCCAAATATCCCTATCTGTCGGACCATATCGCTTTGATTTATCCGCAGAGCAGGCTGATGCAGATTTCAAACGGACAAAAGCTGGAGATTGGCGCCAGCGTATACCATACCGAAAAATCTGTTCTTTCTGTATATGCCAAGTTATTAAATGAACAGGGCTGTGTCCTAAAAACGGCCAAGTTGAATAAAGCGAGTGACTGGAACTGGCGTGGAACGCTTATGGGCACTGCGTCGATGAATCAAAAGCAGACGATCCTGCTGGAAGTGAATTATGGGGATGGCACGCAAGCCTTGAAGAAATTTGGATGGAATAACGAACCTGCTTCACCAAATTTGCTCCAGTTGACCTGGTCAAAAAACTTGGGGTCTAATGTATGGAAGAGCTCACCTCTGGTACAGGGACAGCGGGTATATGTGGCCAGTATCGATGATGCCATTGGTGGTAAAAGTAAAATTCAGGCCTTAAAAGCCCAATCCGGTGAAACCATCTGGACTTTCCATACCCAGAACTCCGTTAAGCAGAAGTTGGCCTATAGCAATGGCTTGATACTGGCGACAGACATGGGTGGCACAGTCTATGCGATTAGCGAAAAGGACGGTAAACTTGTCTGGAAAAAAGATTTGAGTGGCGGAAGGCTCCCGGGATATGTAAGTGCTGGCGTTGTTGATGATGGCATTTATTATACCGGTGCAGGAAATTATCTGTCGGCATTAAAAGCTGATGACGGTACGATCATCTGGCAAAACCGGGATTGGAATGGAGGTGAGGGCATGCCCGGAGAGCTGCTCAGTACAAACGATTATTTAATTACTGGCGCAAACTGGAATAGCTTATTTGTACATGATCGCAGAAGCGGAAAACTAATATGGAAAAGAAATGAAGATGGTTTGCGTTTTAGAACGGGTGGAGCCAGTGCCGATAGCAGTTCTTTTTATGTCGCTGGACTGAACAATGTTTTTCAGTTAGATCAGAAGACAGGAACAGTAATCAAGAAGACGCAGAGTGAAGACGATTTTAAAGTGATGGCTTCGCCACTGCTGGCCGAGCAGTTGCTGATTATGCCTACTGCGACCAACGGCGTAAAGGCTTTTGATCGCAGCAGCTTAACGGAAAAATGGAATTTCCAGACGGGTGAAGCACTGATCTATACTTCTGCCTACTCAACACCGGATCTACACAAAAAAGTGGGTACTGTTGAATCTGGTATTCGCTATGCGGCCGGAAAACTGTTTTTTGGTGGATCGGATGGTTATCTATATGTATTGAATTTGGAAGGAACGCTCGTCCAAAAAATAAACCTGGGCACGCCGATATTGGCCGAAGTTACAATTCAGGGAAATAAGGTTTATGTGGCCGATTTTGCAGGAAATATATACTGTTTTACGATGGGTAAAACCGAATGAGTTAATTTTGGACGTCCATAAAATGCCACTTACATAAAATAGAATAATCTAAATAATGCTTATCATCGAAGGGGCCTTCTAAATAAAGTTCCCGAATAATTTATATAGAAACCTGATTGAATAGTATGGCGTTTGTTTGAGGTATCAGCCAACGGTTACCTCGCCTAAATTTTCGATCAGATGATTGTTTTCAATACCCCATCGGTCGATGACGGCGATGACAGGCAATAGGCTATTGCCCAATTCGGTCAGGTTGTATTCGACCTTGAGCGGAAGCCCGGGGTAAATCTTTTTGCTGATGACACCCATCATTTCCAGTTCGCGGATCTGCATATTGATAACCCTCGGGCTTGCATCGCCGATTGCGCGATGCAGCTCGCTCGGACGTTTTATCCCCTTTTGGATGCCATCCAAGATACAGGCTTTCCATTTTCCGCCCAGTATTTTCATCGTCACCACAATACCACAGTCGAGGTCTTCGGGAATCTTTCTGCTATACATAATCTTATTTTTTTGAAATAAATCTACTGAATTTTAGCCTTTGGTAGGGAATAATTTTTCCCTGGATGAATCCTTTTTCCCTTATTGTGACAATACGGGGATGTATCCATATTTGTCTTGTTAAACAAATTCAATGAAATACATGGAAACATCAAAAAATCAAATCAGCATTATCGGATTGGGCCCTATGGGCATTAAAATAGCAACGCTTTATATACAGCAAGGTTTTCAGGTAACAGTATTTAACCGGACGCAGGCGAAAGCAGATCCGCTCGTAAAACTAGGTGCCAAACCTGCTGAAACAGTGCGTGAAGCCCTTGCGGCAAGTCCTGTGAGTATCGTGATCGTCCATAATTACAGCGTATCGAAGGAGCTTTTTTCCTCGCTCGAAAATGATGATGTACTATCGGGCAAAACCATTGTGCAGTTGACTACGGGTACCGCGCAGGAAGCGCGTTTAAGTGAAATGTGGTTCCGGGAAAGAAATGCCGTCTATATCGATGGGGCCATACAGGTAGCGCCAGAGCAGATGGCACAACCCGATACCACCATCTTGTTCGCGGGCAATACCGATAAATATCAGGAACTGTTGCATCGATTGACGATTTTGGGTGGCAATCTCAAATACCTTGGCGAGCATATCGGGGCTGCAGCGGCCATGGACACCGCTACGCTCTCGTACATCTATGGTGCGGCGGCGGGTTTTCTGCACGGCGCACTTATTGCCGAATCGGAGAATTTTGATGTAAAGGAATACGGTAATATCATTGCGGAGATCGCTCCGGGAATGGGCGAATTTCTCAAACATGAAGGGAAGGTGATCGCTAGCGGTGATTTTAGCATCTCGCAGAGTCCACTGTCCATTTCAGTGGAAGCGACCGAGCGGATTCTGGCGACAGCAAAATTAAGCGGTATCAATACGGAGTTCCCACAGTTTGCAGCAAACTGGCTGAAAAGGGCCGAGCTTGCAGGTTATGGACAGGAAGAGTTTGCGGCAGTGATCAAAACCTTACGGCAACAGGCATAGCGGCAATAATACAATTTTTTTAAGGGCCGGGTCGTGAAGATCTGGCCTTGTTCTGTTTTGAGGGTATAGCGAATTAAGAGTATCCATATTGTTATTTTGGACATCAGATTTTAAGAGCGGGATTGGGGTAAAATTGTTTAAAATAAAGCTGGGGTGTATTGCTTTTAATTTAAAATATTATTTAAATTAGAGGGTAAATAACCCTGTAAACTATATAAATTCTGAGCTATGCTAAAAAAAATGAGCTGTGCCTTTTTCTTGTGCATCCTTTTACTGAGCTGTACTTTTGCACAAAGCCCTTCGCTTTCAAGTGGTTTTGTAACCTTGGTCGTTAAGGTTAGAGGCGATAAGAATGTGAAAGATCTCGATCTGCCTATTCCGTTCATGAGCAATTCCTTCCAACAGGATAAACCATTGCCCTTTAAACAAGTAAATGATTCTACATTAATGGCATCAGCCTATTCCTTTGGACCTTCAGCGGTCTATATGCGGCTAAATGGGCAATACCTAGCTTTTATACTAATACCAAAACAGGTAGGTACGTTAACCGTTGATATTCAGAATGGTGAAAACGGCGGTTTGCATTATCAGGGGCCGTTTAAGGAGATTTTTGACAATTCGGCAAAGCAGGAAAAATTGCTGATGGGCTTGTTTACTTATCCAAGCGATAAAAAAAATATAAAAACACCATTTAAGTCAGCTAATGATTTTAAAAGATACCTTTAGGGCCAGACGGAAGAGATGACAAAGAAACTGATCGCAGATACAACTTCGGGATTCCTCAGGGAATACTATACCCGACTCGTTGAAGGTTTTCAGGTACCAAGCTTTCTTTTAAATTATGCAGCTATTGTGTATGAGCACAATAAAAAGGCTGGACTGGACTCTACCAAGTTTCCAATGGTACCAACACGGGATATCTCGTTTTACAGCGATATCCTTAACCCCAGATACCAGGATACGATGAGTCTCTATTATTCTGTGTATTCGAGTGTTCAGGCTGCTGTCCTACAAGATACGCTATTACATCTTCCAGATATTACAGCGGTTGGGCCTAGAGCCTTCAGAAAACAGTTGCAGCAGCGCTTTGATCCTATATTTAAAGGGCGGGGCAACCTGTTTTATGAGATGGCAACAGCAAGTGCTTTTGTTCAAAAGATGAACAAGGGTTATCTGTTAAGTCCACAAGATAAATACGATATAACGAATAGTTTTACAATTAAAGACCTGGACGAATATCTTCTTTATCAGGATGAACAAAATGTGCTCCTAAAACAGCAATCCAATTCAAAGGTCACGATGTTTCCTTTCGCAGTCGAAAATGAGGAGGTTATTGAAGAGTTGATCAAACCCTATCGGGGAAAAGTGGTACTGGTCGATTTGTGGGCGACCTGGTGTGGTCCCTGCATTGCATCTTTTCCTGAAATGGAAAAAGTAAAGAAACAGTATAGCAATCGCGATGATGTGGTATTTGTGTATGTGACGGATGAAAGCTCCGATCGCAAAAAATTCCAGGAGTTTACAAATCTGTTGAAAGGCGATCATTATTACCTCTATAAAAAACAATTTGAAGCAATTATCAAGCAGTTTGACTATGCTATTCCGAGCTATCTGGTTTTTGATAAAGCAGGAAACTTATCCGATCGTGCTGTCTCCCCCGAGAACAAGGCTGAGGCTGCCAAATCCTGGATAGAAAAGGCGCTGAATAAATAAGGGAATGGAAGATTCTTTTATTTTTATAAATTTAGGAAATCAATGGTATTGAACTTTTTAGGAACCTAAAACAAGCATGAAAAAAGCAGTGAAATATAAAATTTGCTACTTAAACCGTACCCTACATTACGGCTTATTTGTTTTATTATTGACTATTGCTGGGCCAAGTATCGGACAGCGCAAATCGAGTTCAGATCGGATCACTTCAGGGAAAAATGGAGTGGACGATTTTAATCTGGCCGAAAATATGAAATTAGGTGCCTCAAACTTAGATTTCCACGGATTCGAGGGCTATAGTTTTTTGTTTCAAGGACGCGAGGCGAAGATCATTCGGCCAAAAGTGACGGCGGTAGGGCATCCCTGGGTATGGCGCGCCCGCTTTTGGGGGCACGAACCGCAGGTCGATATTGGTCTGCTCGAGCACGGCTACCATGTGGTATACTGTGATGTCGCCGAGCTTTTTGGCAATGAGGAAGCGCTAAAAATCTGGGATGGATTTTACCGAAAGTTACAAGAAGGTGGACTAAAAAAAAAATCGGCTATGGAGGGAATGAGTAGGGGGGGGGTCTATATTTACAACTGGTGCTTACGTTATCCCGATCGGGTAAATGCGATCTATGCCGATGCGCCTGTATTGGATTTTAAAAGCTGGCCCGGTGGCAAAACTACAGGAAAAGGAAGTAAATCGGATTGGGAGACTTTTAAGAAAGACTACGGATTGACCGAAACACAGGCTTGGGCATTTGCGGATGCACCCATTGATAAAGCCAAAATCATTGCAGGTTTCAAAATACCATTGCTCCATGTTGTCGGCGATAAGGACGATGTCGTGCCTATCGCTGAAAATACCTTGCCATTTGCGGAGGAGATCCGTCGCGCAGGTGGTCGTATTGAGATCATCCATAAACCCGACGTCGGGCACCACCCGCATTGCCTGGTGGATCCAAGTCCCATTATCAATTTTATATTGAAGGCGAGCAGTAGGTAGCGACCAATAGGTAAACCGAACCAACTTAAACAAAAAAACTTCGCAAGACGATAAATTGAATAACAGCTTGAAAAGGCCAATCCAAAAGGATTGGCCTTTTAGTTTTTATACCCTATTGATCTTATGCTATCAGAAAACCAATGCTGTGCTTTCGGTAATAAATGGATAATATTTATCCCTTTATTAATAATATAACTTTTCTTTTGTATTGAATATAACCTTAAGTTAATCTGTTTTGTTTTTATTTATATTATTGATAATTAGTTTGTTGTGTTTTGTTAAGCAAAGTGTGATAGCGATGTGATAGGTGCTTTTTCTTTATTTTTTTGCTCGAATGTTAATCTTTGTGGCAACGTTTTGAAGCATGGAAGAACCTGGTGTTGTTGACATGTAATCGAATCGAAGTATTTCATTCTAAAATCATAAAAAATACATTAATATTAAATTAACCATTTCCAAAATGATTTCACAATTTCGAACAACAAACGGTTGGAAAACGTTAGCCTTTTCGGCACTTATCTGCGGTTCTTTATACGCATGTAAGGAAAGTAAAGACAGTGTAGCCCAGAGTGGCAAAGCGAATGTAAGCATTCATTTACTCGGGGTAGAAAATCCTGTCGTTACAACAAAGAAAGCGAGCAACGGAAGTAGCTCGACAGCATCCAATCAGACCATTGTAGTACCGCTTACGAAGACAAGTTCTTTTGAAGCAACGTTGACGAACGAGTCGTCCGCAACAAGTGGCAACCTATTGCGGGCCTCGTCCGGAAATCGCGCTGCGGTAACCGAGGAGCGTACTCCACTTGGCGATAACGTCAAATACAAAATCGTTGTCTATAATAACAGCGGTGATTATGTGACTGAAAAGACCTATACAAACACAGTAGACAATACGAGCGATATCACGCTGGATGCCGGACAAGCCTACACTTTCGTAGCCTATTCGGTGAACAGTACCGCTACGGTACCTGCGGTCACGGCACAAACAGATTTGGCAACAGCCAGTCTGGATAATATCAGTGCTGACCTGATGTACTTTAAGAAGGATCTTACTGTTCAAGCTGGCGACAATAATCTCGATGTTGTCTTAAAGCATCAATACAGTGAAGTAACGACCAAACTGAGCATGGCGACAGAAATGACGGGTGCCATTACAAACCTGGCTTCAACAACTATTGACCCGACGCATCCAAGTGCCAATTTAAAATTGGCGGATGGTACAATTACCTACAATGGATCAACAGCTACAGCCAATGTTGTATTTCCGACATTGGGTGCTGCTGGATTACGTACTGTGTCTAGTACGCCGACAGTATTGATACATCCAAGTGCAACAAATGGTGTCTTTAATTTCGGATCCATCACAATCGATGGTGAAACGAAGAATAATGTATCTGTAGCAGGTTTAAATATTGTTCCAGGACAACGTTATAACCTGAACCTGAACTTCAAAACCTGTACGCAGGAAGTAACTGGTGGTGCTAATTTGAATTGGGATTACCCCGCTGCCAATAATAATGGTAACAACGGTGCGAACGTAGATGGAGTCGTTGTACCTAATGGGGGAGTGGTTACCCGAACATTGACGGCACCAGGGGCAGATTATGGTTTTGTATTCGATATTCAGCAATTGGATAATTCGTTCAATATGGAAGTAAATGGAGTCAAATTAGCGACTCAAGAGATTCAGTTTGAAGCAGGCATCGCCATTGCACCCCGAAATGTACAATTTGCGGACGGAAGTATTTATAATGGAGCGAACGCCGAAGGTGGGGCTAATATTCCTCAGATTTATAACATGGTTGGTACAGCAACTCATCCAATTATTCGTGTTGTCATTGCTCGTGATGGTCAGGTAAGGATGTATGGTAGTAAAAGTAATGGTGGCGAATTGTATCCATTGGTTTTAACAGCTGGTACATTTAATATTGTGCCTTGGAGTTCGACTTCAAATACGGTGAAAATTACTCAGATAGTGCAAGGTAAAACAACTATGCTTGGTGCAGGTAGCGGCAGAAAAAAAGTTGCCTGTCCTTAATCTAAAAATTTAATTTATTCTTTGGAGTACCGATAATAAAAGATCAAATCATGAAAAATTCAGAAAAGAAGGTTTATATAAGTCCACGTGTTGAATCAACGACAGTAGAGTTGGAGCAAGGTATCGCAGCGGGGTCGGCAGCTCCTGATACGATCCATAGTACCGATCCGCAAGAGTCATGGGATAATGCGGGTGACGATAATCGAACCATTAATTGGTAAGGTAGGGCTGTCTAAGATGACAGATTTTAGGTTGAGATAAATAGCTGTTGAATTGCAATTTTCGGCATAAAGATTCAGAACAACTATTTTGACATACTACTCGGCAGGGATTTAAAAGATCTCAGCCGAGTTTTTTTTGGAAGGGAACTTTATCCAATGAAGCGAGAAACCAACACTCGGCTTACATCGGTGGAAAATTCGGCGGTTGGGCGCGTACTGGATTGAACGGGAAGTTAACTGGTTATATAGATGTATTGGTTTTAACTTTTTGTTTATCAGTTATTTATTAAGTGTGATAGCAATGTGAAAGGCTGTTTTTTTTGTTTCTTTCTTTTAATCTAAATATTTGTGAAGATAATCAGGGAGGGTATTTCGAAAAGGAGATTGGCGGATAAATGTATAGCTGAAAATGCGCTGTTAAAAGTTCCCTGATGATTACAATAATGAATTATCGCCCGGACCAATTTGCGTGAAGGTTCGTGATAATATATTTGGATTTACTCGATGGGGAAGATGGAGCCCCGTCGAGTTTAATAGCTCTACTCTCCTTAAAGGGAAAAATAAAAGTCTGTTTTTTGGAAGTTATGGAGTTCATGGTAAGGATCTCAAGAATAAACAAGGATAAAACTTACAGAAATAAAACGTACAATGGAAAGGAATAAATTTACTGATCTAATTGCTCTAGCGAAAAATAATGATGCCGAGTTTTTGGCTTTATTCAATGAAATCTATCCCGAGTTTATCGCCTCATTAAAAACAATAAATCCAAAAATCCGCAGCAGCGAACTGGAATTCTGTGCCATGACCTTTCTGAATTTTTCGACCAAAAACATTGCTCAATATACCTTTGTAACGGTGCGGGCTGTCCAGATACGCAAAAATAGATTGCGCAAAAAACTTAACATTGCCTCCGATATAGATTTTAACAATTGGATGCGCGATCAGATTCACCGAAACCCTTTTAATAAACAAGAGCATTCTGTTGAAACGATCTAAAATGAATTGCAAACCATATATTTTTATTTCCATTTATCGCAATTCGAGGGGATCCAGTCGTAATTTCTAGGTTCGGATATTTATTCTATGTGTGATACTTTTGTGATAGCTGAGTTTAATCGGCGTGTTTAACGATTGTTTATCTTTGCTTTCAATAAATTATTGTAATTCAATACGATCTTTATCGCATTTCTCTGGCCGATGCGCTTGCTATTAATGCGCCATATTAATCAAATATGATGCGTATCGTGATCGTGCCGTACTCTTAACTATCTTTCTTTTAAGAATATGAAGGTGACAGTATTGGAATTTGAATTTATTTTGTACCAATTTAATGTTGGTTTAATTTCTCGAAATAGCTAGATTTGCACACGCTATTCGAAGATACAAAAAAATCTAGCAAGAGAGGCAAGGGAGAGATGCCTGAAAATGACCTATTGTTACCATGAAGAAGCAATTTTTATTTTTCATTTTATGTTTACTCACGTTTCAGGCAATTGCAGCTGATCGCGTTAAGCAAGAAGTTGATTCACTTTTAGCAAAATCGATGGAATTTGCACAGAAAGGGAATTTGGTAACCTATATCGAAACGGCAATAAAAGCACTTAATATCGCCAATGCCGCTGACTACGACGAAGGAAAAGCAAAATCCGGCTCTTATGTAGCGGAAGGACTTGTGACAGCAGGTTTATTTAAGGAAGGGCTAAAACAACTAGACCGTATTGAAACCACGGATTATTATAAGAATGAAATTTTCCTGCAATCTGAAGTCCGTCGCTTACGGGGACGGGCTTATGGTGGTCTCCTGCTAAATCAGCAGGCTCTTCGGGAATTTCACTTGCAACAAGAGCTTATTAAAAAGCTGACTGGTGAAAAGCAGGTAAAATCCCGTCAGTTTAACTATGAAAACTTAAGTACTGTTTTCCAACGTCTGGGGCAACTGGATTCGATGCAAAAATATACCGAGCTACAGTTGGATAACCTAAAGGTATTTGCTGAAAAGGATGCCGCTATGCGTTATCAGATTGTTTATGAAAACCTCGGAAAATTGTTTGCTGAAAAAGGCGATTTGCCCAAAGCGCAACTATATCTCGACAAATCACTTGAACTAATAAAGAAATATAACATTCCTGTTGTGCTGAATACGTATGATGCTTTAGCTATTTTAGAGGAAAAGCGAGGAAACTTAAAAAAGGCTGCGGTGTTCTATGAGGAGGGGTTAGCAAGAAAGCGGGCAGCTGGTAGCAGAATAGGCATGCAAAATTCTTACCGCGAGCTAGCCGATTTTTACCGCTCAACCAACTTAGATAAAGCTAAAGCCGATCAATATGAAATGGCTTTTAGCCGGCTCACTGATTCGCTTGAGAGCGAAAATAGACAGGTCGTTGATCAGGTGCTCAACCAGATTTTGAAACTCAAAGATGAGGAATCGAATACCAAAGTGTCAAGGGCAGGAACAATTGCACTTAACGCCCTATTGTTGCTGCTTGTTGCTGTTTCGTTTTTTGTTTGGCGGTCGAAGCACAACAGGAAGATATTGGTACAGAAAGTAGAGGCATTGCAGGAAACCGAAACAATCAATAGGGAACTGACCGAACAGATCGGGGAAAATAAATTCAATACACTCATAGACCTGGCCAAAAGCAACAACCCTGAATTTTTGATTTTATTTACCGAATTGTATCCACAGTTTATCCAGGCGCTTAAATCATTTGACGCTAATTTGCGAAGTACAGAATTAGAGTTTTGTGCCATGGCCTTTCTCAACTTCTCGACAAAAAATATTTCGGAATACACCTTTGTGACGATCAGGGCGGTGCAGGTCCGTAAAAATAGACTGCGCAAAAAGTTCGACATACCATCAGATGTGGATTTCAATAACTGGATGCGTGAGCAGGCTGGAACATCCGTTAACCCATTGGAACCTAAGGGCTAAAAAAAAGAACAATGTTAACAGCTCTTTTTTACAAGGGCGGCACTGCTCGCTAATCTTTATTTGATAAAAGCTTACTTTTATAATCGGAAGGCGTAATTCCTTTAATCGATTTAAAGAACTTGTTGAAGTTGGGCAGGGAGTTGAATCCACAGGTATAGGCAATATTGGTGATCGGGTTCTCATCCTGAACCAACAGCCTGCAAGCTTCATTGATCCTTACTTCATTGACGAATTTTGAAAATGTTTTTCGTGTATGTGCTTTAAAAAAGCGACAGAAGGATGGCTTGGTCAAGTTCGCCAATTTAGCTGCCTCCTCTAAGGAAATTTCATTGTTGAAATTTTCAAAAACATAATTGTAGATGTTAAAAATAAGTTCTCCATCCTTGCGCGGTGATCCATTGCTATAAGACTTATCCGATAGTACAGCATATTCTTCTGTGTGAAGAAGGGTAGCCAAGCACTCAAATAGATAGGCTGTTTTTTGCATATCGGAGGCGCCGACCATTTTTCGTAGTATTTTTTTGAGTGCATCCTTTGTTTGTCCATAAAATAACATCCCCTGTCGCGATCTTTCCAGGAAGTCATGCAGCGGGGCCGTTTCAACTAATAAGGGGCAAAAAGACAGTAGGGCTTCTGGATCGAAATGTAAGGTGATAGACTGTGCGCTAGGTTCGTGGCTGGTATCACCCTGCGCATTATACCATACATGTGGCAAGCCCGGGCCGGTAAATGTCAGCTCGTCGCTTTCAAAGTCTTCCAGATGATCTCCAATGCAGCGTTGCCCATTACCCTTGATGATGTAGGTAAGCTGGCATTCACTGTGAAAATGATATTCGGAGAGGTATTTGTCGCAATTTTCTCGTCGAATTTCAAAAATCCTGTTCCCTAAATTTGAAAGTGCTTTCGTATAAACCGGTCTCATAAATGCTGAAAATATTTTAATGAAATAATGGCAGCGTGTACCTATCTTTATAATTGATTTGAAATTGTATCTCAAAAGACGCATTATTAACCAAAAAAGCCATGTATTAAAGGCTTAAAATCATGTAAAATATTACTTTTTTTAACCGTTTACCGAATTCAGCATTGGACGATGTCAAAATTTCTTAATAATATGATCTTGATGGGGCTCATTGTATGTGTATTGTTTACGATGTGGGCCTATTTTAACAATACATACATTCCGAGGGGTATCCTAATGGTTCAGCTGCTATTAATATTTTTTCAGCTGGTGAAACGATTTTTCATACAGTGTATGGCAATTATTTTTTATGTCTTTATACTCTTATATGTAACTTTCGGTGGTGTCAATGCTGCTATACCATATGATTTTTCAGATTTCCTTTTTCCGCTTATGGTTACCGTATGGAAGCATGGCGATCTTAGGATGATGTATTTAAGTGAAATGATATTTTTGATCATGCTTATTGTTACGACAACAATCTCTGTTCGGGAGAAATGGAAGCGATTAGCAAAAGCAGTGCTACATTCCTGGCTAGGATGAGTTAATGATGAAGTCGAAACACAAAAAAATACCGAAGGGATTGCACTTCGGTATTTTTTGTGAAAAAGAAAAATTACTATTTCAATCTTAGATGGTTTTGCTATCGCGCAGCATTTTAATAATATTATGCGCTTCAAGCTGCTTGCTGAGTTGTGTATTGATCAAGCTGTGAACATTTTGTGAAAGTTCTTCCGATCCTTCAGCCAAAGCTGTTTGATAAGTTGATTTGAAGGCATCTTCTCCCTGCTCACAGGTTTCGAGCAGACTTCTTTCGTCATCTCCCGTAATATTTACTTTTATCCCCATCCAGGCACGGAAAAGCTTGCCGCTCAGCATGGTGCTATCCGTCGCCTCTTTGCCTTCAAGCTCAACATAAGGTGTCAACTCGGCAATAAATTCTTCCGACTGTCCGATAAATTTTTGAAATGTTGGTATAAGTTTATCTAAACCATGACTTGTCGCCAGATCAATAGCTTTTTTATAACCCTCGATGCGGTCGTTGTTGATCTTAATAATGTCATTGATGATCTCCGGATTGTTGATGTTGTTTTCCATAATATTGTTATTTGTTATCGTTTTGTTTATTCGAAAAACAGCAGGTACCTGATGATCGTTTGCAGAATCCGAGATTCAGGTATTTAAATCGTGGCCCGTATTTATCCCGTTTTTTATTGTCCGGGAATAAATGGGCCTAAAACTTTCTGCAATTTACCCTTGTTCTTAGAACCGAATACTGTCCTTTAGGCAGCGCAACGAAAACTATGCAACAAAACATTCATGTAGCCATTATCGGGGGTGGACCCAGTGGCCTGTTTATGTACAAGAGATTGGTCGAAAAGAATATAGCCGGTCTCAAAGTATCTATTTTCGAGTCCCGCAAGCAATTGGGGGCAGGGATGCCTTATAGCTACGAAGGTGCTACACCTGAGCATCTAACTAATGTCTCGGATCATGAAATTCCCGCACTGGTCTCCACGATTGAGGATTATGTTCAATCCTTATCGGAAACCGCGCTTCGAAGCTATGGAATCGATGTTGACGATTTTAATCGCCACAAGGTGGTGCCACGGTTGCTCCTTGGCCGCTACCTATCGGAGCAGTTTATGCTATTGAAACGGATGGCGGATGAAAAGGGGATAGAAACACAGATTCATCTCGGCTGCCAGGTCAGCGATATCATTGATCTGGAAAACCAGACGCAGGTTAAAATCATGGTCGGCAGCACCGATACCTATATCGTAGACAAGGTTATCATCTGTACCGGACATAAATGGCCAACCAGGTATGAGGGCAATGTAGAGCATTATTTTGAATCACCCTATCCGCCGTCAAAGCTCGCCTTAAAAACAGGCCATGCAGTAGGCTTACGTGGCGCTTCGCTCACGGCAATCGATGCTATCCGTACAATAGCACGTCATAATGGGTCTTTTGAGGCGCTGGAGACAGGTGAGTTAAGGTATCAGATCGACCCGGGAAGTGAAAATTTTAAGTTATTGATGCATACGCGCAGTGGTCTTCTGCCTGCGATCCGATTCCATCAGGAAGAACCTTTCTTAGCCAACAAGCTCTTGATCTCCGAAGAGGAACTTATGCTTAACAGACTTGAAAATGAAGGTTTCGTGTCGTTGGATTTTTTGTTCGATCGTAATTTTAAAGCGCAGTTTAAGGAAAAGGATCCCGACTTTTATGCAATTGTGGAAAAACTCAGCCTGGAAGATTTTGTAGAAGCAGTACTCAGTTTAAGGGAACAGAAAGATGCCTTCGAGGGATTTCGCCAGGAGCACGAACAAGCGCTGAAATCTATCAGAAGGCGCCAGTCTATCTATTGGAAAGAAGTGCTTTCTGCCTTGAGCTTTACCCTGAATTACCCGGCTAAATATATGTCTGCCGAAGATATGCTGCGTCTAAAAAAAGTACTGATGCCGTTGATTTCCATTGTCATCGCCTTTGTGCCGCAGAGTTCCAGTCGTGAGCTCCTCGCACTGCACGATGCTGGTCGGCTGGAAGTGGTCAATGTGGGTACGGACAGTCGGGTTGAACCCGCGAGCGACCGCGGTGCTAACTATATTTATACCGATGAATCTGGGATAGAAGTAAAAACCCATTATAAGACATTTGTGGATTGTGTAGGACAGCGACCCTTGGACTTTGAAGAATTTCCTTTCAGGAGTTTAGTCGACAATGGTAATGTCAGTCCAGCTTACCTGCGATTTCGTTCAGTGGAACGGGCCAAAGAACAAATGCTGGCAGGCAACGACCATATGTTTGTGGCTCCGGATGGCACCATTTTTTTGCAGGTACCCGGGGTAAAGATAGACGACAGCTTCCGGCTGGTAGACCACAGCGGCAACGCCAGTCAACGTCTTTTCATGATGGCTGTACCGTATATGGGCGGCTATAATCCGGATTATTCGGGTCTAGATTTTTGCGCCGCTACCTCCGCTATCATTGCCGGCAAGATCGCTGAAGGGGGATAAATACGTAAGTTTTTGTTAAAATACGGTAAGATGGTTGGGGCCGTACGATACGGGATTTAATTTAAGCTCCCTATTGCTATATTTGGCGGCCATCTAGATCATCAGTTGGCATTGTCTTAACTCAATTGTTGAAAAGCATGCCTAAAACTATTTTAAGAAACCTACAGGTAGGTTTTGGAATTTCACTTTTGATCCTGTTAGCGAGCTCAACGGCTTCTTATGTGAGTATCCGTAAGCAGATCCATAATAGTGCGATGGTTGACCACAGCCGCCGTGTCATGAGCCGTGTCAATAAAATTTTGCAGGATTTGCAGAATGCAGAGACGGGCCAGCGTGGCTACTTGCTGACGGGGATGGACAAGTTTCTCGATCCCTACAAAAATGGTCTTCAGTCCCTGCCTCAATCGCTGAGTCGCGCGCATGATCTCACGGCTGATAATCCAGCGCAGCAGCAGGTGATTGATACCCTGTCAACACTTGTCCAGTCTCGACTGGATCGATTAGAGAATTTGGTGAACATCAAAAAACGAGGTGGTATGGTCTCTGTTGCCCAGCTCGAAGAAGGCAAAACCTATATGGACAGTTGCCGTTTGTTGATCAGCAAAATCATAGATAAAGAAGAATCGTTGCTCAATCGACGTTCAGATGAACTTACACGCTCTTCGGGATACACCTCCATATTTGTTTTATTGGCTGCGGCAGTTTCGTTGCTGATTACACTGTTTTTTTACTTCCGCCTCAGGGCAGATTTCTTTAAGCGTGAGGAGTTGCAGAATGACCTGAAACGAAAAGATGAGGAGATCCAGCGCCGACTGAGCATTACCCAGCGTATAGCACGCGAGATTGCTGCCGGAAATTATGAAATGCAGATTCAGGATGCCGAACAGGACGATCTCGGCAGCTTGACGGGATCCCTCAACGAAATGGCCAGGTCGCTCAAAACATCATTTGATGAACTCAGTAATAACAATTGGCATCAGGCCGGACTAACCCAGCTGGGCAACCTCTTGATGGGTAATAAACAGCAGGAAGAGCTCACAGCCGTTACGCTCGGCCATCTGACAAAATATGGCAATTGTGTCAATGGTGCCATTTACCTGATGGAACAGGATGAACTTGTCTTAAGGGGATCCTATGGACTCGAAAATCCCGACCATAAGCGCTTCGCCCCAGGAGAAGGCATGGTCGGTCAGGTCTTTAAAGACGGGAAAGAAAAGTTATTTGAAAACCTCGAAAATACCAGCTATGTTATCAGTTTTGCCAGTGGAAAGGTGCAGGTGAACAACCTTTTTATCTTGCCTGTTTTTGATGGTAACCAATGTATCGGTGTAATGGAGCTAGGGGCACTACAGCCTTTTTCTTCCATACAGCTGGCATTTTTTAGAGATGCAGTGCAAAAAGTAGGTACTACACTTGCGGCGGCACAGGCCAGACTTGTGGTGCAGAATCTATTGGAAGAAACTCAGGCGCAGACCGAAGAGCTGCAGGCACAGCATACCGAATTGGAATCCCTTAATTCGAGCCTCGAAATGCATACCCATAAATTGCAGGCGTCAGAAGAGGAACTCCGCGTGCAGCAGGAAGAACTGGTGCAATCTAACCGTGAATTGGAGGAGCGCTCAAAACTGTTGGAAGATAAAAATGTTGAAATCGCGGAACGCAATCAGGAAATTCAGAGAAAAGCGGCAGAGCTTGAGCAAAGTACACGCTATAAGTCTGAGTTTTTGGCCAATATGTCGCATGAACTGCGCACACCGCTCAATTCAATTTTGTTACTTTCCCGTTTGATGGCCGAAAATTCGGATGGTAACCTGAATGAAGAGCAGATGGAATCGGCAGCGGTGATCCAAAGTTCTGGAAAGAGCCTGCTGACCTTGATAGACGAGATTCTGGATCTTTCCAAAATAGAATCCGGAAAAATGGATCTGGATGTACAGCCTGTATATTTTGCCGATATACTGAATGGACTGACGGCTATGTTCGGACCAATCGCCGCGGATAAGCAGCTCGGATTGGAAATGAGCGCCGCGAAGGGTTTGCCGATGCAGCTCGAAACAGACAAGCAGCGCCTGGATCAGATTTTACGTAATCTATTGTCGAATGCCATCAAATTTACAGCTTCGGGTAAGGTTACCTTGCATATTGACCGCGAACAGTCGCAGAGACACCGTATCGTATTTGAAGTACGCGATACGGGAATAGGAATACCAAAAGACAAGCAGCATCTGATTTTTGAAGCTTTTCAACAGGCTGATGGTTCGACGCGCCGCAAATTTGGCGGTACTGGACTGGGGCTCTCGATCAGTCGGGAACTGGCGCGTCTGCTCGGAGGCGAAATCTTGTTGGATAGTGAAGAAAACAAAGGCAGTGTATTCCGCCTTATCCTTCCGGAGCAGATTTCGGGCAACATGCCAGCCGTATTTGCTGCGGAATTGCAGCGGCCAATGATTGGAGAAACAGACGTTGAAACGGTGGAGCCCGCAGTAGTGGAACAAGATTCACAAGTGGCCGTGCAGGCTATGGACAGGATGCCTGAGATTCCTATTCCAGCCGATATTCCGGATGATCGCGATAGCATCGTCGCAGGCGACCGCTTTATCCTGATTGTTGAAGATGATATTGAGTTCGCAAAGATCCTACTCAAATATACGCGTCAGCAAAACTACAAAGGTATCGTCGTCGTCCGTGGTGATATCGCTGCGGAGATGGTGGCCCGTTATATGCCGCTGGCGGTCCTATTGGATATTCAGCTTCCACTTAAAGATGGCTGGCAGGTAATGGCAGAGATCAAGGAAAACCCCAAGACTCGACATATACCTGTGCATATTATGTCTTCTTTACAGGTTAAAAGAGAAAGCCTGCTTCAGGGCGCCATAGACTTTATCAATAAACCGATGGCATTGGAGCAGATGGGCGATATGTTCCGTAAAATAGAAGATGCCCTCACGCGGCATCCCAAAAAAGTATTGATCGTTGAAGAAAATCCCAAACATGCGGCGGCGCTGTCGCTCTTTCTTGAAAGTTTTGACATTGCCTCGGAGATCAAGAGCAATGTAGAAGATAGCATTGTGGCGCTGAGTTCAGACACTGCCGACTGTGTGATCCTTGATATGGGGGTTCCAGACCGTGTTGGCTACGAGACATTGGAAGCCGTAAAACGAAACCAAGGCCTTGAAAATTTGCCGATTATTGTATTTACCGGTAAGAACCTTTCGCAGGTAGAGGAAATGAAATTAAAACGGTATGCGGATTCTATCATTGTAAAAACGGCTAATTCCTATCAGCGTATTTTGGACGAAGTCGGTCTATTTCTACATCTTGTAGAGGAAAATAATGGTCCTTCTACCAAATCGCCGGGTAGACTTGGATTTTTGCAGGATGTTCTGCAGGGAAAAAAAGTACTTGTAGCGGACGACGACATTCGAAATATTTTCTCGCTGACCAAAGCGCTCGAAAAATATCAGATGACCGTGGTGCCGGCAACGGACGGAAAAGATGCGCTGAAACAGCTAGAAGATAATCCGGATGTGGCGGTGATCCTGATGGACATGATGATGCCCGAAATGGATGGTTACGAAACGATTGCTTCGATCCGAAAAGATCAGCGATACGAAAACATGCCCATTATTGCTGTTACAGCCAAATCAATGATGGGGGATAGGGAAAAATGTATTGCCGCAGGAGCGTCTGATTATATATCCAAACCGGTGGATATCGATCAGCTATTGTCTCTCTTGCGCGTATGGCTGTATGAATAATAACGCAATAAATAAGGAGCATGGATAAAAATAAAACCATATTGATCATCGACGATGATCAGAACAATATATTTGCGTTGAAATTGGCCTTGAAGTCAAGAGGTTTTCAGGCGATAGGCAGTCTGTCTGCAGAAGAGGGACTTGCTCAGTTACGGGATCATGCCAGTGTAGGTGTTGTGCTCATGGATATGATGATGCCCGAGATAGACGGCTATGAAGCCACCAGGCTGATCCGTGATTCATGGAATGCAAGTGAATTGCCTATTATCGCCGTGACGGCACAGGCTATGACTGGCGATCGTGAAAAATGTCTGTCTGCAGGGGCAAATGGCTATATCTCGAAACCGATCGACATTGAACTGCTTGTGCAGATGATAAGAGAAATAGCAGGATGACCACAGGGAAAAAAATTGTCAGCCAAGAGCAGGTCATGATCCTGATGGAGGATGTGGAGCGTCTCTATGGTTACGACTTTACCCACTATACGAAAGCATCCTTATCGCGGCGGATCAACCAGCTTTGCCTGCTGGATAATTTTGCGAGTTTCGCCGAGCTACGTTATCGTGTTGTCCACGATCCAGAATACATGCAGCGATTTGTCGAAAAGATGACAGTGAACGTAACCGAAATGTTTCGTGATCCAAGCTTTTTCGCAAATCTTCGCCATGAAATCCTTCCAAAATTGCGTACTTCGCCCTTTATCCGCATCTGGATAGCGGGCTGTGCAACAGGTGAGGAAGCGTACTCGCTGGCAATTTTATTGCAAGAAGAAAATCTATTGCACAAATCATTGATCTATGGCACCGATATCAACCCCTCGGTGCTTGAGCAGGCAAAGAAGGCTGTCATCCCGATGGCAAATCTAAAATCTTATGTTGAAAATTATCAGCTTTCGGGCGGTAAAGCTGATTTTTCATCGTACTATACCGCGAACTATAACTGGGTAAAACTCAATTCCACGTTGCGGGAACGTATTGTTTTTGCATCTCACAACTTGGTGAGTGATGCTTCTTTTAATGCTTTTCAGCTGATTCTATGTCGCAATGTGCTGATCTATTTTGACACAGAGCTGCAGGCCAGGGTATTGTCCCTTTTTGATGAAAGCCTCGAAACATTCGGCTACCTTGCCTTAGGCAGTCAGGAGACACTGCGCTTTTCTGCGCTGGCACACTGCTATAATCAGGTGGGCAATGAAAAGATATGGCGAAAGGTAAAGTAGACTTGTAGGGGATTTTTACTTGAACTAAATTTAAAAAATAGCCTATTAAAAAAAATAAAGTATCTTAGTAGGATTGGAGGAAAAATGACTAAAATTCTTTTAGTTGATGACCATCGACTTGTGCGAAATGGGATACGCTTGATCATTGATACCCACGACAAGCTCTCGGTGGTAGGTGAGGTCGACAGTGCAGAGGATGCATTGATCTATCTTGAACAAAATGTATTGCCGGATCTGGTTTTAACGGACCTGAATATGCAGGGCATGGATGGTGTAAGTTTCATCCGGATGGCCAAAAAAATATATCCTGATCTTAGGTTTGCTGTGCTTTCCATGATTGAAGATCCGGTTGATGTAGCCGAAGCTTTCCGGAGTGGCGCAGACGGATATCTATCTAAAGGGGGAGATTATGATGAAATCTTATTTGGATTGTTACGTTTATCGCATGGGCATAAATATCTGATGACCAATTTCGGTTTACGGTTTATGGAAAACTTTGATGCTGAGAATAGTGGGGCCGTAGATGTTACTTCACGGCTGTCGCAGTACGAAATCACAGAGCGGGAATTTGCCGTACTGGAACTCATAGCGCAGGGGTTTACGGCTGTAGAAATTGCGGATAAAATCTTTTTGAGCAAACGGACTGTCGAAGGGCACCGTCAGAACCTGATGGACAAAACCAAAAGCAAAAATACGGCCGATCTGATCCGTTTTGCATTTCAGCAAAAGCTGCTGAGCTAAATAGAACCGTAAAAAATAGCCTTTGTTTCCACGCTGCTGTGTGCAGCGCGGAAAACAGAAGGCTTATATATAAACGGGGTTAGTTCGACAGAATGGTGTGCTGTTTGATTATTTTGAAGCTGGCTTCCAGCCATTGTCGCGGGCTGTACCAAGCTCACCAAATTTGCCTTTTTCACCGGCAGACTCATTCCCACCGAAGGTGTAGACCGGTTCTCCGATGAGTTCCAGTTGGATCTGTGGTATCGGAAACTGGGTGGGCGTGCCGCCCTGTAGCAGATCATTTCTCCGCATAAAGGTGAAGGGTACAAAAGTACCACCCGCCCCATCTATTTCTATGGCATATTCATAATGAATGGCATCGCGTAGGGCTCTGGCGTTGGCTATCACATCAGGAAGACCTCCCTTTTGTTTGCGGGAGGCTGTCGAAGCATTCAGCTCAGCGGCAGCACCATCGTAATCTTTCAACCAGTATTTTGCTTCTGCCCGCAATAAGCGTGTTTCTTCAGACAAAAAGTAAGGATTGACAGCGCCCGCAACATTGAGGGTAGACAACTTGGGATACATCCACCGTGAACGCATGTAATTGTTGAAAAGCCCCCTTCCTCTGGCTTCCAGCAAAATACCGAAGTTACTCGTGTAAGTAAAATATTGGTAGAAACGTTTGTCGTCAGATTCAATAGGACCCAAGATAATGCTGTTGTTTGTCGGGTAGGCTGTGGGCGTTTTTTTTGTTTTATCCGCCAAATAAGCGATTTTGATATCTGCAGGAACATAGGAGGCCGTTCCGTACGGGCGCTCGAGTACATCGACCAGGGCATTGTAATAGCCGCCCACGGTAGTGGTGATGGTGTAATCGGTGGTAAAACCCTTGTTGGCATAGGCAAGAACTCTGTTCCAATAAGGAGAACCCAGATTTTCTGCTTCGGCCTTATCCCGTGCTACGGAGGAAAGGATCCGTGCAGAAAGCGAATTGATCAGCAATACGAGATCGCCTTTGGAAATGGTGACACCCTTTAAAAAATCGAAATTCAGGTTGGGTGTTTCGGCAATAAGCTGCAAGGTCTTATCAAGATGTTTGATGCCATTCTCGATCAGCTCTTTATAGGAATTGGGAAACTCCTTGAGTTTAAGGTTGACATCATCGACAATCAGTCCGCGGTCAAATATTGCGCCCAGGTAACCTTGGGAGACACCTTTTGCATAGTAGGCACCAATAAGACAGTCTTTGGTCCGGTCGGCACCCTTGTCATCATAGATTGTCAACTTTTGATTCTCGATCAGGTCGATCACTTTGGTGGCATCCAGATTGGACTGATAGAAATTGGAATACACTTCACGAACGGCTGCATTACCGCGGTAAGCGGAATTGTTGTTCAAACGTAACCGCGGTTCGTTCGCAAAATCCCACCAGGACTGGCTGCCGTTGGTATTGGTTGACTGGTCTGCCCAAAGACTAAAATGGGAGCCACCAGCGTTATTGGTCGTGGTATTAAAGGCGGTTTGCACACTGCTTGTTGTGAGTACATAACCCAAACTTTTTATCTTTTCTATGGCTTCGGCATTCGTCAATGTCGAGGGGTCATCGAATCCGATTGATTCGCATGAGCCTAGTGAGAAAAGCACGGCTAAACCAAAAAATATCTTCTTCATGTTTTACTTTGTCTGATTAGGTTAAAAATTGAAGGTTAGTTTTCCTGAAATAATACGGTAGGTAGGGTAGTTGAATCCATCCTGTCCGATTCCATCAACATTAACTCCCTTATAGTTTGTCCAGATAAAGAGGTTTCTGCCGATAAGAGATAGATTGGCGTTTTTCAGAACCTTGGAAAGACCTAGTTTTTCTGTTGGGAGTTTATAGGATAACGCTAGCTCGCGAAGGGCCAAATAGGTGGTCTTTTCGATCCAATAATCTGTTACTTGTGATGCGTTGAATACCTGGGTGGTAAAGTTTAGCGGTTTGCCTGCGGCGGCACTCCGGTCTGAAAATTCCGAGCGGTAGACATAGGTCAGATATTGCGCGGTTTCATTGAATTTCTGTCCCCCTTGTTGCCAATCCAGCACGCTGTAAAGTGAGAAACGTCCGTAATTAAAGGTGTTTGTAAAACCCAGTAAAAAATCTGGATTGGCATCGCCGATAATTTTAGCATTACCGGTTGCAGCGTTGACATAAAATACGGGCGCTTCGTTGGCCGTACCCAAAGCGGCTTTTTCGACCACGACACCAAATTCATTTACCACATAGTCTTCAACCCGTTTGGTACCGTTACCGGCATTGATGACAAAACCGTCGGCATTGGTTTGCAACTGCGCGAGATCCGAGTGGATACTGTACCCATAAATTGCGGTGGTACTGGCACCGACAGCTTTTCGATAACCGTTGTATGTAAACTCGGGAACATCGCCCAGTGAGGTAATCCGGCTACGGACGCGGCTGAAAGTAAGGCCTGATGACCAATTAAACTTTTTATGCTCGAGCACTTTTCCATTGACCTCCAGTTCGAGAGAATTTGATTTTACAGCGCCTAGGTTATCGTAGATGCTTGCTGAGCCCGAAATCGGTGTAAAGGCTGGGACAGAAATAAAATCGTTGGTACTATTTGAAAAAGCATAGTTGAACTGTACATTCAGTCGCTTAAATAAAACGGCATCAAAACCAAGTTCCGTTTCAGCGGTAACTGCCCGCTTTAGGTCGGTATTGTCATTTTGTGTATAGCTGACACCCCCTGTATTGGTGATGCTGACGCGGCTGTCTTTGGCTCCAAAAGGAGGAAGGCTTCCCGCTTTTCCATATGCCACCCGCAGCTTAAACTCTGTCAATGGATCGAGCTTGATATCCTGCGTCAAACGGTATGCGGCAGAAATGCGGGGGAAAAAGGCTGTACCGACATCGCGGCCAAACCGTGAACTCTGATCGAGCCGGCCGAGGGCGTCGACAAATAGTTTATCTGCCCAGGCAAACTTGGCGTTGAGGAAATAGCCATGGTTAACTGTTTTCTCCCAATTGGATGAAATAATCCTCGTGCTCGGTTCTGTCACATCCAGGCTTTTGACTGGGGCCGTAAGATTTCGACCGGAAGCATTGAAACCTGTCTGAGATGCAAATTCATACACATATTTGGCAGTAAGACCCCAATCCAGATTGCCAGTCCTGCGGTTGTAATTTAATTGTAGCTGACCATTTTTGCTGGTGCTTTTGGAGGTTCTTAAAGCATAGTTCCCATTATTCAGACTGACATCCGGAACAATGGTCTGATATCCTTTAGGGTAGTATTCTTCTGTATTATATTGTTTGGTCTGTAAGGAAAGGGCTCCTTCGGCACTCAGGTGTTCGGTAATTACATATTTTAGTTTTCCGCCCAGCAGCAGATTCTCGGTCTGATAGGCGTATTCCTCATTGCTCAGTCGATAGAAAGGATTGGTCCATTGCTGACCAGAAAGATTGCTCCCTTTGGGTAGGTAGACATATTTTCCCGATTCATTCTTTTCACTGAGATCGATAAAAGGCTCGACAAGTAAAGTCGAATAAAGCAGTCCATCCGAACGGCTGGATACAGCACTCGAAGGTGTATTGAAGAAGCTATACTGCGTGGTTAGATCGGCTGTAATTTTGGGTGAAACGCGGTAACCAAGATTGAACAGAATGTTCTGTCTTTTGTCTGCATCGACCACTGGTGAAACACCGCCTTTATGTTGGTTTTGTGCGGATAAATAGATGTTGTATTTTTCACCACTTGCTGCGGCCGAGATGGAATTGGTAAAATAGCTGGTCCGGCCCAATAGATTTTTGGTATTGTCCACATAGTCTTTATAGGGATGCAGATTGACCGAAAAACCATTTTCCTTGTAGTCGATCACGCGGGCACCATTGACCAGCAGGAAAGATCCGTCTGGGTTGATCTTGAAATGATGCTGATTGGATAGGGGTGGAAGTAATAACAGACTCGAGTAACCAAGTTCATTATCTATACTGATATTCAGTTTTCCTTCCTTTTTACCGTTTTTTGTCAACACCTGAATGACCCCGCCCTCGCCGCGGGTTCCATATAAGGCCGAAGCTGCAGCTCCTTTAACAACTTCGATGCTCTCAATATCGTTGGGATTAAGATTTGAAAGACGGAGAGCTGTGACGAAGCCATCCACCACGATCAAAGGTTCGATTTCTCCGGTTACCGACTTTGATCCACGGAGATATACCGATGCCCCGGCGTTGCCACCCGACTGGTCGATGCGGAGGCCGGCGACTTTTCCGCGTAAACTCGTGGAAGCATCGAGCGCAGGAACGGTGCCGATCAGCTCCTGGTCTACTTTGGTCAATGCAAAGGATAGCTTTTTGCGGCTTGTACCTTGTGCAACACCTGTTACCACAACTTCTTCCAGATCTTTGCTCGCTGGTCTGAGCGCAATAACAATGGGGCTTTTGTCGATCACAAGGGATAGTGACTTGTAGTTGAGATGTGTTAGCTTGACCTTAAAGGGGAGCTTCTGTCCAGTAACAAATTGAAATCTACCCTCCCTGTCGGTTTTTACAGAGTGGGTAACAGCATCCAATTGCACAGTGACATCTTCTATAGGCTGTTTTGTAGAAGCGTCAATGATATGGCCCTCAAGGGTAGCGTTTACGATAGGTTTGGGCTTGTTCTGTGAATAAGTGGGTTGTACCCAAAAAAAGAACAATAGAAAATAGATAGAATACAGCCGTACTCCAATGTTTTTCATAAAATTTGGATTAATAGTTAAAAATTAAACAAGTGCCAACGCCAATTGATTACTTGCAGGATTTCTAGGGGAATGTTTCTACAGCAGAACACTGCAGTTTTGTGTTAGCAACACATTCGCATGGATGCAATGTGGAATAGTTGATTTTTCATAAGGGATCTTAAATGTTAAAAAAGTTTAGTTGATTGAATACGATAAGCAAATATAGGGAATAAAAAATAAAGTCTATAAATTTAGTAGATTATTTTTTTTAAATAAATTGAACTGCGCTGCTGCTACGAAACCAAAGCGGGCTTCCATATAAATGAAAGCCCGTTTTTTTGAAGTCTTATGATCGCTTGTGTTTCTAGCACGGAGGCTGGCGAAGATATAGGCCATGTTTTAGTAGGCCATTGTCTGGATTCTTTTCTACTTCAGCTTTTTCAATTTTACCGTTTTTGTTGATAGGGGTATTACATAGCGATTCAATGGATCTTGGTTTATTCCTTCCACCTCATAATGGCTTTCGGGATTTACATTGAGCAGAATATTTGTGCTGTTTTGTTTTGCTTCATTATTGAAGATCAGGGTGACGCTATGGTCTTTTTGATCGTAATGTAATTCGGCAATTTCTCCGGCATCTGTGGTCAACCAAAGATTTTCTTTTGCCAGGAAGACACGTCCTTTGGAAGCTGTAGTCAGGGCAACCTTGACCTGTTGTTTTTCTGTTTTTAGATTTCCGCTGAAAGCCAGCCAGCCAAATTCGGGATGTTCGACAATATAGGTCCCCGAATTGACGGCATACCCGTAAAAGCCGGTTCCATAATCGCCCGAGATGCCGTCATTGGCCAGTGTGGATGGGTAGGAGTGGAATGCTCCGGGGCCAAAGCCGTCGGCTGTGACATTGGCCAATGCACCCATCATACCTGCATGTCCGATACGGAGCAGGTAGAAGTCGTCTGGATGGTCGCGGTAGGCTGTAAGGACGGGAATGGCATTGAGGGCCGAACCATAATGATGCAGCTGCCGCTCGATACGGGAGAGCTTGCCGCCATAGACAAAATCCCAATAACGGCGTGCACTGCCATTGTAACCCCAGTGCGGCACGGTAGGCATGTAAGCAATGATGGCATTGAGCGTCACTTGAGCTTTTTCGTCGAAGCCGAAAAAGCGCGACCAGAGGTATACCTCTTCCTGACCTGTAGAATCCCATGGCATCTCACTCCCGAATGGATAATTGAGGGTTTTCCAATGCTCTGCTCGCTTGCGCATGGCGGCTTCAAGCTTGTCGGCCATCGTTGTTAATCCTTCCTTACGGAGATCATTGAGGACGATAAGGAAGATACTGCCTTCCATTTGACCGAACTGCGCGTAATAAGGCGCTTTTTCGACCATGGCGATACTGGTCTGGTAAGCCCGTTCGAGGTACTTGTCCCAGGTTTCCTCATTGACCAGATTGTTGTAGTTGCGGGCGAGCCTGTACATCACCCAGTGTGCTGCCGCAACATGTGGATAATTGTAGGATCGTCCTATGTCATCGGCTTCCTTTTTGGGCCAGGCAGACCAGGTTTTCCAGTTGATATCCGAACGGTAGGTACCGGCGGGCATAGAATCTGGTTCATAATAAAAAAGGCTTTTGACAACACCATATTTCTTGTCGCCTTCTTTATGCTGGATATGACCGTATAGGGTCTCATTGACAAAACGTTTCAATTTGGCTATTTCCTGTTGATCGGGCTGCAGTACCTGTTTCATCAGGGCGGCAAGCCAGCTTGCTGCTCCGGCTTCATCGCTGAGGCCTGCAAACCAGGCGCTCCTATTTTGGGTGATGGGCTGCTGTTCTTCATAGTCATAGGATATGACAGATGGTGAACGGCCAAAGAGATCCTTGTCATTTTCATACCACTGCTTGGTGGTGAGGAAATGGCCCAGATCCTGTACAACTTCTTTTTCGGATTTGATTACTTTATAGTGGATCGTCTGCGTAATGCCATCCCTGTAGTTGATGGTAAGCCGTGCACGTCCCCAACGGTTGCCCTTCACTTCGTATTCGGTCCATTGCTGGGCTGTGCTTCCTTTTTTTGTCAGGGTCAACGCACCTTCGGGATAGACACTGACACTTTTGACCGCTTTGTTGTGCTTAACAAAAAGTTTGGCGGGATTGTCCATGGGGACAACATATCCGGGAAGTCCAACAGCAACAGGCCTATTGTTTTTCAATAACTCCGATTCAATTTGCCGGATACTTGGCGCGAGGACAAATTTTAAGGCAAAGGTCTTTGACTCATGTGGTTTCAAGAGGGTAGAAGTCGGTGTATTCCATTGTTCTACGCCTTTCCAATCAGTCTCGGCATAGGCCTTACTGTGGATCATCCATTCATGAAATCCCTCAAAGGTAATACTTCGGGGGGTAGGGTCTGTATTGAGCGGATTGTAGGCTTCAAAGCCTGCATTTTTATAGGGCAATACCAACAGACTCGGCCCATTGCCATGTAGGCGGTTGACCTGTAGATAACCCGCATCTTGGCCGATATAGGGATCGAAAAAGACATTCTGTGCATGCGCCTGATCGAGATTTTTCCAATCCATGTTGTTGTTGAAGGGAAGTGGGATACCCAGCGCGCCGATTTCGATGGGATAATCGTTGGGATTTGAAACCTCAAAACTCAGGATCAGATCGCCTCCGTCATCTCGCCAGCTGCGTACAACCTTCAACGGAATATTGTTGAGCGTAGGGCTGATATCTGCGCTTGCAAGATCGTTTTTTGCCGGATTTATTGGGATGACATGCTTACGGTCTGCCGCCGATGAGTAGGAAGTCCAGGGGCTATCACCCTGACGGCGCAAACTGATATTGATATCGCCGATATGAAAAAACTTATTGCGGTCTCTTTTGCTCAGGAGCTCAACAGGTGTATAGTCAAAATCTTTTTCGCCGCTGTTGGGGCGAAAAGAAGATAGCGTCTGCGATGCATTGAGGATAGCTACATGGAGGTTTTTGAGGGTAAAGTTTTTGGCACCCTCTTCTACACCTAAAGTGGCTTGCTGTGCTTTGACTGCTTTCCATACGGGGTGTTCGTCCTGTTGACTATATACGCTGCTTGGCAACTGTGTGCATACGAGCGCAAATAGGATCCAATAGCTTTTTTTAAGATTCATTTTTGACATGTTATTGCTCATTTAATACGCCGAAGATCATTGTTCTTACAAAGATGAAGGATTGTACCCTCGATTTATGGGTAGATTTTAACCTTCAATAGCCCATTTTTAACCTATTAGCCCTCAAAATTTGTAATGCGATGATCGAAGTTATAAATTTAATGTTAAATAGACATTTATCGTAGATTTTAGTTGTTATAAAGTCAGTTGAATGGCGATATCGTTTTTTATGTACCTGTAAACTTTGTGTTATCATGAAACATCATTTTTCTTTCGTTATTTTGGTTACACTGGTTATGTCACTTACAGGGCTGGTGGCACAGCCGTTGAAACCCTACCAACAGCCTAATGTATTGAATCCACTATTGCCCGGGTATTTTGCGGACCCGAGCATCAAGAAAATTGCAGATACGTATTATATCTATGCGACCACCGATGGTAATGGTTGGGGAGCAGGGCCATCACAGGTATGGAAATCCAGGGATTTTAAGAACTGGACCATTCAACCCATGAACTGGCCCAATACACACTGGTACTGGGCTCCTGATATGACACAGGGATACGACGGACGATATTACCTCTATTATAGTCAGCCTGTAGAAATTTTTGGGGCGGTGGCCGACAGCCCTACAGGCCCCTGGGAACCTTTGGTAGCCGAAGGCAAATCGATGATCCCGAACTATATGATTCCAGGTGTGATTACCCTGGACGGGCAAACCTTTCGGGATGATGATGGTCGCATCTATCTATTTTGGGGAACCTGGGGAATCTACCCCGATCATGGATGTGGGGTGGGGATACTCAACAGGGATATGAAAACGTTCGAAAAAACAGCATTGATTCCCAATACGGTGGCAAAGGACTTTTTTGAGGCGCCCTATATGTTTAAGCGTAAGGGCATCTATTACCTGATGTACTCTTCGGGGCATTGTGAAGATGGTACTTATCGTGTGCAATATGTTAAAAGTAAAATCGGTCCCATGGGACCTTTTGAATATCCATCGGCCAATCCGATATTGATTACAAACGAGGATGGCAGTATTCACGGTCCGGGACATCATAGTATTCTTGAACAGGATAATCGTTATTTCATCGTCTATCACAGGCATAATAATCCACATGCTGGGGGCGGTTTCCACCGTCAGGTTGCCATGGACGAGCTATTCTTTAGGCCTGACGGCGATATTGAGCCGGTGCGGCCCACACATGCTGGTGTGCCAGATTTGCTTCCAACAGTTACAGGGCCAGTCGATTTGGCTTTTGGGAAAACGGTGCAGGCCTCTTCTTACTACAATGCAGATTTTAGGCCTGCATTCTTAGTCGACAACAACAATGGAACACTATGGCGGGCCAAAAATAATCAAGGACCGGCCTGGGTAGCTATTGACTTGGGTAAGAAGCTGGATATACAGACCATATCCATTCAGTTTGAATACCCGACTTATGCCTATCAATACCGACTCGAAACTTCTGTGGATGGTCTTGCCTGGAAAAGCTTTGTAGATCGCTCGAATAATGACCGTTGGGCAAGTCCTATTGTTGAACATGGCAAAGCTATGGCAAGATATGTTAGATTACATGTATTGAACACGCAAGTGAATGGACTTCCTCGTGGCGTTTGGAACATGAAAGTGTATGCACAAAAGCTTACGCAACAGACGCTGTGGTCTGCAGCACAAACGATGCCCGTCAAGGAAATAACATTGGGTAATTTAATCCATCTCGATGCGGCCAATTACCAGGAGGGGCAACAGGTAAAAGGTATTCAGAATAAAGGGCTACTCGGGGGGATGTTCAGTACAGAACATGCCTTGGCCGTTAAAAATTATCAGGGTAAAAAGGCATTCTTCTTTGATGGAGCTACCGCATTGCGCTCGACTTTCGCTGTGCCCCAGTCGTTGGCTGCAAATAGTTCTTATAGTATTGCGCTATGGGTCAATAATCCGGACATCGCCCGGTTTGAACCGTTGGTTGCCTGGTCGTCGGGGCAGCAGGATCTCAGTAAAGCGATTTTTGGTTATGGTACAGATTCCGGACGTGGGGCCATCACGCATGGCTCCTGGCCTGATTTGGGGTATGCATCGGTACCGGGCGCAAATGTATGGCATCATATTGTATTTTCTTTTGACGGCTATCAGGAGTCTATTTATGTGGACGGAAAGCTGCAGCGCAGGGAAAATAGGATGCTGTTTGTCAGGCCTGGTGACGCCTTTGTGTTGGGAGCTTCGGATGTGCTGGATGAGCACTTTTCGGGCTATGTATCCAGTTTGCAGGTATATAATACGAGCTTGGATGAGGAGGAAGTGGCCAGTTTGGCCAATGAAGTCCCGAAATCGGATTTCTTTGCGCTGCAAACTGACGATTTAAACCTCGGAAAGCTCAGCACTTTGCGGAACCAGGGAACAGCAAAGGATACCTTAGTGGCCCTTGACGATGCGGAGGTGGTGGTAGCGGGAAATAGATTGGCATTGAAAGGTAAGGCTTTTGAAAGTGCGGCGCTAACAGACATTCTCCGGCAGCAGCAGTATACGCTGGGTTTTGACTGGTACGACGGCGCTGCCTGGCAACATGCTATGTTTGTATATGATAAAGGAAAAAAGCGTTTTTACCGCAATGGGAAGGCTGAAAAGCGGGTGTTTTCTAACAAACTGCTGCGGGTAAATAAGACGAGCATCGAACTGGCTTATCCATTTCATTTCTTTCGCGCCTATGCTGGCACTTTAAGGTCAGAGGAGATAAACGCGAAGTTCAGTCAGTGGAAAGCAGGCTTGGCCAATGGGCTGGACGGGTATGTTCCGCAGGTGCTTTCTCCACCGCGCCTGATCAATGCCGATCAGGTATTTGTACAGGTCGAAAAGCAAGCGGGAATGTGGTATCTCTTCCGTTCTGAGGGCGAAAGTTCAGGCTGGAAGCAGCAGTCCTACCATCTCTTTAAATCATCCAAACCCAGAAAATCCATCGAGGTTCTGGCAAAGGATGCCTTTGGCCATGTCAGTATGCCGGTAGTGAAAAGGGTTTCGGCGAAAAGGCCGCAATTGGTACATCCAGCACACAATGAAAGCTATTCGGCCAAGGATCAGAAAATTCCTTTCTGGGATGGTTATCAATATAGTGAAAGAACCGACAGTACACAGACAGCGCTTTCCTACTTGAATGGAACCTGGAAAATCCAGTCCAAAAATACAAAATGGGGTGATGCAGACCTTCTGGCCCCCTTTGTCTATAAAGAACTGGAGGGCGATTTCACGCTGGAGGTTAAGGTAAGCGATGTGGCAGGCTTGGCCCGCAAAGCACGTACATCAAGTGAAGCCGGTATCATGATTCAACGCACGGATAGTAAGGATGCCTACATCACCAATTGTATTTTGACGGGATGGAACCTGGGCAATCTTTCGCGGAGCATTGGTCCACAGATTTTTCAGGAAGAGAATACAGGAACGGGCCTAAATTTTTCGCCCTACCTTCAGGTTCAGAAGATCGGTAATTATTTCTTTTTGCGTTGCTCGGGAGATGGCATGTACTGGAAGGATCTTCCTGGAACACCGTTTCTACGCGCCGATCTGAACGGCAAAAGACTGCGCGTCGGACTTTATCAGATTGCCGGTAACAACCAGTTAGGTTATGGCGAATTTGAAAGACTTCGTATCTGGAAGTAAAAATGATATGTCCATAAAAAACGGCATTGAACAACGTTCAATGCCGTTTTTTATCGAAAGTTTACTGATGAAGGATTACTTGGAGTCATTTAGCGCTAAAGTGCTGATCAATGAGTCAGCTTCTGCTTTTTCGATTTGTTTACTGTATGATGCGGTCAGCACTTTATAACGGATATCCAACACTTTCTCCTGTAAATCATAATCTGTCGTTACTTCCAATACTTTGGTATATTGTCTTTTTTCGGCATCATATCCGAAAGCAAAAAGATCGAGTTCTTTTTTGATGCTGCAGCCTTTAAAATAGATGTTTTTCCAGCGACGCCCTATATTGCCGCTTGGATTATACCAGATGATGCAGGAATCAAGGTTCCTTCTGCCCCAGCTAGCTGGAAGGGGATATAGCCCCAGCTTTTTGCGTCGCCCGTTGTAATTGACTCCATATTTTTCAATAATACATGTTTTGCTGAAATACGATCGAATAGATGGGTAAATAGGCAAGAGTATCACAACGAAGGATAATACAATAAATAGGTTTCGAAAAAGGGTTTTGTTCATAAATGGTCTTTTGATGTTGCTAGGCTCGTATATTTTGCACCCTCATTGTATCTGTCTACAATGGGTTCCTGTTTTCATTTTAAATATATTAAAAAAATTGAAGTGATCTATTTGTTGTGCCGATTTTCAAAAAAATAAAAAGCCTGCTTTTTTGGAAAACAAAAAAGTAAAATAAGGGGAAGCAAAAACATTCTGAAATAGTTATTGTTGTAAAAGTAAGGCATAACCTCAGGTAATGAAAATACTTCTTTTAGCGCTAAGATCCTTACTCTTTTTGTCCGTATTGCTGTTGACAGCCTGTTCGACCTTAATAAACAATGTTCAGGTACATACGTTAACAACAAACTACTGTGCGCCAAATGTGGCCTATACATCAATTCCAATACAGGAAATCGCTGCCTCGGACAGTATTCAGATAAGGAAAATTTTTTCTTACCATGATTTTGTGCTGATCAAATACCTCAATCTGGCAGAACCCATTATCCACTATTTGGGGACTGCGAATAATGCTACACTGAAATTGGCGGCAAGGCAAAAGATGACCGAAAGGTACATGCTGTTTGAGACAGAACTGAATGCCATTGCAGCAGAGTTGGACTGTAACGGTGAGCGTATCGATAAGCTCGCAGGATATATAGACGAACTGAATGCGAAAACGCAGACGCGTTTGACTGTGGCTTCTATACTTCTGGGAGCCGTGACAGCGGTGACGGCGACCACGGTTAAAAATGATGGACTCAACAATGGATTGAGCATCGCTGGCGGGGTCGGTACGGCGGTATTGGGATTTATGACCCTGAACCCAAAAGGCAAAAAGGTCAAGATGCAGCTGCAACGTAATATGCTTGAAAGTATTTGGTATCAAAATAATAAGGCGCAGATCTACCCGAGCTCAGTTTGGGGGATTTTATCCGAGAAAAAATTTAGCAACGCTGAAAACTCGTCATTGATAGAAACAATGCGGCAGCGCTGGCTGCAATATGGTCTGGACGATGAACCGGATAGCCCCCTGCAGCAGCTTTATTTTAAGAATGGTGGAACTTTTGCGGCCGAGGAACTACATGATCTGGCCAATATGCACAATGAATTGCAGGCGACCATCCGTTCTATTCAGCAGGATATGCGAAGTTTAATACTGGCCATTCATTCAATGGATTGAGATTAAGTGGCTATCTCCTCCTCAATAGCGACAGATTGTGGTTTTTTAATATTTTTGATGCCTTTCATATGGAGCCATTCGGTAAAATGATCTGGATCGTCCGGTATAAAATGGATCACCTTACCATTTTTGAGGAGTAAGGAAAATATACCGCAATTAGCGATGAATTTGATGATGTCATCGGAATGGTGTTTCAAGAGCGAAAAATATTCCATTAAGTTTGGTTTTTCTTTAAAAAATAGGTCGGATAAACTATCCAAAATATGCGTTAAATGGCTAAATCAATCGATTGCATAAATCAATTCAAAGATGTGAAATATTTTTAATATTTCTTCAAAAGATTATAAATTGATATTGCTTTTTTTTTTACGTTAAACTGTTTTCGCTTGGCGACCTGATCACCGCATTTCAATAGATCTCTCAAAATGATCTCCCAATAGGTTTTCTGTTTTGGTCAGCTTTTAAACATTTTTACCCTTCTTTTAAATATTCGTTGCAAAGCGATTTTGTTGAAAGCAATAGCTTTGCTTTGTAACCAATTGGCGAAAAGCCAGTTCATTTTAAATAAATGATCGAGTAAATGCAATAGTGAATTTTTAAGGGATGCCACCTGTTGAAACGAGCTCATTATGTGATCTGATAGCGCATAGCGGTGAGCACATACTACAGTTAGCATATAAGTAATAAATAACCAATTTGTATAAATAAATAACCAAGTACTCGCCTCAAGGGGCAAAAAGACATTTATCTTAAAAAAAGATTATGAACAGAAATTATGTGTCTTCTTTCTTTTGTTTTCCCAAAGAAAGGAATAGGAAAGTGAAGTGGTTGTTAATGGCTTCCATGTTAATGGGCATTGGACGACTGTCTGCTCAGGAAAAAGTGATCCATGGAAAAATCATCAGTGATCAAGGAAAACCCATTATCGGGGCGTCGATCAAAGTGAAAGACAAAACCCTCAGTACTTCAACAAACGAGAAAGGCGAATTTGTACTCAAGCTCAATCCGGGAGAAGTCCTTATTGTATCCAATGTGGGTTATAATCAGGCAGAATATGTAATCGGTAATTCTTCGGAAATCAGTATTCCACTTGTTGCCGCAGAAATTGCCGTGGATGAAGTTGTGGTGGTAGGCTATGGTAAACAGAAGAAGGTCGATCTGACCTCTTCCATCGCTGTTGTGGACACCAAAGATCTGGTGAAAGTACCTGGTGGTACAATTGCTACGCTTCAGAGCGCCGTGCCTGGAGTGCAGGTAACCAATGGCGCTATCCGTATCCGTGGCGTTGGATCCATTAACGGAACCGACCCGCTCTATGTCGTGGATGGGATGATCGGCGGAGCTATGCCGGATGAAAATAATATCGCCAGCATTCAGGTTTTAAAAGATGCCGCATCAAGTGCCATCTATGGTTCCCGTGGGGCTAATGGCGTTATTTTGGTCACCACAAAACGGGGTAAAGCCGGAGAGGTGAAGCTCGATTATAATGCCTTCGCCGGCATCAAAAATATTTCCCATAATATACCTCTGCTCAACGGGCAGCAACTGGCCGAATTGATTAATGAGGAAATGTACAATAAAGATCCCTCGCGCAAAGATTATCTGGCCGCGCTGTCTAAACCCTCCGACATCGGGCAGGGGTATAATATGATGGACGAATTGCTGCAGACGGGCAATTATCAACGGCATAATCTCTCGGTTTCCGGCGGATCTCAAAACGCCAATTTTCGGCTTAGCGGTATCTATGCGACAGACAAATCCATTATTATTCAAGATAAAAATAAGTATTATGGCGCCCAATTTATCTCTGATTTTACCAAAGGAAAACTCAAGATAGGCGAAACCCTTTCCTTAGGTTACATCCGCCGCAACTGGAGCGACAAAAATATCATCGATGCGCAAAAGTAGTCCTCGACATTACCGCTCTACGATGCCAACAGCAGCACTGGTTTTGCCGGAGCTGGCAATGGAACGGATGTTCAGAGTGCATTGGCAAATGCCCACCTCAATAAAAACGTCAATGACAACTTTTCGGTAAACGGCAATGCCTGGGCTACTTATGAGATTATAAAAGGCCTGGTTTACAAATTTAATATGGGGATCGACCTTAACCGGGTGCGGAATGAGGGGTATATAGGTAACTACGCTGTCGGACAATATCAAAATCATAGTCCGGATGAACTCAATATTTCGAGCAGTCAAAATAACCGCTGGTTGTTTGAAAATACGCTGACTTATGAAAATAATTTTGGCAAACATGCTATTTCGGCTTTGGCAGGTATTACTTCGGAAGAATCCCGTTATAATGCTGTCAATGCCGGTGCCCGCGGTTTGCCAAGTCCAGATGTTTTGATCCTTAATTCGGCTTCCTTGGCGAGTTCCCGTCTCGTGGGGTCAGGTGTGGGACAGTCTGCCATGTATTCCATGCTGGGCCGTGTCAACTATAATTATGATAACCGTTACCTATTGACATTTAACATGCGACGTGATGGATCGGCCAACTTTAGCAATCAATACCGCTATGGAAACTTTCCTTCGGTATCAGCGGGATGGCGGATCAGTCAGGAATCTTTCATGAAAGCATTTCCTGCGATCAGCGAATTGAAGATCCGTGGCAGTTATGGTCTTCTGGGTAATTCCGATATAGCGCAATATCAATATCAGCGGACGGTTAGTTTCGACCACGTCTGGTATTATTTGAACAATGTTATGGTTACGGGGGCTTTGCCGCAGACTCCTTCCAATCCGAATGTAAAATGGGAAAGCCAGTATTCAACTGACCTTGGTCTCGATCTGGAACTGTTTGACCATAAATTGGCCCTGACGGTCGATTATTATAACAAAAAGACTGAGGACATGTTGATCAATGTACCCATTTCGTTCACCGCAGGGTATGTCAACAACTTTCCTGTGCTGAATGCCGGCAGTATACGCAACCGGGGCTGGGATATCCTGGCTTCCTACAAAGATCAGGTCGGTAATTTTGGCTATCGTATCGGCGCCAATATTTCTTTTGTGAAAAACCGCGTGCTGAGTCTAGGCAACAATAATGAAATTTTATGGGGAAGTATCTCTCCTGGGGGTGAAAACGTCACAAGAACAGCAGTTGGTCGTTCGGTAGGGGAATTTTGGGGCTACACCACCAACGGTTTATATACCCGTCAGGCACAATTGGATGCCGATAAAGCTTTTGCACCCCACGCAGCATTGGGCGATATACGCTTCAATGACCGAAATGGCGACAAGGTCTTAAATGATCAGGATAAAGATTTTTTGGGAAGCCCAATACCTGATTTTAGCTACGGCTTCAATGCCGATGTAAACTACAGCAGTTCGATTGGCACATTTGATCTGTCGATGATGTGGCAGGGAAGCAAAGGAAACGATATCTACAACAATAGCCGCTACTGGGGCGAGGGAATGTACCACTACTACAATAATTTTGCATCGACTCTGGATCGTTATCGTGCGGAGGAGCTTGTCTTTAAAAATCCGGTATCTGGTGAAACTACGGTTTATCCAAAAAATACAGCTACTACTATTCCACGCGCTGTACTTGGCGATCCCAATCAAAATTTAAGAGCATCAAACAGGTTTGTGGAAGATGGTTCTTACCTGCGGCTCAAAGTAGTCAACATCGGTTACAGTTTTTCGAGTCCTAGGCTTGAGCGCTGGAAGATCGATCGGCTGCGGTTTTATGTTGGCGCAAAAAACCTGCTGACCTTTACCAAGTATTCGGGGTATGATCCGGAAGTGGGCTCGGGCGATACGCGCTCCAATTTAAGCCGTGGAATTGACGGACAGACACCATGGGGGCTAAGCTTCCCGAATTCTAGGGAGTATTTTATGGGTATTCAATTCACATTTTAATTTTCATTTCGATACCATGAACAGACACTATATAAAACTGGCTGCTGCTGCTTTGTTGATACAGTTTTCGGGCTGTAAGCCAAATCTGGATCTCTCCAATCCGCAGGAATTATCGACAGACACCTATTATAAAACAGCAGATCAATTGGAAAATTCGGTCATACCTGCCTATCAGGCACTGATCGGCCGTACACAGGGCGGATATGCCCGTAGTTTGTATTTCGAGCTCTTGGCACCCGGGGACGATTACAACCATACTTTTAAATGGGAACCCATGTATCAGGACACGTACAATACACCTGCAAGTGATGGGATGGCAGCACTCACCTGGAAAGACTTTTGGAATGGGGTCTTTGCGGCGAATTTAGCCATCGATCGGATTCAGAAGTTTGAAGGCGAAATAGATCAAAATAGAAAGAATCGGTTATTGGGGGAAGCGTATTTTTTGAGAGCACTGAACTATTTGCACCTGAGCATGTTGTTTGGCGAAACCATTCCGCTGATCAATAAACCTGTCGAGACCAACGAAGATTACTATCCCGGCAATGCACAGGCGGGGGCCGTATATGCCCTAATCGTGGATGACTTTAAGAGGGCATCGGAATTGTTGCCAACGCGGGCAGCACTCTATGCCGACAGTAAAATGATCGGTCGGGCAACCAAAGGTGCAGCACAGGCTTACTTGGCTAAAACCTACCTGTATAAACCTATCTTGGCGAAGGGACAGGCTGCAGATTTTGCAAATGCCGAGATCCAGTTGAAAAGCGTTATTGATAGCAAGGAGTATCAATTGATGTCTTCCTATAGGGACAATTTTTTGGAGTCGAAGGAGAATAACCAGGAATCTGTATTTGAGATACAGCTGTATAATGGGCCTGGCTGGCTTGGGGACGATATATCGAGTTCGTGGCGATGGCAGGAGATCGGCATGTTCGATGGTACCGGTGGTGCCTGGTGGAACTTGGCGCCCAATAAAATGGCACATGATGAATTTGAAGAAGGAGATCCCCGGAAATATATGACGCTTTGGTGCGAGAATGGTGCAAAGTTTACGCAGCTGGACGGTAAGGTCACGACCTATACGGACTGGATGAAAAACCTGGCGACCAATAAAGATTTCTTTGGTACCCGGAAATATTGTCCGGATGTTCAGATCGCTGACTTTGATAATGGCAACAATGATCGTATTTTTCGCTATAGCGATGTGCTGCTGCTTTATGCGGAATGTCTCAATGAACGTGGCGATATCGCCGGAGCGAAACAATACATCAACCTGGTGCGTAAGCGCGCCAATAATATCGTCCCCGATGAGCAGCCGCATCTCTGGTATCAAAAATCCAACGGGACAATTCCCGACGTAGATGGACTGATTGCAAAAGGTTTGGTAAAAAACGGTGTTGCGTTGAATACTATAAAAAGTATTATCGTGCATGAACGATTTGTCGAATTTTTGGGAGAATATCAGCGATATTTTGACCTTTTGCGCTGGGGCATGGCTGACCCTACCTGGCTTGAGCCTTTAAAGAAAGCGGGCTGGTCGGCAAAAGCCATGTATTACCCCTTCCCACAGGCCGAACTGGACAACAACAAAAATTTGAAAGGGAACGACATGAACAATTGATCTGGGAAAATAGATGTTTTTATGTATTCATAGTTAGTGTTAGGTGGAGGTGTCCTTTTTAGGGCACCTTTTTTTTGTTCCACTGAACAAAAAGAATCCTGTGTCGATATTGTACTAGTATTGATCGATTATGTAGTTTCTTTCCTGATCCAATACAGGTATTTTTGGTATTCAAGTAGATAACAAATTATAAACCGGATGCCTTTGTCGTGCAATTTGTGTCGAGGCATTCTGATCGAAGATCATTGAATAATGGACAGAAGAACAGCAATTAAATTTCTCGGTGCAACTATTCCGACGCTTTTCCTTGGCAAATTTAGCGCTGCACACACCTATTTGGGAAAAGTACCTTTTCATCCCGACTGGCGTTCACTAGAAAATTATCAGGTGCCTGAGTGGTTCAGGGATGCCAAATTTGGTATCTGGGCGCACTGGGGCCCGCAGTGTCAGCCCGAGCGCGGCGATTGGTATGCGCGGGGTATGTATCAGGAGGGATCCGATCAGTATAATTATCACGTCGAAAAATATGGACACCCTTCGGTGTTTGGTTTTAAAGATGTTATCCATCAGTGGAAAGCCGAAAATTGGAATCCGGAAGAGCTGATGGACCTCTATAAAAATGCCGGTGCCCAGTATTTCATGGCCCTAGCCAATCATCATGATAATTTGGATCTTTACCGCAGTAGCCACCATCAATGGAATAGCGTCAATGTTGGCCCCAAAAAAGATATTGTAGGCGGCTGGGAGCGTGCTGCCAAAAAACGAGGACTCAAATTTGGTGTGAGCGTTCACGCAGCCCATGCCTGGACCTGGTATGAGACAGCGCAACGAAGTGATAAAGCCGGAAAGTTTGCCGGAATACCCTATGATGGAAAGCTGACAAAGAAAGATGGCGCAGGAAAATGGTGGGCAGATTACGATCCTCAGGAGCTTTATGCACAGGATCATGCGCTTAGTTTGGATAGTAAGGATGATAACACCGTTCATCGGCAATGGCATTGGGATGTAAATTCAGGGGTAAGTGTGCCAACAAAGGCCTATTGCGAAAACTTTAAGGCCCGGACCCTGGAATTGATCAACAATTACAAACCCGATATCGTTTATTTTGACGATACGGTGCTGCCACTTTATCCAATAAGCAATGTTGGCCTGGAGATCGCAGCTGATTTTTATAATAAAAGCGTGCAGGCAAATAAAGGAAAGGTTGATGTGGTAATCAATGGAAAAATCCTGAATGAACAACAACGAAAATGCCTGGTATGGGATATTGAACGTGGACAGAGCAACACCATTGAACCGCAGCCCTGGCAGACCTGTACATGTATCGGTTCTTGGCACTATGATCGCCGAATTTATGAAAATAATCAGTATAAATCGGCTAAAACCGTAATTCATATGCTGATTGATGTCGTTAGTAAAAACGGCAACTTATTGTTAAGTGTACCATTACGCGGTGACGGTTCCATCGACGACCGTGCAAGGGAGGTCGTAACGGGAATAGGAGGCTGGATGGCAGTTCACAGTGAAGCAATCATAGGAACAAGACCATGGCATATTTTTGGTGAGGGGCCTGCACAGGAGGAAGCTCCTTCACTGCATGTGCAGGGCTTTAATGAAGGGAAGGGAAAAGCTTTTACCGGCGATGATGTGCGCTTCACGACAAAAGGAAATGTCATGTATGCTTTTATAATGGGAACGTTGACCAAAAAGCAGCTCCGAATAAAGTCATTGGGTCGTTTAGCCCCCAATTCGAGAAAAGTTGGTCAGGTACAGTTACTCGGAACTAACGATCGTATAGCGTTTCAACAACTCGATAATGATCTAGTGGTCTCCATACCCGATAGTTTTGTTCAAAACAGTATCGCAACGGTACTAAAAATTTCCTAATGACTTTATCTTTTCTTGTGCTAGAGCATGTGTTCGACTGTGGATAAAAAGGCTAGGATGGTATCTCTTGGGATCGCCAGGCAAGCTGTATGACTAAATCGGGCTATATTGAGCCCGATAAAGTTACCTTTGCTATCGACTACCGGACTTCCACATTCGTCGGCATGAATGCGTGAGTCATGAAGAAATACACGCAAAAAATTATCCCTGCGAACTGATTTTCCTTTTGGAATATTGTTTGCAGGGTGAGGATTTTCCCTGACGGACCAATTAGAAAGAATTACATTTGTGTATAGATCTGCGGCTCCACGTCGGTATTGAACCTGCAGCGTATCGCCGGCAGAAAATTGCTGCATGGCCGCATTTATTTTGATGGCGCTTGACACGTCGCGATTATTTAGTGTAAGCATACGGTCGCCGACACGAAGTCCAGCGCGGGCTGCGGCACCCGTACTATCTACTTTGGTTAAGGTCGGAAGGCCTTCTATTTCCTGCATTTGTGCATCGAAAGTTCCGGGAACAGGTAAACGTGGGAAGGTTTGGGATGACATGCCCAGTACACCGAATTTACGCTGATCGGCTCCAAGAAGCGACCACAGGTTTAAACCAACAAAAGAATCAGAAATACTTTGCCGGGCTACCTTCGATACATTGACTGACGGAAATTGATGATCACTAATGAGTGCTACCAAGTCGCTTTTTTCGTCTCTGAGCAGAATTCTTAATACATGAATCCTGTTACCTATTTTGACGATTGGTGCTTCGCCAATAAGACTACTTTTAGATAAGATGACCTGTTTATTGTTTCCCAAATTAAATGCTGTACCTAATAGCAGTATGCTGTCGCCATCTAATGTACTGCTGATCTGGATGGGCTGAAAATTTGTTTTCGGATGTTTCGCAGGTTTTTTGATCCCCAATTGAATTAGTTTTTTTTGCTGAGGATCTTTACCGATTGAATCGGTTGAGACAGGATAACTGCTGATAGCAACTGGATTGGTCAGCGACTGCCAATAACTCCGGTAACTGTTTATAGGAACCTCAAAATTGATGCCTTCAGCACCATCTATACGGCTGTGAAGACCGATTACACGGCCCAGGGCATCAAATAATGGACCTCCGGAATCACCGGGTTCCATTATGCTGCTGCTTTGAATAAACCCAAAGTTATCCAATTTCTTTAGAATGCGTCCCGTCCGTAGAAAAGGAATGTTGAAAGGTAATGTTTCTGGATACGATAGCCCAAAGCAAAGCTGGTTTTCAGTGATGGATGATGACCAGCCCATTTCAGCATAAGGCCAGGGGCCCTGGCCTTGCATTTTCATCATGGCAATATCGGGCAAGTTACTTTGTTGATCAACGACCAGCCTTCCGAGAGCCTTGGCAACTCCTTGCTTGCCATCGGCAAAGATAACACGATATAAATTGCCGGGCCTTGTAGCATGTGCCACAGTAAGAATTGTTCCGTCCGAATGGACAATTACCCCACTAAAGGGAGCACTGTTTTGCTGTCCGCTCAAACTGTCAATGCCAAACATCTTTATGGAAGCCGTCTGAACCCGTTCAATGACAGATCTCGGTATCTCATGAACTGCTGACCGCCCCGTCTGCGCAAAGCAGTAGGTGGAGCAGGTAATTAAGTATAATATTGTCTTAATAAGATATTGGAGAAATGTGCTTATAGCGAATTTTTTGGAACGAGGTATCATATTGCAAATAGGTTGATTTATCGGATTAGGTTTGGTTTTTCAACATCACGGTTCAAAGGTAGCTTAATTGTGATCAAAGAAACAAGGGTAAGTGGTTAGTTCTGAATATATTATTGAGTTTTCGTTATTTTTACGACGCTTTGCCGAAAAATTTATGGTATAGGAGCGAAAATTGTGAAAAAATAGTAGGAAGAATTTAGGGATAGGCCAATCATAGGAAGTATCCATTCTTTTTAGTTATCTTTATCCACGAAAAGATTAACCGCTAGCTAAACGAATCTACCCATGAATTATACGAGCGAGAAAGAGCTGCTTGAAGATTTCCTAAATGGGGAGGAGCGCGCTTGCGCTTATGTATATAACCGTTATTTCAGTCGTATTTGTTTATATGCATCGAGCTTTGTAGAGGAAAGCAAAGAAGCGGAAGACATTGCCGAGGAGGGATTTATACGGTTATGGCAGAGCAAACGAAGTTTTGAAAGTTTATCCCATCTGAAAGCGGCACTCTATCAGGCCACCCGCCATGTAGGACTCAATAAGCAGACTGCCCGGCAGCGAAGGATAAATCGGGTCGATAGCTATGTGGAGCAGCAGGAACAGGATCAAAAATCCCATTTGCATGAGCTTGTCTATGCCGAAACAATGGCCGAACTCTACGATGCCATTCAACAACTTCCACCCAAAGCACGGGAAATAATACAGCTGAGCTACCTCGAAGGCAATAGTAATCAGGAGATTGCTGATCTACTGCAGATTAATATTCAGACGGTAAAAAACCAAAAATTACGTGCCCTGGGTCTGCTGCGGCAGCATTTGAGACGAGATTCCTTTAATTACCTATTGTCATTAATCGTTCTTTTTGGGAAAATTTAATTTTTTTTTAATTGTTTTTGGTACTTTTTTCAATCGGTGTGGTATCTATAGATGAAATAGCTCAAAATGGATCCTAAAGAAGAAGAAAAACTCATCCGTATCAGTGCACTCATTCTCCAAAAAATGCAGGGAACGCTAACAGGCGAAGATCGATTTTTTTTGGAGAGTTGGCTACAGGAATCCGAAAGGAACAAACAGATCTATCAACGTTGTCTTGATGAGAAGCTGCAGCGTGATGCTTATACGCGTCTACAGGATTTTGAAACGCGACGTAATTTTGAGTCATTAAAAGCTAAAATTTCCTTCCATACTTCAAAGAAAGGACCTGGGCTCCTGAACCGTCTATTGCCTTACGTTGCTGCCGCCAGTGTGCTGCTGGCTCTTTCTGTGGTTTGGTACTGGAATAAGGATAGCAACCGGCTGGTTGAAACGCAGCGGGAGGTTGTAAATGATCGGCTTCCAGCTTCCCATCAGGCTGTTATCACACTCTCGGACGGTAGGCAATATGCTTTGAATAAAGGCGAAAAACAAGTTGTTATCGATGGCGGCGGCATACGCTATGAAGACGGACATGAAGTTGCACCGATCAATGCTGCGGTGTCTGCCAGAATCGAAACCCCACGGGGTGGTATCTACGAAGTCACTCTGCCCGATGGAACCCTGGTTAAACTAAATGCCGGGACGACACTTTCTTATCCGACAGTATTCGCTAAAGGTAAACGCGAGGTAACGCTCCGTGGAGAGGCTTATTTTGAAGTTGCAAAAAAGAAGGATCAGCCTTTTATAGTTCATACCAAAAACCAGCAAGTACAAGTACTTGGAACGCACTTCAATATCAATGCCTATCAGACATCGGTACCTACAAAGACCACTTTGTTAGAAGGTAAAGTAATGGTTACGACGCTGCTCGGAAGTCAAAAAGTAACCTTATTGCCCGGCGATCAGTCTGTCAACACAGGTACAGAGTTGACCAAACATCCGGTAAACGTACAACAAGAAATGGCTTGGGTATATGGCAAATTTAATTTTGACGGAAAATCACTTCGACAAGTGATGGATGAACTGTCCCAATGGTATGCCATAGATGTCGTGTATAAGGGCGATGTGCCTGATGTTTCCTTTTTCGGTGGAACATTCAGAACGAGCAAGTTATCAACTATCCTTAAAATATTAAAAGACCAGGATCTGTCGTATCATTTGACGGAAAATGGGAAACTCATTATTGAAACAAATGATCCTAAAGCACAGAAAGGAGGGCAATAAAGAACGAAAAATTATACTTCACCAAACGATATGAATTAACAAATTGGACAGAGGATCCTTTCATCTAATCAGTGGATCCTACAATCTAACCTAACTAAACTAACTAGAATTAATGAAATTAAGTTGTTTTTCACAAGCGACCAAACCCCTTTTATGGCTCGTTTTTGCTGTCTTACTCCAGCTGGGCCATAAGGCAAATGCGCAAACCGTTACCTATTCCGGGCACAATGTTCCACTGATGGATGTGCTGCAGGCGGTCAAACTTCAGACGAACTATGAGGTGCTCGGAGCCAAAAAGATATTGGAATCGGCAAAGTCAATCTCAATTAAAGCGGACAAAATGCCCCTTAAATTATTTCTTGATAAAATTTTAAGTCAGCAGGAAATCGGCTACACGATTGAATCAAAGACAATTTTTCTGGAAAGGAAAGCCAGTTCACGGAAATCCGAGCCCAAAAGCCTCCCCCAGGTAGAAAAACCATCCCAGAAGCAGATTCGTGGACAAGTCCTTGGGAAAGACCGTAAGCCGCTTTCCGACGTGAATATTTCACAGGTGGGCAATACCATCGCAGTGGTCGATAAAGATGGGCGTTTTTCTTTTGTCGGTACTATGCAACCGCTTACATTCAGTAGGGTTGGCTATAAAAACTTCACGCTCGCTTTGGCCGAAAACAAGGATGAGTACAGTGTAGTGATGGAAGAAGAAGCGAATGCTCTTGAGCAGGTCGTTGTAACGGGGTACCAAGTGCTAAAAAAAGATTCCTACACAGGAACGGCGATTACGAAAAGTGGCGACGAGCTGCGACAGGTAAATCCGCAAAACGTCCTCCAAGCCATGCAGGTATTCGATCCATCGTTTAAATTGCTCGACAATAATCTTGCTGGATCCAATCCTAATGCCTTGCCGAATATCAATGTGCGCGGATCTTCATCTTTGCCTACTGGCGGGAACGAAGTGCTGCGAAGGGATAATATCACTACAACTATCAATATGCCGGCTTTTATATTAAACGGTTTCGAAGTGAGTGTACAGAAGGTTCTCGATCTGGATATGACCCGTATTGAAAGTGTCACGATCTTGAAAGACGCTGCTGCTACAGCCATATATGGCTCGAGAGCGGCCAATGGTGTGATGGTAATAACGACTAAGATGCCCAGGGACGGGAAATTGCAATTGACTTATACGCATGAGAGCAATATAAATATGCCGGATTTGACAGGATACGATGTATTGCATGCTGCTGATAAATTGGCCTATGAAAAACTGGCTGGGCTGTATGATGCAACAATTCAGCGCCAACCACAGGATGCATTGGATGAGCTGTATTATCAGAAACTAGCAAATGTGCTTGGCGGTGTTGACACCTATTGGCTGTCACAGCCAGTACGGACCGCGGTCGGACAAAAGCATGGTCTCTATCTAGAAGGTGGGTCGGAAAGTTTCCGCTATGGCGTAGACATGCGTTATCAGACCAGACCCGGTGTGATGAAGGGATCGGGAAGAAATCAATATTCTGGCGGGCTAAACTTTAGTTATAACCTAAAGGATAAATTTAGATTTCAGAATGAGCTTGCCGTAACCGTGGTAGACGGGCGTGAATCGCCCTATGGAAATTTTGCGGATTATGTAAGAATGAATCCTTACTACCGCATGACAGATGATCAGGGCAATATTATACAGGAGGCGGATGTATGGACAAGGGTTGCAAACTCAGGTAGTGCACAACGGGAATACGTCTTGAATCCACTCTATAATGCGACATTGAATAGCTTCAATAAATTGGGCTATACCGAACTGCTGAACAATTTTTCGGGGGATTTTGACCTGAGTAATGGGCTGCGTCTCCGGGGACAGGTAAGTTTGTTGAAACGTTTGAATACCGATGATAATTTCCGCTCGCCCTTAGCCAATGACTTTTATTTCTATCCTACGGCACAAACAGACGAAAAGGGTAGTTATACCAGTTATACAAACAATGAATTGTACTGGGATGCAAACATACGTCTCAATTGGATGCGTACGATTGATAAACATAGCTTCAATGTGGTGGGGGGAACCAATATACGGACAGAGAGCTATGACGAGCGTTCATTTCAAGCGATCGGATTTCCGAATGATCGGTTTACAAGTGTAGGATTTGCCAAGGGATATGCTGAGAATGCAAGTCCGTCGAGCAGTTTGGGTGCCTCTAGGTTGTTTGGAGCTTTTTTAAGTGCTAACTATTCCTATGATAACCGCTATCTGATGGATGCAACGGTCCGAATTGATGGCTCCTCAAAATTTGGGGCAAATAAGCGCACCGCACCATTTTGGTCGACTGGTATCGGCTGGAATATGCACAAGGAGAAATGGTTCGCCAACGATGTTGTCAGCCAGCTGCGGCTGCGTGCAACACTGGGGCTGACGGGATCTGTGCAGTTCGATCCTTACATGTCGCGGACAACCTACAGTTACGATAAAAGCAATTGGTACTCATCGGGGCTGGGAAGTATCGTGCGTAACTATGGCAATGAAAACCTGACCTGGCAAAAGACCCAAAGTACCGATGTCGGTCTTGATCTAGGCCTTTGGCACGATCGTCTGACCCTTTCGCCACGCTACTACCATAAGATAACCCGTGATATCTTGGCTGATATAAACCTGGCACCTTCTACCGGATTTAGCGCTTATAAAGAAAACCTGGGGGACCTTGAAAATAAAGGATTTGAGCTCAATGCCAATTGGATTGCCCTTAAAAACGAAAAATGGACTCTGAGCCTATTGGCGAATTTGGTGCGGAACAGAAATAAAATCGTCCGTATTTCAAACGCATTAAAGAGCTACAACGAACGTGTCGACGAAGCTCAGCAGGGAACTGATTTAATGGCTGTTCCTTTGCTTCGTTATAAAGAAGGGCAATCTCTCGACGCTATCTATGCCGTTCCTTCTTTAGGTATCGATCCCGAGAATGGAAAGGAAGTTTTTATTAAAAAAGACGGGACGTTGTCGTATGACTGGGATGCAAGGGATATTGATGTCGTTGGGGTAGCTACACCAACAATGGAAGGATTTTTCGGAGGGACACTTCGCTATAAGCAATTTATGATGGTCGCTTATTTCCAAACGCGGATAGGAGGTAAAACCTATAACCAAACCTTGGTAGACCGTGTCGAAAATGCCGATCCACGCTACAATGTGGATAGCAGGGTTCTGGAGGAAAAATGGAAAAATCCTGGCGATGTTACCTTTTACAAAAGTATTCAGGATCTAGGACAGACAAGAGTGTCTTCGCGTTTTATTATGCCGGACAACTTATTTGCCCTACAGTCTCTTAATCTTTCTTATGATGCAGGGAAAGCGCTGTCGAAAAAATTGGCGCTGTCAAGCCTGCGTGTCGGCCTTGTTGCAAATGATATCTTTCGTTGGTCTTCGGTGAAAGTGGAACGTGGAATTACGTATCCATTTGCCCGAAGTGTGACTTTTACCCTACAGGCAGGATTATAAAAGATGGTAAATCCCATCCGAAGGATGGAAAAAATATGTACAGATGAAGAATTTAACTATAGTTTTAATACTGTTCACAGCCCTGAGTACGCTTTCTTGCTCCAAGTGGCTCGATATACAACCAGAAAGCGAAATTGACAAATCAGTTCTCTTCTCCACCGAAGATGGTTTCAAGGAAGCCCTGATTGGGGTATATACACGTTGTGCAAAAGACGATCTCTATGGTAAGGAGCTAACCATTGGAACACCGGAGGTATTGGTCCAGAACTATGCATTATCAAGCAATGATCCGTTGCGTTACCAGCAGACAAAGTTGTTTAAATTTAATGACGGTAATTTTATTGGCCGAAAGGACAATATCTGGAAAGGTCTATACAATGGTATTGTTAATACCAATCTGATACTGGAGGAAATCGACCGTAAAAAACAATTGTTTACGGGAAGCAATTATCAATTGATTAAAGGTGAGTCGCTGGCTTTGAGAGCATATCTGCATTTTGATGCCTTGCGCCTATTTGGTCCGGCTCCGGTTGTAAATAACAAAATTGAAGCCATTCCATATGTAACGACCTATTCCAATAAGTCTACCAAATTGTCCACAGTGTCCCAACTATTGGATTCGGTAATCCGAGATCTGGAAGAAGCCAAAGAATTGCTGAAAGTTGACCCCATCCGCCTGAAATCCTATGTGGTTGGTTATCCCACTGTCGGTGACACGTTGAAAAATTCGGAGCTACAGGACAAGAGCCTCTTTTTACAGAATAGAAGGCACCGGCTTAACTATTATGCCGTGTGTGGACTGTTGGCACGCACTTACCTCTACAGCGGAGACAAAGTAAAGGCATTGCTGAACGCACGTGAAGTGATTGATGCCAAAAAATTTCCATGGACCAATGCCACTGATTTCCTTGCTGTCGATGCGGATAAAAAGGATCGGATTTTCTATAAAGAACTGTTGTTTGCCTGGTATATCCCGGCTATGAACAACACCTATAACAATGACTGGTTTCAGGACAACAACAGCGCGATCTATTTGGATCAGGATGAGGCAAAAACCATTTACGAAGTTGCAGGAGCCGGTGGCGGTGACATGCGCTATACACAATGGTTTGGAACAGTAAGCGTTGGAAATTCCTTTATATCATCTATTCACAAATATCGCCGGAATACGTTGGGTGACAGTTTTGCCGCCAATCTTCATTATTTGGTAGCTCCGGCGATCCGCTTGAGTGAAATCTACTATATCGCCGCCGAATGTAGCTACGAAACAGCACCCGCTCAGGCTGCAGCATGGCTTGACGAGGTCCGTGAACATCGAGGCATTGGTCAGAAAGTGGATATTTCGACAAACGCCAAACTCCGAACCGAACTACTGAAAGAATATCGGAAAGAAATGTTTGCCGAAGGACAATTGTTTTTTGCGTATAAACGGCTCAATGAACCAATTGTCGGACAGCAAGGCACTACAATTCCGGCCAGTCAACAAATTTATGTATGGCCGTTGCCGGATGATGAAATTATCTATGGACAACGGTAAATCGTAACCAAAATGAAAAAAGATACTTTATTACTTCTGCTATTGCTACTACCACTGCTGATGTTGTGTTCTTGCAAAAAGGCAGTTTTGGCGACCTACGACAGGTCGGCAAATGTTTATTTTGATTTGAGCGACGCTGATCGGGATAGCATTGTATATACTTTTGCCTACGATATGACCAAGGCGCAGGATACCATTTTTGTTCCTGTCAAAGTAATGGGATACCGTGACCAGCACACTCGGCATTTTGAGGCTTTCGTGGAAAAAGATTCATCAACGGCGCGTACAGACCTGCACTATGATCCGTTGAAATCAGAATATCCATTGGAAAGTAATGCCGGTCGGGCCTTTATTCCTATCGTTGTGCATAATATAAGCGCGCTTGAAAGTCAATCTGTATCACTGCTCTTAAAACTTAAGGCTAGTGATGACTTTGGGGTTGAAAACCCAACACTGATACGGGCGCGAATTATTATTTCGGCCCAATTGGAACAGCCTGCCTGGTGGACCATGTGGCTTGATAATTATTCGCGGGTAAAACATCAGCTCTTCCTAATTGTCACCGAACAACGTTCGCTTTCGACGGTCGGGCTCGATGCACCCAAAAATCTCTACTTTGCAAATCTCTTGCTCATGATGCTCAACGATCCATTTAAATGGGTCAAGGATCATCCAGAAAAAAATTACGTGCTGAGCAGCAACGATAATGGACAGACCTACCAATTCTATCATGTGGACAATCCAAACCGAAGCATCTTATTAAGGAAAAATAGCGCTTCGGGTAAATATTATTTTATAGATGAATCAGGAAAGGAAGTCAGATAGATGAAAAGAAATTTAAACAGATTGAGAGCAATACTATTTTTTGCTATTGTGTCTTTAACCCTATTGGCTTTCGAAAGCTGTTATAAGGACAAGGGAAATTATGCCATCGATATGCCTGATGGGCCGCAGATCTCAGGGTTAGATACTTTGTATGAAGCATCGGTGGGGGACAGCCTTATTATAACCCCAAAAATTACCGGCATCGATGCGGCTTCAGTGAAATGTAACTGGCGAATCGATGTGCCAGAGGCACTCGTGCCCGAAGCTAACCACTACGAAGGTCCCGCGCTGCGTATCGTTTTCGGGCTTCAGGCCAAAAGATATACGGCGCGCCTTACGGTGACCAATACGGGCAATGGGATGAAATATTTCTATAATTTTAAGATCCAGGGAACGACAGCTTTTTCGCGTGGGTCACTTGTGTTATCTGTCGAAAACGGGGTTAGTAAACTCTCGTTTATAAAGCCCGATAATACTGTACAGCCCAATATTTATGAGGCGATCAACGGCGAACCATTACCGGTGGATCCTATGCATATCCATTACTTAAAAAACCAGTTTACGGGAAATACCCCCTTGGGTTACTGGATTATATCAAAACAGGCCGGCGTGCGGCTAGATGTAAACAATCTTGTTAAGGAGGCGGTAAAACCCGGTACCCTGCACGATAACTTTTTTTTGGCACCGTCAACGATTGCTGTGGGAAGTTTGTTCGCCCATCCTCAAGGGGTAATGATGGGGGTGATCAATGACAAATTTTATGGGGGAACTACAAACACCTGGGATCAATCGAACACCTACGGCATGTTTGGAACTTATGCTGATGGGGACTACGCGTTAGCACCAGAAGTAGTATTGACAACAGTAGACAATAATTATAGCGTAATCGCTTTCGAAAAAAATAAAAAGCAGTTTGTCCGAATCAATATTTACGGCAGCCCTATGTATTTTGGTACCCAGTATAGTCCCGTCAATACTGAAATTTTTGATCCAACACAGGTAGGCATGGATCTGATCAAAATGGTGCAGATCAATAATACGGATACCTATGCTTATACGAAGGACGGGAGTGGTCATATTTATGAATTGAAGTTCAATGCAAATTTTAATGGACCATTTATGATCACCGCAATACATAAGAAGATCTTTATAAAACAAGAATGGATCAATGCGGAAACAAAGTTGGTGGCGACCCGAAATGGATATATTTATGTGGCCTACAAAAATCAGGTATTTCGCTACAACCCGCTCAATCAGCAAGTGGATCTATTGAAAACAACCATCAAATCGGATATAAGCATGCTCAAATTAGAGGACGATGAGAATACCCTGATTGCTGGGGCAGAAGGAGCGCTGTACTATATGGATATCCGTGTTGGGAAAAATGGCGAGTTGCTCAAAACAATTGAGGGTCTTCCCGGAAATCCTGTGGATATGACCTGGCGTAACTAAAAGGAATAATATAAAAATTGAACCAAACAAAAAAATATGAAAAATTTAAAAATAGTTGCCTTAGCACTGGCATTTTTGCCTATGACATCCTTTGCGCAGCAAGCTAGCTTCCAGATCAAGGGAAGTGCACCAAAAGCTTTCAATGGCAAGAAAGTGTATCTGGATTATATAAGAGATGGATTTCCGGCATCGGATTCATCGGCTATCGTGGACGGCAGATTTAGTTTCAAAGGAACAGTAGAGGAGCCGTCTTACTCCAGGATGGTTTTTGATCAAGACAGTAAGGGGAAATTAGTCGCACAGAATATTGGCGACCGTTTATACTTCTATTTAGGCAATGAAACTTACAATATGACCATCAAGGATTCATTGCGTACTGCTACCATAAAAGGGTCGCCGTTGCATAACGCCTATGTCGCTTATTTAAATGAAATTGGTGGTGGTTTCATGGATATCATTGATGCGGGGAATAAGGCCTTTGCGGCCGTAAAGCAAGATGCTCCCGATGCCAGCGAGCAGTATAAGGCTATTCATGAAAAGTTTGAGGCGCGTTTTGAAGCCCGCCGGGTAAAAGAGCTTGCATTTGCTGCCAAAAATCCCAATTCAATATTTGCGGTGGACGCCCTTATTGATGCGGCCAACAAACGAAAGCTCAGTGAGATCGAACCTTTGTTTTTGAAGCTGTCCAAAGAAGTGCGTCAAATGACCAATGCGCGACAGTTGGAAGCGCGTTTTCTAGCGGAGAGAAGTGTAAAAATCGGCAATAAGGCACCCGATTTTTCCCAGCCGGATACGGAAGGGAAAATGATTAAAGTATCCGATTTTAAAGGCCAGTATGTGCTTATCGACTTTTGGGCAAGCTGGTGTAGTCCTTGCCGTGCTGAAAACCCCAACTTATTAAAGGCCTATAACAAATACAAAAGCAAAGGATTGGAGGTCCTTGCAGTGTCGCTAGATGATACCAAAGGAAAAAATGCCTGGTTAAAAGCCATCAAAGATGATGGTTTGCCATGGATTCATGTCGCAGATCTAAAAGGCTGGAGCAATGAGGCTGCGGTATTGTATGGCGTACGTGCTGTACCACAAAATTATTTAGTGGATCCTAAGGGAAACATTGTCGCTATCAATATAAAAGGTGAACTGTTACACCAGGAGTTGGCCAAAATTTTTGGAAATTAATGATCGAGCGTTTTGTTATCTCTTTTAAAGATAACGAAGGAAATTATAAGAAAAGAACGGTTTAGTGATTCGGGTGGCTAGCTGCTTGTCATTCAAAGCTAGGGATTGATTCCCTAGCTTTTTTATTTTTTTATTTTCGTCAGCAATTTAAGCATGCTTGCCGCATAATTTTTACCCAGCTGACGGTATCCGGCAGGACTGAAGTGCAGTCCATCGCCGATACCCTGGCAACCCGCAGAAGAAATGATATGGGCAGTCGGGATAGTAGCGGGCAATGTTTGGATGATACTGTTCATGCTTGCGCATTTACCCCCTGCTTCGGCCGATAGGAGTTCACCAGCAAGTAGGGGTACATCTTCGGCGTTCAGGTGCAAATCGTGCAAGAGGTTTTCATAGACTTTTTTTACTTTATTGGGCCATTCGCGATCGCCGGTATTGGATTCCCCCTGGTGAAGTAAAATACCTTTGATAATACCTTTATGCTGTGCCTTCTTGGCCAGGACGACAAGCCTTTCATAAGGATTATTGTCATAAGCTGCAAGCATGGATTTCATCCATTCGGGTGCCTTTGCGACATAGCTTGACGTGCTATCTTGATCAAATAATTGAATATGGCAACCACCTACCGAAACGTTGATGACTCCGATCTCGATATTTTTGGGAAGCTTTTCTACAAGCGTTCTGCCAAAATAATCTGCAGGTGTAAGGCCTGTGTGGCAACGCGTGAATGGTGCCCGGGCAGGATACCACTTGCCATACTGCCGTCCCAATTCGGGGCAATCTACTGCCGCCAGCACATGAAACCGGCTGTTGGTGATGGTGTCCTGAGGTTCGAATTGTCCATGTCCCTCCATATTGGATTGTCCTAAACAAAGGTAAATATGGAAGTTCTTGTCTTGGGCAAAAGCTGTTGTTCCGGTAAAACAACATACCAAGAAGATCAGTAGCAGCATTTTAAAACGTGTTTGTCGCATCGTGAAGCTTTTTATGTTTTTAAAATTAACCTATTTCGCGGTAAGTATGGCTTACCGCGAAAAGATAGTGTTTAGTTCATGGCAATAAATTTGAACTTAAATAATTGACAGGAGGTACCATAGTAATCCCAAAGCTGAAGATTGGAATTGCCGTCCATGGTACAGTTGGATACATCCCAACCGCGTGTGGCATCTACCTTTGAGGTAATTTTATAATAGCCATTGGCTACAGCAGTTACCTTCCAGGCCTGAGCATCATTGCTATATTTCTGCCAAAGCCGGATGGCAGTTCCAAGCGCATTGCTATTACTCGTCAGATCAATGCAGCGATTGCTTGCACTTGCTTTTGAAACAAAGCGCCAGTATCCGTTACCGGCATCTATAGCGACCCAGCGCTGTGCATTTGCGCCATTTCTGGTCCACGGTCTGAGCACTGCACCGTTGGCATCTTCACCTGATTTTAAATCAAGTACCTTGTTGGCATCGGTCTGGAATTCGATTTCGTAAATGCCATTATTGACCAGACTAGTAACTGTACAGTTAGACATGGGGTAATTGGAGGCAGCATACTGCTGAAACCACTGTTTAGCGGGAGCAGCACAGGCTTCCCAATCATTGTTAAAAGCTGTCCCGGCGTTGGGATCCCCTTTGTGGAGCAGATCGTCGGGGGCAAGAAGGTTCCAGCTTACATTGCCGGATTGATCCACAATATATTTTAAATTTGCACCAAAACCGTTTCCGCCAGCGGTACCGGTTGATCCCGTACCAAATGTGCCATATCCCTGTGGGGCCCAGTCTGTCTCTGTAATGGCAATGGGAGCAATGTCTGCAATAGGTTTAACATTGGTATTCCAGGCATTTTGAAAAGCTTGATAGGTATTGACACCACCCCAATACCCAGGGTAGATATGTACTGCATAGCCAATGTTGCCACCCGTAATCGGATTATTGACATAGCCTTGATAATGGGACTGCCAGCCAGTTCCTGGTATCCAGCATACATTGTTGGCACCGTTATTACGAATGATATTGACCAAGGGCTGAAAGAAATTTTTCAACGCAGCAAAATGCTCGTTGCCGGTCGTCCCCCAGTTGCCATTTGTTCCCAGAATCTCAACGGGTTCGTTAGCCAATTCAAACATCACATTGTCTGCATTCTTTAGTGATGGGTGCTGCGATAGGAAAGTCCATACGGTCTTAAGATAGGTATGATAGGCATCATTGACTGCGATACGGTGTGGACATACGCCAGGAGGACGCAAGATCACATACATGCCCCGGCTGCGGGCATGGTTGATTAGTGGAATAATGACCTGATCAGTATAGGTAACCAAGCGATTATAGTTAAATCTTGAGATGTCGTCTTCAGGAATAGGAGCGCCCGGATCATTGGTCCAATACGGATCGATGTGCAGACGGATATAATTGAGATACCAACCGTCGGCTGCGCTGCTGAGTTTGTCAATGACTGCTTTATTGTAATTGAGTGCACCCTGAACATTGTAATTATCCCAGGTGCAGTAGCCGGAGTTGGCACCATACTGGCAGCCATTGAACCAAGGGCTGGGTGTAATGGCCACTCCATGCAGGACAATATTGTTGTCGCAGGGATCTTTGAGGTACTTCCCGCCTACATGTAAGGTTGGTGTCGTTCGTGGCCAACCTGTAATGGCTTGTGCGGAAACATTGGATTTAAGACTTCTTTCGGATTCGCTGGTCAAGGTTTTTTCTTCCAGCCGCGAGCAGCTGGAAAAAATAGCTAATAAAAAGATCAGCAATAACCACATGTTGTTTGTTCTCATAATTTACATATTTAAAGGGTGATTAATGATCTTATTTTTTAGCTGACAATGCCTCAGCAACCGCCTGATAGGCTGGCTTTCGAACAAATCCTTCGGTCCATAAGCCGATGGGCTCTCCACGTCGCCAGAATGAACCTTCCTGGTCTGGACTATCCAATGGGCTCCATAGGGTGATACCGTACTGTTTATCCTTGGGAATGATCTCGAGGTATTTCTCAACGACAAACTTGTACATGTCGGCCTGCTGCTGATACATTTCAGTCGTTGCATTGCTAGTCTTTATGCCATTTCCCAAACCAATATCGAGCTCAGACACTTTGATCAGCTTGCCGGTGGCGGCCAATAGGTTAAACATACTGACGATATTGTCTTTGCTTGTGTTGATGTCGATGTGCATCTGGGTACCGATCCCATCCACCTTGGCGCCTTTGCTTTCGATGTAGCTGACATAGGCGATGAGTCCTTTGCATTTGTTGCCACTGCCTTCCAAACCATAGTCATTGATGAAAAGGAGGTCATTGGCATTGCCATATTTGCGGGCAAATTGGAAAGCTTTCACGGCATAATCTTTACCTAAGTAATCCTGCCAGTAGAACTCATCATCAGCCAGGTCGGTTTTTCCAACTCCTGTCTTCAAGGCATATTGATCGGGCCAGTCGGACATGGGCTCGTTGACCACATCCCAGGCTTTGATGTAACCTTTGGTTTTTTCGAGCATACCAGCAATAAATGTCTCCAGCGCTTTGGTGAGTATGGTTTCTTTCTCGGCAGGTGTTTTCTCAATCGTGCTACCTCCCGGGCTGCCATATCCTTCACCATTGGCGGACTGCGCTCTGGATGAATTATTTCCCCAACCGAACCAACCGTCAATATTGTTTTCAAAATCACTGTTGGCAATGAGGCTGGTTGAACTGCCAGTTTTTGTAAGCACAACCTTGTCGATGAAGATGGTACCATCGTATTGGCCAAAATTGATAATAAAACGGTTACGCGCGGCAGTTGCAGTCACTTTAAGTTCGTATTCTTTGTAGCTCGTCGTTAATGCTAATGAGCCCATGTTGTCGCCGGTGTAATTGGCGGTGGTCTGCAGATCGATGCCAATGTTGCCCGCTTTATTGCCTCGTGCGACAATTTTCAATACATATTCTTTACCCACTTCCGTCGGGTTGATATCATAGGCGGTCTGTGCTTCCCAGGCGTTGACAACAGAGGGGTTACTCATTTTTAAAGCGTGCCCCGCCAGGGCTGGACCTCCCGAACCTGGTATCACCACAGGGGCGATTAACTTATTGAGATAGGCCGCATTCTGTCCCGAGTGCCAGCAAAGGGTATGGCCATATAGCGCCATGTTGTTTTCCTGCGCGGCTGTGATAAGCTGTTCGACCCGTGATAGATTGAGACTTCCGTCGGTCTGCACAATGGAGCCATGTTTCATTTCATAGCCTATGACCATTTCTTCAAAATTTCGGTTAGCTAAGCGGTAAAGGACTCCTTTGTTAAAATAATCGTTCATATTGAGCGCAACACCGAGCTTAAATCCGGGGTTGCCTTGCTTATCCAGATAACTTTTTAATGGGTTGTAAGCGTTGATATCTTCCTGCGTCAGTACTTTCTCCGATTTATCGACGGCGTAATCCAGTGGTTGATATTTGGAACAGGAACTCCAGGCGGTGCCGAGCGAAAGTAGGATGACGATAGTTTTATTGATTTTTTTCATCGTTGTTCGTTATAGAATTGATACTACTTTTTGATGGGTGTAAATGTTTCCATTTTTACAGATCTGTCCCGCATCACGAGGGTATCCTTGCTGGTGACACTCATTTGTGTCATATCGATCGTGTAGGAAAGATAAAGTGCATCTCTGTCTGTATTACCCCAGCTGTTTTTTTCGCCCCGTTTGACAAACTTACCGGTTCCTGTAGCGGAGATGCCAGCACTTGCCGAGCTAATGCTACAATTGTTGTCGTCATCAAAAGTTAAGTTCAGATTGACATTTATATTGACATCATCAGCTCCTTTAAAAGAAAGAGGCAAGATCGATTTCTTTAGCGCTGCTGTCGTGACGCTTTTGACTTCGTCTTTTTCTACATAAGCCTGATGTCTTACTATATTTTTTGTCAAGCTGTTATTGGCACCTTTGCCGACAATTTGGTCGGTACCCCGACGCAGGTAATTGCCGTGCCAGGGATTGATATATTTGAGTGCATAAAAGGTAAAATCTTTTGGTGCGACATCCCAATCGGATACAATAGCCCTATTGGCAGCCTGTAGCGAAGTTTTACCGGAGAGGATGGAATCGGCGTTAACCACTTTTGTCATCCTTAGAGGAAGTACGTAATAGGTTTCCAAGGATTTTGGGTCGGCAAAAAATGCGTCAGTCAGCTGTACTTCAACACCGCCTGTGAGACTACCACTTGGGATGTTAATTTGATTGCTGCTAAGCTGATAGTAACTGTTGGGTAATGCGGTAACTGCCTGCCCGTTTGGATAGCTAAGGCCATTCGTAAGGCTGTTGTCGACAACAAAATCGATACGGATGTCTTTTCCATTGTTGTATACTCCTCCAGTGGTTGCCATGACTTTCACCTTATGCTGGTTGTCGAGACTGTTGTCAAAAATGTCTTCGCCTAGGGTTACCGTTCTGACTGGTGTCTGATAGGCGAAGTATACCGATTGAAATTCGAAATCTGGGAACTCCCAGTCGTTATTTTTGCAAGACGCCAGGCTTACCAAAGCCATGGCGTAAAGAAGATTGATCTTTTTCATTATGCGTGTATTAATGTTAATTCCATCCCGTATTCTGTACAAGATTGCTGTATTTGAGTACTTCACTGTACGGGATCGGACCGTAGTACATAAAGTTTTCATAAAGCCTATTCTCTACCGGAATCTCGGTATAGCTGTTGTTGCTTATACTGACTCCTTTTGCAGCAACGTTGATATCCAACTTCCAGCGACGCAGGTCCCAAAACCGAAACCCTTCAAAACAAAGTTCTAGTCTCCGCTCATTGCGGATGAGCTGCCGCATTTGCTCTTTGTTGTTTTTTACCTGTTCTAGGTAAGGATCGCCATTGTTGGCTCCTACACCCGCCCGTCTGCGAATAGCCTTGATGATGTCGTAGGCCGAGAAGTTAAAAGTACCCATGCCAGTAGGCCCCCAAGCCTCATTTGCGGCTTCGGCATAGGCCAGATACATTTCTGTCATCCGTATACGTGTATTGAAATGCATTTGTTGTGTAGAAGATGAAGGGTTGAGGTTTACATCTTGGCGCAGCAGCTTTTTCAGGTAATAGCCCGTCCGAGTAGATGTCTCGACCTTATTTAACCCATCGTTTGTTGGACTATTGGCAGCGGTATTGATAGCCGTGTTGCTTACGCCTGCCGTGGCACCATTGACAATAATGTAAGTCTTCAATCGGGGATCCCGCTTGTCGTACGGATTGGTTTTATTGTAAGCCGAATTGGCATCGTCAATGGGATAGCCATTTTCCATGGGAAAGGCATCGACCAGATTCTGTGTTGGATTGAGACGTCCTCTGCCAAACAATGTTGGCGGAAAATGGTCCTGTTCTATGCTGTTGCTATTTCCTTTGTCGGTGCGCCAAAGTATTTCGGCCGGATTGGATCCGGAGGTTAAGCCATCGACCACATCTTTATTGTACCAGGTGAATCCTTTCGGATCGATACCACTTGGTCCACCTTTGGCCTGGATGACCTGCCCCGCATAGGTGGCGGCTTGCTCCCAGGTTGTTTTGCTGCCCTCACTGTATGCCGGACTTGCCGCCATTAACGCTGCTCGGGCACGAATTGCCTGCGCGATGCGCTTGGTCATGCGGAGTTTGAAATAGGCTCCAAATACACGGTTGTAGTCGTCTTTATTGATTGTGCCTGCGTATTTGACCGGAACTTGACTGTCTGCACTGATGTCTTCGTAATCCATAGGCAACAGGTCTTCTGCTTTTTTGATGTCATCGTAAAGTTGCTGCATGCAGGCTTCGAAGGGTGCACGACTGTGGTTAAAATCCGAATTGACATCTTCGGGAGTCAGCAGGATAGGCACACCAAGTATCTCACCGGTACTCGACTTTCCGGCATGGGATTGCAACAGGTGAAACATAAATAGTGCCCGGAGACCATAAGCTTCACCTTTCATGCGATCGTTAAACATCGTACTGACCTTGGGATCCAAGGCCCATTCTACTTTATCACTTAGGGATAAAAAATTGTTGAGGTACTGTATGGCTGCATAGCTATTGCGCCATTGGTCGAAAGGATTGTTGATGCTTGTCCATTGTCCGGTTGCTGTTTTAAGGTAAGTATTGCTTTTATCGTTGCTCACAGCATTGTCTGTGGCGACATCATCAAAGCTATAGCTATTAGCCGGAACCCGGTTGTATCCATTTAAAAGTAGCCCTTGTGCGTAAAGGGGGCGACTATTGGCTGTTTCAATTTCAAGATTATTTTCAAGAGCCGGCTCAAACATATCTTCACAGGAAGAAAATAGTAAGCTGCTTAGGATGGCTATGGTTAGTATTCTTTTCATCATTCTCGTCTTAGATAGTAAAGATTAAAATAGTGCCTTCAGTCCGATGTTGAAAAAACGCATTTGTGGTGCTTGTCCAATATTCAATTGCATCGTTTCCTTTTCTTTGGCGATGGTCAGTAGGTTGGATCCCGTGGCATAAATCCCCAGTTCGTGTATAAACTTAGCATTGAATAGACGCTTTGGGAAATCGTAAGACAGCTGCACTTTGGATAGGTTGATGCGATCGGTCTTGTAAAGCCAAAAGTCTGAGCTTCGAAAGTTGTTGTCACTGTTAAAGGTGGTAAGGCGCGGATAAGTTGCGGTCTCCTTGGTCGACTCTGTCCAGCGGTCACGTACGACCACTGAATATTTATCTTCCGCATCTACCCAAAAGTAAGAACTGTTTTTCATCGCTTTGGCTCCGAACTGTCCCGTTGCCGCGGCAAATAATGTGAAATTATTCCATTTGACTGTCAGGTTGCAACCTAATGTCAGTGGGGCACCGGCCCATCCGCCTTTGCCTAAGTATACTTCGTCGCGGGTATCGATGGTACCATCACCATTCTGATCTTTATACTTGATATCCCCAGGCTTGACTTCTCCAAATGTTGAAAAGGCAGCTTGGTCAATTTCACTTTGACTGTTATAAAAACCATCATGCTGTAAGCCCCAGATGGCATCCAGTGGTTTTCCGGCTCTGTTTTGGTAAGCAAATTCATAGAGTTCGTCCCTTTTTACCGCCTTGGTCGTATAGTACATCCCGTTGAAACCCAGTGATACGAAGGTTTTGTTGATCTGTTTGTTCAGGTTGATGCCAAAGTCGACACCCCGGCGTTCGTCGTCGTTAAAATTGACATAGGGAAGGTCAGAATAAACCGGCCAGTAAGTCATAAAATACATTGGGTACTGTGTTGCCGCCTGTACCAACCCGCCGCTCATCCGATTAACGAAGTAGGACGTATTAAAGGTGATCAGGTTGTTGTAGAGCCCACCTTCGAGGTTGATATTAAATTCCTTGCGTTTCGGGAATTTCATGTTGGGGTTGTCACCCCTGCGTCTGTCAAAGGTATGGACGAGGTCACCGTCGCGCCAGCTATACCATGCTGCGTCGTTATAGGTATAATACCCCTGATAGAGGTAATAGTCGCTAATATCCAGATCCGTGTTTAATATACCGGCCGAGGCGGATAATCTTAACTCATTGACGACTTTGCTGTCGATCAAAAAATTTTCTTTAGATAGACGCCAGGCGAGCGCTAAAGTAGGAGATAGGGCTCTTCTATTCCCTTGTGGTAATTTGGCGGAATGACTGTAAGCACTGCTAAAGTCAACATAATATTTGCTTGAATAATTGTAGCCCAACTGCAGCCCTAGGTTGGCATTGCTGGTTTTGTGGTAGCTGCCAGAGGCAGCGATCTGGAACGCATTGGCCAATAGGATTGCCGATACATGGTGGTCATTACCGTAGGTACGGTTAAAGTTTAGGGACCCATTGAGACCGATGGTCTGTCTATAGGTACTGCCACTGATATTTTGGATGCCTGAAATACGGTCGTCACCATATTTTGTGAGGCTACTGATAAGGTCTTTTCCATCATAGTTGTTCCACGATGCCTGATAAACAGCATAATTGTTGTTATAGGATTGGTTGTAATTTGACTGATAATCCACAGCCAGGTTGGTTTTGAAAACCAGACCTTCCAAGACGTTTTTTAGATCAAAATTTAAACCCGTATTAAATTGAAACTGCCGATTTAGATAGCGGTTTGTGCCGCCGGCATAAACGTTTGCAAAGGCATTGGTTTGATCCAGCTGACTTCCCCCAAGGAGATATTTGCCATCGATGAGAAAATTGCTGTTGTTGACATACACCATCGAGTTGACGTCACCTTCTTCGATCATATCAATAGGAATGAGTGGAGAGAAGCGATGTGGCCGCACGGTTGCTGCTGCACCCCAGTAGTCCGCATTTACCCCTTTGGAAATATAAAAACTGGCTGCTGCATCGACGTTCAGGGAGATCAGATCATTGACTTTCACATCGATGTTACCGCGCATATTGAATCTATTGGCGCCACCATTTTTTTTCGCCTGTCCAAAATTGAGGAGGGACCCTTCAGACCAAAATCCAAAGTTGGTATAATATTGTGCACGTTGATTGCCTCCTGAGATTTCAGCGGTGGCATCGTAGCGATTATAGTGATCTTTGATATAGTCCGATGAATAGTAATCCACGTTGGGATAACGATAAGGATTTGTTCCGGCTGCATGTTGGTAGATTGTTTCGGCACTATAGAGCGGTGATAATCCATCATTTTGTCGAGCTTCATTATACAATGTCATATATTCTGCGGAGCCAAGATATTGCGGATAGCTCATAGCCGTATTGATACCGCTATTGGCTCTAATTTTTATCTGTTGACTTCCGGATTTTCCGCGTTTTGTCGTGATGCTAATAACGCCTTTGGCTGCTCGGCTACCATAAAGAGCGATGGCATTGGCGCCTTTCAATACACTGACCTGATCGATTTCTGTTGGCATAACGTTATTGGCATCACGCGGAAATCCGTCCACTAATACCAAATAACCACCCATACCCCAAATATTACCGTTGTATCCCGGAATAAAGGCATCTAGATTTTCCAGACTGTAGGTGTTGTAACTCTTGTCGAGCAATTGTGGAACATTGATGGATTGTACATTGCCCATGAGGTCCTTCTTCTGAACTTTTCGGAAAGCGACCTGTACAAGTGTCGTACTATCGGTGCCAATACTGTCCGGACCAACAAATGTCGAGCGCTCCGGAAAAATATTTTTATGTTGTCTAATGGTTGGATTAAGTGATTCTTTCGCCATTCCTTCAGCGGTAGCTATCCAACTTAATCCAAGACATAGTGCTATTCTTAATTTTTTGTACTTCATTTTTTGAATGATTAAATGAAAAACTTGTTACCAGCCTGGGTTCTGATAGAACTCGGGATACATGTTGACATCTCTGACCTTTAGGGGCAACCAGAAATGCTTGCTTGTAAACTTCCGTTCCAAAAGGACATTTTCTTTCATGTTGACGACGCGGTTTTGGGATGGATCTACGGTATTGAAGGTTCCTGCCCGATCAAAAACAACCGATTTTTTTAAGGTGTAAGGTGATTCGGTCAACAGCAACCAGCGTCGCAGATCATTAAAACGATGACCTTCAAAAGCGAGCTCCACAGCTCGTTCCCGCCGTAATTCAGGTAACAATGCGTTCGCCGAACCTAGAAATTTGGCATCTACATGACCCACGCCAGCCCGATCCCGAACGATATTGATCGCATCAACTGCTGTTTTACCGTAGTTGTCGGCTTTGCCTGTAGCTGAGTTGGAAGCCATCATGGCGGATTCGGCGTACATCAGATAGACATCAGATAAACGCATATAGGGCACGTAAATATGAAGATTGGATCCATAATTATAGGCTTGATCATATTTGTTGGCTGTTATAGGGACAAATTTACGTAACACGTAGCCTGTCTGGCTGCCAGACTGGATATCTCGATAGCTTCCATTACTGTAAAGGTTAGCGTATCGATTTTTTTCGTCCTGTGTATTTCCCTGAACGACTTTTGTTCCATCGAAAATGATGTCCTTATAAAAGCGTGGGTCGCGATCTTTCCAAGGGTATTCGGCATTGTAACCTGATTCTGCGTCAGACTGGGTAATGTCTTTGATCGGTAAACCGTTTTTCATACCATAGTAGTCGACATAATTGGCTGTTGGAATAAACTTCAATGCATCTCCGTCGGAGACGACCAGCGGAATGTACTGTTTACTGGTACCATAATTCGATACCCATGCGTCAATGTAGGGCCCTCTAAATATAGCTTCTGTACTGCCGGGCATGGCCCAATTTTGGCCTGTTGTGTAAAAATTCAAGTGAATATTGGCCATAGGAACAAGGGCGTAATTTGTCTGTCCGCTTTCGACAAGTGAAAGTAGTTCGCCAAAGGCTTGGGCTGCTTTTTTACAATAGTCGCTATGATAGGTTTTATTCCCGGTAGACTGAAAATTCATCAAAGGGCTTCCCGCCCAAAGATAATTTTTGCCAAGATAAGCAAGGGCCATGATTTTGTTGATGCGCAATTGATTTTTACCCAGGGTACGTTTTCCGGCAGTGGTATTGTCCCAGTCGATTGGCAATAGATTGGCCGCTTCTCTAAAATCGGCCGCAGCAAGATCCGCACAGGCATGGTAGCTCAATCTTGGCAACCGCAGCTTTTCGTCACTTGGAAGTACATAATTGATGTACGGCATCCCGCCAAAATATTCCATCAATCGGTGGTGAAACCAACCTCGGAAAAATAACAATTGCCCCTTGATCAGGTTCTTTTCTTCGGAGGTGGCTTCGGTTAATTTGTCGATATTTTCTAGTCCGAGGCTTACTTTTCGCAGACCAAACCAGGCCGCGCTCCATAAATCGCGGAAGGCGCGGTTGGCAAATACATCCCCATTGATGGTGGTAAAATCACCCTGATCCATCCAGCCGGAGCCCCAGCCGTCGGATTCTCTTTGCCAACCCCAAAAATTACCGTTGTCGATTTTGTGAACAAAATGATAATTTCCAGCCGTTGAGGTCATTTCATCTTCACCCCAGTTCCACGAGTTGGTCCAGTAGTTGTTGCTGAAGTTGACAACACAGCTGTATAACTCTTCTGTATAGCCCTGAAAGTTAATAAAGTTTTTAAATGCTTCTTTGGAGGACACATTGGACTGTTCTTCTTTATCCAGGTATTTTTTACACGAGAGTAGGGAAGTTGAAGACCAGATCACAGTAGATATAAAGATTACCTTGAAATACTTTTTCATAGTGGTAGGATTAAAATGTAATGTTTGCACCTAGATTAAACCGCTTTACCGTAGGGTAGGCGCCCTGTGATGCCCAGCCCGTACCGGCATAATTGGATTCACGGTCGTCTGGCATTTTGGACCAGAAAACTAAGTTGTTGCCATTTAGAAAAATGCGAAGGTTTTGAAGCCCAAGGCGTTTGATTACGCTGGATTCCCGATTAAAATTGTAGGCAATTTCGGCTGTTTTCAATCGAATGTAGGAACCATCAAACATATACCGGCTACCGGGTGTATAAGTACTCGACTGTGATAACCAGCGTGGTAGTGGTACGTCTGCATTGACATTGTCTTTTGACCAATAGGAACCTTCGTCATAAGCGAGGTTAAGCTGGCCCGAGAAGCTGTTGAAAACAACTTGCCGGGTGACATTATTTACGGCATACCACTGGGTCATGACACTGAAATTCTTCCAATCAAATCCAATGGTATAATTATAAGTGTTCTGTGGAACCGAAGGAAAGGCGTAGGGAATATTGTCCTTAGCATCGATAATACCATCCCCGTTATAATCCAGTATATGATAATTGCCGGGTAGTTTCGCTAGGTCATTGCTTTCGTGCGCGGTACTCGAATAAAGTTCGTCCCAAGTATTGTAATATCCGGAGCTAACATAAGAATAGGTTTGACTCACTTGTTTGTTATCCGGTTTCTGATATTCGGGCAGCAACTCGGGTGCATCGGCATTGATGACTTTATCCTTGGCATGGGTAAAATTGATATCAGCCCATATTCTCCAGTCGGTATTGAGCTGTCTGTTAAATTTCAGTTCTACTTCAAACCCTTTATTCTGTACCTTACCTAGGTTGGCTGTAGGTGCCTCCATCCCAAAGTAGGAAGGAATGGCTCGGTTGGCGCCGCTAATCAGAACATCTGTCCGGCGGTCTCTAAAAAAGTCGACTTTACCGGTTATCTGGCTATTGAACAGACCGAAGTCGAGGCCGACATTGAATTTGTTAACTTTTTCCCAGCGGATATTTGGATTGCCAAGCGCACTTTCCTTATACCAGATATAAGGACTGGTATTGCCGTCGGAGTAGGAGTAGCGGCCTTCAACCCCCATGCCAGCGGTGCCCCCATATGCCCATTGGGTTAGGTACAGAAATTGACGGCCGCCACTATCGTCACCGATGTCACCATAGGACGCACGTAACTTGAGCATATTCAGAAACGAGATAGGCCTCATAAACTCTTCTTCAGTAACTAGCCAGCCTATCCCACCGGAATTGAAAAAGGCGAATCTATTGTCAGGACCGAATTTTTCTGATCCCGTATAGGCTCCATTGTACTCGAGCATATATTTATTTTTGTAGTTGTAGGTGGTGCGGAATACCCAGTCTTCACGATAGGAGGGAATCATACTCCCTGTTCCGGTCTGATTGCGGTTGAATAAACCCATGGCAGTGATGTTGTGATTCTTAGCGATGGTCGTTGCGTAGTTTAACTGCAATTGATAAAATAATCTTCGATAGGTCGACCAGTCTCTGACCTGTCCGGCACCGGTTGTCCAGTTTATGCCCTCGACGAAGTCAAATCTATTGGTACCATCGAAAGCGATCTGATAGGTTGGCAATCCCGTATTGGGATCGATCCATTTACTTTGTGTACTGTTGTTGGCATCATTGATACCGCGGCCGCCCTCGACAAACGTGTTGTCCAGTGAGATTGTCCCACGAACGTTAAGCCCCTTCGTTAAAAACTTAAGATCTTGTTCGAGCGTAAAATCTGTTGTAATACGACTGGTGGTGATGTATTCGGTTCCGCTAAGTGCCAGCACACGGGCAGAGTTTATCCCGGCTTGTGTGTTTAAGGCATAGTAACCCCAGGTACCGTCTGAATAGCGTGGATAAATAACATCTGGAGCTACCGTATAGGCAGCGATCCAATAGGAATAGTCGTTGCCGCCCCCCCATGGACTTTTTTTGACACCGCGAGACCCTGCCAAGTTGGTTGAAAATTTAGTTGTGGGAGTAAGCTGGAAGTCTAAATTGGACCGTACATTTAGACGGTTAAAACCGTAGCCAGCTTTATAACCGCGAGCATTTTCGAACTGGCGGAACATATCGCCTTCGTAAAGAAAGTCCGCATTGGCAAAATATTTGACAAAGGGTGTACCACCAGCAATATTGACGCTGCTATTTTGCGAAAAAGCGTGGCTTTTAAAGAGTTCTTTTGCCCAGTCGGTATTCACATAACGTTCGCGTTCCGTCTGGTCAGCGGGAAAACGGTATTTATTGATGACGTCTTGTGGAAGATAGTTGGCCCAACTGGAAGGAGAAATCCCTAACTCATATTCGATAACTTTGTTGCGTAGCATCAAAGCATCGTACGAATCCATTTTTCCCGGAAGTTGGGAAACCGTTTTTACAATGTTGTTGACGGTACCGCGTATCAGCATTTGCCCTTCTTTACCCCGTTTGGTGGTGATTAAAATAACGCCGTTGGCTCCTCTGACGCCGTAAACAGCGGTTGCCGAGGCGTCTTTGAGGACGGAAACAGTTTCGATGGAACTGATATCAACGGCAGATAGTGGTCGTTCCACCCCATCGACCATGACTAATGGGTCGGTATTGTTCCAGGTACTGCGTCCGCGGATCACAATACGGGGATCTTCCTCGCCCGGCATACCGGTACTTGCCGTGGTAATGACACCGGGCACATTACCGGTCAATGCGGCGCCTACACTGGAAACACCACCTGCGCGCTCGAGGATTTTACCCGAAGTTTGCGCAATGGCACCTACAACGGTTTCTTTTTTCTGACGACCATAACCGACGACAACGGTTTCCTCGATCTCGATAGACTTATCGCTTAGTTGTACTTCTACCGTGTTCTTATTGTGGATATCCACTTCGAGTTGGCCATATCCTAGCTTGGAGATGGTCAATAAATTATTATCTGCAGGGACTTGGATCGTGAAAGCTCCATTGTCATCGGTAGCCGTGGCTAGCGAGGTGCCTTTTACCCTGATGGACGCACCGCTCACTTTTTTATGGTTACTATCGACGACAATGCCCCTTATCTGCCTTTTGGCCTGAGCATAGAGTGTTGCCTGTCCAACATAAAGCAGGAACAGCAGTAAAGTGAATGGCTTAGCTATACCCCATAGCTTTTTCCAATGCCTTACTCGTGTGATTGTACATGTAATCATCATCGCATTTGTGGATTGATAAATAGGTTGAAGAATTCTTGGTTAAATTTTCTCTAATTGGCTAGATACGTTTGTATCGGTGTTCCCTTAGTTCATTTTGATAAAAAATCTAAGGGACAGTCATGGATCATCAGGTACTGTCATATGCTGTATAATAATTGGTTAAATTTTTTATAACTATATAGCAACCGGTTGCATTGTTTGCATATAGTTTTCCCTATATTGGAAATGCCTTTCAAAGCAGTTTATAATTGTATACCAAAGCTAGCCATTGGAAAATTTGGTGGATAGCAAGAATGTTTAAATGAAGGATAAGAATGTCAAAAAATACCGCTTACATGGGTTAAATGATTGTAGTGACTAGTTTAGTAGGGATTAATTTGATAATTTAGTTGACAGTTCAATACAGATTTTTTTGTATTGAAGATTACATACCTAAATATATGATACGAACTTTAGTGGTATTCACCTGGATGATGCTGACGTTTTTTTCTTATGGACAAAGCCAGCCTGTAACTTTTCAACGCTATTCTTCAAAGGATGGACTTTCTTCCAATACAATCTATAGTATCTACCGCGATAGTTATGGTTTTCTTTGGCTAGGAACAGAGGATGGGCTTAATCGCTTCGACGGACGTCATTACAATGTCTACCGCTATGATGCCAACAAAGAGAATAGTTTAATGGCAAACCATATTTCGGCCTTATGTGAAGACAGGAAGGGAAGAATATGGATCGGTACAAATGGAGGGGGATTAAGTTATTATGATCGGGAAGCTGACCGGATCAGGTCGTACAATCTTACCCCTGATGGTAAATGGCTCAGTACCGCTATTAATGCGATCGATAAGGATGCAAGTGGAAATATCTGGATCGCTTCCTATGGTGCTTTGTATATTTTGGACGTCAATGATCTACAAAAGAGAATGGATCCAACTTATCGACGTATTGTAGAAGCTTTTGCCGGTAAAGTAACGGGCGGTGTTTTTCGTGACCGAAAGAACAACATGTGGGTGTCATCAGAGAATGGCATATTTCGCATATCGGCAGACCTAAAGACCATAAAACGTTTTGAAGTTCTTTCGGAAAAGGAAGGATATGGAAATGGAATTGAAATTAGTTCCATTGTTGAAGATGATCAGGGCCGTATCTGGGTCGGATCTATGCTCGGTCTTAAATATTTGAATCCGGGCGATTCGCAGTTCAATAAATTTAGCGCAGGAGAAGGGAAAAGAGCTTTAAGCAGCCCCCGCATTTACACCTTATGTTACAATCAAAAGCAGGACTTATGGATCGGAACGGACAATGGTCTTGATGTGCTTAATACCAGGGATTTAACAGTTCGGACTTTTAAGCCGGATCCAAGTAATGTTCATAGTCTTTCTCATAAATCGATACGGTCTATTTTTGTCGATAATAGCGGAATTTACTGGATAGGTACCTTTCAGGGAGGGCTAAATAAATTCGATACCAATTTAAGCCAATTTAGATTAAAAAGTTTGGATTTTTTGGAGGGTATGACCGGTGACCCAGCTATAGTAACTTCTTTCGCGGCTTATCAGAATAAGATTTTTTTGGGCGTTGATGGTGGTGGTATCTGGAAATATGATCGAACCACAGATAGACTGTCGTCTGTTGAACTTTCGGCCAACTTACCTAAAGATCTTACGGTGTTGACTTTGGAAAGAAAATTCGATCAGCTTTGGATCGGTACCTATCAGCAAGGGGTTATCTGTTATGATCTGCTTAATGGAAATCTAAAAAGATATACTGTTGGTAACAGGGAAGATAATTTGAATAATAACGATATTTTTTGTTTAAAAGTAGACTTTCGGGGGAATACCTGGGTTGGGACGAATGGCGGCGGCGTGAACATCATTCAAAAAGGAAGCGCTATCGTCAAAAAATACAAGCGGGAAGAGCACTCAAACGATGGAATAGAGCTACCTGGAAATTTTATACGTGCACTAGCGGAAGATCAGGAACATAATATGTGGATAGGAACTTACGGCTCGGGCCTGGTGATGTATGACCCTTTGAAACAACAGACTACACTGTATGACAAAGCAAAAAATAAGCTCCCAAGCAATTATATATTAGCCGTACATACGGATAAAAATGGAAATTTATGGGTTGGAACAAATGGCAATGGAGTAGGTTTGCTGCGAAAAGGGAAAACACTATTTGAGACACTTTCTGAGAAAGATGGATTGGTGAATGGTGCTATTCAGAGTATTATCGAGGACGATAAAGGGAGGATCTGGTTTTCAACAAACAAAGGATTGAGTTGTTATTCTCCGGTGCAAAATAAGTTCAAAAACTATTCTAATGCTGTGGGATTGCAAGAAGGTGCTTTTATGCTCGGTGCGTCACTAAAAACGGACGATGGAGAAATTTATTTTGGTGGGCAGAAAGGGTTTAACCATTTTTATCCGGCTCATTTAAAAACAAATGGCAATCCTGCGAGGGTCGCACTGACGGATTTAAAAATTGACAATGTGATCGTTCAGCCCACGGAGAAGGGGCCAATACAGCAGTCGCTGTTGACTGCCGATCGCATCAGCCTGAAATACAAACAAAATTTTTCAATTTCTTTTGCCGCGCTAAATCTAACTGTACCTGAGGATAACCAATACGAGTACCGACTTGTCGGCTTTGACAAAAATTGGATTCGAAATGGAAAGGAAAATAGTGCCTATTATACAAATTTGGATCCGGGAGATTATGTTTTTGAGGTTCGCGCAAGCAACAACGACGGTATTTGGAACAAGGAAATCAAATCGATTGTGATACATGTTGCTCCACCGTTTTGGCGCACCATTTATGCTTATCTATTTTATGTGCTAGCAGTATTGGGCGGCCTGCTGTGGGTCAGACATCGAGGGATCCAAAAGTTAAAACAAAAATTTGCGATTGAACAGGAGCGTATCCAGGCGAGGCAGCTCATTGAACAGCAAAAGAGAGATGCCGAGACAAAGCATCAAATAGATGCAATGAAAATCCGATTCTTAACAAATTTAAGTCATGAATTCCGAACTCCAATCTCTTTAATCACAGGGCCCGTGGATGCTTTGATTGCCAAAAATAAAGATAGCAAACTGGGCGATCAACTAAATTTGGTAAGCCGTAACGCGCGGCGGCTTTTAAATTTGGTCAACCAATTACTGGATTTTCGTAAAATGGAATACCATGAATTGAAAGTGCAGGATGAAGATGGTGAATTGGTATCTTTTGTACAGGAAGTATACCGTTCATTTCAGGATATGGCGCTGCAAAAAGGTATCGATTATTCTTTTTTTCCATGCCAGGAAAAATTGTATTGTCGTTTTGACCGAAATAAGGTTGAGCGCATTCTATTTAATTTAATCTATAACGCTTTTAAATTTACCAAAAAGGGTGGGGATATCGCTGTAAGTATATCCTCTATAAGCCTTGTCGACAAGAAAATGCATGTTTCCCTTGAAGTGCGCGATACTGGTATCGGAATTCCCGAGCAATTGCAACAATCGATATTTGAGAGTTTTTTTCAGCATGATACTGAGGGCAAGGTGGCAAGTCAGGGTTCAGGTATTGGACTGTCAATTGCACAGTCATTTGTTCAGATGTACCATGGCGAGATTTCGGTTAACAGTCAACCCGACAGCGGAAGTACCTTTAAATTTGATCTATGGCTGGATCAAGCTGAGTCGGTATATGAGGGAGGGGTTGAACCAGAAGTAGTTTCGGAGATACAACCTGTGGAGCTTAGACAGTGCCCGCTTGTGTTGGTTATTGAAGATGATGAAGATTTTAGATATTACCTCAGCGAGTCTTTAAAGGAGTATTATCAGATTATCGAGGCTACTAACGGAAAGGATGGCTGGCAAAAAGCACTTTTTCATCACCCTGACCTTGTGGTGAGCGATGTTCAGATGCCATATATGAATGGTATGGAATTTTCACAGAAGCTGGCGCAGGATAAACGGACAAAACATATTCCTGTTGTACTGCTGACAGCCTCACAGGTCGACAATGGTCTTGTTTGCGGGCTTGAATCGGGTGCGGTGGGATATCTGACCAAACCTTTTGATATGGATGTACTGGTAGCGAAGGTTAACAGTTTGCTTCAGCTGAACCAGGCGTTCAGGGAAGTCTATAGTAAACAGGTGTCTATTTTAGCGCCCGAAATGACGATCAGGTCCGAAAAAGATAAATTTTTACAAAAAGTACTCAATTATGTACACGATAATATCGATAATCCGCAGTTATCGGTCGAAGCGCTAAGTGCCCACACCTCGATGAGCCGAGCCTCCCTTTACAATAAGCTGCTGGAACTGACGGGCATGTCTCCCGTAGATTTTATACGCTCAGTGAAACTAGAAAAGGCGGCAGGTTTGCTGGAAAAAAGCGATAAGTCTATTTCTGAAATTGCTTATGAGACGGGATTTGCCAATCCAAACTATTTTACAAAAGTCTTTAAAGCAAAATATCAAATGACGCCAAGTGAATATATCCAATCGCATAAAATTACATCCGTGCACTAAGCATAATATTGTTATTTAAAAGGTCGTTTTAGGTCAGTTTTTTAGGAGGGTAATCTGTTTTAAACATTTTTACCCTTCTTTTTTTTATTTGTTGCAATCCTATCTGGTTGAAAGCTATAGTTTTGTCTTATAACCAATCGCTGGTGATCTAGCGAATTCAAAACTAATCAACTAAAAAAATGAAATTTTTTATCGATACGGCAAGTCTCAGTGAGATTCGTATGGCTCAAAATTTAGGTATCCTAGATGGTGTAACGACCAATCCCTCACTGATGGCCAAAGAGGGGATTACAGGGACAGCTCATGTACATGCGCACTACAAAGCTATCTGTGATATTGTAGATGGTGATGTAAGTGCTGAAGTGATTTCAACTGATTTTAATGCGATGATTGAGGAAGGTTTGCTCTTAGCGGCCTTAGACAATAAGATTGTTGTTAAGGTTCCAATGACTGAAGACGGCATTAAAGCAATTAAATATTTTAGTACAAAACAAATTAAAACCAATTGCACCCTGGTCTTTTCTGCCGGGCAAGCACTCTTGGCCGCCAAAGCCGGAGCAACCTATGTATCTCCTTTTGTCGGTAGGCTCGATGATATCTCTGTCGATGGACTGGCCCTGATTCGCGAAATTCGGACGATCTACGATAATTATGCTTTCCATACCCAGATTCTTGCGGCTTCGGTACGTCATAGTGCGCATATCTTGGGTTGTGCCAAAATTGGTGCGGATGTGATGACTGGACCTTTGCAGGCGATATTTTCCCTCTTAAAACACCCGTTGACGGACAGTGGCCTTGCTCAATTTTTAGCTGATCATAAACGCGTTGCCGCACAAAGTAACAATTGAGATGGTCATGACAAGACATAGTATCCATAATTTAGAAGCGATTGTTAAGCAAGTCCGAAGGGATATACTCCGCATGGTGCATGGTTGCCAGTCGGGGCATCCGGGAGGATCGTTGGGCTGCACCGAATTGTTGGTCTGCTTATACTTTGAATTGATGCAGCGAAACGATCAGTTTGATTTGAATGGCCTCGGGGAAGACCTGTTTTTCCTTTCCAATGGTCATATCTCTCCGGTATTTTATAGTGTGTTGGCGCGAGCAGGTTATTTTCCAATCGATGAACTTGCCACCTTCAGAAAACTCAATTCAAGACTGCAGGGACATCCGACTACGCATGAAGGACTGCCAGGTATCCGTGTCGCTTCGGGATCCTTGGGGCAAGGTCTCTCTGTCGCTATTGGTGCTGCTCAAGCCAAAAAATTAAATCAAGATAACCGCATGGTTTATGTGCTTATGGGCGATGGCGAATTGCAGGAAGGGCAGGTATGGGAAGCGGCTATGTATGCAGCTCACAACGAAATGGACAATTTGATTGCTATTGTAGATTACAATGGTGCGCAGATTGATGGGGCTACCAACGATGTCCTTTCGCTGGGCGACCTACCCCGCAAATGGATGGCATTCGGCTGGAAGGTTATAGAGGTTATGCGCGGTAATGACATTGGTTCTGTGATTTCAGGACTACGAAAGGCCCAAGCTTCGACCGGAACTAAAATGCCTGTAATGGTGTTGCTACATACCGAAATGGGAAATGGAGTTGATTTTATGATGGGCTCACATAAATGGCATGGCATAGCACCCAGTGATGAACAACTAGCGGTGGCCTTAAACCAGAATGCAGAAACATTGGGTGATTATATCGCCTAATCGTAGGACGATTTTGAAATAGATTAACATGAAAAAATATACATACACAGAATCAAAAGACACACGTTCTGGATTTGGTGCCGGTTTGCTGGAAGCAGGAAAGGAAGATGAAAATGTGGTTGCACTCTGTGCAGACCTGATCGGTTCGCTCAAAATGAACGATTTCATCAAGGCCTTTCCGGAACGTTTTTTTCAGATCGGCATTGCCGAAGCAAATATGATGGGTATTGCAGCTGGACTTACCATCGGTGGAAAAATACCTTTTACTGGTACATTTGCCAATTTTTCAACGGGTCGGGTATACGATCAGATTCGTCAATCTATTGCCTATTCGGATAAAAATGTGAAAATAGCGGCTTCGCATGCCGGCCTTACGTTGGGTGAAGATGGGGCGACCCATCAGATATTGGAAGATATTGGATTGATGAAAATGCTTCCAGGGATGACGGTTATCAATCCTTGCGATTATAATCAGACGAAGGCTGCAACGCTAGCTGCTGCCAAACACAAGGGGCCAGTCTACCTGCGGTTTGGACGACCCGTGGTGCCGGTTTTCACCCCGGAAGATCAGGAATTTGTGATCGGCGAAGCCGTGATGCTCAATCCGGGTACAACTGTGACTATTTTGGCAACTGGACATCTCGTCTGGGAAGCCATATGTGCCGGGGAAGAATTGCAAACATTAGGTATTGATGCCGAAATCATTAATATCCATACCATCAAGCCACTAGATGAGAAAGCCGTACTGACTTCTGTCGCTAAAACGGGCTGTGTTGTTACAGCCGAAGAGCATAATCGTATCGGTGGACTAGGAGATAGTGTAGCGCAACTGTTGGCAAAACAATTGCCTACTCCGCAGGAATATGTGGCTGTAAACGACAGCTTCGGTGAATCGGGACCGCCAAGTGCGCTGATGGATAAATATGGCTTAAACGCCGATGCTATTGTAGCTGCGGTATTAAGAGTACTCAAAAGGAAAGTGGTGATTTAGTTGAAATTGGGCTGTTGTCCCTGCAAGGCCGATAGCCTCGCTATCTATTTACTATTAAACCAATTATAATATGAAAAAGATGATCTGCACCATGTTGTGCGTTTTTTCCGCCAGCCTAGCGGCCCAGGCGCAGCAGACTGCCCCACAGGGATTTGATGTTGAGCGAAAATTGACATCAACTGGGAAAATAGATTCCCTTGTTTATCCTTCAAAAACTGTAGGAGTTAAGAGGAAAGCACTGCTATATACCCCGCCGGGATACAGTGCCGCAAAAAAATACCCTGTATTATATCTCTTGCACGGAATTGGCGGTGATGAACGGGAATGGTTCAGACATGGAAACCCTCAGGTTATTTTCGATAACCTGTATGCGGAAGGAAAAATGGAACCTATGTTGGTGATTATGCCCAATGGCCGCGCCATGGAAGATGACCGTGCTGGTGGAAATGTGATGGCACCGGATCGGGTAGCGGCGTTTTCAACTTTTGAAAAAGATCTGCTCGATGACCTGATTCCATTTGTTGAAAAGCAGTTTCCCGTTATCAAGGATCGCGAGCACCGCGCGATTTTTGGATTGTCTATGGGCGGTGGACAGGCCCTGAATTTTGGACTTGGCCATATCGATACTTTTGCCTGGGTGGGGGGCTTTTCCTCCGCGCCCAATACCAAGATGCCACAGGAATTACTGCCTGTTCCGAAAGAAGCTAAAGATAAATTAAAACTGTTGTGGATCTCCTGTGGTGACCAGGATGGTTTGCTCAATATAAGTAAGCGCACACATGAGTACCTTTCGGAACATGGGGTGCCTCATATTTACTATCTGGAGTCGGGCGGGCATGATTTCAATGTATGGAGGAATGATCTCTATAATGTTTCGCAATTGCTATTTAAGGATAAGAAATAAAGGCCTTACTAATTTGATAATAGCAATAAACAATTCGACGGTTTGCCTTGGCCGTTCTTAAAATGAGTTTGTTAGTCCTGATGATTAATTCCGAAACTGCAAAAAATACTATCAAGAAAAATGATTGAAAAATTTATTTGGAAGTACATAAGCCTATTCATTGCGATCTTGTCACTGCATACTACATTGTTGTTTGCCCAAAATCGATCGGCATTGACCCTATGGTATGATCGGCCTGCAGACGAAAAGGTATGGGAACAAGCTTTACCGCTTGGAAATGGTCGGTTGGGCGCGATGGTTTATGGAATTCCATCTTGTGAGCGTATGCAGCTTAATGAGGAAACAATTTGGGCGGGAGGTCCTTATCGCAACGATAATAAGAAAGGCGGCGCGGCATTAAAAACTATTCAGAATTATATATTCGATGGGAAACCAGCTGAAGCCGATAAGCTTGCAAATGAAACCTTCTTCACTAAGACACATGGCATGCCCTATCAAACGGCAGGAAATATTCTGCTGCGATTCCCTGGACATGAACGGTACCGGCACTATTATCGCGAACTGGATATTGAACGGGCAGTTGCGTTGTCGCGTTATACAGTAGATGGGGTAACATTTACCAGAGAAGTTTTTACTTCGTTTGCTGATGATGCCATTGTTATGAAAATAAAGTCGAGCAAGAAGGGGAAACTCAATTTCACATTAACTTATGAGAATGAGTCGAAGCATACTATTTACAAAACCGGTGATAAGCTTATTTTAGAAGGACGAGGATCCGATCACGAAGGTATTAAAGGGCAGGTTGTTTATCAGATTCATACGGGAGTAAAGCATACCGATGGACAGCTTATCGTGAAAGAGGAATCGATTGATATAAAAGATGCAAGTTCCGTTTGTCTTTATATTTCAATTGCGAGTAATTTTCAAAATTATAAACAACTGGGAGCTGATCCCTATAAGCTGGCTGCAGAAAGATTGCAAAAGGCCATGGACAAAGACTATCAGCAGGCTTCACACCAGCATACCCTTGCTTACAGCAGACAGTTTAATCGATTCCAGCTGCATTTGGGGGATGCCAATAGCGAACAACAGTTGCCGCTGTCCGCGCGTATTGCAGACTTTGCCCGTACACAGGATCCGGCCTTAGTGACCTTGTTGGCTCAATTTGGGCGCTATTTGCTCATCTGCTCATCACAAGCGGGTGGCCAGCCTGCTAATCTACAAGGAATCTGGAACCGATCCATGCAACCAGCATGGGACAGTAAATATACAATCAATATAAATACCGAAATGAACTATTGGCCTGCAGAGGTCACCAACCTTTCCAGTACGCTTCAGCCGTTATTTTCCATGATCAAAGAACTCAGTGAACGTGGTGAAGAAACCGCGAAGACATTGTACCATGCCCGTGGCTGGGTGGCCCATCACAATACCGATATCTGGCGCGTGACGAGTCCGATTGATTTTGCGGCTGCCGGAATGTGGCCAAGTGGGGGGCTGTGGTTGTCCCAACATCTTTGGGAGCATTATCTCTTTACGGGAGATAAAGAGTTTTTGAGGCAACTTTACCCGGTTATGAAGGGAGCTTGCGACTTTCTTTTGTCTGCGCTTGTCGTGCATCGCGGTTATCCAGCTGAAAAATGGCTCGTCCTGAGTCCCTCAATTTCGCCCGAGCAAGGGCCACTTGCGGCAGGCGTGACCATGGATAATCAACTATGCCACGACATGCTTACCCGTACCGCTTTGGCGGCAGAAGCGCTCGATGTTGATGCAATGTATAGGGATACATTGCTGGCAACGGCACGGCGGATTCCACCAATGCATATCGGTCGATTTAATCAGTTACAAGAATGGCTGGAAGATGTGGATGATCCTCAAAATCAGCACCGGCATGTATCCCATTTATACGGATTGTTTCCAGGTAGTCAAATTTCACCGTTCCGCACGCCTAAATTGTTTGAGGCTGCACGTAATTCATTGATATATCGAGGTGATTTTGCGACGGGATGGTCAATTGGATGGAAAATAAATTTATGGGCCCGTTTATTGGATGGAAACCATGCCTACGAAATTATAAAGAAAATGCTGAGCATTTCCGATGAAAACCATCCCGATGGACGTACCTATCCAAATCTTTTTACGGCACATCCTCCATTTCAGATTGACGGTAATTTTGGCTTAACAGCGGGTATTGCGGAGATGCTGGTCCAAAGCCATGATGGCGCTGTGCATCTGCTGCCAGCGATTCCTGATCAATGGAAAGAGGGTTGGGTAAAGGGGATCAAGGCGCGCGGTGGATTTGAAATTGAAATGCAATGGAAAAAAGGGAAGATAAAGGAGGTAATGGTCTTTTCACCTTTAGGCGGTAATTTGCGGCTACGGACAGCTTCGCCATTGAAAGGATCTGAACTTCAAATCGCAAAAGGCGATCAGACTAATACCCTTTTAGCTCCTGTAATAACACCAGTAAGTATTCAATCTGCAGATTCACAGCTGAAAGGAATTGAATTACCAAGCTATTATGAATACGATGTACAAACCTTGCCTGGAAAACATTATAAATTTAAGGCTTACTAAATTAATGCGACTAATAAATCCTGTCAATATGTTAAGAATGAAAATCGGCGCTTTTGTCTTCTCCTTAATGATCCCGTTTTTGGGAGCATTGGCGCAGCAAGCCCATAATCCAATCATCTTTGCTGACGTGCCCGATATGTCCATGATACGCGTCGGTGATACCTATTATATGAGCAGTACGACCATGCACATGAACCCCGGTGTCCCGATTATGAAGTCCAAAGACATGGTCAATTGGACGTTGATTAATTATGCGTACGATCGTCTTGGCGATCAGGATGAACTCAATCTGTCAAACCATAAAAATGCGTATGGGCACGGCTCCTGGGCAAGCAGTTTGCGCTTTCATGAGGGGCGGTACTATGTCAGTACATTTTCGGCCAATACAGGAAAAACGCATGTCTACCACACAGCAGATATTGAACATGGCCCCTGGGTTTCGAAAGAATTTCAGCCGATGATGCACGATCATAGCTTATTCTTTGACGGGGGGAAAATATATATGATCTGGGGTGGGGGACGTATCTATATTGCTGAATTATTGCCTGATTTTTCAGGTGTTAAAGCAGGAACACAACGCGTATTGATAGACGATGCCTCTTTACCCGCCAAGCCTAAAGAAGGCAAAGCCGGTTTACCTGCTGAAGGATCCCAAATGTTTAAGATCAATGGTATGTATTATCTTTTTAATATTTCATGGCCAGCGGGAGGAATGCGCACGGTGATTGTACATCGGGCGAGCCAATTGGAAGGTCCGTATGAGGGGAAAGTGGTTTTGCAGGATCAGGGTGTGGCACAGGGAGGTCTGATTGATATGCCCAACGGAAAATGGTATGCTTATCTTTTTCAGGATTATGGTGCTGTAGGCCGAATTCCGTTTTTGGTTCCTGTCAAATGGGAAGATGGATGGCCAGTGCTTGGTATTGACGGAAAAGTCCCGGCCACATTGGATCTTCCCGCAAATAAAAGCTTAAGCCCCGGAATTGTTGACTCGGATGATTTTGACCGGAAAGCCGGACAAGCCGCCCTTCCCCTGGCATGGCAATGGAACCATAACCCAGTTGTTGATCTTTGGTCAGTGACCGAACGCCGTGGCTTTTTGAGACTGCGAACCGGCGACCTTACTGATGACTTTCTTTCAGCTAAAAATACATTGACGCAACGCACCATCGGCCCGAGCTGCAGCGCCGCTATTGCTGTAGAGGTTTCTAACATGAAAGATGGTGATTTTGCAGGAATATCGCTATTGCAAAAAAACTATGGTTTAGTAGGAGTCCGGATGGAAGGAAATACAAAATCGTTAGTAATGATTAATGCGATGACGGGGGCGCCACAAGAACTGGCGAAGATCAATCTCAAACAGCAGCGTATATTTCTTAAAGCAAACTGCGATTTTTCAAACAAAAAAGATACGGCCCAATTTTTTTATAGTACCGATGGACACCATTGGAAGATGATAGGTAACGTGCTAAAAATGAGTTACACCATTCCTCATTTTATGGGGTATAGGTTCGGACTTTTTAACTATGCGAGTAAAGAGGCTGGTGGCTACGTAGATTTTGATTACTTCCATTTAACCATAAATTAAGATGATATGAGAAAACAATTTTTTACGTTATTTCTGTTTGGATTCCAATTCCTGTTTTTGCCTTCAATAAATACGTTAAAAGCACAAAATCCGATTGTACAGACATCCTATACGGCGGATCCGGCACCATTAGTGTATAATAACCGTCTTTATCTTTATACCACGCAGGATGAAGAAGAATCCACCTGGTTTAATATGAACAATTGGCGGGTGTATTCAACCAATGACATGGTGAACTGGACCGACCATGGTGCGATTCTCTCTTATACAGATTTTGAATGGGCAAAAGGGGATGCTTGGGCGGCGCAATGTGTTGAAAAGAATGGTAAATTTTATCTATATGTGCCTGTTATTTCTAAACTCAACAATCGTGGTGCGATCGGTGTTGCAGTTGCTGATAGTCCGTTGGGACCTTTTCATGATCCCTTGGGAAAACCATTACTACAGAGTGAATGGGGCGATATCGATCCGACTGTGTTTATTGATGACGATGGTGAGGCACATATGTACTGGGGGAATCCTCAGCTGAAATATGTCAGGCTGAATGAAGATATGATCTCTTATGCGGGTGATATCGTTGAGGTTCCGATGACAGCAGCATCATTTGGAAAAAGAGCGGGAGATCCGAAACGACCTACAACCTACGAGGAAGGTCCCTGGTTGTACAAAAGAAACAGCTTGTATTATCTTTTTTGGCCGGGAGGCCCTTTACCTGAATTTATTGGGTATTCGACCAGCAAAAAAGCCGAAGGACCCTGGGAGTATGGTGGTGTAGTCATGTCAGCCGAAGGAAAAGCATTTACAAACCATCCTGGTGTTGTCGATTTTAAAGGAAAGACCTATTTCTTTTATCACAATGGAGCTTTACCCGGCGGGGGAGGTTTCACGCGCTCTGTTGCTGTGCAGGAATTAAACTTTAATCCAGACGGCAGTATCCCGCCGATGAAAATGACTGCAGGAATTACTCAGGGGCTAGCAAACGTAAACCCTTACGAACTTCATCAGGCCGAAATGATTGCTTGGTCCGAGCACGTTAAATCCTATCAGCGTGAAAAAGTAGGTGTTTTTATAAAGGCAAGGAAAGATGGAGCTTATACCTGTGTGAAAAATGTTGACTTTGGTGAGAAAGGTGCCCGCACTTTTTTTGCACGGGTGGGAACAACACATAACGGTGGAGTCAGCATGGAGGTTCGTTCAGGAGCGATCGACGGGGCTTTATTAGCTACCATACAAGTTCCTATGACAGGGGGCGATGACCGGTGGACTACAGTGGAGACCGTACTAGCCGATAAAGTGAAGGGAATACACGATTTATACTTTGTTTATAAAGGCAAGGCTCCGTCGAATATTCTGTTTTTCGATTGTTGGAAATTTGGAAGGTAAAGTGGTAGAATATGTTTTTTAGAATAGAAAATTTCTTTTGTTTTTCATCTTTTTTTAATCGTCTAACGCTGGTTACTGTTTGGCTTCTCGGACTACTACCATGTGCTGCCAGTGTACGGTTGCCAGCAATCCTGGGGGACCAGATGGTTCTACAGCGGGATATCGATCTCAATATTTGGGGATGGGCAGCGAAAGGCGAAAAGATTACTCTTCGTTTTAGAGGTGCATACTATTATACAGAAGCAGGTAGGGATGGTAAGTGGTCTGTGCATATCCCGCCACAGCATTACGGTGGTCCTTATCTCATGGAGATCAATGACATTGTTATTCGGGATGTGTTAATTGGCGATGTCTGGCTCTGTTCGGGCCAGTCCAACATGGAGACACCGATTAAGCGGCTTGTCGAACGTTTTCCTGAAATAAATGAATCCAATAATCATATGATCCGTTATTTCAAGGTGCCGACACAAAATAGTATAGTGGATAGACAGGAAGATATACCTTCTGGTGAACGATGGCATTCCGGAATCGCCTCCGATGTTATGAATTGGACGGCATTGGCCTATTTTTATGCGATGGAGTCCTATCGGCATAATGGTATTCCTGTCGGAATGATCGTATCTAGTCTCGGCGGATCAGGAATAGAGCGCTGGATTGATCAGAAATATCTGAAAAACTTTCCTGAATTGTTGCTAGATCAACATGCTGTCGATAGCCTTCGGTTGGCCGAAAGAGATCTGGGAGCGGATTATTGGACAGAAGAAGAATATAACGATTCGGATTGGCCAACGGTGCTGGTGCCTGAATACTGGAAAAAAGCGCAGCGAACTACTAAAGGGGTGCGTTATTACCGTAAGAATTTCACTGTTCCGGAAGCAAAAGAAGGGCGGCATGCCAAGTTGTATTTGGGGACTCTGATCGATAGCGATTCGGTGTATGTCAATGGTCATTTTGTAGGTTCTACTGCCTACCGTTACCCGCCACGGATTTACGATATTCCTGCAGGGATACTTCATGCAGGAAGAAATAATTTAACCGTGCGCCTGCGATCGGATGGAGGGGATGGCGGATTTACACCCGATAAATCCTATAAGATTAGATTGGACGATGTATGTATTGATCTTGCAGGCGAATGGCGTTGGAAAATTGCGATCGACCGGGAAGAAGTTGAAAAGTATAAAAGCCGCCTGCAGCATTTGGGGCAGGTTGGTTCGGGCCTGTATAACGGAATGATTTATCCATTGCGCGGCTATGGAATAAAAGGCGTTCTCTGGTATCAAGGGGAAGCAAATGCGGGTGATCCATCCTATTATCAAAGCTATCTTACTCGTTTGATCAGTAATTGGCGCGCGCAATTTGGTCAGCCTCAGCTTCCTTTTTTGATGGTGCAGCTGCCCAACTTTATGGCCAAAGATACGGTACCGGCGGAGTCTAACTGGGCAAGGATCAGGGAGGCTCAATTTGAGGTTAGCAAAGAGGTTCCTTTAACAGCGCTCGCCGTGACTTATGATCTTGGTGAGTGGAACGATATACATCCGCTAAATAAGAAGGATATGGCAAAGCGATTATTTCTATGCGCGCGTAAGATGTTGTATGGCGAACAGGTAGTCGCTTCCGGCCCACGGTTTAAACATATGCGGACCGATGGAAATCAAGTTGTCGTTTCATTCAACGAAATTGGAAAGGGACTGGCTATCGGTCATGGTAAAAAATTGCAACATTTTGCGATTGCAGGTTCAGACCGAAAATTCGTATGGGCGAATGCAATTATACGTGGGAATGAGGTTGTATTGAGTCATCCAAAGATCAGCAATCCACAGGCAGTCCGCTATGCATGGAGCAATAATCCCGAAGATGCAAATCTAGTCAACAAGGAAGGAATGCTAGCTGTGCCATTTCGTACCGATAATTGGTAGCATGAGTAGTTCGAGGAAAAAAAATCAATTGAAAAGTATAAAATATAATTCAGCAATTTAAGTAATTAATATAATCAATTTATGAAGGGACTAAATATTGTCTTAAAAAAACGGACAATGGTATTGTTATTATCCGTTACGGGAATTTTATCAACAACACGGGCGTTGGGGCAGCAGCAAAATATGGTGAAGGATCTCAGTAAGGGGTTTGTGCACCAGTCTATAGGTAATCCATACCTACCACTTTGGGAGCATCTCCCTGATGGTGAACCCCGTGTTTTTGAAGATCCTGACCAGCCGGGGAAATATCGCGCATATATCATTGGTTCCCATGATTTACGTTTTACGAGTTATTGTGGGCCTGACATTCGGATGTGGTCAGCGCCGATTGAAAACTTAACGAGCTGGCGAGACGAGGGTGCTATTTTTAGCTATCCGATTGATGGAAAATGGGATGTGATGTATGCCCCAGATCTTGTAGAGGTCAAACGTAAAGATGGAAAAAAAGAATACTACTTGTTTCCACACAGCAGAGGAGATAAACGTGAAGCAATGGTAGTCAAAGGCGATCGACCGAATGGCCCCTTTAAACCTATAAACCTCACGGAAGACGGTAAGCGTACTTTGCCCGGAAGTATCTTAGGGTTTGATCCGGCCATTTACATTGAATATGTGACGGATCCCAAAGATCCTGATTATGAAATTGGATTCCGGGCATACGGTTTTTGGGGTTTTCAACGCTCGATGGCGGCACAGTTAGATCAGAAAACGATGTATTCGCTACGACCAGGTACCGAAATTATTAATTATCTATTGCCAGCAAGTGCACGATATGGTGAATTGCGTGATCCAAAAGGTACCGCCTATCCTAATATTTTTGAGGGCGAGGATTTGGGAACTTTTAATTTTTTTGAAGCTTCATCAATTCGTAAAGTCGGCAACAAATATGTTTCGGTATACAGTGGATATTCAGGTCCTGAATATGGGGTAGGGAGCTCAAATTCAACCTTGCGGTACGCGGTGGCAGATTCGCCATTGGGGCCTTGGAAGAGTGGCGGTGTTTTGGTCGATTCGCGTGCTCCAGTATTAAATAAAGACGGATCGGCTATCGAAACCAGCAATGCGGGGCATAATACCCATGGCAGTATCGAACTGATTAATGGACAATGGTACGTATTTTACCATAGACCGCCACGCGGATTTGGCTTTGCACGTCAGGCGGTAGTAGAACCTATCAGAGTTTCGTGGGATGAAAAAAGCGTAAAAGATGGTGGGATGGTTGCTATCCGAGCTTTTGACCCATTTCAAGAAAATTTAACCATCAAAGATAAGCAGGGAAAAGAATATAAAGGTGCAGAGGTGACATCGGAAGGATTCCATTTCTATGGATTAGACCCCTATCGGTATTACTCGGCTGGATATGCCTGTTATCTTTCAGATATCAGTTTGCAACAGGATTCATGGGACGTATGGGATAACCATATGCCTGTGACAAATATGAAAAATGGAACTATCGCAGGTTTTAAATATTTTGGTTTTGGTGGCCTGAAACAGGATAAATTCGGATTAAAGGCGTTTGAGGGAACAAAAAAAGGAAATCGTACGACCTTCAATCTGTTTATTACACCAAAAACACAAGCTTCATTTAAGGTCAATGTGTGGCTGGATGGCCCTTGGGATAATGAAACCTGGAAAGGAAAGCGTATTGCTCAAATAACAGTTCCCGCAAATACGGCGACAACAGTAAAGGAATTTACAGTGGATGTTTCTAACTATGTTGATCACTTGGATGGCAAACATGCCTTGTTTCTGGTCGCTGAGGGTGAAGAGGGCAAGCCACTTTTTGATTTTATAGGATTGGGATTTAGTTCGAAAGACAAAAAAATTGAACGTCCGGTACCGCCTTCGGTTACGATTAAAGTGAATGGAAAAAAACTAATGTTGCCTTCGATTCCTGTGCGATCTACCGATGAGAACGGCATCGTTGGTTACAACCATTATGAAGTTACTTTTCCAATGGAAACCAACGACAAGAAGATTCCTGTGGTGAAGGCTATGGCAAATAACCCTGAAGTTGAAATCAAAGTTAAACAAGGCAGCTCGGTGACTGGTTACGCACAGGTCGATTGTGTTTACAAAGGACAAACCAAAAGCTATCTTGTAAAGTATGTAAAGAATTGAACCGTTAGCCGGTAAGCGGTTTTACAAACATGTTTAAAAAAGGCTGTCCAATGGAAATGGACAGCCTTTTTTAAACATTTTTATTGGAATATAAAACATTTGTATTGGTTCCCGGTAGAAAGCTACTTGTAGTTTTACCCTTGTAATTCAACTAATCGAATAACCAATTATATGGATCAAAGTATAACAGAGGTAAAGCCTATTAAAGGTTTTTACAAACTTTCAATGAAACAACGGGTGGGGTTTGGCGCTGGTGATCTTGCACAGAATCTTGTTTACCAGACTGTTTCGATGTACCTCCTGATTTTTTATACCAATGTTTATGGAATTTCTGCTGCTTCGGCAGGAGTCATGTTTCTCATTGTTCGAATTGTGGATGTGCTGTGGGATCCCATTGTAGGTGCATTTGTCGATAAGAGAAATCCCCGGATGGGAAAGTACAGATCCTATTTGGTGCTGGGAGGAATTCCATTGACAGGGTTTGCAATTCTGTGTTTTTGGAATGGCTTTTCGGGTTCTTTGGCCTACGCTTATATTACATATGTTGGCCTTTCAATGCTTTATACTTTAGTGAATGTTCCCTATGGTGCTTTAAATGCTTCCTTGACGAGGGATACGGACGAGGTGACAAAACTAACATCGACGCGCATGTTTATGGCGAACGTGGGCGGGCTGGCTGTTGGGTATGGCGTACCGCTGGTCGTACAATATCTCGCTCCGGATGGAAAGATAAACTCAAAAGATTCGGCCGAAGCCTGGTTTACAACGATGCTGATCTATGCTTTAGTCGGATTGGCCCTTCTGATTTTTTGTTTCTCACAAACAAAAGAACGGGTTATTATGGATGAAAAGGATACGGATAATGTACGCGTATCTGATCTATGGCGAGAATTTAAGCACAATCGGCCTTTGCGTATTTTGGCCTTTTTTTTCATTACAGCATTTGCGATGATGGCCATCGGTAATTCGGCAGGATCCTACTACATGATCTATAATGTACATGCTCCGGATATGCTGCCTTATTTTATGGCTCTGGGCTCCCTGCCTGCTTTTATTTTTATGCCATTGGTGCCGGCTATCAAACGTACGATAGGGAAGAAGCAAATGTTTTATGTTTTTCTGAGTATCGCTATCCTTGGAATGCTCATGTTGTACATAATTTCATCCAACGAGACACTCAAGAATAATATTGGACTGGTATTGGCTGCTCAGTTTATTAAGTCAACGGGTGTAATCGTCGCTACGGGGTATATGTGGGCTCTTGTGCCTGAGGTCATATCTTATGGTGAATATAAAACCGGTAAGCGTATTTCGGGTATTGTCAATGCATTGACAGGTATTTTTTATAAGGCTGGAATGGCACTAGGAGGTGTAGTGCCGGGTTTGGTACTAGCCTATGTTGAATTTGATAAAGATAATGCCGTAAGACAATCTGCATTGGCTGAAAAGGGAATTCTATGGTTGGTGGCTGTTATTCCTGCAGTACTTTTGGTTCTCGCGATGTATGTTATCTCCAAATACGAGCTGGATGATATAACGATCGACAAAATCAACCAAGATATAGAATCAAGACATACTTATTAATCAAAAATAAACCATGAAGATGTTAAAAACTATTGTTGTGGCGGTAGCAGCCTTACTATTTGGTCCTGCTGCTTCAGCCACCTTGCAGAACCTGAAGCGGGCTCCTGATTCATTGACCTTGAAAGATGCATTTGAGGGTAAATTTTTTATAGGAACAGCATTAAACCTTGATCAGATATGGGAGCGCGATCAGGCAGCGGTCGCGGTGGTCAAAACGCAGTTCAACTCCATAGTTGCCGAGAATTGTATGAAAAGTATGTTTTTGCAACCAAGGGAAGGTGAGTTCGATTTTAAAGATGCGGACCGCTTTGTCGCATTTGGAGAAAAAAATAAAATGCAAATTATCGGTCACACGCTGATTTGGCATTCGCAAACACCAGCTTGGTTTTTTGTCGATAAAAATGGGAAAGAAGTCACCCGAGAGGTACTTATCGAACGCATGCGGAAGCATATACAAACCGTTGTTTCCCGCTATAAAGGAAGGGTATTTGGTTGGGATGTGGTGAATGAGGCCATATTGGATAATGGAGAATGGCGTAAAAGCAAATTCTACGAGATCATCGGGCCGCAATTCATTGAATTGGCCTTCAAATTTGCGCATGAGGCAGATCCAAATGCAGAATTATATTATAACGATTATTCAACTGCTATCCCCGAAAAAAGAAAGGGTATTATGCGTATGGTGCAACAGGTAAAGGCTGCCGGTGGGCAGGTCACTGGAATTGGTATGCAGGAACACAATGCATTGGACAATCCATCGGTCGATGAAGTCGAAAAAACCATACTCGGATTTGCAGGCCTTGGTGCGAAGGTAATGGTGACGGAAATGGATATTTCGGTCCTACCGCATGTACGTCCCAATATGGGAGCGGAAATAGGGGAGCGTCATGCCTACAGTAAAGCGATGAATCCGTACGAAAAAGGACTTCCTGCAGCGAAAATGAATGAGTTGGGAGCGAGATATGTAGCGTTTTTTAATTTATATCTCAAACATCGGGATAAAATATCACGTGTGACATTGTGGGGTGTTGGCGATGGAGACTCCTGGAAGAATGGCTGGCCTATTCCGGGACGTACAGACTATCCGTTGTTATTTGACCGGAATTATCAGCCCAAACCTTTTGTAAAGGATATTATTGCGTTGACTCAAAAAAAAAAGAAATAAGAAAAATGAACAAAAGTAAGTATTTATATCCCGGAGATTACATGGCTGATCCTTCAGCACATGTTTTTGAAAACAAAATTTATATTTATCCCTCTCACGATAGGGAAAGCGGCATCCCCGAAAATGATAACGGCGACCATTTTGATATGCAGGATTACCATGTATTTTCCCTAGAAGATATCAATGCGGAGGTTGTTGATCATGGAAAGGTATTGGATGTAAAAAACATTCCCTGGGCCGGTCGTCAGCTTTGGGATTCCGATGTAGCCGAGAAAGATGGGAAGTACTATATGTATTTCTCCATGAAAGACAAAAACGATATTTTTAGACTGGGTGTCGCTATGGCAGACCAACCCTATGGACCATTTGTGCCGCAGGATAATCCAATTAAGGGAAGCTACAGTATTGATCCATGTGCTTTTAAAGATACAGATGGTTCCTATTATTTATATTTCGGTGGTATATGGGGTGGACAGCTCCAATTTTATCGGAATAATAAGATTGTTTCGCCCAATGAATTGCCAAAATCTGATGAAACTGCATTGTCGCCTAAGGTTGTCAAGATGTCTGCTGATATGCTGGAGTTTTCGGAACAGCCGCGGGATCTAGTTATTTTAGATAAAGAGGGCAAACCATTAAAGCATGGGGATACGGAAAAGCGATTTTTTGAAGCTTCCTGGATGCATAAATATCAAGGAAAGTATTATTTTTCCTATTCTACAGGCGACAGCCATTTGATTTGTTATGCCATCGGAGACAATCCTTATGGACCATTTACTTATCAAGGGGTGATCTTATCGCCTGTTGTTGGTTGGACCACACACCACAGCATCGTGGAATTCAAGGGCAAGTGGTACCTATTTTATCACGACTCGGTTCCATCTGGAGGAAAGACCTGGCTCAGAAGCATGAAAGTTATTGAGTTGACGTATGATGAGAATGGTCATATTAAGCCAATAGATGGATTGTCTTCTTAAAAGATGTATTAGTTTTTTTACGGATGAGGTATACTATGTATTTCCATTTCTTAATGTTGGCGTTGCTTTTTATTTTCCCCGCTACTTTAAGGTCGGAGGATGGTAGCCAATTGTGGCTGCGGTTTTCAAAACAGGTAAAACCTGTAGGCACCATCCAGGTTATCAAAGGAAAATCAACCGATGTAACCTTGGCATTGGCAAAACAGGAACTGGAATGTTACTGGAAGGGAGGGGATGTCATCTTAAAATTAGATCCTAGCCGAAAGGATTTAAAAGACGGCTATCAAATTAGCCAACACGAAAATCAGGTTTATATGATTGCAGGCCAATCTGTGGGTATATTATATGCTGTTTATCATTTATTACGTCTTCAGGAAACGGGAGCAGGGATACCCCAATCGGGATTGGTTGAAATACCTGCCTATGATATCAGGGTTTTAAACCACTGGGATAATCTCGACGGGACAATAGAACGCGGCTATGCCGGGCATTCATTATGGAACTGGGAGGAGTTGCCGAATAAACTTTCACCCCGATATGAACAATATGGACGAGCCAATGCTTCAATAGGAATTAATGCGACGGTATTGAATAACGTGAATGCTTCGTCGGATCTCTTGAAGCCGGATTATCTGAAAAAGGTTAAAGCATTGGCGGATGTCTTTCGTAAATATGGCATTAAAGTATATGTGTCAATCAATTTTTCCTCACCCCAAAATATAGGCGGTTTAACCAATTCAGATCCCTTAAATCAGGAAGTTAAGCGCTGGTGGAAATCCAAAGTCAAAGAAATTTATGCATTAGTTCCGGATTTCGGTGGATTTTTGGTTAAAGCGAATTCTGAAGGACAACCAGGACCGCAAGATTACGGAAGAACCCATGCGGATGGGGCTAATATGCTTGCCGATGCATTAAGTCCTTATGGCGGTACAGTGTTTTGGCGGGCTTTTGTCTATCATCCGACCAAAGATGACCGTGCCAAACAGGCTTATCAAGAGTTTGTTCCCCTTGATGGCCAGTTTCGGGACAATGTTATTCTTCAAGTAAAAAATGGGCCCATAGATTTTCAGCCCCGAGAGCCATTCAATCCACTGTTGGGTGCGATGCCAAATACAGCAAAGATGCTCGAATTTCAATTGACACAGGAATATCTAGGCTTTTCTAATCATTTGGTCTATTTGGCTCCTTTGTTTAAGGAAGTATTGGATAGTGATACCTATGCCAATGGGAAAGGGCAAACGGTGTCAAAATTGACCGACAGTAGGGGGCATGTGGGACGTAAAACTGCAATCGCTGCTGTCGCCAATATTGGTTTGGATACCAATTGGACGGGGCATCATTTTGCCCAAGCCAACTGGTATGCCTTTGGTCGTTTGGCTTGGAACAATAACCTGTCGTCGGTTCAGATAGCGGATGAGTGGATAAGAATGACTTTTACGGGAGTCCAGGAGTTTGTAGAACCTATAAAGAAGCTGATGCTTGAATCACGGGAGGCAGCAGTCGATTATATGATGCCTTTAGGCCTGCATCACCTTTTTGCTTTTGAGCATCATTACGGCCCAGAACCTTGGGGAGATATTCCGGGGGGACGTCCAGACTGGATGCCATGGTATTACCATAATGCGGATAGCGTGGGATTGGGCTTTGACCGAACGGTTAATGGAAGTCGTGCTGTAACACAATATAATCCACCATTGGACAAGATTTATGGGAATATATCCACCTGTCCGGAAAATCTTTTATTGTGGTTTCATCATGTTTCCTGGAATTATCGAATGAATAACGGCAATACGCTTTGGACCGAATTATGTTTCCGTTATGACCACGGTGTCCAAAAAGTGAGGGAGTTTCAAAAAGTTTGGGATTGTATGGAAAAATATATTGATCGACCACGTTTTTTGGCTGTTCAAGCTAAACTGAGAATCCAAGCTAGAGATGCAGTTTGGTGGAAAGATGCTTGTCTACAGTACTTTCAGTGTTTTTCGCGTCAGCCGATTCCTTACGAGTTGGAGCGACCAATACATAATTTGGAGGAGTTAAAGAAAATTAAGCTGCCGATGGGGCATCATAATTAGCAACGAAAGCAACGTCTTCAAGATCTTATTCATAATGGGTTGCTTTATCTGCTTATTCGACGTTTATAAATCGTAGGTGTTTCGCCCGTTATTTTTTTAAAGAGCCTGTTGAAATAAGATATATTTTCAAAGCCCAATTTAAAGCACAGCTGTTGGATATTGTCTTCATCGATTAACATCATCAACTGTGCTTTTTCTATTTTTTTTTGATTGATGTAATGTACCGGTGTGGCATTCATGTGTTTTTTGAAAAGTCGGATCAGATGATCTTTGGAGATAAAAATCAGATTGGCAAGTTGTTCGATTGAAATCGTATGATTGATATTTTCGTCTATGTAATCGAGTACACGCAGAAGTCGTTTTTCTACTTGCGGTATTTTGTTGGTCGCTTCTGCTAGAAATCGGCTCATCAACAAATGAATGATCGCTTGGTTTTCGGAGGCTCTGGCGAAAGGCGAAGCCGTCTGAAGTGCCATGTTTTTCATTAATTCTGAAGAATTATCGTAGCCCTTTGGATCGTAAATTTTTAACTCACGACCTGGATTCGAGGCATAGAGATGCTGGATGACAGTCTCCAATAGCTGATCAGATTTGATCTCCTTTGGAAAAGTGTAACGATCAAAAATACTTGACCTAATTTCGGGATTTTCATAGATATGGATGTAATAGAGCGAGAGTTTAGCAGAACAGGCATAGCTATGATGGATATAGGCTGGTGTAAGATAGAGATGGCCGGGGCGAAGTTTAATGATTTCATCCTTTAAAATAATAGATGCCTCACCTTCACATACATAATGTATTCTTGCAAAGGGACTCTTAATATTTTGAAAGTTCCAATCTGCCAGATGTTCCGCATAGCCAATATTCAATAGTGTAAAATCTAGTTTATTCTTTTCGTTATTTATCATTATGCGAAGCGGAAAAATAGTTAGATACTATATTAATCTCAGATACAATAATACTCGTTTTCTCTAAAAAAAAATAGCACTTTTTACCTACAGTTGTCGATAATGTGTTTTTTTGCGCAATCAACGCATCTCCAAGAGATCGTTGTATGTTTTTTGTAGAATTATTCCGAGCGTTTTGTTTTTTGTGAAGGCTATGGTTTCATACCAGCTTTACTAGTAGCTGAACTTATCTGAGCAATATTTTTTTAGCATCAAGCAATTTGTCTGATCGTTAATAACCTTCCTTTATTTGGTATTTTTGAAAGAGAGGTTTTGTGATATATATGGGGATGGATCGATATCGTGTTAGTTTTTATCGCTAATGTAGTTCCTTTCTCCATTCTATATAATTATTTTTGACTATACGATAATAGTAAAGATTCCAAAACAGGAAATCTCATCAATTCCGATATGAGCTTTGGTACAATTCATAATCAACGCAATTGTTATTTAAATCTTGATGCCATTTATAAATGAAAGCAATAAAAATAGTGAAAGAGGGACGTGTGGAAATCATGGATATTCCGCAACCGACTGTTAAGGATGGACATGTCCTCGTAAAGGTAGACTATGTTGGATTCTGCGGTTCAGATCTGAATACCTTTCGGGGGTTGAATCCATTGGTCAATTTGCCGGTCATACCAGGGCATGAAATTGGGGCAACGGTCGTGGAATTGGGGACTAATGTGACAACTGATCTTAAGGTTGGTACAAAAGTTACCGTAAATCCGTATTCCAACTGTGGTGTTTGTACCGCATGTAAGAATAATAGGCCCAACGCTTGCCGTTACAATGAGACTATGGGTGTACAGCGCGATGGCGCCATGACTGAATATCTTGTCTTACCTGTTGAAAAGATCATCGCTGGGGGACAGCTTTCATCCAAAGAATTGGCTCTTGTGGAACCTATGAGTGTGGGCTTCCACGCCGTTGACCGAGCATCGGTAACAGACAGCGATATTGTATTGGTATTCGGATGCGGTATGATCGGAGTGGGGGCGATCATTCGGTCAGCATTACGGGGAGCTACAGTCATTGCTGTCGATGTGAGTACTGAAAAGCTCGAACTAGCGAAAAAACTAGGCGCAAAGTATACGATTAATAGCGCTACGGAAGATCTGCATGCGAGGTTGGATGTGTTGACTCAGTCCATGGGAGCTGATGTTGTTATCGAAGCCGTTGGCCGAAAGGAAACATACCTGGCGGCCATTGCTGCCGCTGCATATACAGGCAGAGTGCTGTATATCGGGTATGCAAAGGAAGCGATTCCTTTTGATACACAGTTTTTTGTCAAAAAGGAACTGGATATCAGCGGGTCGCGCAATGCCACGGCAAAGGATTTTGCTGCGGTAATGAATTACTTGAAAATGAAAACCTGCCCGATCGAAGAACTGATAACGGCTATTTATCGGGTGGAGGATGCACAATTGGCCTTGGAATCATGGTTGAATGATCCCGGACGTGTTTTTAGGCTACTGATCGCGTTTTGACCGAAGCGACTTTGGCTTTGTGAAAGATCGAATTGAGGGGAGGGTAACTATAAAATATCTTGCTGCTAAATGAAGGATGATGAAACAATATTAGAGCAATATATGTACATTTAGGTGTTCATAGTACAATTTAAATACCTAAAGGAAAAAAATAAACTTCAATGGCAATGCGCAGGAAATTTTTAGCATGTTTCTTCATCATATTGTTTTCAAGGGTGCTGTTTGGTAATTCCCAAGATTCTGTTTAGCAGGGATTTGTAGACAAGACGGAACGATTTTTTAAAGAATCGGCTAAAAGGAGTGTCCGGGATTTGGAAATGGACCGTGCAGCCATCCGCCAAAATCGGGTATTGGAGGATATTAAGTTATTGGCGAGCCAATCGCGTTCCTTTCTGCGCAAAGGTTTCGATTCGTTGAACGTGGACCAGGAGCTGAAGGAGCTGATCGTCTTACATGATATTGCAAAAGATGGTGTCTTTGAAAACAAGGGTTCTGCCCAATCATCGCGCAACCTTACACCTTCAACATCTTGAACGCACTTTCCATAGAGGTAAGGAGTTTAAAACGCGATATGGACCGTTATCAGGATAGGATCACAAATTATCAGTTGGATCTCGACTCGTTGAGCAATGACCCCGCACTTTTTGTCATCTCCAAGGATTCTGCTAATCTTGCCCGGTATATGGACAGGATTCGGGTGATCGCAAGGGAGATTTCACCCATTACGCTGAAATTGGCAGAGCGGATCAACAGTGTCCACGAACTGCAGAATAAAATTAATATCGAGCTGGCACGGCTGGAATCGGATATGGAGGAGGTGCTCTACTACCAGAACAGGCTCTCTAACCGAACGATTGCTCGCAACTTTGTCAATATTTGGGTCCCAAGTAAGTTTGAGCGACCGATGAATGAAATCCTCTTCTTCTCATTCGTGAAAGCAAAATGGCTCTATTTCTATTATTTGAGAGCGCATCTGGGAAAACTGCTTTTCTTTTTTCTGGCAACCCTGGTCGTCGTTTCCTATGTTTATGTATTGCGCAGGAGGATCAACGATAAAAATACGGTTCAGTCAAGTCTGTTGTTGCACCGACCGCTTCTGAGTGGGTTAATCATCGGACTGTGCGTCATGCAATTTATATTTCCCGCACCACCTTTTGTGTTTACGATCACCATATTGACTGTTGCCTCGGTCTTTTTATCCCTCGTTTTTAGACCGGCAATAACAGGGTATTGGATGGCGATATGGCTTTCCATTCTGACCCTTTTTATTTTAGCCGGATTAGATAACCTCGTGCTTCAACCTTCACGATCGGAACGTTGGTTGATTCTTGTCATTGCTACCCTTTCCTGCCTGGTCGGTCTGCTGGCGCTCTTGAATAAGGAACGTCGCGACGAGATCAAAGAACGCTGGATACTTTTTCCAATTGCATTTATGGTTTTCCTGGAATTTGCGTCCATTATAATGAACCTTTTTGGGCGTTTCAACCTTAGTAAAGTGCTTTTGGTGGCGGGATTGACAAATGCTGTGGTTTTTATTTTGTTTTTGTGGGTGATTCGATTGGTCAATGAGGGATTGCAATTGGCTTCTTCGGTCTATCAGAAGCAGGAAAGAAGATTATTTTATATCAATTATAATAGGGTGGGCAAAAGAGCCCCGGTTTTTTTCTATGCGGTATTGATTGTTGGATGGTTTGTGCTCTTTGGCAGAAATTTCTACGAATTCAGGTTCCTTGCAGATCCCTTGAGAGACTTTTTGGAAACCGAACACCGTTTGGGTAACTATCAGTTTTCCGTCAATAACCTCGCGGTGTTTCTATTAATTATGGTCTGTGCAACGGTGCTTTCGAAGATCGTTTCCTATTTTGCTGCGGACTCCCAGTGGGAGAAAAAGGAAGGTACGGCTCAGCATAAATTTAGACTGGGAAGTTGGATTTTGCTCGTTCGGATAACGATTATCGTGATTGGATTTTTTCTGGCCTTTTCGGCGCTGGGGATTCCGGTTCAGCAGATCGGAATTATCGTAGGGGCATTGGGTGTAGGAATAGGTTTCGGCTTACAGACGCTTGTCAACAACCTTGTGAGTGGTTTGATCATTGCCTTTGAAAAGCCTGTGAATGTTGATGATCTAATTGAGATCGGTGGGCAATCGGGAAAAGTGAAATCTATCGGATTTCGCAGCAGTGTTATTGCGACAGCTGAGGGGGCAGATCTGATTATGCCGAATGGAGATCTGCTCAATGCACATGTGATGAACTGGAGCCAGGGTGGTGCCAAAAAACGGCTCAGTATTCGACTTGAGGTAAAATATGGGGTAGATCTTGAACGGGTAACTCAGCAGCTTAAAAAAATAATGGACGAGGACGAGCAGATTCTTTCTTCAGGTGGCACTGCTGTGCAATTTGTGCAGGTGAGCTCGCAGGCAGTGGTGGTCGAACTCTATTTTTGGGTCAGAATATCCAAAGATAGTGGCGGTGTCAAGAGCGGATTATTAACCAAGATTTATGCAGCTTTTGCTGATGAAAGTATTGAACTGGCTTTACCTAGTCAGGAAATTATTCTCAGTCAAACGGATGGAGTCACAAAAGCGAAATCCGATCATTAAAAGTGCCCCGCTCTGGACGAAAAGAACAAATAGAAGCAGTAAAAGAAGCCACTGTCTTTTAGAAAGCGGCTTATCTTTTTGATCAGGAGGCTTTTTACCGTAGTGCTCTTGTTCGTGACCTTAATAATTTATTAGTGCCCTTAATAATTTAGTTTGCGGAAGTCGACTCCGAAGTAATTGTCTATTAGAGAATAGTTTTTTGTAAAGGCTGGATCAATATTGTGACCTAGCTTTTTTTGAGTGAGTTAAGCAAGAATCGAGGTAAGTGTAATTTTTTTTAAGGTAAATTTTTTAATTAGGATGTGATTGTTTAGCTTTGATATTCCATTAGTCATTATTGTTAATTTATTACCTAAAAATTGTGCAAAGCCAAACCATTATTACCTTACTTATTGTTGGAATAGTCATCAGTAAGACTCTTATTGGAGTACTGATCTACTTTTTAATCCGAAAGAACCGCTTGTTAAAGGTTGAACAGCTCAAATTAACGACCGCCAACAGCATCCTCAGTGAACAGGCAATTCGTATTCACCATTATAATGAGGAATTAAAAATTGCCGAGAGTTTCAAGACTAAAGTTTTATCGATTGCCTCACATGATCTCAGAGCACCATTTGCATCGGTCGAAATTTTGTTGGCGATTGATGATATTTCTCTAGTTGATAAGGAGGAACTTAAACTCATCTTTTTAAATCTAAAAGGACAGGTGGCCAGATCGCGTACGATGTTGGAAGAGGTCTTACTATGGACGGAATCCCAACTTCGGGATAAACTTGAAAATACCGAGAACTGTAATATTCGCGATCAAATTGAAGCGGTATTGGGGATCTATACGTTGGAAATCCAGCGTTTTAATATACAGGTCATTAATTCGGTGAATCCGGACTTTAGGGTGGATACACATAAGGGAATCCTCGCTTTTGTCCTTAGAAATGTGATCAGCAATGCCATTAAATATGGGCGAGTTGGTGGTAATATCGCGCTAAAATTGATCGATGATCAGAGCGATCGATGGGAACTCATTGTCAGTAACGAAGGAGACGAACTTACGTCAGAAGTCCTTCATAACCTAAATTTTGTCGATAGCTGGGATCGCAAAAAATCAGAGAATAGAAATGGTGCAGGTCTGGGTATTTCCCTTTGTAAAGACTTGATCAAACGGATTGATGGAACAATGCAGTTCGAAAACCAGTATGGTACAGGTGTTTCTGTACGTATCTCATTTCCACGGAAAGCTTATCAGGCTGTCTCATGATGGTAATCAATCCACTGTAAAAGCCCGATTTCATATCGGGCTTTTTTTTTGAAAAATTAGGTGACAAACTAAGTTTGTCATGATAAATCGTTTCTCATGAACGGTCCGGCGATCGATTATGTTCCCGCTTTTTCCCATTGAGCAGGTTATAGGAGGAAAGACCTACATTCGTTTCACCCCGAAGTAAGGGGCATATTCCGTTTTGTATGTATTGGTGGTAAAGCAGTTTATCAATTGGAATCGCTACATCTATCAACTGTAGCTGTTACAATATAACCGAATAATGTAGCTGTTTTCTGCGCTCAAATAGGTGAGCTTATAAAAATATTTATTTTTATTATTTAGATTGATTAAAAATAATACATTTGCAAAAAAACTACCGATGAAACAGAAGACTGCAAAGCGTTGGTTCAACTGGCATAAATGGACAAGTCTAATTTGCACCATTTTTCTTCTATACCTCTGCATCACGGGCTTACCGTTGATCTTTCATGAAGAGATCGAACATCTACTAGAAGAAAATAAAGAGGCTGTAGTCACACAGCAGAAGTTAAGCCTCGATAAGTTGGCAGAAATTGCGGAATCTAGGTTTCCGGGAGAGAAGGTGCGCTATGCGTTCTGGGATGAAAATGAAAAAAATAAGGTGCTTTTTGATGTCGTGGATAAACCGGATGCACCTTATGAGAAAAGTAAATATCTGGTTCTTAATGAGTATACCGGGGAGATCTTGGGGGCGCCAAAAACGGATGGTCTGATGCATATCATTCTTAAACTGCATACCGATATGTTTTTGGGTATTCCTGGCAAATTATTTCTAGGCTTGATGGGGATTTTATTTATGATTTCTATTGCCTCAGGGATTGTGCTATATGGGCCCATTATGAAAAAATATGATTTTGGAATGGTACGGAGGAATCGGTCCAAAAGACTTCAGTGGTTGGATACGCACAATTTGTTGGGGATCGCTTTAACGGCATGGATGCTGGTTGTCGGGTTTACAGGTGTAATCAATACGCTCTCCGACGTGATCCTTGGGCTCTGGCAACAGGGACAGCTGGCCGAGATGACTGCACCTTATAAAAATCAAGAGCCCCTTAGAGCTAACTATAGCTCGCTGGAGGAGGCAAAGTTGTCGGCTGAAAACAGTGTGAAAGATATGAAGGCTGCAGTTATTGCTTATCCCGGAACTCCCTTTACTAGCAAGCATCATTATGCTGTATTTATGCGTGGCAATTCAGAGCTGACATCGAAGCTACTCAGGCCCGTTCTGATTGATGCTAAAACGGGATTGGTAACGGATAGCCGGGAAATGCCCTGGTATGTCAATACGCTGTTCCTGTCCGAACCGCTGCATTTTGGAAATTATGGGGGGCCAATTCTTAAAATTGTTTGGGCTGTATTTGATGTCTTCACCATTTTCGTTCTGATAACAGGGCTCTATCTATGGATTGCCAGGCGTCGTGCAGAGCAGCAGCTATTTATTGCTAAAGAATCTTAACCATGAAAAATACCTTTCTAAAACTTTGGGGTATGCCACTACTATTGGCTGCGCTATCGCTGTTTGGACTAATTGTGGCACTGTTGGGCGATGGTCTATGGGACCATTTGGGTTGGCTTGCCCTTACCGTCCCTCTATTTCTTGTGATTCGACACTATTACAAATAACTACAAATAAATTACCATAAACATGAAGAAGTTGATATTAAGTGCTTCTGTATTATCAAGTATCGCTGCCTATGGGCAACAAAAGGACACTGTAAAGATGAATAAAATGGATGAGGTCATCATTAATGCCTACATCAAGAAAGACAGTGAATACACCAATAAAATGCCATTGCGGGCAATCGAAAATCCGCAGGTTTATTCTTCAATTGATCGTGTGGCTTTAGAAAATCAACTGATTTTTACTGTGGATGAAGCTTATCGCAATGTGACTGGTTTGCAAAAAATGTGGAATGCAACAGGGCGTGCCGGCGATGGTGGCGCTTATGTCAACCTACGTGGATTTATTTCAAATAACTCGTTGCGGAACGGTTTGGTAGCTCCTGTAAGTGGTACAGTAGATGCCGTGAATATTGAAAAAATAGAAGTCTTAAAAGGACCTTCAGCTACGCTGTATGGAAGTAATGTGACTTCGTACGGTGGTGTGATCAACCGTGTCACGAAAAAACCGTATGATAGTCTGGCTGGCAATGTGTTGGTTTCGGCTGGAAGATATGATTATTATCGCGCGCAGGCAGATCTTAATGCACCGTTGACAAGGGATAAAAGCGTTCTGTTTCGTGTTAATACAGCCTATACTACCGAAGGAAATTTTCAAAACCCGAAGGTACACAATACGTATTTTGCGTTTACTCCCAGTCTAACCTGGAAAGTAAATGATAAAGTGGATGTTAACTTCGAATATGAGATGTTTGACAACAAGGCCCAGTCTGAGCAGAACTTCTTTTTCGTAGGCCCGTTGTCTGCTTTTGGATTTTCGGGGATGAAAGACCTGGAGAAAGCGGGGCTTGATTATAAAAAGCCTTATGTGGGATCGGGCTTATACAATACAGGCCGCACGCGCAATTTGTTCGGACAGGTCAATTATAAAATTAACGAACATATCCGATCGTCGACAGCGATCAATAGTGCCTATAGTTACTCCAATGGTTTCAATCCTTATTTCTATATCACGACGAAATCGTATGGTGCTGATCCCAACGATAAGGAAGTTGGTTTATACCGCGGTGATCAGTCTACCGCAGATAGCAAGCAACGTTATCTACAGGTGCAGCAAAATTTTAATTTTGACTTTCATATCGGTCATATGCGTAACCGGACAGTTGTGGGCGGAGATTATCTGCGTACGCGCAATGATCAATTCTTTTACTTCGGTGTAATAGATTTTGTGCCTTTTACGGGGCAAACAGACTACAGCAATTTCAATGCTGACTATGTAACAAAATATTATAATTCAATCCGCAATACACCGGCTTGGGATAACGCAACCTGGCCATTGAAAAATAAGTCCAATACCTATAGCGCTTATGTATCCAATGTCATCACACCTGTACGGGGCTTAAACCTGATGACGGCGATTCGTTATGAAAGCGTTAAATTCAATGGTGGAGTGAAAGGCTCCAATGAAACTCCGGCCTATACACAGCGAGCATGGTCGCCCAAATTAGGGTTGGTCTATGAAATTGTGAAAGAGAAATTATCGGTATTTGGTAACTATCAGAATAGCTTTACGAGCAATGGCTATTTTGTTTCCGATACAGCCTCTAACCTTTCTCTTTCGGATCCCGAAAAAGCCAACCAATGGGAGGGTGGATTTAAAGCAGATCTATGGCATGGAAAAGTTAATGCTACACTTAATTATTACAACATTAATGTTAAGAATACATTACAGACAATAGGTTATACACCACAGGGAAGGGCAATCGAACAGCAAATGGGGAAACGCAACAGTAAAGGTGTTGAATTGGAAGTGAACGCTTATTTGGTCAAAGGCTTTTCATTGATCGCTGGGCTGAGCTACAATGATTCTAAATTTACAGAAACTACGGATGCCACTGTTTTGGGTAAGAGACCGAATACCGCGTCTTCACCATGGTTGGCAAACTTCAATGCTACGTATCAGTTTATGGACGGCAACCTAAAAGGCCTTGGTCTGGGCTTCGGTGGAAACTATGCAAGTGCCAACAAGATTATCAATGCGACAAATGGAACATTTGAATTGCCTAAATATGTTGTTCTCAATGCCAATGTCTTCTATGATACGAAGAAGTTCAGAGTTGGGGCAAAAGCAGATAACCTGACCAATGCGCACTATTGGATTGGTTACACTACGGCTAATGCACAAAAGCTATTGAATGTTGTCGGGAGTTGTAGCTATAAGTTTTAATTCGGTTTGCTAAAACCATAAAAGCCTCCATTCAATGGAGGCTTTTTGTTTGTTTTGTATTTCGAATGTGATCTACATAGGCCCTGACATGGCTTTATTAGGATGAATTCAAATTTTACTTTTTGATAGCTTCCAGCATGAAAAGCCCTTCAGTTTCAACAGGGAGCTCAAGAATACGATTTTGGGCATCCATATCGACTTCAATAGAACCAAATCCAACTGCTTCCAATAGTTCGACGTCTTTCGCAGGACGTTGATGTGCACTGATGTCCAATGCCGATTTGATGTCATTGATCTGATCGATAGCGCCGGATGGACATTCATCATGCCTGTCGGTACTAAAGACCGTTTTCCCAAAATCGGCATCCAGGTTGATCAGTTTTCCACCCGGTTTAAGTACACGTTCCATCTCGCTATAGCATTTTTTAAGATCGGGGATGGTCCATGTCATCAATCTGGTGAAAACGAGGTCAAAGGTATTGGCTTCAAATTGTAAGACCTGTGCATCCATGACCCGATAGTCTACGCGAAGCTCTAGTTCTTGGCTGACGAGTTTTGCATATTCAATCATCTGTGGGGAGAGGTCAACGGCAGTAACCTCAAAACCCGCAAGGGTCATAATGTTGGCAAAATATCCCGTAGCAGTACCAACCTCAAGTACTTTATTGCCCGCAGTCTGGCTGCGGATGGACTTGAAAAACGCAAGCCAGCGTTCAGTTTCTGGTCGGGACCAGGCTTCATCCCGTTCCTTGCGCCAGGAAGTACTACGGTCATTCCAGTATGCTGTTATCCTATCAATCATCGCAATAATTTTAGTAGGGACAAATTTATCCATTTTATCAGCAACAATTGCTGGAATTTATGTCATATCTCCGATCAGCTTATTTTGGATTTTTATTCTGCTTGCCACAGCTGCAGACATAAATATCACTCAGCCAATGTACCAACGTAGTAATAAATAATAAGCAATACCTGTTGAATGTTGCACGATGACGCGGGTGATTTTGCTCAGGAAAACAAATTTTAGCTGTTTTTTGATTGTTTCAGTTCATCAATTGTCCGGTTGTAGCGGTCATAAATGACTTTTTCAGGTTCAAAATTTGGATTAGGTTTCCAATATTCTTCGATCTGAACCGTATTTTCCCTTAAGGTGGTCTTTGAGCTCAGTAGTGTTCCTTTTCCATGGACTTCGTTTATGTCAACAGGGTTGATGGAGGAAAAATGTTTCTCTAGCATTTTCGGGATTTCGCGAAAATTGATGCAATTTTCGTAAATAACGACCTTTTTACTTGTTTTTATCAAGGTTAAGAGAACTTTCGCTATCCATCCTGGCTTTTCTGACGCGATTTGAAATGCCGGTTGTGTCAGATAAAAGCTGAACTGCGCCAGGTCGTCGCTGTGGTAGTTGCTGTAGATAATGGTCTCGATAATTTCCCAGGAGATAAATTGGGTTGTTTTTAGCAAGGGGATTTGATAGGATAGGCCTTTATGATCGGATGTTACACTTTCCTGTTGGGCGATCTGTTGTGTTATGGTTTTCTTGGATACTCGAAATCCAACGGTCATACCGTACAGGATAATACCGGGGAATAGTATGAAAAGTCCAGAAACGACATATCCTCCCACAACTTTGCTTTCATGAACCATCATCAATATGGTCAAAGCTATTCCGATGCAGATAAACAGCCCAAGTAATAATTTAATGACTAAAAGAGGATTAAACTTCATTTGCTCAAAGCCCGTGATTTTTAGTTAAATGTACCAAAAGTTATTGATTTTTCAGAACGTATATGGACATTTTGAAAAGAAACAATTCGTTGCTGGTATGTCAATAATTAGTATATTTGCTGCACTAGCGATACATGAAAGCGAAACAATTGATATGGATTTTACTGCCGCTGATGCTCCTGCAGAGCTTCTCGTCGGTATGGCTATGGACTGTTTTTGAATTTAACAGAGATTATATCGCTAAGAATGAGTGTATCAATCGATTCAACGAAAAGGCACTTTCCTGTAGAGGACAATGTATTTTGATGAAGAAAATGCGTGAACATGAGGAGAAGGAACAAAAGAACCTGGAATCTCGTATAATCGACGTTGTATTTATCAATAATCAGCAATGTTTTAACCTTGATATCGCTTTTTTTGAAGAAGCAGCTGCGGAGACCTTACTTCCAGCATATCAGGCAAACTATTTCTATAGACCAATCTTTACTATTTTTCATCCACCTTTGGTTTAAGTCATTTTGCTTTTCGTACGGGCTGTCGGCATGTTGACTGATGGCAGGTACTGTCTATTTTCAAAAGATTTAAATCAATACATATGAATTTATATTCCCTTGTAGGGACCGTCGAGGGCGTAATCTTACTGCTGCTCGCGTTTTCAGTTACTTTTTTAACTTCATCCTGTACTGCCGATCATTCAGAAAAGAACGGTAAGAATGCTACGGATTTTATCCGGCCTAAGGAGACCGATCTAGTCCGTATAGCGGATACAGTTTGGGAGGCTACCAAATATGCCGTATTTGCGGATGCCAAACTCAACAATAAATATCATACTATTTACCTGCGTTTAAGAGATACTTTGGGAAAGCCGATCAATGATAAGTCGCTTGATTTCTATCCAGAAATGAGTATGGGACGCATGAAGCATGGTGGCCCCTTTGAACCTCCAATCGCGCTTGGTGAAGGCTGGTATAGCAGCCGGATGGTTTTTATAATGGCAGATATCCCGCAGATGGGAACGGGTTGGCAATTACATACGATACGCAGTCACGGTCGTATAAAAGATACGCTCGCCATTAAGATTCCGGTTACTGCCGCAGCAACCATGCGAACGATGAGTTCAGGAACCAGAGACGATAGCCGCGTATTTATTTCCTGTCTATTGCCTGATAGCGTAAAGCAGGGAAAACATCCGATTCGATTTTTAATGAATAAAATGGATGGTCATCATTTTCCGGTATTAGATCATTATGTCATTAAACTAAAGACCACTATGCCTGCTATGGGACAGGAATCTTTGGGGAATGCAGCGGCCGAAAGTACAGGTAATGGTTACTATGAAGGCACTGTTAATTTTTCTATGCCGGGTCGCTGGGAAGTCATTGTCGAACTATGGAAAGCGGGCAAAAAATCAAATCAGGATGATATTAAATATCTGATACAGGTCAATTAATACGTTCAGAACTTATTTTACCAATATACTTAAACAATAAAAATGAAAAAGAGAATCAACGTAATCCTATGCTGTTTCGGTTTTGTAGCTATACTGGCGTGTAGCGGAAATGAGGGTACAAAAGCCAAGAAAGAAGATCGTACTCAACAACCTTCTGCAGCTGAGCCCGCTGCGATGCTCGATTATAAAACAGAAGGATCCAAAGGCGTAGGGACTATTACGTCCTTTGAACACAAAGCCTTTGATGCGCAGCTTGCAAATAAGGGGGTAGAATTATTTGTCTCAAAATGTGCAATGTGCCACAGTTTTGATCGTACATTAGTTGGCCCATCATTGGATGCTGTCATCAAACGTCGCACACCAGAATGGATTATGAACATGATGCTGGATCCGGCAACTATGTTGGAGAAGGATGGCGACGCGAAAGCGCTTAGCAAGGAATATGCTTCACCAATGATTAGTTTGGGCTTGAAGCAAGAGGAGGCGCGTGCCATTTTAGAATATTTGCGCGAACGTAATAGCACTGCAAAATAGATCGGATCAATGAAGTTTCAGCGCTGTAGATGGTGGTTTTGTATGATAATGGCTTGGGCAATATGTGTGCAGGCAACCAATCTATTGTGGGCATTTATTGAATTTGAGTGCAATCGCACGTATATCGCGCAAAATCTCTGTGTCAATCGTTTTGAACCGGCCGTGAGCTGCAAAGGTTTCTGTTACCTCAGTGAGAAAACGGTTGAACAAAAGGATGTAAACGATGTACTTGCTAAAATGAAGGGGATGGAAACATTGGTCTTCGTGCAGTATATGAAGGAAATCTTGCTGTGCTCTCCAATAGTACCTGTTGTGAAGATTATCTATCCGAAAACCTTTGCTTCCGATACCTCTAGGGGGATCCTACCTGAAATTTTTAGACCGCCAATTATTTGATTATTCCACAAGTGTTTTTTACAGAATAATCATATAGAAATGGTACTACGAAAAGAGAAACTAGATTTTTTAAAATTAGAAGATATTGATTCCACTTCGAGGGGAATCGTTATTATGCCTATAGCAGATTTTTTAGGAGCTAAAGCAAATCAGAATACGCTACATGTAAGATCGTTTTATAGCCTTTTGTTTGTTAAGAGTGGTGAACTGTTTCTGGTAGCCGATCAAAATGTACATCTTGTAAGTGCCCCGGATATAATTAGCATAAATTCAAATTGCGTATGTAGTTTTCAGGCGGATTCGTCCATAGAAGGATACAGTGTCTTATTTACGGAATCGTTTTTCATGGAACGACAGAACACAGAAGTAACAAACTACTTTCATTTTTTAAGGAGCAGGTGTAAGCATACATTTGTACTCTCAAAAGAAAGTGTGACCAGTTGTCTACAGGTCGTAAGTTTGATGCAGTCCGCTTATAATTCAATTAAATTGAGCGTTAATGACGAATTAAACCGCTACTTAACCATACTGTTCCAGATTTTGGGGCGGCAAATCGTGGTCGATCATCTGGCTACAGAGCAGGATGAAGGCGACGATAAGATCCGAAATTTTGAGTCGTTGGTTGATAGCCATTACACGCAGCAGCGTTATCCGTCATTTTATGCAGCGCAATTGAATATATCGATCAATTATCTCAATCGGATTTGTCGCAAAAAAAGATCGACTAGCTGCGGTAGTATTATCCGTGGGCGCATACTATTGGAGGCAGAGCGTTTGCTTTACCATACTTTTAAAACGGTAAAAGAAATTGCTTTTGAACTCGGTTTTGAAAATGTACCATATTTCAGTACATTTTTTAAAGCAAATAAAGGAATGAGCCCTGAGGAGTTTAGGAAAAACTGTTAATTTAAATACGTCTAAAAGCCTTTTTCAACTACTGAAAAAGGCTTTATTTTTCCGTTATAACGCCTTCCTGAGGCTTGATAAAAAGAATAAAAATGGATTTTCCATTTCCTTTTTATATTTTAGTAATAAGATTCAACCAATTATCTTCTATTACCAAAAAAGTATCGAGATAAATTTATGTTCGCTTAACAGTAAAGTTAAATGGACATCGTTTATTTATCCATATTTTTTTACGATAAGAAACAACCGATGAGTTTAAAGGAAATGCCTATAGAGATGAATACGTTCACTCTTTTCCAGCAAGGAAATGAGCAGGCTTTTCGACGTGTGTTTGAAAAATATCAACCAGAGATCTTTTCACGTGCTTTATATTTCTCAGGTCAGTCGGAAGAGGCGGAAGAGATTACACAGGAAGCTTTTGTGCAATTATATCGTTATCGTGAAAAAATAAATGCACCGGAATCAATTTATCCCTTTTTATATCGCGTGGCCAAACGTATGGCTATTTCTGGATTTAGAAGAAAGGTATTGCGCGACCAATATGAACTCGAGCGGCATGCAGATTGGGAAGAGGCTGGACAGGCCCTTGCACAACAACTGGACTACCGTGAGCTGCAACAGGAATTGGAAAAAATCATCGGAGAACTTCCTGAACAGCAGCAGCGTATCTACCGCCTAAATAAGCTGGAGGATCATAGTTATCAGGATATTGCAGAACAGGTGGGGCTATCCAAAAATACGGTACGCAATCATCTGGCATTGGCCAGCAAATTTGTCCGCCTTCGTCTGGACAAGATTTTTCTGTTTTTTTTATAACCTAAAGTAGCTTTAACATAGCATAGGTATTAGTGCCCTAGATAATCAAGGGGATGATGTCGCTTTTATTTTTTTTAAAATATTTTCAACTCCATTGGTACATCTTTCTTTTTCGCTCGATTAGTTAGTATAGAAGAGCAAAGAAAGCATGAATGAAAATAAGGAGTACAGTGAACTGATCACAAAATATAGAAGAGGTTCTTGTAACGCGGCAGAGATAAAACGGATTCAGGAATTGATAAATGACCCTAAGTTTCTTACTGCTTTGGAAGAGCAATGGGAAAAGGGGGAACATGTTGTCGAGGAGGCTGCTATTGACAAAGAACGACGGTTTCAACACATTTTATTGCGCATAGAGGCGGGTGAAAAAATTAAAGCGATTCCTGATACCCGTAACACCGGACGGCCAAGGCGTCAGTGGCTTAAAATGGCCGCTTCTATTTTTTTATGTGCTTTTGCAGCTTCACTATATTTTTATTTACAACAACCTTCTAAACAGACGGGCGAAAGAAGAGTTGTTAACCAAAATTCGATCGTAGTACCGGGAAGACAGACAGCACAGATCCTATTTGATGATGGAACTGCTGTCGATCTTGAAAAAATCATTGGAGATACCACCATTGTGCGCACATCGTTTACTGTTCGTAAAACCAAAGACGGAAAAATTACCTATCATTTCCCGCAGGGACAAGCTGAAAATAAATTGGTATATAATACGATAGTGACACCTAAAGGCGGTGAGTACAAATTGGTGCTTCCCGATGGTACACAGGTGTGGCTCAATGCTATGACGAAAATTCGCTACCCCATCAATTTTCGGGCGCAGATTCGAGAGGTTGATCTGGAAGGTGAAGCTTACTTTGAGGTCACGAAGCTTATGAATGGAGGCAAACGTATTCCTTTTATCGTGAAAACGGGTGGACAGTCGTTGGAGGTGCTAGGGACGGCTTTTAATATCTCCAGTTATAATCAGCAGGTAGTTACTACACTTACTGAAGGAAAGGTGAAATTGACCTATGCGGGAGCCCAAGTTGGCGAGAAGTTCCTGATACCCAATGAACAGTCACGATACGATATCAAGAAAGCTGTATTTACCAAAGCTGTGGTTGATCCTTTTTACTTTATGGCATGGAAAAATGGGAATTTTGCCTTTGACGACGCTTCAATCTATGAGGTGATGGAGGCAATTAGCCGTTGGTATGACGTCGAAATCCGCTATCATGGCAATTTAGAAAAAGTTCGCTTTTCGGGTTCAATATCCCGATATGAAAATATCGATAAACTGTTGAAAACAATCGCCCTAGCCGGGGGTGTCCGCTTTGAGCGGAAAGAAAGGAGGGTAGAGGTAATGTAACAGGAAAAAAACAGGAGTGTTGGAAGCACTCCTGTCTAATTGATGGATTTTGGATAAATCCTAGATTGATAGATCAAGTCGCTTATTATTAATTTATCAACCAATGCAAATTTATAAAAAAAATCGGGCTCGCGTTTTCCCGATCAAGGAAAACGTATGCTTTAAAATTCCAATTTCAATGAAATTGTCTATTGCTTTGCCGCTCTTATTTGCCGCAAATATGCATGTCGGAGCGATGACTTACGCACAAAAGGTAAGTTTATCCATGAAAAATGCCAAACTATCTACCGTTCTCAAAGACCTACAGAAGAAAAGTGGTGTTAATATTTTCTTTAACGAGTCCATCTTTTCGGAAGATAAGCTTGTCAATGTAAATTATAGAAATGTACCATTTAACGATGTATTAGAAGACATCTGTAAGCGATACAAGATCGATTACAAGCGCGTAGATAATAATATTGTATTGAATCGCACCACGGCTGCCTTGTCGAAAACAGAAGACATTCGGATGAATATTCAGAAACGGCAGATCACAGGGATAGTCAAATCAGTAGACGGTAAGGGGCTTGCTGCTGTAACGGTAACAGAAAAAGGAATGAGCAATAAGACCAGTACACAAGCGGATGGTAGCTTCCGAATTGAGGTACAAAGCCAAAATCCTGTTCTTCAGTTTACGATCGTAGGTTACCAGCCTAAAGATGTCGCTGTCAATAATAACAATGTATTGACTGTTCAATTGGATACGGTTATCAATGCAATGGATGAGGTTGTCGTTGTGGGATATGGAAAGCAGACGAAGCAGGATCTAACAGGTTCTGTCAATCAGCTGGACGAAAAGAGTTTCAGACAGGGAGCTGTCATCTCGGCCGATAATCTAATTCAAGGTAAAGTTCCCGGCGTGCGTGTAGTAGGGAACAGCGGCGAGCCAGGCGGTGGCGTGGATGTAACGATTAGAGGGGTAGGTTCTATCCGCAGTGGCAGTACGCCGCTTTTTGTTGTTGATGGAGTACCCTTGAGCAATGAAAATGTGAGCCCTGGTGGCCAGGATATCGGTTTTGGTTCAAGTAGACCTAAAAATCCACTGAATTTTCTGAATACAAGCGATATCGAATCCATTACGGTACTTAAAGATGCTTCAGCAGCGGCAATCTACGGGGCGAGAGGTTCTAACGGGGTGGTGATTATTACGACAAAAAAAGGCAAGAAGGGGGAGGCCAATCTAACGGCTGATTCGTATCTGGGATTTTCTTCGGTGGCCCATAAAGTAGATGTGATGTCTGCCGAGCAATACCGCAGTGCAATAAAAGATAAGGCATTCGATCACGGTAGTAACACCGATTGGCAGGATGTGGTCTATCGCACGGCAAAAACAAGAAACAATTCCCTCTCCTTTTCAAAAGCAAGTAGTACAGGTAATTATTATGTGTCTGCTGCACAAATGGACCAGCAGGGGATTGTGCAGAACAGTGATTTCAGACGAACTTCTGCTCGTGTTAATGCTTCCGAATCGTTTTTGGATGATAAAAGGCTTACGGTTGGATTTAACCTTACGGCTAGTGAAACCAAAGATATCGGTGTACCGACAAGTGACAATACGGGGGCATTTGGCCAATTGATTACACATACTTTGATGGCAAATCCCACCCGTTCTGTATTTGATGACAAAGGGAATTTTACAAATTTTAATATGAATGCGCATTACAACCCGATGTATCTGTTGGATATCTATCGGGATAATACGCGGACACTGCGTGCATTGGGTAATTTGGATATTTCTTTTCGCATTATCGATGGGCTGGTATACAAGTTCAATTTGGGAATTGACCGCGCCATGGGTGAACGGAATACCACTATTTTCCCCAATATTACCGACCTCAATCCACGAGGAAGATTCATGAAATATAATCAGAATTCGAAAAATACCCTGCTCGAGCATTACCTGAATTATAGTAAACTGATCGATAAACATAAAATTGAAGCTTTAGCGGGATTTTCCTATCAGAAATTTGATAATGGAGGAAATGGTTATACCATTGATGGTATCGCAAATAAGGGGGAAGGTGTACTTCCTGAAAATAATCCGGGCTACGCTGGACGTCCAACAACAGCGACAGGTTTTTCTCAGGAGAATGAATTACAGTCCTATTTTACACGTGTAAACTATAGTTATGACAATCGTTACCTGTTGACAGCTTCCTTGCGCGCCGATGGATCGACCCGATTTGGAAAGAATAACAAATATGGTTATTTCCCTTCATTTGCTTTAGGCTGGAATATCGCTAAGGAAAACTTTCTGAAAGAGACCAATTGGCTGAATGACTTGAAATTCAGGGCCAGTTGGGGGAATACGGGTAATCAAGAAGTGCAGAATAAAATCACCAAAGCGAGCTATTCCTTGGCAGCTGGCAATGGCTATTACATGAATGACGACCTTGCACTGGTCAATGGCGTATCTGTCAATCGTACACCCAATCCAAATTTAAAATGGGAGGTTGTGACACAAACAAACTTCGGTGTTGATTTTGATTTGTGGAAAGGTAAATTGTACGGAACATTGGAATACTACAATAAAACCACAACAGATGCAATATTAAATATCCCTTCGCAGGTATTGAGCCCTACGGCCGATATATGGGTCAATATCGATGGTAAATTGGTGAATAAAGGATTTGAGTTTTTACTCGGATCAAAGTTGATCAATAAGGAAGGATTTAGCTGGACGGTGGATGTCAATGGTGCTACACTGCAAAATAAGATCGAAGATTTGCCAGTATCCGAAATTCTTTCCGGCGCTATTGCAGGACCAGGGCAATCTGGTGTGAACGTCAATATTTATAAGAGCGGATATGCTGCCGGCTCCTTTTATTTATGGGATTATGAAGGAGTAGATGATAAAGGTAATTACCAATATAGTGACCAGCGTCGAATTATCGAAGGGGCTTTACCTAAATTTACCTACGGTCTGAACAGCCAAATGTACTATAAGGCATTTGATTTTGCTTTTTCATTTATCGGACAGTTGGGCGGTTATAATTTTAATAATATGGCGATGAATGCCTTGAATATTAATAATCTGGCATCGGATAGAAATGTGTCCAATAGGTATTATGCGCCCAATATCAGTCCTTCCAATAACCCGCAGATTTCAACGCTTTACCTCGAAAAGTCTGATTTTATTCGTCTTAATTCTGTTCGTTTAGGCTATACGATACCTTTCGTCAGCAAGAAATGGGTTCAATCCGTTGGATTATACGTAACAGGACAGAACCTATGGACGGTAACAAAATATTCGGGATATGATCCGTTGATCAACAGCCCGCGTGTAAGTAACGGCAACCAGTCGCTGGGGGTTGATTATACGGCCTATCCTTCGGCAAAGACATTTTTATTTGGTGCAACGATTAAATTTTAGTGATGAAAAAGATTTTTTTTAATAAATATATCCTCTGCCTATCCTTTATGTTGCTTTTAGGTAGTTGTACAAAGTTGGATGAGCAGGTACTCGATGAGGTGCTTGGTGACGATACTTCAAATCCCGAAGGTGCATTGGCCGCGGCTTATGATCGTCTGGGAAAAGGAACTTTTGTTGATCATGGTGGGGTTTTTGCGCTCCAGCAATATACCACTGATGAAGCTATTTTGGCAACCCGTGGAAGTGATTGGGGCGATGGTGGTAAATGGCGTTCAATGCATGAATTTACCTGGACACCAGATAATGCCATTGTCACGGACAACTGGAATATGTTAACCAATGGAATCACACGAGCAATGACGGCGATTAAAGCGGTGACAGCGTCAAATATCCCACAAAAAAAGCTCTTTCTTGCTGAATCCAGAGGACTATTGGCATTTTACATGTATACGGTTCTGGATTTGTATGGTCAGGTTCCATATAGAGACCCCTTGGATGAACGTGCTCCTCTGGAAATAAAAAAGGCAGCCTCTACGATTGATGAACTGATTGTAGAAGTCGAAAGATTACTTCCTGATTTGGCTTCTTTGGGCGATCAATCCACCCACAATGGTCGATTTACGAAGGAAGCAGCCTATGGTTTATTAACACAGATGTATCTCAATCGTGCTGTTTTTAAAAACAGGATGGCAAATACCTATGAATTTACCGAGAAAGCTGTCTCTGGTGAGGGAACAGATATGGATAGGGTCATCTATTATTCGTCACTGCTGATCAATTCTTCAAAATTCCGTTTGGAAAGCAACTATTTTAATAGCTTTTCCATTAAAAATGAGAAAGGCCCTGAGCTAATCTGGGTAATTACACAGAAAATCGATAAGATCAGAAATGGATCCAATTCTTTTGCTTACGTCTGCGTTGAACGTAACCAGCGGCCTACTCCAGTAAATCGTGGTACCAATGCAGCCTGTATCACACCTGAATTTTATGCCACATGGAATGGAAATCATGATGATCCACGTTTCTCAAGAAAATATCAATATAGCGACGGTACTTGGTTTTATAATGATCGGGAGCAAAGTGTTCCATCGACAGATATTGTACCGGGGACAAATCTGATGTGGTTTCATTTTAACCGCGGTATTATTGAAGGCCAACAGTATGGGCCAAAGCTGACTGCAAATGGGGCTTTTGAAATGACCGCAGACGGACGTATTAAGGTATCGCAATTGTCTATGGAGAAAAGCGCTGGTACAAAGATGGTATTTACTCCAGAACTCAATTTTGACGATCCCAAACAGGCTGTCTTTAAACAAGATCAAATCAATCGTGGTGTTCGGGTTTTTAAATATGAATACGATCCCGGGGACGGCAATGGCTCAAGCAATGTTGATATACCATTGGTGCGCCTTGGGGCAATTTACACCATGCGTGCAGAAGCTTATTTCAGAAAAGGAGAGGTGAATTTGGCGCTCAACGATATTAACAAATTACGTTCATCACGCACAAGGGAGTCACTCTATGGAAGTGAACCTGGGAAGACAATTTCCTCGTTGAATGCGGGCGATCTTTACCGTGAAATTGCTTTTGAAACCTACTGGGAGCTGCTTCGTCGCCCACAAATGATACGTTTCGGAAAGTATGATCTGCCTTATAGTGCCAAACCGGCAACACAGCCATTCAGGCGTCTGTTTCCGATTCCACAAAGTGTTATGGATGTGACGAAGGATTTTAAACAGAACGAAGGATATTAAAAAAGCAGTATTAAAATGAGTTCTTAAAAAAATGTTCCTCCTATCCCAAGGATAGGAGGAACATTTTTTTAAGAAAATACTTTATACTATTGAGACCGTGGAATGCTACCTGTATATCCGAGGACCCAAGTTTATTTTTTCTTTTCGGATTTTTCCTTACCATCAACTGGTAAATCCAATATAGCCATTAATAATAGATAATAACCTTTTTCCAATCCTATTTTTTGTGCTTTTTGGTGTATTGTGTCCATATCTTTAGTTAATTATTGTTTAAATTCTATTTTGCTATTTGGGTAAACAGAATCAAATGCTGTACCCAAAAGCTTCCCATGGACCGTTAACCGTATTTTTAGGGCGTAAATAACGTAGCGCATTCACGTTTTGGCAAAAAAATACGGACTACCCAAGTATTTAATGCAGTGAACGTATCGGACGTATCGGCAGCGAGATGTAAAAAGTACATGAACGTCATTGCTGTAAAACATTTTCAACGTCAGTATTGTCATACTTCCAATTAATAATTAAAACAGGTATTTATGAAAAAGATAATTCCATTTGCACTCATGTCGAGTTTATTGATGCTCGTGTCGAGCTGTGCAGCAATAGAGGGTATATTTAAAGCTGGTGTGTGGTCGGGCATCCTATTGGTTGTTGTCGTAGTCGCTATTGTCATTTGGTTGGTGAGCAAGCTATTTGGCGGATCAAAATAATGGTATGAATAGGATTTTCGTTGATTAGGGACTTATTGTTTTTCGACGAGATATTTCCAGTAACGTTTGGGAACATGTCTTAAATGAAGCTTCAGGTTTTTGCGTGATTCAATAGAGGTACTCTTAAAATAAGTCTTCCAGAGATGCTGATAATCCTTTTCTTGAGGATCGAGATCCACTTCTAGTTGATATGGATCTTGAACCTCGTTATCATTATTATTTGATACCTCTAAGATATTTTTGCCATCATAATGGAAGCCATAGTTTCGCCGTATATCATAAATCAACCAGCACTGGTCGGTGAATCGGTTTTTAAAGAAGTCTACAACCAGGGGGATCACATTGAAATCGGGTTCAACGATGGCTGTGTAGAGATTATCGTTGGACTTGACAAATCGGATAAAAGCCTTCATGCGGTGTCGTTCGCGACTGATCTTTTTGATCGTCTGATGGATACGGAGTATAGGTGGGTATCCATAATTGCGTATATCCAATTTTCCCCTTCGAAAAAGTTCGATAATCAGTCGAAATCCATTGAGCCATTCCGATTGATTATCGGACAAAAAGTTATGATAAAAAATTTTTGTTTCTTTTTTTCCAAGTATCTTTTCCATTGCCACTAAAATGCGCGTGGCTTTTTTAACATCAGTATGAACCTGTCGCTTCTCCGAAAAAATATTTATTTCCACAGACTTTTCTGTTGTGGGAATGCTATCAAATTCTCTCCGTTCAAAGGCTTCAAATACACAACAAAGATATCCGGAATAACTTCCGTCAAAAATATAGTCCATTAGAAAAGTGTTAGCTGGGTATTAGAAGCCGTAATTTTTGTACGAGGGTTACTTTCAAGAATAGACTTTCTGATGTTTTCGGGATAGTGGAAGCCTCCAGCGATGAGCGTATCCTGGCAAACCATAAAATATTTGGCGCGATTATAGGCAATGCCTATTTTTCGAAGTTGATATTCTTTTAATTTTCCATATTTGCGTGACTGTACAATTTTGTTTGCGGATTGTCTGCCAATACCGGGGATTCGGATAATCCATTCATACGTAGCGCTGTTGATGTCGATGGGAAAGAATTGCGGGTTGCGTAGCGCCCAAGCAAGCTTAGGATCTATTTCCAGATCGAGCTGTTGATGCGTACTATTGAGTATTTCATGAAGCGAAAAACCATAAAACCGAAGAAGCCAATCTGTCTGATAAAGTCTGTTTTCACGTACAAGAGGCGGTGATGTCCCAATTTGGGGAAGGTTGGAATCGGTCGCGTTGATGGGAATATATCCCGAATAATAAACCCGTTTGAGATTGTAATCTTTATAGAATGTATTGGCGGCCTGCATAATCTGTAGGTCGCTTTCTGGAGTCGCTCCAATAACCAGCTGTGTACTTTGGCCTGCTGGTACAAACAAGGGTGTTTTCTTGTCTTTTTTTCGATCCTGCTGAAGGTTGAGGATTTCATTTTTAATAATCGATAGCGGCTCGCGAACGGATTGATGGTCCTTTTCGGGGGCAACGAGCTTGAGCCCCTCCTCAGTGGGAATTTCGAGGTTCACACTCATCCGGTCAACATATAGACCTGCTTCTTTTAATAACGATTCACTCGCACCCGGAATCGCCTTGAGATGGATATAACCATTAAAACGTTCTTCCGTTCGAAGTTTCTTAACGACCAACATTAAGCGTTCCATGGTGTAGTCGGCAGATTTGAAAATACCCGAACTTAAAAAAAGACCTTCAATATAATTACGACGGTAGAAGTTCATGGTCAATTCGACAACTTCCTTTACCGAAAATGCGGCTCGTTGTACGTCATTGCTTCGTCGGCTCACACAAAATGAACAGTCGTAGATGCAATAATTGGTCATTAAAATTTTTAGCAGGGAGACGCAGCGACCATCTTCGGTGTAGGTATGACAAATGCCACTAGTCGATGAATCACCTATACCACCACTATTTTTTCGTTTACTTCCGCTTGAGCTGCAACTTACGTCATATTTAGCGGCATCAGCTAATATTTGCAATTTATCATCAAAACCAAACATGATTTATTTTCTAATATTTTGACGTAAAAATACTAATATTGTTAGTATTATGAGCGCGTAAAATTACTTGATTTATCTTTTTTTACTCGTACTTTTCCCCATTCACTGCCGAATATAGCCCGAATTTGCTAAAAAAATAAACGATTTTCTATAGGATATTGTTCCTTAATAAACGACATATTATGGCAGAGAATAATTTAAATAACAAAGAAGCTTTAGATAAGCTTAAAGCAATTGTAGATCAAATTGATGTGGGAACAGTGTGTTCATTTCCAGCTGAATCGGAGTATCCACATGGGGTTCCAATGAGTAGACAAGAAGTAGACGAAGATGGAGATATTTGGTTTATTTGTTCTGCTGAGAGCGATACCTTTAAGAATATCGCACAAAACCCAAGAGCTTCCTTATTTTATGCGGACCCAAAACACTACACCTTTCTAAGTATAAATGGTATAGCGAGTCTTTCGCGAGATCAGGAAAGGATCGATCGTTACTGGAACAAAATGATGGAAGGATGGTTTGAGAAAGGTAAGGAGGATCCCAATATCCGATTGTTGCGTGTTACGCCTAAAGATGCTCATTATTGGGATTCAGACTCCAATATGATTGTTAACCTGTTTAAAATGCTAAAAGTTAGACTAACAGGTGAAACGGAAGATATAGGTAAAGAAGGAGATCTGAATATTTAAGTTCCTTAGCTAAAGAATTTACAGCAAATACAAGCTCCTCAGCGTTAAAAATGAGGAGCTTTTTATCGTAATAAACTGCTTACAGTCTTCACGCGTTTCCTTTAATTACACGCAGAAGCACTGCAATAATAGCGATAACCAAAAGAATATGAATTAGTCCTCCGCCAACGAATCCACCAAAAAAACTGATTGCCCATATCAGGACCAAAATAACAGCGATAGTATATAATAGATTTCCCATAGTAATGAATATATGTGTTTATTGAATAACAATATTTATCCAGCGATGGTTTACTATTTTTTCTCTTTTTTCCACTTACGAATTCTCCCGACTGCATTTTGATAAGGTGAAGCGGTGTTAAATTGAATCATTCTGCCTAAGGTCCATTTTCCATACCAGGTTACACCATACAACTGCATGTTTGTTTTTTGCTCAAGGAGTTCCATAATTGTTAAAACAGTTTGATCTAATTTTGCGCACAAAGTCGTAAAATCTAGGTGGGCATAATCCTGATAAAATTTTTGAGCCAGTTTGCCTAGCTCATTCCATTTAAAACCAGTCTCCGGAAAATCAACCTCTTTGTCATCTTCACTTTTCTTATTCCATTTGAGAACCAGCTCACCCCAGCCAATTAAATAGGAAATTAGATTATTTATACTCATTACTGTTCCTTTAGCATGACCCTGGAGTATAAGAAGATTAGTTTGATCGACTGGAATATCTGATAGTTCACAGACAAGCTTGCTGTAATTTGTACGGATAGCTTGAAGGAGTTCGTCTTTTGTGGTTGGTATAGCCATGGCATAAATGTGAATCATGCATAAGATACAGATAATTATGTAAAATTGATTAGCTCGGGATGGAGCTGTAGCGCAGAACGCGTTCACAAGCTCACAACAGACAATGTTTGACAATTCCCTTTGTTTTAGTCTGATAGCCTTTTTTGAATATATTACTGGAATTGAAAAAACTGAGCCTCTAAAAGTGTAAAAAATATGGTTTAATTGGTGTTTTTTGATAAAATTTATTGTTTTATTGTGATCATGTTGTGTTTTATTCTGTTTATAGCGAATATTGTTGTAAGCATTTAAATGGTGTTTTTTACAGAAAAAATACTGTTTGAAATGTGCTGCCGATGAAATAATAAACTGAAAAATTGATACAAACATGAAAAAGATTTTATTGTTAGTGACCGTGGTTATGTTCGCCGTTTCGGGCGCATTCGCTCAGATCCATAAACCTGTAAAATGGACTGTAGCCAGCAAAAAATTGAACAACAAGGAAGCTATGGTTTACGTGAAGGCTACCATTCAAGAGGGTTGGCACATTTACTCTCAAAATGTAAAAGATGGAGGACCAATTCCAACATCTTTCAATTTCAGTAAAGCCGTTGATTATGCGTTGGTAGGTAAGACAGCTGAACCAAAACCAAAGATTAAACACGAAGAGGTTTTTAAAATGGATGTAGGATACTTTACAAATGAAGTGATCTTTCAGCAAAAAGTTTCGCTCAACAAAGGAACTGCAACAGTAAAAGGTACAGTGGAATGGCAAGCTTGTGACGCTTCACAATGTCTTCCTCCCGATGAATATGCTTTTGCCGTAACGATCAAATAGTGTCATAATTAACAGCAATTGACGGTCTAAAGCGATTTGGTGCTTGGGATAATTGATAGAAAAAGGAAAATTTAAGGATAAAGGCTAGGTATGATTACCTGGCCTTTTTTGTTTAAGGGCCTTTTGGTATAAAAAATAGGCCCTTTGGTATAATATGTTAAATCTATTTTTTACGAAATTTTAGTTTTGTTTAAATGGATTACACAAACTTACTTCAGCAGGCAGATCTTTTTTTAGTGCAGAGTTACCGCGAGAACCACAATCCACAACTGTGTTTTCACACGATTGATCGGGTGCGTGATATTGTAAATGCGGTAGTTATCCTGAGTGAAAAGTATAGCTTGACGGTCGAAGATAAATTCGTCGTAAATTGTGCCGCTTATTTTCAGGATATAGGTTATCTATTTGAAGGGGTAAAAGGAACCCGCCAGAGGAGCGCAACTGCAGCAAGGTGTTTTTTACAGGAACATTTGGTTGCAGAGTCCGTAATCAAAAAAGTTGAAATGTGCATTTTTGCAACAAGACCCTCGAAAAAGCCAGAAAATCTGCTGGAGGAAATAGTTGTGGATGCGGTCTCATTTCATTTGGGGAGTAAAAGTTTTGTTGACCTTAATCAAAGGATGTATCTGGAAGTAAATTATAGAAAAAATCAGGTGGTCGATGAGCGCATCTGGTATGCTCTTACCCTAGTCTTCTTGCGAAATCATGCTTATTTTACACTGGAAGCCCGAATGTTGAAGGAAAGTATAAAGAAAAAGAATATCGCCTATTTTGTGAAGTTGCAAATTGCCGGAAAACAGTTATTGGTCTAATGTAATGGTGTGTTTTATGGTAAAAATGATAAAGATAGATCGATTCAAGTTGAAGCATGGTGCGCTAGTTTGTTTTTTGATCATGGGATTGTTTGGTTTCAAGACCGCCTGTTACGGACAAATGGGCTTCGGACTTCGGGCCGGTGGTAATATTTCACGCGCAAATGGTTATGTTTTTGGTGGCAATAGAATGGGGTATCAATTGGGCGGAGATTTGATTTTTGGACTTAATAACAAGATGGATATTCAAGTTGAGCCTAGTTATAATTTAACCCGTATACGTGTTAATGACAACACAGCTTCTCTTTCCGGAGGTTTGTCCAAAGGGACCCGTTCGCTGAAATATCTCAACACTCCGGTGTACCTTAAAGTTAATTTTACAAGAAAATTTTCTATCCTGGGCGGTCTAGACCTTAATTTGTTGCTCAATGACGACGCTTATAAGCTCAATGATGGAAAACCAGCGTTCAACAGTCGTACACGGATAGGTTACGCATTAGGGATAGACCTTGGCGCGCTGTATTTTAGATACCGACAGTTCAAAAAGAATAATAAAATCGTAGACAACTGGGATGCGCATATTGACCAGTATCAACTGGGATTTAAAGTGCGTTTGTTTTAAGCTAATAGTTCCACTGGTAGGTAACCTTTACAGACTTTCCTGTGCTGTAAGCTGAGCCGCTCTGATTTTGCTACATCAGGCGGCTTTAACTTTTTTAATAATTTACCATTTGTTGTGGGGATGTTTGTTGCTGGATATCAAGGATATTTCAATATCTTGTGCAGACAAACGAATAGTTCCTTCCGCTAAATTCGGGACGGCAATAAATTATAAACGAATGGACAGAAGAAGTTTTTTTAAGAAAGCCAGTTTAGTTGGCCTGGGCGTATTGGCCAGCAAATTTCCTGTATGGTCAAATACCGTATTTGCCTGGGATAAACCTGTTCACAACATTCCAGCGGAAAAAGGTCTCAGCAGGCAATGGTTTGATTCGCTGTATGAAAAGGGAGAAAAAATCACCTATCGAAAAAGTAAAAACGAGCTTCGGTACATTGGAATGCCTGTAGGTGGTTTACATTCGGGTACGGTCTATATAGGAGGTGATGGTCGGCTATGGTTGTGGCAGATATTTAATACGGCTTATGATGGTGAGTGCGAGGGGATAGAACCCAAAAATGTGCAATGGAACAATGGAAAAGACTTGGTCACTGTACGGCCGAGGGATGGATCTGCTTATATTGACCCTGCTATAGCAGACAACCTGCGGACTATGGAACAGGGCTTTGCGATTTCGACCTTAGTCGATGGAAAGCAGGTTATCAAGGAGCTTAGGGAAAACCACTGGGATGAAGTTGCATTTGAAGCAACATATCCAACATGTCGAATAACCTATAGCAGTATCGATTTTCCATTGGATGTGGTATTGGTCGCCTATTCACCATTTATTCCTTTGGATCAGGACAATTCTTCGTTGCCACTTACCACCATACATATCGAATTGCAGAACAAGGGCGACGCGCCAGTCGATGCAACGGTCACGGGCTGGATGGAAAATGGTGTACATAAAGGGCGGAAAGATTTTGATACTGTACACAAACGCTCTTTCCTAGCGGGACATGCCGATACTCAAGTGTTGCATTTTAGTTGCGATCAGGTTCCTACTCAAGCCATGGAAGCTGGCGACCATGGATCAATGGCTTTTACCTGTATTGATTTCGATGCGCAACCCACGACGAGATTAAAGGAATGGCCTGTAAAACCGCAGGAGGTAAAGGCGGATCGGGTGGATTCGACAGTCAATTTTTCGGATTTGCAAGTAGGTGCCTTTACGGTAAAACGGACAATAAAAGCGAGGGCGACAAGCCAAATTTCTTATGCAATATCTTGGTATTTTAACAATCCACACCCTAAACTGAAACTTCACCTCAAAGATGCGCAATCGGGTTATTGGTATGGTACCAGGTTTAGTAATGCGGCCGAGGTAATCAATTATTATTTGAACAATCGTGAAAAACTCGAGAGCGAAACCCTGGCATGGCAGCAAACCTGGAATGATACAACACTGCCGTACTGGTTTATGGATCGTACTTTTGTCAATATAGGCACACTGGCCACAGCAAATACCATGCGTTTTGCTTCGGGAAGATTTTGGGGCTGGGAAGGAGTAGGGGCATGTGCCGGTACCTGTACGCACGTTTGGCAATATGGGCAGTCCATGGGCAGGATATTTCCGGATCTTGAACGTAATTTACGTGAAGTGACGGATCTAGGTGTTGGCTTTCAGTCTGATACCGGTGCCATCATCTTTCGTGCTGAATATGAAAAAAGACCAGCGATTGATGGGCAGGCTGGTGTTATTCTACGCTTCTATCGCGATCATCAGATGAGCAGCGATAGCGAATTCCTTAAGCGAAACTGGCCTAAACTTAAGAAGGCAGTTCAATTTGTTCTTGATCAGGATAAAAACAAGGATGGTATGACCGATACGCCAATGGAAAATACACTCGATGCGGTCTGGGAAGGTGAAATTGCCTGGATTGTCGGATTATGTCTCGCAGCAATACAGGCTGCTGCATTGATGGCGAAGGAAGTAGGTGATAAAACGTTTCAAAAATTGTGTTTGGAATACGTTAGTAAGGGATCTGAAAATATGGATAGCAAACTCTTTAATGGAGAGTATTATATTCATCGTCCCGATATGCTGCAGGGAAGAAAAATGCTAGGCTCTTATAATACCTGTCATATTGACCAGGTCTATGGTCAGGCCTGGTGCAGACAAGTGGACATGCCGGGGGTCAATCGTCAGGAGAACGTCGTGTCTGCATTGAGAGCACTCTGGAAATATAACTTTACCATGGATGTTGGCCCCTATATAAAAACACATCTTGGCGGAAGGCCTTATGCCTTGGCTGGGGAGGGGGGCATGGTTATGAACACTAATCCAAAAAATGAAGACAAGGCTTATGGGGACAATACGACCTGGCAATTAGGTTATTTCCATGAATGCATGAGTGGCTTTGAACATCAGGTCGCAGCACATATGATGGCTGAAGGCATGGTTGACGAAAGTTTAACATTGACAAGGGTGATCCACGATCGCCATCATGCTGCCAAGAGAAATCCTTTTAATGAGATTGAATGCAGCGATCATTATGCACGTGCCATGGCAAGTTATGGAACCTTTATCAGCGCCTGCGGTTTTAGTTATCATGGGCCGAAAGGGCAGATTGGATTTGCCCCTAAGTTAGGAAAAGCAGATTTCAAGGCGCCTTTCACAACAGCAAAAGGATGGGGGACCTATGCCCAGAAGCGAAAAACTAAAGGGCTATGTCAGTGTACATTGACCTTGAAATATGGTCAATTGATGCTTCATGAATTTCACCTAGGTGATGCGGATGACCTGTCGCTCAATAAAAAACAACTCATTGTAAAGCAAAATGAAAGGTCGATTGAACTGGTTGAGCTGAAACGCACTGATGGACGTCTGATCCTTAGTTTTAAGGAACAAGTCATGCTAAAAAATGGAGATACACTAACAATACAATGGCTATGAAAAAATGGATAAATAATTTGCTTCTTAACACAAAATCAATCCCGCTGATGCACGAAGAAGTATTTGCGAAAATGGATAAAGCAGCACAGCTTTTGGGTTTGTCGGCTGAAGACCGAGTCAAGTCTGTCTTACAGTTCCCTATTTATCGAACTGGACGGCAAGTATTGGGATGCTGATCGTGAACGTATCTTAAGGCAACGTCTTGCTGATCAGGTTAAATGAAACTTATCTTAATCATTGATAAGTGTTAAGGGCATTTGGAAGACTTTTGGTTTCGTGTGTATAATAATAAAGCAACAGTGTTGCAATTAAGTGTTATTGTTTTTACATTTGTTAAAACGAAATTACTATGAGCAGCATTTCCAAAAAAACTAAATTGCCTGTCACCGTTTTAAGTGGATTTTTAGGCGCAGGAAAAACAACACTATTGAATCATATTTTACACAATAAGGAGGGTAAGAAGGTGGCCGTCATTGTCAATGATATGAGCGAAGTGAACATCGATGCACAGGCTGTTGAGCGCGAAAATGTACTTTCACGAACGGAAGAAAAATTAGTAGAGATGAGCAACGGATGTATTTGTTGTACATTAAGAGAGGATTTGATGGTGGAGGTGGAGCGACTAGCGAAAGAAAACCGTTTTGATTATCTTCTTATCGAAAGTACTGGTATTTCGGAGCCTATCCCTGTTGCCCAAACATTCAGTTATGTTGGTAATGATAATGCGATTGACCTGTCTACATTCAGTTATATTGACACCATGGTAACAGTTGTGGACTGTTTCAACTTTGCCAAAGATTTTGGAAGCGCCGACACCTTATTAGATCGGAAATTGACGGATGACGACTATGATAATAGGGCGATCGTAAATCTGTTGACTGATCAGATCGAGTTTGCGAATGTTATCCTCCTGAATAAGGCCGATCTGGTATCTGAGGAAACTTTGGGTACGCTGGAGGCTGCAATTGGGCGGCTCAATCCAGGTGCAAAGCGTATCCGTACACAATTTGGACGCGTTGACCCCCGGGAAATTATGGGTACGGGCTCTTTTAATTTTGATGAAGCTTCATCTTCGGCAGGGTGGATCAGGGAACTTGAAAATGAACATACACCCGAAACAGAAGAGTACGGTATTTCATCTTTTGTTTTTCGATCGCAACGGCCCTTCCATCCACAACGGCTGCACCGTTACCTCAACGAGCGTTACCCGCACAATATCATACGAGCCAAAGGTCTACTGTGGTTGGCCTCCCGACCGCATTTGGCCATCAGTTTTAGTCAGGCAGGTGGTAGCGTAAGGTTGGAAAGTGCAGGCTCATGGTGGAGTAGCATGCCCGAAGAGCAGCGCTATCAGTATCCCAGTTATGCCGAAATCAGAGCTGAACTTCTTAAACGTTGGCATCCGGAGTGGGAAGATCGAAAAAATGAATTGGTATTTATAGGTCAGGATCTGGATAAAGAAAAATATCTGGCGGAGCTGGAAGAATGCCTGTTGACCGAAGAAGAAGGCGATGACTGGCGTTTTACCTGGTGGAAAGACGAATTTCCTAAAAATATTTAAAACTATTTGCGATCTGCATCGGTTAAAAAAGTAAGTAATGTAGGTTAGATATTGTATTTTTCGAAGGTCAGGGGTTGATTTCCTGGCCTTTTTTATGCTGATTTGTCAGATGTTATTAAGTTACGGTTATGAACCTTCATCAATCCCCCATAAAAAAAATAGGGATCTCTTCCTAAAACGCTTGATCATGATAGTTGAAAATCATCCTTATGATTCCAAAAATTTCAAAGTGTTATAGCAATTTTGAAATTGTATAGTAAAAGGACAGCATAGTTGTGGGACAATTATCGTCACCATGCATGATAAAATTAACTATGAGCAGAATGTAATGTCTAAAATAATACCTTTAAGGTTTTAATTTGTATTAATGTCTATACTAAAAAAGTATTATAAGAAAGTGGAGGCTTATTTTAATGCTATTGAATACATGTACACGCTGGGTAATATCTTTAGGCCTTGATTGGCGAAAGGAATCGATCTGAAAAATGTAATTAACACGCGCTCAAAAAAAATAGTATTGATATAACCTGAATATAGAAACTCTTTGACCGATCTATTCGGTGAAATATAAGTAACGAGATTGTCAGAATAATCATTAGTTATTTAGAATAGTTTTAAATAGATGACTTTGGATGTATATTTGGAATGCAGAAAAGGTATACCTTTTAACTGCATACTGATTTTATATTGAACGATTATTGTTAGCTAAATGAATAAAGTAGAACTGTTTGAAAATGAACGCGCAAGTGGCTATGACCAATTTGTTGAGACCTGGATTCCCAATTACCATTATTTTTTAGATCAGCTGCCTAAGCTCCTCCGAGAAACCGAAAATAAGGATTTATTGGTGGTCGGATGTGGCACAGGAAATGAAATAGAACGTTTTGTTGACACAGCAGAATCTTGGACTATAACGGGGGTAGATCCGTCGCCTGAGATGATTAGTCAGGCCCTGGAAAAATTTGAAGCGGACGAAAATGTTCATCTTGTCGAAGGTGTGGTAAGTGATTTGGACGAAGAGAAGCAATATGGTGCTGCGACACTTTTACTTGTATTACACTTTTTAGAAGACAATGGCCAAAAATTGGCTATGCTCCAAGATATTTCCAAGAGAATGATGTCGCAAGCACCCTTGTTATTATTAGATATTACGGGCAATAAGGAGCAGATTCAACAAAACTTGCAGTTGTTGAGACTTCTTCTGCCCGATGGGATAGATGAAACACAGGTCGCTCAAAGATTGCGAAGAATCGAGCATGAATTGTTGCATGTCTCGGAAGAACGGTTAGCCGAGCTCTGTGAAGAAGCCGGATTTGAACCTCCTGTTCGATTCTTTCAATCATCGATTTATATGGGGTGGATAACCCGAAAAAAAGATATTATTTCCTTTTCTTAGCAAAGGGATTGAAGGAAAGCCCCGCATTAATATAAAACGAAGGATCGGGGCTTGCTTCCCATACATAATCGCGTTGGGTTTTGTTTTTTTCAAATACGCGTGCGCGAGGTATGGTTTTTAGTCCTGATTTAAGGGTAGCAATAAAAGATCGGCCCAGGTTATGTTCATAAGTCAGACCCGAATTGATTTCCATCTGACTGAAGGTATATACTTTTTCAGCGCCCTGAAAGTTATAGAGGTAAAAGATCGTACTATTTAAATCGGAACCTATTGAAACGCGGCCATTCCGCAAGACCTCTTTTCGAAGATAGGCTCCTTTAGGTAAGATGACATCAAGTATCATCCCATTGGCAAATTGCTGCTTGTAGGCAAAGGTTGGGAAAACCGGAACAATGGCTGCCGGATCTATAAAGCCGATGAGGCCTACCGCCATTTGAATCTCCCGCGTAGCTTTTAGTACCACAGTAGCAGATAATACCCCATTAATGCGTTCTATTGCTTTTTCACTCCCATTGGCAGCAACCGTTGCGGTATAAAATGCTACTTTGCCCCATAAACGTGAATAACGGGTAAGATTAAGTGATTCGTAATGATAATGATATTGATGGGTTGACTGTATGGTGGATTGTGCGATGGGGTCTAGGCGATTGGAGTTGACAGAAGTGAACTGATAGCCAATGTTGGTACCCAAGTTCCAGGTTCTGCTCTTTAAAAAATTAATGTTGATACTACCTCCGGCTTGGTACATCGATTCTACTTTTGATTTAGGTAAATCCTGACCTTGGAGTTTTGATGAATAACGGTATCCTGTATTGGATTCATAGGTCAAATTGAGTACCCGTGTTATGGGAAATTTGTCGGTAACAACAGCCCTCACTTTTTGCTGTACGCTATCTTTAGTCTGTGCGATTGAAGTGGATATACGAAACAATAGTACAAACACTAAAAGTATTTTTTGCATAAATGTATGATTAAAATCATGGTAAGGATAGCCGAAAATTGTAGGTGGGATTTTTTTTTTAGACCAACAGGTCTTGTTTTTATACAAAAGTCCAATTTAGGGGAACAGTGAAAAGGAACGTTAAAAATCATCTCCCAGTTTTGGTATAAAAAAAACAGGTCTTCGTATAAGAGATCGGATTCTTGCCAAGAAAAGCTTTATTTTTGTTATTTAGGTTAAAATCATTCTAATGCATGCAAGACTTCAATAATAGCATTGTTTTAAGGTATTTTACAGAAAATAAATTCAGGCCACTGCGACATGTGTTTTTTCTGATCGGTTTACTGTTGCTCTTTGCAAATGCAAATTCGAGTTCTCATTTTCAAGGGAGTTATCGGTTTTATTTTTCTATTATCCTATGGTTTGTATTCGTCTGCATGTTTTACGCCAATATGTATGTACTGATCCCAAAGTTTTTCTTTAAGGCCAAATATGAGTTATATGTCTTAGCATTGATACTGCTGGTAACGGCCAGTTTGCTGGTAGTCATGTACATTGCAAATTACATCTATTCCATTCATATTCCCGCTATAAAAAAACCGGAGTCGGACTCTATGGGGCTAATCGCCGCATTATTTATCTGTATTCCGATTATTCTAACCACCACGACATTTAAGCTTTTTAAACGTTGGTTGGAAGACAATAAGCGTATTTCTGAACTGAAAAACCTGGCTTTGACCACAGAGCTTGTTTCCTTAAAAAATCAGATTCAGCCACATTTTTTATTCAACATGCTGAACAACGTTAAAGCTTTAATTCGAAAAGATCCGAATATGGCTACCGAGGTCATCATGAAGTTATCAGATTTTCTAAGATATCAGCTGTATGAAAATAACGATGATAAGACACTTCTCAAGTCCGAAATCAATTTTATAAGCAATTTCCTGAAATTGGAGGAAATACGCCGAGATAACTTAAAAACGCGTATATCTTGCCCAATAGAATTGGAAAAAAAAGGCGTATTTCTGCCGCCGCATCTATTTACGGCCTTTGTTGAAAACGCGATTAAACATAGTCTCAGCGCCGGTGATGCTGATACTTTCATCACAATCCATTTTTCTGAGACGGATCAGCAGCTTTGTTTTGAATGTGAAAATTCGAAAGATCCCGACAACTCATTTGTCCGAAGCAAATATAGCGGACTGGGGTTGGCTAATGCTAAAAGACGACTGGATCTGCTGTATAGAAATGATTATGAACTGTCGGTGTCAACAACTGAGACATTATATAGCGTTAAACTTACTATTCCCTTATGAATTGCATTATTGTAGACGATGAGCCCCTGGCTAGGGAGGAAATGAAAAATTTAATCGAAGAAATTTCGTCTATTCAGATAGTCGGTACATTTTCCAATGCGATATCGGCATTGGAATGTATTAAGACAAACCCGGTGGACTTACTTTTTTTGGATATCGAGATGCCGACGGTCAATGGACTCGATTTTGCACAGTCTCTTCCCAACGACAAGCTGGTGATCCTGACGACAGCCTATGCGCAATATGCACTGAAAAGTTACGAATTGGATGCAATAGATTATCTGTTGAAGCCGATCAATAAAGACCGCTTAGCTAAAGCGATCGATAAAGCAATGGCCTATAAAAATTTACTGGCGTTAAAAGAAAACCAAAGTACGGTTGAGAAGGCCAGTGAGGATGCACTTTTTATTAAATCGGAAAGGAAATACTATAAAATTGCATTTACTGATATTCGCTTTATAGAAGCACTCAAAGATTATGTGGTTATCTATACCCGGAACAATAAACTGATTACTGCAATGAATTTGAAGACAATTCACCAGAAACTTCCGGTGAGCCTGTTTGCGCGTACCAGCAAATCCTATCTGATTAATTTATCGTTTATTGATTCTTTTGATAACCATACTATTTACATCGATAAGTTTGAAATCCCGATTGGTGAGATCTATCGAGAATCTTTCTTTAAACAATATACAGGAGGACTCCTTTGATCTGATGGCTAATTTAGGCCATCACAAAGCGTTCCAGGAAATCGACTTGGATACCATAACTACGTAGGAAATTTGTCAGATGGTCGACACAACACTCTTCTGTTTCGAACCGGAAAATAGCATCCTCATCATCAAGATCTAACGTAGCATCTTGTACTTGTGGAAGATGGGTCTTGACCAATTGCATTAAAAAATTTTTCTTGTCTTTGGTCTTTACAGAACTTTTAAAAATCATCACTTGCCTAACTTTCATCGCTACTAATTTATTTGCGTTCAAAATCATTTGATTCCCCGATTACCTGAGGTATCCTTACAAATCTATGTTCCTGGTGACACCGGGAAATCGATATTATACGAAAGCATTTAATTTTTATACAAAACAAGATTGAGCAGGCAGTGTACGCATGATGTAGATCAAAAATAAATACCAGCGGCTTTCAATTCTAAATTTCTACAGAAAGGGGAGGCATCTTTGTGAGGTGTTACAGTTAAGTAGCTTTTAGTTTTCAGCTCCGGCAAAAATACTTTACCCTCAGCAAAAACCATAGTAGTATCCATATCGAAAAGGTTATGCAGTTTAGAAAAGGAGCCAACGATGAATTTGACACCCATAAAGAGGGTGTATTGATACGATTGGATTAGTGTTTTTTACAAGCAACATGTTTGTTTTTAACGCTAATCCATCATTATAATTAATACTAATTCTTGATTAAAATATATAATCTACCTATTTAGTAGTTTATTGAAAAATATTCCTATATTTGAGCCGTAGAAATATTTAGTAGGAAGGATATGGCATTGGAATATTTAGCACAACAGGCACACGAACAACATTTAGATCAGGTTTTTTCGCGTAAAGAACAAATGATGATGCGTGCGTTATGTAGGCTTAAAATGTCTGATCGTGTTTTATATATCGGTGCTCATCCGGACGACGAGAACAATAAATTGTTGACCTTTTTGGCTCAGCATCAGTTGGTCGATACGGCCTATCTTTCCGTGACGCGTGGTGAGGGGGGACAGAATTTTATAGGCACAGAAAAGGGACTGGATCTGGGTGTACTTCGGGTGCAGGAATCACTTGCAGCCCGTGCAATTGAGGGAACAAAACAGTTTTTTACACGTGCTAAGGATTTTGGATTTGCAAAATCTGTCGATGAAACGCTGGCACGATGGGATGAAAACGGTGTTCTTGCCGATATGGTCTGGACCATCCGTTATTTTCGCCCTACTGTAATTGTAACACGTTTTTCACCGGATGTCCCAGACGCACATGGGCATCATCAGGCCTCAGCAATTCTGGCGGCAAAGGCTTTTGATCTGGCCGCTGATCCATCAGCTTATATAGAACAGCTATCCGAATTGGGCCCTTGGCAGGCTCGGCAGCTGTTGTGGAATGTGTATCAGGACAGTGGTGTGAAGGATATCGGTGGAGAAGTAAAGCCTTTGCCAGCGTATTTTTCGCTGGATATTCCAGTGAGACACGGCTATTTGGATTTTCATTATGGTGAGATTGCTGCGGAAAGCCGTAATAGACATCGTTCTCAGGCTATGGGAAGTCTGGTTCGGCATCAGCCTAGTACCGAATATTTTGAATTATTAAAAGGTACACCGATCAGTTCGGAGAAACAGCACGCTATTTTTAAACAATATACTGCTCAAGATTCTTATTCACTCGTATTTAATCGCTTGGTGGACGACCTCATTGCAAAATGTGAGTCAGATACAGCAGAACTTGTCTTGGAGCTTGGAACGATTTTATTTTGGATGAGGATTGTTCCCGATGGCCATGTTATCCATGAAAAACGAGCTGAGGTAGAGCGTCTTCTGCTCGACTTTGCTGGTGTATCTTTGGAAGTACAGGCAAGCGAGGCACTGTGGGTGCCGGGGAACGAGGTGAATATGGTTTTGCATGTGCACATTCCAACAGAATCCAATCTACAGCTGACTGCGGTGAAAGTTCCATTTATCCGTAACGGAGAGCAAATAGAATCTACTTTGCCACCTTCGAAGACGATCCATTTAAATGGTCAGCTTCTGGATACGATTTTACCTTCTTTTCCAACTTGGCTTAGTGCTGAGGGCGATGCACATAACTATGCGCCGGCGTCGCCTGCTGATGTTGTATTGACACAATTTGGAACTGAATTGTCTGTTGATTTGGAACTGCAGTTTGCCGGCTTGCCGATCGCGGTTAAGTTGCCTGTGAAATATGCTGGTAGTCCTGTTACAGTGGCCCCTCCGGTGACAGCAACTTTTGATTCGGATATCGTGGTGCTCTCCAATGCGACCAGACGTTTAATTGCTTTAGAGCTACAATCTAATGTCTCCGAATCCTTATCTATAAAGGTTAAGCTTACGCTACCGGATGGGCTCGATGTATTTCCGAAAGAAATTGAGCTCAATATCGCGGGGAATGCAACCGAGAAGCTTAGCTTTGAGTTGAGTTCGCCTGCGCAGCAAGAATATATTCAGGAGATCGGCTTTGAGATTGAGACGGCTACAGGGCGGTATCCGTTCACATCCAGAAGTATTGTTTATCCACATGTTAATCAAGTAACTTACTTTCCCAAAGGCATATTGCGGGTGCTAAATTTACCCGTGAATATTACGGCCCAGAAGGTTGCTTATATTTCGGGGATGAACGATGAACTAGCAGGTAGCTTACGCCAGCTTGTTGGTCATTTGGAGATTATTCCATTGGAGTCAATTGGGGGAATTGATCTCTCAGGCTTTGATGCAGTGGTTTTGGGAATACGAATATACAATAGCCATCCCCTAATTGCGGGATTTCATCAGCTTTTTCGTGACTATGTTGAGCAGGGCGGTGTATTGATAGGGCAGTATAATACGCCGTATGATTTGCATTTGACGGAGGTTGGAGCTTATCCTTTAGCAGTTTCCCCGGAAAGAATTACAGATACGGAAAGTCAGATATCATTTTTGAACCCTTCCCATCGCATATTGAACTACCCTAATGTAATCGGACAGCATGATTTTCAAAATTGGGTGCAGGACCGGGCACTTTTTTTACCTCAAAAATGGGCTTCGGATTTTGAACCGATACTGCGTGGGCAAAATGGAGATAATCGTACGGAAGATGGGTTATTGCTACTGCACAAAAAAGGAAAAGGTTATTATATCTATAACAGCCTGTCGCTGTTTAGACAACTGCCAGCAGGAGTAGCAGGGGCATATCGTCTTTTTGCGAATATGTTATCCTTAGCTTCGCGTTAGACCAGAATCTTGTGGGGTAAAAAAATCCCCAGTGAGCATTGACTGCACTGGGGATGGTATCACTGCTATTTTATGTCGATTTTTTTTAATCCTTTTTATGGAAAAAAGACGCTTTGGGAATATCGATCACTTTTGAATCATTGACATTGTATTGAAGTTTTAAGGTGAAACCTCCGCCAGCTTCAAGGAAATCTACAGCAATTGGGTGGTAGCCTGCTTCTAACGCAATCTGTCCACTTTTCATAATTGGTGCATGCTGTCCATCATTATCAACGACAAGCTGATCATGGATCTGCAGAACACCACCATCATCACAAGTAAAATAGAAATTATAGATTCCTTTTTCTTTGACGTAGAGGTATCCTCTTATTTTTGCACCAAAAGAAGGTATTTTGATGGTATCGCTTAGCGCTACATTGCTTATCACTTCCTGACGCACTTCGGGACCCGAAATGGCAGAAGTATTGGTAAAAGTTCCATTGAAAAATGTCACTCTAAGGCCCGGAGCGACGGTACTTTCATCAACTTTTATACCCTTTTTCCACGTATCATTTTTAAAATCAACCTGATAGAGCTCACTTTTTGCACCCGAAGGCGAGATTGTCGCAAAACGAATAGGACCTTCTTTTTTAACGACAAGAGAGCCGTTCAGCACTGGGCTTTGCTTTGTTGGAAGACTACCATCGGTGGTATAATGTATTGGATTTTGGGGAAGTTCATTCGAGACTTTTAGTGTAGATTGTCCGTCGACAATTACCTGTGTTTCGGCGAAACCGTTGAGGTCTGGCATACGATACCGTAAACCCATTTTGTTCCAGAGTCCAAAGTGTGCAATTACTCGATTTCTATAGCTATCATACAGGGATTTGTCGGTCCATACGCGTTCCGATAAAGCACTTAAACGTGGGAGGATCATAAACTCTAACCGCGCAGTGGAGGGGATCATTTCTGTCCAGATATTGGCTTGTGCACCTTGGATCAAATGTGCTTTTTGGCTGGATATATCCGAAGGGACCACACTCATATTATACACGGCATCTAGGCTGCTGCTATTGGGGAGGTAATCAAAATAAAGCGGATTTGTAGGTGTCATCACGACGCGGTGACCACGGTTAACGGCTTCCATAGGTGCATTTTTTACCCAACCACGCCAGTACATGACCATCATGCTGGTATCGGAACTGCCGTCCAATATTTCATCCCAGCCGATACTCTGTTTATTTTTTGAACGGATAAAATTGTTCACTCTTTTGACGAAGTAACTTTGCAGATCATGTAAGTTAAGTATTTGCTTTTCTTTCATAAAAGCTTGGGCCGCTGCTGATTTTGACCAGGAATCTTTTTCTACCTCGTCGGCACCAATATGAATATAGTGTGATGGGAATAGCTCAATGATTTCGCTTAGTACATTCTCAACAAAAGTATAACTGCTTTCTTTCCAGGGGCTGATCGGTACAGAAAATTGTTTTCCCCAGCCCGCGGACTGACTGTCCAATAGGAGTTCGGGATAGGCCTTTGTAGCCACCATCATATGCCCTGGCATATCTATTTCCGGAATGATTTCTATTTGTCGGCTGCTCGCATAGGCAACAATGTCCCTGATATCCTGTTGTGTATAAAAACCGCCATATTCTTCCTTTCCGTTTGTTGTGCGGATCAGTTCCTTGGGCAGATTAAAGTCGGGATTTTCTTTGGCTTTCACAAAGCAGGCTGAATCTTGATTGTTATACGTCCGCCAAGCACCCTGTTCGGTTAGTTTGGGGTATTTTTTGATTTCTATGCGCCAACCTTGATCGTCTGTCAGGTGCATGTGAAATTTGTTGAACTTGTATGTTGCAAGTAGATCGATAAATTTATAAATATAATCTTTTGGAAAAAAATGACGGGCTACATCGAGTTCGACACCTCGCCATTGGAAAGCAGGCTCGTCTTTGACCGTTACATAGGGGAGAGCAAGCTTAGCTGTTGTTCCTGAGAGTAAATATAATTGCTGGATTGTCTGTAATCCATAAAATGCACCCTTTTCAGATGCGGCGATGATCTGGATACCTTTTTGATCTATTATCAATTCGTAGCCCTCATTTGAGAGCCCTTGATTTTTAATTAATCGCAACGTGGCGCTGGCTTGCTTCACGTTTTTTTTGTTTAGTTTCCCGAATAGGGAATGGTCGATCCATCCCGATAATGATTTAGAAGATAGGGTTGGATCAATATAGTAACCCAATTCTTGACCCTTTAGCTGAAAAAGGCCTGGCTTAGCCTCCAACTGCTGCGGAAATGGAATGAGTTGAGGAAGTACATTTTTTTGTTGCGCAAAACTTAGTGTCGGCAGGTACAGGGCACAGGATAGGAGTAAGGTAGAGAAGATTTTATTCATGAACGTGTTTTTTGTGATTCACAAGTGTTATTAGATTTTGTTGCAATATACCAATATTTCAGGTATTGGCAGGTAATTTTAGTTGATCAAATATTCCGTGAGATTATGCGTAATATTCCTCTTGGTACTATTATAAATGTTTGTTTGACATTTATGTATTTATTCTTATCTTTAACTTGAAAATAACCTTTATTTGAATGGGCCTATGTTGTGTTTATATCCTGAATATTTTCATTGTATAGTTGTTGCGGTGCTCAACAATTTTGTAAAAAGTTGCAAATGGATTGGGGCGAATGATAGTCGGCAAAGGATCTCATCCAAGAGAACAGGTTGGTGTTGTTAATTTATTTGGTGGTGGCGGAGCTATGAAAAATTTTCTCATTATTATTGTTTTTCTTTGGCAGTTGGCCTATGTTTATGGACAGCCCAACAATGCCCATTTTTTTTCCCTTCAAGATGGCTTAAGCAATCAGCAGGTACTGGATATCGTGCATGACGATGAAGGATTTATGTGGGTAGCCACAGAGCTGGGGCTGAACCGTTATGCGGGAAAGTCTTTTAAATCATATTATGCCGCCGATAAGCAGGACGGTCAATCGATCAATAGCAATGAAATTAATACGTTGCTGTATGCAGATAGGAAAGTGTATATCGGAACAAGATCCAATGGGCTGAATGTACTTGACCTAGGCACAAATAGATTCAGTTATTATACACATGATGCAGCTAATCCAAAATCCATAGCCACGAATGATATTACGGATATGATTGAAGGCAAGGATGGGAAATTGTGGTTAGCGACCTACCATCAAGGGGTGCAGCATTTTGATCCGGTAACGGGGGAATTTAGTCATTTCAATAAAAAGAATTTTCCGGGTCTTCCCGAAAATAGCATTTGGTCTCTGGCCGAAGATCAAAAAAGAATGCTTTACATCGGGCATGTTAACGAAGGTTTAACAATAATGGATCCCATTAGGCATTCTTTGAAACGACTAACTAATCACAATACTTCCGGACAATTACCGGATAATGAAATTAAAGTCTTGTTTTGTGATCAAGCCGGCAATATGTGGATAGGGACCCGAAAGGGGCTGGCTGTGTATCATCCAGCTTCCGGTAAACTACAGCAGGTTTCTTTGGCAGGATTGGCAAAAAATGGAAATGAACCTTTTGTGTATGCGATTAAGGAAATTGGTCATACGTTGTGGATAGGGGCCGAATCGTCGCAACTCTTTTTACTGCAGCCGAGCTATGGTTATGATAAGCGTATTGAAGCCATACAGCATGTAGAGCGTTTTGATCTGGGGAAAGGCAATAATGCGATGGTCCAGCATATTACTCCCGATCGGTTTGGAAACGTTTGGCTAGCGTTATATGGTGGTGGCTTGGGAGTTGTGAGTCATATTGCCCCCTTCTTTAGTGTCTTCCCATCAGACAATATGTTGCCGGATCGACTGGCAACAGTGAGCAATGTATTGGTGGGGGAAAATCGGACAATACGTTTGGCGACTGAAGGTTCAGGTCTAGTCGAAATGAATGCGGAAGGGCGTTTATTGAAGCAGATTACCAAAAAGAATGGTGGGGCAGACGATTTCCTGCTAACAGCTTTTAAGGACAAGCATCAACATGTTTGGCTCGGTTTACGTAAAGGTGGAATTGCCGTTCAATATGCTGGATCGTCCGTTTGGAAAACCATTGATTTAGGTGAGCCTGTGACGGAGGTACGGGCGATTTATGAGGACCATTTAGGACAGATCTGGTTTGCAGCGCATCAAGGGGTATTTATATATGATGAAGGAAAGGGGCATGTCCAGAAGCTTTTGATCAACAAACCAATGCTTGGTGATTATGCGCCCCGAACGTTGATGGAAGATGGCCAACACAACATGTGGGTCGGAACTTATGGGCAAGGACTTTATGTTTACGATCCCCAGCATAAACTGCTTCGAAAAATGGACAAGGGTAATGGCTTGCAAAATAACACGATTAATCATTTGTTGCGGGACAGAAATAACAATATCTGGGTGGCTACAAATCAAGGACTGGCCGTACAGGAAGCGGGTAAGAAGATTGGTGATCTGTCTCTATTGATGCCTCCGGGAGGGAATGCGTGGCTTTTTGTCAATGGACTCGCAGAAGATCAGACTGGAAATATTTGGTGTTCGACCAAATCGGGGATGTTACGCTATGTCCCGAAAGAAAGACGTTTTCTACAATATGACCAGTCTTTCGGTTTGCCTTTGGGAGGTTTTATCAATGCAAGTGTAGGAAAAGACAGTGAAGGTCGACTGTATTTTGGGATGCAGGAAGGAATGTGTTATTTCAACCCAGCCACAATCCCGTCCAATTTACCAACCTCGCCCCTAAGTATTAGCCGATTTATTGTTTTTCGATCCGGAGAGTCCGGTACACAGGTCGATAAATATCCCTCGCCGACAAAGGCAATTGAACTCAATTATGATGAAAATAGCTTTCGCATCGAACTTGCTGTTATGGACTTTGCGCTAGACGGTTTGGTCGAGTTTGGCTATAAATTGCAAGGGCTTAATAATGACTGGATTTTTCTGGGAAACGAGACCAACCTCGATTTTCGTAATATACCCTATGGTGAACATGAGCTGCTGATTCGCACCCGGATGAAAAATGGGCAATGGTCGCAGGACTACCAGCATCTATTGATCAAAATTGCGCCACCTTTTTATCTCAGTTTATCCGCCAAGATCGTGTATCTGCTCCTTGTGCTGCTAATTGGATATGTTATCATTTCTTTCTATTTCAAAAAAATGAAAGCTGAATCCGAACTAAAACTGAAAGAGCGGCAACATGTGCAGGACGAACAGTTACATGCAGAACGCCTGAATTTCTATACGCATATAACGCACGAGCTACGGACACCTTTGACGTTGATTCTAGGCCCCCTTGACGACCTGTCTCAAGAGCAGCAGCTTACTGAAAAACATCGCGAACTGGTTCAGACGGTACAGAAAAGCGCTAATAGACTCTTCACATTGGTCAACCAGTTGTTGGAATTTAGGAAGGTAGAATCGCAGTTTAAACCCTTTGTACCCGAAGCCGGGTCTTTGGGAGAAATGCTCGCAGATCTTGCCCATAAATATAAAACATTGAATCACAAACCTGGTCTTCGGGTGTTGTCTGAACTCCCTGTGAAGGATTCACGTACGCTATTTGATGCCGAAATCGTACAATTGATCGTAGATAATTTATTGTCGAATGCCTATAAATATACCGAGTCAGGTTATATTAAACTAAGCTTGCATTACGAAGAATTGGATTTGGATCATTGGGCGGTGTTGTCTGTAGAAGATACTGGAGTAGGTATTGACAAAGAAGATATCGGTAAGATTTTTGAAAAATATTATCAGGTTGCGAACACAGGTACTCAGGGTACGGGTATTGGTCTAGCCTTGGTGAAAGAACTTGTGGCGATCCATCATGGAAAGATTGATGTGAATAGTACATTTGGCCTTGGTACGACCTTTACGGTAAAATTGAAAACCGATCGATTACCTGTTGAGAATGGCGAGCTGCCTGTTTCTTCGCAACGTCCGCTAGTGCTATTGGTTGAGGATGATCTTGAACTTCGTGAATATCTGGGAAGTACCTTGCAAAGACAATATGACGTGGTGCTCGCCGAAAATGGAACTTTAGGCTATCAAATGGCGATGGCTAGGGTGCCCGACTTGGTGATCAGTGATATTATGATGCCCGATATGGATGGTTTTCAGCTTGTACAGCAATTGAAACAGGAACGTAGTACAAGTCATATCCCACTGTTGCTATTGACAGCAAAAAATACCGATGCAGACCGACAACGGGGTTATGATCTGGGGATAGATTCCTACCTGATCAAGCCAGTTACAGCAGCTTTACTTTTCAAACGTATTGACAATCTATTGAGCCGACAGAAACAGATCAATGAACTGATTTTGGAAAGTTTAAATACAAAACCATCTTTTTCAACGACCAATATAGAACTAGAGCCAAAGCCTTCGGAGGAACTCTGGCGTGAAAATGAATTTGTTCAGGATTTTATGCAGATCGTCGAGCAGCATATGCAGGATGAGGTATTGGATGCTGCTGCCCTCGCTGATCGCATGAATATGAGTCAGTCTACCCTTTATCGGAAATTGAAAGGCATCACAGGAAAAAATATCAATCAGCTCGTACGTAAGATACGTATCCATAAGGCGGCAGATCTACTTCGGAGCGGGAAGTATAACGTGACCGAAGTGTCATTTATGGTCGGAATCAATAGTGCGATTTATTTTCGGCAGTGCTTTAAAGAGGAGTTTGGCCAACTACCTTCCGAATATCAACGATCCGACAATAAAGCCCGCGTAGTGTATTAAAACAATTCGCATCAGATAAGTATGCCCCTACTATTTCAACATAGATAGGGGCATAGTTTTTTCGCATAAAGCAGCCTTCTAATATACTTCGATCAAAACGAGATCAGTTTGAAAAAAAACATAAAATATGCCTTAAATATGTTTAAAAAGCGGTTTTTGACTAAAAAATATATGTTTTTTGACGGATTTGTGTACGATGGAATGTTGCAAAATCGGCTAAGTTTGAGGTATTAATCCAATTATAAATCTAGGTAGGGGTGGCAACGATGCAAAAGAAATAACCAAAGTAGACCGTAGTTTACCATCATATTGTCTTGTCCAGCTAGATTGTATTATTTACTGTTTAATTCGTATTGAAATTTATGAAAAACTTAAAGATTGCTTCTTTTTACACCATGTTGAGCGTGATGCCAACATTGCTGTATGCGCAGGAGAAGGTTACGGGACAAGTTTTCAACAAAGCAAACGAGCCTATCGTTGGTGCGAGCGTACTCCTCCTTGAAGGGGGGAAGGGAACCTCAACAGACAAATCGGGGAAATTTGAGCTGAATGCTAACAAAGGAACGCTTGTCGTGTCATTTGTTGGGTATAAGACTCGTCGAGTTCCATTGGATGGAACAACAAATTTAAAAATCCAGCTCGAGGCAGATGAAAATGTATTGGAGGATGTCGTCGTTGTTGGTTATGGTAAACAGTCCAAACGTAATATTACAGGGGCGGTAAGCAATATTAAATCAGAGGATATTGTACGGTCATCATCGACGACAACTGCTGGGGCTTTGGCAGGAAAGGTGCAGGGGATCTCAGTGCGTGCCAAAGACGCACGTCCCGGTCGTGGTGCAGCGATCGAAATCCGGAATATGGGCTCGCCTTTATATGTAATTGATGGTGTTGCTTATGGAGGTCAGGAAGGTACTGACTGGGTTGGTACACAGAATGGCTCCGGAGCAGATATCTTCAACTCGCTGAATCTCGAAGATATTGAGAGTATCTCTATTTTGAAAGATGCCGCAGCAGCAGTATATGGATTCCGTGCTTCCAGAGGTGTTGTACTGATTACCACCAAAAAGGGCGCAAAAGGAGAAAGTGCAAAAATCAATATTAATGGCTACCAAGGCTGGCAAAATTTGACACGTTTTCCGACCATGGCAAACGCTAAGCAATACACACGCGGATTGGTTGAGGCCGCACAGAATGAAAACCGCGACCCGAAGACGGTTTATACACCCGAGGAGTTAGCGAAATGGCAGGCAGGGACAGAGCCCGGCTACCAAGGCTATGATTATTATGACATGGTGATCCGTAAGAATATTCCACAGCGATACATCAATGCTAATGTCACCGGTGGAAATGAAAAGTCCAATTACTTCCTGTCATTGGGCCACCTCAATCAGGATGCAATGATCAAGGATTTCAATTATAAGCGAACCAATTTCCAGGCCAATATGGAAGCTGAGGTACTCAAAGGTCTTACTGTCGGGACACAGATTTCAGGAAGACATGAAGGAACACAGGATGTTGGCTTACCAGGTGGGGATGGATACTTCTCGTCTATTTTGGCTATTATGAAAAATAGGCCGACTGTAGGTCCCTATGCAAATGACAATCCGGAGTATATCAATCATACCAATGATTTTCCCTATAATCCGGCTCTCTTTAGCCGCGATATTGCCGGCTATAAAGACAATAAATACCTTGCTGGAAATGTGAATCTCTTTGCGGCCTATAAGACAAATTTTGGTTTGTCGGCAAAAGGAACTGTTTCTTACAATTATACCAACAATAAATTTGAAGGTTTCCAATATACCTATGATGTATATCGATACGAAAATAATGCTTATAAGCGAACTGGCGGAAGTGATGCTGGCTGGCGTTACGATACCACTAGGGAGATTGTTTCCCGCTTTGCACAGTTTCAGATCGATTATAATAAGCAGATCGGCGATCACACTTTTGCGGGAATGTTGGGCTATGAGCGTTCAGATTGGGACCGGACGTATAAGGCATTGGGCGCAAATCCTTCAAACAATTATATTCCGTTGTTAAGACTGTCGGAGCTCAATAGTTTGGCCGATGAATGGGCTTACGAGGCTCGGGCTGGATATATTGGCCGTATCAATTACAACTACAAGGGCAAGTATCTTCTGGAGGTACTGGGCCGTTATGATGGTTCCTTTAAATATTATGAAGGTAAACGCTGGGGATTGTTTCCGGGAGCATCGGTAGGTTGGCGTATTTCGGATGAAGGGTTCTTTAAACCCTTAAAATCTGTGGTGAGTGACCTTAAAATCCGTGGTTCGATCGGACAAACAGGACTTGAAGAGGGTGTGGGAATGCACGATTACCTTGCCGGATATAATTGGGCGGCTGGAAGTGCTGTCTTAGACGGAGCCTATGTGCCCGGGGTACAGCCTAGAGGTTTACCAGTTCGCAACCTCTCCTGGGTTAAAAACACCAATTATAACATGGGTATCGATGCGACACTGCTGAAAAATAAGCTGACATTGACGGCCGATATCTTTAAAATTATCCGTACTGGATATCCTGGCAAACGGTACGATGTCCTATTACCAGCCGAAATCGGTTATGACCTTCCCAATGAAAACCTCGGTAAGAACGGCTATTATGGAGCAGAAGGTATCATTACCTATACCGATAAGGTCGGTGAGCTTAACTATGTTGTCAGTGGGAATATGACTTTTTCACGTTATCGTGACTTAGAAACCTATAAGCCTCGTTTCAGTAATTCGTGGAATGAATACCGTAACTCGATTGAAGACCGCTGGGGTGGAGTATGGTGGGGATACCAAGTCGTTGGACGATTTCAGTCGGAAGAAGAGATCCGCAACCATCCGATCAATAATGATGGTCAGAACAATAGGACGCAACTTCCTGGTGATCTGATTTATAAAGATGTAAACGGCGATGGGGTTATCAATGATATGGATCAGCGTCCGATCGGTTATCCGACGGGTTGGGCACCGATGATGAGCTTCGGTGGTCGGATAGGACTTGACTGGAAAGGCATCAACTTAAATATTGATCTGGCCGGTGGTGCGGTGCAATCCTGGTTTCAGGATTATGAGTTACGTAATGCCTTCCATGGTGGGGGTAATTCCCCAGCTTATCTACTTGAAGATAGATGGCATCGCAAAGACCCTTATGATCCAAACAGTGAATGGATTCCGGGACGCTACCCTGCGATTCGTAACGGCAACTCAGGTCCCAATAGTCGAAATAGTGATTTTTGGTTGACCAATGTACGTTATCTGCGTGTCCGCAACCTGGAGGTTGGATACAATCTGCCAAAAGCGTGGATTCAAAAGATAAAGGCCGAAAAAATACGGTTCTATATCAATGCCTCAAACTTGATTTCTTTTGACAATGTCAAAGACTACCAGATTGATCCTGAGATCGAAGCGAGAGCAGCAGTAGTATATCCACAGCAAAGGGTATTTATGGTTGGATTTAATATGACTTTTTAACATGAAACTACGATTTAAACTTACATATATAGGAGTTGCTTTATTGACCTTGTCCTCGTTGAGCAGCTGCAATCACGACGATTGGTTTGACCGGGATTCAAAATCATTGATTACCGATGCACAGCTTTGGAATGACCCGAAACTGTTGACTTCACTCGTTGCCAATTATTACGACAGAATGCCAACGCTACATGGTGTTTTCAATACTGGAGGAATGACCGAATTGGATGATGCCATGTGGTCGGGACATCGCGATCAAAACTGGCGTAATGATTATCAGTTTGGTGACGATTACGGTCGCTATTGGGATTATGGACTGATTCGGGATCTGAATCTTTCCCTCGAAAATATCGATCAATTCAGTACACAATTGTCTGATGCACAACGCAAGCAGTATAAAGCCGAAATACGCTTCATCCGGGCCTTTGTTTACTTCGAGCTCGTCAAACGCATGGGCGGCGTTCCGATCGTTACAACCCAGCTCATCTATGACTTTAGCGGTGATCCAACACCATTGCAGGTGGCACGTGCCAAGGAGTATGAAGTCTACGATTTTATTTACAAAGAATTGGAAGAGATCAAGGAAGATCTTGCCGTCTATAATGCCAGTAAGACCAGAGCCAATAAGTATACGGCATTAGCTTTGGAAAGTCGGGCAATGCTTTATGCGGCGTCCATCGCGAAATATAATAATCTAATGGCCTCACCGATAACGACTGCCGGAGGAGAAGTGGGGATTCCAGCCAATATGGCGACGGGGTATTATACCAAGTCACTGGCTGCTTCCAAGGAAATTATGAATGGCCCCTATGCGCTTTATAATGAGAATGCCGATAAAGGTGCCAATTTTTATGATATGCTCAATAAGAAAACTGGTGCTGAAGTCATCTTTGCCAAGGATTTTGTCACGAGTTTAAAAGTTCACCGCTTTGCTTATGACAATATCGTCAGAAGTCTGACCGAAGACAATGAGTCGTCATCGACGATTTCTCCTTCATTGAGTCTTGTAGAAAGTTTTGATTATCTAGACGGTAGCAAAGGCACACTACATGATAAAAACGGCGCAGGAAATTACGTAGCCTACCAAAATATCAACGATATTTTTGCGAATAAAGATGCTCGTTTGTTTGGGACGGTGATTTATCCGGGAACTTCTTTTCGCGGACGTGCTGTGAGTATTCAAGCTGGAGTGGCAACTTGGGGGACGAATGGAGCTTACCAGTTTACTGCAGCCCCACAACTGGGACAGAATTATGCGAGTGGTGGTTTGTGGACCGGTTTTGATGGGCCGCTTTATGATGCACAGGACGTCAGCAACACCGGCTTCTATATCCGTAAATTTGTCAGTGATGCGCCAGCAGCCAGTACACGCGGTACATCAGCTGCTAACTGGTGGCCGTGGTTTCGTCTTGGTGAAATTTATCTCAACGCGTCAGAAGCTGCATTTGAGTTGGGACAGACTGTGGAGGCAAGAACTTACGTCAATAAATTGCGCGAAAGAGCAGGATTTCCCGCCAATAGCGTTAGTAACCTAACGATGGATATTATCCGGAACGAACGCCGTGTCGAACTTGCTTTCGAAGATCATCGTTACTATGATCTTAAAAGATGGCGTATTGCACATTTGGTGTGGGACGGATCGGAAAATGATCCCAACGCTGTTGTATATGGACTATATGCTTATCGTGTCGTGCGTCCAGGGCATGCCGATGACGGTAAGTATATCTATGAACGGGTAAGACCTGCGCGTTTCAGAAAGGCACGCTTTTTCCGTATGGCCAATTATTATGCGTCCATTAGTCAGGATGTCATTAATAAAAACCCTAAAATAGTTAGAAATCCATTCCATTAATCTAGTTGTACCATGAAAATAAAATTTTTAAGCTTATTGGTAGCTTTTGCAAGCCTACTCGTTGTAGGTTGTAAATATGATAATTTTGAAGCCCCAAAATCAACGCTTTCGGGACGCGTTGTTTATGAAGGAAAGGCGATTGGCGTTCGAAATAATGGGCCTCAATTGGAATTATGGCAGGATGGGTATCCGCTTCGCTCAGCAATACCCGTATATTTTGATCAGGACGGCTCTTTTTCTGTTAGTCTTTTTGATGGCGAATACAAATTGGTGCGGAAAGGAGATTCACCATGGCTACAACAGGCAACCGATACGGTATTGGTGCAAGTGAAAGGCAATACGACCATTGATGTGCCTGTAACACCCTATTTCACGGTGACAAATGAGTCTTTTCAAAAAAATAATAACAGTATTACTGCTAACTTTACGGTTAATAGAGTAGTAGGTACGGCAAATTTGGAGTTTGTGCGTCTTTACCTCGGTAAATCTGTTTTAACAGATCAGGTACAACGCGAGCTACGTGTGGATGCCAATTTGGCTAATGTTGCTTTTGGTCAACCGACAAGTATCGTCGGTGAATTGCCGGACAACCTGAAAAACCTCGATTATGTGTTTGCCCGAATTGGGGTGAAAGCTACGGTATCCGGAGAGTACTACTATACAGCAGTTCAAAAAATAGCTTTAAAATAGGTGCTTATGGCAAGTAAAATTGCCGGATTACGAAGCCACGGGATTATATTCCGTGGCTTTTAAAGATGCAAAAAATGGTCTAATGCTTATTTATTCTACTAAACCTTCATGAAAAAAAACAAAATTTCAATCTTAGTTACCTTATTTTTAATACATGCTACATGCGGTGTTTTTGCTCAGGCTTATCGCAGCGGACCTACGGACAAAGATTTTGCAGGTTATTTATTTGCCTATTTCAAAGGTAATGCTGTCGCAGATGAGGCTGTTTGTTTTGCGATCAGCACAGATGGCTATACCTACAGAGCCTTGAATGAAAACCAGCCTATCCTGGATTCGAAGGTGATCAGCAAGACTGGTGGTGTACGGGATCCCCATATTCTCCGTGGCGAAGATGGGAAAACATTTTATATGGTGCTCACCGACATGACCTCCTCCAAAGGCTGGGATTCCAATCGGGGTTTGATCCTGCTAAAATCCGAAGACCTATTGCATTGGTCTCATCAGGCAATCGATATCCAGCAGCGCTTCAAAGGCCAGGAAGCGTTGAAGAGAGTATGGGCACCACAGACTATATATGACCCTTCGGTCGACAAATATATGGTGTACTGGTCCATGCAGCACGGAAATGGTCCGGATATCATCTACTATGCTTATGCTAATAAGGAGTTTACAGATTTTGAAAACGAACCTAAAGTGCTGTTTCTTCCAAAAAATGGTAAATCCTGTATCGATGGCGATATTATTGCAAAGAATGGCTTGTTCTACCTTTTCTACAAAACTGAAGGACATGGCAATGGCATTAAGCTGGCGATAACCGATTCACTGACTTCGGGGAAATGGATTGAACAGCCAGGCTATAAACAGCAGACCAATGATGCTGTGGAAGGATCCAGTGTCTTTAAACTCAATCAATCGGATAAATATATCCTGATGTATGATGTCTATGGTAAAGGGAAGTACCAATTCTGCACCTCCGAAGATCTTGATCGTTTTAAAGTAATCGATCATCAAATTGACATGGATTTCCATCCACGTCATGGGACCATTATTCCTATTTCAAGACAAGAACTTTTGGACTTGACCTCCAAATGGGGGAAACCCAAAGATATGGAATTCGCATTCAGAAAGAACCCCGTTTTGGATGGCTTTTATGCTGATCCCGATGTACTCTATTCCAATAAAACAAAAAAATACTATATCTATCCAACGAGTGATGGTTTTGATGGTTGGGGGGGCTATTATTTCAAGACCTTCTCGTCTTCCGATCTCGTTCAGTGGAAAGATGAAGGGGTGATTTTGGACCTGAAAAAAGATGTTGACTGGGGACCTCGAAATGCATGGGCACCTACAATTACGGAAAAGAAAGTCAAGAATGATTATAAGTACTATTATTATTTTACAGCAGCGCAAAAGATCGGTGTTGCGGTGGCTGATTTACCTACTGGTCCTTTCAGAGATTCGGGCAAGCCGCTGATCGATTTTAAGCCTGAGGGTGTCAATGGCGGGCAGGAGATTGATCCGGCGGTGTTTAACGATCCGAAATCGGGAAAAAGCTATCTGTATTGGGGAAATGGCTATCTGGCTGTTGCCGAACTCAACAAAGATATGGTTTCCATCAAAAAAAATACAGTCAAGGTACTCACTCCCGATAAGACATTCCGCGAAGGTGCCTATGTTGTCTACCGTAAAGGACGCTATTATTTCTTTTGGTCAGAAGACGATACCCGGAGTGAAAATTATCGGGTGCGCTATGGAACTGCAACTTCCCCAGATGGACCGATCACAGTTCCGGCTAATAATTTAGTCTTACAAAAAGATCCTGCGAAAGGGATCTATGGCACTGGGCATAATTCGATTTTGCAGATTCCCGGTAAAGACGAATGGTATATTGTTTACCATCGATTCAATTATCCCAAAGGTATTGATATGGGCGACGCAGCAGGATTTAACCGGGAGGTATGCATGGATCGTTTGTATTTTGATGATCAGGGCCATGTCTTGCCTGTTGTTCCAACGCTTTAATCACTTAAACCTAATGCAAAAAAGTAAAATGAATAATCTCATAAAAAAACTATCCGTCTTAGCTGTTTCTATTGGTATGGGTATCAATGGCCTATACGCACAAGCTGGATTTGGTGAGGCCCAGGCGATCAATTCAGACTGGCGTTTCCATTTGGGTGATATCCAGGGGCAGGCCAGCGCAGAAATGAAGCATGGAGCCTGGCAGCAGGTCCGTTTGCCCCATGATTGGGGTGTAAAATACCCGCTCAGTCCAAGTTTAGCCAGCGCCACAGGCTATTTACCGGGCGGTATTGGCTGGTATCAAAAACAGCTCCAGGTACCAGTGGAAGATCAGGGCAAAAAAATATTTATCTATTTTGAGGGCGTATACAACCGAAGCGAGGTGTTTATCAATGGTAAATCAGTTGGAAAACGTCCCAATGGTTATATGTCCTTTTCTTATGATATCACACCCTATATTGAGTTTGGAAAAGAAAATACCATCGCTGTTAAGGTCGACCACAGTAAAAGTGCCGATTCAAGATGGTATACCGGATCGGGCATCTACCGTGACGTTTGGCTTGTCAAGGCCAACCCCTTGCATATCGATCAATGGGGAGTTTATGCGTATCCCGAGCTAAAGCAAGGGAAAGGAATGTTAAATACCGAAGTGACTGTTGTGAATAGTATGTCCAACGGCAGTGCGGTTACCATTGTGCAGGAGTTGATTGATGCCACAGGGAAGGTTGTCGCTAATAAATCGGAGAAAGTGAAGATTGATGCTACCGCTAAAGCGACGATACAGCAGCAATTGACGGTTGCGAACCCTAAATTGTGGAGCTTGGATCAACCCAATCAATATACCTTGCGGACAAGCGTATTGCAAAATGGAAAGCAAATTGATCAGTCGGCAATCAAAACGGGCTTCCGAACTTTTACATTTGATCCAAACAAGGGCTTTGCTTTAAACGGCGAATGGATGAAAGTCAAAGGCGTGTGCCTACATCACGATGCCGGTGTGCTGGGGGCTGAAATGTATACCGAGGTATGGCGTCGGCGGCTGCAGACATTGAAATATTTGGGTGTCAATGCCATTCGAACCAGTCATAATCCGCAAGCATCCTCGCTTTACACCTTATGTGACGAGTTGGGGCTGTTGGTTATGGATGAGGCATTTGATGAATGGGAATTTCCAAAACGGAAATGGCTGCAGGGCTGGAATGTCGGGACGCCCGGTTTTGAGGGATCGTATGACTTTTTTGAAAGCTGGGGCGAGCAGGATCTTGCAGATATGGTCAAACGGGATCGCAATCACCTCTCGATTTTCGCTTGGAGTATAGGCAATGAGGTTGATTACCCGAATGACCCTTATTCTCATCCTATTCTTGATGGAGAGAAGAAAGAAGGCGGATTTACGCAGGCTTCGTATGGCGGATACAAAAAGGATGCGCCAGATGCGATGCGCCTTGGGGATATCGCCAAAAGACTGGTTGCTACAGTAAAAAGATACGATAAAAGCCGAGCCGTTACTGCAGGCCTCGCAGGTGTGGCTATGTCTAATGAAACAGCCTATCCGGGAGCACTTGATATTGCAGGGTACAATTATACCGAAAGTCGTTATCAACTGGATCATCAGCGTTATCCAGCGCGCGTAATTTTTGGAAGTGAAAATCGACATGACCTTCCAGCATGGCTTGCAGTGCGTGACAACAAGCATATATTTGGCCAGTTCTTGTGGACAGGTATTGACTACCTCGGAGAGTCGGGGCGTTGGCCTTCACGTGGATTTTATTCAGGACTGCTGGATTTCGCAGGTTTTATTAAACCGAGGGGTTATTATCGTCAATCGCTGTGGTCCGATAAACCAATGGCTTATTTGGGAACCTATCCATTGAAGGGCGGAGCAACGACTACTGATGTCTGGTCTGCATTGGAATCCGAACAGGGGCAACGGAAAAATGAAGCGCCCTCCATGGATGCCTGGCCAATTTGGAACTATCAGGAGGGACAGCAAATCAGGGTGGTCTGTTACACCAATAGCCCTCAGGCGCGATTGGAGCTCAATGGTAAAGTTGTTGGCGAAGAGAAAAATTACGATGAGAAGACAGGTATCATCTTTTGGGATATTCCCTATGCAGCTGGTAAACTAGAGGTTGTTGGTCTGGACACGAATAAAAAAGAAGTTGTTCGGCACACTATCGAATCCAGTGAACGTCCAGCCGCCATTCAGGCGACGGTAATAGGAGGGAAAGCGATTGAGAGCGGTGGCATTTTGCAAGTTGCCTTGCAAGTGGTGGATAACAAGGGACTTCCTGTGGTCCTTTCGGAAGATGAAATCACCTGTGATATTGCTGGACATGCACGATTACTGGGTATGGAAGCGGGGAACAATGGAGATATGAGCGACTATACCGACAATAAACAGCGCGTTTATCATGGAAAAATGATCGTGTATGTTCAGGCTTTGGGCAAATCGGGCGATACAATTAATATACGATTTACCTCGCCCTGGTTGACAATGGCAAACGTAACCTATAGCATAAAATAATTAACTCACTTGTCTTTATTGAACTTCTGAACTAAAAAAAGCACCGGAAAACTCCGGTGCTTTTTTTATGCCAAAATCTTATCGGATGTTCATTCCACTATTGGAAAAATTACGGTTTTATATAGTTCTTTATAAAATAACGTAATCCAACCTTATTAAATAAAAAAAATTATTAAATACTTTTTTTATTATAAATTTTATTATTAATTTAGCTTCACTATAAATCTAAAGACTGACTCAATTATATCCATGCGTTTAATCATATGCCTTTTATGTGCCGTTGGTACAATGTTGGCCAAAGGACAAGAGCTTTATACGTTACAGTCTGCTCATCTTTCTGGAGTAGATTCCGGCTACGTCTATATACCAAAGATGAAGCCGGACAACCGTGCTTTACCTGTTGTATATGTGCTGCACAGTCATGGGGCAAATTATAAAAGTCTTTCAAAATTTGTCGATTTTCAGGCATTGAGCGATCAATATGGCTTTGTGGTGGTATGCCCTGACGGTCTTCGGACGAGCTGGTTTTTAGACAGTCCACAAAAAGGCGGAGCACAATTTGGTCGGTTCCTGACAGGGGAATTAATGCCTTACATACAGGGCAAATATCATACGGATCGGGACAACTCATTTATTACGGGTGTGAGTATGGGGGGGCATGGTGCACTTTGGCTCTTTTTTAACTATCCATCATTTTTTAAAAGTGCTGGTAGCAGTTCGGGAGTTGTCAATCTGAGACATTCGGCTTTCAAGAAGACAAGTCTAGCCCAACATTTAGGTCAATACAGCGATCAAAATCCATTATTCGATCGTTTTAGTGTCATCCATAATGTCCATAAGATCGCTGGGAGTGAAAAGACATTTATTTTTGATTGTGGTACTGAAGATTATCTATATGGGGCCAATAAGTCCCTTCGGGATAGTTGTGATGTACTCAAGATCAAAGCGACTTATATTGCGCAACCCGGCGCTCATACCTCTGGCTACTGGGCCAAAACCATTCCGGTTCATTTCGCTTATTTTAATCGTCTGATCCATTAATCGATAACCTATATGTTTCATTCACCTTATACTGATCCTTTAGTCCGACAACAAAATAATGTATCTCTGGTCCTTAAACCGGTATTTGGTGCGTATTTTTTAAATTATTTACTGCAATTAACTTCATATGAATTGGTTTAAATCTTTTTTTTCTATTTTATTGATTTCTGTCACACTCTCCTCGCAGGGGCAGGCTGTTGCTTCATACGATGTCTTGATTGTGGGAGGGGGAGCAAGTGGTGTTTCTGCGGCTTTGCAAGCTGCCCGTTTGGGAAGTAAGGTCCTTGTGGTGGAAGAGACAAGCTGGTTGGGTGGTATGCTCACTTCCGCTGGGGTCTCCGCTATTGATGGTAACCATCGTATGCCTTCGGGAATATGGGGCGAATTTAGGGCAGAACTTTATGCTTATTATGGTGGTCCAAAGGCAGTGGAAACAGGCTGGGTAAGCAATACGCTATTTGAGCCTTCGGTCGGTAATCGCTTGTTAAAAAAGATGGTTGGAGCCGAAAAAAATATTGCCGTTTGGTATAAAAGTACCCTTTTAGACCTGAAAAAACAGCCTAAAGGCTGGACCGTTGCCATTGAACGGGAAGGGAAAAAGAAAACCGTAAACGCTTCTATTCTAGTCGATGCGACGGAATTGGGGGATCTCTTGCCGCGTGCGGGTGTTGCTTACAGCATCGGTATGGATAGCCGCTACGATACGAAAGAAGAATTTGCTCCCGAAAAGGCCAATTCAATAATTCAAGACCTTACTTATGTCGCTATCCTGAAAGACTATGGTGCCGATCCAAAGAGATTGCTAAAGAAACCTCAAGGTTATGACCCTAAAGAGTTTGAACATGCCTGTGATGTTAAAGATCCTGCTTCACACAGCAATACGCCTATCATCAATTGTGATCAAATGATTACCTATGGCAAATTGCCGAATGGAAAATACATGATAAACTGGCCTAAAGACGGAAATGATATCTACCTGAATATTATCGAGATGTCGCCAAAGGCGAGGGTGGTGGAATTGCAAAAGGCGAAAGATCATACCTTACGTTTTGTATATCATCTTCAAAGTCAGCTGGGTTTTAAAAACTTGGGGCTTGCCGATGATGAATATGATACGGCCGATAAACTTCCCTTTATTGCTTATCATCGCGAGTCTAGACGTGCTAAAGGCTTGGTGCAGCTTACATTGCCTTATGTGCAGAGTCCTTATCAGCAGGAGCTGCCTTTGTATCGCACAGGTGGGATAGTAGGCGATTATACCATCGATCATCATCACCTGAAGAACCCGGATGCACCCAAAATTGATTTTGTTAAGATTCGGGTACCATCCTACAATGTACCCCTTGGAAGTTTGATTCCTGAGAAAATAGCGGATTTTATTGTTGCTGAAAAAAGCATCAGTGTGAGCAATATTGTGGCTGGGGCCACCCGCCTTCAGCCAGTTGTATTGGGTATTGGTCAAGCTGCTGGAGTGCTGGCGGCGCTGTCTGCAAAACAAGGTGTTACGCCAAAAGATCTTTCATTAAGGGAGGTCCAGCAAGTACTTTTGGACCATCATGCCTATCTCATGCCCTTTATCGATGTTGATCCAAAAGATAGTCGTTTTCAGGCAATCCAACGTGTTGGAGCAACCGGGATTCTTAAAGGAAAAGGGGTGCCCTACAAATGGGCCAATCAGACTTGGTTCTATCCCGAACATCGCATAAGCGAAGTAGACCTGATTGATGGTATGCGTAGTTATTATCCATCGGCTGATAAAGTCGCTGGCTCGGGTGCCGATGTCACAGCAGAATTTTTTGCGGCTCTATTGCTCCAGGTCGACCCCACTTTGAATAAAAATAAAGTCTGGTCCGTCATTGCGGCAAAAGAAAATCAAGTGTTAACAAGGGCTCAAGTGGCGGTTGTGTTGGATCTTATCCTAAAGCCGTTTGAACGGCCGGTAGATTTTACCGGCCAATTTATAGCAACAAAAAAATGATTTCCGAACGCATAGAAAAACGAGATGATCCCAATTTTACCAAATTCAACAGCGACTCCACAGCAGCGAAACGATAGTTTGGATGTTCTGCGGGGAATTGCCATCCTTTTAATGGTGCTTTCATCGAGCATTTCATTTGGAAACCTTCCTGCTTGGATGTACCATGCACAGGTGCCCCCGCCCAAACATGTATTTGATCCCAGTATAGCAGGTATAACCTGGGTAGATCTGGTTTTTCCGATTTTCCTTTTTACGATGGGGGCGGCCATCCCATTGGCTATGCGGAAAAAAGTGGCTAACCTAAACGCTTTGCCTATCGTGGGTACAATTTTTAAGCGTTTTGTTGCTTTATTCTTTTTCGCCTTATTTTCTTTTTATATGCGCGCTTGGGTTATGAGTGGAGAGCCTGCTGCGTCACAGTATATCTTGTCAATCGTGGGGTTTGTCCTGCTCTTTGCACTCTATGCCGATTTAAAGTCGTATTTACCGATGCGGACCGCGAGACTTGTTCACATAGTGGCCCTGTTGCTATCTGTAGGGATGCTATATCTGTTGTATGCACAAACGGATAGATTTACCCTCCAGAAGACAGATATTATTATTCTGGTACTGGCCAATATGGCTTTGTTTGGAACGCTGTGGTGGTGGCTGACGGCAAAATCCGTCTGGTTACGTATGGCGATTTTACCATTTATTATGGGCGTTTTTTTGGGATCCAAAGAAGTTGGTAGTATCAACGAATTTATCTACAAACTCAGCCCTGCGACTTGGCTTTATCAATTTTATTACCTCAAATACCTCTTTATTATCCTTCCGGCTACAGTTGTCGGCGAGTGGATTATTGCTGATACGTCGTTGGCCGACAAACCCAGGATGCAGCGGTCTCAACTGGCATTACAAGGCTTGCTCTGTGCACTTCTAATTGGGCTGAATGTCTTCAATCTATACATGCGCTATCTCGAAATCAATATGGGAGTTACCCTGATGTTGATCTTTTCGCTATGCTTCTGTTCAGGTGTTTTTCGGAAGGGCGAAGTACTGACACTGCAGGCAAAAATGGCTGTGCTCGGAAGCTATCTGCTTTTTTTAGGACTGATCTTCGAAGCGTATGAGGGGGGGATAAAAAAGGATTATTCCACATACAGCTATTATTTTGTCTGTACGGGCTTAGCCTGTTATGCGCTAACAATGCTGTGTTGTATCGAGAAACTTGCTTTTGGAAAATCGCTGTTTCGAGGTATAGCACTGGTTGGTAAAAATCCGATGGTCGCCTATACCGCAGGAAATCTATTGTTGATCCCACTATTGGCGCTTACGGGACTACAGAGCGCTCTTGATCAGATGGGGGCACAGGGTGTTTTTGGGGGAGTGATGCGCGGTGTATTATTCACTGGAATCGTGGCGCTGTTGACGATCGTGAGCAGCCGGTTAAAACTTTATTGGAAGTCATAAAATGAATGAATTATTAGAACAAACGGTGGAGCTTCGCAAAGGGCGTAAGGCACTTCCGCCTATTTTTTGGATCTCCACAACATGGTTTGCCATGGGGCTACCTTTTGTTGCCCTTTCGGGTGCGAGCTCCATTATGTATAAAAATTTGGGGGTATCGGACGCACAGATTGCTTTTTGGACCTCATTGATTATGCTGCCCTGGACAATAAAACCCTTATGGGGCCCTTTTTTGGAGCTGTATAAGACCAAGAAATTTTTTGTCTATACCACGCAGATACTCACGGGGCTACTCTTTGGTCTGCTTGGTCTTACGCTACAGTTGGATCATTTCTTTAGCTTCTCCATTGCCTTATTGACACTGATCGCATTCAGTGGCTCCACACATGATACCGCAGCCGACGGGGTATATTTGAATGAACTGAATGCAAAACAACAGGCAAAATATGTCGGCTGGCAAGGTGCCTTCTATAATGTGGCCAAAGTTTTTTCTGGCGGCGTACTCGTTTATTTGGCGGGGCAATTGGAGCAGGAAATCGGCATTAAATCCGCGTGGATGGTGGTGATGTTTGCTTATGGATTTATTATGTTGGGGATTGGACTGTACAGCATACGTGCTTTACCTGCTCACGATGAAGCACCCAAATCCACTTCTTTAAAGGAGGGAATGGATACGCTTAAAGACGTTATCATAACTTTTTTTCAGAAAAAGAATATTTGGTTTAGTTTGCTTTTTATTGTCTTTTATCGTTTTGCTGAAGGGCAGGCCATTAAGATCACCCCCTTATTTTTTAAAGCGCAACGTACCGAAGGTGGCCTTGGCCTGAGTACTTCGGAAATTGGATTGCTTTATGGTGTATTTGGTGCCATAGCTTTTGTGTTGGGGTCGATTGTCGCAGGGCACTTTGTATCCAAAAAGGGCTTAGACCGGAGGACACTTATGATCCTTTGTGCCTTCTTTAATGTTCCATTTGTAGCTTATGCATTTCTTGCGATCACATTGCCGACGAACCTTTATCTCATAGCTGCTGCTGTCGCCATCGAGTACTTTGGATATGGTTTTGGCTTTATCGGAATTATTCTTTTTATCATGCAAAATATTGCCCCAGGCAAATATAAGATGGCACACTACGCTTTCGGAAGTGGACTTGTTAATCTGGGGTTTATGATTCCTTCGATGATCAGCGGCTGGCTGAGTGATCATTTGGGCTATAAAGAATTTTTTATCTGGGTGTTGATTTCTACTATTCCAGCCTTTTTGGTTTCCTGGTGGGTGCCATTGCGAAAACCCGAAAAAGAGCATACCGACGAAAATAATTAATGCATATGAACAGACTTTCTTATAGGAACTGGAAGGCCCTATTGTTGCCTTTTTTTTTACCGGCATTGACTTTAGCGCAATCAAAGGGTATTGATTCTACGTTTGATAATCAGCATTATCGCGCAAGGCTTGAGTTTTTTAAAGCGATGCCCAATCAGAAGGGCGAAATCGTTTTCCTTGGCAATAGCATTACCGAAGGTGGAAAATGGCAAGAAATCCTCCAGCGGAAGCATGTCATCAATCGTGGGATTAGCGGCGATGTGACTTACGGTATTTTAGCACGACTAGACGAGATATTAGCGTCCAGACCACGAAAAATATTTCTGCTCTGTGGGGTGAACGACATGAAAAGAGGAATACCACTTTCCATTATTTCAACGAATATAGAGCGGATAATAAAGCGGGTTAAAAAGCAGTCGCCAAATACAGCGCTTTTTGTGCAGGGACTTCTACCTGTGAATGAATCTTTACTGCCAAAAATCTATGAAGAGGTTCGGAATGACAAGATCGTGCTACTGAACAAAGCTTTGAAAGAATTGTGTACGGCACATCAAGTTCGTTTTGTAGACTTACAGCCGATATTGGTAGATGGTAAAGGGGAACTAAAAGCTGAGCTAACAATTGATGGCTTACATCTGAAGCAAGCCACCTATTTAATTTGGGCCAATTATTTAAAACAGCAAAAACTATTATGAGATCATTGGAATTTTTTAAGCGGTATCGTGTTTTCCAAGGTTGCTTCCTCATTAGAATATGTCTATCGGTATTTTCCCAGTCCCTCTCAGCTCAGGAGACTAAGATAGATAGCAGTTACGCCAACTGGTATTATCAACAACGAATGGCCTATTTCGAACAAAGTCCAACAATTAAAGGAGCAATCGTGTTTTTGGGAAATAGTATTACTGAACGGGCAGAATGGCAGGAATTGCTTGCAGATTCAAGATATCCTGTACTGAACAGGGGGATAGGCGGAGATAATTCGTTTGGGATTCTTGCGCGTATAGATGAGGTGTTGCGCGGACGTCCACGGGCAATTTTTCTGATGGATGGCATTAATGACCAATTCCGAAAGCTTCCGCAGGAAGTGTCGGTCAATAACTACAAGCGTATCATTAAACGAATAAAAAAGATCTCACCAAAGACCCTTATCTATCTTCAGAGTGCTTTACCGATCAATGAAGAACGAACAAAAGAGCCTTATACAAAAGGTAGAAATGTGTTGGTTCCGATCTTAAATGAAAAACTAAGACAGCTTGCAGCAGATGAAAATATCCCATTTGTTGACCTCTGCCCACTTTTTCAGGACAATGAGGGAAAACTTAACGCAATTTACTCAGCTGATGGTGTGCATCTGATACCCAGTGCCTATATAAAATGGGTACAATTATTAAAAGAAAAGAAATATTTATGAGAATTACAGGAACATTTATTGACGAGATTTCCCACGATATTCCGCACCAGAATTGGGGTCCGGAAGAGTGGGATCGGGATTTTGCATATATGAAGGCAATTGGTATAGACACTGTTATTATGATTCGCAGTGGCTATCGTAAATTTATAACCTATCCATCGGCTTATCTGATGGACAAATATGGCTGTTTTAAACCATCGTTGGATCTTGTAGAGCTTTATCTGCAGCTTGCAGACAAGTACGACATGAAATTCTATTTTGGACTTTATGACAGCGGTATTTATTGGGAGACAGGAGATCTGAGTCACGAAATCGATGCCAATCAATATGTAATTGAAGAGGTTTGGGCTAAATATGGGCATTATAAAAGCTTCGGTGGATGGTATATCAGTACGGAAATCAGCCGTAAAACGAAAGGGGCTGTTCATGCTTTTCGTACACTTGGGTTACAGTGTAAGGCCGTCAGTGGGGGCTTGCCGACATTTATATCGCCCTGGATTGATGGGAAAAAAGCTGTGCTTGCCGCTTCTCCCGAGCTTAGTAAAGCCGATGCAGTTTCGGTATTGGAACACGAACGGGAATGGGGCGAAATTTTTGAAGGTATACAAGGAGCTGTCGATGCAGTGGCCTTTCAGGATGGACACATTGATTACGATGAGCTTCCCGATTTCTTTGAGGTCAATAAGAAATTGGCTGATAAATATGGTATGGCCTGTTGGACGAATGCCGAATCTTTTGACCGGGATATGCCGATCAAATTTTTGCCGATCAAGTTTGATAAACTAAGGCTAAAACTTGAGGCTGCAGCAAAGGCGGGTTATGATAAGGCTATTACTTTCGAATTTGCTCACTTTATGAGTCCACAGTCCGCTTATTTACAGGCAGGACACCTTTACAATCGGTACCGGGAATATGCCTTGAACCACAATTGGTGATAGGGATCGCGTGTTTACAGCACGCGAAATGACGACAAAAGCAATCTCGAAGAAGTCAGAGAACAAGAATAGCATTATTGATAAGAGTAGGCCAGAGATTTTAAATGGCCTTTAAAGAGCAAATTCATTTATACATGAATCATTATAGTACAATTTATAAAGACGAATTATTTAATCATATTCTTCCTTTTTGGACGGAGCATTCGCTCGATAGGGAGTATGGGGGCTATTTTACCTGTCTGGATAGAAGAGGTGGAGTTTTTGATACGGATAAGTTTATGTGGCTGCAGGGGCGGCAAGTTTGGCTCTTTTCGAGTATTTACAACAAAATTGAAACACGGTCATCCTGGTTGGATATTGCAGTTCATGGTGCCAGCTTTATGGAAAAACATGGACGTGACGAAGATGGAAACTGGTATTTTTCGCTTGATCGACAAGGGAAGGCACTTGTGCGGCCCTATAATATTTTTTCCGATTGCTTTGCTGCAATGGGATTTGGTGCCCTGTATACAGCAACCCAGGAGCAGCGTTACGCGGAAATTGCGCAAGACACTTTTCATAATATATTGAAACGTCGAACACATACCAAGGGCATATACGATAAGGCTGTTCCAGGGACACGTCCATCAAAGAATTTTGCTTTGCCTATGATCTTGAGCAATCTCTCCATCGAACTGGAGCATTTATTGGAACCTAACCTGGTGCAGGAATTGATTGAGGATATCGTGGTGGAGGTAATGGATGTATTTTATAAAGAGGAGCAGGGGCTTGTCTTTGAAAATGTAAGTCCCAATGGTTCATTGCTGGATAGTTTTGAAGGAAGATTGCTCAATCCGGGACATGCGATAGAGGCCATGTGGTTTATGATGGATCTGGGAGAAAGATTGCAGCGACCAGCGTTGATTGAAAAAGCCATGCGTATTGGTCTTCGTATGTTGGAGCATGGATGGGATGAGAAATATGGAGGTATATTCTACTTTATGGATGCGCAGGGTAAACCGACCCAGCAGTTGGAATGGGACCAGAAGTTATGGTGGGTGCACTGTGAAACACTGGTATGTATGGCGAAAGCTTGGGTACTAACGGGAAATGAAGAGGCTAAACGTTGGTTCGAACGGGTTCATGAATATACCTGGACGCATTTTAGGGACCCCGAACATGGCGAATGGTTTGGCTACCTCAATCGAAGAGGTGAGGTATTGCTCGATCTCAAAGGCGGAAAATGGAAGGGATGCTTTCATGTACCTCGTGCCTTATGGAAGGTATATGAGGTGTTTGAAAAAGCAAAAATAATCGTGTAACTTAACTGGTATGGATGCTCTCAATGGAATAAATGCGTTGACCTTAGTTTTCGCAGCGATATTGATCTTTGCGATCGCGTATCGTTTTTATGGCTTGTTTCTAGCAAATAAGCTGCTCAGGTTGAATGGAAGTCGCCAGACACCGGCGGTGGAGTTTGCTGATGGCCATGATTATGTGAAAACCGATAAAAAAGTGTTGTTTGGCCATCATTTCGCAGCGATAGCTGCGGCAGGACCACTAGTTGGTCCAGTTCTCGCGGCACAGTTTGGTTATCTGCCGGGCGCTCTGTGGATATTAATTGGTTGTGTATTAGGTGGCGGTGTGCACGATATGGTCGTGCTTTTCGCTTCTGTACGACATAAAGGCGAAAGTTTGGCAACTATTGCCTCCAAGGAGGTCAGTAAACCTATTGGCACTATTGCTGGTATCGCCGTACTTTTCATTCTGATCCTAACGTTGGCCGGATTATCGCTGGCCTGTATCAGTGCAATGCACGAGGCACCATGGTCTTTATTTACGATTATACTGACAATGCCCATTGCTATTTTAATGGGCTTGATGATGCGCTATCGGGAGGGCTCGGTGACCTTGGCGAGTATCATTGGTGGTATCTTGCTTATTGCAGGTATTATAGCCGGTCATCACCTGATGCAGGTTCCAACTTTTCACGCACTTTTCAACTGGGATGTGAAAACGATCTCTATCGGTATTGCTGTATATGGTTTCTTCGCTTCAGTATTGCCCATCTGGCTATTATTGGTTCCGAGAGATTACCTGTCGACCTATCTCAAAATAGGTACAATTATTATGCTGACGGTAGGAATATTTTTTGTTGCACCAACAATTCAGATGCCCGCCTTGACCTCATTTATCCATGGTGGCGGACCTGTAATTTCAGGACCTGTCTTGCCCTTTATCTTTATTGTGATTGCCTGTGGAGCCATATCAGGGTTCCACGCTATTATCGCAACCGGGACGACGCCCAAAATGATCGGTAATGAACGTGAGATCTTGTTTGTGGGGTATGGCGCCATGCTTGTTGAGGGCTTTGTTGCCTTGATGGCCTTGATTGCAGCTTGTACGTTGATGCCTGGTGATTATTTTGCAATCAATACGCCGGTAGCCGATTATGCACAGTTTCTAACGCAGCACCCCCATCTTTCAGCTGTGGATTTACCACATTTTATAGACAGAATAGGTGTAGATCTGCACGGTAGGACGGGCGGGGCAGTGTCGTTGGCTGTAGGGATGGCTCATATCTTCGATAAGGTTCCTTTTATGAACGATATAATGGCCTATTGGTATAATTTTGCTATCATGTTTGAAGCTGTTTTTATTCTTACAGCGATTGATGCAGGTACCAGGGTGGGACGTTTTTTTCTACAGGAAATGCTTGGAACTGTTTTTCCTAAATTTAGCGATAAAAACTGGAAACCAGGTGTATGGATTTGCAGTGCCCTGTTTACGTTTTCCTGGGGATATTTGGTTTATACCGGTAACGTAAGTAGCATTTGGCCATTATTTGGTATTAGCAATCAGCTCTTGGCAGCCTGTGGTCTGATTGTATGTACAACGATGCTCATCCGGATGAATAGACGAAAATATGTCTTGTTTGCAGCCGTTCCCGGTGTCTTTATGGCCGTGATTACATTTTGGGCCGGCTATCTTCAGGTGGTACAAGGATATGTGCCTAAAGGACAGTACCTACTGGCGGGCTTGGCCGTAGCAGCGATGTCATTGATGGCGATTGTATTTATCGGAACGTTTAAGAAGTGGATATACCTTGCACAAAGGAAAGAGCAGGTGAAAGATCAATATGGAGAGGTTGTGAAGGAGATTGTAGAAAGATAAAGTAGCGTGGATTTCAGTGAAATCCACGCCTTATGTCTTAATCGATAATAGAAAGCAGACGGTCCCGAATGAGAAGGCAAGCTCCAAAGGCCGCAAGTTTTTCCCCATTATTTGAATAAGCAAGTTTGGTGTCCTTGTTGACAATGGATAATGAAAACTTATTGACTGCATTTTTCAGCGGTAACATCAGGTATTCCTCACTCTTGGCTAAAATACCACCTACGATGATGATTTCTGGATTGAAAATATTGATCAATGTAGCAAGTCCACGACCTAATTTTTCCCCAAGTTCATTGATCAACTCAATAGCGAGATTGTCATCTTTTTTTGCAGCAGCGATAATATCGCTGAGCCGGATATCTTCCAGATCATTGAATTTTTTTGTTAGGATGCTCGTTGCGCCATTTTGCAGTGCTGCTATTACACGGTTTCTAAGTGCAAAACCAGATGCTTCCGTTTCGAGGCAACCCTTTTTTCCGCAGCGACAGATGATATCGTTGTCAAAAATGGGAATATGTCCAAATTCACCCGAGAAACCCGATTTCCCATAATAGATCTTTCCGTTGATTAAAATACCCAATCCGATACCGTTGTCTACATTGACAAAGAGTGCATCTTTCTCGTCCTTTAAAATTCCGCTGGAAAATTCGCCATAAGCAAGCGCCTTACTATCGTTTTCAAGATAGGTGCGCAATTGCAGCTCCTGTTCGAAATATTTCGATAAAGGATCTTCATAAAAATTAAAATAACTGTAGGAATAACCTGTTCGATAGTTGATACGACCAGAAAGATTGATACCTACACCCAATATTTTATCCTTTTGAATCTGATGTGTGGCAATAAACTGATTGATCTCCCGGCATATATTCTGGAGTGATTCCTGATTATTCTCCAAACGATGTGGAATTTCCTCCTGGCTGGCAATAATGTCTTTTTTCATATTCATGACCACGATACTGAGATGATCATGGCTTACCTGAACACCGACAAAAAATGCTGCATTTGGAAGTAGACCGTAGGAATTCGGTTTTCTGCCAATTCCCGAAGTCGATTTTCCATTGTCCTGAACCAATGCGTCTTCGATGAGTTCATTGATGCATTCGTTAATCTTGGGAATGCTAATGTTGAATTCCTTGCTTAATTCAGGAATTGTCGAAGGACCTTTGGTCGCAAAAAAGGTTAAAATTTCCTTTTTAAGTAAAATGTTTTTATACGCTACACCGCTATAGCTCGCATCATGTAAGTCACTCAAAAATTTTATACCCATAACTTTGTTACGTTAACTTCAGGGTAAATATAGTAAATATCTCATCATCGCAAATTAAGTTTATGTTTTTTCTTCTTTAGTCTGTTTGAATTAATAAAAAAAATTAGAAATAATTTGAATATTTAAAATTTTATTTCTTATTTAGTGTTGTATAAATAATATACCTAATAATTGTAAACCAAAATACGTTGCCTTGTCCGTGTCAGAACGTTGCGTGTTTTATCCAATGGAAAACGTCTGATCATGGTGTAGGTAACCGAGTGACCATAAATACTATTTTTTAACATAACACTATTTTTTCATTCCTAAATTATGAAACCAACACATGTAAAACGCAGGTATCTTTTTAAGGCATTGGGATTACTTATTGTTTTTATGCAATCCGCAATAAGCTTTGCTCAATCCATTGTAAATGGTACCATACGAAATCGCGATGAACAGCCTATTGCTGGGGCGACGGTTAAAGTAGTGGGGACTTCTGTAACAACACGTACGGATCAAAAAGGGAGTTTTACCGTGCAGGTAGACCGACTTCCGGCTGAACTTCAGGTTAGTTATATCGGCTATTTGTCGCAGTCGCGGAAGATCACAGTTGCCGGTACACAAAGTTTTGTTTTGCAGTCCGATGAACGTCAGATTGACGAGGTCGTTGTTGTGGCTTATGGTACGCAAAAGAAGAACAACGTTGTTGGTTCTGTCGTACAGATCGGAGGTGATCAGCTCAAGAAAGCCCCGTCGATGAATTTGACCAATGCACTTGTCGGACGTGTTCCCGGATTGACAGCATTACAACAATCAGGACGCCCGGGGGCAGATAATGCGACCTTGTATCTGCGCGGAGTTGGAACTTACGGCGGTAATCGAAGTCCTTTGGTGATTGTCGATGATATCGAAAGACCGCTTTCTACCTTGGCTTATCTGGACCCAAGTGAGATAGAAACGATTTCCTTTTTAAAGGATGCAGTTTCCACGGCAGCTTATGGTGTACAGGCCGCTAATGGTATTATATTGGTTAAAACAAAAAATGGACGAAAGGAACAGACCAAAGTAACCTATGACTTTGGATACAGCATTGGCCAAAATACCCGCTTTCCAAAATTCCTCAATGGACCGGATTATATGAACTGGTATAATAAAGGAACAGAACTGGACAATGATTTTCTCCGCAATACGAAGCAAACTGAAGCACCTTACATCTACACGCAGGAACTCATCGATGCTGTGGCAAATGGAACTAATACCAATCCGTTATTTGGGAATACAGACTGGATTGGCCTATTGGCAGATAATAATAGCTATTCGCAACATCATGCTGCTACAATTTCTGGTGGAGCGAGCAAAACGCAGTATTTTGCTTCGGTCAGCCATATGAACCAGGACGGGGTGATCGACAATACCAATTTTAAACGCTACAATATCCGTACAAACCTTAAAAGTGAACTTAATGAATACCTGACGGTTGGTTTGAATATTGGTTTGCGTAATCAAAATACCAATTTACCCGGTATTTCACCCGATAACTCGGCCTATATGAATCCATTTTACCAAGCTGTTCGGATGCTGCCAAATTTGCCTATGTATGCCCCAAATGGACTCCCGGTAGCATATCAGGCCGGAGCAGGATGGGTCAACCCAATTGCTTCCGTTGCAAATTCAGGATACCAGAAGCTCAAAAGCAATATCTTTCAGGGAACAGCAAACATTGATTTTAAAGTTCCGGGAGTAACAGGTTTGCTGGCAAAAGTTCAGGGCGCATACGACTATAATTCGGATGAATCCAAATCTTGGCTGACACCGTATCCGACGATGGGAAGACAGCGGGACCAGGTCGCAGGCGACTTTGTGGCCATGACCACTTTGCCCGGAATCACGAAGACATCGCTTCGTCAGAGTTTTGCTGCAAGCTACCGCAGCACCTGGCAGGCCAGTTTAAATTACAACCGCACTTTTGGTGATCATAGCATCGGTGTGTTAGGTTTATATGAATATGCAAAAACTCATGGTAATCAATTTGGTGCCGGCGCAAGTAATTTTCCGATCAGTATTATTCAGGAAATAAACTATGGTTCGGCTTCCCAAGAAGACATTATCAAGTCTACAGGCTCCAGCGATCCAGAATCTGCACGGGCGGGATTTGTGACGCGGCTGAATTATGCTTTCCGCGATCGTTATTTGGTGGAGTTGGTGTCGCGTTGGGATGCCTCCGCTAACTTTGCCAAGGAAAACCGCTGGAAATCTTTCCCGGCCATTGGATTGGGCTGGGTTGTCTCAAATGAGTCCTTCTTTAAGGAAGCTGTCCCTTTTGCAGATTTCCTTAAATTAAAAGGGTCTATTGGGCGTACAGGAAACGATCGTGCACAAGTGGGTAGTTTCCCTTACATTAATACCCTTTCGCAATATACAACACCAGTTATTGTCATAGACGGCAAACCGGTCAAAGCCTTATATACCAATGCACCTCAAAACCCACTATTGAAATGGGAAGAATCCACCACATCCAATGTTGGATTTGAATCACGGTTTTTAAATGGAAAATTTGGTTTTGATTTCGAATGGTTCTACCGTTATACTTCCGGTATTCTGGGAGAGGTAGGAAACCTTTATCCAGCGTCGATGGGTAGATATTTTCCGGGCTTGGCCAATATCGGCGAAGTTGATAACCGCGGTTTCGATGCCCAATTGCGTTATAACGACCGTTTTGGTGAATTCAAACTGGGCATAACCGGCAATATCAACTGGGCGAAAAACAGGTATCTGAAACTGGATGAAGCGAACGGTATCCCTTCTTGGCAGAGTCTCATTGGCAAACCTATCGGAACAAAAATTGGATTTGTCAAAGAGGGGATGGTACAGACCTGGGAGGAAGCACGCAATACACCTTCACCAAGTTCGGGATTTATGGCGCCCGGTTTTTTCAAATTTAAAGATTTGAATGGTGACGGCCGGATTACCCGAACAGATGATATGACCTATATTGGACGCTCCAATGTACCTGAATTAACATTCGGTTTGAATTTCGATATGGCTTATAAAGGCTTCGACTTTTCAGCATTGTTGCAAGGTGCTGCACGTGTTGATGTTGCCCTAGCAGGAGCTTACGAAGGATCGTCAGGAACTTCGGGGGTAGAGGATAATACACCTTTTACGCGACCTTTTTATAACTATGGAAACTCCCCTTATTTCTTGGTTGAAAACTCATGGCGCGAAGACAATCCGAATGCCGAATTTCCACGTATGAGTGCCTATAAAGCAACAGGCATGTCGACGAACAATGCAAATGCCAATTCAGGATGGATCAGAAAAGGAGATTATCTGCGGCTTAAATCCGTGCAGTTGGGCTACACTTTCCCGAAAGGATTGCTGAATGCAGCGAAGATTGAACATGTACGCGTGTTTGCTTCGGGCTCAAACCTTTTCACATGGGATTACTTGAAATACCTCGATCCCGAAATGCCAAATGTCAATAATGGATTTTATCCGCAGCAACGGATTTTTGAATTTGGTTTAAGCGTTACTTTTTAATCTCCTAAAAATTATTATTACAGATGAAATCAACTCTATATACCAGCTGTCGGCAGCTTTCATTTTTAGGCCTGTTGTTTATGGCGTTGCAAGGTTGTTCTGTCGATCTAATTCCACAGGACCGGATCGCAGAAGAGAAAGTATGGGCTGACCCCAATTCGGCCGAACTATATGTGTCGGGTATCTATGCTGAATTTAAAAAATTCCAGTTTGGTCAATTTCCCAATTTAGGCTATGACAATGCAATGGATGCCTTAGCCGATGGAATGAAATTTACCTCAAATACGGCTGGGAATGGTACCGTCAATATTCTTGTATCCAACTCAAACCAGTTTTCTTCCGCAAGTGTGGGCCTGAATTATTGGGCGAGCGGATATGAACGTATCCGTCGTATCAATGAAATGATCAATGGGATTAACACCAAGTCCAGCCTTTCCGATGCTCAAAAACAGGTTTATGAGGCTGAGGGCAGGTTCGTGAGAGCATATGCTTATTTCTGGCTGGTAAAGATCCATGGAAGCGTGATTCTATTCAAGAGTATGGATCAGTATACTGAAAAAGATCACGAACGCTCGAGTGAGGAAGCCGTTTATGATTTTATCCTGGAGGATCTCCAATATGCGGTGGATCATCTTCCGCTCAACAATCTTGCTGGCCGGGCTACCCAGGGCGCGGCCTATACCTTGATGGCACGTGTAGGACTGTATGCAGGCTCTATTGCTAAATATGATCTCAAGCAGTTCAATCAGGATCCTTTGACGGGCATTTCACAGGCGAGGAGCGCGGAGTATTTTAAAAAATCAGCCGATGCAGCGCAAAAAGTCATCGATATGGCTAATGGGGGACTCTATGCCTTGGACGATAATTTTGCAAGCATTTTTACCAATAAAACTACAAAGGAAGCAATCTTTCGGGTAGATTTTGCAGCACCTGATGTCACGCATCAATACGACCTGGGCTATGCCCCACCTCGAGATGCTCCGGGTAATACATTGGTTTATGGTGTGCCAACGGCTGAATTGGTCAATGAATTTGAAATGGCTGACGGATCCAAATTCTCTTGGCAGAATGCTGCGCAGGCAGCGGCTCCCTATACAAATCGTGAACCTCGTTTCTATGCGACGATCTTATACAATGGTGCAACCTGGAAAGGAAGAACACTGAATACGTCGACGACCGATGCGATAGAAGGATTTACAACATTTGGCGCGAGTGGTGACCCCAAACGTACCGTTACGGGATACTATGTACGCAAAATGCTTGATCCTACAAATACCACATTCGTTCAAAATAAGAGTACACAAAGCTGGATCGAAATGCGCTATGCCGAGGTCTTGTTGATTATGGCGGAAGCGAAAGCGCAATTGGGCGATTTTGCGACTGCAACTACCTACATCAATCAGCTTCGTCAGAAGCGTGGACTTAATGCCCTTAGCCTTGCCAACAATAATCAGGCAATGGCCGCAGTGGAGCATGAGCGCAAAGTTGAACTGGCTTTCGAGGGACATCGTTTCTGGGACTTGCGCCGTTGGAGAAAAGCTCACCTCCTGTTAGATAATGTGAAGTTTACAGGGCATAAGATCAGTCCGAACGCAACAGGATTAACGTATGAAGTTGTCTCAGCAGACGCAACCAACAGAAGTTTCAGTACAAAATTATATTATCTGCCCATACCTGAAAATGAAGTGCAGTTGAACGGCGCTTTGACTCAAATTAAAGGTTGGTAAAAACATGAAAGACTAGCAATGGACAAAATAAAATTTTACAGTTTATGGGCCTGTGCGATCCTTTTGGGAGGATGTCAAAAACCTAATTATCTGGAGCGGAATGTGAAAAATCAATTGATGGATTTTTACGCTACGATTGATGGGAAAGGGCAAGATCGGCTCTTCTTGAGCACGATCAGCAATGATACGGTGTATTTGCACGTAGATTATTATTATCCGATCGATTCGGACAATGAAGTAGATCTTTCGCGACTGATGTTACGCGCTTCCGTTCCGGCTGATGCCCAGGTGACGCCGGGATTAAATGGATTTACAGACTTGACGGCACCCAAGAAAATTACTGTCACCGCGGGAAACGGTGACGCAAAGGATTATGTGGTTGTTGCCGAGAAGAAAGGCAATACAGATATTTCGGGAATCAAAATTACATTTAAAGACAGCGAACAAAAGGAAAATGAGGTTGAGGGGATCTTAAATGGGAATACGGTGACGTTTTATGTGGTGCCGGGTATGGATCTTTCACAATCTACGCTGAGTTACGTTATTAATAAACATTCCAGTGGTTCTATAGCAAGCGGAGCTCAGGTCAATTTAGCAAACGGTGCAGAAGTACCCCTGACGATTTCTGGAGCCGGAAATATCAAGCGGCAGCTCAAATTGGTTGTCAAAGAACCTGTCAAACTTGAAAAAGGGGTGGGCATTAACCGGCGCTTGTTCCTGAAGAAAGCGGCAGACTTGGGCTTCACTGCAAATAGTGAAACGTCCTGTTTTGTGAGTGGCGACTACTTGGTGATTGTGAGCCGGACTTCACCATCTGTATTTAAGGTGTACAACCGTTTCACAGGAGCTTATTCCCATAATCTAACAAATCCTTTCCCGGCAGGCCGCTTGATCTTCCAAGGCGTGAGCGATGAAAAAGGACGATTTATGCTAGGAACTTATACGCCGAATGGACAGAGCTTTGTGCTATACAAATACAGAGATGTTTTTGATACCAGTCCTGCCAAGCTATTGGATCTACCTTATAGCAAACCTGCTGCGGTAGCTGCCGGCGACGGCAATATCGGTCGTAAACTTAACTGGGTAGGGGATATGGACGGAAACGGTCAGTTACTCGCTTCGGTTGCAACCAGTCGTTACCTCCTGCGTTGGACAGTCGAAAATGGCCAGATAAAATCTACCGCGGCCGATGTCCTGGAATATAAGGATGGTGCGACATCATTGGGCTTCCTTCCGGAATATCTTCCTTTAGGGGTCGGCGCTAACGCCGAACTGATCGCGAGCACTAACGCCGAACTTGCTTATGTTTCGGGAAGTACCTGGGGGCGGCTAGCAGCATTCCCGGCAATTACCGGTACTGCTATGAATGGTGGTATCGCCTTTCAGCGTTTTAACAACGCAGATATTTTGGCTCAGGTCAAATTGTTTGGAAGCAATGAGATTGGTCAGATGTATGTTTATGATATTAGCGATCGAGCCCGCATTGGTACCACACTGAGTTCACCGACCTATAACCAATTACGTGTTTATGAGTCCGAACTGTTTACTGGCGGTACCAATGGTAATGCAACCAGCGACATCTGTATGGGAACTTCAGAAAATGGACAAAGGCTTCAGGTGTATATGTTGACGACCTTTGGTTATCTCGTTGCGCAGGAGTTTACAATTTATGCCGATTCAAATTAAAATAATCGTTCCTTCACGCAGCTTGTGTTGCAGTGGAGGAACATTGTATTCATTCGTAAAAAAATAAAATTATGAACAAGCACATCAAAACAAGCTTATTGTTGATGTTAGGTTTAGTTTCGTGTAAAGTTGGATTTGCACAAAAAAATAATTTAAGTAGCGTGTCCAAAAAGATTGTAAGCGCAAATAAAGGCGATATCGTCTTATTGGAGGATTTTCTAAAAACGGACTTTCCCAAGTTGCCTTACACAAAGATCGTATTACCGGGGCCGCAGTATATCATATCTGATGATCCCGAGTATATCCGTGTTCCGGAAGCCATTGCACTACAGGAGACGGTTGATCCCGGAGCAGTTAGGTTGTATGTCTATAACGTCAATGGTGTCAAAGAACCTCAAAAAATGCCCCGTAAGATTTCGGCGGTCATAAAAAACCTGGGGCATGAAAATATGCATTTTCGCATGTTGAAGTATGCTTCACAAAAACCGAGTTCAAACTATTTTGAAATTGGAAAGAAAGGGCTTGAGGACTACTTTTTATCTGCTGTAGACAATCAGGTGAAAGTGCTTAAACCGGGGGAAGTGATGGCTATCGATGAAAAACTGGAAAAACAGCTGGTACAATACGATGAACTTGTCCATGGATTCTATGAATTTGTGGTAGACCAGCCGGCGCAGATCGCTGTCATACAATTTGCCCCAAATGAGTCTGGACCAAAAGTGTTTCCGCGGATAAAGACGCTGATTCCACATAGTCACGCAAACGCTGGGCGTGGTATTTTTCCAATTTCCAATTATCAGATTAATCCGAAAGATACGCTTGACACCAAAAAAGGAGCAGTGCAGCTGATTGTTGCCGACGGGCAGGACGATCCATGGATCACGGGAACGATTGGCGCGAAAAAAGAATTTGCCAAGAATGCCGGAAACTACGGTGTGCTGTATAAAACAAAGATCAAATGGAAGAGTACAGACGGAAAAGGATTGGCTTTGGTTAGCTGGAACAGCCGATCTGGTGACAACCAATGGTGTGGTGGTATGGGGCTGACAATGGAACTTGTGGGGCAAGACGGTCAAAAGATGGTGATGCAATATCCCAAAAATGCGCTGATTACAAAAGGTTATCCAGAGGCAATTCTCATCGAAACTTATTGGCCCGACCCGAAGAAGGAAATACAGGAAATTGAATTTACCTATTCTCCTCCGGGAGCTTCCTGCCTACCGACCCCATTAATTTTTGTACCCATTGAACCGAAGAAATAATGAAACACATACTCTTACTTTTTTTACTAGGCTTGACCGCCTGTAGTGCAAAAAATGAATTTGTTAAACCAGAATTTCCGGTTGTAGGTGTTGATGGAAATGAGTATCTCAAAAATGAGGTGCGTCCGGCTTCTTCAAAAGCTTGTTTTCAAGGAGCCTACTATCGAAAAGTCGTTTCCAGTACAGATGTTTGGGTCGGCATTCAGGCCGAAGTTACCTTACCAAAGATGGAATTTGATCCAGCGCGGTTGAACCCGAGTAAACCTAAGCAATACCTGGATAATCCCTCTGTTTATATGGGCGGTAACATGGGGGGACAGGAAACGGATATTGGTCTTACCTGGGAAGTTATTAAGGATGAAAAAGGAAATGTGACCGAAGACAGGCGAGCTTTCAGACCATTTTTACGAAGAGCTGCACATAGCTCTGGCCAGGCAAGTCTTTACCAAAATGCACCCGCACAGGACGAATATTATTGGTATCCTGGAGAAAAGGTGCTGATGACATTGGAAATTGTTGGTCCGGGTATGTTAAAATTTGCTATACAAGGTAACGGCAAGAAATATGAAGCTACGTTTGAAAGTGCTGGATATACCCTGGGTGGATTGGGTGAGTTTAAGCGGGTGAACGCTATCGATCAGGTGGCCAATGAAGGCAAACCTGTACAGGCAACAAAAACGAAAGTATTGGAAGCGATTTGGTCCTACACCACTTTACTCCGCTATGATGCAAAGCAAGTGATCGAAGTGCCTATGCATGCGGGACGGATGACGCAGATGGCCTGCCCAGCGGCACAATATTTTAAAATCCAACAGGATGCAGCTAACCTCAAAAAAGGAGGGGAGAATGTACAGATAAATGGAGCTGGTTTTTAAATATTGCTCACAAAAAATATAAACGGTCAAAGCCAGCTGCATGCAGCTGGCTTTTTTTTGAAAAGCCTAATTTTTTAAAAAGGACAGTTATCATTAGCGTTATCGCAAATTTAATGTAAAATATATTTGTCTTTATGTAAAATATATTTGTCATAATGTATGATATTTTTTACATTTGAATAAACTGATAAACTTATTGTATTATGAAAAAAATCCCTTTATTGCCCCGTTATTTTCGCTGGATTGGCTTCTTGTTTGTTGCAATCAGTCTAGGACTGTACTTTTTGGATTCGTTTCGGGATCGATCTGATCCGGGTGGAATATTTATTAAAACCTTTGTTTTCATCAATGATACGCCACTGACTCCAATTGGATTCTTTGAGATTATGGAAGTTGATGTTTTGTTGACCCTGATCATGTTGACAATGCTGCTCGGATTATCATGTTTTGCTTTTACACGACGTAAAGTGGAAGATGAAATGATCAATTCAATACGCTTGTATAGTTGGTCATGGGCAGTAATCGTCATGATTGTATTGAGTACGCTTGTTATGATATTTGTTTATGGAAAAACGTTTGTTAGTTTTTCGTTTCTATTTGCACATTTATTATTGCTTGCCTATATTACGATTTTTAAGGTAAATATTTGGAAGATGAATAGGAGATCGGAACATGAAGAATAAGATAAGAATCCATCGATTAATAAAAAACTACTCGCAGGAACAGCTCGCAAATTTGGTGGGTGTAAGCAGGCAAACCATCAATGCGCTGGAAGCCGAAAAATATATTCCTTCCACTGTACTTTCGTTAAAAATCTCCCATGTACTTGAGCGTAGTGTGGAAGAATTGTTTGAACTTGAAGACAAAGATTAAAGTCATTTTGCAAATGGTTCTTGTCATGAAGAAGTTGCAGGGAAGTTAGATTTCAATTGGCAGGGATGCTGATATTTTATCAAAAAATAAGTAAGGACTGTTGTCATCGAAACAGTCCTTACTTATTTTTTGATTAGTTTATTGTTAGGAATTGCGAAAATAGCGCAAACAAAGCTTTAGCAGTTTCTTCCGAAGACCCAGGGTTTTGCCCGGTAATGAGATGACCATCTTTGACTACATAACTATGCCAATCTTCCCCTTTGCTGTACTGACCACCCAATTTTACGAGTTCATCTTCCACTAAAAAGGGAACAACATCTGTTAGTTGAACCGCCTCTTCCTCGCTATTTGAAAATCCGGTAACTTTTTTGCCTTTGACCAGTGGCTGACCATTACTATCCTTGACATAGCGAAATACAGCTGGGGCATGGCATACGGCGGCGACAGGTTTGTTGTGTGCCCAAAACGATTCGATCAATGCAATGGATGTTTTGTCATTGGTCAGATCCCACAATGGACCATGACCGCCTGGATAGAAAATCGCATCATAATCCTGCTCATTGATCGTATCCAGAGCTATGCTATTTGCCAATTTTGTTTGGAGCTCTTTGTCTGCATCAAAGCGTTTCGTCGCTTCGGTTTGAAAATCCGGAAGAGCACTTTTGGGGTCTATTGGTGGCTGACCACCTTTAGGTGATGCGATTGTCACCTCGATTCCGGCATCATGCAAAACGTAATAAGGAGCAGCAAATTCCTCAATCCAAAAACCTGTTTTTTCTCCTGTATCTCCCAATTGGTCATGTGATGTCAATACAACCAATACTTTTAATTTGTCTTTTTTCATAATAAATAACCAAATCTGTTTAAAAATTAATGTTTAAAACGATAATACAAAGTAGGGGATAAATTGCCAGAGCCCTATGTGATATACATCACAATTTAGCGAATGGTTTTGCTTTTGTGATATAGATCACCTTATTTGGCCTGGTATAGCCTGCTCAGTGTTTCGCGGGAAACGCCTAGATATGCTGCTATCAAATGTTTGGGAACGAGATTATAGAGTTCAGGATATTGCTGCATGAGTTCCTCGTAGCGGCTTCGCGCATCGTTGTTCAGCAGTGACATGATTCTTTTTTGTAGCCCAATATATCCTTTGTTGGAGCGCCATCTAAAAAAGGTTTCAACTTCGTGAATCTCCTTGCATACTTTTTCACGGTCTTCATTGGAGAGACAAAGCGCATTGGCATCGCTGACACAGTCTAAGTTTACCGTAGCCCTACTCTGATTATGCAATGCATTATAATCGGAAGCCCACCAGGTATGTGTGGCAAATTGTAAGATATGCATCTTGTGTTCATCGTTGATGAAAAAGGTCTTTAAACAACCAGATAGCACAAAATACTCCTGTTCAACCAGATCACCTGCGCTGATAATCTGTTGTTTCTTTTTAAAAGAGGCAGGTTTGAAAAAAGAAAAAAAATAGTCGAATTGTTCGTCGCTTAACTGGACAGTCTTGTTGATATGTTGTCTCAGAATTTCACGTTCGGTCATAGCTAATAGTTACTTGATCGATTTAAAATTAAACAAAATCTCAATATCACCGAACATAGAGATTTTCTTTTGGGTCCTTTATATGTACGAAGTTTTTCCGGCCTGATTATATCAGCTATTGTTCATCTTCTAGCCAAGTGAGCACCATATTCCAAGTTGTGACTGATATAACTCTAATTTTACACCGTATTAACAGGGGGTTAACAGGGATTTACCCCTGTTATACCCCTGTTAACCCCCTGCTAACCCCCTGTAATATCCCTGTTAATCTAAAAGATTATATGAATTTAATTTTAACTTGTACAAAGACAAAAAGAAGGGCTTGACAACGTTAGCCGCGCCGCTAAATTTCCCTGTTTAACCGGTTTAGTGATTTCAGAAAAAAGATTTTTTTTCGATTTTATTTTGTTTATACAAAGTTATTTTCTACTTTAGTGTTGCCCATTCAAGGGCACTTTTCATAAAATAGGTTAATAATATGGCTAAAACACCCGGAGTACCCCATGCTTTCGGGTGTTTTTTTTAAAAACTATTTTTATCTACTCCTTGTTTCTACAATCTTATAATACCTGCAAGTAGCTTTAACAACAAAGATCGGGATATTTTTGCTCGAGCTTTGTCGCTGTGACAACCTATATTCCGACCTGCGAATCCTAAACATTGGACTTTTCATAGATCGGTGCTCAATACATAATTGGGGCCGCTCTTATCCGACGGCTTCTCTTGCTTGTAGATACAAACCCTTTCCTTTCTTTGTAACGAATTCAGTAATGTTCATCTATTTTTTTGAACAGCGTCGCTATACTCCTTATGTGTACCACATAAAATATTTTAAAAAAAATACAAAACGGATTAGGGATGCCAGTCCTTCAGTCGTCTACTCAATTAAGGAAGATAGACCCGGGTGTCGATCTACTAAATATAACCTGTAGAAAACTACATTTAAACCAATATATAACCTTTGATTAATATTAATTTAATATTAGTGCATTTACTTTGCTTTTCAATTAATAATAACAAATATTTATGAAAAAACAACAATTTCATTCCCTAGGGAGGAATCGCAATTTCAGGTATCGGCTGGGGCTGGTAGTTGGAGCTGTTTGTCTTGCAGGCGTGGTTCATGCACAGGACCTTGAAACGCATGGTAAGGTAACTGATCGAAAAGGAGAGCCTATTCGAGGGGTGACAGTTTCCATTAAAGGCGCACCGAATTCGGTCATGTCGACTTCAAATAAAGGGACATACGAATTGAATAAACTTAAAAAAAATCAAGTGTTGCTATTTACTTCGGTTGGTTATAAAAGTGTGGAAATACCTTATCAAGGTCAGAAAGAGTTGGATGTACAATTGGAGGATGATCTTGCTAATTTGGATGAGGTTGTTGTGGTTGGTTTCGGTACAAAGCAAAAAAAGAACCTTACTGGTGCAGTAGATCAGATATCGGGAAAAGTATTAGAATCTAGACCGATTGCGAATGTGATGCAAGGATTACAGGGGGTAAGTCCAGGGTTGAATATTACCTACGGTAATGGTACACCAGGGGGTGTACCTAATATCAATATTCGCGGGATAACATCTGTAAATAATGGGGATGAGGAGAAAAGTAAGTACAATAAAACTGCTGAACCATTGTTTGTCATAGATGGTATAGCTTCAACAGATGCTGCTGATTTAATGCGCTTAAATCCAAGTGATATTGAATCATACACAGTCTTGCGTGATGCGGCATCAGCTGCTATTTATGGAGCAAGGGCAACCTATGGCGTTGTTTTGATTACAACTAAATCTGGAAAAATAGGGAAACAATCCATCTCTTTTAATACGAATTCAGCCTGGGGAAAACCAACGAATATGCCAGATCCGGTAACGGATCCCTATATCTTTTCTAGATTATTGGAATTATCTACCAATAATACCCCCTGGGACTATGTCAATTATAGTGATGAGCATTACCAGTGGGCAAAGGAACGTTCAGATAACCCTAGTATAGAAGATGTGCGTCTTGATCCCAAAGATCCAAAACGCTGGGCCTACATGGGAAATAACAACTGGAATAAGTACTTTTTAAATAATTCAGCCTATTCCCAAACGTATAACTTAACGTTTTCTGGTGGCGTTAATGTCAATGAAAGACCTTTTAAGTATTTACTGTCAGGAGATTATACCAAAGAGAATGGTTTGAGCAAATTTGCGGAGGACTTTTGGAATCGTAAAGGTTTACGTGGACGCTTGAATTTTGCTCCGTTCAGATGGCTGCAATTGGACAATAATACTAATTTATACAATACACACCGTGAAAGTCCAAACGCCAGTTTAACTGATATTTATTACTTAACACCTATTCAGGTTGCCAAAAATCCAGATGGCACTTGGGCAAATACAGATGCAGGGAGATTGGCTGCACGTTTGTCTGATGGTGGAAAGAATAACACCGATATGTTTGGTTTCCAAAACATCTTTAATGCTGTGGGTACGTTCTTAAATGGTGATTTGAAAGTAACGGGTGACGCCAGTATAAAACGAGAATATAGTAAAAGGAATAAGTACACCAAAAAATATAAAATCGGTTTTGGACCCGACGATATTCGCGAGGAGGGGGGAACAGGATATGTCGAAGAAACCCGTGAAGACGTCAAAAATATTGTGTACAACTTGTATGCTAATTATAACAAAACAATAGGCAAACATAGTTTTGGTGCTATGGTAGGTTATAACCAGGAAGAGAATATTGTGTCTTCGACACTTGTTAATCGTAAAGATTTGATTTCTTCGACTTTACCCTATTTGAAATTGACCTCTGGTGCATTAACAGCGGATGCTAAATATGGGTCATATGCTACACGGAGTTATTTTGGACGGTTGAATTATACCTTCAATGAGCGTTATATCTTGGAAGGTACAGGACGTTACGACGGCTCTTCTCGTTTTCCTAAAACTAGCCGCTGGGGCTTCTTCCCATCTGTTTCGGGCGCTTGGATAGCGAGTAATGAATCCTTTTTTGAATCGTTGAAACCAACAGTTTCTAATTTAAAACTGAGAGGATCTTATGGCCAGTTGGGTAACCAGAATGTCAGTGACTTTTCATATATGCAGTTATTGGAAACCAAGTTGTCCGATTATTTGATAGATGGTGAGCGGAAAATTGTAGTCAAAGGAGCACCGGGTTTGGCAATAGACCCTGCCACCTATACCTGGGAAAATGTAGCGACATTGAATTTTGGAGCTGATTTGGGTTTGTTTAATGACAAGCTTTTCATTGGTTATGACAATTATGTACGCAATACAACAAAAATGTTAGTCGAAGGTTCGGAACTACCTGGTGTACTGGGTACGACTGTGCCAAAAATGAATGCAGCTGATTTACGCACCAAAGGCTGGGAGCTTTCGGTAACGTATAAAGACCAATTTGAACTGGCTAACAAGCCTTTTTCTTTTGATGCGAAGTTCATATTATCGGATTCCAGGTCCAAAATTACAAAGTTCAAAAATGACGAGCGTTTGTTGTCGAAGTTCTTTGATGGGTTCGAATTCGGAACAATCTATGGGCTGAAAGGAGATGGTCTTTTCAAAAGTGCGGATGAAATTAAAGCTTTGGATGAATCGGGCATTGTGCCTTGGGGAGCGTTGAATATTGTAAATGGTTGGCCGAAATTTAAAGATATCGACGGAAATGGTAAAATTGAAAGAGGGTTGACGGAGACTAATCTAAAAGATCTGCAAATTATCGGTAATTCATCCGATCGTTATCGTATCGGTTTTAACCTTAATATGAATTGGGGTGGATTTGACGCTTCCGTATTTCTGCAAGGGGTTTTAAAAAGGGATTTCTATCCGCGACATTATTTGTTCTGGGGACCTTATCAGCAGCCCTATGCAAATATATACCCTTGGCATTTGGATTTTTATCGGGAAACCAGCGATACACCCGAAGAGCGCGCAAAACATTCTCAGGCTTACCTGAACGCTGGTTTAGCGGATGCTAATCATGATGCACGTTATCCGGTATTGCAATCTTGGCTGGCCGATGTCAACGATGGAAAAGGATTGGCTATTCCCAATACACAATACATGCTGAACGGTTCTTACCTGCGTTTGAAGAATATCACTTTCGGGTACACTGTTCCACATGAATTATTACAGAAATGGAAAGTACAACGTTTGCGTGTCTTCTTCTCTGGAGAAAACTTATTTGAATTCTCACAGATCAAAAAATATGTAGATCCTGAGGCGATTAATAACGGAACCGATGGTAGTGCTTGGGCCTATCCATTCCAACGTAAGTTTTCAGTTGGTTTAAACCTAGATTTTTAACTTTTACAAGTAGACAAAGATGAATTTCAAAACAAAAATAATACTTGGACTTGTCGTAAGTGCTTCTATTTTGTCCATGACGGCCTGTCAAAAAGATTTCCTGGATCGCTATCCACAAACTTCCATTACACCGGATGTGTTTTTTAAATCCGAGGAGGACTTAACGCTTTATGTAAACGGTTTGTTGAACTTGAATGACCGATGGTCATATGTTGGCGACCAAAGCACGGATAATGCGGCGACAACTGGGGCTGTTACCATTAAAACCATGATGACCAGTAAAACAGAACCAACTGCCGAGACTGCTGCTGGTGAATGGAAATGGGAGCGGCTACGTGATATTAACTATTTTTTAGAAAATTATCAACGTGCAAATGTCTCGGATGAGATAAAAAATCATTATGCAGGTTTGGCGCGTTATTACAGAGCTAGGTTTTACTATGATATGGTCAAGCAGTATTCAGATGTACCATGGTATGGTAAAACCTTGAATCCAAGTGATGACGCATTGCGAAATGAACAGTCTCCACGTGCACTTGTTGTCGATAGTATAATGGCAGACTTGGATTTTGCAGCAAAAAATGTACGTGAAAAAGTCTCTGTAGGAACACCAGGTAGAGATGCCGTATTGGTAATGCAAGCTAAGATTGCATTACATGAAGGAACTTATCGTGCTTATCATAATGAGCTAAATCTCGATAAAACGGCGAAAAGCTATTTGGAATTGGTAGAGAAAGCGACTACGGCGATTATGGCCACCAATAAATATAGTATCTATTCTACGGGTAAACCGAATGAGGACTATGCGACCTTATTTGAATCGCAAGATCTCGCTCAAAATAAGGAAGTTATTCTTTTCAATCCTTTTGATCTCTCAAAGGATAGAGGGCAGGCGCTCAATGGCTATGTCTTTGGTGACTATGAACAATCACCGTCTCGAGATTTGATACAGACTTATCTGATGAAAGATGGTTCACGTTTTACCGATGTTCCTAATTACGATAAGAAGCTTTATGTCCAGGAATTTGAAAACCGCGATCCACGTCTGATGCAGACTTTGGTCTATCCACAATGGCTGAGACAGCCTGATAAATCAAATTACGTGCAAAAGCTGAACAAAAACTTTTCAGGTTATCATCAGTTGAAAGGCTATGTCAATTCATCCGATCAAATTATTATGAATGGAGTTGATTTTCCTGTGCACCGTTATGCTGAGGTTCTATTGATGTATGCTGAAGCAAAGGCTGAACTTGGAACATTGACACAAGCAGATCTCGACAAGTCTATCAATCTATTGCGAAGAAGGGTAGGAATGCCCGATCTAAAAATGGATATAGCAAATGCGAACCCCGATCCAAAATTGGCGGCTGATTACCCCAATGTGAAGGGCGCCTTCCGGGGAGTAATTTTTGAAATCAGACGCGAAAGACGTGTTGAGTTTGCCTTCGAGAATTCACGTTATGATGACCTTATGCGCTGGAATGTGGGTAAGCTGCTTGAACGTATACCGGAAGGAATGTATTTTCCGGGAGTGGGTAATTACGATATGACGGGCGATGGCGTTGCCGATATCAAATTGATCCCTGAAGGACAAACCATTCCTACCGATCGCGAAAAGAATTCACTTGGCGTACCACTTGTCTACTATACCATTGGAAATTTTGGCGGTAATGCCGGTGTTTATCTTAAAAATGGTGTCAATGGTGGAACAATGGTAACAGATGTCAATGTCCGTCGGTTTGTAGAACCGATGTATTATTATCGTCCGGTTCCTGCAAAACAGATCATTCTTAATCCAAATCTCAAACAGGTATTTGGTTGGAAGTAACATATAAATAACATATAATATACATGAAATCAATTTTTTTAACGGTAAGTCTGTTCGTTACAACAGTCTTAGTACATGCTCAGCAGAAATTTTCATTTGCGTTTTTTACAGATTTACACCTTAATACCAGTGCAGAAACACATTGTTTCGAAGGTCTTGATAAAGCTATTCAAAATGCCAAAAGCAAAAAAGTAGACTTCGTGCTGAACGGTGGAGACAATGTGGATGTCGATGCTTACAAGGCCGAACAATTACCTTTAGCAAAGAGCATGTTTCAAAAGTATAAGGACCAAGTGGATGCATCGAAACTGAAATGGTATTATGCTATCGGTAATCACGATCGTTTTTGGCATTATGACGGAAAGGACGGGGCCGGCCTTTTTGAATCGGTTTTTGGAAAGAGCTACCACAGCTTTGTGCATAAAGGCTGGCGTTTTATTGTGTTAAACTCTACGGAAATATGTAATGGCAAATACTGTGTGAGCGAAGAACAACAAGCTTGGTTAAAACAGGTGCTTGCTGAAACGCCAAAAACGCAACCAATTGTTGTTGTTGCACATGTGCCGTTTTTGTCTTTGTATTATCCTGTATTGGATGGTCACTATACGGATGCAGATACATTTACCAATCAAAAAGCGATTTTGGATCTATTTGGAGGACATAATCTGAAGCTTGTTTTGCAAGGACATCAGCATCTTTATGAAGAAATCAAAGTGAAAGGTGTACAGTTTATTACAGCAGGAGCGATCTGCGCAAGTTGGTGGGGTGGTGCCTTTAATGGTACCCAAGAAGGTTACCTAAAGGTTGACATCAATGGCGACCAGTTTAAGTGGGAATACATTGATTACGGCTGGACGGTGAAAGGAAAATAGGAGCATCATCCTATCAGGTAGGTAGTTTAAAATGATCGCCCGCCCACTTCAATGTGTGGCGGGTGTTTTTGTATTCTTTATTTGGGTGCAGTGGTTGCAGCAGTAACTAGCCGATATGGGTTTCGATAGATTATCGAACTTGCTGTTAATTGTTGATCACCTCTTGAAATTGCCAGTAAAAATGTGGATAGATCAGCATTCTTACTGGCAATTATAATATAAACTATTTTTTTAAATAACTCTTTAAATGGAATTTTCCTAAGCTGTCTACCAAATAGAGTTTCCATGCTTTGGTGCCAGTTTGCTCCAAATGGTATTGTTTTTCCTCTTTCTGCATTTCTAGTTTAAGTTTTTTAGAGAAAACGTTTGCTTCGCGTGCATTTTCCCATGCGCGGAAAGTGGTGAAAATCTCCTTCTTATATGGATTTTTTTCAACAACATCCTCGCTGATCCCAAACATATAAGTCGCATCCCAGGCAATGGCTTTTGCCTGTAGGTTTTCGACCATTTGCACAGTCCAGTCCGGTTTAAGGTATTGGATACCGAAAGTCGGCGGAAAGTAATTGGATGCCCACGAATACCGGATATCTTTTCCTTCAATGCCCCATTTATTGGTGCGGGGATTGAACATGTGGTCGCCACCACCAATATTACAGGTTGTCATGTAATGCCAGTTCCCTTCAAATACACAGGATCCCATGACCTGAAGATAGTCGCCGCCCAAAGATTTGAAATCATCGAACAGTTTACGCATAAATCGCTTAAAGGCATATTGTCCATGTCCCGTATAGACGAAGCTCTCAAAACCATCAAAATCGATATAGTTCATGCCCCCATCGCGAAGCAGTTTGGCATAAAAGTGTGCATACTGATCTTGAAGTCTCATGTCGGGGATAAATCCTGAATAGCAGTTAACTTGTAATTTAGCGATGGTATCACCCTGTTGGTGTGCTGTGGCAATGGTTTTGAAGGCTCCGCGTTCAACTCCGGTCAGCATATAAGGCGGTTTTCGTGTTACTCCTTTATATTTAAGTAGTTCTTTGCCAATTTTTAGCACGTTAGTTCCATTGTCGTCCCAACCACCATGCTCATTGAGATAGGAGGTGTCTTTGACTACAATGGATTTATCATTAGGGCCAATATTTACGGCTAATATGGTCTTGAGTACCGTGCAAAGGCTGTCATTGGCATAGGGATGCACGTCGCTGCTATGCGCTTGGATAAATTCTGTTAGCGTATGGAGGCCATAGGCGATCCCTTGCGGATTGGTTTGTGCTGTTAGTGCAGTAATAGGCTGTTTTTTGCCGTCTAAGGTTACTTTTTTGCCAGCCCAACGATCCCCTGGATTAACATAATACTCGCCTAAACCTTCATCCTGAACCGCCTTCAGATTGAGTTGATTGGCATAGGAAACTAAGCTGTCATGCTTGCCGAACCAGGCAATGTCAACTTTGAAATTCTCTGGCCGGCGGACCCATTTTCCATTGCGTGTAACATAAGGTAGCCCTTCCTTGCGTACAATCTGCTCGATTACATCCAATCCTCTTGTATCAGGGCAAGCGTAGAACGCTATTCCAGATGTACTGAAATCTACTGGTATGGGTTCAACATCCATATGCCGAGGTGCTTTTATCGATGGAAAATCATTGAAGTGAGGGAAGAAGATGGTTTGTCGTCTGCGTCTATTGCGCGCATGCAAAGTGAGCGAGATTCCATATTCCGGCATATATTCGGCACCGTTACCGTTCATAAATCGATAGTATTCTTCTGGATGGGAGTAAAACGCTACGTCATTGATCCCATCGCCGCCGATGCGAAATCGTTGTCCTGCTTTCAACGAAGATGGAATCGGAAATTTATCGGGGTCGGGGCTATGGATGATATAAGAACCTTGTCCCATATCTCCCGCAACTGGAGGCCCACTCGTCGTATTGTCATCCAATGCCATAATCCCAACAGCATATTCATCGTCCCGTGCAACAGAAATAATTTCGCCGATAGTTTTATGGATATTGGTCTGATAGGGTCCCCATATAATATTGTCAATGTCAGCCCCGGTGTTCAGCGACTGAAATTGAAATTTTAAGTAATCGCCCTTCTGCTCAATTTTTATTGTTGCACTATTGGAATCAGGATAACTCAACGTTAGTATTCCTTTTGTAGGTTCATAAATGGCGGTCTGGGGTAACAAACTTTTACCATTTTTGTCCAGCGTAAGGAGCGGAGAAGCATGTCCCTTTACTGCGTAATCTTTTTTACTGCCTTTTCCGATGATGTTAACAATGTAACCACGTTCATCGATGGTTAAGGTCATGTATTTTGTGCCGAATTTGTACAAGGGGCGAGATGCTCCATAAGCACTTAAAAGACAAAAAAAAGCCGATAGAAAGAATAAGATTTTAATACGTTTCATATTGATTTATCCAAAGAATGTTTCTTATGTTAAAGCCTATATATTGAGTCGCTTGAATGCGGCATATCCCTAGCACGAACCTTAAAATTGGGAAGTAAAAGGGCGCTTTTTTCAATTATTTTTATTTCCCGATTAGGGATAGGCGATGTTCAGTCGTCTTAATGAAAAATGATCGATATTTGATATAAGATAAACCTACTATTATCCATGAAACGCAGAAAATTTTATTGTTCTTGTCTCCTTGTGCTCACGACCTTTTTCGCCGTTGGACAGACACCGAATGATGCTGTAAAAAATGATGCTGTACAAAAGGTACACCTGATTTTCAAAACACATCTCGATATCGGATTTACCGAACTTAGTTCTGTTGTAGAGCAGCGTTATATGAACGAATTTATTCCAAAAGCTATTGCTGTAGCTGAAGAGCTTCGGAATTCCGGAGCCAAAGAGCGGTATGTCTGGACCACGGGCTCTTGGTTGATTGCGACTTACCTGGAACAGGCGAGTCCGGAAAATAAAGCAAAATTAGAGGCTGCAATTCGTCGCGGAGATATTGTGTGGAATGCAATTCCCTATACCGTAGAATCCGAATCCCTCAACAAAGCCCTGTTTGGGACAATGTTGCAATTATCCAGGAAGCTGGATCAGAAATATGGTAAACAAACAAGAGCCGCAAAGATGACCGATGTTCCGGGGCATACCAGAGGAATTGTTCCCTTGCTTCAAAAGAGCGGCATAGATTTTTTGCAGATCGGTGTGAATCCAGCAAGTAAAGTCCCCAACGTCCCGGCATTGTGCCGCTGGAAAAGTCCAGACGGAAGTGAAGTAATCTTGATGTACCAAAAAGATTATGGTAGTGATATGATATTGCCTGATGGAAAGACGGCTATGGTCATTGTTTTCACCGGCGATAACCACGGACCACATACCGTACAACAGGTCAAATATATCTATGCCTCTATTCAGAAGCGTTACCCTAATGCTACATTACAGGCTTCGACCCTGAGTGATGTAGCGGCGGTTTTGCGTCCCATGAAGGATAAACTTCCATTGGTGACACAGGAAATTGGCGATACTTGGATACATGGTTTCGGCAGTTCTCCGCTGATGATGGCTAGGTTTAGGGCATTGGCGAGATGTTATGAAAGCTGGGTGAAAGATGGACGCATCAATCCAAATAGTGATGCAGCTATTCGATTCGCCATCAAATTGGGCCTGGTCGCAGAACATACCTGGGGATTGGACGTGAAAACTCACCTTCAACATTGGGATACTTATCGTTTTACTGATTTTCAAGCCGCCTTGAATTTACCGGCGTTTAAAAAGATGCAAGCATCATGGGCCGAAAAGGAAGCCCATATCAATCAATCGTTGCAGTATCTGCCAAAAGACCTGCGTGCCGAGGCCGAAAATGTTTTACGGCAATTGGCATTAGTCCCTAAACCTACTTTTGAAGGAGTGGACGCATCGCAGCAATTTTCAAACGATGGATCGTTCCAGCTGAATAAAGGAGGCTTTCAGATGAAAATGGGAGAACTCAGCTATCAGAGTTTTTCGACAGCTGATTTTGAACGTTTCAGGGATTCCTACATCACCCAAAAAGTAGACTGGGCAATCCAGGATTTTGGAAAACCGGGCCTGACTCCGGACATGGCGGAAAGCCGAACCTTGGTGGCCACCCTTCAAAAAGCGGTCTATAATAAAGCTAAAAATGAGTTTTATAGCCAATTGAGTTTAACTGGGGCTGGGAAAGTTGAACAACAGGTTTTACCCAAACAGATCTATAGTAGTTACCGTTTCGACGAGAATACAAAGCATATCGAACTGCGTTATACTTTGGTGGATAAGCCGGCCAATCGTCTCCCGGAAGCTTATTGGTTAAGCTTCTATCCGGAAGGTGTTGTGGACATGCTCGTGGAGAAAGTAGGTCAGCCTGTGCGCGTATTGGATGTTGTTGAAGGTGGGAATAGACAGATGCATGGACTAGACCATTATGTAGATATTGTAACGGATGCCGGTAAAATTCGTATCCGTAGCAAAGATGCCTTGTTGGTAGCAATCGGCAAACGGGATTTGTTGAACTATTCTACAGATCAACCTGATTTACGTGGAGGGCTGCACTTTTGTCTCTATAACAATGTTTGGGGAACAAACTTTAGCATGTGGTTTGGTGGAACAGTGAATTATAGGTTCGATGTTGAACTGATCCCGAATAACAACTAATCGACTTCTATAGGGTCGTCATCCAATTGAAATTAACACCATGAATGATTATTTATACATGAATAAATTAGATACGCTGAAAAAAATTACACTGATCGCTGGCCTGTTGATTGCTGGATTTGGAAATCCTGTAGTGGCACAAGAAATAAAAACGACTCTGACACAGATACATTTTGACCAGCAGGGTTTCTATACGTCCATTAAGGTAGATGGTAAAGAGCTTTTGGAGGCGGGTAAATATCCGATCGTATCTGTCTATAAAGACAAAAAAATTATACAACCGAAAGCGCTAAAGGTTAATGGCGATCGTTTTTCGCTCACGATGGAAGATGGACAAGCTGTGGAACTGAAGGTGGGCCAACAAAAGGAAGCAATAACATATGAAGTCCTCAAGTTGTCACCTGCCTATAAGTTATTGGTTTTTGGGCCGGTTAAGATCAAGCTTCATGACGTCGTGGGGGAAGTGGTTGGTGTGGCCCAAGGGGAGGATCTCGCATTTGGTATGCAAGCATTGCATGTTAAAACTGTGGCCGGTATTCCCGAAGATTATGTTGCGGCATACAGTACAAAATTTGGCTACCAAGGACAGAATAGCAATCTTTCGGTGGCCAGTATTTCTTTTGGTCATTTTGCAGCAGTAGATGCCGGGAACGGAGCTGTGTTTCAGCTGTCGGCCAAAAATCGAAGTACCAAAGAAGTGCAAAGTGTCAAGGGGCTAAATCGTATGGTGACTTTGCCTGTTGAAGGTGTCGATGGTTTAATTATAGGGGCCAAAGTGGCACTTTTCGGAGATAAAAAAAGTCAGATATTGTCACGGATAGGAAAAGTTGAAGTAGAACAGGGCTTACCCCATCCAATGATTGCGGGGGAATGGGCTAAGGTATCTCGTAATGCGATGGGCTCCTATCTGATCACCAATTTCTCTGCGGCCAATCTGGATTTTGCACTGGAAAAAACAAAACGTGCGGGATTTAAAAATCTCTACCATCCCGATCCCTTCCTGAACTGGGGGCATTTTGAATGGCGGAAGGAATTGAGTACAGAATCGGATGCAGGTATGAAGAAGTTAGTCGATAGGGCTGCGCAACAGGGGATCAATATCGGTATACATACACTTTCCAATTTTACGACAACAAACGATCCTTATGTGACACCAGTCCCAAGTAAGCATTTGCTAAAACAAGGTGAATTGAAACTTACAGCTGCACTAAACGATAGCCAACAGCAGATTGTCGTGGAGAATACCGAGTTATTTTCACTGCCTTTGACACTCAATACACTTCAGATAGAAGATGAGTTGATCACCTATGGTAAGGCCGAGAAGAAGGGCGAACAATGGGTATTGACAAACTGCTTACGTGGCGCTTTTGGTACGCATAAGGCAACTCACGGTGTTGACAAAGTTGTTTATAAATTGTGGGACTATCCCTATAAGACCTTATTCCCAGATTTAACACTTCAGGACGAATATGCCAAAAGATTGACGGATATTTTTAATAAAACCGGGGTGAAACAGATTTCATTTGATGGTCTTGAGGGTTGTATGTACACGGGGCAGGATTACTATTCAACGGGCAAATTCGTTTCTGATTTCTATCAAGGTCTTACGAATAAGACTGATCTGATCAACGATGCCAGTCGTCTCGATCATTACTTATGGCATATTCATACGCGGATGAACTGGGGTGAACCCTGGGGCGAGGAGATGCGTGCTGGACAGGTTGAAAATCGAATCAAGAATCAGGCTTACTTTCAGCGGAATCTATTTCCACGCATGCTTGGCTGGTTTTTGGTACGTTTAGCGGACCGTAAATTTGAGGCCACTTCCCTCGAAGATCTCGAATGGGCTCTCTCCGAATCTGCAGGTTTTGACTCGGGGTATGCCATGAGTATTGATATGAAGACTTTACAACAGCATGGACAGATAGACTTGTTATTGGAAAGCATGAAAAATTGGGATCAATTGCGGCTTGCCGATGTTTTTACGGCCGAACAAAAGCTCAGGTTGAGGGATCCAAAGACCGAATGGCATCTGGAAAAGATTGATGACACTAAATTTATGCTTTATCCATTATTTGTCTCCAAAAGATACCATTGTGACCTCTCTTCGATGCAGCCGGGACAACCTGGAGGAGCAGACTGGTCATGGGAATCTCCGGAAGAGAGTTCATTTGCCTTACGGATAAAAGTAGAAGGTGACGGTACGATCGAAAATCCATCTTTTAAAACCGATAAGGGAATTGTCAAAATCTTTGGGAAATTAGAAAAGGACCAATATATCCTGTTGGATCATCAAGGAAAAGCACTATTGACGGACAAGAATTACGGTTTTATTGCTGATCTGACTGTCCAAGGGACTGCCATCCTGCCGAAAGGCGGTTCCGCAGTAGCATTTTCTTGTGATGCAAACGGGGATGAAAAACCGGAGGTCATTGTGAGATACAATACTCGGATGACAGGAGAACCATTGAATTTAATTAAAAAATAGGGCATTGAATAGGAACAAGGGGAGGGCTTTTATTTAGCTTTGAATAGCCAATATGAAAATTGATTTTGAAATGATCGTTTAGTTTGCTAAGATTGTGGCTTAACCAACAAAATTTCATTCGCAGCATGCGCAGATCTACCGTCGTCGATAATGCTAAAGCAACAGTTGAATTGGATATCTCAGCACTTTATCATGAGTATTGGGAGAGCCTATTCAAACAGATGATGCGCATTCTTTTGGACGAAGATGAAGCGGCGGACGTGGTGCAACAAACATTCTTGGACCTCCTTGAAATGAAAGAGAAGATTCCCGAAATCAAATCGGTCAAATCTTTTCTTTTTATCATGGGCAGGAACTTGGCTTTCAAAAAACTCAGAAGAAAACTTTTAAACGATACTTATCGTGACTTTTATGCAAGTCAATATAAAGAAGCGTCCTCTTTAATTGAAGAATGGATTGTGTTTAAAGAGTTGGATGATCTAATCGAGAAGGAAATCGATAAGTTACCCAGTAAAATGAAGGAAATTTTCATTCTCAGCCGCCATTTTGAGCTTTCTCATGCTGAGATTGCAAAAAAATTAAATATATCTGATAAAACAGTTAAGAAGCAGATTAGTAATGCGTTGAAGCTTGTTCGTCTTAAAGTGGATAAGGATTATCAACCGCTACTTCTTGCGATTTTACTGACAGATTTACTTTTTTAATTTTTTTTCTACTACCTAACCCCTACTTAAGGCTCTTTTCTTTATAGACCTAAAAAATCTGACAGAAGAGACTATGAATAAAGATGAACAACTTAAAAAAGTTCTATCGGACTATGCAGCAGGACGTCTGTCTGCAAGAGAAACAAAAAAACTAGAACATCTAATTCTAAAGTATCCTTCCGGCGAATCTTGGGATTGGAAAGATAGTCGCCACAAGGAGGCTGTGAAGGATCGGATTCAAGCCGGGATAGCAGCACATCACAATAGCAAAGCTAAAATAAGAAGGATTAATATCCGAATTGCTGTCAGCATTGCGGCAGCATTTGTCTGTTTCTTTATCTTTTTATACCTGTATTTAATTCCGGGCGCAACAGATACTTTTTATACAATTGCCCAGTCAAAATCGTATAGCAGTGATAAAGTTGTCCTGATGTTGCCCGACGGAAAACAATTTCCGCTAAAAGATTCGGCCTCTTTTACGCAATTAAAGGGCGAATTGGGATTGCAGATGAAATCTTTGGGTTTAGAAAACAGGATAACGGTGAGTGTGCCTGACCAAAAACAGTTTAAGTTGACACTTGAAGATGGAACGAATGTTTGGCTAAACGCAGGATCTACCTTAAGGTTCTCCTCCAACCTTTATAAACAAACAGCGAGAAAAGTACAGCTCGAGGGCGAGGCATATTTCGAGGTCGCATCAGATAAATTACACCCTTTTCATGTTTTTGGAGGGGGGGCTGAGGTTAAAGTTACAGGAACGAAATTTAATGTGCAGGCTTTTGAAAGTGATCATTTCGTCCGGACTTCCTTGGCTGAGGGGATCGTAACCTTCTACATGGATCATAAGGCTTATAAATTGGCGCCCGGTATGGAGGTCATTGCTGATACTGAACGAAAAAATGTAAGCGCCAAATCATTCGACATTGATAAACTCCTGTCCTGGAAAGAAGGATATTTTGTATTCGATAATATTGAGCTTGTGGATGTCATGAAGGCTGTGTCACGTTGGTATAATATAGCTGTAGTGGCAAAGTCGCCGGTCAAAAACAAGAAAATAGGCGGTACATTTCCTAAGAATGTACCATTGATCGATTTTTTAAATGATTTGACACTCCTTAGTGGCGTTGAGTTTAAAATAAACGGAAAGGAGGTAGAGATTCTAAACTAATACAATCCCTAATTCAAAATCGATCAAATCATTTATAATACAGTGTTTTAAACACCTTTATGGTAATGATGAGGTTGATTTCAATATGTTGAAAACCAATTAATTATTATTAATATCTAAATCAAATGAATAGAAAATATATAGCATATTTCAATCGATACGACTATGCTTTAAAGTATCTCAATAGGACTAAGGTCACTGTACTTACTATGCTGTTAATGAGTAGTCAGGTAAATGCCAATGTTTTTGGACAGCGGGTTAGCCTTACAACAAAGACTGCTTCATTGAAGGAAGTGTTTGCTAAAATTAGTAAACAATCGGGTTACCACTTTTTGTATTTGGAAGAGGACCTAAGGGGCAGTGGAAATAAGCTCTCCTTAAAATTGGAGAATGTGCCATTAAAACAGGCTCTTGACAAAGTGTTGGTAGAAAATGGGTTGGCTTACGTGATTCGTGACAATAGAATTATTGTTGAAAAGATAAACCCTAGCGTATTAACAGCTAAAAATGAAGGTGTCAAAATTCAGAAACGAGTCATTAAAGGGACTGTTTCGGACAATAAGGGAAATAGGCTGTCAGGGGTTACGGTGAAAGTCATTCATGGGGCTGCAACAGCAACAAATGAAAATGGGGAATTTGAAATTCAGGTCAAAGAAGGTGATCAACTTCAATTCGATTTGATCGGTTACGGTCAATTTATAACCACTATTGATAATCGCAGTGTTTACCAAGTGACGCTATCCGAGAAGGTCGGTGATTTACAAGAGGTTGTTGTGGTTGGTTATGGAACACAACGAAAAGTCAATTTGACAGGTGCAGTTGCGACAATTTCTCCGAAACAATTGGAAAATAGACCGATCAGCTCACTTTCGGCGGGACTTCAAGGTCTGGTTCCCGGAATGACAATCACACAGGGGAGTGGCCAGCCCGGCAAAGATAATGGAACAATTCGCGTTCGTGGGGTTGGGACATTGAATAACTCCAATCCCATGGTGCTGGTTGATGGGATTGAATCGTCGATGGAAAATGTCGATCCCAATGATGTTGAATCGATATCTGTACTGAAAGACGCGGCTTCTGCGTCAATCTATGGATCTAAGGCTGCCAATGGAGTAATCCTTGTGACAACAAAAAGAGGTAAAGAAGGGAAGACAACCATCAATTATAGCAATTTCTTTGGTAAACAAAATGCGACGAATATGGCCGAGCGCCTGAACTCATGGGAATATGCAGAACTGTATAATGAGGGATTGCGGCTAGACGGGAAAAAGGAGCGTTTTACAGCGGAAGATATTAAAGCATTTAAAGATGGAACAGATCCATATAAATATCCAAATACAAATTGGCACGATTTACTTTTGAAGGGATCGGGCTTTCAGCACCAGCATAATCTTAATATTTCCGGCGGTGCAGAGAAAGTCCGCTATATGGGGAGCGTAGGCTATCAGGGACAAGACGGTATTATTAAGTTGACTTCAAAAAAGCAATTTAATGTCCGTACAAATTTAGATATGACTCCAATAAAAAATCTGGATATCGGTTTGTCAATGTACTTATCGAACCGTAAACTTCAGGAACCCACCAATCCATATGTAGGTGGTATGGGCCAATACTTTCGTCTAGCCAACCAGATGGCACCATGGATACCATATAAAGACGCAAATGGTAACTATGGTACAATTAGTGATGGAAATCCAATTGCCTGGATGGAACAAGGCGCAACTACTGATGAAGTACAACGTCGTTTTAATGCGATCGGTAGTGTGCAATATAAATTTATCGATGGTCTTTCTTTAAAAGCACAGGGATCTTATAGGCCGTCAACGGATGATTCGCATGAATTTAGAAAAGACATCTGGTATAATCCCTCGAAATATCAGGGTCCAAATAAGCTTTTCGAGAAAACAACGATATCAACAATGTACACCGGTGACATTACCTTAAATTTTGACCGTACATTTTCAAATCATCATATTGGTGCATTGGCTGGTTATCATGCTGAGCAATATGATTATAAATATGGAGAGATGTATCGTCAGAATTTTCCAAATAATGATCTAACAGACATTGATGCTGGCGACACAAATGGACAAACCAATAAAGGTGATACAAAACACCTGAACATGCTTTCCTATTTTGGGCGTGTTAATTATGATTATAAAGGTATTTATCTTTTCGAAGCGAATGTTCGCCGGGATGCTTCTAGCCGTTTTTCCGAAGGTTATCGTTGGGGAACATTTCCATCCTTTTCAGCAGGCTGGCGGCTCTCGGAGGAATCCTTTATGGAATTCGCGAAATCGACTTTTAGCAATATTAAACTTAGAGGATCCTGGGGGCGTTTGGGGAATCAGAGTGCTTTAGAATACTATCCTTCAATTCCTGTAATTGGTTTGGGGAAGGATTACGCCTATCCGTTTAATAATGTGATTTATCCGGGAGCGACACTAAAAAAAGCCAATAAACGTAGTATTACTTGGGAGAAGACCCGTACTTGGGATTTGGGATTGGATGTTGGAATTGGAAACAATTTAACCCTTACCTTGGATTATTACGATCGCTTGACGACTGACATCCTTATGGACGTTCTGGCTCCGGCGACCTATGGACTGAGTGGATATGTAGATAATGTTGGACGCATGACAAATAAAGGTTTTGAAGCCATTGCGACCTACCGAAAACGTCTAGGTGCAGTTGATTTTAGTGCAACGGCTAATTTTTCTTACAACAAAAACCGTATTCTCGACCTTGGTGGAGATTCTTACCTTTTGGACGGAAGTTGGAAAATCAAGCAAGTCGGAGCACCCATCAATTCTTTTTATGGATACCAGACTGCAGGACTCTTCCAGAGTACAGAAGATATTCAAAACTGGGCACAATATAAAATGGCAAACAACAAAGTGCTGCCAGGTGACCTCCGCTATGTTGACCGTAATGGAGATAAGAATATAACCGCTGATGATCGTACAATACTCGGCTCCACTGATCCGAAGTATACTTTTGGCTTAAACCTCAGTGCCGCATACCATGGTTTTGATATTCAGGCATTTTTTCAAGGTGCATCGGGCGTATACGGTTATGTTGAATCATCGGGTATAGGTGAGTTCAGTGGTGACACAGGAAGTCCATTACGTTTTTGGCTTGACCGTTGGACACCTGATAATCCAACAAGCACAATCCCACGTATCCAGAACAATAATGGAATAAGTAGCCCTAATCGAATTGTTTCAGATTACTGGGTACAAAACGCAAAATATGTACGATTAAAAAATCTGCAAGTGGGCTACACGTTTCCGGATACCTGGGCAAACCGAATAGGAGCATCCAAGGTCAAGTTATTTTATAGTGGACAGAATTTATTGACAATAACCAAATTCTTAAAGGGTTATGATCCGGAAATGCCTGCGGGGTCTGGGTCGTATTATCCACAGGTAAAGGTAAATACTGTCGGAATGAATATTACATTTTAGTTGAGAGGGTTTATACAAATGAAAAAGATATATTTATTAATTATGCTGGCGACAGCTAGTTTACAGTCATGCTCGGACTTCTTGGACAAGTTTCCCGGAGATGCATTGACACCAGAGACATTTTGGAAAACAGAAGCGGATGCCAAACTTGCTTTAGTTGGTTGTTATCGTGGCTGGGAATCCGAAGAGGTTCTGTATCGCGATTGTGCATCTGATAATGCGTATAGCTTCCACAAACACGAAGGTTGGCAGGTGATCGGAAATGGAGGGATGAGTTCTGCCGATCCAGGTGCTGACCTATACGATTACACGACAATTAATCGTTGCAATGACTTTTTGGAACACATTGATGCGATCAGTTTTAAAGATGCGAGTTTGAAAGAACGGTATAAAGCTGAAGTTCGTTTTCTACGAGCTTATCGTTATTTCCTATTGACCAACAACTATGGTGACGTGCCACTTGCAACTAAAACTTATGCGACTATTGAGGAGGCACGGTTGACGCGTACACCAAAAGCTGAGGTTGAGAAGTTTATTTTAGAGGAATTGAAAGCTGTTGCCGCAGTACTTCCTGAAAAATATAGTGCTGCAGAAATAGGACATATTACGAAAGGCGCAGCGTTGGCCATTCGTATGCGTTTTAACCTCTATTTGGGCAACTATGAGGAAGCTTTGACTGATGCAACAGCAATTAAAGCTTCAAACGTGTACCAATTGTTTCCAACCTATGATGGTACTTTCCAATTGGCGAATGTGAATAACAAAGAGGTTATCCTTGATGTACAATACAAGGCAAATGACTTGGAAAACTGGCTTATCGCAGCATTGTTTCCGAATGGAGACGGAGGTTGGTCTTCTATCGTTCCTATTAAGGCCTTGGTAGACGCGTATGAAATGAAAGATGGAAATACTGTTGACGAAGCTAAATTAACTGGGGCATACGACAGTAAATATCCTTTTCTAAATAGAGACCCACGACTGAAAATGTCTATTCTTTATCCAGGACAGGATTGGAATGGCCGTGTCTTTGATCCATTGGCAAAAAACATCAATGAAGATGGAAAAGCGGTAAGTAATCCAGATTATTTTAATGGAGCCAATAACGCTTCAAAGACAGGATTTTCGTTCAAAAAATATACAGCTCCGATTTCCCAATACGATGATCCATGGAATACAAGCATGAATTTAATTGTTAGTCGTTACGCTGAGGTTTTATTGACCATTGCAGAGGCTAAGATAGAATTGGGTCGCTTGGATGAAGAAATGTACCAAAGTTTGGATATGGTTCGTGAGCGTGCAGGTATGCCGAAAGTAAACCGGCTTAAATATGCATCGAAAGACAAGTTAAGAGAACTGGTTCGCCGGGAACGTCGGGTGGAATTTGCCTTTGAAGGATTGAGAAGAGCAGATATTATCCGTTGGGATATTGCCAAAAACGTATTGAACGGAAAGACAGAGGGTAGTTGGATGGGAGTTATTAATACGAATGAATCTAATGAGGATAAGCGATTAACACAGATTGGAGAACCTATCTTAGTAGAAACGAGACAATTTCAACCATTTAATAGGTATTTGCCGATTAGCCAACAGCAGATCGATCTCAATAAAAACCTGACGCAAACTCCTGGTTACAATTAGCCTCCAAAATAAAGTTTTACACCGATAAAAAGGTGTAAAACTTTGTTAGATTGCTTACAATCAATTTTAAACCAGATTGGGTTAAAAAAGGCCTAATAAAGATGAATCAACTAACCTGTCAGCGAGAACAACATGTGTAGCAAGAAGCCGTAAAAAGCCCTTAGTATTAAATCAAATATGAATATTTTCAAATTAACTTTTAGTAGAAAGGAGACGCTCTTTTTGGTGTTGCGTTTGACTTTCTGCTCGATTATTTTTTATGCTTCAATGGCATTTGGACAACATGGTGAACAGGTGCGTCCAGTCAAAAAATTTGCCCAGCCAGAACGGATTCGTTACGATGGATCCTGTATGACTATTGAGGGAAAGGACGTTTATATCTATAGCGCGGCTTTCCATTACTTTCGTTGTCCAGAGGAATTGTGGCGTGATCGTTTTCAAAAAATAAAGGAAGCGGGTTTCAATACGGTAGAAACTTATGTACCCTGGAATTGGCATGAACGCCATATTCCAAGAGATATGCAGGACCAATCCAAATTTGATTTTTCCGACCTCAAAAGATGGCTAAAAATGGCGCAGGAAGAGTTTGGTTTTTATACTATTGTTCGTCCCGGTCCTTTTATTTGTGCTGAATTTTCCGGCGGTGGTTATCCGAGATGGCTAGCCAAATACCGCCCCGACAATCTGGAAGGTTTTTGGTTGCGAGGGAATGACGAACAGCATATTGCCTGGTCCCAGCATTGGTTTAATGCGGTATGTAAAGAGCTGGTTCCTGAGCAGATCACACGTAAGGAAAAGGGTAAAAAAGGGATTATCATGATCCAGATTGAAAATGAATATGATGCGCATTGGAGTCCCGGAAAAGATAAAGTGCTGAAGGCCCTCAATGAATCGGTGAAGAAAAGTGGAATGGATATTCCGGTTTTTACCTGCTTGACCAATGAAACAAGAGGGAGCAAAGATCCGGAACTATCGCAGGTTTTCGATTGTGATAATTACTATGTAAGCGGGCCATCGGACGCACCAAGCTGCGCTTATCGCATGATGGATCTACGCCAAAAGCAACCTGATGCTCCGGGGTTTGTGACTGAACTACAAGGTGGGTGGTTTTCGCTGGTCACGGGGAGATTGAGTGAAGAACATTATTCCGACGATCGGCATTTCAAGGCTATTGGTTTAATGACTATGCTTGGGGGCGGAACGGGTATCAATTACTATATGTTTTTTGGTGGTACACATTTTGATGGCTGGGGAGCGCGGGGTATGACCACGAGTTATGACTATAATGCCGCTATTCATGAAAATGGGGCTATTGGCCCTAAATTCCTCGCTGCAAAAGAAATAGGGGCATTCATTCAACAGTTTGAATCCAAATTGGTCCGCACGCAGGGAGGTCCTTGTGAACTGCAAGGCGCGCCAAAATCATTATTTGGAGGAGTGAGAGTGGCCAGTGATGGTACAAAGTTTATATTCCTGCACAATACGGACCCTAAACAAGCAATCAAGGGAAAAGTAACCCTATTGCCAAACAGTGTCAACCTTGTGAAAGATCCGATCTATAATGTCAATCAAAATGGGGAGAAAGTACTGATCAAAACCGATGATCAGCTGGTCAATCAGGTTCAGCTAATGGAGAAAATTGAAGTAGATTATGATCTTGAGGGGTTGGAATCAAAAATATTGGTTGTGGCAAAAGGGCAATCGGCAAATAAGGGCGATTGGTGGCCCAAGAAGGCTGCTGTCATTGAACGGCCTTCCAAAGTACCGGCGGGAATCCGTGTCGGTACAGCCCGTAAGGCTGAGGACGCTATAGGGCAGGCCGATTGGAACACGATGCCACAGTTGGTCAGTCTTTCTGATATGGACATCAACGACTTTAGATACAGCAGCTATCGCAGTCATGTGGTCCTGACGGCAAAACAAGCGGAACGTGAACATTATTTACTGTTCAATATGTATACCCGGGATATTGTATCGGTACTCGTTAATGGAAAGCCTGCTAAGCGACTTTTTCCAGACCGTGCCGATGCGCAAAGCTGGACAACGCGCAACGCCTTTGAGCGTATTCGCGCGGACGAATACGACAACCGCTTTGATGTTGCCGGCTTATTGAAAGCTGGAGAAAATGAGATTGTTGTGGCTTACGAAAACCTGGGCCACGCACATGGTTATGTACCGATGGAAGAGTTGGCAGGTATTCATCAGGCGGGACTCTCGTTAAGTGAAACAGCACTTACGCATCCTTTGGAATGGGAGTTTTCGACAGATCTTGCCGGTGTGCAGCAAGGCTGGAACTTACCCGATTTTGATGATACAAGCTGGGCTACAGTTTCTCTGGAAACAAAGAATGAAATTCCACGCAAAGGTAATCAAGTACAACCCAAGGGTAAACAGGACGGTCTCGTTACCTGGTACCGTGTTGAATTTAATCTGGACAAACTCCCGAAAGACCTATGGGTGCCCTGGATGGCTAAGGTCAATGCTTCGGGCAACGGTTATATGTGGCTCAATGGACACAATATTGGACGTCATTGGGAGGCAGGACCTCAACGTGAATTTTTTCTTCCGGAATGTTGGCTGAATTTTGGTGCAAAGAAAAATGTACTCACTTTTGGGCTGAGGCAGACAGAAAACGGAGCACTTTTACAGGCATTGGAAATCGTACCTTATCCTAATACTGCTGAGGTAAGAAAAGGTAAATAATCAATACTTATGAAGAATGAATAAGTTTTTAAGAGCATTAACAATCCTGCTTTTATTGGTATGGGGATCCTGTCTCCAGAGTTTTGGGAAAAAGCCAACGAGCCGTATTGAGTATCAATTAAACACGAATTGGGCCTTTTATCGTGGCGATCTTAAGTGTGGGGAAGGTATTGGTTTGGATGACTCCAAATGGATCCCGGCAGTATTGCCACACGTGATGCAGCTCGAGAAGAAGCACAACGGTGGTGATGCGATATATGATGGGATAGGTTGGTATCGACGCTATTTCAAGCTCGCTGATCAGTATCGTGATAAGAAGGTCTTTGTGCAGTTTGAAGGTGTGATGAACAGCTGTGAGGTATTTGTCAATGGTAAAAGCGTTGGTAAGCACCGTGGTGGATATGTTGGCTTTACGTTGGATATCACGGATCAGCTTCATTTTGATCAGACAAATAACGTGATTGCAGTTCGGGTGTCGGCTGAGTACGATCCATTGACACCTCCGGGTAAGCCACAAGATAGACTTGATTTCTATTATTATAGCGGAATCTATCGGGATGCCAAATTGGTAGTTTCCGATCCCTTGCGCATTACCGATGAATTGGAACCAGATGCAACCCAGAATTCGGGTGTTTTTGTGCATTATCCTAAGGTAGATAAAAGCAATGCCACGGTCGCTATAAATACGGAATTGAAAAATGAGGATAAAGCGGTCAAGAAGGGGTACCTCTTGACCTTACTGAAAGATATCCAAGGAAAAGTTGTGGGCCAGCAGCAGTTACCATTTGAGCTGAAACCACAAGAACGTCGGCGGATAGACCAACTGATAGAAGTCAAAAATCCTCAATTGTGGCATCCCTATCATCCGATCTGTTATAACCTGGAAAATAGGGTGTACCTTGCCAATGGTGTCGAAGTGGATCGCCGTACCGAGCAGATTGGTATCCGCCAGATTCGGTATACCAGAGATGGTGGTTTTTTTATTAATGGCGAACATCTTTATATGGTTGGGGCCAATCGTCATCAAGCCTATCCCTATGTCGGTGATGCAGCATCCAATTCCGTACAGGAACGGGAAGTGATCGATATGAAACGCGGTGGGTATAATGCTGTTCGGGCAGCACATTATCCGCACGACCCTGCATTTTTGGAAGCTTGTGACCGCCATGGCCTCTTGGTTGTCGAATGTGTTCCGGGATGGCAGTATTTTAATAAGGCAGCAGAGTTTACAGATCGTTTGGAATCCATCACGCGCAGTATGATCCGTCGTGATCGAAACCGACCTTCTGTTATTCTGTGGGAGACCGCATTAAATGAAACCAGTTACCCCCTGTCGGTGGTGAAGCGTATTGCTGAAGCCGCACATGCTGAATATCCCGGGGATCAGTTTTATACCGCCGGTGATTATTTTAGTCATGAAGAAACGGAACCTTATTATGATGTTTTCTACAAACAGGTGTCCAAATACCCCAAAGATGGTAACGTGATGAGCAATTATCTTGAAGATCAAATAGCCGTTAAACCTTTGTTGACCCGGGAATGGGGCGATGGTGTGGGGGAAAAGCCAAGGGTAAGCCTGACGGAAAACGAATATGAGCAAATGCGGCAGGGGCGCAGCCGATTACATCAACTGAATGGAAATGGCTATTTCGATTGGTGTATGTTGGATGCCAACCCGCGCATGGGGGGGCACTTTATGTGGAGTTATAACGATTATACCCGTGGTGCCGAGGAAGAGACGATGTATTCAGGAGTGGTCGATGTAAACCGATATCCTAAGTTTGCCTATTACATGATGCAGAGCATGCGTCCCTATCGGCTGAATCAAAAGGACGTCTTTACAGGCCCTATGGTATTTATTGCCTCTTATAATTCGCCGGAAAAACTGAAGACATCAAGTACAGAAATCACGATTTATTCAAATTGTGAAGCAGTTGAACTCTACAGAAATGGAAAGTTTATAGCGCGGCAAACCCGTGAAGAACGAGCCAAGGTCTACCCGTACATCGTGGGAAAAGGCGGTAGTCCAAGTTTTGTTTTTGATGCAGGCGGATATGAAGCCGGTGAACTGAAGGCATTAGCCTATGTAAAAGGCAAAGTGGTCGCACAACATGCTGTGCATACAGCCGGTGTAGCTCATCATATTGAAGTCCTGGTGCCGGAATATGGCATTCAGCCAGTTGCGGACGGATCCGATATGATTCCGGTGTATTTTAAAGTATGTGACAAAGAGGGCAACCTGTTGCATGATGCACAGACAGCGATCCGTATTCAGGTTACAGGTGAAGGATACTTAATAGGGGATGGTTCGGCACGTATCGCAGTAAATCCACAGGTCGTTGAAGGCGGAATTGGATTTGCTTTTGTGCGTACCAGCAAAAAAAGTGGGACAATTCATATCGGCGCAACAGCTGAAGGCTTGGAAAGCGGAAGCAAAGCGATCAGATCGATCCGACCTACATCCAGGGAAATCCCTGATGGTGATCACGCTGTCTTTTGCGGAAAGGAAGAAGATCATGCGGTTATTAAACCCACGAAATGGGACAAAGAACTGTTGGCCCGACCAAAGGTAAAATTCAAAAAGCTGACAGCAACGTCTGCACATGCTGATTTTCCGGTCACTCAGGTGATCGATGGCGACGACTATTCGTGGTGGATTGCAGATCAGGATAAGTTCCCGCAGGTTGTCACCTTTGAACTGGACCAAGCAACCAAGGTGGTCGGTGCTCGTGTACGTTTGCAGAAAGATAGCTCCAAATATCGCTATAAAGTTGAAGGGTCGTTAGATGGGACGACATGGGAGGAACTGTATGAAAAAGAATGTACGGGCTGGGAGTTTAAACCGGTCAAATTGGATAATGTGCTGAAATTTATACGGGTCAGTATTTTGGAAGTTTCAGAAGGGCGCGCAGGATTGGCTGAAGTGACCCTATTTCAATAATTAATAACAAGGAATTAAAAATAACTATGAATACGATTATAACGAAGCGCTATGGTAAGCCGTCCACGAAGCTGGGGCTTGCATTAGCCTTGACACTATCACTTTTTGGTCAAGCGTCGGCGCAGCAGGTATGGAGTCCTGACAATGGTAATGGTACATTCACGAACCCTTTGCTTTGGGGCGACTGGCCCGATCCTGATGTGATCCGTGTGGGAGACGATTTTTACATGATCTCGACGAGTATGCATTATGTGCCGGGAGCTCCGATTGTGAAATCCAAAGATTTGGTAAACTGGGAAATGGTGGGCTATGCTCTTGATCATTATGATGAAGATCCGCGCTATAATATGGAGGGCGGTACATTGTATCTCAATGGTTCATGGGCAGCAACCTTAAAGCATCACAATGGGAAGTTCTATGCTGGATTCTGTACACCGTATGGTTGGGGACGTGAAAAGGGTAATTTCTCGATCTGCGAAGCGGATAAGCCAGAAGGGCCATGGAAACGGACAATCTTTCCCGAATACCTGTATGATCCTGGATTGTTCTTTGATGATAACGGTAAAGTTTATGTCGTACATGGTCAAGGTACATTATACCTAACAGAGCTGAATGCAGACGTTAAATCGGTCAAGAGTGATAAAGTCAAAATCTGGCAAGGTAGCTTCAAAAATGCGAACGAACTTGGTGGTCATTTTGGAATGGAAGGAGCGCATATGTACAAGATCAATGGCAAGTACTATATCACCTGTCCGGCGGGAGGAACACAGGGCTGGCAGATCTGCTTGCGCTCAGATAATATCTATGGACCTTATGAGCATAAATTGATTCTCAATGATAACAGTTCCTATCCTGATAACGGCCTACACCAAGGTGGAATGGTGCAATTGAAAAACGGGGACTGGTGGTTTATTATTATGCAAGATCGTGGTGCAATTGGTCGGGTTCCCCATCTTTTACCTGTCAAATGGGAGGATGGATGGCCAATGCTCGGAACCGGTAACAAGGATGTGATTACCTATAAGAAACCAAATGTCGGAAAGACTTACCCCATAAAAACTCCGGCTACGACTGATGAGTTTAATGGGACAAAACTAGGATTACAATGGCAATGGAATCATAACCCTGACAATAGCAAATGGTCGCTTCAAGAACGTAAGGGATATATGCGCTTGCATGCCTCCCGTGCTGATTCTTTGAAAACCGCCCGCAATACGCTGACACAACGGGTACAGGGACCGAGTTCGGAAGGTACTGTTGAAATCGATCTGAACGGATTGAAAAATGGTAATGTGGCCGGGTTTGGCATCTTTGAATTTCCATATGCTTTCGTCGCCGTGGAACAGGTTAATGGCAAACGTAAAATTATTATGAGCAATGATGACAAGATTATCGAAAGCAAAGAAAATTTTGATGGCGATAAAGTATGGGTGCGGGCACGCATTACTGATAGGGGGGGCATAGCAAAATTTTATTATAGTACTGATGGAGAAAATTTTTATGTTATTGGAAATGATTTAACGATGCAATTAGGGCTACCTTGGACAGCAAATCGTTTTGCATTGTTCAATTATAGTAAAACAGCAGAGGGGATAAATGGTTATGCCGACTTTAATTGGTTTAGGTTTACCAATAAGTAAGACAAAGCCTATTGTGTAATAAATGCTAGTTATAAGAGAGTCTAGTATCATTTGACGATACTAGGCTTTTTTTTCAGAAAGTGTCTGATGTTATTGGCCCGAGAGAATCTTCAGTTCGCTATCAGAGTTGCTGAAGTCTGCGAAATCGTGAAGGTTTTGTCTTTTGTAAACTACATAATTATCCTGATACAGTTTTGCTAATGACAATGACTTTGAGTAAGTTTAAGGAAAGAGCCACAATCAATAAATTATGTCGATCGTTGACAAGCAGACTTTAACGGATTTAAATGTTACCAACAATAGGTATAAGGATATGGTCGATTTCTTCGATTGTACAGTTACACTAGGTGGGCGGGATATGTTGTATAGTTATTTCCGTGAACCTCTTTCCTCTAAATGGGAAATAGAATGCAGACAGCATTTAATTCTTTTTATGCAAGAAGTTGAGATTTCGGATCTACTGGATAAGTATATGATGCAGGATCTTGAGCAATATTTGTCTCTGCCCCGAGAACCCTATTCTCCTTCACGGGCTACTTATTATCTGGAAATGGTGTCAACGAATTTTTTGTCTTTGGATTTTAAAAAACGCGAGATACTTATTAAGCGATCTATTCACGAAATAGCAAAGATCGCGGATGGTCTTGCTATTTTTTTAGCATCTGCAAAATCAGAAGCTCATAGTTTAGCTATTCTCAAAGAGTACCGTAAGCACATCGATTGTGTTTTGGAAGATATCGATCGGGAGGAATTTAAACAGTTGCTGAGTAACAAATTTTCTAAGGAGCTGATGATCAAATACGATTATCTGTTTAGAAATATAAAACGAAATGCAATACGTGAGATTTTTGGTGTTTTGTATCATTTGGACGCCTTATTCAGTGTAGCGAAAAATATTAAAGGAAAGAATCTTGTATTTCCTCAGGTGGAGGAAAAGACAGGCGGTGAGGATATGATCACCATACGAGGAGCCTATAATTTATTTATTGAAGATGCCATTAAAAATGACGTCGAAATAAAAAAAGAAAACAACCTTTGGTATCTGACTGGAGCAAATATGACCGGCAAATCTACCTTATTGAAGACAATTGGAAGCTGTGTATATCTGGCACATCTTGGTTTTCCGGTCCCAGCAAATGCGATGAAGACCGTGCTTTTTGATGGAATATCAGCGACCATAAATTTAGGTGATAATATTAATGCAGGTGCAAGTCACTTTTTTAATGAGGTATTACGGGTTAAACATTTGGCGGAGTTACTGACATCCGGTAAGCAAATGTTTGTTTTGATGGACGAGTTATTCAAGGGGACAAACCATAGTGATGCCAGTGAAGCAACCTTGGAGTTAGTTAACTGTTTGAAAGGATACAAGAACAGTGTATTCTTATTGTCCTCACATATTACAGAAATTTGTCCCATACTGTATAAAGATGGTATTGCGCTGAAATATTTGGGAGTCCAGTTGGATGAACAGAAGGGGATTGTCTTTACATACCGACTTTTGGATGGTGTTGCCGAAGAAAAGTTAGGCATGTGGTTATTGCATAAAGAACGGGTGTTTGAGATACTTCGGAAAGTCAATTTGGAGACAGGACAAAATTGAATCCTTTGGATCGTATTCGGATTGTGTTCGTATCAGTTTAGCAAGTAGAGTTATTTACTTTAGATATTGATCAATCCCAAAACAGATTTTTTCTATTTTGAGATTGATCAATATTTTTGTCGGAATCAGGATCTATCCCTGATCCGAAGCTGGCTCTAGTTATTCCGAACGGAACACTGCGGAAGTCGCTTTGTAATTAGTACTCCACATGGTAGTCTTTTTTGAATGTTTGTCCTGACCAGGCTTTTTTTGCTGTCCGAAGGGAACTGTATTTTGGTCTTCTTCGTGTTAAATAATCTTATTGGTTTTTAAATTTAGCGAGCATTTCTAACATTTTTACTCTACTTATAGAGATAATTCGACCTTATAATTCTTTACTGTTAGGCAACATATTTTATACAGTATCGAGTAGTCCGGTTATGTATTTAACGCGATACCTATATTGATCTATCTTTCTACTGTTTACTAGGGTATAGTATGTTTAATTCGACTTATAGCGGGAGGACTCTACTATAAACTCACTTTTTCAATATATTAAATGCTAATTTATGTTTAGATCGATTTTAATAACCTTATTTATATCCTGTGCTATAATTGTGCAAGGTCAAAAATTAAGATTGGAAAGTCCGAATAAGGTTCTGTCGGCCGAGGTCCACCTTGCTTCGGGTAACAATACGATACATTTATCTTCAGCCTCCCAAACGTTGACGGACATCAGGATCTTGGATTTTGACTGGACCGAAAATATAGTCCAAGGTGACTGGCAGCTGATAAAGAGCGATAAACGGACAGTAAACCGTAAATGGAAGCCTCTTTTTGGCGAGCGTAACACTATCAAAGACAACTATAATGAAATTGAGTTACAATTACAGTCCAGCGGAAATCATAAAAAAATGCGTCTCTATGTGAGGCTTTACGATGAAGGAATCGCGTTAAAATATGGATTTGACAAAAATGACTTTTCTGGATTAACCATCAAATCCGAATCTACGGCTTTCCATTTTAGTAGCGATGCTGCAACCTGGGTTGCGGGAGCGGCACAAAGTGCTTATACAAAAACAACCTTGAGCCAGCTGAAGGGTGAGTTTGAAAGACCTTTGGTGGTTAATCCCGCGCCGCAATTATTTATGGCGATTGGTGAGGCTGCTTTGGTTGATTTTGCACGCATGAAGTTTACTTATCAGGCTGGCGCGAAAAGTTATATCGTTCAATCTGCATTGTCTAGCCCCGTATCGCTTGATAAAGCAGCCTATGAAAGTCCGTGGCGCTACGTGTTGGTTGGAAAGACAGCGGGAGAATTGGTCGAGAATAACTATTTCGTCCTCAATTTAAATAAGCCGAATGAGATAACGGATAGCTCCTGGATAAAACCAGGTAAAGTATTACGTGAAGTGACATTAACGACAGCTGGTGGGATTGCAGCTGTTGACTTCGCAGCACGTAACCAGATTGACTATGTGGAGTTTGATGCGGGATGGTATGGCCCTGAAGAGTCTACTGCGTCGGATGCGTCTCGTGTAAATGTCGACCCAGCACGTTCCAAAGGTCCATTGGATTTACAATCGATAATTGATTATGCGCGGAAGAAAAATATAGGCATCTTACTTTATGTCAATAAAAAAGCTTTGGAAACACAATTGGATCAGATCCTACCGATCTACCAGAAATGGGGTATCAAGGGACTTAAATTTGGTTTTGTCAATGTCGGTAGTCAACAGGCTACAGCTTGGTTACACGAAGCGATCCGTAAGGCCGCCCAATATAAGTTAATGGTAGATGTACACGATGAATACCGACCTACCGGGTATTCACGGACATTTCCCAATCTCATTACGCAAGAAGGTATCCGTGGCGATGAAGAATCACCGAACTCCGAGCAAAGTCTGATCACGATGTTTACACGTGCTATTGCGGGCGCTGGTGATTATACCAACTGTTACCATGCTGTTCGCGTAACGACCAAAATGGGGGGAAAGGCTGCCCAAATGGCTAAAGCGGTGATGTTGTATAGTCCATGGCAATTTATCTATTGGTACGATCGCCCTGCAGATGCGCCACATAAAGCGGGGGGAGCGGGAGGAGAGCACGAAACGCTGATCGATGAATCCGAAAACGCAGTAGCGTTCTATCGTAGCCTTCCTGTCACATGGGATGAAACTAAAGTGCTCAAATCGGACATTGGTGAATGTGGTATTATTGCACGTCGCTCGGGTAATCGCTGGTATATTGCGATGCTCGGAGCAAAGATAAAACAGGATATCAAAATTGATCTTTCCTTTCTTGGAACACCTAATCGTTTCAAAGCGCAGTTGTGGAGCCAAGATGAGCAGGAATTGGCTAAAAATACGGTCGATAAGAAAGAATTTGGACTTACGTCCAGAATTTTTACCACAACATTGGAGCCCAATGCCGGTGCAGTATTGGTCTTGGATAAAATAAAATAAAAGCATACAACCTTAACAATTCAAAACAGCTGTGGACGTCTTTGTTCGCAGCTGTTTTTTTGCTATTATGGTCTTTTCCTTTTCTATTTTGCTCCTTTCCATTTTTTTTAATAAAACCATGGATGACCGATGGATAGCAAAAAATAGAGAATAGTTATACGAAGGATGACTAGAGAACTTCCTTTAATTTCTCCCATAATTCGTTCCCTTTTAGATTCCGCCCAATAATCTTACCCTCCTTATCCAGTAAAAAATTCATTGGAACATGTGTTATGCCGTATTGTTTTGCTGCTTCACTTTTTATTCCTTTGAGGTCTGAAAGTTGTAACCAGGAGAGTTTATCTTCCGAGACTGCTTTCTGCCAGGCATGCATATCGGTGTCTACAGAGATACTGATGATTTTTAAACCTTTAGGAGCATAGTTATGCTGGACCTTGACTAAATTCGGATTTTCGAGCCGACAAGGACCGCACCAGCTCGCCCAAAAATCGATAAGTACATACGATCCCCGATAGTTTGACAATGCATGTAACTGCCCGCTGTGGTCTGGTAAATTAAATGGCGGCGCAGTATGCCCTATTCCAGTGGGTTCCTTTAACAAAACAAACTGCAGTAGCTCTTTTCCATATAAGGATTCTTTGACAGTACTGTCGAGAAGTTCATATATGGCTCGGCTGATAAGGGGATCTGTATTGGCTAGGTTTGACTTTGCGATGTAAGCAGCAACTTGTGAAGACGAATTCTGGCTGACATGCATCCGAATAGCATCATTAATTTCATTTTCAATGGATACTAATTCTGCATTTAGTTGATCACTTAATTTCCTTTCGGTCTTTTTTAAATTATTCTTTTTTCTTTTGATTTGCTGTGATCTCTCAAAGAGGACGTGCAGTTTGGATTTATAACTGTTGTATTCATCCTGCTCTTTTGTGCCCGAAAAAGTCCAAAAATTGGGTGATTCAAATTTACCTTCCCCATAGAGTTTTCCAGGCGATAGTATAAATGGCCCTTGGAATTGCTTCGATGGAAGTATATTGCCTTTATTATCTTTGAAATGAACCCCCAACATAAAGGGTTCAATACCACTGACTTTTCCATTAAATGTGAATTCTCCATGAATAATTTTGGTAGAGTCAATTTGCTGTCCCTGTTTTGACCCCTCACCATGTCGGAGGTAGATCCAGCCACTGTCGTAGTCCTTTAATTTCCCCGATACAGTGTAATTTCCAGTGGAGTCTTGTAATGATGAGAAATGATTAGCTTGTGCCAATTGGAGAGACAGTATTGCGATCACTGGAATTGTTACTAGTTGAGACAGCGACCTTGTTTGTTTGAATAGGCTTATTTTCTTCATAAAGTTAATTTTGAACTTAGTGCTCTTTTTGATTGTTTTGGTCTGTTTTTATTTTAAATTCTATCTAATTGGTTTAATGATAGGTCGATTTGAGCACCTATATCCCTAGTTTATTTTTAATTGAAACGTTAAATAATATGGAGCGGTGTAATTTGCGCTTGCAAATAAAACACCGATAATGGTCAAATTTGACCTAGTTGTGTCGCGTGTATATTTTAAACTTTACATAAAAATAGATGGGATTTGGTTTGCCCTTTCCTATTCCCCAATGATGTAATGAAACAGTTAGCACAGCATTTTGATCAATTATTTAAAGAATATCATCAGCAATCCTTTTTGTTTGCGAAATCTTTTGTCCATATTGATGCCGTGGCAGAAGATATTACAGCTGATTCCTTACTGGCGACCTGGGAACGAATGCAGGTGGAGACCTTACTCTCTCCAAAATGTTTTTTATTACGTGTTATTAAAAATAAGGCCTTAGATTATTTGAAACACCAACGCATTCACCGCCAACTGATAGAACCGTTGGACAATTGTGATGAAAGGGAACTTCAACTGCGTATTGATGGCTTGAATGAATTAAATGAGGGCCGTATTTTCTTCAAAGAAATCCAGAAAATCACAGCTCAAACTTTAGAGCAGATGCCTACAAAAACAAGGGAGGTGTTTGAACTGAGCCGTCATCAATACATCAGTGGTAAAGAGATAGCTCAACAAATGGGGATTTCCGTAAAAGGGGTGGAATATCATATTACAAAGGCACTTAAAGTCCTAACTGTAAATTTGAAGGATTATACGGTTGCTTCTTAGTAATTTAGATCTTAGAATTCAAATAGAATGCAATGTATAATTTAGGAATCGATAAAGTAATATTAGGTACAGCGGGACTGGGTGGTGTATGGGGGAAAGTAGATCCTGAAGAATCTGTGCAGACTATTCTTGAGGCCTTATCTCATGGCATAGGTGCTTTGGATGCCGCTCCGGCTTATGGCGATGCGGAGTCCATTGTCGGTCAGGCTCTAGAGCTGTGGACCGGTGAAAGGCCCGTAATTAGCACAAAAGTTGGTCGATTAAAAAGTTATGTCGCTACCGAAGCAAAATATGATTACTCGATTGCTGGTATGCAACGTAGCGTCGACGAGAGCTTAAGGACACTTGGAGTATCAACTGTTGATGTACTTTTTTTACATGAACCTGCTGTACTAACTGTAAATAACGCTGAAAGGGTAGTTTCAGCCATAGAGCATTTTAAAGAAAAGGGATTTGCCAAAAAAATTGGCATTGGCGGAAATCCCCCCGATTGGTTCCTGCCATTTTTGGAAGAAGGTCGATTTGATATTCTGATGGAGTACAATAAGCTGAATGCTTGTCGTGTAGACGCGCTCCAAAATAGTATACCGAGATGCCAGCAGACCCAAACGGAATACTATGCGGCGAGCCCACTGAATATGGGACTTTTAGGCTGTAAGTTTCAAGAGTTTTCACGGTGCATACCTGATTGGCTCGACGTTGGAACGGTTGAACAGGCACGACGAATTCAGGCTATTGCAGAACGGAATAACTTACCATTGGAAGTGCTCGCATTACGGTTTCTATTGAATTTGAATGTCGAATTTAAATTAGTCCTGGGAGCTGCTAACAGGCAACAACTGCAGAATTCTTTAGACGCAATCAATAAGGGCAAATTGCCAGTCAAAATTTATAAAGAAATCCTTCAAACGTTTAATGATAATAAATGAATAAAATAGATCAGGAGATTTTTAATATCCAAAAAGTCAGTATTCGAGTTTTGGAACCTGTAGCTAACATAACTCCTTTTCAGGATGCAACAATGGGACCATTTTCAAGTTTTGGCATATCCGTTATTCGCATTGAAGATGCTGAGGGATTTGTCGGCGAAGCACCTGTTTATAATAGTTATACCAATATCTTGGAAACCTGTATATTCCCCATATTGTTTCATTGTGAAGGTTTAACCTATGCAGAATTTTTTCCTAAGCTATATTGGTCTATTCGAAATGAAGGATTCAAAGGTGCGGCGTCGGCGCTACTGGGACAGGTCGATATGGCTTTATATGATTTGGCAGCCAGGCGCCGCAATCTACCATTATATCGTTATATCGGAGGCAATCGGAATAGTGTAAAAATCTATGGAAGCGGTGGTGGAACCAATTATACATTGCAGGAACTGGATAAGGAAGTTGCGCTTTTCCTGGATGCTGGAGTAGATTGCTATAAAATGAAGATTGGGAAGGACTTCGGTACAAATGTGGCTGCTGATATTGAACGTGTAAAACATGTACGCAAACTGACAGGAAAGGACATGCGTGTAGCAGTAGACGTCAATCAGATATGGTCTTGTGGAGAAGTGTTTAGATTTTTAGATGCCATTGGTGAAGATGAATTGGCCTGGCTCGAAGAACCGATACATTCAGCGGCCTATGATCAGATTGAGGAGCTTTGTAAGCATACTTCTGTTCCCGTAGCTTATGGCGAATCTGAGCGGACCTCTAAAATATTTCCCATGTTGGCCAACTGTGGAGTAAAACACTTACAGCCTGTTCCGACACAGTTCGGTGGAATAAAGGAATGGATGGAGGTACGAGATTTATGTACAAATCGCAATTTGCAACTTTCTTCTGGTGGTTATTCCTTATATTCGAGCTTTTTAATGACTACAGCTAACGAAACTGGCATGATAGAATACCTCTATTCACTGATGTATGGCTTGGAAAAGTATTTTTTAATTCGCCCATCATTGGAAAATGGGCAGTTCCATTTACCAGAATCGGATGGATTGCCTGTACGTATCGATTGGGAATATTGCCTGAAGGAAAATAAAGTGGTAAGGGAGCAGGTCTGGTTAAAGCAGGATGTCCCAGGATATAATCCATTGGTTAGTATGTAATACAATAAAAAGCGAACCTGATTATGAATTTAACATTTAATTATATTGATTATCTAGTTTTAACAATATATGCTTTAGTTCTTTTGTATGTGGGGTTTCGTTTTTCAAGAAGAGAGAAAAATCAACAGGATATATTTCTGGGCGGGCGTTCGTTAAAATGGTGGCAGATTGGATTTTCTATCTTTGGAGCTAATGCCGGACCAACGATGTTAATTGGCTTTGCCAGCATTGGATTTTCCCATGGAATTGTCGCAAGTAATTTCGAATTATTGGCTTGGATCTTTCTGATGTTATTGGCCATGGTATTCTTGCCTTATTATCTAAAAACCAAGATTAGTACAATACCACAGTTTCTGTTGATCCGTTTTGGTAAAAGGTCTTATAATTTTCTGATCGTCTATAGCCTGATTTCCATTTTAGTCGTTTGGCTGGGCAGTGCCCTATATGCTGGCGGTTTGCTTATCTCAGGTATTTTCGGCTGTCAGTTGTTTACAGCAATCGTCATTATTGGTGTCATCGCAACAAGTTTTACTGCGATAGGGGGATTGAAAGCTGTTGTCCGTACAGGCGTTTTCCAGTCCGTTATTATTATTGTATCGTCTATCATTTTGACCTTCCTTGGTTTTCAGAAGATTGGACATCTAGATACGTTGATCAGTCAAACTCCAGCATCCTATTGGAAATTATTTTTACCAGCATCAAATCCCGAATACTCATGGGTTGGGATCGTGTTAGGCTATCCTGTCGTAGCCATATATTATTGGTGCGCTGATCAGACGATCGTACAGAAAGTTTTAGCTGCGAAAGACTTAAAAGAGGGACAGTATGGAGCTCTATTTATCGGTGCACTTAAGATTATCATGCCGATTATATTTATTTTGCCTGGTATCATGTGTTTTGTATTATTCAAAGATACCGCGCCGGATAACGCCTATATAACTATGATCAAACAATTGATGCCGCATGGTCTTTTGGGATTGAGTATTGCAGCGCTGATTGCGTCTTTAGTAGATACGGTATCATCAAGCTTGAATTCATTTTGTACCGTGTTTACGTTGGATGTTGTACCGCAATTTAAAGTGTTGGATAATAATCAGCAGCGGCGTATGGGGAAATGGGTAACTGTTATAGTTGCGTTGGTGGGAATTGGCATAGCGATGCTATTTTCCTATTCCGGAAAAGGTTTTTTTGACCTAACACAAGGTTTGGTTTCCATTTTAGCACCACCATTGGCAGTCGTTTTTCTGTGGGGAGTGGTCTGGCGTGGAATTAATGGGAAAGCAGCCGAAGCTGTCTTATATGGAGGTGGTCTAATTTGTTTAATACTAGGTGTTTGTCATGTCTTAAATTATCCTTACCGAGGCTTTTGGCCGCATTTTCTAATGCTATCTTTTTATATTTTTGTAGCTTTGAGTGTGATCATTGTGCTGGTCTCTTTCTTGACCAAATCCAATGCAAATTCGCAGCTGCCGACCTTATTTGATGGATCGAATGCAAAAGAAGCTGGTCAATCCCGTTCAGTTTGGTTGACTTGGGTTGGACTGGCCTTCGTCATGATCCTGATTTATGTTTATTTTAACTGACCTTATTCGTGGATAATGTAGCTGGCCAGTTAATAATATGGCGAAGGAACGATTGAATAGAAGGAGGCTCATTTAGTAAAAAATTAAACAAAAGTAACGATGAAAATGCTTATTCGCCTACTTATATTATGCACTTCAATGGCATTTACTATGTGCAAAGGGGAGGGGCCAAAATCGACTATACCGAAATACGAAGAGCATGTCTTTGTGGTTAATATTGTCGACAATCCAGAAAAATTAAAGGAATACCTGACTTACCATAGTCATGTTTGGCCAGAAGTGGAGGCAGGTTTTAAGAAAGCAGGCTATGAACGGATCGCATTATATCGTTTCGATAAGCTGATTGTCATGACAGTTAGTGTCCCTGCGGGGGCTAACCTTGATCAGATGGGGAAGCTTGCCGAATCCTACAGTCCGAAATGCGCCGAATGGAACGCGTTGATGAATACCTATCAACAAGGTGTCAGCGGTACCGAAGCAGGACAAAAATGGGCTGAAACGAAACTTTTTTACCAATTTAAACGCAGATAGCTTCCGGTGTGCGATACTGCTTTAGAAAATCTCGGGGCGTACTACCCTTAACATCTTTAAAATGTTTGTTAAAATTTGAAATATTATTGTAACCACTTTTGTAGCAGGTCTCTGTGATATTGTATTGTCCTTCCATCAATAGTTTTGCCGCGTGACCAATGCGTATCTCTTTGATAAAATCTACTAAGGTCCTGTTTGTTTGCATTTTGAAGAAACGACAAAAGGCAGAGGAAGACATAGGTACTATTGAAGCTACATCCTGTAGGGTTATATCCTCTCTAAAATGCTTGAATATATAGTCGAAAACTCGGTTAATACGATTGGCATCTGTCGAATTTTCAATGATATTGAAGGATGGTGAAGATAATGTCCTATAGGAATTGGATAAGGCCAATTTGTCTAAAAGCTGTAGCATCAATACCGCTCGGGACAGCCCTGAGGCAACCAGCATCTCATTGAGAATATCTTTAGCCTGTCTAACTATAGGCCCTGAAAACAACACTCCTTTTGCTGCATTAATAAACAACTGGTTCAGAAGAATTGCTTCGGGCTTGGTCAGAAAATCTTTACCCAAAAAATCAGGATAAAAATGAACGATGGATGCCGTGGCCGGTTTATCCTTATCGAGTGTATTGTAATATTGCCAGCAATGCGGAAGATAGCTTCCTAACAATACCAGTTCGTCACCTTCAAAATCCTCAATGTGATCCCCTATGAATCGTTTCCCCATACAATTACCCAATAAGACAATCTCAAAGTTTCGATGTGACTTTAATGAAGTGTATTTTTTGATTTCAAGTTCTTCGCTACGGACAGTAAATGACTGATCCGGTGGGAAAGTAAAGTTTTCATAAATATGCTGCATCATAATAAAAGCCTTTAACGGGTTTAAAAATTACCAGATTATAGCAACCGGTTGCATAGCTTAGTTAAAGGTAAGAAAAAAAAATATGAAAGTATAAAATTGGCGCATCTTGTATGTAAAATCTTTAGTGCAAAAAAACATTACAAAAGAGCAAATTACTGGTGGTTCTCGCTATTTAATATCCTGAGATTTATTCCTGTCATCATTTGTGAAAAATAAAGACTTATAAATAACCAAGTTCACTATTGTCTTTTCTTTCGAGACTAGGGGACCCTGAATACAGATAATTATGAAAAAAGCGAAATTAACACAGTTTCAAAATTGGCACAAAAGCACAAAAAATGTTGTGCTCTTTTGTGCTTTGGCTGTCGCCTGCAGCCCTAGAGAGGCGGTAGCGAGAGCATTATTAATGGAGGGCGAGCATCGGGAAATGGTTCCGTCTGAACTTACTCAGGAAGATATCATTGTAAATGGTCGCGTGATTGACAGGGACGGGAAACCGATGATCGGAGTGTCCGTTTCAGAAAAAGGGAAGCGAAATCAACAGACTACGGATAAAGATGGTCATTATCAGATCAAAGTTGCTTCATCGGCAATATTGGTTTTCACCTATGTTGGACATGAAACCGTCGAACAAGCAGTTGCTGGACAGAAGACGCTCAATGTTTCTTTGAAAGTAGGAACGAACGATCTGAATGAGGTTGTGGTAGTTGGATATACTTCGCAGAAAAAATCTTTGATTACCGGATCTATTTCAACAATGAAAGTGGATGAGCGGATGAATGCGATTCCAACGACCTCTGCGGGAAATCTTCTCATCGGTAAGCTATCGGGTGTTAATGTAAGTACAGTTAATGCAATCCCGGGATCACAACCTGCAATCAGTGTGCGGACAAAGTCTTCGCTTAATGATCAAAATGTTATTTATGTAATTGATGGTGTTGTTCGGGGATCGGGAGATTTTAATAACCTGAGTCCAAATGAAATCGATGAGATTTCGGTGTTAAAGGACGCAGCTTCAGCAGCCATTTATGGGGCTCGTTCGGCAGGAGGTGTAATCTTAGTGACCACTAAAAGAGGAACGCAGGGTAGGCCGGTCTTTAACTATTCAGCAGGATATAGTATCGACACGCGAACAAAGAATGTAAATCTAACGAGTGCCGTGCAGGCCGGTGAACTTTATACGCGTATTAATGGTGCTGCTGACCCTGCGGGATGGGCCTGGTCTCAGGAGGAACTAGATCATTATAAGACAATCAATAATGGTTGGGGCTACGATCAGCTGGAAACAGTATGGCGCAATCCATCCACACAAACACACAATCTTAGTGTGAATGGTGGGAGTGATAAGGTGCGATATTTTGGTGCTGCATCATATGTTAAGCAAACAGGATTTTTAGATCCGCTTACCTATGATAAGTATAATATTCGGATGAATGTAACTGCCGATATTACGAAGGATCTTGAAATATTTTCAGGTTTTGCGCTTTATAACAACTTTACTGGAAATGCTGTTTTTGAAGATGCAGCGGCCAATTATGGTAAGTTGCGCGTATGGCAGCCTGATCAGCCGGTATACACGGATAATGGTCAATACATCGATTATGGGTGGATTGCCAATATGGGGGCGAGTGTAGATGGAACTGCTGGTTATAATAAGGCAAAAATGTTGAAACCACAATTGATTATAAGCGGAACTTACAAGGCTCCGTTTTTAGATGGGTTGAAAGCCAAAGTGTCGTATGCAAGAAGCTGGTCTAATGAAATTACTCAAAAGTTTTATAAGAACTATCCATTATTTTTAATGAAAAGAAGTGGTCCAAATAATCGTATTATTTCGACTGCTGACAGCGATATTGTTGGAACGAGAAAATCAACTTGGGTTGGAAAGGATTTTATTGAACGAAAATCGACCTATAGTGACGATAAACAGTTCAATGTTCAGCTGAACTACGATCATGTATTTAATGGTGTACATCGGGTATCTGGAGCTTTGGTTACAGAGTGGTATGAAGGTGGAGGAGCAGGCATCACAGGTGGAAGGGAAACTTTTCCGGTGTATCTAACTGACCAATTTTGGGCGGCTAGTAGTGCACGTGCTGATGGTTGGGCTGATGGTGATACAGACTTTCTCAATGGGCGGATGTCTTATGTCGGACAGTTTAATTATGCCTATGCGGACAAATATTTAGTTAATTTTTCTTTCCGCGAAGATGGTTCCATGCAATTTGCACCGAATGAGCGCTGGGGATTCTTTCCAGCAGGTTCGGTCGGATGGGTTGCTTCGGAAGAGAAATTTTTCAATAAATCAGTGATCCAATTTTTGAAATTCAGGGGATCGGTCGGTTTGACAGGGAATGATGCAGTTGGAGGTGGAGGATGGCAATGGCAGGAAGCTTATAAAGCCGGAAGTTCAGCTTATTTTGGCACAAGCCCTTCTCCTTCTGTCGGAATCGGCTACGGTCCTGTGGTCAACCCTAATTTGACTTGGGAAAAATCATTGAGTTACAATTTTGGAGCGGATATGAATTTTCTGAAGAATTGGAATATTTCACTCGATTATTGGTATCGGAATACCTATGATATTTTGAAGAATCGTCAATTATCCCTTCCGACAACTTTTAGTTTGTCTATGCCAGATGAGAACTACGCAAAAGTCAAAGCACAGGGATTCGATCTGCAGTTGGGGTATCGTAAGGATCGGCCGGATTTCTCCTATTATGCAAATCTGACGATGTCCTATGGCTGGAATAAGGTAATTACACAGGATTATGCGCAGAATGCACAGACGATTGATGTGCCTGTTGGCAAATCGTTGAGTTATATCACAGGTTGGCAGTATGATCGTATCTTGAGAACTCAAGCAGATGTGGATGCCTTTGTTACCGCAAATCCGAATTATAAGCATAATGGTTTGTCTCCGGCATTAGGGATGATGGTGTACAAGGATTTGAGTGGACCTGATGGTAAACCGGATGGAAATATCGATGATTGGGACCGCGTGATGTTAAAACCAAATAATAATCCTGTTGTATATGGTCTAAACCTAGGTGGGAGCTGGAAAGGATTTCATGTGGATATGATGCTTTCAGGACGTTTGGGAGAGAAAAAATGGATGAATGATCTTGCTGGAGGGGTAGAATGGAACCGCATGTGGGATCAATGGTATTCGGACAGCTGGACGCCGGAGAACCCAAATGCGACTTTGCCGAAGCGTGTGAGTGCCAATAATGCAAGTACATATCAAACAAACAGTGCCTATTGGTTGAAAGATGGCAGTTTTATGCGGATGAAATACCTGACTTTAAGTTACGATTTACCAAAGGGGAAATTTTATAATAAAGTTTTTGATAACATAAGGATTTTCGCTACAGGGACCAATCTCTTTGTGCTTAGCCCATTCAATAAATATTATGATCCGGAGATTGGTGGTGGCAATGCATTCCCTGTATTGCGTTCATACAATTTTGGTATCGATGTTAAATTTTAAATCTTTTGCAAAATGAAAACTAGAAAACTAATATATGGACTCTGTTTGGCGATGCTAACCAGCTGTAGTTTAGATTATAAAAATACGGGTGTCATTAATCCAGACAACGTCTGGATGGATAAGACCATGATTAATTCCTATTTGTCCGATGTTTACGGTAAGATGATGCCAGGGTGGCCAATTGCGGCTAACGGAACAGATGAAGGTATGAATCAACCGACGGACATGGGAAATTTTCCAAGGGGTTTGGTTACGGTAGATAACCAAGGACAAGAGTTAAATTACGCTAATATTGACCGGATCAACTTTTTCCTGGATAAAATGGCAACGGTTACTGTACTTTCTGATGCTGAAAAGAAACCGTTGGTCGGTCAAGCACTATTTTGGCGTGCATGGGATTATTGGGGAAAAGTGTGGAATGTGGGTGGTGTACCGTTGATTCTTCACTTTCAGGATGTGACCAATGTACCTTCATTATTTGTAAGCCGTAATTCAACAACGGAATGCATGACGCAGATTTTGAAGGACCTTGATGATGCCATCGCAAATCTTCCGGATGTTTGGACCGGAAGTGACTATGGACGTATTGATAAAGGTACGGCAATGGCATTTAAGGGACGTATACTATTACGTTATGCCAGCCCTTTATTTAATCCTAACAATGATCAAAAACGTTGGGAATCAGCCTATAAGGCTAATAAAGATGCGGTTGATTTCTTAAAGAGCATGGGCAAGGGCTTATACGAAGGTAAATTTGAAGATATCTGGTATAACGAGCGCAATAAGGAAGTCATTATGCTGAATCAGTTTTATAAACCTGATCATAAATTAGATCAAAAAAATGTTCGTCCCGGGCCGCTAACCAAAGATTATGCTAATGATAACCAGGCAATTCTTCCCTTATTGATGGCTTACCCCAAAAAGGATGGAACGCCCTTAAAGTTGGATCTCAATCGCTTGGCCAATGATCCAGTATATAATGAGCAATTTATGACTGATTTTTATGTCGGACGTGATCCTCGATTTTATGCAACAATCTTTAGTCCAGGTACGGCTTATCCGGCAAGCGATAAGTTAGTAGGAGGGATGAAGTATTGGAATACGATGAAAAAGGTGCCGGATGCAAGCTCTGCTACTGGATTTAGGTATGTGAGTTTAATAAATGATGAACTGAAAGTAGGAGATGTATATTCTTCCGGATATTATCAACTTAAAGGAATTGATAAATCATTAACGCAGGCTACTGTATATGATGCAGAGACAGATTGGGTAGAAATCCGCTTCGCAGAGGTATTGATGAACTATGGTGAATGTGCCAACGAAACAGGAAAGTCGGCGGAAGCGCTAGGAGTTTTGTATGATATCCGTAAAAGAGCTGGTATCGAGGCTGGAAGTGGAAATTATGGTATCACGGCTAATTCTCAGACAAGCATCCGCCAAGCCTATATGGATGAGCGTTTTATTGAATTTGCTTACGAAGGGATGCGTTTCACTGATTTGCGTCGTTGGAAAAAATTTGACCTCTTGAATTCCCTTAAATATCGTTCAGGACTTTATGCTGTTATTAAAGATCAAGCAAATATAGCTTCTTTTGATTGGACCAAAGATATGTATGATCCTACCGTACGCAAGCTTTTCCGTTTTGAATATGTTCAGAATTTAGATGGCGATAATCAATATCAATTTAATGTCAACTTACAGCATTGGTTCTATCCACTGCAAAAGCAAGTAATCGATAGAAATTCAAAAATTGAACAAAATAATGAATGGGGTGGAAGTTTTGATCCATTGAAATAATTATAATTTAAAATTAACATAGAGTGGTTTAGGTGTATCCTTTAGTTAGTGTTTTTTTAGTTGGGCTGGCTATGCAGTCCAACTCTTTTACGATTATTTATAGGGAATTATCAAGAGTGCGATGAAAGCGAAAATACTATTATTTATATTCTTAAATTTATTAGGACATGTTTTATTTGCACAGAAGAAGGCATTAAATGATTATGATATAAATTGGACAAGTCCTGGTCTAAATTCTCAAGGTTCTATGCCTATTGGTAATGGTGATATTGGTGCTAATGTTTGGGTAGAAGATAATGGTGATTTAGTGTTTTATATTTCGAAAACAGATGCCTGGAGTGAAGTGGGAAGAATACTGAAATTAGGAAGAGTAAGAGTATCAATCCAACCTAGTTCTATTAAAAAGAACGGATTTTTGCAAACTTTAAAATTGCAGTATGGTGAAATGAAAATTAATTTGGGGGACACACAAATTAATTTTTGGGTCGATGCCAATAATCCTGTTATTGAAATGGATATTAAGAGCCCGAATGCCACAAAAGTTAAAGTGCAATATGAAAATTGGCATAAAGAAAGAAGATTGATAGCTGGTTCAGAAGGATTTTCAGTCTCTGGATTTGGAGAATCTTTAGGTGAAGTATTCCAAGAACCAGATATAGTTGTATCTAATAATTCTGACAAAATTGTATCGTATCATCACAATAATTATTCGATTTGGAAAAGAAATCTTAGCATACAATCCCTAGAGAACACCTTGCAAAATAACAGCGACCCATTATTAGGTTTAACCTATGGTTTGTTGATTCAGGGAAATGGATTAAAAAATGTTAACGATACTATTTTGGTCTCCAGTCGGGAGAGAAAGCAGCATCGAATTGAAATATTTCCATTTACAAAGAAAATCAATCCTGTTATCTGGCAAAATGAGTTAGTAAAAAGAGCTCATTTTATCGAAAGTCTCTCGTATCAAAAACGGTTGACGGCTCATCGAAAATGGTGGGTGGATTTTTGGAATCGATCTTATATTTTTATTACCGCAAATGATGAAAAAAATAGAGAAGATGCGGAGAAAGTAACTCAAGGTTATATTTTGCAGCGGTTTATCAATGCATGTGCTGGTAGAGGTAACTTTCCGATTAAATTTAATGGAAGTATTTTTACAGTTGATACCTATAACAGAAAGGGAGAACGGCCAAATATGGATGCCGATTACCGCTCGTGGGGTGGTAGTTATTGGTGGCAAAATACGCGACTCATCTATTGGAGTATGCTATTGTCAGGCGATCTTGATTTGATGAAACCCTTTTTCAAGATGTATTTTGATGTATTGCCAATTAGAAAGGAAGCAACGAGAAAATATTATCAACATGAAGGTGCGTTTTATCCTGAAACAATGGATTTTTGGGGGACATATAATATTGGAGATTATGGAAGTAATAGAGCAGGCTTAAAAGAAGGTTTTACGATAAATCCCTATGTAAGGTATTATTGGTCAGGTGGATTGGAGCTGTCACTCATGATGTTAGATTATTATTCATTTACTAAAGATGCCGAATTTTTGAAAAAGATGGTACCTTTTGTATCTGAGATTTTAACGTTTTATGATCAGCATTGGAAAAGAGGTGTTGACGGTAAAATAAAATTTGATCCTGCGATGTCTCTGGAAACCTATCATACTGCAATAAATCCTTTACCGGAAATTGTAGGGATAAGGACGGTTGCTCAAAAAATGATGAATCTTCCGCAGAGTCACATATCAGCTTTAGATCGAGAAAAATGGTCAAAATTGATTGCTGATTTGCCGGCTCTTCCTATACACATTGTAAAGGAAGATACTTTACTTGCCCCTGCGCATGAATTTAGCAATAAAGCAAATGCGGAGAGTCCTGAACTTTATGCTGTGTTTCCCTATCGCGCTTACGGGTTGAAGAGGCCGAACCTAGCATTAGCCAAAAGAACTTTTCGTGCAAGAAATCATAAGGAGAATGGTGGTTGGCAGCAAAGTTCTATTCAAGCCACTCTTTTAGGCTTAACAGAGGAAGCAAAAAATATGATCATACAAAGTTATTCAAGCTGGGATAAGAATTTTAGATTTCCAGCTTTTTGGGGACCAAATTACGATTGGACACCCGATCAATGTCATGGGAATGTTGCCGCGATAGCATTGCAACGTATGATCATCCAATATGAAGATGCTAACGTCGATTTGTTTCCCTCTTGGCCCAAAGAGTGGAATGTACGTTTTAAGTTCATGGGGCCAAATAAGCATATTTATGAAGGAGAATACAAAAAAGGAGTATTAAAACTCAAGTCAAATCCGTAAAAATAAAAGACTAATACGATCTTTTACGTTCATAAATGAGTGTAATAATAAAGTGGTTTATATGATTTGTTATTCGAGATTTTCAGTAAATAGTGAGTGTATATTTATATAGTTCTCTAGTTTTAATCAAACTAAAATAAATAAAAGGATGAAAAAAATAGTAGGAAGTTTTCTACTCTGTGCATTAGCGCTAAATAGTTTTTCGCAAGACTGGATCCCTCAAAAGCGGGATAAAAATGTGCTGTTCAGATTGCTGGATTGCCAATATGAAGGAGCAAAATTGGTAAATAGTTCGACAATAGGAGGGCGTTCGGACAATTGGAATGTCACGCAGGAGGTTTTGAAAAAGAAGGGAACCAATGAGGTGACCTACCGATTTACCTTTAAGGCGAAAAGAGCGATGAAGGATGCGGGGGTAGCTGTCGCTTTTGATGCTTATGACTGGTCGAGCGATAATTTTGTGATGATTCCCGCGGTTGTTTATAATGGCAATCGCCAACGGATCGTCAACCGGGAATATGCGACCGGTCTCGACAAGACAGATTATTACCGAAAAGATCTAGCACTAACCTCCAATCCGATCCCACAACTTTCACCAGAATTCGGTGCAAAGTCAAAATTGGAAGTGAATATCAGTAATACAAGTACACCCGTAATGGCCTACTTAGACCGAAAACAACAGAAGGGCGTTTTTCTTTTTACTGATCAGGGAATTACTTGGAAAAATGAGGTAAAAGACCACGCATTGATTGTTGAAGAAAGTGAGGATCGAAGTGTCGCAAGTTTTGTCGTCAGTGCGCCGGGGGTGCGGTCGCGTAAACCTGAATTTATCGGTTTTAGCGAAAGCCCTGATCGGGGAATATCGGTCGCCCAAGGTGATGAATTGCAGATTCGCGTTACACGATTAGAATTTCATTCCACAGATGTACCGTATTTGTACACTCGATTTATGCAAGAACGAAAATTGCATATCAAGGAAGCTACTCCCCGCAATTTAATGCCGATGAGTGAGGTTTTTACGCGTATGGCAAAAAATATTGATGAACGCTATTATGCAAAAGACGGTGTTGGATTTTACTGCCCTGAGAATGCAGATTGGATGTCCTACGGCTGGGTGGGTGGATTGATCAATACTTATCCTATGCTGGCTTTGGGGGACACGACGCATTTCAATCGTGTAAGCAATACCTTTGATTTTGCCCTACCAAGAGGCCGGGGAGCGAGTGGTTATTATTACGATGTTTTGGGCGCAGACGGTCAGGTTATCTACCGGGACGGAGCAAAATTAAATCCGGGTATCGGCTTAACACGTAAAAATGCGGATGTACTGTACTGGATGGTGAAACAATTTATGCTGCTGAAAAAGCAGGGCAAATCTTCTTTGATTTCCAAAGAGTGGGAAAACTCAACCCGGCAACTTGCGGATGCCTTTGTAAAGACTTGGCGAGAAGAAGGAACCTGGGGTAATTATATAGCGGTTGAATCGGGTAAAATTGCGGCTTATAACACGACAGGTGGAGCGATGGCTGTTGCTGGCTTAGCCTTGGCAGCTTCTTATTTTCATAACGATCAGTATCTCAACGTGGCAAAAGAAGCTGCGAAAAAATATTACGATGAGTTTGCCCTGGTCGGATTTACTTCGGGTGCTTGCGGGGATATTCTCCAAAATGCCGATTCGGAAACTGCAATTGCATTGACGACTTCATTAATGACACTTTTTGAACAAACTGGCAAACGCGAATATTTAGAGCAGGCTAAAAACCTAGCGAATTATACCGCGTCCTGGACAGTATCTTTTCCTTATAAACTACCTGAGAATACTGCTTTGGCAAAATTGGGCGCTAATCTTACAGGGGCGGTTTGGGCGAGTACACAAAACAAACATGGTGCCCCAGGATTCTGCACGCAATCCGGTGATGTGTTGTTCAAGTTGTTCCGGGAAACCGGAGTAAGTTTGTATGCCGATCTGATACACGATGTTATCCATGCGCATGCTGAAGGTGTACAACCCAATGGTAAGATCACCGAACGTTTGACCTACTGCGATGCCGATAGCAGGGGATCACGTGGCGATGGCGGTAAAACAGGATGGAACGAAACCAATGGAGCATTGATGGCGCTAGAGATACCGGGACTTTACGTCCGCAAGGACAAAGGGACAGCTTATGCCTTTGATCATATTGTTATTAAGACGATAAAGAAAACAGATCGAGGCTTGTCTTTGACACTTTACAATCCAACAGCCTACGACGCACATATCACAATATTGGCGGAAGATGCAGCGCAAGCGGCTCGGCCTTTGGGAGAAAATGCTTTTTGGGACTGGAAGAACAAAGTCAACATCAAAGCTGGAGAGTCCGTTGCTGTTGATCTATAAATGGAAGCTAAAAAATACGATACGTTAAAATTAAAGGGAATGAAATTTCTAAAAGCTAAATTGCTATGTCTCGGATTGACTGCCTTGTCAACGATGGGCTATAGCCAAACAACATTAAAAACAAATTATTTCAAAATCGTGATTGACCAGAAAGGTTATATCACGAGCATGCAGAATATTACAAAGAAATCGAATAGGGAGTTTAGTCCGGCAGATAAGCCGTCCCCGCTAATGGTCTTATATAATGCAAAAAAAAGGATCTATACCTATCCAAATCAGGCAAGCTATTCTGCAAGTGATAAAATCATGACTTTGGCTTATCCGAATGGTTCCACTGCGCGCATCAGCATCTTACCTCAGGCGAAGTACTTCAAGATGAAACTTCTTTCTTTGACCAATTCGAAAGAAATTGAGGCAATACAATGGGGATCCTATCATACCAACATAACTAATTTACTGGGCGAGATTATTGGTGTCAGTCGGGATACGAGTAAAGCGGTCAATTACGCGATTGGCATGTTGGCGCTCAATGACAATACATTGGGTGGAACAGCAGATATTCAAGGCGATGCAGCACCGTTTCAGTATATTATCCATTCACCGGATGCAGCGCGTTTTCCGTTGCCAAATCACTTGCATGAAGGCCAAATATTTTCTTTAGGAGGTGACGGCATCAGTGATGTCGCCTTTTATGCGCACAAAGAACCTTATTACCGGATCATGTACGGGAATGCGGCTGAGGTGGATAAAAATGGACGGGTATCTATTACCTACCAATCTCGGGACCGTAGAAGTCCGCGTGAGGTGTATTATTCGTTGATTCCCAATATGCCTTCAAACAAGCCAAATCATCTGCAGGTTCAACCCCTACCCGGTGTCGATTACATCGGGTCTAGTATCGCTTTTTGGGGCAGTCCGGATAGCACAGCCCTGATGGACGTGGTTCAGGATATTGTGCTTAAAGAGGGTTTGCCACATCCGACAGTCAATGGAAAGTGGATCAAAGATCCGGCGGCCTTTGTACCTGATGTGTTGACTGAGGGGGGACAATATGACAATATGATAGAATATGCTGACCGATTGGGATTTAAGGCAATCAGCCTGTACGACCAAGGGTTTTTGCGGCCTGATCGCGGGAATGCAGGTTATATTGACGGTAAAAACTTCGATCATAAGCCGCTTAAGTTCGCCGAAGGGAAAGCACTTTCTCACAAGGAATATGCGATGTTGGCAGCCAAGCACAACCTGGTTATCGGTCGTACCCCGATAACGAATGCCCTGGCTCCGGGCACGAAAGATGCCAGTCCGGTTCCGAGCGATAGTATCTGGTATCAACAAAAACGTCCGCTAGCAAAGGCTATTAGTGCTACAGATACACTCATCTATGTGGATGACCCGACGCATTTGGAGGAAATAGGCAGTTGGGAAGGACACGTCAAAAGCTTAAATATCATTAAAATCGGCAAAGAGCTTATCCATTATTTAGGTGTGAGCGATACCAAACCTTATCGTTTACTCAATGTGAAACGAGGCTACTGGAAAACAACAGCTACTGCGCATAATGCACAGGATACTTTGTACAAACTACAGGTTACCATTGACTATGGTTATGATGGTCTGATTCCGAATATTCAGTTGCAAGATAAAATAGCCGAATATTATGCCGATGTCTGTGCAATCAATGGTTTGGGCTACTATGATTTTGACGGTCAGGAATTCTTGTTCAACAATGGTCATGGTTACTATTCGGCGAAACGTTTTTTTCGTAAAATGTTCGAACGTGCGAAACAACATGGATTGGCAGATATTCGTTTTACAGGGGCTACTTTATCCGAAGGATCATGGCATTATCAAAGTATATGGAACGTAGGTGGCGGTAAAAACTTATATGATGCAGAGACGCGGGAATGGGGAAGTGCGACAAGTCAAGGAAAAGATTTACGTGATGTCTCCTACGCTAATTTTTTCCCTGTCGGAATGGGCGGGAATTTCCCGATTACCGAAAAGTCTACTGTCGAGGAATATGAGCATATCCAGGCCATGTCTGTGGGTACGGGATCAACTTATAGTTTAAAACTGAATCAAAAACAGGTAGAAAGTTGTCCACAGAAAGATGCTATTTTCCAAGCGATCCGCACCTGGGAAAATGCCCGGAGGGCAAATGCTTTCCCACGCTGGGTGAAAGAGTATCTGGTGGATCCAACGCAGAGTTTTAGATTAGAAGAACTCGATAAAGATCACTGGAATCTTTATCGTATCAATAGGGATGGTTCGGGTAAGAGACTATTAACAAAATTGACAAGAGCAAAAGGATATTAAAAAAACTATATCCGGCCCATTCAGGCCGGATTAGTTTTTATAGCATTAAACTGATTAAAATGAAAATTACTTTTTTCTTAACCTGTATTTTCGTTTTGGGATTTGGAACCTCGTCGGCGCAGGTAAAATCGGAACCTCGGGAATACCATGTTGCGATCACTGGAAGTGATACGCAGGCCGGCACTCCTACAAAACCACTCCGTACTATAATGGCTGCAGCCAAACTTGCAATGCCAGGTGATATCATCACGGTTCACGAAGGGGTATACCGCGAAAGTATCGTTCCACCACGTGGTGGTTTTTCGGCAAAACAACCGATTACTTACCGTGCAGCAAAAGGTGAAAAAGTGGTTATTAAAGGCTCGGAAGAAGTGAAGGGCTGGAAGCTGATTGGTGACGATATTTGGCAGCTCGAATTGCCGAATTCATTCTTTGGTACATTCAATCCCTATCAGGAGGAAATCCGCGGGGACTGGTTTTGGCCAACACCGAAAGAAAGAAAATATCACCGCGGGGCAGTTTATCTTCATGGTCATTGGCTGATGGAAGCTTCTTCTAAAGAACAGCTCTTAGCCGATCATTCGCCGAAAGGGGGATGGTGGGCGTCGGTTGATGGGGAAAAAACGGCTATATGGGCCCGGTTTCCAAAGGTTGATCCGAACCTGGAACAGGTAGAAATCAATGTTCGACCTCGGGTCTTCTATCCCGATCGTCCTTTTGTCAACTACATCACCGTGGATGGTTTTGTGATGGAACAGGCCGCGACTAACTGGGCACCACCCACTGCCGAACAGGAAGGACTTATCGGTACACATTGGAGTAAGGGCTGGCGTATAGTCAACAATACCATACAATATTCGAAATGTGTTGGAATTGCCCTAGGGAAATATGGTGATGCCTATGATAATAAAGATACAGAGTCCGCTGAAGGGTATGTGGGCACCATAAAAAGAGCGTTGGCTTTTGGTTGGAACAAAGACAGTGTTGGCAGTCATTATGTGGGAAATAACAAGATAGCCTATTGCGAACAGGCCGGTATTGTGGGTAGTATGGGCTGTTCATTCAGCACGGTAGAGCACAATACAATACATGATATCCATATCGAGCGCCTTTTTACCGGCGCTGAAATGGCTGGAATAAAATTTCATGGTGGGGTGGATGTCAGCATTCGAAATAATCGGATTTATCGGACGAATATGGCAATTTGGTTGGACTGGATGGCGCAAGGCGCACAGATTATGAATAACCTGTTTTATCAAAATGATCTCGATATATTTTTGGAGGTAACGCATGGGCCTGCGTTTGTTGCCAATAATATTATGCTTTCCCCGAAAAATCTGTCAATGAATGCGCAAGGAGCGGCTTTCGCGCATAATCTTTTTGCCGGAAAAATCGAAGTTATTGCCTACGATAGCCGATTGACTCCTTACCTAAAACCGCACGCTACACAACTTGTGGCACTAAAAGATAATCCGGCAGGTGATGTGCAGTTTGTCAATAATATTTTTGCAAAAGGAGCCGATATTAGTGACTATAGTAATGCCTACCTACCTGTTTTACTCAATGGCAATGTTTACTTAAAAGGTAGTGTCGGGATTGCAAGCCATAAAAACAATGCGCGCATGGGTGAGGTGCATGCTGATGCCGAGCAGCGCATGAAAGCATATACCAGTAAAGGTGCGGTTGAAAAAAATGCGTTGATCGATACGAATGAGGCTGTTCTTGTCAATTTAATGGAAAAACAAGGTAAGGTCTATTTGGACTTTCCGTTTCAAGCAAAATGGTTGCAACAGAAGAGGGCATTGGTGACTTCAAGATCGTTAAGTCCAACGGTAATATCCGAATTGCCATTTGAGGATCGAAATGGACGGCCTTTGCAGATTGACCGGGACTACTTCGGTAAAGCTCGAAAAAAATCCAATCCGTCTGCAGGTCCATTTGAATATAGCGGGAAGAAAGAAGAAAAAATAACATTGATTTATGAATAGAAATCTATTAATACGATTAAAATCTTACGGGATGCTGTTGAGCATCCTTTTTTGCGTTTTTTCTTTAAATTTCCAGTCTCAGATGCGGTGCGACTGCATGTCAATAAGAGTTTGGCTTGCCCATTAATCAATAATTTTCAAGTGATTGCTTTGGGAGGAATCTAGTATTTTGTTTAGATTTATGCACTATCATCAAGATAGTATGTAAATCTAAACAAAATCAATAACCAATCGCTTAGATCAAATCCATACAAATGAAATATGTTAGATGGCTTGCCTGCATGGCCTCTTTGTTCTATGCCGGAATAGCTCAACCCGTAGTTGCTCAGCAGGCTACTGCACTTCCTGTAACAATTGAACAAGGAAATCAAGATCGTGAATATTGGACAGGACTACTTTACAAAATTGTATCTCCAGTGATCCATAACCTCGCTTCGGGAACACTGAAAAAGAATATGCCGCTGGAAAAGGCTCCAGGGTATATGTTAAATGCTGAGCAGGTTACCTACTTGGAAGCTGTGGGGCGTACCATGGCCGGTGTTGCGCCTTGGTTAGCACTTCCTGATGACAATACACAAGAAGGAAAACAGCGTAAAGAATTGCGCTTGGCATTACTAAAGGGAATTGCCAATGCAGTGAATCCAAAGAATCCCGATTGCTTGGATTTCAGTAAGGAACAACAGCCAATTGTTGATGCGGCCTTTATGGCTCAAGGCTTTTTAAGAGCGCCTCAAGCGCTTTGGGAACCCTTGGACGCAACGACAAAATCAAGGATTATCAATAATTTTAAAAGTCTGCGCAATCGTGCCGCCTACTATAATAATTGGTTGTTATTTTCGGCATTGACAGAAGCCTTTTTGTTACGGATAGGTGAAGATGCTGACCCCATGCGTATTGATATAGCGCTGAAGAAAATGGAGGAGTGGTACCTAGGGGACGGGTGGTACAGTGATGGACCTCATTTTGCCATGGATTATTATAATAGCTTTGTCATTCAGCCGATGTTGGTCGATATTTATCGTACGCTTGCGGAGGTAAAGAAGACGGGGCGCACGGAATATGATTTGGTCCTGAAACGTATGCAGCGTTATGCGACATTTCAAGAACGGATGATCGGTGTGGATGGAAGTTTTTCGCCTTTTGGTCGTTCGATAACCTATCGAACTGGTGCTTTCCAGGCTTTGGCACAAGTGGCACTATTGGGTAAGTATCCAGAGGGACTGTCTCCGGGACAGATTAGAAGCGCAATGACGGCTATGCATCGTCGAATGTTCGATTCCTGTTCGAACTTTGATTCAAATGGATGGTTACTGTTGGGATTCTGCGGCGCACAGCCGGAAGTTGCGGATACCTATACTTCCACAGGAAGTTTATATATGACCACACTCAGTTTTTTACCGTTGGGATTGCCGGCAAATAATCCATTTTGGACAAATAAACCCGAGGACTGGACAACAAAGAAAGCTTGGCAAGGTCAGGCGTTTAAAAAAGATTATAAAGTTGGCTATTAAGTTTTTTTTATAAAAGTACTAGGGATTCGTTAGCCTAAGTCGTCTTTTAAGTAAAGCATGATCATGAAACCGCCAAATCTTAAGCTCGTTTTTTTTACCTGTTTTCTTGGCTTTTGCTCCTTTGGGCAAAGTCTGGCTCAACGAAGTCCGATACCGTCAGGTATGTTGGATAGGAGCAAAGCTGTTGTATCACAATATGTAGCCCAATTCGATCGTCCTGCAACACGGATACCATCCCAAGTAGCCGTGGATGCCCCTTTGTTGGGTAATGGCAGTACAGGAGTAGCAATTGCAGGTACACCTGATAGGCAGACCTATTTCCTGGCGAGAAATGATTTTTGGCGGTTAAAATCTGGATTTAACGAGTCTTATCCTGCTGTATTAGGTAAAGTAGAAGTGGCTATTCCAATGTTAAAGAAGGCGAGTTATCAGGTTGATGTGGATCTATATACAGCAATTGCAACCTCAACCTTTCAGGCAGGAGATACGCTGCTGGAGATCAAATCATTTGTTTCCGAGAAAGATGACTGCTTGATTTTACAATTTCAAAACAAAGGAAAGCAACAAATCAATGGGCAGATTAATCTGCTTCTCCCTGCGGAAGACCAATTTAAAAATAATCCACCAGCCGAGTCACTTTTCCCTGCTGTCACGCAGCAGGAGACGAGAGGAAATGGAACAAAATTGATCAGCAGGGGCTTTAATGAGTTGGTAGATATTCCGACAAAGGCTGCCGCTGCTGGAAAAATAATCGGACAACAGCAAGCTGATTTCAACTTACATGCAGGCGAATCACTAACTTATGTATGTGCCTTATCTTCCAATTTCAAAAGTAAGAATTGTGCGGAAAAGGTGCTTAAGACCGTGGATGGTTTAGATCTGAAAAATGTAAAACTGCTCGAACGCGAACATAAAAAGTGGTGGGCAGATTTTTGGTCGGACTCTTATGTTGAAATTCCTGATAAAGTGATCGAAAAACAATATTACCTGTCTCACTATGTGATGGGATCCTGTAGTCGCGATCCGCAATTTGCCCCACCCATCTTTGGAACATGGATTACGCGGGAGATTCCCAATTGGAATGGTGATTACCATTTGAATTATAACTATATGGCGCCTTACTATGGACTTTATTCTTCCAATCATCTTGCTGCAGCAGGTTCGTATGAGCAACCTTTGCTCGACTTTATGGAACGGGGAAAGTTCTATTCGAAAGAAATAACAGGGATTTCAGAGGGATTGCTATATCCGGTGGGAATAGGCCCGAAAGGGATGGAAACAACCCGTCAAAATGCAATCATGGAAAGTGTATTTGGTGGGTATATCCAAGGTGGACAGGTGGAGCATAAAGGTTTGTTCTTTGGTCAGAAAAGCAATGTGTCCTATGGTGTCACCAATATGGCTACAGCGTTTTATACGACTTATGATCGCAATTATGCACGGAAAATATATCCTTATGTGCGTGGTGCAGCTGTGTTTTGGACCAACTATGTCAAGAAAGATGAAAATGGTCGTTATGTGATTTTTAACGATGCCATTCACGAAGGGACGGTCGGGGATAGTAATCCAATTCTAAGCCTTGGACTGGTAAGGCAGACATTGCAGCTGGCTGCCGATTTGAGTGCCTATTTGGATGTGGACCGTCAGTTGGCGGCGAATTGGACACAGGTAAAGGCGAATCTCGCTACTTTTCCGGTTCAGGAAAAAGAGGGGAAATCAGTCTTCCGTTATACCGAAAAGGGACCCGCATGGTGGAATGATAATACACTGGGCATACAGCATATTTTCCCGGCCATGCAGATTGATCTGGAAAGTGATCAGCGTTGGATTACTATTGCACGGAACACGATCGAAAAAATGGGACGTTGGACAGATAACAATGGCACCAATAGTTTTTTTCCTGCAGCGGTTCGTGTAGGCTACAGTGCCGATAGTATACTATATCATTTGCATCGATATAGCCAACATACTTATCCCAATGGTTTTCAACGGAACAACCCGCATGGTATAGAAAATTGTAGTACTGTACCGACAACCATTAATCAGATGTTGTGTGGTGTCCATCAGCAGGTGCTAAAATTATTTCCTGTATGGCCCAAACAACAGCATGGGGAATTTGGCAACTTACGTGTGGACGGCGCCTTCCTCGTGTCATCAAAACTCGAAAATGGGGCTGTTACTTATGTAGAAATCTTAAGTGAGCAAGGACGGAATTTGATTCTTGACAATCCTTGGCCGGGACGTAAAATTTCCTGGCGCAAAAATGGAAAAATAATGCAGCCTTTGGAGGGCGATCGCTTGCGTATAGCAACGAAAAAAGGAGATCGTATTTACTTGCAGGTTGCTATCTAGTTAAGCCGTAGCGAACTGTTGCTGTTTGAGAAATTAGAAAGGTATACCTGATAAAATAAAACTATAAAATGAAATTTAACCGTTGTTTTTTGAGACTGAATGTCCTGTTTTTGTTGATTATTGCTGGCGGAAAGCAAGTGACCATGGCGCAAAGCAAAAGTTACGCTTTTCTTGATGTAAAAAGAAGTCGGGAGGAACGTATTCAGGATCTGATTGCGCGACTGAGCCTATCGGAAAAGGTGCAAATGATGAAGCACGAGTTTAAGGGCATTCCACGATTGGGCATTCCGGCATACGATTGGTGGAATGAGGCGCTGCACGGTGTTGCACGGACAGAAGAAAAGGTAACTGTGTATCCGCAGGCTATAGGCATGGCGGCTACTTTCAATACGGCTGCGGTCAAACAGATGGGGGATTATACGGCAACAGAAGGTCGCGCATTATTCAATGAAGATCTCAAAGCCGGAAAAACAGGTAAACGCTATCGTGGACTGACCTATTGGACGCCAAATATCAATATTTTTCGTGATCCACGCTGGGGAAGAGGACAGGAAACGTATGGTGAAGACCCTTATTTGACAGGGCAGATCGGAACAGCTATCGTGCGCGGGCTGGAAGGTGATGATCCACAGTATTTGAAGGCAGTTGCGGCAGCTAAGCATTACGCTGTACACAGCGGACCCGAGCATAATCGACATTCTTTTAATGCAGAAGTCTCAGCTTATGACCTTTGGGATACCTATCTCCCTGCATTTCGGCAGTTGGTTATGAAAGCTAAAGTACATGGGATCATGTGTGCCTACAACCGCTTGGATGGAATGCCCTGTTGCGGCAATAATGTGCTGCTCAATACTATCTTACGCCATCAATGGGGTTTTAAAGGTTATGTAACTTCGGACTGTGGGGGTATCAATGATTTTGCCAGTGGACATAACACACATCCGGATAATACAGCGGCCGTCAGTGCTGCAGTTTTGGCCGGAACAGATCTCGAATGTGGTAATCTCTATCAATTGTTGGAACAGGGGGTAAAACAAGGTGCATTATCCGAAAAGGATATTGATGTTTCATTAGCCCGACTTTTGCAGATCTGGTTTCAATTGGGAATGTTCGATCCACAGGAACTGGTACCATACGCAAAGATTGGTCGTGAAGTAATTGAAAGTAAATCGCATAAGGCACATGCCTATAAAATGGCACAGGAGTCTATGGTACTGTTGAAAAATGAGCATAACATGCTGCCCCTTGATCCCAATAAAATAAAAAGAATTGCTTTGATCGGCCCCAATGCCAATAATGGACATGCGCAGTTAGCAAATTATTTTGGTACGCCTTCGGAAATTGTCACACCGCTGAGCAGTTTACAAAAGCGTTATGGAAAGCAAATTGCGATAGATTATCTTCCGGGAACAGAAATCATGAAAAAAATTGATGGCGGTCCTTCATTTGAAGAAATTGTTAAAAAAGCTGCGGTAGCAGATGTTATTGTTTTCGTTGGTGGTATAACGGCAGACTACGAAGGTGAAGCCGGTGATGCTGGTGCAGCGGGGTATGGTGCTTTTGTGAATGGAGACCGTTCGACGATGGCTTCTCCTGAAGTGCAGACGGCCCTTTTAAAAGAACTGAAAAAAACAGGGAAACCACTTGTATTGGTCAATATGTCGGGATCGGTGATGAGCTTCGATTGGGAATCACAGCATGTAGATGCGCTATTGCAGGCATGGTATGGCGGACAGGCGGCCGGCGATGCTATAACGGATGTGCTATTTGGTCGCTATAATCCGGCAGGGCGTATGCCTTTGACGACGTATAAAAGTGATGCGGACTTACCTGATTTTGAGGATTACTCGATGGCAAACCGCACCTATCGTTATTTTAAGGGGGAGGTTCGTTATCCATTTGGTTACGGCCTAAGCTATACGAAGTTTGACTATAAACAATTGCATGTGCCTAACCTTGTCGAAACGGGTACTGATGTTCAGGTCACTGTACAGGTAACAAATAACGGCCAGCGTGACGGTGATGAGGTCGTTCAATTATATGTTGTTCATCCAAAAGAAGGCAACTATAAAGTGCCTAATAGTGCTTTAAAAGGTTTTAAGCGCGTATTTTTCAAAAAGGGTCAGTCGCAGAAAATAACCTTCACCTTGACACCGGAAGATCTGGCTTTGGTGAGCGAAAAAGGCGAGTTGATACAAAAAGGTGGCGCTGTCAAAATATATGTTGGTGGTGGTCAGCCGGGGAAATCTGTAGGTGTCGAGACCGAAATGACAATGCAAGGAACAGCGTATCGACCATATTAAGGCAAAATAGAAGAAGGTTAGTATGGACCTTACTGTTAAATAATCAACGAATAAATAAGAATAAATGAAAGTAATTTTCGGAATGTTTCTCGCTATGTTATCCTTCTCCTTATTTGGACAACAGCAGGAAATTACACGTATGGGAAACGCGCGTGTAGCGCTCTTTGATCGGGACTGGAAGTTTTCCCGCTTTGGTTTGCAGGCTGATGGGAATCAATTGGCTGAACCTAATGATTTGTATAAGACCGAATGTAATGATGATACTTGGCGTAGCTTGGATCTACCGCACGATTGGGCTATCGAAGGGCCATTCCGTATTGAGTTGGCCAGTGAATCCGGAAAGCTGCCTTATAAAGGAATAGGCTGGTATAGAAAACATTTTAAAGTCGAAAACCTTCAAGTTGGCGAGCGTGTTTATCTGGATTTTGATGGCGCCATGGCGAATGCTAAAATTTGGTTAAATGGCCGTTATGTGGGAACTTGGCCTTATGGGTATAGTTCCTTTCGTATGGACTTGACACCTTACCTAAAAAAAGATGGGGAGAATGTTCTGGCGGTACGTTTGGATACCGAAAATTGGGAATCAAGGTGGTATAGCGGAGCTGGAATCTATCGTCACGTATGGATGGTACGTACTTCGGACGTGCATGTCGCACATTGGGGAACCTCGATTACAACTCCTGTTGTCAACGATCAATATGCAACGGTGAAGAATGAAGTGACACTGGATAACTTTCGTTTTTTTCCAGTACACGCTGAGGTCAAAGCGACTTATTTCGAGTTGGATGCACAAGATAAACCTGGAAAACAGGTGGCTACCGCCAGTGGATTTGTAGACCTTCATGCCAATGCAAGTGGCAAACTGAATCTTGAAACGCGTATCAATCAACCGAAACGATGGGATATTCTATCGCCAAATCGTTATGTAGAAAAGATCGAAGTCATCGTTGACGGCCAAACAAGGGATACGTATTACAGCCCTTTTGGTGTACGGACTATCGCATTCACAGCAAATGAAGGCTTTAAGTTAAACGGCCGTCGCGTAGATATAAAAGGGGTATGTAACCATCATGATTTGGGATCATTAGGGGCTGCCTTTAATAAAAGTGCCTTGGAACGTCAGCTCAAAATGTTACAGGCCATGGGTATGAATTCCCTGCGCACATCACACAACCCACCAGCACCAGAATTATTGGAGTTGGCTGATAAAATGGGGATTTTAATTTGGGATGAAGCTTTTGACGCTTGGCGTACAGGTAAGCGCGCAAAAGATTATAATAAATTGTACGATGAGTGGCATGAACGCGATCTGTTGGCCATGGTACACCGCGACCGAAATCATCCGTCGGTATTTATATGGTCCATTGGTAATGAGGTGCTTGAGCAACAGGATGTCAACATGACTAGGCATCTGGCCGATATTATTCGTCGGGCAGATCCAACACGACCAGTTTCCAATGGTTATAATGACCCGGATGGCGGCCGTGAGTCGGGCGCAGCAACCGCTTTGGATATCATGGGCGTGAATTATTTCTTCAGTCAACAGGGGCGTTGGGATAAAGATCCGCGTTATCAGAATATGCCAACTTTGGGCAGTGAAACTTCTTCCTGTGTTTCCTCCCGCGGCGAATATTTTTTTGGAACCGATTACGATGGCTGGCAGGTCACCTCTTATGATCGGGCTGCTCCGGGATGGGGCTGTTCACCGGATGCACAGTTCCGGATATTGGCTCAGTATCCAAACCTGCTGGGAGAATACGTTTGGACAGGTTTTGATTATCTGGGCGAACCGACACCTTATAATTCGGCGGAGACCAATTTGTTGAATTTTAGAACGGATCCTGCGAAACGTGCTGAATTGGAAGCCGCATTGGAAGAATTGAAGAAGAAAAATCCACCTTCAAGGAGCAGCTATTTCGGTATTATAGACCTTGCCGGTTTTCCAAAAGATCGGTTTTACCTCTATCAATCCCATTGGCGACCAGACTTACCAGTGACACATATCCTACCGCATTGGACATGGACAAGCAGAAAAGGGGAGATTACACCGGTACATGTGTATACCTCCGGTACAGAAGCAGAACTTTTTGTCAATGGAAAAAGTCAAGGACGTAAGAAGAAGGTTGCGGGACAGGATTTTCGATTGCAATGGGATAGTGTGCGTTACGAACCGGGAACGGTTAAGGTAATTGCTTACAAAGACGGCAAGGAATGGTCCAAAGCAGAAATCCAAACCGCTGGGAAGGCCGAAAAACTCCAGATGGAAGCAGATCGTGCGACGATCGATGGCGGACGGTCTGAATTTGTTTTTGTGTCGGTAAAAGTGACTGATAAAAGGGGAACCTTGGTGCCTCAATCGGAGGCGTTGATTGATTTTTCGGTCGAAGGAGCAGGTGAAATCGTATCCACAGATAATGGAAATGCAATTGATTTTACCTCGTTCCAAAGCCATTCGCGTAAAGCATATAATGGAATGGCATTGGTCATCGTAAGAGCAAAAAAAGGCGCGCAGGGTGCAATCCGAATCAACGCATCGAGTAAGGGTATGAAAGTGGCTACTGTACAGGTATTGGCAAAATAAAAAGATGAATTACTTTAAAAAACAACTCTATATCCTTTGTCTATTGGGCGTACTGGGCCAGGCAAAGCAGAGCTATAGTCAGCAGCTGCCGCTATTTAGCAAAGAAAGCAACAGCCTGTCTGGAGACTGGCTAATAGGAACTCCCCAGGCGAAAGCAGGGCTTTTCAAGACAAAAGAAGGTCATTTGGTCTTTTCCAATGGTTTGGTCAGCCGTACATTTACGACTTTTCCAAATGTGGCCAGTATTGGTTTGGATGAATTGACTGGAAATACAGCATTTCTACGGTCGATTCGACCTGAGGCCAGCGTAACAATCGATGGGTTTACCTTTGATGTCGGTGGATTGGAAGGACAGAAGGTACATAATTATTTACTGAAAGAATGGATCCCGAGTTTAAAGGCAAACCCCATGGCTTTTAAATTCCATGACTATAAAATTGAAGATACAAAACCCCGTTTTGGCTGGAAAAAGAGACCAAACTGGATGCCCAAAGATATGCCTTGGCCTGTGCCGGGCAAAGAGCTGACATTTACCTATACATTGGATCAGCAGGCGATCGATGCGCTTGCCGCAAAGAGCAAAAGTGACCAAAACAGGGCATTGCTGTTGGAAGATAAATTTCAGCATCTGGATTCCGGATGGAAGTTGATGGTTTCAAAATCACATGCGCGTAATTCCTTTGTCAATGAAGGAAAAGTGGGCGAAATTATGGCACTTGAAAATGCAGCTGTGTTCGCTGAAAGAACAGTTCCTCAGGAGGTAAAGGTACTCGTAGCCAAGATGAATAAAGGTACTGATCAATCCAACGATTGGGGATTGGGTTTTGGACTAAGCCTAACGAATGGTACTCCCAGGCTTTATTGGCGAGCAAGGGAAGGCAAGGTTGTTTTTTTTGATGGCAAACGCGATAACGGAACTTTCGATGTTGGTAAAGCCGATCAGCTATGGTTTAGATATGAAATAGCGGATAAAGAATTAGTGGCACAAGCCTCTTTGGACGGACAACAATGGCGTACTGTTGGTCATCTTCCACTAAAGTCGGGTGATAAGATACAACTGGTCCGTGTCGGAAAAATGGATCCAAACGGCGGGAATAAGGATGGTAAGGCTTCGACAAAGGAAGGTCGCTCCAAAATAGAAGGTTTTTGGGCATACGGTGATTTTCCATCCCAATTTGCAGGCGATCTGTCCAGTAAACTTGCTTATATGAAAAACGTTACGGTACAGGTTCATTATGATCTTTATGATGACATGCCGATCTTTAGTAAGTGGATTACCGTGCAGAATCAGTCGGACCGAGAAATTGTGGTTAATAGCTTTAAGAGTGAGCAATTGGCTGTATTTGAGCCCGAAAGTTCGGTGGATCATAGAAGCCGTTGGTTATACCCCAATATCACCGTGGAAACAGATTATACATTTGGCGGTATGAGCGAGGAAGTCGTTTATTCCTCGAGTCTGGAGTGGAAAAAAGACCCGCTCTATACGACGCAGGTACACTACGACCGGGAGACACCCTGTCTATTGGAAGTTGCACCTAAAATGGGACCTGAACAACAGGTTGCCGCCGGTGCGGAATTTGCGAGTTATCGCGTTTGGGAGCTGTTGAACGATAGCTGGGAACGCGAACGTAAGAGCCTTGGATATCGAAAAATGCTGCGCTCCATGGCGCCATGGGCAACTGAAAATCCAATATTGATGCATGTACGGAGTTCGGACAACGAGTCGGTGAAAAAGGCAATTGATCAAGCCGCGGAAGTTGGTTTTGAAATGGTGATTATGACCTTTTGGTCTGGATTCAATGCCGAAGATGATTCTCCCGAAAATCTCAAGCGTATGAAGGAGCTTGCTGACTATGCACATAGCAAAGGAATTGAACTTGGGGGCTATTCGCTCCTTGCCAGTCGGCATATTGATGCTAAAAATGACGTTGTGCTACCTGAAGGCATGCACCCGCGCTTTGGAAGTTCACCCTGTATTGAGAGTGAATGGGGGCAGGCTTACTTCAAAAAGCTGTATAACCTGTATGAAAGTTCGGGATTGGGCGTATTTGAGCACGATGGATCCTATCCTGGAGATTGGTGCTATTCCACCGATCACCCCGGGCATCATAATGAAAAAGACTCGCAATGGAATCAGTTTAAACGGATCACTGATTTTTACAAATGGTGCCGTGAAAAGGGAATCTACCTGAATATTCCGGATATGTATTTCTTGAATGGCGGCAACAAAGTCGGGATGGGCTACCGTGAGGCAAACTGGTCCTTACCGAGGGCACAACAGGAGATTGTGGAAAGACAGAATATTTTTGATGGCACCTGGGCAAAGGCGCCGTCTATGGGTTGGATGTTTGTTCCTTTGGTAGAATATCAAGGTGGGGGCAAAGAGGCGACGATCGAGCCTTTGAAGGATCACTTGCCACATTACGAGCAACGGCTAGCCAACTTGTTTGGTGCAGGTGTACAGGCCTGTTATCGTGGACCACAGCTTTATGACTCCCCAGAGACGAAAAACGTAGTGGCCAAATGGGTAAATTTTTACAAGAAACACCGCGAAGTTTTGGACAGTGATATTATCCATGTGAGACGTCCTGACGGGATGGATTATGATGCTATTTTGCACGTGAATCCGGCTGGAAAAGAAAAAGGATTACTAATGATCTATAATCCATTGGACGAAGCGATAAAACGAAAAATTAAGGTCAACTTGTATTATACCGGTCTGAAAGGAAATGTGCAAGTGGTTGAGCAAGATCAGAACAGTAGGACAATGCCATTAAATGCAGCCTCGGAAGCGATCTTTGAGGTCAATATACCGGCAAAAAGTCAAACTTGGTTTGTCATTAAGTAAGCCGTTGGGCGAACGTTTCGGATCAAGATTTCAATTTTTTAAAGAGTCTTCTCATCATTATGATGAGAGGACTTTTTTTTACGCAATAGGATAAGCCATGCCATACGTTATTCAATATGGAGCAATTTTTTGCGCTGTTGCGAATGACCGTTTTCATTAAAAGCCTCTACCGAAAAATAGTAGTCCTGACCGCTGTTGAAACTACGGCCATCAAATTTGTTTTCATAGACCACGATCGCATTGTATAATTTGTCGGATTTAATGCCCCAACGGAGAATATAACCTTTGGCATTTGGCGATGTCGGCCAATGGAGTGTAATCTGGCGACGATCTTTTGTATTGCGTTTCCCTGTCAAGGTGTTAATTCCCTGTGGTTTTTGCCCCAAACCATGACCGAATATTCGAAAATCATAAAGCGAAAATTTACCGGGGATCTCTTTCTTATTGGTCAGGCGGACATAACGTGCGTTGACTTTGCGATCGAGGTTAAATAATTCATGCGGGTGATCTTTTGTGTTTTTGCTTTGGTCTATCATTGGGAGCCATTTTTTGCCATCGCTGGAGTATTCGATCACATATTGGTAGCAATAAGACTGGGGTGCTTTAAGCTGGAAATCTTGATCGGCGAAATTCACCTGTAGGGCACGGATGGACATGTTCTGTTCGAGGTCAATCTGTATATATTCACCGATAGCGCCCGAAGCTGCCGACCACCAGCTTTCTATCCGTTCATCGTTAGCGTAAATTTTAGGGAATTTATCCAGTTCACTGGATACCTGAATGGGCTTGTTCTGAGACAAAAGGTTGTACGGTAGAGAAAGATCTCGCTTCTCGAGATCGACTTTGGTATTGGGAATCTGAAAGGGGAGATCGGTGTATACTGTTTGCGCGTAAAGCTGACCTTCCTTGTCAAAAAATGCTGGAAAAAGACCGATACGTCGTTCAAACCAGTCTCGCACCGAAATTTTCATGGTCGCTACATGCCAATAGTTGCCCAGTTTGTCCTGGAAGGTATGTCCATGACCTGCGCCTGCAATAAAACCACCTGGTTTATAAGAAAAAGGACTATTGGCTTCATAGTGAAACGGCCCCAAAGGTGAATTGGCAGTGTAAACACCATCGGCATAACTTCTGAATTGCGTGCCCGGAGATGCGTATTGGAGATAGTACACTCCTTTGTGTTTAATCATTGTTGCCCCTTCGTTCCAACCGGAAGTTCCCAGTTCGTTATGCTCACCCTGTACTTCCCAGCCATATTGTTTTTCATGATGTTGAATCAATACTTGTGGGGTACCAATGGGTTTGAAACCATCGTTAGGATCTACCTCCACGCCCATGATGGGATCAATGTTTGAACATCCCCAATACAGGTAGACTTTACCAGTATCGTCCTTGAAGAAGGCTGGATCCGTCATGCCAATGGTAAATTTGGTCGGTATGGGTTCCCACTGATCCTGATCAGGATTGGTTGTTTTATAAATTTGGGGTTTTCCACCCGAAGCCAAAAAGTAAAGTGCACCATTGTAATTTAATACAGTAGGTGCATAAGCTTCAATGCTGCCAATACTTTTGCAAGGGATATACAGCCAGTCTTTTAAATCTGAGGAGCGCCAATATCCACCGGACTTCGACGCAAATAAATAATATTGGTCGTTGAAAAGCTCGATGATGGGATCTGCTGCTTCCCGTCTACTGGGACTTTCGGGCATAAAACGATATTCCAATGCCAAAGGATTAGCGATGATTTTTGTGGTCTGTTGTCCAAAAACAAGCCCAGAAAGAGCGCTTGTACCGAAAAGAATCGCTATAAAAGTCTTCCTGAACCTATTTTTGATTGCTGTTGCAGTTTGCTGTTTTATGGGTTTATCTATTGGCTTTTGCATAATTTTCTCTTTCTAATAAAGACGATTGAAAGGGGTAGTTCCCTAAAATTTGCAATATACTTCCTGATGTCAAAAATGAAATAAATCCAGGATTTGAAATTTTCCATTGGACTATTTTATCCATTTTTTGATTTCATCATAAAATGTTGTCAGCTACCTGCTGTCCTCTTTCTTGGGAGGCCAAGCAACAAACACGCCCGTTTCGAGTGTAAGTTCACCAGTTGCAGCATTATAACTATCCTTGGATAGGATAGGGATTTCACCGGCTACTTTACTTTGTTCGGGATTGTGTGTACGGTTATGGTAAGTCGGCACTTTTTCAAGCTTGACCAATTTACCATTGATGCGTAGGTTTTTTTGAATGATGGTTACTTTAGGCAATTTGTCGTATCGGATGACATTCAACCCTTCGAGGTCCCGCGGTCTTTGGGCGAAATCGATAAAATATTTGTATTGCTCCAAGAACGATGTAATATGTTCTTTCATCTGGATCTTTTTACCTGGGAAGGCTAGGGATCCTACATTGACCACTTTTTTTGTGCTTAAATCTTCGACATACATGGTGACCCAGGTATGTTCATAATCGCCCCAGCTGAAATAGGTTTCTTTGGGATTAATTGTATCTGGTACTGCTTTGCCAGCAATATAGCCTTCTTTTTTTAATGTGATGCGATAAGAACCTTTGTGCCAGCCTACGGTATTGCGGACACTGATAAAATCACCCTCCGCATCTGAACTGGCATAATATCCTGTAGTTTTTAATGCCTTTTTTGTCCGTTCAAACCAACGGGAAAAGATGCCATTAAATTTGATATCCTCTTCTTTGCCTGTCTTAACACTGATGCCGCCACCTGCCGATTGAATACCACAATATAAAAGGATATTATTTAGGGATATATTAAAGGGTGAAATATAAAATGAATAGTGGTCGGGGATGTCATCTTTTACAATAATATCAATGGAAATAGAATGGAAATCATTGACGGCAGAGTCCAATACATAATAGGAATTGGTATAATGTAAAGGAGGTAAGATGAGACTGTCGGGATAGACATATTCCGTAGCCATCTTCTTCTTGAGTTCTTCATCTATACTGCTTTTTTCATATTTTTTTTTAAGCTCCTCTTTGGTTTGGGAAAAGGCCGTGCCACTGAATAAGGTAAGCGGTACAAGCACCGTCAAAATATTTTTTATCAATTTCATAAACAGTTTTAATTGTGTCTACCAATATACTTTTTTTTCTTTTGAGGTTAAAGAGCTAATTAACCAGCTGATTAAAATAATACAACAGGCGAATCGTAAATCATTTTTGGCGAATTGTAAACGGTGGGCTGAATCTCTGGTCTAGTACTTTATATTTGGTTCCAAGAAATGCTAAAATGTAGATTGAAGCTTTTTCAAAGAAGGAAATAGGCGGTATTAATTCGCTAATTTGTTGTGTTGTAGGTGTATGTGGGGCATTTTAATTTTAATTGTCATAGTAGATAGTGCCTTATACTTAAGGTGAATGTTTTTCATAGGTAGTAAGCCGTAAAGGACTCCCCGTTCTTACGGCTTTTTTTTGTTTACTGGTTAGCATATTGCTATATTTCATCGCTGTCTAGACTCTATCTTTTTTTGGTGGTTTGAGCCTTGGAAAGAAAAAAATAAAAAAAGTCAAAATTTCTTTAGGACGTTTTGTTTTTCCCGTTGTCATCATTGTATAAATGGAGATTTTGGCCGTTAAATATCCATTTGCAATGCAACTACTATGAAATTTTAGCCTATTAATAAATTTAGCATGGCACTGACTAATAAAATATTCCAGCAAAGTGAGATTGAAAGTTTTGAATTCAATCACAAAGTTTTAAAAAACTGCTCATTTATCGACTGTACGATAAAGGGAAAAAATTTCATGAACTCCATGTTTCGTGATTGCAAGTTTATTCGATGTACGTTTGTGGACTGTAATTTTCAGTCTGTTGTCTTTCAGGAATCTGGGCTTTGGGTGGAAAGTACATTCGAAGCGAATGATTTTTCAAAAGCCATCATCGGAAATCTAAAAATTGAAAAGTCGTCATTTCTTCACAATACATTTGACAAAACAACCTTTGACGGTACTGCTTTGGTGCACGTAGTTTTTAAAGGAAAGATCAATTCTTCGTGGTTCTATGGCATTCCTTTTACGGAAGATTTATACTCCACCAATCTTTTTATTCTCAAAAAAGCAAAACCATTAAAGACACCCTTAGTCAATTTTGGTCATGCTGAACTGAAGGACGTTGTGTTTTCTCGAGGCTTAGATCTCTCTAGTACGGTTTTTCCAAACCAGGAACATCTTAAAATCATCAATAATCCAAGACGTTTTTTTGATAGTTTTCTCAAAAGGTCAAAAGAAGTATTTACGGATAATGAGTCGCTGGTTTTTTGTCGAGACCTGGTGGATAACGTATTGTATAAACCGGAAAATAGAGGGATGCCCATCCTATTGGTGGACTTAAATCAGTTTTATCCGTCGTTGAATGAAAATAGGGATCGCTTAATTGTTGATCTCCTGAAAGCAGGATAATCATATCATTCTATATATAATTGTTAGTGCAAAGCCGTTTAGAGTTCCCAGCTCTGGCGGCTTTTTCGCTTCATCCTTGCTTATGTCATTGTTCGCTCTTGCCAGTGCCTTTGTTCGCTCTTGTATCTGGCAGGCACTTACCTGAGATCTAGTGTTTACCTAGTGAACTAGGTAAACACTAGGTGATTCATAGAGATTTGGTCGATTATTTCCAAAAGCAGGGCAGAAGCAGTCCAGTCAAAAGGCTGTACAGGGGCCATAGCTGATGGCGGCGGTTAAAATACAACCTACTGTATCATAGTTTTTTTATATTTTGTATATATAAGAAAATTAGGTATATTTAGTTAATTGTTTAAGAGGAAAAAATGAAAGATACGAAGTTATTAAAAGGCACTTTACAGACGATTATTCTAAAGCTATTGTCTGGAACAAAAAGAATGTATGGCTACGAAATGACTCAACAGGTAAAACTCTTAACCGAAGGGGAGTTTATCCTGACAGAGGGAGCGCTCTATCCGGCATTACATAAGCTAGAAGCGGAAGGACTCCTGGATACAACAATCGAAGTAGTCGATGGAAGAGCAAGAAAGTATTATTCCTTGACCGTGAAGGGAAAAAAAGCTCAAGTAAGTAAAATGAAAGATGCGTTGACCTTTGTGGAGAAGTTGCAGGTTATCTTGAACACTAAACCAATTGTATCATGACAGAAAAGAAATTGACCAAAGCGGAATTGGGTGTTCTAATGGATTTTATTCGTTCTAAAGGATATCCTTATGTTGATGTTCAGCTTGAAATTTTGGATCACTTTGCTTGTAAGGTAGAGGAACTGATGTCTTCAGATGCCAATATATCTTTCAATCGAGCCGTTGATCTCGCCTATGCCAATTTTGGACCGTCGGGCTTTGGAGGCATCGCAGCCAGTTATGAATTGAATCTGGAACGTAAACAGATCAATAAATTTCCTGGTGATTTTTTACAATTCGTCAAGCATTGGCATAGTGCAATTTATATCCTGTACTTCACATTGTTCTATTATTTTGTGCCGCTCGATGCAGATGCTTTTTGGACGGGATTAAAATTAGGGATGATCGGTACACTGGTTTTTTATATTCCTGTATACGTGTTGCGGCATCGGCCTAGAGGGAGCAAATACTACGTTTATCGCAATTATCTTGGTTTAACGATACCGATTATGGTTTTGATCATTGGGTTGGTTTCTTCGGAATGGATCGTTAATTATATTCCTTTAGCTTTGTATCGTATTGTTATTCTTATTTTTATGTATGTTGGATTAGGAATTTTGTATATATTTGAGAAGAATCTAAAGGCCATTGTCCGACGGGTAGATGAGATCGAAGTGCTGCACCAGAGCTGACGATTAATTTTTTAAATTATGAAATATCTTTTCCTGTTGTTACTAAGCATTTGTTTTTTGTCCAGCTGTGACAAAGAAGAGGCTGACTTTGACTCCATGGAGATCGATGGTGGAGCTACAGCGAAAAGATATCAATTTGTAGGACGTTCCGTAGGATTTTCGGTTAGTCAGATCTACGTGGATGGTACTACAGACAAGAACTTCTATTTGGGGACAGTTTGGGGATTAAAAGATACCACTCCCCAGCTAAAACTAGCCTCACTTCGCAATCATTTTAAACCTTTCAAAAGCGTAATTTCATCTACACAGCCAACATTAGCTGCTATTCGTACCATTCCTGAATTTGATGCTGTTCGAGCTTTTGCGAAGAAAAGCAAGGGCGAACCGGCTGTTTTGGAGCAGTCGTCAGTAGGGGCATTTTTCGATTATAGGGCGATACGTTACCATCTTAATAATAGCCCTGACGTAGATAGTGTCTTGAAATTGGTCCGTCACCAGGATTCCACCACGATAAAAAGAGCAAATAGCCTGCTGTTGCGTCGCGAACATATTACTTTTAGTCTCCATGTAGACCAAGCGGATTATGCAAAGGCTTTTAACAAGGATGAACTTGGAAAGTTAAAAAAGACAGGATATAATCCCTACTATGTTTCGTCAGTCAACTACGGTACACACTCGATCATGATGGGAGAAAGTGATTTTCCACGTGGTGATCTTAAAAATGTATTGGAAAAATTGCTGTACAATCAATTTCTGACGAAAACCGACGAAACGGTATTAAAAGGATCCGACGTATTGGTTTATCTGCGTGGCGGACGTCAAACAAGTTTTATTAGACGTGCGACAGGTTTAGACGCAATTAAAAAACTTGTGGCTGATTATAAAAATGAACTGGAACTGCAACAAAATAGCTTTGATTACCCCGTTAGCTATAGCTTAAGAGGCCTCGATTCCTATGGGCATCTGAAATTCTGGTACTCTTATGATTTTCTCGTTCGTGAGGAGAAGGAATGATTTTTAATTAAGTGTATAGATAATTAAAGGTTTTTTTTACATTTGGGCTATTGTCGCAAACGGCATTATAGCGTTGTTTTTGTCTATCTATTTTGAACAAGGCATAACCATTGGCCTTTTTGCCTCAATACCATTATTAGCTATAAACAATTATTAAAGAAGAACTATGGAAGAAACAATTAAGACATTGATCTACGTTCACGCATTTTTTGGTGGGATAGGATTGATTACCGGCCTGATAAGTGTGGCTGTAAAAAAGGGGGGAGCAGGGCACAAGAAAATGGGGATCATATTTTCCTATGCGATGGTGATTAGTTCTTTAATTTCTCTCGTAATTGCGAGGATGCCGGGCCACGAGAACACATTTTTATTTTTGATCGGTATCTTTACCATCTATCTCATCCTAGCGGGTAACCGTGCTTTGACTTTGCGCAGTAAGATTAAAGAACAGGCCGATTGGAAAGACAAACTGATTTCCGGCACAATGTTGCTTGTATCGGCCGGTATGTTATGTCTTGGTCTAATTGGATTGGTACAACAAGTAGGCAATTCGATTTTATATGTCTTTTTTGGTGGTTTTGGAGCATTTATGAGTATTCGGGATTTTCAGTTATTCAAAAGTTTCAAAGAAAAGAAAAATGCCTGGCTGGTGAGTCACCTAGGTCGTATGGTAGGCGCTTTGATTGCATCAGTCACTGCGTTTTTAGTTGCAGGCATTCAGCTTGGTTCCACGCTCGTTTGGGTTATGCCAACGATATTAGGTACCTTATATATTATTTATACCAGTCGAACTTTGAACGGAGGAACGCAAGTTGCTACAGAAAAATAGAATTACTATAAAACTAAAGGGGTTTCCATACAATATTATATGGAAACCCCTTTCGTTTTATACGTTGTTAAAACGAAGCGGATTACCAGCCTGGATTTTGTTTCAGTTTGGGATTCAAAGTTAATCGGCTCGTTGGGATTGGAAGTAAATAATCCTGTTTTTGATCCAATCCAACGCAATAGCACTTGGTTCTTCAGATGCTGAAAGGCTTGTGTTGTGCCCTAGTAAAGGAAATAGACAATACTCAAACGGTTTTCCTTGAACTTTTAGTGCATTTAGATTTCCTATAGATAATCCTACAGGTATTTGGATATCTCTGGATCCAAAAAGCCAGAGACCGGGCGTTGTTATCGTTTTGAGCGATGCCATCGGATCGGTATTTGTAAATTGATAACGATCTGGATCATTCTCGATGTGTTGACGAGCCTCGGCTTCCGTATGTTTATCCCAAAAGTCTTTTCTTCCATTGGTGAAGAACTGGAATCGGAGTTGTTCACGTGCAGGGATAACAGCACCACTATACATTACAAAAAAGTCGACCAACGGATTTTGCTGAGTCGCCAAGGGAATGATCCAACCCGCCTGGCTAAATCCCAGTAATCCCATTGGAATGTTCGGATTTTCCAGTTGCTGATGGAATACTTGTACCGCTGCTCGTGCATCTTTGGCGAGTAGATTGAGATTAGCGGAATCGATATTATTGGTACCGACTTCAGGACCAGCATACGTTCCCTCAGATTTTCCCGCTCCGCGCTTGTCATATGTAAATACAGCAATGCCATTTTTCGCTAAAAATGAGGCAAATTCCATCATCCTGGCTTCTTTTCCTGAGCCATGCACGAGGACAATGGCTGCGTGAGCTTTACGGGGTTGTAGCATTGAACCGGACAACTTAATCCCCTCACTTTTGAATACGATATCCTTTGTTGACCAGTCTGACGATTGTGCATGTACGCGATCTGAAGCGAGTATAAAAACAATAGCGAGAAATGAGAACAGGGTATGACGTGTGATACGCAGCAAGGTTGTAGAGTCTTCTACGAAATAGTTTAATGAATGGATTTTGGGCATAATGAGTTCGATGATAAATTTATTTTTATCGAATTTACCCACTGGCTTGATCAATGGCTTCTATTTTTCGGCGGATTGTCGGTTTAACTCGGTAAACAGACTTGTTTTTGCCGTAAGCACTTTGACTAAAATAATAACAATGCGAAGACAATGGCCACAAGGATAAAAATAGGGGTAAGTAAGGTTAGAATAGCTTTCGGGATGCTGAAATTATTAACCGTGGCAATACCAACGACAAGGAATACGACCATATTGATTCCAGCTAAAGCATTTACTAGTCTTATTAACCATTTGAAGATAGTCTGAACAGGATTAATATCGATTTGCCAAAATGAATTTGTAAAGAATGGGAGACCATAAAGAATCGCACCAATAACGTAGAATAGTAAAGAAAAAACAGCGGGAAGAGAAGAATAGGAAATGACACGGAGGGTATCGGCCGCGGGCGCTTCTCCTTTAAAAAACTTGCCAACAGCTGAAAGAATATACGCTCCAATAATATAAAAGAGGACTGTCAATCCAGATCCTAAAGTTATGATCTGAAAAAACAATCCTGACCAGCTTTCTATTGTTGTTTTTGTACTTGATATTCTTCCCAACTGACTGACGAGTGCAGCGATATAGAGCAAATGCCAGGCATATTTACCATAGTAGTTTTCCTGCGTAAATTTAAAAAACCAGGTCGTTCGTGTATACATGTTTTTAATGATAAACTTTAAATCATTACTAGTTTCAAATGGGTCTGAATTCATGGTTAAATGGTCTGCTTTTATTCGTATAGTTAAATATAAACATTTGTATTTATCTTTAGCGTTTTTGATAATCCTTTTTATTTTTTTTAAAAGTAATTAGGGGGACCATCTAGGAGGTATATGGCCTATTATTATTTTTCAACTGTATGAACAACCTTCGTTAACAGTGTTTTAAGTTTTTCTTTCCTGCGGTATAAGGTAATGTTTCCTTCACCCAAAGTTAACATGTGAAAATTACTTTTGAGCTGAATGAAACGCTTGTTCTTCCAGTAGTTGTCCTTAAGGATAGCTCAGGAAAGGGCAACCATAAATTTTATGAAAGAATAATATGCAAATTTTCTGCAACATGATTCCCCTTTTGGGTGAAACCGATCTAAGTACTGGACTTCTTATTGTCTTTGCTCTTTGTTTATTTGCTGTCGTCGCGTTTGAATTTGTAAATGGTTTTCACGATACGGCAAATGCTGTTGCAACGGTGATTTATACAAAAGCACTTAAACCCATTGTTGCAATCCCTTGGTCTGGTCTTTGGAATTTTCTAGGTGTTTTTGCTGGAGGGATAGCTGTAGCCATGGGAATTTTAAAATTGGTGCCTTTGGATACCTTGATGGTACTACCGGTTTCTGTAGGTGCTTGTCTGGTACTTTCCGTATTGTTGGCTGCTATTATATGGAATTTGGGAACTTGGTATTTCGGTATTCCCTGTTCGAGTTCGCACACCCTGATTGGTGCTCTTATCGGGGCTGGTATTGGCTTTACCTGGTATTATGGTGGAAGTGGCGTCAATTGGCATAAAGCAGAAGAAATTGGTCTTTCGTTGATTTTATCGCCCTTGATTGGATTTGGTCTAGCGGTGTTATTGATGTTGTTTTTAAAGCATGTCGTCCGTTATAAAGCACTTTTTCACATTCCACAAGGCGAGGATGACAGACCTCCATTTTTAGTACGTGGTATTTTGATACTAACCTGTACTTTGGTCAGTTTTTTTCACGGGAGCAACGATGGTCAAAAAGGAGTGGGGTTATTTATGTTAATCCTAATTGCATTTCTGCCTGCCCGTTTTGCAATAAATCACACCATTCCAGATGCAGCAGTCATAAAAACGCTCGACCAAACGGAAATCGTATTGCAGACAATTGCATCAACTAATTTGGCTGAGAGAACGATGTTTGTGCAAGTCAATCAGGAGATTGAGCAAGTCAAGTTGCATTTGATGGATAAAAGTGTAACGGATAAAGCCGGGACTTTTAAATTCAGAAAAGAGGTTGAAGGTTTAGTTAAATCCATTGCTACATTAGAGAGCAATAAACAGATCGATATCAATCCTGAAAATCGATTGGAGCTCAACCGTAAGCTTGGCGAATTGAAAAGTCTTACCGACTTTGCACCAATATGGGTCATCTTGACTATTTCAGTTGCTTTAGGCTTAGGAACAATGATCGGTTGGAAACGTATTGTAGTAACGATTGGTGAAAAGATAGGAAATGAACATTTGAGTTATGCTCAAGGAGCCTCAAGCGAGATTGTTGCTGCTTCGACAATTGGTATCAGTACTGTATTGGGTTTGCCCGTTAGTACAACGCACGTGCTTTCAAGTGGTATTGCCGGTTCAATGGTCGCTTCTGGAGGAAAGAGCAATCTGAATAAAGGGACACTCAAAAGTATCGGTCTTGCCTGGGTACTTACTTTACCCGTGTCAATTGGCTTGGCATTAGTACTATTTGTATTCTTCCATCTTTTTATTTAGTTGATTGTTATCTGAATGTTTTTGTCATCCATTGCATGTGTACACATGGCTACTGACAGGTTAATATTAAAAACTTAAAAAATGAAACAAATTCTTGTTGCCTCCGATTTTTCAATCAATGCAAGTCATGCTTTGCGTTACGCCTTGTCTTTGGCTTCTCGTTTGAATATGGAAGTTGCTGTTGTACATGCCATACACCCGACAGAAGGGATCAACAACAGTACTTATAACGCGATCTTTATAGAAGATTATTACGCTAGAAAACGTGCTGCTTTGCAAGAATGGACCAATCAGGTTGTTCGGGAAAATAAATACGATGACCTTAGAGTGAGAACGGTTGTGGAGGTTGGTTATCTGCGTAATGTGGTGACGAAGTATGTTGAATATACAGATGTTTCTTTTTTGGTCATGGGAATTACCGGTGCAACGGGTATTAAAGAAATTGTCGGTAGTAATGCGAGCATGGCTGTGACAAAATTGCGGATTCCGACCCTGATCGTACCACCTGACAGCAGTTTGTCGCCCACTCCTGTGGTTACCTTGGCGACGGATTATAAAACAACTAAATTGTCTGTTCGCGATGTCAAAGCGCTCAATCGTATTTTAAAGCTTTCGGAGCCCAAGAAGTTGGAAATTCTACACGTCTCAGAAAGGGATTTGGACGAAAAGCTGGTGCGTAATGGGGAGAAAAAAATGCGTCAGTTGCTTCCTAATGTAGCGATTAACTTTAATTATGTGGATGAAGATGATACACGTCCATCGCATGCGATCATTGACTTTGTTGAAAACAATCAGACCGATATTCTATGTTTGGTCAAACGCAACCACAATATGATTTACCGTTTATTTGCAAGTAGTACGGTGAATGAAGTTTTGAACCGATCAGTTAAAGCGATTTTGGTTTTGCATGAATAATCTGAATGGAAACTTTTTTACGCTATATATCAAGCCGTTTTGGATTTTCCTAACGGCTTTTTTGTTGACTTTACCATTGCTGCAGAACGCGTTGGCGCGGAAAATTCGAGTTGTCTGATCCGTCGTTTATACACGATTGGTACATGTAATGGGTTTACTTGAGGAGCAAGCCTCGGCACTGAGCTTTCGATTTTTTTTGCATTCTTGGAATGAATTTGTTTAACTTGCAATGCGAATAGCAACGTAACCAATGTATTTGAAACCTTTATCTCCTGAAAATAAGAAGAATATTGCCATTGATCGAGATGAAAGCTCCTTCAAGGCCTATTTCGTGGCTAATTATGGAGTTTTGAAGAGCAATGCTATTTCTTTTATCAAGGATAAACAGCTGGCCGAAGATGTAGTTTCTGAAGTCCTCTGGAAAATTTGGTATTTGGGGCCCGATCTGATGAACATCGCAAATGTCGAGGGTTATTTGCTTCGGGCGATAAAAAACAAATGCCTTAACCTCCTGCGCATTCGCCAGGTCATACTTACCGACGGAACGGAATATCAGGATACGTTGATCGATAAAAATACCCCGGAACAAATTTTAATATCCACAGAAAGCATACAACGTATTCAACGGGCTGTTGAAGGGCTCCCGCCCAAAACTAAGGAGGCTTTTAAACTGGTGAAAGAGGAAAGAAAAACGTATTTGGAAACTGCGGAAATGATGGGGATATCCAAGAAAACGGTAGATAGACACATTCAAATTGCCTTAGAAAAGCTGTGGTCCTGTATTAAAGAAAAAAAATAATTTTTCTATTGGGGGTTTTGGTTTCTTTTGGTGTCTCTACTCCAAATAGACCGAATGCACATGTTTTCATCTGAGGAACAATACTTTTTATTTTTAGCGGCTAAGTTACTAGCGGGAGAACTCACAACGGAGGAGAGAATCGCGCTGGACGACTTGCTACGTGCCGACAAAAGTAAGCGGGAGTTATTGGCCTATTTAGAGCAGAAGCATGGGGAAGAAGATCTGGAAGCTGAAATAAGCTATGAAAAGTCAAGACCAATAGAACTTACTGCTGTTGAGGATGTAACCGCCCGTCCATTTATAGATCGCCATAAAGTTAAGCTACTATCCATTGCGGCTAGCCTATTTATAGTTTTTGGCGTATTGTCCTTTTGGTTTGTCAAAAATGATAAAAAGGTAGCTGAAGATACGGAATGGCAGACGATTGCTACCGGAAAGGGCGAGCGTAAATCGATCAAATTGAGCGATGGCTCGGAGGTATGGCTTAACAATGAAAGTGTATTGCGATTGAAGGCTGGATTTGGTAAAACTGATCGCGTATTGGAACTGGTTGGTGAAGGCTATTTTGCTATTGCCAAGAATCCCAATTTACCCTTGAAGATCAAAACTGCCTACGCGGAGGTACAGGTCTTAGGTACAAAATTTAACCTTCGTGCGCTTCCGGATGAGAACATGACGACGACCTCCCTGATCGAAGGGAAAGTACGACTGAAGGTTATGGAAAATAAGCAGGAGAAGTTGTATGAACTCCTGCCGGGTAATAAGGTGTCTGTGATCAATCAACCTGTATCAACGAATGATCATCGGAGTAAGCATGTTGTCCTGCAACCAAAAGTGACCTTTGCAAAGCTTGATCTCGTTGATGCCGAAGTTACTGAAACACTTTGGATGAAAAATAGATTGGTTTTCAATGGCGAAGGTTTTGAAGTGGTTGCGAAGAAGATGGAGCGTTGGTTCGGTAAACCCATTGTCGTCGAAAATGAGCGGCTCGCAAAAGAGCCCATCACCGGTATATTTGACGAAACAACCTGTGAAGAAGTCTTGAATGTCATCAAGCGCACAGGTACTAAACTAAATTATTATACCCAAAATGATACGCTTTATGTAAAGTAATATAAAAAAAGGGTATCCCTCATAGTGAGCAATACCCAATGTTTTAACCAATGGCATCGGACCCTAGGAAAGTAGGATGCCAATCGATTATTTCTTAAATACCAAAATTATGAAAAAAAAATCACATGTTCTTTATCATGTGCCTATCTCGTATTATCTAAAATGGTTGTTAATGGCCAAGTTTGTAATCATTTTCCTATTTGCATGTGTTGCCACCGGATTTGCAAAAGAATCGAAAGCCCAGAAAACAGTTTCTTTACGCTTTGAAGAGATCCGACTCAAGAACCTATTGACTTCCATTGAAGAGCAGACCAAGATCAATTTTATCTACAACGATAATACGATCAATGCGATTAAAATAAAACAGGTTGACGTCCGCAATAAAAAATGGACCGATCTTTTGTTGCCTATTTTGGCCAAAGAATCCTTGGAAATGGATATGGTCAGCGAAAACCGTATCATTATTCGTTCCATAGCGAAGGTTCAGGACAGGATCGCTTCCGGTACGATCAAAGACCAGCAAGGAAAACCTTTGGCAGGCGTATCTGTACGTATAAAAGGTACAGATAAAATGACGCAGTCGAATAGCGACGGCCAATTTTCGCTGGTTGTTGAAAAAGAAAATAGTATTTTACAATTTTCTTATTTGGGATACCTTTCCCAAGAGATTGCCTATCAGCGACAGGCCATTGATGTCGTTCTCCAGGAAGATCTCGCACAGCTTGAAGAAGTTGTGGTCATTGGGTACGGAACACAGAAGAAAGCAACATTGACTGGCTCGGTGAGCCAGGTTTCAGGAAGTGAGCTGCAGCGATCTCCTGCGCCGAATTTGTCCAATTCCCTAGCAGGAAGAATGCCGGGTGTAGTGGCAAATAATCGCTCAGGTGAACCTGGAAATGATCAATCGCAGATCTATATCCGCGGCAAGGGATCTTTGGGGAACAACAGTCCTTTGTATGTCATTGATGGTGTGGCCAATCGCGGCGGAATAGAAAGGCTAAATCCAAGCGATATCGAGACAATTTCAGTCTTAAAAGATGCTTCGGCGGCAATATATGGTGCCCAAGCTGCGAATGGGGTTATTTTGGTAACTACGAAACGCGGTAATGGTGATAAACCTACGATCACCTATGATGGCAGTTACGGTTTCTCCGAACATACACGAACACCAAAGCTGATGGATTCTTATCAATTTATGGTGTATGACGATGAAATCAATGCACATTTTGGGCGTGCTGAAAAATATAAAGATATCAAGGGTAAATATCTGGATGGAACGATCGATCCCTTATTGTATGCCAACACCGATTGGATGAAGTCCGTATTTAAATCTTCTCCACAAACGCAACATTCCTTGTCACTTCGTGGCGGAGACGAAAAAGTGCGTTATTATGTTTCTGGAGGATACCTTTATCAAAAGCCGGGATTTAGAAATACAGATCTAAATTTTAGGACGGTCCAATTTCGTACCAACTTGGATGCTAAGGTAACCAAAGACCTTTCGGTATTAGTGGAGGTAGCCACCAGACAGGAAAATCGGAATAATTCAAACTACGATATGGGAACCTTCTTTTGGGAAGCGTTCCATGCCTATCCTTTTTTGCCTGACTATTATCCGAATGGATTACCTGGTCCAGGTCTTTCGTGGGGTAACAATTTAACGATTCTGGCTTCGGGCAAGACCGGTTATCAGCGTGTAAAGGATAATTTTGTCAATACAAAAGCAGGTTTTGATCTCAAAACACCTTGGTTATTAGATGGATTAAGTTTTTCGGGTTATGCAGCATTCGATTCGCAATATAGACATGAAAAGAAGCTGAATGATATGTGGGATGCTTATCGTTATAATCCTGCAACAAAGAATTATGATAACATCCGTGAAACAACGGGCGATGCAAATATCAACCTTACTGAAAGAAACGATGATATACGTACTGAGACCTGGAATTTTAAAATCGGATACGATAAGAAATTCGGCTCACATAGTGTCAATGCTTTCATCGCTTATGAGCAGAGTAAGAACAGAGGTGATTGGTTTTCGGCGTATCGGAGAGACTTCTTAAGCGATGCCGTAGATTATCTATTTGCGGGAAGTGACAATCAAAAAAATAATGACGGAAAAGCAACGATTTCGGCAAGGCAGAATTATTTTGGCCGTGTAAGTTATGGTTTTAAGGATAAGTACCTGGCTGATATTACAGTGCGTAGAGATGGTTCACAAAACTTTATCAGCAATGCACGTTGGGGCTGGTTCCCAGGGGTATCGGCAGGCTGGCGTATTTCTCAGGAGAATTTTTTCAAGGAAAATGTGCCTTTTATCAATGAGTTGAAAATCAAGGCTTCCTGGGGTAAGCTAGGAAACGATCGGGTAGACCCTTTTCAATATATCAGTACCTATGTTCTTGGAGATGGTGCCATGTTTGGTCTTGACCCCAAAAGAACAAAGGGTTTTACTGTCGGGAGATTGGCTAACCCAAATATTACCTGGGAAAAAGTGGATACGAAAAACGTAGGCTTTGAGTCTGTTTTCTTCAAGAATACCTTGAGTTTTGACCTGCAGTATTTTTATTCGATGCGTACGGATATCCTAACACCCAAGCAAGCTTCCGTACCGCGCTATACAGGATTAACGCTACCTGACCAAAATATTGGTGAAATATCGAACAGAGGGGTGGAAAGTAGTTTGCTTTATCGCAATAAGATCAATGATTTTAGTTATTCGGTAGGTGGAAATTTCACTTTTGTACGTAATAAGATTCATTTTTTTGACGAAGCACAAAATACACCGGAATGGCAGCGTCGGACAGACCATAGTATAGACTCCTGGTTAGTGTATAAAACAGACGGTATCTATCAAAATCAGGCTGAGATTGATGCCTCACCACATTTGCTGAATACAATGCCAGGGGATATCAAGTATTTGGATGTGGATGGTGATGGAAAAATTACCAGCAATGATATGGTCCGTATCTATGAAAGTCCGATTCCTGAAATTACTTATGGTATAACAATGGGTGCCAAATGGAAAAACTTTGATTTGAATATCCTGTGGTCAGGACAGGGACGTGCAAAACAGATCATTAAACCAGGAAGTTACAACAGAGATGTCACTTATTTTGAGAACAGATGGATTTCTGAAACAGAGACACCCAATGCCCTGTATCCAAGAGCATTCGACCGTGACGATACATTCAATAGCATGAATTCGACATTCTGGTTAAAAAATGCCTCTTTTTTAAGACTGAAAAATGTGGAGTTGGCGTATTCATTGTCGCCTAAAGTGCTGGAAAAAATCAAAATGAAAAACTTACGGGTATTCATTAGTGGATTTAATTTGTTTTCGATCGATCAGATCAAGATACAGGATCCCGAAGGAACAAATGCGGGGGGTATGTACTATCCTCAGCAGCGGATTTATAGTGCAGGGGTGAATTTGAGTTTTTAAAGAAAATTTATTGACAGATGAATACAAAGATAAAATTATATATAACGATCTTTTTTGCAAGCTGTTTGACATCCTGTTCAAATTATTTGGATGTTAAACCGTTGGATTCCTTTACTGGAGATGCTATATTCTCGGATCTGAAATTGACCGAAACGTATGTAAATAAACGTTATACAGAAATACGGGACGGTTTTGGAAATCTTGGTTTAAGGTATATTTCGGACGAGGCTTATCATAATTTCAATTCGGGAAATCCTTATTTATACAACAGGGGAGAAGTGACGGCAGACCAGTTCGGAGACTATTCCACATGGAATGCTTATTATGAAGCGATTAAGAACTGCAATATCTTCTTTGATAATATTGATAAGTTGAAAGCCGACAAAGGGCAGGTGGATCGGTTGAATGGCGAGATGATCTTTCTTCGCGCATTCTTTTATGCGGATCTTGTCTCACGTTTTGGTGGTGTTCCGTTGATCACAAAAACTTTCGATCTGAACAGCGATATGATGGTGCCGCGTAATTCCTATGATGAATGTATAGACTTTATTGTGAAAGAATTGGATAAAGCTGCTGGTTTACTCCCCCTCAGTTACGAAGGAAAGGATTTTGGTAGGGCAACTAAAGGCGCAGCATTGGCACTGAAGTCACGGGTAACATTGTATGCTGCAAGTCCATATTGGAATCCATCCAATGATAAGGCGAAATGGCAAAAAGCTGCTGATGCGGCTAAGGCTGTGCTGGACCTCAATCAATACCAGCTTGATGCAAATTACAAACAGCTTTTTACGAGCAATAAGAGTAAAGAGATCATCTTCATGAAGCAGTTCAATACTGAATTTGGACATTCTTTTGACTGGACCGATTCTCCGAATGGTTTCACAGGTTGGTCAAGAACCTGTGTGCTTCAGGACATGGTCGATGCCTATGAGATGGAAGATGGTTCTATGCCTTCTGCACAAGCCTATGCGGATGGCAAACCTTGGGAGAATCGTGAGCCTAGATTCTATGCTTCTATTGTTTGTGATGGTCAGCAGTTTAGGGGTAGAGAGATTGAGTTTTATATATCCTCAACAGGAAACCGGGCTAATAGCGGTAAGGATAGCGAATTCGGAATTGATGATTGGAATGCATCGAAGACCCATTATACGATCCGTAAGTTTATGGATGAAAGTTTGCGTAATCCTTGGAATGATAAAAGTGCACAACCGTGGATTTATATGCGTCTGGGTGAGATATATCTAAATTATGCGGAAACCCAGTATCAATTGGGGCATGAAGAGGTAGCTCGCACGTACATCAATAAGATTAGAGAGCGTGCACGTGGTGGGAAGGTAGGCGTACTTCCTGCAATTACGAGCACAGGTGCCGCGCTTTTGGGAAAGATACAGCAGGAACGACGCATAGAACTTGCCTTTGAAGACCATCGTTTTTTTGATGTAAGACGTTGGAAAATTGCTGAACAGACCGAAAACAAACCGGCGCGAAAAATCACCATTGTACGGGACGACCAAACGAAGAAGAAAAGTTATAAAATTGAGGTGCTTCAAGAACGGAAGTTCTTTCCGCAGCATTACTTACTTCCTATTCCACGCAGTGAGATTCAACGAAATGCATTGTTGAAACAGAATCCAAGTTACGACTAATCAACCAACCTCCAAGGGTCTGCGCTGTGCAGATCCTTGGTTTATTAAATGGCTACTCCTTATGAAAACCTTTTTATTATTTGCAGTACAGACTATACTTTCTGTCAGTGTGTTTGCGCAGAAGCAAAATATTTCAATCGATACGGACCAAAAGGAACTCCAGGAGGTCTTCGACTGGGCTAAGCAGAAAGCACGATCTTTTGTTGTTACAGGAACGCGGGGACCAGTCAATGTTTACAAGAAAAATCAATCCGCAGACATCGCTTCGTATCAACCGGCTTATTGGGCGGGATATCCTCTACGAACGGCCTTCTATTCGCGTGATTTCTGTCACCAAGCGGTGGGAGCGCATCTGTTGGGTTTGGAAGAAGAGAATTTTACGATGCTTCGGGCTTTCGCGGCAAGTGCTACGAAGGAACGAAAGTGGTTTCCTTTGTGGGCGATCAATTTTGATGGGAGCCCTTATACACTAGACTACAGAAATGACGATGACTTTGTCCGTGAGATACCCGCAGTGTTTGAGTTGGTTGAAAAGAATGCGCAGCTCTATGACTGGACCAAAGATCAACGGTATCTTAATGATCCAGCTTTGTTGCTATTCAATACAAAAGCGGTAAGTGATTTTGTGGCATTGCATGATGCTAAAAAGCCAAACGGTGTGGCCGAGAGCGAAGGTTCGGGCAATATTTTCAAAGGTACGGCTACCTACAATGAACACCGTGACCAAACTTTGATTGAGGCCGGTGACGGTATTGGAAGTCAGTACCAGGCTTATTTGGCCTTCGCTAAACTTTCAGCATGGAGTGGCAAGAAAAGCCAGGCTGGAAACTATACTAAAAAAGCCCAAACATTGTGGAACTATTTTAATACAGAATGGGGAGTAAAAAACAATAAAGAACTGTATAATCGAGGCTACGATAAAAATAATCTACCCGTGTCTGGTTGGGGGAAAGAAAATTCTTGGTTTCTCCCCTTAAAAGAAATTACGGACCAGCGATCAAATCGGCATCTGAATTATTTGGATTATATCGATGCACAGCTTGGCTCAAAAGAAGGACTGCCCGAAAATATCGAAGCAATCACCTATGTTCCTGAATTGTTTTTCAAATATGGGCAGAACGAACGAGGTTGGAAATGGCTGAAATATATTATATCAAAAATTAATACGGCGCATGCCATGGCTACATTGACGGGTACCAATGGTGATTACCCCGAAGTTTCTTTTGTGCTGATAAGCAACGTTGTGCAAGATATGATGGGGATTAAACCTGGGGTAAAAGGTAATTCTTTAGAAACTTGTTCCCACCTTCCGCAGGATATTGAGCGGGTTAAAGTGTCGAATGTGAAGATTGGTCGAGCAATGTTTACGGTGAAGCAACAAGGGATATCGGAAACGACTTTGTCGTACTCAGGAGGAGAGGCAACGCAGTACTGGCAGGCTGGCTTTCCGGGAAGTCACCCCTATCTTTACGTTAATGGAATCAAGAAAAAAAGTCATATTGGTCAGAAAAATGGTTTTACTTACAGCTATATCGAGGTGAAGATTGGCCGCGATATGGAATATACCGTAGCAACTCAATTATAGATCGTCATGAAAATTAAATTATATTATTTGGGCATCATTGCCATGAGCCTGTTGCAGTGGAATTTGACGGTAGCTCAAAATTCAAAAAAATGGGCACTATTAAATGGGAATAGGATTGAATGGAAGGTTAAGCAGGGTGAGAATCACGAAGATCATATTGAAATGGCCGGGTTACAATCCGCTGCGGTCGTTTACTACGGTGTTCGCGAAGGTCGTCTGTTATTGGACAAAAAGATCGTATTTCCCATGTTGCGGACAGTTCCCAACAATACACATGCAAGTTTAACCGTACCTTTTCAGGATACTAAGTCTTTATTGATAAAAGTAGATGGCGTAGCGGTCGATGAGTATCCGCAACATTTTGTACTTGACGGAAAACTAGCTGTTTATTCAACGACGAATTCAGCACTGGAAGTACAGCGGACGTTATTCCCATCTGTCGATAAACCTGTTTTGATTGAACGCGTTAAGTTGGTGAATACGGGGAATAAACCCCTGCGGATCGATCTGATTAACAAGTATTCGAAATTCCTGTCCGATCCTGCGAAAAGTGTTTATGGACAATATGTTGTACAGGCCTTGGTAAGCGATAGTTTGGTGCCAAATCTTGCGCCAAAGCAGAGTTATCTGTTTGATATTGTGTATGAAGGGAAGAAAATTTCAACACCTGTTTATCAGTATTCTCCTTCTTATGAATTACAGAAAAGGGAGGATTTTGTAAAAAGTTTGGCCGACGATCTAATTCTGGAAACACCTAATGATACGATCAATACAGCATTTGCTTTTGCTAAGATTCGTGCAACTGAAAGTATTTATGATACGAAGGGCGGATTGATGCACGGTCCAGGGGGCTTAAGCTACTATGCTGCTATTTGGGCAAATGATCAGGCTGAATATGCCAATCCTTTCTTTCCTTTCTTGGGCAATCGCAATGGTAATGAAAGCGCCATAAACTCTTTTCGCCATTTTGCCCGTTTTATGAATTCGGATTATAAACCAATTCCGAGCTCAATAGTGGCGGAGGGCGATAGTTTTTGGAATGGTGCTAAGGATAGAGGGGACATGGCTATGATTGCCTATGGAGCATCCCGGTATGCGTTGGCATTGGGAAAGAAAGATATTGCTGTCGAATTATGGCCATTGATCCACTGGTGTTTTGAGTACCTGGAACGGCAAAAGACAAGTGAAGGAGTTTATCGATCGGATAGTGACGAACTGGAGGGGAGAGCACCGGCAGTTAAAATTAATCTGTCGACAAACAGTATCGCCTTTGGAGCCTTTCAGAGTGCGGCAGACCTTGCTCATGAATTGGGAAAGGAGGATCTTTCACAGCAATACAGACGACGGGCTGAAGAACTCCGTCATTCGATTGTGCGTTATTTTGGTGCCGACGTGCAAGGCTACTCCACCTAGCGTTATTACGATAGCAATACCATCTTAAGGGCTTGGATATGTTTGCCTATGACCATGGGGATCACCGAGCGGAGTGCTGGAACAATTGATGCCTTATTATCAAAATATCTCTGGACAAACAACGGTATCCTCACCCAATCTGGAGATAAGGTATTTTGGGATCGGGCAACCTTATATGCTTTTAAGGGGTTTTTTATGACGGGAGCAACCGAAAGGGCGCTGCCTTATTTTAAGTATTACTCTTCAATGCGTCTTTTGGGCGATCATGTACCCTATCCGGTTGAGGCCTGGCCTGAAGGTGGACAAAGGCATTTAAGTGCCGAAAGTGCCTTATATTGCCGGGTCATAACAGAAGGATTATTTCATATTGTACCCACTGGTTTTCGAAAGTTCAGTATAAGTCCCAGTTTGCCAAAGGAATGGAAGTATATGCGGCTTAGACGTATAAAGGCCTTTGACCGGGTGTTTGATATTGAGGTATCCCGGAAAGGCAAACAAGAGTTTCTTATCGTGAAACAGCAAGATGGTCAATTCATTCAAAAACCAATTTTGAGTCAGCAGGCAATCAGTATCACCTTAAATTAACCGAAAAAATCTCCACAAGTCGTCGTCCTGTGGAGATTTTTCACTATAGTCCCTTATAGTGCGCTGAAACTTTGCATATTTTTCCACGTACATCTAATTCCATATATTCCGCGGAAAGCGAGTCGTTGACGCTTTTATAGAAAAGTACCATGGAGTTTACGCCCGTAAGTATGTGGTAAAGCTCAAAATGGAGGTCTGGATATTTTTCCAGTGCGCTTTTAAAATAAGCTTTTAATTCTTCTTTGTTGTTTATATTTCCAGCCGTATTCACACCCATTTTCTGAATAATGGGGGAGCGAAAGTCAATGTCTTCACTATAGTGTCGCATAATTGCATCTAGATCGTGTTGGTTCCAGGAATCAACCCAATGTTGCGCAAGATCTGCAGGCTGACTAAAATTATCTACTGTATCCATACTGTATTAAAAATTAAACGATGTATCTCACGGAATTGTCAAACCAAACCGCTTAAAGCAATATACATAATTTAACTGTTTTATCTGCCGGAAGGATAATAAACCGTTATTGACCCGCGATTTGTTGGAATCGCTAAATTGAACAAACGGTTGCGTTTTGATCAGAGTTGCCAATGCTGATAATTCTCGTTATTATCGTAAGGTTATACTGTTCGTAAGCAGATTGACTATAGTTTGTTCGTTTATAAAATAAGAAAATTGTGAAAAAATATCTATTTCTTGCAGGTATTCAGGTAATGTCAGCGCTAGGGCTGTCGGCTCAAACGACAAGGTCAAATGTACCATTACAGCTATTGGGTACCCGGAGTTGGATCCGTGTAGACATGAAGGATAATCAACCGAGCATGTCCGGAGCGAAAGTCTTTTGGGCAAAAACGAATAAGAAACCGCAGACAGCCAATGCGATATTGGCAGAAGGTGTCAAACGTTATTATATTCAACAGGTAGAGCCTGAAACGACCTATTATATCTGGGTAGAATCGGCTACAGGAAAATCCTTGGCAAATGGAAAAGTGTATACGAGCAAGAAATGGCAGCTGGATAATACTGAACGCGATGAAGAGCGAAATAATCCAAGTTCAAGAGCCGTTCCTGTTGGTATGGAAATCTATTGGCAGGATGAATTTAACGATCAATTACTTAATCGGAATAAATGGACGACCAACTATTTTTCATCCTTGAATTATCTGAATGCAAAATCCAAGGATGAAATGTTGCATGATCGTTTGCCACAACCTGCTTATACTTTAAATGGATCAGCGATCAATCTGTATGTCAATGATACGATTCCGAAGCGAATCTTTACAGAAGGTGGCAACCAGAAGATTTCATCCATCCAAACCTACGATTGGAAGTCCAATGAAAATTTACTGGACAACAGCAAAGGTGGGTACTTTGAAGTTAAGGTAAGACGTAACCGACAGGGGAATCCCAAGGGAACAAATACAGCTTTTTGGTTTGATTCACCCGGACCAGATATTCGTTATTATCTTCAAGAAGGATCCGAAGTTGACGGAATAAAAGGTATTCGCCCCAAGGGGCAGCTTTTTGAAATCGACGTTTTCGAATATATTACGGCTCAGTTTGTGATACATGGACATGTTGATCAAAAAGGGGTATTTCAACGTAACCTTGCTACACATATTGCGGAGGGATATGAACACGTCGGACAATGGGTAACACATGGGGTATTGTGGACACCTACAAGTATTAAACATTATATCAATGGCGAGCTGATCAAAGCGTATACGAATAAAAATCAGATTTATTCACCCAACCACTTTTTGAACGTATTTCTTGGAGCCTATGGATCTGAAGGTGGAGTCAATATGGAGGTCGATTATATTCGGGCGTATAACTGGCCTTTAAAAGATGGTAATGAGTTGCCTAATCCAGATTTTGAGGGTAAATCTGGCCTTGCACCTTGGGAAGGAGCAGCGGTCATCGAAGAAGGGTGCGGCGAAAAGGGGAGTAAAGCGGTGGTACTTGCGCCGGGTCAAAAAATAGAGCAATATGTTTATTTGGATCCCCAACAAGACTTCAAACTTATCTATTGGAGTAAAGGAGACAAGGTCCAGGTGGAAGTTGATGATGTCGCTGTCGTAACAGGAAAGTTGTCGAATTTAAAGACGTTAATACCTGATTTAGGAAAAAAAGGTGGAAAGCAGGAGCTTGATTTTGTTACTGGCAAGGAGATCAATCCGAATAAAAAAATTGTCCGGATTGGATTTACCAATATAGGAAAGGAAAAAGCCTTTTTGGATAATATCACGTTGAAAAAAAGTTAGCTATAATGTGGTTTTCTTACTAAATTCTGGCTCCATGTATATTACGTAGGAGCCATTTTTATGTTTTTTTATGTGCTAAATGTTTCTTTTGATATGCTGAAGGTGACATGTTTGTCTGTTTTTTGAAGAAATGAGAGAATGTAGCGGGGTCCTCAAAACCCAATTCAATCATAGTAGTCTTGATTGGATTGGCCCCCAAACTCAGCAGGTACAGAGCTTCCTTCAACAAACGATTATGAATCAGTTTGAGGGGGGGAACCCCCATGTATTGCTGTGTTTGCATCCAAAGATTTTTTACAGTTATATTCAGTAAATTTGCGTAATAAGCGACATGGTGTTCTTGTTTATAATGAAGTTCTATTAATTCAAGAAAGCTATTCAGGATGGCTGGATAAGCGTATGGTGCCAAATTATCGATGTGTTTGACTAAGGAGTGGTTAATCTCTATTAAGCTAGTTGTCAAACGTGATAAAATGAGTGATAATGTTGGCTGATAGCGATAGAGTTCATTACGGATCTTATCGAATTCATAGCGGAGCGTTTCAAATTTATATGGCGTGACCCGAAGTATCGGATAATCTTTAAGGAGTTTTATGTTGATTGAAAGCGTATGACATAATTTTTTAAAATTTTGCCAGGGAATTCTAAAATGATATACAGCGGTTTCTTTGAAAAAATAGAAACAACTTGACTGACCAGGGAACATTAGATGAATTTGATAACCCATCATATTATGTTGCTCCTGATCAATCTGACGCGTACCTCCTTTCGAATGTATCAAGATAATAGTCACCACCTCTTTGCTTTTGAGCATATGGCAGGTGTGTACCCTGATATTTCGCATTCGATATAAAAAACCGAGATGCTCTACCTCGTCGTCGCATGTTGTTATGTTTGCAGCATTAAACATGGTTATTCTGGTCTGGGGAGCTGTTAAGTGCACGAGTTGTTTTATTAAGTTTTTACGATTATTATTTAGCGGTTATAGGGATATTCCTGTACCCAATGAAACTTGCGCTGTATTAATTCGAAGGCTTGCATGTCCTGTTTAATAAGTTTAATATGCGCTGTATGGTCACCAAAGGTTTTTGTCAGAAGAATATTTCCGTCAGGGTTGATCTGATAATCAAATTGATAATTGTTAAGGGTAATTTTCTTCCCGGCTGCATCGATAACAACGCTCTCCCTTTGAGGGGTATAGTCTGTGTTGCGTATTAAGACCTTGTTGTTATCAATTTCGAAAACAATAAGTCGCCAATCTTCGGGGATTGATTTGCGTTCTGTTCCCGCTTGTTCAATTCGGTAGATTCCATATAGTGGTGACTTCGTTAGGTACTCAGCTATCATTTTTTTTGTACTTAATATGCCCATGCCCTGTTGCACCATAAAGAGAAGTAGCACGGCCAATTTGGCGATAAACAAACTTTTTCTTTTCCAGCTTTTGTTGAATAGGGGTTGTTGGATAGGGAGTAACTGTACAGGTTTTCCTGAAATAAAAATTGTGAACAATGCCTTTAGGTAGGGAAGCAGTAGAAATATGGAAAGTAGCAGGAGTGCTGTGGAGACCATTTTAACGGGGACGTCATAAAAATAGTTGACGGCCATAATATTGATACTGGTCGCAATGGTAATAAGTGCACCAACAATCATGGTCTTTCTGAAGAGCAATAAGCCTGAAAGTACTTCCACGAGACCAATGAGTAGATTGTAGCCTTGAGAATAACCGATATAAGTCCAGGCTAGCCCCATGGGTGAATATTCACCTAATGGCTGCAGGAGCTGTGTCAGTCTTGGTGGTTGCATTTGCATATAGAAGACTTTGTACAGTCCATAGTTAATAAGCATAAAAGCAACATAATAGCGTATTGCCGTAGTTAACCAGTAAAAAAGGATGCGATAGTTTGCTCTTCTTCGATCCAAGATGGACCATAAAGCTGCCCCGACAACTGCTAGTAAGAATAAGATCAATAAGGATATCCAGGCATAGGAGGTATCACCACTTCCGTTGATGAAGATGCTGTGGTCATAGGAGTAGCCCAATATATTTTCTGCAAACCAGGGAGTCAACTTTTGCATAAATTGGGTAAGGGGGATGCTGATATATCCATAAAACGGATAAGCGCCGTTATTGAAAACGAAAATAAACGACAAAACAAAAATAAATGAAAATCGAAAGGCCAATCTTTTAGATACGGACCATGTTTCCGGATTGTTTTCAGTAAGAATATGCATAATTAAAGTTTACAGTATTTAAGTTAATATTTTTTGGTAAAATAGGTCGTATGTTTATTGAAATAAATAATCGATTAAATAGTAAATAATCATTACGATGTATTTGAACAGAAGTTTTTATCTTGCTCTTAAAAAATAAGAATCATGGACAAGATCAAAGAATATTTTGAATCGCTCGTTGTCATGAATGATACAGACTGGGAAGTATTTTCCGCTAAGCTTGTTAAGATGGAGTTTCCAAAAAAATCACTGATTTTGGAAATCGGAAAAACTGAACAGTATTTATCTTTTATTGAAAAAGGAATTGTACGTTTCAATATCCCAAAACTGGACTATGATTTTACTTTTGGATTTGCTTTCGAGAATTCTTTTGTGAGTGGCTACGATTCCTTTTTGACGCAACAACCCTCATCGTATCATCTCGAGGCAATAACAGATTGTATTTTATGGCGGATATCGTACGAGGATCTCCATGCGGTATATCAAACAACAACGGTTGGTAACCTAATTGGTCGGAAAGCGGTTGAGGACATTTTTCTAAAAAAAATGAAACGGGAACTGACGCTGCTGGAAGATTCGGCAAAAACCAGGTATATCAATTTGATGCGTGAGCAACCCGAATTGATTCGCAACATTCCCTTAAAATATCTGGCTTCTTATATTGGTATTAGACCGCAATCGTTAAGCAGGATCAGGAAAGAAATTTAGTAACAAATGTTCATTGATAACAAAAGGAAGGGCACCTATTTTTGTTATAAAAAAGATGAAACCATTTTTTGTTTTAATTGTCGTTTGTATTATTTCCAATCTCATCTTATTGCTGTTGAAGGGGGAGATGGATATTCTTTTAGCTGGTAAAGTTGGATTGGCGGTGATGCTGTTGTTCACTGCATTGGGACACCTACTTTATACCAAAGGAATGATGTTGATGCTGCCCGATTTTGTTCCATTTAAAAAAGAAATGATCTATGGAACCGGTTTAATGGAATTCATGGCTGCAATTGGACTATTTGTTCCGCAGGTGAGTCGCATAACGGGAATCCTTTTAATTGTCTTCTTTCTACTGGTATTACCTACAAATATTCGGGCAAACTTAAGACGTATCAATTACGAGACGGCTACTTTTGATGGTGCCGGTCCCAACTATTTGTGGTTTCGTATTCCGTTTCAGATCTTGTTGATTGCCTGGACCTATTATTTTGTGGTACGTTAAAGTAGTTTTCTTAACCAAAGCATAGCAATAAATTAACATAGTGTTGTTTAGTTTTATTTAACATTTTTTTATTTTTGCTAAACTTTTAGATTGAATAGAATGAAAGAAGCCATCAAGATGGTCGTATTTGATATGGCGGGTACGACAGTGAACGAAAATAATATTGTTTATAAGACGCTTAGAAATGCAATAAATACGGTAGGGGGATACGAACTGACATTAACAGAGGTATTGGCCCATGCTGCAGGTAAGGAGAAGCTACAGGCGATTAAGACCGTGCTCAAAAATAGTTTGGATGTTGATGACGATGAATTGGCTCAACGGATGTTTGCTTTGTTTTTGAAAGACCTGGAACACGCTTATGAAGTCGAGGAAATTTACCCTAATGCGAATGCGGAAGAACTTTTTGCGATCTTGAAAGAGCGGGGTATCATGCGTGTGCTCAATACGGGCTATGATCGTAAGACAGCCGAGTCACTTTTGGAGAAGCTTAATTGGAAAGTTGGCAAAGAAATAGATGCATTAATTACTGCTTCTGATGTGCCTCGAAACAGACCTTATCCAGATATGATTCATCTGGCCATGCAAAAATTTGAAATTACGGATCCTGGTTTCGTCGTTAAAATTGGTGATTCTATTATTGATATACAGGAGGGGCAACAAGCGGGTTGCGCTTTGAGTATTGGCATAACAACAGGTGCACATGATGCGGCTCAACTCAGATCGGCAAATCCCGATTATGTGATTGATGATCTACTGGAAATTGTTGAAATACTTGAAAAGAAGAATATATCCAATACAGTCGTCTAGTCTTTGACGCTGTTTAATAAAAAAGGGGGTATTTCCTACAAGAAATACCCGCTTTTGATTGTGATATGATCCACATGTTATTGCATTTGTATGCCTTCCATTGAATTCTGGTTTTTGTTTTTCTTAAACATATTCATATCCATTTTTCCAAAACGGTAGGAAAGATTCAATTTGATCAACTGTGGATTCGACAGTCGATAATAGGTTTGAGAGAATCCTTCACCCGATGAAACAATGGTATTGCCACGTGTTCTGAAAATATCGTTGATGGCCAATGTTGCTGAGGCAGCCTGATTTTTCAAGAAGCTTTTCTTGATGGCAAAGTCGATACCATAGAATGGTTTGATATAGCCTTGTGAAGAGCTTTGCGCCTGGTTCATTGGTGGACCGAATGTTTGACCCTGTGTCACTGGCATATTTGTTTTGCCTTGATATTCAAACGCTAGCTGTAGATTCCAGTTTTTCTGTAGGTTGAATGTATTGTTCAATTTTCCAAATACTGTCCACATACCTTCCGAAGGCGTTTTCTCATCCACCTCAATTTTGGAATTATAGAAGTTAAGGTCTGCAGTCAGATCCCACCATTTTTTGAGATTATTGGTATAAGTAAATTCTGCCCCATAATTCTTGCTGGAATTTGCATTGATATAGGTATTAATGAAATCCATTTTGTTCGTTACCGGATTGAGTTCCTGTGTCAGGTAACGTGTAATTAGATTGTTTGTGCGTTTATAGTATACCGTTGCCAAAAATGTGCCTTTTCCATGTGTACGGCTGTAGGAAAGTTCGCCGGATGTCGTGAATTCGGGTACAAGGTCAGGGTTACCACGTGTAATATTTAAGCTATCCGTGTAGTCAACAAATGGGATGAGCTGAAAGAAGTTCGGGCGGTTGACACGACGGGTTACGCTCATTTGTATTTGGTCTTTTTCGGTTAGCTTTTTGCTCAAGAACAACGAAGGAAATAAGCTCAGGGGATACTTGTTGTGGAACTTTTCGTTTGTATTCAAAAGTTCACCGTCGTACGTTGAGCTTTCTGCGCGTAGCCCAACTTTATAGGACACCCAGTCTTTGAGGTTTCCTCCAAGTGAGGCATAGGCTGCATAGACGCTGTTTTTGTTGTTATAGTTGGCTGAAGCTGCGGTGATATTCTCAAAATCATCTTCACCTACTGCTTTTAAGGAATTATTGTTGAGATTTTTGAGTTTATTGATCTGTGCACGCACACCAGTTTCGAGTTTCATGCCATTTTTGAATGGTTTGACATAATCTGCCTGCACAGTCATGAACTTATTATCACCGGAACCGATGTTTTTTTGAATCTGAGTTCCGCTGATTTCGCTGTTTGCATTGCGGTAATTGGTGGTATATAAACCATTGGATGTGTTGCTGCCGCCAAAATAATTGAAATCGACAGACAGTTCCTCGCCTTCAGTTTTGAATTTTTGGACGAGGCCGGCTTGCAATCCGCGTGGTTTAAAGCTTCTTTCTGACTCGGAAATCCGATCGCTGAGTGATCTGTTGTTGCCAGAGTTGGTTAAGATTGACGAGTTCTCATTCGGCTTAAATTTACCCTGAACCAACACGCCGGCTACAGATAGTGTTGTTTTGGGACTTAAGTCGTAATCTACGCCGAGCCGGCCAAAGGTAATCATACCTTTTGTTTTGCCTTCGATATCTTGATCTACTGTTGATTCTACGCCATTAATTGTACTGGTACGGTGACTGTCGCCCTCGGTGTTGGTGCGCATGCGCATATTCATTCCCGTCAGTGAGATATTGAATTTATTTTGACGCAGATTTAAACTACCCATAAAGTTGGTTCCACCAAAGCGGTCCCCACCCAAGGTGACCATACCATTGTAGCCAGCTTTCTTATTTTTCTTCAGAATAATGTTGAGGATACCGGCCATACTTCCGGAAGCGTCGTATTTGGCAGATGGATTTGTGATAATTTCGATTTTATCGATCACATCGGCCGGGATCTGGTCGGGGGTGAGTGTGGTAGGTTTTCCATCGACAAAAATTGTAGGGGCTGCGTTTCTCAGTTTTACGTTTCCGTCGATATCTACTTGTACAGAAGGCATATTGCGGAGCACATCGATTGCTGTACCGCCAGCTGCAACGATATTTTTCTCTACGTTGAAGACTTTTTTGTCGATGTCCATTTCGAGTAGTGCCTTGCGGCCAGTCACGGTAACTTCATCGAGTTTACGGTTGTCATCGTCCAATTTGATCGCACCTAGATCTTTGTTTGTTGTTTTGCTATCGCTATAGTCTACAGCAAGATCTATCGGCGCATAGCCTACAGAACTAATTTTTAGTTTCCATTTTTCTTTTGGTGAAATGGCTGCGAAATTGAACTTTCCATTTTCTGAAGAGCTGGTACTTTTTACGAGAATTTCTCTTTCTTTCCCTGTAGCTTGATCCTTGATAACCTTCAATAAATTCACGGAAGCTTGTGAGATAGGTTTCCCGTTGCTGTCCACAATTTGGCCCGAGAGCTGACCTTCGGACATGGCGAAAGCAGGACGACCACCTGCAGGGGCTTGAGCGTGTACGGAAGCAACCGCAGTTGCCATTAGTGCTATTGCTATAAATCTTTTCATTTTTTCTTTGCTATTCTACCGGCTACGCGGATTAGGCTGTTCGATAGTACACAAATTTGAAAAGGATTTTTTAGCTATGCAATCATCTGTAGACCGAAGCGGCCAATGTGTAGACGAACGGATAATTGCATCGATTCAATTTGTGGCGGTAGCATTAGATAAACTGTTCGATATTTTTAATATATTTTTTACCGATAGGAAGGGCGGTTTCAGGTAGGGTGAGTTTGCTTTGGGCGACCTGCTCAATACGATTTTTATTGACAATAAAGGAGTTATGTATGCGTAGGAAGTCTATTGTAGGTAATATTTTTTCCATTCCACGGAGGTTGCTGCGCGTAAGAAGGGGCGATTCACGGTCCACCAGGTATATTTTTACATAGTCTTTCAAGCCTTCGATGTAGCTGATTTCATGGAGAAAAATTTTCGTCTTTTTATATTCTACATTAACGATAATATGATCCTGATCGGGGAGCTGTTTTGCACGGAGCAGCATACCTTCTTCTACTTTTCGGACAGCCGCTGCGAGTCGTTCTTTTGAAATCGGTTTAAGCAGATAATCAATGGCATTTAGCTCGAAACCTTCAACAGCATATTGATGATAGGCCGTGGTGAAGATAACCAAGGGGCGGGGAGCTAGTTCGCGAATAAACTGCGTACCCAACTGATCGGGCATTTCAATATCCAGAAAAATCAGATCGATAGCGTGATTTTTTAAATATTCTTCCGCTTCGGCGGTCGCATTAAATTTATGGACGACTTCGATTTGCTCAAAATTCAACAAGTCGTCTTCTAAAATATTGAGCGCGAAGGGTTCATCATCTATGAGTATACATTTAATCTTCATCGGTCATCAGTTTGAGGGTGACTTCGAAATCTCCAGCATCGGTTTTTCTGATCCTGAGTTCATGTCGATTGGGATACAATAATTGTAATCGTCTGCGTACATTGGTCAGTCCTATACCTTCGTTTGGACGCGGCTCTGTATGTTGTAAGATTTTATTGCGGGATATAAAAATAATGCCACCCGGAGTTTCCTGAAATTGAAACTGTATCTGTGGTGCAGTTTTGCTATCTACGCCATATTTGAATGCATTCTCAACAAAATGTATGAAGAGTAATGGGGGGATCATTCTGTTTTTGACCTTGTCTTCGATATCAAGTGTTACATTTCCTTGGATAGGAAGACGAAGGGTCTGTAAGGCGATAAAATTGCGCATATGGTCAATCTCTTTAAAAAGTTCGACTTTGGGGCCGTCTACTTCGTAAAGTATATAGCGTAGCATTTCGGATAACTTAACAATCGTGTCTTCGGAATCTGGTGATTGTTTACGAATGAGCCAACGGATATTATTAAGTGTATTGAATAGGAAATGTGGGCTGATCTGTAGCTTTAACATCGTTAGTTCTGCCGTTGTTTTTTCAAGCGCAATCTGTTTGTTGAGTTCCTTTTGTCGCGCTTGCTCATCGTAGAGGAAGATCATTGAAGAGGTGATCATACAAAGGGAGTAAATAATGCCTGGGCCGATGACCAACCGTACAAAAAGAATATTTTCCTTCGTCAGATGAGCAAGCTCTCCAGCTGGATTAAAATAGACTATGCAGTAGTTCAGCGCTACGTAGGTGGCAAACCCAAGTGCCATTAATAGCACAAAGATCTTTCTGCGGCCAAAAAAATAGGTGGGGGCTACAACGTAGCAATGCAAGTAAAAATGAGTAGCCAGAAATATAATATTTAGCAAATGCGATAATGCCGAATAAGCTTTGAAATCAGCGATCTTATCCGGCTGATAGAGATACGTTATAAAGGGTAACAGCAGTAATATGGTCCAGATGACAATATGTAAATAGAATTTTCTGAAGAATCTGCCAATCATGTTATGTCTAATTAATCCCTTTGCTTTTGGATAAGACCAAACTTAGATAAATTGCTTTTTATATGCAATATAAATACGTTCCTATGCAAAAACAATTATGCATCGAAGCCTGGTTTCCTAAGGTTATCATGATCTGTTGTTAATCGATGTGGTGTTAAAAACATGATCTGTTATTAATCGATGTAGTGTTAAAACGTGACCTGTTGTTAATAGGTACGGCGTTAGAAACATGATCTGCGGTTAAAGGTATAATCTTAAAAAGAGGTTTGCGAAGGAAGAAGAAAGCGGAAAATAGGCTGGACTGTTGGAAATAGTTTTGTATTTTGCAGGTATAAACTTTGTAACGTGACATTCAATCCAAACCGATATCAGCATATGCCCTACAGACGCTGTGGGAAGAGTGGTATTCTCTTGCCAGCCATCTCATTGGGGCTTTGGCAAAATTTTGGTGAAACCGATATCCAAGCAGTATTCCGGAAAACTTTGCTGACCGCCTTCGATCGTGGGATCACCCATTTTGATCTTGCCAATAATTATGGTCCTCCTCCGGGAAGTGCAGAGGAGAACTTTGGACAGATACTGCGCACCGATTTTGCGGGCTATCGCGATGAACTTTTAATTTCCACGAAAGCGGGGTATACCATGTGGCCGGGGCCGTATGGTGATTGGGGAAGCCGTAAATATTTGATGGCCAGTCTACATCAGAGCTTAAAACGGATGAGTCTCGATTATGTGGATATATTTTACCATCATCGACCGGATCCGAATACACCGTTGGAGGAGACGATGGCAGCATTGCGAGATATTGTTCATCAAGGAAAGGCCTGCTATGTAGGCTTGTCCAATTATCCTCCTGATCTTGCTCAGAAAGCTGCTGCGATATTGCGTGCAATGGGGACACCATGCCTTATTCATCAGCCTAAATATTCAATGCTGGTGCGGACACCTGAGGCGGGACTTTTGGATGTGCTGCAGGCAGAAGGAATCGGAGCGATCGCTTTCTCTCCTTTGGCACAGGGACTGTTGACCAACAAATATCTCGGCGGCATTCCGGCGGATTCACGTGCTTCGAAAGAACATTTTTTGAAAAGTGAAATGATCACTGCTGAATTGATGGAGAAGATCGACCGGTTGAATAATCTTGCGGTACAAAGAGGGCAAACATTGGCGCAAATGGCAATTGCATGGTTGTTAAAAGATGAACGCGTGAGCTCGGTTTTAGTAGGGGCGAGAAATAGTGAACAGCTCGTTGATTCGCTCAAGGCCCTGGATAGGTTGGATTTTACGACGGATGAATTGACGCTTATAGATACTATTCTGAAGCAGAATTAATCACCTAATTGATCGTATCATGTTTGCCTTTGAAGCACAATTGGAAATTATCGGTATCAATCCTTTTGTTTTTGTTCCTACGGATATTCTGGATAACCTATTTAAGGATGCGGGAATAAACAAAGGATATATTCCTGTGAAAGGAAAAGTGAATGAAAAGGATTATGTTCAGACATTGTTGCGGTATAAGGGTGAGTGGAGGCTGTACATTAACACGGTTATATTGTCGAATTCGCCGAAACGAATCGGTGAGACCTTAGCCATAACAATTGCTTTTGATCCGGAAGACCGGACTATTTTGCCTCACCCCGAACTCGAAGCAGCATTTGCACTAAATAAGGAAGCTCTGCAGGTATTCGATGGATTGTCTCCATCAAAGCAAAAGGAAATCATCCGTTATATTTCTTCCTTAAAAACTGCGGATAGTAGAAGAAAAAATATTGAAAAAGCAATTGGTTTTCTTTTGGGTAAAAACCGATTTGTGGGACGTGAAAAGCCCTAAGAAATCAGACCAGTACTTCGATGTGTGTACTGTAATTCTCGCCAGATATGGGGATTATTGGTCAGAATTTTAGCAATAATTTGAATATACTTATGGATAATCCTAAAATTGTATGGGGTATCATCGGCTGTGGTGATGTCACAGAAAAAAAAAGCGGACCAGCGTTTAATCGCATAAATAATAGTCAGCTCATGGCTGTAATGCGAAGAGATGCGGCGAAAGCTGCTGATTATGCTAGTCGACATCAAGTACCCTTGTGGTATTCAGACGCTGACGATTTGCTCGATAATATCGATCTCAATGCGATTTATGTAGCAACGCCACCCTCATCTCATCTCGCGTATGCACTATCTGCCTTGCGTAGGGGGAAATCTGTTTATGTTGAAAAGCCCGTTACGTTAAATGCGATAGAAGCAGAAACATTATTGCAGGAAGTAAAAGAAAGAGACGGGAAGTTGGTAGTTGCCCATTATAGGCGGCAATTGCCTATGTTTCTTAAAGTTAAAGAACTTATTGAAAACGGTGGAATTGGCGAATTAAGGACAGTCCAATTGCGCTTATGGCAGAGTAGAATGCCTGACCTAGTGACCAAAGGTGGCGGAGACTGGCGTACTGATCCTGCTGTTTCGGGAGGAGGTTATTTCTTTGATTTAGCCCCACATCAATTGGATCTGATGCTCTATTTTTTTGGAATGCCGGTTTCATACGATGGATTTAGCTTGATTCAGGATAAAGAAAGTGCTGTAGCTGATCTGACCACAGGAACGATTTTGTTTGAAAATCAGCTTGTCTTCAATGGAAGTTGGTGTTTTAATGTTGCCAAAGAAAACCAGGTAGATAAGGTTGAAATTGTAGGAAGCCTTGGGCATATTACTTTTTCTATTTTTGGAAATTCAGTTGTTGTCAAAACAAGAGATGGAGAGGAGGAATTTGTATTTGATCATCCTGAAAATATTCAATTGCCGATGATTTCGCGGACAGTAGATTATTTCAGCGGCATCGGGCCCAATCCATCTCCGATTGAGGAAGCCTTGGTTCTGATGAAGATTATCGATAACTTTTCGACAATAAGGCCATAATATTTTACCGTTGCTAGCAAACTTTAGTTTTTTAGCAATGAGGCCGGTATAATGGAAAACCTATTTGGAAGACCGGTATGATACCATGTACGATCTGTTGGGGCTACCAGCAGTGTTTTATTTTGCGCATTACCTTGCAATGCTGAGAGTGACAGTACACTTATAAGGAGTACTGTCAACTGATTAAATTTGTTCATCGCTGAATGTTAAATTTTCGCTAAAGCAAGATTGATGAATGATAGTTCTTCGGCGGTCAGCATGATATCGATAGCTTGAGCATTTGCTATGGCCTGCTCTGCATTTCGGGCACCTGCCAAAACCACAGTGATCGCCGGCTGTAGACTGGTCCAGCGTAATACCAATTGAGAAAGTGTTACACCTTTGTTAATGGCAATTGGACTGATGGTATCCAAGAAGGTCTTTACCTTGGCCAGATCAAATTGTTGGAAATAACCATTGCGGTGGTCGTTTTCTTTTAATTTACCTGTGTTAAAATATTTACCGGTTAATAAACCGCGTTCCATAGGGCTATATACAATGATAGCTAGATCATTTTGCTTTGCATAAGGAACAAGGTCCTGTTCGATACCTCGGTTTAGCATACTGTAACCAACTTGATTACTCGCAATGTTGAGGTTCTTCCGTGCTTCTGAAACTTGATCGACACTATAATTGCTGACGCCGGCGGCACGGATTTTACCTTGTTGTAAAAGAAGATCCAAGGCTTCCATCGTTTCCGAAATCGGGGTCGTGCTATCTGGCCAGTGTATCTGAAGTAGATCGATGTAGTCCGTACGTAAGCGTTTTAGACTATTCTCCACTTCATGAATTACACTAGTTTTTGACGAGTATTTATAAACTGGAATAGTTTTACCAGCTTCTTCTGCATCAAAGAAAAATTCACCTTTCCCTTGGTTACTACCGTCCCATACCAAACCAAATTTAGTTAAGAGCTGTATTTTGGTCCGATCGTATCCCTGTATTGCCGCACCGATCATTTCTTCACTTAAACCAAATCCATAAAAAGGGGCTGTATCCAATGTGGTGACACCATTGTCGATAGATGCTTTTACAGCATCAATAGAATCTTTCTTTTCATTTCCGCCCCACATGTTGCCGCCAATAGCGAAAGCTCCATAAGTAATTGCTGATAATTCTAAATCTGTTTTTCCTAATTTTCTGTATTCCATTTTTTTTATTCTTTATGTTTCCTGTTAAAATTATTAATTACGCTAATGCACCTTTTTTATCAAATAAATCTGTTTGAAATGGCGCTTATTATTATTTGAATGATTGATAGCACAAAGTTATAACCCTCATTTTTATTATTAAAATAATTTAAATTAGGTTATTCTATTATTTTTATAATATGTTAATAGGTATTTTTTAAGGAAAGAACGACGGTATTGTTGTTAAGTTTTTCTTGTGCAATCCTGCTCAAACTAGTAAATTTATATAAGGCAGTTGGTCTTGTGAGCAATCACATTTTTATTGGGGTAGCTGTTCGGTAAAAGAATAACAATGCAAAAAGTAGAACAATTTAAACCTGACGTGATTATTATTGGAGCTGGCTTGGCAGGACTTACGACAGCAATGGAAATTACCGATGCTGGTAAGAAAGTGCTTCTTGTGGATCAGGAAACGGAAGAAAATCTAGGGGGACAGGCCTATTGGTCCTTCGGGGGGCTTTTTCTTATCAATTCGCCGCAACAACGTCGCATGGGTATCAAGGATTCTTATGAACTAGCCCGACAGGATTGGATGGGGACTGCCGGATTTGACCGCGAGGAGGATTATTGGCCACGACAATGGGCTGAGGCCTACTTGAAATTTGCAACAGAAGAAAAGTCTGCCTACATCGCTAAGCTTGGTATAAAGTTGATGTTTATGATCGGCTGGGCGGAGCGCGGTGATGGTTCTGCCTCGGGGCATGGTAATTCTGTCCCTAGATTTCATGTCAGTTGGGGGACCGGAACCGGAGTTGTGAAACCTTTTGTGGATAAGGCCTATGCTGCGCAGGAAAAAGGTCTTCTGCAGTTTCGCTTTCGCCATCGCGTAACAAAATTGCTAACGCAAGATGGAGCGGTCATTGGAATTGCGGGCGATGTTTTGGAAGATGATAGCAAAGCAAGGGGTGTTGCAACCAACAGAACTATTCTTGCAGCGTTTGCATATTATGCAGATCAGGTCGTAATTGCTTCTGGAGGGATCGGCGCAAATCATCAATTGGTACGCGAAAATTGGCCTGAACGATTAGGGAAAGCGCCGGCACAGATGATTTCAGGTGTTCCCGCCTATGTCGATGGAAAAATGATCGGAATTGCGGAAGAGGTTGGGGCTCATATGATCAACCGCGATCGCATGTGGCATTATACGGAAGGGATTGAAAATTGGAATCCAATATGGCCTAACCACGGTATCCGTATCTTGCCTGGGCCCTCTTCACTGTGGTTTGATGCCCGCGGTAACAGACTTCCCGCGCCTTATTTGCCTGGATTTGATACCTTGGGTACACTCAAACACCTGCAAGAGACAGGCCTTTCTTATTCCTGGTTTATCCTGACGCAGAAGATTATCAAAAAAGAGTTTGCCCTTTCGGGTTCAGAACAGAATCCAGATATTACCAACAAGGATTATACGTTATTCTTGAAACGCATTTTCGGGAAAAATGCTCCCGGGCCCGTTGAGGCTTTTAAGGAAAAAGGAGCTGATTTTATTGTTTCGGACGATCTAAAAGATTTGGTCGATCGTATGAATCGTTTGACAGGTGACGATCTATTGGATTATGAAGCAATTAAATCGCAAATTGAAGCGCGTGACCGGGAAGTAGATAATAAGTTCTCAAAGGACACGCAAGTGAATTACATCCGGAATACACGGAATTACCGTGGTGATAAATTAGGTCGAGTGGCAGCCCTTCATAAAATCCTAGCGCCGGAAAATGGACCGCTCATTGCGGTACGTCTCCATGTACTGACCCGGAAAACCTTAGGTGGTCTTAAAACGAATCTCGAAGCACAAGTGCTAACAAAGAATGATGAGGTGATAAAGGGCTTGTATGCTGTGGGTGAGGTGGCTGGATTTGGTGGTGGCGGGATGCACGGCTATCGGGCACTGGAAGGCACTTTTTTGGGAGGATGTATTTTCTCCGGCATGAAAGCTGGACAACACATTGCGAGTCTGCCAAAGGCACCATCTGCCTAAGAAATATGATGAAAATTAATTCTTTTCTGAATGTTAAAATAGAGGTTCCATGGGCAACCAATGCGATGTTTGCCTATGGAATAATGAACTATTAAGCTTTTTTTCTGATAGAGCGCATCGTTTGGAGAAGAACAGAAACGAGTACAAGAGCGAGTCCAACATAGAAGGAAGCATTGACTTGTTTGCCTTCGTTGAAGAATAAAAAAGCAATGATAATCGAATAGATGGGCTCGAGATTGAAACTCAAATTGACCGTAAATGCAGATAACTTCTTGAGCGATTCAGCAAAAAGAACATAGAGGCCAACCGTACACAATAAAGCTAGCAAGATTAAATAGACCCCATCAGAAAAGCTCGGTATAAAACGTTCGGTAGGAAATAGATAATAGAAAATGGGCAGCCCAAATCCCAATACAATGGTGCCACTAAGCATCTGATAAAAATTGAGCAATTTACTGTCATATTGTTTGACTAATCGCTCGTTGTAAATGGTATATAGAGCCGCAAAAATAGTTGAAATTACACCCAAAATAATCCCAAGTTGATAAGAGCTATCAAAATGAAAGATTAAACTGATTCCGATCAATGTCAGCATACTTAACATGAGTTGCGCTGCGCTAAATCTTTTCTTGTTGATGATTGGCTCTAATACAGCGGTAAAGAAACTGGTCAGGCAATAGCAAACAACGCCAATGGAAATGTTGGAAAACTTGATGCTACCATAAAAAAATATCCAGTGGATGGTGATTAATACGCCGACTTTCGCAATTTTAAACACATCTTTAGTGGATTTTAAACGCTCAATTTTGAATAATTTGAGAACGAGGAATAAGATGATTGTTGAAAGTAAGACCCGAAACCAGACGAGTGGAATTTGATTGAGAGTAATGAGCTTGCCGAAAACACCGGTGAAGCCTGCGAGCAGTACTGCTGTATGAAGTACTAAATATGATTTTTTCATAAGAGAAATGTCTTTCCCATAAAGGGAAATTTAAAAGCTAAATAAATAGTTAATCCTTATATCATCCGAATTTGCTCCTGATCGGAAGCCATTATTCGTTTGACATCGCGCTATATTATTTTGCTGGAGGAGAAAGACAAGTTCTTCGGCCCATGGTTTTATGATTGGTTTTAACAAATATAGAAATTATCTACAGCATTCAAAGTGTTATATTTCAGCTATTTTGTTTGGATTAATATTTTTCATCCTAAAGACTAAATGTTATATTAGTAATCTCGCTAGGGGGGATCCCAAGATAATCGTCTTCCTAGTAATGAATACACAATATCAATATAAACCAAACTAAACAATGAAGAGAAAAGAATTTATCCGAAATACGAGCCTATTGGCAGCATCGGCGCTTTTTGCACAAACAAAAGTATTCGGTTTTCAAGCTGATACGATCCGTGTAGGGCTGATCGGTACCAACGGTATGGGCTGGTCTAATCTGAATGCTATCTTGAAAGTACCAGGTGTGCAGTGTACGGCATTATGTGATGTCGATGAAAATGTTTTGAAGAATCGGGCTGAGGAATTAAAGAAACGCAATATCAATGTGAAGACTTATATCGATTATAAAGATCTTCTGAAAGCAAATGACGTTGATGTTGTTATTGTCGCTACACCTGATCATTGGCATTGTATGCAAATGGTTGATGCTGTTGCGGCCGGAAAAGATGTGTATGTCGAAAAACCGATTGGAAACTCCATTCGGGAATGCGAAATTATGGTTGCAGCTGCTAAAAAGCATAAACGTGTTGTACAGGTAGGGCAATGGCAACGAAGCCAACAACATTTCAGAGATGCCATGGATTTTGTTCATAGCGGAAAATTGGGGAAAATACGTCTTGTTAAGGCGTGGGCTTATCAAGGTTGGATGAAGAGTATCCCGGTTCAGGCAGACGCTCCAGTTCCTACGGGAGTACATTATGATAAATGGTTGGGGCCAGCACCAAAACGTGCATTTAATCCCAATCGTTTTCACTTCAATTTTAGATGGTATTGGGATTATGCAGGTGGCTTGATGACCGATTGGGGGGTACATATGTTGGATTATGCGCTGATCGGAATGAAAGTATCAGATCCTGTTTCGGTTATGGCTGCTGGCGGTAAATTTGCTTATCCTGACGATGCCGCTGAAACACCGGATAGTTTAACAACGGTATACGAGTTTGATGGATTTAATGTTCAATGGGAGCAGGCAACAGGTATAGATTTGGGTCCTTACCAGAAGACTCACGGAGTTGCTTTCATTGGCAATAATGGTACCTTGGTGGTCAATCGTGAGGGTTGGGAAGTTATCCCGGAGAAAGGGCGAATGGATGCTGTGTCTTTTCAACGTTCACAGGACAATGGATTGGACAAGCATATGGTTAATTTTGTTGAAGCAGTTAGAAAGAAATCCGTGGAAGGTTTACATGCTCCGATAGAAGCTGGGGCACATATCGCGATATTCTCACAAATGGGAAATATTGCTTATCGGGCCAAAAAGAAATTGTTCTGGGACAAACAAAAGCGCAGTTTCAATGATAAGGATGCAGACCAGTACCTGGCGAAAGTTTATCATAATGGTTATAACCTGCCCAAAGTCTAAGATGTTAAAAATAGCTGTTAAAAAGATATTGTTTTGTCTAGCACTGTCGGGGTTGGTTGTGAACCAGGTTTCAGCGCAACAGATGGAACAGATGTGGAATGGTAAAGGGGGAAATAAACCGATCGCCCAAAATAGAGGGAAACTGTTCCGTGAAGGCAAATATGCGATGTTTATCCATTGGGGAATCTATTCGCAGCTGGCAAATACCTGGCAGGGAAAAACGTTTTATGGCATAGGGGAGTGGCTCATGAACAAGAGCATGGCCAATATCCCTGTTGCGGACTATATGGCTGCTGCGGGTTCTTTCCGTCCAGATCATTTTGATGCTAAAGCTATTGTGCAGCTTGCAAAAGATGCGGGAATGCGTTACATCGTGATTACAAGTAAGCATCACGATGGATTTTCAATGTTTCATTCTAAGGTGAATTCTTTTAATATTGTTGAGGCTACTGATTTTAAGCGTGATCCAATGATTGAGCTCGCAAAAGCCTGTAAAGAGGGGGGAATTGGTTTTGGGTTTTATTATTCGCAAAATCAGGATTGGACTTATCCTGGCGGAAATGGTGGCCCCAAGGTGAATGCAGCTGGCCAGCCGAAAACATTTGATGATTATTTTTGGGAAAAATGTTATCCTGAGGTGAATCAGATTACAACGGAGTATGGACCGATAGAATTGGTCTGGTTCGATACTCCAGGTGGGATGGATAAGAAATACGCACGAAAACTTGTCGAATTGGTTCATAAAAATCAACCTGGGGCGTATGTGTCAGGACGAGTTGGGCACGGGCTCGGTGATTATTCTACTTTAGGAGATATGGAAGTGCCGCGGCAGAATGTTCCGGGGCTTTGGGAAGCAGTAGATGTAACCAACGATTCTTGGGGTTATGCTTGGTACGACAATAATTGGAAGAGTGCTCGTGAGATCTTGTCACGTACATTGTCGACTATTGGTCGGGGTGGGACCTATATGTTGAATGTTGGGCCTAAACCCGACGGGACTATTCCAGAGCCAGCGAGCTTAGCGTTGCGCGGTGCGGGTGCCTGGATCCGAAAATATCCAGAGACCGTTTATGGCGCACAGGCGTCACCTTGGGGGCATGCCTTACCCTGGGGAGATGCTACTGTACAGGGACATAAAATTTCATTGTTGGTCTATCATTGGCCGACCAATGGAAAGTTGTTTGTTCCGGGCTTAACAAAAGGGATAAAGTCGATTAGCCTTTTAACTTCCAACGGCAAAAAGTCCTTGAATTACACGTTCGATGGAAAATGGTTAAAAATCAATACGCCAGGTGTAGCTCCCGACCCATTGGTTTCTGTCATTGAGGTAGTTATGCAGGAAATACCCGTTATTGATAACATGTTGGGAGTTGATCCGGCCATGGAGACAATTGTGCCTGTTGATTTTGCTGAAGTTAAAGGATGTAATAAAACTGGAAAGTCCTGGATGGAAAAATTCGGTGAATGGAAGCATGTGGTTCAAGTAGGGAAATGGACTGATGAAAGTAAACTAACGTATGCTATAGACATTGTTAAGCCAGGCTATTATCAAATTGATCTCAATTATACGGGGCAGGGGAGAGTGGTGTGGAAGATCGAAAACTCGGCTGGGGAGATCGTGCAGAATCAGCAAGCGGCCTCTTCCGTGTATAATTGGTACCCTTGGGGATGGATGAAATTTAAGGTTCCGGGGCGCTACAAAATTACTGTTTCTTTAGTGGAAGGGGATGGTGATAAACTCAGTCTTACTGCACTTCGATTTAAATCTGTAGAATAGAGCTCAAAAGTCTATTCTACAGATTCTTCAATAATCACCTTTCTGTGCTCTCGGCCCCAGTTAATCATTTCTTGGATGATATTACCAAATGTCCGGCAATAGGCAGTCGGTAGGTATTCAACCAGCACAGGGCTGTCCGGATAGACTTTTCTGCTAACAAGCTTGTTGAGTTCCATATCTTTCAATTCTTTGGACAGCATACGCGTCGTGATACCGGGGATACTTCGTTCAATTTCTCGAAACCGTTTATTACCGTTACATAGTGAATTGATAATGGGAATACGCCATTTTCCACCTATAAAATACAGGGTGTCCTGTAATGCCCTTAGTTCTTCTACTTGATTTCTTTCCATGGTAATTTTGGTATACTCTATTATACTGGTATCAAATGTATATCAAATACCCGATATATTTGTCAAAAAAATAGAACAATGGAAAATTTAGAAAACAAAGTCGTCTTAGTTACGGGAGGGAATAGTGGAATTGGTTTCGCAACAGCAAAGGAGTTTAGTGAAAATGGAGCACAAGTTATTATTACAGGCAGAAGAAAGCAAGCTATTGATCAAGCTGCTGAGCGGATAGGAGCAACAGCCTACGTGGCGGATCAGGCTATACTGCAGGATATTGAAAAACTTGCTCAGGAAATAGAAGATCGGTTTGGATATATTGATGTCCTATTTATCAACGCCGGTATTACAGGTGAAGGAGGTTTTATTGCTGAAGCATCAGAAGCGAATTTTGATGCAGTAATGGATATCAATTTAAAAGGCTCATATTTTATGTTGAGTAGATTTATCCCACTACTTCGCGATGGTGCGTCTGTCGTTATTCTTTCTTCTAATGTAGCTACCTTAAATATGCCAGCGAGTTCGATTTACCAAGCGAGTAAAGCGGCCGTTAATTCCTTTGCCAAAACAGCAGCAATGGAGCTTGCAAACCGTAAAATTCGTGTAAACACGGTGAGTCCGGGTCCGACCAGGACAGATGTGCTTAACAAGAATTATGACCAGCTGACTGTCGAAAATATTTGGAATAAGTTGGCTGCTGAATCTCCACTCAAAAAGATAGGTACAGCGGAAGACGTCGCTAAAATGGTTGTTTATCTGAGTGGTGAACATGCATCTTACATCACTGGCGCTGATTTTGTTTTGGACGGTGGAATGGGTATCAATCATTCTTAAACACCTGCACAGCATACTAAGAGATCTTTAGGTGAAGAACTTATCCTTCGTAGATATTGAATTATTATCATACGAAGGATAATCAATCGTTCAGATTCTTTGTATGATCTCGCTTATTATATTGAGGCGGATTGCATGCTGATTTTACGTCATTAAATAGTTCCGGCTATTCTTGCAGCAGCGTCTGTATTTTTTCGATAGAATCCTCATTTTCCAAAAACTCAATATAAGGTAACAATGGTTCAATATCCTTTTTGTCCATTGTTTCTATGTCATCAAATAAAGCATTTACAAAATCAGTGCAAAAAGATTTGCCAAAGCTGTAAGTGTTTATTCTCGCTAGATCTTCACAATTGATTTCGGTAGCATTCAGATTAAATACAAGCTCAGGGATTTCGTAGTCGCCTTCTGCCGGATAGCCGATGTACCTAAACATGCTTTCTTTCCATACGCGAAATAGGATTTGATGTGAGACATGTTTCCCAAAGTATTCGAACACCTTGGAAAGTATATCGTAAGCGGTTTCTTTCTCAAAAACACCAGTAATGCTTTTGTCGATCAATTCGGCATAGGAAATGAAAATTGAACTATCAAAATGAACATCAAAATTAGCGGTCAGCATGGCCACAATATGTTCTCTGGGCTGGATTCTTAAAAGTTGTCTTGCTGTTAATGAGGTTAAGTTATGCTTTTGTTCTCGACCGTGGCTGTCGGGGAGGAGTACGGTGTGTTCTTTGTCGAGGAGGGAGATAACGAATTTCCAATCTTCGGGCCTTTTGAGAATCCTGCAGTTCTGGGCGAGATAACCGCTCCTTTTAGGGTCGGGTTTCTTATCGCCAACAATAACTTCTCCAGGTTGAATAATATGTTCTGGAGGAACTTTAAACCTGCGTATATGCACAAAGAGTTCTTCTCCGGAAGGTAACGCAAGAGTACCAAATCCTTTGTTATTGTCGAACCATTTGACTGCGCCGATAAACATGGCTGGGGTTGAGTTTTGTTTCAATAGTATAAAGGTAATGAATAAATGCCTTTATTAGGTATTGAAAATGAAATATTTGCAATTATTTGTGCTATATCACCTATTTTTCTCGTATTTACCTACTTATTTGGTTGGGGAAAAGATTTTCGGAAGGCCAAAGGAGACATATTTGTCTTCGCTTTGAATAACTTGTTAAATGATTGGGGATGGCCAAAGCCCAAGTCGTAAGCAACTTCGCTTACGGATAGGTCTGTGATGGATAATTTCTCTTTTGCTTTGTCAATTATTTTATCATGGATGAAATGTTGCGTATTTTCACCGGTCTGCAAACGGAGCATATCGCTTAAATAACTCGCCGAAATGTGTAGGCGTTCAGCAAGATACTGTACCGTTGGGATGCCTTGTTTGGTAGAAATATTGTTAGAGAAATATGTTTCCAATATTTCATCAAGTTTGGCTATTAAGTTCGTATTAATCGCTTTTCGTGTGATAAATTGTCTTTTATAAAATCGGTTGGCATAATTTAAAAGTAATTCAATATGGGAAATAATTACATCTTGACTAAAGTCATCGATTCGGCTAGTTAATTCTTCATCGATGTGTCGGAAGATGGAAATAATTCGGTCTTTTTCTTTTTCGGATAAATGTAGGGCTTCATTTGTGGTATAAGAAAAAAAGCCGTACTGTTTTATTTTTTTTGCTAGCGGATATCCCCAAAAGAAATCAGGATGTATCAAAAGGGTATATTGTGAGCATACTTCGCCTTCATTTGCGCCGTGGTTTCCTATAATTTGATTTGGAGCGGCAAACAGAAGTCCACCTTCGTCAAAGTCATAGTAACCTTGTCCATAGATGAGTTTTCCTTTAACACTCGGTTTGTAGGATATTTTGTAAAAATTCAATACATGCGGTTGAGGGATATTGTTGAGCATCACCTGATGAGTGCTGCCATTCACCATGCTGACCAAGGGGTGGGCCGGTGTTGGAAGGCCAAAAGCACGGTGAATATCCGATAGGGATTCCATCTTTGGAAGAGCTTTTTGTTCTTTTTTCATTTTTGAATTTACGTAATTCTCGTTTACAATAGCCGATAATGTAAACGAGAATGAATTATTGACATAGGGATTACTTGGAAAAGCCTTGAGCTTGGGCTGAAACAGTATCCCATTCTTTCCATGTGGCAATCCTTTCGGCATATACACTACTTACCCAAGATAGGTTCCCATTTCCTAGATTAAACCGCAAGGGAGGATTTTCTGTGTCAACAATACTGAAGATTGCAGCTGGAGTTGCATTCGGATCGCCTTTCTCCATTTTTCCTAAATCAGTAAAAAATTGGGCTTTAAAATCCTTGTAGGGATCTAATGTTTCAGCAAATTGTAGTGATTCCTGACTCCCAAATTCTGTGGCGTAGGCTCCGGGTTCTATGATGGTTACTTTTATGCCAAACGCTTTGACTTCAAGCGCTAAACTTTCGTGTATTGCTTCAAATGCCCATTTTGAAGAACAATAGTATCCGATTACAGGTAGTGTGACATGGCCTAAGCTACTTGATGTACCTAAGATGTGACCATGTCCTTGCTGACGTAATAATGGTAAAACAGCTTGAATGACAGCGACCGGTCCAAGGATATTTGTTTCATATTGTTTTCGAATATCGTCCATGCTAGCTTCCTCAATAGTTCCAACCAGAGAGTAACCTGCATTGTTAAGGACAATGTCTAGCTGGCCAAAGTGATCATATGCCTGTTGTACAACAGTATTTACTTTTTCGGTATCGGTAACGTCCAATTCCAGTGTCAATACGTTGTCTCCATATTTCTCATTGAGATAGGCGATGGAAGAGAGTCGTCGTGCGGTAGCAATTACTTTGTCGCCTCGCTGGAGCGCTGCCTCTGTCCAGATTTTCCCGAATCCGCGCGAACTGCCCGTGATAAACCAGATTTTACTTTGCGTATTTTGTGTCATATTTCTTTGTATTTGTAATACAAACTTCCATAAAGCGCGTCTAATAAAAATCGCCAAATTGAGGGAATATGTAGCCGAAAGGAGTTTTGTGAAATTTATTTAGGAGAATAATTCTATGAAATTATTTTTTGTCTCTTAGTCGTAATTTTGAATTAACTTAGTATGTTAAAATCTGTTTTATAAGATAGATTTTCAGTAAACGTAAAGTTCCGTATGCAGCGTGTAATTGCTAAATCCATTCTTAACAAAACAAAACGAAGAGATCCTTGGTTTCTTGATGACTATACTTTAAATCCCTATAGTGGATGCTCTTTTAACTGTCTATATTGTTATATCAGGGGCAGCAAATATGGGGTAAATATGGCTGAAAAGCTAAGTGTCAAACAGAACGCGATTGATTTGTTGGATCGTGCTTTAGCGCTCCGTGCCCGTAAAAAACAATATGAAATAATTGTACTGTCGTCTGCAACAGATCCTTATCTGCAATTTGAACAGACGGAGTTACTGACGCGGCAATTGTTGGAAATTATATTACATTATCGTTTTCCGGTACATATTATCACCAAATCGGATCTCGTCAGTAGAGATTTTGATTTATTGAAGCAGATTGATGCTGAAGCGATACTTCCATTTGATCTGCAAGGTAAATTAACCCATCGTGCTTTTATTACCTTTTCATTTTCGACCATCGATTCGGAAATTGCCAGAATATTTGAACCAGGAGCACCATCGCCCGAGCTTCGTCTGAATACCTTGAGCCAGGCACGGATGATGGGATTGTGTAGTGGCGTAAGTTTAATGCCTTTGTTGCCTTTTATTTCAGATACAGGAGCTCATCTTGATCAGATGTTTTCGACTTTTCGATCCGTTGATGCAAATTATATTTTTCCAGCAACCTTGGCGTTATATGGTTCTGACCCTGGTGATAATCGGACTTTGGTTATGCGTGCGGTTGAAAAACACTATCCACAGCTCGTGGAAAAATACCAACGATTGTTTGGTCCGGACGGTAAGCTTCCCAACTATTATCGACAGGCATTTGCGGAAAAGATAAAGGAATTATGTGTACAATATGGGTTGCGAGACCGGCTGATGAATAGTGATTCCTTATAAATTTTTTTGTATTTCAGACCTTTGATCAACACCAAAGTTGGATTGAAAAACCTTTGTTTCTAAATATAGTAGCTGTAGAAATAGACGCAAGAATTTTCTATTAGAGTAGGGGCCTGTTCTTTGCGGAATCTGTTGGGTGGATAGCTAGCGATACCAATCATACTTTTCTTGTTCTATCTCTTAACAGATACAGATATTTAGGTATCCCGGCAGTCTGAATTTTAACCTTTAATTGTATGTTTTGGTCCTCACTAAAACCGATGGAAAACGAATTTTTTGTATAAATGACTTTTATCATGAAGTTTTATATTAAAAATAAGGAAATAATTAGCCTAATTGTTCGTGTGTTTTATGGGTTAAATATAGATGTGTCTTGTTTTTTTTTATGTTTTTTTTGTTTCAAATATATTACATTTTGTTTCGTATGATATTTTTTAAAATATTACTTGTTTGTTTTTGTTTAATTGTTTGATTTTTAGTGGTTTAATTAGTTTAATAAAATTAACTGGCTTTTTGTTTTGCTAAAAAATTAAAAAAGATATTCTGTTTAGTGTTAAAATTATATTATCTTAATACTGATTTAACCAATTGTCGTTTAATTGTTTAGTAATGCTTTGTTAATAATTTACAAATATTAAATAACCTTTCTTTGTAACCGAAGAAAAACAAAACCAAATTCATGAAAACGAAACACGTATTACTTCCTGTAATGATCGGGATGTCTTTCGGCGCGTGGGCCAAGAGCAAACCTGTCTTTCTGACATCTATTCCAGATGTTGAAATTTCTACCAAATTTCAGGGGCCTATCCGAGGTATGGTAAAAACAGCAACCGGTGAGCCTATCTTAGGTGCATCAATTTTTAATTTAGCTACTGGCAAAACTACACAGACTGACCAGCACGGCGATTTTGTCATTGAGGGGAAAATCGGCCATATACTGCGCTTGTCGATGATCGGTTTTGAAACACAGCAAGTAAAAGTTGAGGCAACAACTTTAGCGATCCAGCTGGTTTCGACAGATCAATCGCTTGATGAAGTAATTGTTGTCGGGTATGGTAAGCAAAAAAAGGTAAACTTAACGGGTGCTGTTACACAGATTGATGCGAAGATACTCGAAAACCGCCCAGTTGCCAATGCTACTCAGGCTTTGCAGGGAGCAATACCAAATTTGAATATTACATTTACCAATGGTAGGCCAGGAGGAGAAGGAAATGTTAATATCCGGGGCTTTGCTTCGATAAATTCAGCTAATGCACAACCTCTTATTCTCATTGATGGGGTCCCAGGTAATATCAATACTATCAATCCGCGTGATATTGAATCGATATCCGTTTTAAAAGATGCTTCTGCTGCAGCGATTTATGGAGCTCGAGGGGCATTTGGTGTTATGCTAGTAACAACCAAAAAAGGAAAGGCCGGAAAAATGAACATTAATTATAGTAATAATTTTGGTTGGTCTGGACTGACTGTGCGGACAGATTTTATGACGAGTGGATATGATGCCGCTAAACTAAATGATGAAGCTTTTATTCGTGCCACTGGTAATAGTTATACGGGATATACAGAAGATGACTATGCTGAACTATTGAAGCGGAAAACAGATCCGAGCCTGCCTTCCGTAGTGGTTCAGAATAGAAATGGAAAAGATCAATATGTATATTATGGCAATACAGATTGGTGGAATGAGATGTATCGAAAAACACAGGCATCGATGGAACATTCGTTGAATTTCTCTGGAGGTAGTGAAAAAATTGATTATTATGTGTCGGGGCGTCTATATGAAAAAGGAGGGCTAATGAAAATTAACCAAGATAAATTCGACGCATATAATGTTCGATCGCGTATAAATGCGCAGGTGACCCCTTGGTTGAAAGTAAGTGCAAATACCCAGCTCAATTATCAGAATTATACCTATCCGGGATGGGCGACAAGCCCAGATAATAACAATAATTTTATTTCGACAACGGTACACGCTTTACCATCTTATGTGCCAATGAATCCAGATGGTACGGCAACATATAGGACCGAGTTGAACAATTATAATATTGGTGATGGTATTTACGCAGATTTGTTGCATGGAAAGTCGAAAGGTGGCGAGGATAAATATGAATTTATCAATATGTTTGAGACGGTATTTCAGTTGGCGCCAAACTTGACCTTAACGGGGAATTATACCTTTACTTATAACCCGATACACAATTGGAATAGGAGAACTGTAGCGCCTTGGTCCGTTTTCCCCGGGGTGATCAATTACCTGGGGAATGATACGTTTACCGAAACGATTATCAATCGACCTAAACACTCACTCAATCTTTTTGCAAATTATAACAAGCAGTTTGGAGATCATCAGTTGACGGCTACGGTGGGTTTTAACCAGGAGACTACCGGATACAAACGAATAGGTGGAACACATAATAACCTATTGTCGGAGGATCTGAATGACTTTGCTCTTGGAACTGGTCAGATGCAACTACTCGGAAATGCAAATACATGGGCACTACGAGGATACTTTGGAAGGTTGAATTACAACTATAAAGGGAAGTATCTTTTGGAAGTTAATGGTCGCTATGATGGAACTTCTAAATTTCCGTCCAATCAGCGGTATGGATTTTTCCCGTCTTTTTCTGGTGGATGGCGGATCTCTGAGGAGTCTTTTATGGCAAATCTGAAACCTGTTTTGAATGAAGCTAAATTTAGAGTTTCTTATGGGGCATTGGGTAATGCGCAAGAGGCTGCTGAGTATGGTTATATCCAATTGTTGAATGCAGGGTTGTCCAATTACATAACCAATGGTACAAAAACACAATACCTGAGTGCTCCGACACCAATTTCAGCTGATTTAACCTGGGAGAGAACGAATACGTTAAATTTTGGAACAGATCTTGAATTTTTTAGAAATCGATTGAGTGTTTCTGCCGACTACTTTATTCGGAATACGTTGGATATGTTGATCCCAGGTAAGACATTGCCAGCTGTTTTTGGCTCCGGTTCACCTCGGACCAATGCAGGTGACTTACAGAATAAAGGTTGGGAGCTTTCTGTGGCCTGGCGGGATCAACTGGAGCTGGATGGAAGACCTTTTGGCTATAATGTTGGATTGGGACTGTCGGATTCCAAAGCGAAAATTACGCGTTTTGACAATAAGGAAATGTTGCTGAGCAACTATTACGTCGGCCAGACTTTGGGCGAAATTTGGGGTTATAGGACCGATGGATTTTTTCAGTCTCAGGCGGAAATTGACAATTGGAAAGTTAATCAGGATTATGTGGACAAACAACGGTTGGCTGCACCCGGAGACTGGTCTAAGCTTCATCCTGGAGATTTGAAATTTGTTGACATTGGTGGAAAGGATGGAGTTCCAGATGGAAAGGTTGATGCTGGAGACAATACATTGATGAACCCCGGGGATCAAGTTATCATCGGGAATAATAGACCCCGTTATACATTTGGTTTTAATTTGGGGGCAAATTGGCAAGGATTCGATATCTCGGCTTTCTTTCAAGGGATAGGTCGACAACATTGGTGGCCTGGAGCGAATGCAGATAAGTTTTGGGGGCCATACTCAAGACCCTATTATTCTTTTGTACCGAAGGATTTTGAACAAGATATTTGGACGCCTGAAAATACAAATGCCTATTATCCACTGTTAAGAGGCTATATTGCCTTAAATGATCGTGGATCTTTGAACGTCAAATCGGATCGTTACTTACAGGATTTAGCTTATATACGACTAAAAAATCTAACCGTAGGATATACGGTTCCTCAGGCCTGGCTGAAGCGCGTGAAATTGGCCAATGCACGGGTTTATGTGTCAGGTGAAAATATTTGGACGGCGACTAAGCTCCGTTCCAAATATATCGATCCCGAACAGTCGGCTCAAGAGGTCAACGGAAGATCATATCCAATCTCTAAAACATTTTCATTTGGTCTAGATTTAACATTTTAATAGTATGAAAAAGATAGTATATATATACGTATTGTTGAGCTGCGGCATAATGGCTTGTAGCAAAGATTATTTGGAACGTTTGCCTGAGTCGTCGGTTACTCCTGAGGCTTCCTTTAAAACAGAAAAGGATTTGGCACTATTCACAAAGTCATTCTACGATGCCGCACTGCCTTCGGCCGAAGGTGTTTATAACGAATCGGTCGATAATATCGTTAAGACAACATTGGATGATGAATTGACCGGAAAAAGACAGGTTCCGATAAGTGGCGGTGGATGGACTTGGGCGAATCTTCGTAATATCAATTACTTTTTGGCGAATTGCTTTAATACAGTTTCAGAAACAACTGCTGCGCCTTATGCTGCCGAAGCGCGCTTTTTTAGGGCATATTTTTATTTCGATAAACTGAAACGTTTTGGAGATGTACCTTGGTATGACAAGGTCATTGATCAAAATGACGAAGAACAACTTAAGAAGGCCAGGGATCCTAGAACTTTGGTTGTATCAAATATTCTGGCTGATCTGGACTATGCGATTGCTAATCTATCAGCTACCAAAAGTGATGAAAAAGTGACTAAATGGACTGCATTGGCCTTAAAATCCAGAGTCGCACTTTTTGAAGGAACATTTCGTAAATATCACACAGAATTTAATCTAACTGATGCAAACGGTTTATTAGAGAAGGCTGCCGATGCGGCCAGCAAGCTTATGGAGGGAGCGCAATACAGCGTATATAATGCCGCGGGAACAGACTCTTATGGTGCGTTGTTTTATAGTGTTAATAGTTTGCCGCAAGAGGTTATTTTGGCGCGGAAATTCTCGGATGCTTTGCAGATTTGGCACAATGTAAATTATTATACGATTACGGCTTCCTATGGGAAACCTGGATTAGATAAAAATTTGGTGGATTCTTATCTGATGAAAGATGGAACGAGGTTTACCGATAAATCGAACTACCAAACAATGATGTTTAAAGAGGAGGTCCTAAATCGTGATCCACGCCTAAGTCAGACGATACGTACACCAGGCTATAAGCGTATTGGAGGTGCTGCTGCTGTTGCACCGAACTTTGGAAATTCGGTAACGGGATATCAATTGATCAAATTTGTAGGTGATGTAAAGTATGATAATTACAATCGTTCTGAAAATGATATGCCTATTTTTAGGTATGCCGAGGTTTTATTGAATTATGCTGAAGCGAAAGCAGAGTTAGGTACATTGAGCCAGGCTGATTTGGACAAATCAATTAAGTTGTTACGCGATCGTGTAGGTATGCCAAATCTAAATCTGCAAGTGGCTAAATCAAACCCAGATGCATTTTTAGCTAAAGATTATCCGAATGTAGTTGGCGATATGAAGGGAGTACTATTGGAAATAAGAAGAGAACGACGTGTTGAATTGGTTATGGAGTCTTTCCGTTGGGATGATATCTTAAGATGGAAAAGTGGGCAGTTGGTGACAAGACAATTTAAAGGGATGTATTTTCCTGGTACAGGTAAGTTTGACCTAGATAATGATGGTAAAGATGACGTTTGGATTTATGAAGGTGACAAGCCTAGTGCTTCAGGCATTCAGTTATTGAAACTGGGGTCGGAAATCTTATTGGAAAATGGAAATAAAGGAAATGTGATTATTAACGCACATATCAAAAAAGTTTTCGATGAAAAGAAAGACTATTTATATCCAATACCTGTTCAAGAACGACAGTTAAATCCTAACCTCATCCAAAATCCAAATTGGGGAGAATAATACACCTTAGAAAATGCGATCAGTGGTCGGGCCCTTCGCCTGCTGATCGTATTTTTAGAATATTACTACGTATTTTTTTAACTGTCTGTTTTTTAGTTGTATATGGTGTGAAAAAGACGTTTAATTTATTTTTCGTACCTTTGTAATGTCAAAAGACAGAATGGCGTGAGTTTATTCCGCTATGGCTATGTGCCTTTGGCACAGCCTAGGTTGTTCGTTATACTTGTTGAAGTATATTTTGGGGATGCTTTTTTAATGGAGCATTTCGTCTTTAAAAGATTAGTTTCTTTTTCATCATTGCTCTTACCGAACCGAGAGTAAAGTATGTTAGTTAATAAGTTGATTGAACTGTACGAGTAAGATTTCGATCAAACGAACTCAACCGTAGGGATATTTTTATTTGTAAGAAAATAGCGTAGGCATATGGCCTTAGTAGATTACTCATGCTCTTTTTGTTTACTTATGTTAAAAAAAATTAAATAATGGATAAAACTAGCAAGGTAAAAGTAAAAGTTGAAGACTTGGTACTTGTTTTCGGAAAACAGAAGAAGCAAGCTTTGAAATTACTAAATGAGGGTTTCTCCAAAAAGGAAATCTTGGCAAAGACAGATTGCACGATCGGAATCAACAAAGCTAATTTTGAAATCTTCGAGGGTGAATTTTTTGTAATAATGGGACTATCAGGCAGCGGGAAATCTACCCTGCTCCGTTGTCTTAATCGATTGAACGAACCTACATCCGGAAAGGTATTTATCAATGGAGAGGATATTACAGGGAAAAATAATAAAGACCTTCTTGAAGTCCGTAGGACAGAAATGAGTATGGTCTTTCAGAAGTTTGGTCTGTTGCCACATCACACCGTATTGAGCAATGCCGCTTTTGGTTTAGAACTAAGAGGGGAAGAACGGGAAAAACGGGAGTCCAAGGCTCAGAAAGCACTTGATGTAGTAGGACTGAGTGGATTTGAGCAACAGTTACCGTCTCAGTTATCTGGTGGTATGCAACAGCGGGTTGGACTGGCTCGGGCACTTGCCAATGATCCCGAAGTATTACTGATGGATGAGGCATTTTCTGCACTAGATCCGCTGATTAAAACAGAAATGCAAGATCAGTTATTGGAGCTGCAGGATAATTTACAGAAAACGATCGTTTTTATTACCCATGATCTCGATGAAGCAATCAAATTGGGCGATCGAATTGCTATTATGAAGGATGGTGTCATCGAACAGATCGGGACCGCGGAAGATATCTTGACAAATCCAGCAAGTGACTATGTTAAAGCCTTCGTTGAAAAAGTGGATCGTAAGTCTATCATTTCGGCAGGTTCACTGATGTTTGAGAAACCTACTGTTGTACGTTTCAAAAAAGATGGCCCTGAGGGGGCTCTACGGAAAATGCGGTCGACAGGAATTGAAATTCTCCCTGTAGTTGATGGTCATGAGACTTTTCTTGGTTTTGTTCACATGAGTGAAGTCATTCAATCTGCAAAGCGTAGGGAACCTACCGTAGAATCCATTATACATACTACCGTTCCAACCGTATCAAAAGAGGTGACCGTTGAAGAAATGTTGCCCCTGATATCGGAGATCCGGTCGCCAATCGCTGTGGTGAATGAACATAATCGTTTGTTGGGGATCGTAACACAGACATCGTTGATTATCGAAGCGACAAAGTATAATGAAGAAGAAATTATTGAATTAAAAGAGAAAGCAAATAATCAGTAGAAATGAATAAAGTAATCGATATAGGACAATACATCGCTGTAGCCGTCAATTGGCTGACAGATCATTTAGAACCATTTTTTAACTTGATAAAAAATACGGGGAATGCATCCATTATTGGACTGGAATGGGTGCTAACAACGATACCTTTTTTTATTATCATCGCATTATTTACAGGTTTAGCCTGGTGGAAATCTGGGAAAGGGGTTGCATTGACAACATTGGTGGGATTAACATTGATCTATCTGATGGGATTTTGGATTGCAACGATGGAGACTTTGGCCCTGGTGTTGGTCGCTACACTGACAGCATTGGTTATATCAGTTCCTTTGGGCGTGTGGGCCGCGAAGAATAAACTAGCAGCGAAAATCATTCGGCCCTTACTTGACTTGATGCAGACAATGCCAGCGTTTGTCTATTTGATTCCGGCAGTATTATTTTTTAGTATCGGTAAAGTCCCGGGAGCTTTTGCTACCATTATTTTCGCCATGCCACCTGCCGTCCGTTTGACGACTTTAGGGATTGATGCGGTTCCAAAAGATATCGTGGAAGCTGCACGCTCATTTGGAGCAACCAATAGTCAGATCTTATTTAAAGTAGAGCTGCCCTTGGCTACAAAAACAATCTTAGCAGGGATCAATCAGACCATATTACTGTCTTTATCGATGGTTGTTATTGCTGGAATGATTGCTGCTGGTGGCTTGGGAGAAAAAGTGCTTGAAGGTATTAACAACTTGGATATTGGTCTTGGTTTTGAAAGTGGTTTGTCCGTTGTGATTCTCGCTATTATTTTGGATCGAATCACACAGGGCTTTGTAAAAAAGAAAGCATAATATGAGGAAAATAAAAAGTATGGTGTTGTGTCTGATGGTGTTGTTCCTTGCTTCATGCAGCACAGGCCGGAATAAAAATATTATTCATATCGGTATGGTCGATGGCTGGGCCGAAGGAGTCGCAATGACCGAGGTCGCAAAAGTTATTATGGAAGAAAAGGGGTATCATGTCGTTATCCAACGCGCTACACCAGATATGATCTTAGCCTCGATGAACAATGGTGATACAGATCTATATATGGATGTCTGGCTGCCATTGACCCATGGAAGTAAAGTGGCTAAATTCCCCAATATTGAAGAGCTTGGAACCAGTTATAACCATGCGCGAAATGGACTTGTTGTACCGGATTACGTAACAATTGATGGAATTGAAGAGTTGAAAAAACATGAAAAAGAGTTTGATAAACGGATCATTGGAATAGAAAAAGGGGCTGGAATAACACGTGCCGTGGATCAGGTGATCAAAGATTATAGCCTCGATTATAAGCATGTAAATTCATCTACCGTAGCTATGATCACGGAATTGCAAAATGCGATCAAAGCAAAACGTTGGATTGTGGTAGCTGGTTGGCAGCCGCATTGGATGTTTGCTAAAATGAAATTGAAGTTTTTGGATGACCCCAAAAAGACATTGGGTGATGCCGAGCGAATTAAAATTTTTGCACGGGGAGACTTTAACATTGAGCAGCCTGAGCTAGCCCGATTTTTCTCCAAAGTCTACTTTGATGAATCAACAATGGCTGATTTGTTGTCACAAATGCAGGGAAGCCAGGACAAAGCATTTACGGCAAAAGAATGGGTGAAGAAACATAACGATCTCGTGAAGGGCTGGTTATTCTAAGCTGAGTTGATTAAATAGTTATGCCACCGCAGTACACTAAACGGCATAACATAGGGAGGGCATTGTCATTATGACAATGCCCTTAAATATTTACGGGCCAGTTGGATTTGTTGTTGTTGTATGCTGGATAAAGGATATTTGCTATCATCAATCCATGTGTCGAGCCCCTTTGGAAATTCCCAGGCGAAATCTAAGACTTTCGCTTTTTCTGCAGCTAAAATAATGTCATGTTTCGTTGCATTTGGATTGGCAATCTTGATGTTATTATAAATGCTATCCTGGATGAGTGGAAAGTTGTCTGCCATATCCTGATTTCTATTTGTATCCATAGTGAAATATTTTTAAAATAATTAAGAATGATTCTAAATAATTTTATACTTTAGTCAAAGATAGCAGTCATTCTATTGTTATGGGGTCTGCTTAAAGGAGTAAAATGTCCGTCGAAGGGAATATTTCTACTAAGATTTATTGCTAATGTGCGTAGGACTATTTGAATCCTAAAAGGAATTAAAAATGGCACTAAGATTATATGATATTGATTCACCCAATTTATTATTGGAGCGGACTTACCCAAGTACCTGCTTTTCTGTCGACACGGGAATTTATGAATCTGTAACACATTTAGATACTACATTTGGAAAAGGTTTTTATAAGGAGGTTTTCTTCGACGGTATTCATATTGGTTACGGTCATGCGCAGTTATTTAAACGGATGCGGTTTCGTTTTGAAAGTGATTTTGAAACGGTTGAAATGCACTTTGCCTTAAAAGGTAATAGTCAGGCGAGTGGCGAAATGATGCCCTCAGGTGTAAATTTCGAGACCTACCAGCATAATATTATTTACGGAAATTCAATGTGTGGTCAAATGGAGTGGGGGAATCAGGAGTTTCAGTTATGTGAAATAAATTTATCGCCCGAATTTTTTAAAAGGTTCTTGCCCGAAGATGCTAAATTCTTTGCAGATTTTCGGAATGCCATTGACCGTGGTAAATCGGGGTTGCTGACCAATATGCATAGACGGATTACCCACGATATGTATCAAATTATCAACGAGATAATTAATTGTCAACGAAAGGGAATTTTTAAGAAAATTTTCCTGGAAGCAAAGATTATGGAGCTCTTGCTTCTTCAATTGGAACAGTTTCAGGAAGAGGATTCTGTAGCAGTTTCGTTAAAAAAAGCCGACATCGATAAGATATATGCCGTTCGTGAGTTTCTTCTAAAAAATATGGACACCAATAGTACCTTGGTCAATCTTGCGCATCTGGTGGGTACCAATGAATTCACATTGAAAAAAGGTTTTAAGGAACTCTTTGGTACGACTGTTTTTGGTTTTTGGCATGACGCAAAAATGGAACATGCCAAGAAACTGATCTTAGATGAAGATCGAACAATCGGTGAAGTTTCTGATTTGGTCGGTTACAAAAATCAACGCCATTTTTCGGACGCCTTTAAACGTAAATTTGGAATCCCACCGAGTAAGCTAAAAAATACCTTGTGATGTGGAATAGCTTTTTTCACACTTTACGGACCTTTTATTCCCTCTTACGGAAGTTTTAATAGCGCATGAACCGGGTTTGATAAAAGTCGAATAATTACCTTTGTTTAGAAAGATTCTTAATAGAAATCTTTTGATCAAATATGTATGTAATTAGAAAATCATGGGAAAAACTGAAATGAAAGTAATACAGCTCGCCCTGACTGTAAGTAGAAAGGAATATGTGACGCCACATTATATTCGTGTTTATTTGACTGGTGATGGTGTAGATCAAATCGCTAATACGACCGTCGGAGTCAATAACAAGATCTTGATTCCACCAAAGCATGTAGATCGCATTTATTTTCCAGAATTTGATTATGAACGAGGGCAGTGGAAGCCGATGGATGAAGCGATTAGGCCAACAGTTCGAACTTATACACATCGCGGTATCAACCTTGATAGAAATGAGGTATGGATTGATTTCGTTGCCCATGGTGATGAGGGGCCAGCTTCCGCTTGGGCTATGGCTGCAAAACCTGGCGATGCGCTCGGGATTCTGATGAAAGCAGGTAAGACGTCCCTATATGAAGTTGCAGCGAACTATCTCCTTGTCGGGGATGCAACTGCAATTCCTGTTCTGGGAGCAATCTTAGAAGATTTGCCACCTTCGGCAAAGGGAATCTGTATGATTGAAGTACATGGTAGCGAAGATATACAGCAATTGAAGACTAAGGCTGCTATTGATTTTATCTGGTTACATAATGATACGCCACAGGAAGGTAGCCTTTTGGCGGATTTGGTGAAGATCAGATCATTGCCCCTAAAGGATAAATTTGCTTATGTCGCTGCTGAATTTTCGACAGTTAAGGAGATTCGCAATTATTTGCGTAAGGATCTCGGTTGGGGAAGAGAAGAGCTTTATGCTTATTCGTATTGGAAAGCTGGAGTTGCTGAAGATAAATCTGCTACAGATCGCCGTAGTGAGAGTGAAGAAATCCAGGCCTAACGTTTACGATAGGTTATGGAGAAACAGAAACAACTGATCTTAAACGGTAAGTTAAGTAGGGTGATGTGGCAGATGTCGTGGCCTGCCGTGATTGCAATGGTCCTGTATGGTCTGAACAACTTTCTGGATGGTATTTTTGTTGGTCATCTGATTAACAATACAGCGTTGGCAGCTGTCGGTGTAACCTATCCTTTAGCCCAATTTGCACAAGGTTTTGGTACCCTGATCGGAACAGGTATGGGGACGGCAATTAGTATTTGGATAGGTGGGGATCAACAGGAGAAATTACATAGGTCATTTGGTACCGTGCATTTTTTGACGATTATTTTCTCTATTATAATTACGGTCCCTTGCTATGCATTTGCCGACAAATTGGTCTACATGATGGGCGGTCGAGGTGAGATATTGGCTCTTGGGGTGGATTACTTTCGGGCAACCATATTGGGTAGTTTTTTTTGGATTTATGGTTTGGCTCTCAACATGATTATTCGTGCAGAGGGTCGTATGAAAACTGCAGCCTGGATGATTGCAATAGGATTGCTTGTTGATGTCTTACTTAAGCCGGTTTTTATAGAACACTTTGGTTGGGGTGTTTCAGGAGCAGCTTGGGCAACCAATATATCGATGATCATCTACACATTTTTAGGTGTATGGTATTACGCCGGGGGAAAGGCTTCGTTCAAAACAAAGTTTTGGTCTTTATCTTGGGATTTATCGATTTTAAAAGAAACGTTTTCGTTAGGAATGCCCGGGTTTGTCATGATGGTCATGATTGTAATCCAGAATATTGTTGTCTTCAACGCATTGGCCAATTACGGAAATGATTTGGATATTACGTTTTTTACAGCGGTCAATCGGTTTTATATTTTATTAAATACTCCACTATGGGGGCTTATGCGGGCTTTGCAGCCTGTAACAGGGATGAACTATGGTGCTGGGCAGTATACGAGAAGTATCAATTCGTACCGTTTATTTGCCATTACTGGACTGCTGATTCTGCTTCCGTTCTGGTTGCTGGTGATGCTGCATCCCGTTGCTGTGATATCGATCATGATACCAGGAGCAATTTTTTCAATACAGCAGCTAATGGATTTCAGAATTTACATGAGTGTTTTATTGGTTCTTCCATTTATTTTTATGGCGATGGTGTGGTTTCCTTCTATTGATGATGCCAAACCTGCAACTTTTATAAGCATATTGCGCCAGATTGTTTTTTATATTCCTATCTTAATTATAGCGCCAAAATATTTTGGTGTACATAGCATTTACGTAGCTAGCGCAGCGATAGATTGGATTATTTTCATTATAGTCATCTATGCAGTTCGACGAAGCACGCGGAAGCTCAAATTACAGGCTGGCCCATAGCGGATATTGCATTGAAACCTATTAATACTAGGTTAAGCAATCCTTAAGATTGTATTATTAATACATGGTTGATCCTCTATTAATAGATGCTTCATTATTTTGGCGAAAATTCAAAATAATGAAGCCTAATAAACTACCTCAATTTAGGAAAACAGCGCCTTCTTTTACGATAGCACTGCAGAGACCGGATGATTAGAATGTTCAATCGAAATGGGATTTGTGTCTCTTGAGTCAAAACGTTATTTTTATGGTTTGGATCGTAGTTCATTACAGAGAACTACACATCATGACGAATATGGAGGAGCAAAAAATTATTTTGGTTGAAGATGAACAGGATGTTGCTGATTTGATCGTACAAGGCTTAGGCGAGGATGGCTATAGGGTCATTCATCTGGGGCGTTCGGAAGGTCTGGAACAGCTTTTGGCGAAGCAAGATGTCTCTCTTGTGCTATTGGACATTCTTTTGCCGGGAACTAACGGCCTGGATATTTGTAAGCAGATCAGACAGTGGGGGTATACCGATTTACCTGTTATGATGCTGACTGCACTTGGTACTCCGGAGAATGTGGTGCTCGGACTCGATAATGGTGCCGATGACTATCTTTCCAAGCCCTTTAAGCTAATTGAATTGAAGGCTCGGATACGTTCATTGATACGGAGGCAACAGTCTATTGTACAGGCAACACAACGTGAGTTACAGCCATCGAAAGACACATTTAGTTATGGTTTTCTAAGTATTGATGATTATAAAAAAGTAGCCTACTGTGAGGGGCAGGAACTCAATCTCACAAGTACGGAGTATCGTTTACTCTTGTTGTTTATTCAGAGCCCCAAAAAGGTGTTTGAGAGAACGGAGCTTTTGGACAAAATATGGGGAATAAATTTCGATATTGGATCAAATGTTGTCGATGTTTATGTGAATTATTTGAGAAAAAAGATTGAAAAAATAACGAGCAAAAAAGCGATCCATACGGTTATTGGTATGGGATATGTTCTAAAAATAGAAGATTGAATATTTAAAAATGCACAATTATAATCGAAAGCTTATTTATCTCATTGCAATTCTGGTTATTTATGTGAGTTGTTTTGTTGGCTTTATTTTTTATTCCGTTACAAATTTTGCTTTTACAGATTTTTATAAACGGCTGGATCTGCGGCGAAATATTGCTGCTGAAAAATTTCTGAATAGTAAATCCGCCTCCCAGGCCGATCAGTGGAGCCTTGATTTTATAGAAAATCTCAATAATCAGCATGAATTTTTGGTGGAATTTGATAGCAATGGTACTATTTTAAGAAGCCAGGGATTTCATCAAGAACTTTGGGATAAAATCAATAAAAAAGGAAGCTCAAATTTCAAGTCGGGTAATCAATTCTATTCAACTAAATATTTTTCGCAAAATGGTCGAAAGTATATTGTGGGCGCTTCCGCTGAAAATTATTTTTATACACACCATTTGGCCTACCTTCGTAATCTGCTTATTATAAGTCTGATTTTGGGGATTCTCTTTATATTCGTTGTTTCGGTTTTTATGAAACGTTCGTTCTTAAAGCCAATATTGACCATGATGAAAGAGGTGCAAGAGATTGGTTCGGAAAATCTCTATAAGCGATTGGATGAGGATAAATATAAAGGTGAGCTTCATGGTCTGGCACTCACATTTAATCGGATGTTGACGCGCTTAGAAACTTCTTTCGAAACACAAAAGAACTTTATCAGCAATGCATCACATGAGTTAAATACGCCATTGACATCCATCATAGGACAGGCCGATCTTGCTTTATCCAAAGAACGAACAACAGAGGAGTACCAACGAACATTATTTAAGATCATTGAGTCGGCAGAGCATTTGGAAAAGAAAACAAAAGCACTTTTACTATTGGCGCGTACAGGTTTTGTGAATAATGCGACCGCATTTAGCCCCGTTCGTATTGATCAGATCGTGATGGACGCCGAGCTGACTGTTAAGGCCATCAATGATAAATTTAAGATTATCACAGATTTCAGCCTTTTACCAGATGATAGTATGCGACTTAAGGTGAATGGAAATGCAATTTTGTTACAGCTTGCGCTATCCAATATTATTAGTAATGCCTGTAAGTATTCATCCGATAGAACCGCTTATATTGCTTTAGGGGCATTGGACAATAAAGTGTTTATTCTAATAAAAGACAAAGGTATCGGAATACCCTCCCGCGAGTTGGATCATATCTACGATCCTTATTTTAGAGCGTCCAATACGAGTGGCATTGACGGCTATGGTATTGGACTTCCTTTGGCTAGAAATATTATTAAGCTGCATGGTGGTACATTGAAGGTCAATTCTGTTGTAAGTGAAGGCACTACGGTAGAAATTGAACTACCCACTTACCTTCGGTTCTAATGTAGTTTTAATTTTGATCGTATTTCTAATCTCATTTTAATCCTATTGCTCGCATTCTAATGGAAAGCTAATTTTAGATTCATTCCGTTGCCATATGTGCGTTTTAACTTTGCTAAAAAAAAGCATGGCTAAAACAACGCGTATATTAATACCTAGTGATTTTACAGTTGACTCACTCCATTTTGTGCGTCAAAGTATTGAAGAGTCAATGGCTGATTCTATCGATATTATCCTTGTGTATGGCAATAAAAGCAGCACTTCTGCGAGTGAATTACTCGGAATTGGATTGGAAGATCAATTGGAAACACTTCAGTCTGAATCTTTTTTAAAAGCCTGTAGCGGAATCTATCAGCGCTATAAAAACCGTAAGCTCAGTATTTTTGCAGATATTTTGGGTACCGATAACAGTCATTATTTGCAGCATTACCTCAAAGGACAGGCTGTAAATGAGGTCGTCATACCACGTGATTATACCTATAAAAAGAAAACACGCAATTTTTTTAATGTCGCTAGTGCACTCCGTAAAGTCGAGAGTCAAATTCCTTCTACAATTTCATTTAAGGAACAACCAAGTATTAGAAACAGAGAAATCGGACTAATTGAATGATCGATCGGAGTTTTTAAAATTGTTTTTAGCTGAAATTCATCATTTATAACTTATCTTCTATCTATTTTTATGGGGCATATACAAGGCGGACCATCACCTTTACAACGGTTGGCCAGCTTATTACATACTGAACGAAAAACGATCAATTTTATATTTATTTATGCTATTGTCATCGGTATCTTTAGTCTGACGATTCCAATTGGAATCACAGCGATTTTCAATTTTTTAAGTAATGGAGCGATGTATAGCTCTACCTATATCTTAATTGCCTTTGTCCTGTTTGGTGTAATCGTAGCGGGTACGTTATTGATCGGTCAACTGACCTTAGTCGAGTATTTAGAGCAAAAAATCTTCTTAAAATCGGCACTTGAATTTTCTTATCGCCTCCCAAGAATAAAACCTAAAGAATTACTTGGTAAAAATCTTGTGGAGTTGGTTAACCGATTTTTTGATGTTATCATTATTCAAAAGGGAATTATCAAACTTTTGATTGATATCATCGCTGCGGTCGTTACTATATTCTTTAGTGTGGTGTTGCTGTCCTTTTATCATCCCGCATTTTTGGCCTTTGGCCTGGTTGTCATTCTATCGGTTATCGCGATAATTGTCCTATATTATAAAAGAGGATTAAGGACGAGTATTGAAGAGTCTGAATACAAATATGAGACAGTTGCTTATTTGGAATCTGTTGCCGGAAAAATTGACCATTATCGTGCTGATGAGATGAAAATGAATGAAGTGACAAGAACCACAGATTATATCGTCAGTAAATATTTAGGGGCGAGGAACGATCATTTTAAGGTTTTAAAGCGTTTTTTTATGGGTTCTGTCCTACTTCGGACCCTGTTGTTTGGAGCGATGCTCTTGCTGGGTTCTTATTATGTTGTTGAGCGCCAAATGACTTTTGGTCAGTTTGTAGCTGCTGAAGTTGTCATCGTTCAAATTGGTTATGCCATTGAAAAATTGATGACAAATTTGAATACGATTTTTGATATGCTTACTGGAGTTGTCAAATTGGCGGCTGTAACGGATCTTGCGTTGGAGGAGGACGCTGCGGTTTATGTTGATTAATAAGGATCGTTCGAGTCAGAAAACGCTCTCATGGAGAGATCTTTCCGATGATGCAGTTGGCAAGTTATTGAAAGAACGGGGATCCCTCGTCTTGGGGCGAATTCTTGTGTTTTCTGGGATTGTTTTTGTACTAGCACTTTTTCTCCCATGGCGGCAGACAATTCCTGGAGTAGGAGCGGTTACCGCTTTACGTCCACAGGACAGACCGCAGACCATCCAAAATCAGATTGGTGGTCGCATTGAGTATTGGGCGGTTACCGAAGGGCAGGAAGTGAAGAAAGGTGATACGATTTTAGTGCTTTCGGAGACTTCTCAATCTTATTTTGATCCCATGTTACCATTGCGATTAGAAGAGCAATTGAATGCTAAACAAAACGGAGAAGACGCTGCTAATCAAAAAATGAAAGCCACTGAGGCACAGATTGACGCATTGAAAAATGGGCTTGATTTCCAGCTTGCGTCAGCTAAAAATAAGGTGATTCAAGCTCAAAATCTGGTAAAAATAGATAGCGCAGAATTGGTCGCTGTCATGAGCTTTTTTGAGACCAGTGAAAAGCGGCTTAAACGGTACGAAGAGGGCTATCGTGACGGTTTATTTTCCTTAACAGATATCGAAACAAGGCGCTTAAATCTGCAAAATGATCGAGCTAAAGTTGTAAGTGCAGATAACAAGTTGTCGAATTCAAGACAATCATTAACGAATGCCAGTATCGAATTAAACAATATCCGTGCAAAGTACAATGAATCATTGGCGAAAGCGCAGTCCGATTTAAGTTCCGCCTTTTCCTCCAAAGCCTCAGTACAAGGTGATATCGCCAAACTGAGAAATGAGATATCCAATATTGATGTACGACGTGGGTTATATGTCGTGAGGGCGCCACAAGATGGTTTTATTGTAAAAACCTTTAAGGCAGGAATTGGTGAAAATATGAAGGAGGGTGAGTCCGTTGCGACATTACAGCCTAAAAAACCACTGCTTGCCGTAGAGCTTTATGTAAACGCAATGGATGTTCCACTGATTGAGCCGGAAAGTGATGTAAGGCTACAATTTGATGGCTGGCCATCGATCCAATTTTCCGGATGGCCGTCTGTCGCGGTCGGTACCTTTGCTGGAAAAGTTTCAGTCATCGATAAAGTGAGTAGTACGAATGGCCGATTTAGGATTTTGATACGCGCAACAGATCCTGTTCCGGAAGGAGATGAGCCTTGGCCTGTTCAGTTAAATCAGGGCTCAGGTGCTTATGGAAGGGTTATTTTAAATAAAGTCCCATTATGGTATGAGATATGGCGACAGTTGAATGGCTTTCCGCCGAGTTTGGAAAGAGAACCAAAAGAAAGGGAGAAAAAGTAATTGTTATATGAATAAATTGAATTTTATTTTTATCGTGTTGTGCTTTTTTTTCTCTCCTCATCTTTCGGCTCAGGAAAAGGAATATGGAGCAAGGAATACTTTTACCCTGGATGATATGGAAGAGCTTTTAATGGCCAATCATCCCATCGTTAAACAAGTGAATCTGCTGAGTGAAACTGCAAAAGCCCAGGTAACACAGGCGTTAGGGAAGTTTGATCCGACGTTAAATTCCAGTTTTAAAAATAAGCATTTTGGCAATACGGATTATTACAATCAATGGAATAGTGAGTTGAAAATTCCACTTTGGTTAGCAGGCGCAGATCTGAAAATTGCTTATGATCGAAATGTTTGTGAGTATACAAACCCGCAATCCCGAACAAATAATGCCGGGCTTTCCGCAATCGGTTTAAGTATTCCGTTGGGGCAAGGTTTAATTGTCGATAGCAGAAGAAATACGTTGCAGCAGGCAAAGGCTATGATCAGCTACCTCGAAGGCGAAAAGATAAAACAAATAAATGCCATTTGGTTTCAGGCGCTTTCAGATTATTGGAATTGGTATTTTGCCTATCAGCAATATCAGCTTTTATTGGAGGGTGTAAAATTGGCTGATCAACGGTTTAAAGCAATCAGCGAGCAGACGATGCTGGGAGATAAACCTGTAATTGATTCCATCGAAGCTTCGGTTGTTGTAAAAGAACGGCGGATAGAACTTTCAAAGTATGAAGTTGAACTTAAAAACGCGAAAATTGTATTGTCCAATCATCTGTGGAATGACCAACAATTTCCAGTAGAACTTCCCGATCATGCTATACCGCTTAAGCTCGAAGATCCTGTTATTTTGCCAGATAATAGTGTGATCGAGGCACTTCTTGATTCGGCAAAAATTGCTCATCCCGAAATGATCAAGTTGGCGAGTAAAAATCAACAACTTCTATTTGAGGAACGTTATCGAAAAGAAATGCTTAAACCTAAATTTAATGTGTCAGGCACGCTCATTTCTAGCCGTCAAGGTTTTAATGACTTTGTTCCACCGCAGTATGATTTTAATTGGCAGAATTATAAAGTAGGTTTTGAATTTGCTTTTCCACTTTTTATTCGCGCTGAACGTGGGAAGCTCAAAGAAGTACGGATTAAGCAAGATCAGCTACGATTTGAACAGGTTGCGACCGAGAGAAATATTTACAATGAAGTCGTTAAGAAGTATAATGATTTAAATGCTTACAGTAAACAGATTGAACTTCAATCGATCAATATAAGTAATCAGGAACTGCTTCTTAGGGGTGAATTAAATAAGTTTGAACTGGGGGAATCCACCTTATTTGTTGTTAATAGTAGGGAAAATAAGCTGATCGAAATGCGTATCAAGCAAGAGAAGCTTGTTACAGACTACAGAAAGGCACTAGCGGAATTATATTACAAAGCCGGAACTAAATTTTAATCCCATTTTAATCTGCATTTTATTTTTAATCTCATTTTAATATAAGTCCTAAAATTCTAATAGAAAGTTAATTCCAGATTCATTCGGTTGCCATGATGACCTATTAATTTTGTATAAAAATAATTGGATATGGCAAAGGCAATGCGTGTATTGATTCCAAGTGATTTTACGATTGATTCACTTTTTTTTGTGATTCATAGTATAGAGCAATCGACAGCTGAAGCACTTGATATTATTCTTGTTTATGGTAATAAGAGCAGTACATCGATCAGCGAACTATTGGGAATCACATTGGATGACCAACTCAGTAATCTTCAATCGGAGGACTTTTTGAAGGCTTGCCAGATGATCTGTCATCGTTATGAAAATCGTAAGCTAAATATCTACACAGATATCATCGGCTCTGACAATCTCAATTATTTACAACATTATTTGCGCGGAGCTCGGATTGATGAAGTCAAAGTTCCTACAGATTATGAATTTGAAAAAAGAACACGGCATTTTTTCGACGTCGGACAGGCTTTGCTTCACTTGAGTAAAAGTAAACAGAAGAATGTATCGATCGTAGCGAGACCTGGGACAAGCAAAACAGGGGGAAATGTCTTGGCGGATTTATTTTTTAACAAGAAATGGGATGTTAACTATTAAGAGAAAAATATTGGCGAGGTTCAACTTCGTGTTGTTGTCCTTTTTGCTTTTAGGAGCTAGTTCGATGGTTATGTTTTATGAAAACCCCGAGCGGCTTTTAGAAGGGGAGTGGGAAGAGCAAGGTTGGTACTTTGAGAAAGTGGAGAAGTCTCCAACGTTCAAAAAACAGGCGGTTATCCATGAGGGAATAAAAGATGCTGCAATCGCTCACCTACCACCCTTGCAGGATGGGTTATGGCATTTTGAAAAAATGGGTGACAAAAATTTTATCGCCCATCATGAGGACAAACAATACAATTGGTTTTTGAAAGGACGAGGACATATCCTTGAGCTTCGGAAAAATGATAAGCTTATAGAGAGCTTTGTCATACAAAAATTGAATAAAAACCAATTGGTGCTGCATCTCAATTTGGATATGCAGACGAAAGGAATTGCACGTATTGTGCTGAAGAAAGGAGGAAAAGAGAAGTATGCTGAGAAAATATAGTAACCATAGGACGATTCAAGATAATATCAAATTAGGGGGAATAACTGCATTTTCTGCAGGAATGGTCAATGTCGCATCTGTCATTGTCTTTTTCTCGTTTACCTCTAATGTTACCGGATATTATGCTGTCTTTGCTCAGGAGCTAGCGAAAGGAAATTGGTATCAAGGTGCGGTAGTGCTATTTTGGATTTTACTTTTTCTAGTAGGGAGTATGCTTTCGAATCTTATCATCATTCATGGTAAAGGACGTTTTAGCTCCTATTTGACACATTCCATTCCCTTGGCATTGGAAATACTGAGTATATTATTTGTCGGGATATATCTTGATGTATTTTATGAAGATTCTTTGAAAGAAACAGAGATACTTGTCGGTGCATTGCTGTTTGCAATGGGATTACAAAATGGTTTAACAGCGAGCATATCGAATTCTGTTGTGAAAACGACACACTTGACAGGACTAACGACAGATTTAGCAATATTGATTTCGATGTTCACAAAGGAGTCCAACCGAAGCAATAAGGCGTTGGTCGACAAATTCCATTTACTGCTGAGTATCGTGGGAGCCTATGTCATGGGAGGGCTTGTGAGCGGTATTTCATTCACCTATTTATCGAATAAGACATTTTACGTGGTTTGTTTTGTTCTTTTAATCATTGGTTTGTACGACCATTACAAATTGTATCTATTAAAAAAGCAATTTGTGAATCGTCATCGTCAGCCAGTGGCAGCTTAGTTGACCGAGAAAATTCTTGGTTAACTAAGCAAAAGGGCAAATATTTTTTAATCGCATTTCAAAAAATGCGATTTTTTTTGTCGGAAAAATGCTTATCTTCAACCTCGGTTATCACGCTCTACCAAAGCGCATGAAAGACTACTTAATCAATTTAAAACCACATCATGATCAAATTCTTTTCCATCCGACCTTTTTGGGCACTCTCTCTAATTTCTCTGTCAGTATCACCCCTCTGTGTAAAACAGGTTTGTGCGCAAGAATTGCACAGCCAAAGATCAGTACATGATCAACATAAAAGCCAACAAAATCTTTTACGGGCGATCCAGTTAATTGATCGATCAATGGAAGTTTATTTCTCCGGTGACGATTTCAAAATGCATCGTTTTTATAATCCATTTACGCAGGCTAGATCGGAAGAAAAAGCGAGTGTATGGATGTACTCTGCGTCCATAGAAGCTGTAAACGCTGTGCTGAGCGGCTTGAAAAAGCAACAAAAGGCGGGTAATAACGAGCTTTACGGAAAGTATTACTCCCGCTATGTGGATTTATTGGCCAAGCTTCATGCAAATGCAGCTTATTATTTAGGGACATTTACGCTAACATCTTTTACACAACATAAAGAATGGACGGTGTATGCTGTCGATCGCGTCCGGGAAAAAGGAAAAGCAAATGTAACTGGAGTACTGAATGTCTATGATGATCAGATGTGGCTGGTCCGGGAATTATTGGAAGCTTATCACTTGACTGCGCAAGAACGCTATTTGCAAGAAGCTGAATACCTTACTGCTTATGTGCTTGATGGTTGGGATTGTACTTTGGATGAGAAAGGGAAAGAGCATGGTGGAATCCCATGGGGGCCAGGATATGTAACTAAGCATGCCTGTAGTAATGCACCGATTATCAGTCCGCTTGTTACATTGTATGAAATCTATAAAAAGAAAGGCGATCAAATCGTCGCGCATTCCATTGATCCGAAAGATAAATTAACTCGTATTTCTAAAAAAGAGAGGAAGAGCGATTTTTACCTTCGTTATGCTAAAAGGATTTATGACTGGCAAAAGGCATATCTTCTTAACGAAAAGGGTGTTTATGCGGATATGATGGGGGATTGTTTTCCAGATTGTTCGATAGCTTATGAAACGGTCAACGGTGTACAATACCGAAAAAATACCGAGCTCAGAAAAGCGGTTGGAATAGCATTTTCCTATAACAGTGGAACGATGATTTCCGGAGCAGCCGACTTATATCGTGTTACGAAAGCAAAAAGCTATTTAGAAGATGGCAAGAAACTAGCCGATGCGACTTTTACTTATTTTGGAAAGTTAGGGCAGCAGATTCCTGAGCACTATACCTATGCGACAGATGGTTTTAATAATTGGTTTAACGGCGTATTATTAAGAGGATATACTGCTATATATCCGAATTATAGCAAAGCTGGAGTCTATGCAAAATCTTTTCAGGATAACTTGGATTATGGCTATACCCACTTCTTGAAAGATGGATTTCTGCCTAATGACTTGCTTGGAGGCTGGGCAGCTGATAAAAGTAAGAATGATTTGGAAGGAATGTTCATGTTTACATATGCAGCACAATTTGCAACATTAGCACAAATTGAATCAACAAAATAGGTGTGCGCCCTAGACGGACACCTATTTTTATTCGGATATGACTATTTGCTCGGTCAAGATTTAGATAAAGCAGTTTGAGCGTCCTGAAATTCGGTAGGGCTCTGTCCAAACTGCTTTTGAAAATTACGTGAGAAATGAGTTGCGGAACTGTAGCCCAATAAATTAGAAATTTCGTAAACTTTATATTGTTTTTGAATAAGCAGTTCTGCTGCTTTTCTGAGCCGAGTTAAATTAATCAGTTCATTGGGTGATAGGCTGGATACCACATTGATTTTGCGATAGAGTGTAGGTCTGCTCATGCAGAGAATATCGGCCATTTTATCGACATTAAACTGGGGATCATCGAGATGTTGCATGATGATTTCTTCAATCTTCAGCAAGAACTCTTGTTCACTTTGATTTTGCCCGATCTGTTGAATTTGTGACATCGGATTTTTAATAAAAAATTCCTTGACCTTAACTCTATTCTTTAATAAACTGGCTATTTGTGCTCTTAAAAAAGCGGGCGAAAAAGGTTTTTCAATGTAAGCGTCAGCACCAAATTCTAAACCCTGAATTTTTGATTCAATACTATTTTTTGCCGTCAAAAGTATAACTGGAATATGTGCATAGGCGATATCTTCCTTAATTTTTTGACAGAGCTCAAAACCATCCATTTCTGGCATCATTACATCACTGACGATCAGGTCGAAATATTCAGAGGCTAATAAATCTAGGGCTTCTCTTCCATTAGAGCTCGTCGTTATCTGATAATCCTCATTGAGATCATCCGCAATAAATTCAAGCAGTTCGGTATGATCATCTACTAATAATAAATTGGATTTGGCATTCATAATTATGGGTTTGTATTGTGATTCAAAGGTAACGTCAAGCTAAATACGTTCAATTGGAGGTCGTTTGTACTATATAACAAGGTACCTTGGTGTTTTAAGGTTAGGGATCTTGTCAATGCCAAGCCTAGACCACTTCCGGGAACATTCTTATTTTGCTTTAAACGATTGAATGGTTCAAAAATTCTTTCCCTTTCTTCTGAAGGAATTAAAGCTCCGTCGTTTTTCACGGTCAATATAAAGATATTTTTCTGTTTATCCATATTCAAATTCACTTCAATATAGGATGAGGAATATTTAAGGGCATTATTCAATAAGTTGTAACAAATCTTGTCGAAAGCGTCGATATCGACCTGACCTATGATATTTGGCATAATGTGCGAGACCATCTGCTTTCCCTGCGCCTGGAGTGTGACCGTAAAATTGCTGATGATTTCCTGAACCGTTTGGCTTATGTTTTCTGACTCAAAGTGCAATTTGAATCCTTCCGTCTCGACCTTTCTAAAATCCAGTAACTGATTGCTAAGTGCAATCAACTTCTCCGTATTGTTCTGCATGGTCAATAACAGCTTGTCTGTTACAGGATTGTGATCTACCTTATCCATAAGTTTCTCTAAGGGGGCCTTGATCAATGTCAACGGTGTGCGTATTTCATGGGCAACATCGGTGTAAAAATTGATTTTTGAACGGTAGAGTTCTTGCTCACGTAGATTTTGTACAGTTAGAAGGTGTTGTCGATTGCGTTGCTTGATCTTTTCATTGAAATGATGAATAATAAATATAATAAGTCCAGAAAGTATCAATGCATAACAAACAAAGGCTGGTATACTTGCCCAAATGGGAGGGAGAATCGTGATTTTAAGACTAGCAAAGGTGGGTATTGTGTTACCATTTGGATCTTCTGCTTTTACAGTAAAAATATAATTACCAGGAGCTAACTTAGTGAAATAAGCACGTTGATTACTTGTGATGTCTATCCAATTGTCGTCAAGACCGTCCATTTTATAACTATAATGGATAGAGTGGGGGGCTTGGTAGTGCAATGCTGCGAAATCAAGACTGAAGGATGATTCGTCGTGTTTTAGTTTAATATTCTTAGTAAATAAGATTGATTTAGATAGAATATTTGGATCGGTATATTGATTGATCGCTCTATTGTTGATGTAAAAATTAGTGATATAAATCGGTATTTGATTCTTGTAGTTGATTTGGTTTAGCTTTGCGGGGTTGAAACGTATAAGGCCATTGATGGTACCGAAATAGAAGTTTCCGTTGTCGTCGTCAAAAGATGAATTGTAATTGAATTGAATCGTCGGTAGACCTGACTCCAGGTTAAAGATCCTTTTTTTACCATTAGGAAGATGATAACGCACAAGCCCTTTAGAGGTACTCACCCACAGGTTCTGTTGTTTGTCTTCTAAAAATGCGAGCGTTACGTTACTGGGCATTCCTTCTTCCAGACCAATGTTTTCAAAACTGTCCTGCTTTGATTTTTTCTTAGCCATTCCACCTTCGGTAGCGATCCAAATTTGATTTTTTGAATCCTCAAATAGGCTATTGACCCTATTGTTAGGCAAAGAATTGGGATCGTTCTGGCTATGGGTAAAATGCTTGAAATACTTTGTTTTAGGATGATAACAAAATAGCCCATCGCGCCATGTACCTACCCAGATATTTCCCTCTTTATCTTCCAAAATAGACGTGTAAAACATGTATTCAGGGACATTATCAATTAGATGGAAAGATTTTTTTTCGAGATCAAAGCGGTATAATCCACGCGTTGAGGCCGCGAGAATTTCTCCTTTTCGAGTTTTATAGAGATAAAAGAGAAAATTACTTTGGAGATCGGACGATGTGGCACTATTGCGATCGATATGATAGATTACTTTTTGAAGCTTTGGTGAAAAAATATCCAGACCATTGACGAAGGTACCGATCAATAGTTTATCACCAAGAGGGAGAATACCATGTATATTGTTATTCGCGAGATTCCCCTGTTTATCGGAGAAATTTTGAATTTTACCCGACTTGATGTCCAGTTTGGATAATCCTCCATTTTCGGTGCCTATCCATATATTGTGATCGATATCTTTTTTTATAATGCGCACGACAGATCCTTTTAAACTCCCGGGGCGATCTTGTGGGAGGAATTTTTCGATGATACTATTGTTTTTATGATAATAGTTGATCCCACCAAAGTAGGTTCCCAGCCAAATACCCTCATCCTTATCCTGCAGGATGTTATAAATGGCATTGTCAGATATGCCCCAAGGGTTTTCTTGTTCTTTCTGAATGTTGACGTAACGTCGGCTTGCAATTTGATAAATGAAGAGGCCAGACTCCGTTGCAAACCAATATTCATGATCATTTGGCTGTAAAATATCTCTGACATAGAGAAATTGATGCAGTTGATCCGGGCCAAGTATGGACTTGAGGGATTTATCTTGAAAGTGATAGCTATAAACGCCAGTTTTTGAAGTACCAATCAATAAGTCTCCTTCTCGATTTTCAGTGATTTTTTCAATGCTAAACCAATCCTTCGCCCCATATTTTGCTTGAAAGTCAAGCATGAGTACAGGTTTTCCGGAAGGACCTATTTGGAAGATTTTTCCTTCAGGAGTTCCGAAAAATACATTCCCATTTTTTGTACAACTGATGGATGTAATATAAAGGTCTGATTTTGTAAATTGTTGAATTGCATGACTAACTAAATCATGGCAATAGAGCATTCCATTTGATATAAACCAGATCCTTTTGCGTTGATCGGTAATAATAACGGGGACATCTGCATTTTCAAATTGTTTGCTCAGCAGTCTAAATTGTTCATCGACGGGGTTGTAACAATAGATTCCCTGATCTGTACCTATCCAAATTCTCTTTCGAAAATCTTCTTTCAATGAGATGATATTGTTACCACCCAGGCTATTTTTTACAGATTTTGACGCATCAAAATGTTTGAAATTATTACCATCAAAACGATTTAACCCATCTTTTGTACCGAACCAAAGAAAACCCTGACTATCTTGCATGCTACAAATGACAGCATTGTTAGACAATCCTTCATTGATTTGATAATGATTGAAATAATAGGGCTGCGCGTGGAGCAACGAGGGGAGCAACAGAAAAAATAGAAGACGTAAAGGCTTTAGGTTGATCATGATCATTTGGTTATTGATACAAAATAGTGCTAAAATGAAACAATTTAATCTTAAAATTTCTGAAAAAATTAAGACTTTAGCTTATATATTGTAAGCGTTAAAATTATAAAAAATCTAGAAAAGGACGTACGTTCTATCTAAACAAAGATTATAAACCATTTAAAATATTACGAATGAGAGGAAAATTGACCTTGCTTGGTCTTTCTGCAATGCTGGCATTTTGTGTGTCTTGTCAGCAATCGACGGGTTCTAAAACTTCAAAAGCAGATTCTTTATCGACCTTCATGGATACCGTAGAGTTTAGCGGAACTATTGATCAAAAACAGGCTTATCTATATGAATTGCGCAATAAAAATGGCGTACAAGCTTATTTTACCAATTTTGGGGCACGTTTAGTGGGATTATGGGTGCCTGACAATAAGGGTGAGTTATGCGATGTTGTTTTGGGCTTTTCTAAAGCGGCCGATTATAATAATCCCAAAGAACCATTTTTTGGTACTATTGTAGGGCCTTTTGGTAATCGGATCGCCAAAGGAAAATTTAAATTGGATGATAAAACCTATACATTGGCGGTAAATAACGGTCCTAATACACTGCATGGTGGTTTTAAAGGTGTACATTTTGCCAATTGGACATTAAAATCGTCAGATAAATCGTCGCTTACTTTTGCTTACACCTTACCTGATGGACACGAGGGTTTTCCAGGGAACATCCAGATGGAAGTGACTTATACACTTAACGATAATAATGAATTGATGATTGCCTATCGTGCTACTTCCGATAAAAAGACGGTGATCAATTTGACCAACCATGCTTACTTTAATTTAAACGGTGAGGGAAGTGGTACAATTCTGGATCATCAGCTTCAATTGTTTGCGAATGAATACACACCAGTGGATAGTACACTCATACCAACAGGGCAATTGGCACCGGTAAAGGGAACAGCTTTTGATTTTACAGGCTTGAAACCAATAGGAAAAGATATTAACGCCAATGATCAGCAACTGAGCTTTGGAAAGGGCTATGATCACAACTTTGTCTTAAGCAAGGAGAAAGATGGCGAGTGGTACAAAGCAGCCCATGTGATTGGAGATAAATCGGGTATTGTTATGGATATTTTGACCGCAGAACCTGGAATACAATTTTATAGCGGTAATTTTATGAACGAACAAGTGCAATTGAAGAATGGGAAAAAAGACTCCTTTCGCACAGCTTTTTGTCTTGAACCGCAGCATTTTCCGGATGCCCCAAACCAACCTAATTTTCCAACAACTGTCCTAACCCCCGGGCAAGTTTATCAAACGAAATCCCTGTATCGTTTTTCGGTAAAATAATACATATTTAATAATGATTGGTTTGAAAGTACACCACTGAAAAGAGGTGTACTTTCTCTTTTTAATAGACTTTAAAACGTTTTAGGTCTATTTTATTTATTTGATACAAATAGGCAGTTTTTTGAGAAAAAACGAAAGTCCATACGATTGAATATACCTTAATTTTGGACAAATCAATTATACAAACTAATCAATCTAGGTATGTTTAAGGGTCTTAAATGTCTGCCAATATCTGCTACATTGCTCTGCTGTGCGAGCAGTTTTATCCCCTTAGCAAAGGGAGCTAATTTAATTCCAGGTTCTTCAGAGGGGATCGAGTTGCAAAAAGCAATAAAAGGGGTTGTTAAGGATAAGGATGGCAATCCGATTGTAGGAGCGACGGTCGCATTGAAATCCAAGCCCAGTACTGCAGTTTCAACAGATGCCAAAGGTAATTTTAACCTGACAGGTGTCAATGTCGGTGAACTTTTGACCGTAAGATCTGTAGGCTACCTTTCCAAAGAAGTGATGGCAATCGCTGACTTGGCAATCACTTTGGAAGATGAAAATGCACGTATAGACGAAGTTGTTGTAGTGGGGTATGGTACGCAAAAGAAAGAATCTGTTACTGGTGCAATCACCGCAATTTCTTCCCAGGATATCTCCAGATCTGTTGCTACAACAACGTCTGGAGCTTTGGTAGGTAAGATTGCAGGGGTTAATAGCCGGATGTCGGATGGGCGTCCGGGAGCTCCAACAGGAATCAGTATCCGTAATATGGGGACACCCTTATATGTGATCGACGGTGTTCAAAAGGATGAAGGACAATTTAATAATTTAGATTTCAATGATATTGAATCGGTTTCGGTATTAAAGGATGCGTCTGCTGCTATTTATGGTGTACGTGCGGCCAACGGTGTTGTTGTGGTAACGACAAAGAAGGGGAAGCGGGGCGATAACAATACCTTTAATATCAATTCGTATTATGGCTGGCAGAGTATGTTTCGTTTTCCCAAGCCAGCCGATGCCAGTACTTATATCAAAAGCTATATTCAGTCTGATGCTATTCTCGGAACTGAGCATCCACAATTTACGTTGGCAGATCTCGAAAAGTGGCAACAGGGTACAGAGAAAGGGTATCGTCCCTTTGATTGGTATGATTATATTCTTAAAACCAGCCCACAAACCTATATTTCGGGTAATGTCAGTGGTGGGTCCGAAAAAATCAATTATTACCTGAGTGTGGGACATTTAGACCAGCAATCCATCATCCGTAATTACGGCGGCTTCAATCGTACCAATGTGCAGATGAATATTGACGCGAATGTATCAAAACGATTAAAGATTGGGGCCAATTTGAATGGTCGGATCGAACAACGTAAACAGCCGGGAGTACCTGGTGCTGACGATACTTGGCAAGCTTTATTTGCGATATATCGCAACTTGCCCACTGCACGGCCTTTTGCCAACGACAATCCTTTATATCCAACGCAGACATCACCCAATGCGGAAACCAACTTTTCGATGCTGAACTATGATCTGTCCGGTACATTTCAGGAAAAATGGCGGGTGATGCAGTTAAATTTTAATGCGGAATATAAGATCACAAATGATTTGATCGCTAAGGGAACAGTAGGCTATTATCTGGCGAATAAATGGATGGATAATCAGGAGTTTACCTATAAGCTATATGGCTATGATGAGAAGACAGATACTTACCCAGTAACTTTTAGTATGGATAACCCCTGGCGGGAGAGATCTATTTCGCAGGTTGAAGAAATCTCAACCCAATTTACCTTAAATTATAACAAGCGATTCGGTAAACATGGAATCAATGCTGTGCTTGCTGCTGAGTCCATAAAAAGAGATAATCCAGATGTGTATGTACACGATCGTCCAGCCTCCAATGCGTTGAGTTTGATCTATTTTCAGACGATGGACACCTACAATGATACGGGGGTGAATACGCAAGCGAGAGCCGGTTTTGCGGGCAGGGTCAATTATGATTATGATCAGAAATATCTTTTGGAACTTTCTTCGCGCTATGACGGTTCATGGAAATTCGCGCCAGGCAGCCGATGGGGCTTTTTTCCTTCGGTATCTGCAGGCTGGCGTGTTTCATCTGAGAAGTTCTGGTCTGAAGGTATGAGAAAGGTATTTGACGATGTGAAGTTAAGGGGATCTTACGGTGTATTGGGCGATGATAATTTGGATGCCTGGGAATATTTCGCTTTTGGTTATTTAAGTGGATATAATTATTTCCGAAAACCAGTCCGTGATGGCTATCAAAATATCGTGGGTTCAACAATTGACGGAAAATATGTTATTGGTTCTCAGGCTCGTGGTCTTCCGGTTAAAACGCTTTCTTGGATTCAGGCCCATATGCTAAATGTTGGTTTGGACTTTAGCACACTAAAAGGTAAATTAACAGGTTCGGTAGATATCTTCCGTCGAAAAAGAACAGGGCTGCCCGCCAAGCGAGAAGATGTATTGATACCGAATGAAGTAGGTTTTAGTTTACCTTATGAAAACCTGAATTCAGATATTCACCAAGGTATCGATGGATCATTGATGTGGCGGAGTAGCGTCAATGGATTTAACTATTTCGTAGGCGGTAATTTCACTTTCGCCCGGCAAACAGACGGCGAACAATATAAACCACGTTTTGGAAACTCTTTGGATCAGTATCGAAAATCAATCTATGACCGTTATGCCTTTCTCAATTGGGGATTACATTCCATTGGACAATTCCAGTCGTGGGAAGAAATTGCAAATTATGATGTAGACAATGACCGTAAAGGTAACTCATCATTACGCCCGGGGGATATTAAGTATGAAGATATTAATGGCGATAAAGTAATCAATGAGCTGGATGAACGGCCAATTGGATATCGCCAAGGTGGTCTTCCTTATTTCAATTACGGAATTAACCTTGGCGGTCAATTCAAGGGATTTGATTTGGCGATGGATTTCACCGGAGCAGCTTTTGCTTCCTTTAATCCGAGTTATGAGGCTGTTTTCCCTTTCCATGATGGCGGCAACAATCCGCAATACTATATGGAAAACCAGTGGATGCTGAGCGATATTACGGATCCAAATAGTGCCTTGATCCCAGGAAGGTACCCTACATTAATTAAAGGAAATAGAGATCATAGTAATTATTGGCATAGCGACTTCTGGCTTACCAATGTCAACTATTTGAAATTAAGAAACCTGCAGATCGGATATACTTTACCAGAAAAATGGATGAAACCTCGAGGGATTCAGAAATTGAGGATATATACCATGATGCAGAATCTATTTAGCATAGATAATTTGGGTGATATGAAGATCGATCCAGAAATCACAAGTGATTCGGGCGTTCAGTACCCAACAAATAGAGTTATAAACGTGGGTGTTACTTTAACTTTTTAATATGATGATAAATAAGAAAGTTATTTTATTGGGTGTATGTTTAATATGTGCATTTTCAAGCTGCAATAAATTTTTGGAACGGGAATCACAGGCTATTTTTACGGACGATCAGATATTTTCGGATCAGAATATGATAAAATCTGTGCTAGCGAATTATTATGGGCGGATTAGCTGGGGACAGCAATTTGGTGACAATGGATCTTTTGCGATGTTAGATGAGGCCGGATTTTCAAGCGGTGGTCCCAATACAATGCAGGAATTTCCGAATGACTTTTGGCGTATGTACGACTACGAACTTATTCGCAATCTGAATCAATTTATCGTAGGTGTTCGTCAGTCATCATTGGACGAAAATAATAAAAAGAGCATTGAAGGTGAGGCCAGATTTATTCGTGCTTGGACTTATTTTAATATGATCAAGCGTTTGGGGGGAGTTCCCTTAGTGGGGGATAAGATCTATGATTATACAGGTGGTATGGATCCGGCAGAATTGCAGATACCTCGGTCAACAGAAGCAGAAAGTTATAATTATGTGATTAGCGAATGTACCGAAGCGGCTAAAATGCTCGGTATAGAGAAAACAATAATTTCCGCGCGAGCTAATAAATGGACAGCTTTGGCACTTAAGGCTCGGGCCAGTCTATACGCCGCCTCAATAGCGAAGTATAACTATAAAACGCCAGACGTCAAAACAGCAGGTAACGAGGTGGGGATTCCGGCAGCGGAAGCCAATAAATATTACCAGATTGCTTACGAATCCGCATTGGATATTATCAACAATAGCCCTTATGCCCTCTATAATGGAAATGCCGATAAAGGAAAGAACTTCTATCTTGCTGTAAGTTCAAAATCAAGTAGCAATGAAGTTATTTGGGCCAAGGATTATGCGTATCCAGGTGAAACACATTTTTTCACCAACAATAACATTGCCTCATCCGTCCGTGGAGATATTGATGCCAATTTTGTTACGCCTGTTTTAAATTTGGTGGAAGCATTTGAATATACAGATGATCGAAATGGAGCTTTGAAAACGAAGACTGCTACCGGAGATTACATTTACTACAATAATCCCGAAGAGTTATTTGCCCATAAAGACGCGCGCCTGTATGGTACTGTAATCTATTCTGGTGCTGATTTTGCTGGTACCAAAATCACTTACCAAGCAGGCGTTAGATATAAAGAAGGAGGTGTTTGGAAGACGATGACCGCAATACCCGGTACTTCTGATTCCAAATTCGGAGGAATTATTACAAGTAAAGATGGCCCCACGACTTCTAACGATATGTATATCAATAAGACGGGATTTAATATCCGGAAGTTTATTGACGAAAACAAAGATGCTTCTACCCGTGGTCGCGGTTCGGATATTTGGTTTGTTCGTTTTCGTTATGCCGAATTTCTGCTGATTGCCGCAGAGGCAGGACTTGAACTTGGTAAATCACAAGCCGAGCTGACGGGATATGTCAACAAGATCAGGGAGCGCGCGGGGATACAGCCATTAACGACTATTTCTTTGAATGATATCATTCAGGAACGCCGAGTTGAATTTGCCTTCGAAGATCATCGTTATTGGGATCTGAAGCGTTTGCGGATTGCACACGAAATCTGGAACGGAAGTGCTGATAATTACAATGCGGTACACTATGCGCTATTTCCTTACAGAATATATGCTCCTGGGGATCCGAACGATGGTAAATGGGTTTTTGAGAAACAGAAATCGAGTCATACGCTCTATCCACGAAATTTTAAATATCAGAACTATTATAATTTCATAGATCAAGTTTGGATTAATAATAATCCGAAGTTAGTTCGAAATCCTTATCAATAGCATTATCCTTATGAAAACTTTTTTTTGTAAATTAATAGTCAGTTTGTGTTTGATCGTAGGTGTATTTGCTTGTGGCAAAGATAACTATGATGCCCCTAAAAGTACACTGAACGGTCGTGTAACCTACAATTCAGAACCTCTAGGAGTAAGAGGATCAAACCAGTCCGTTTCACTTCAGCTATGGCAAGATGGTTTTCCGCTTCGATCTGCTATTAATGTGTATGTGACGCAGGACGGTTCATTTGCGGCAAAACTCTTCGACGGGCGGTACAAATTGGTGGCAACCAGCGGAAATGGCCCCTGGCTGAATAGTGCGGATACAGTGCTGGTTGATGTGCGGGGCAATACAAGCATCGAGTACCCGGTTAAACCTTATTATACCATGAGTAATATTACCTATAATGTTCAAGGCAATATGCTGAAAGCTTCTTTTGACGTCAAGACAATAGATGCTTCAAGAACGATTGATTTTGCCACCTTATTGGTCAATGATACAAAATTCGTGGATTTGGGTCAATATACCTATAAAATGGATAAAACTGGAATTAGTTCGGGGCATGTCGATCTGGAGCTGGATATCAAAGATATTTTGACCAAGAGTGCTGCAGTGTATGCGCGTGTGGGCTTGAAGATAAGCGGTATCACCGAGGCGCTATATGATAGTTCACCTAAGAAATTGAAATAACAATGATCAAAAAATTTAGCTTTTTAAGCCTATTAATGGGCATCGGTCTTGTTACGTCTGCACAAACGGGAATAGCAACAGCTGTAGACCAATTACCATTAACCGGAAAGAATACGCAATATCTGAATAATAGGGCTCCGTTAAAACAAAATGCCCTGCTGAAGTTGCCGGTGGGTAGTATCGTGCCCGAAGGCTGGTTAGGGAAGTACCTCGAGTTGCAAAAAGATGGTCTTACAGGCCATCTGGGAGAAATTAGTGCCTGGTTGTCCAAAAAAAATAATGCTTGGTTAAGTACGGATGGGAAAGGAGATTATGGCTGGGAAGAAGTTCCTTATTGGTTAAAAGGCTACGCTAATTTGGGCTACATCTTGAAAGATCCTAAGATAATAGCAGAGTCAAAAATCTGGTTAGAGGCTGCACTAAAAAGCCAGCGTCCTGATGGATACTTTGGACCATTGATCCTGCGTAATAACAAACCAGATCTTTGGGGGAATATGTTGATGTTGTGGTGTTTGCAGTCCTATTATGAATATAGCGGTGACCAGCGTGTTTTAACGTTGATGACCAATTATTTTAAATGGCAGGCCAATTTGCCGGATAGTTTTTTTCTCAAGGATTATTGGGAGAACAGTCGTGGTGGTGACAATTTGCTATCTGTATATTGGCTCTATAACAGAACACAAGGTAATGAATGGTTGATGGATTTAGCGGATAAAATCCATCGGAACACAGCCAATTGGCGGCAGAAAGATGATTTGCCCAATTGGCATAATGTCAACGTAGCGCAGTGTTTTAGAGAGCCAGCAACCTATTATCTGAAAAGCCAGTCGACTACAGATCTTAACGCAACCTACGATAATTTTCATTTCGTCAGACAAGTATTTGGTCAGGTTCCGGGCGGCATGTTCGGTGCCGATGAAAATGCACGTCCGGGATATACCGATCCCCGTCAGGGAGTGGAAACCTGTGGAATGGTGGAGCAGATGGCTTCCAATGAAATCCTTCTCGGGATAACAGGCGATCCTTTTTGGGCGGATCATGCGGAGGAAGTTGCTTTTAATACCTACCCAGCCGCTGTGACAGCCGATTTTAAAGCATTGCGCTATATCACGAGCCCTAATATGACTATCAGCGATAGCCATAATCATGCTCCCGGGATTGATAATAATGGGCCATTTTTAATGATGAACCCTTTCAGTTCACGTTGTTGTCAGCATAATCACAGTCAGGGTTGGCCATATTATGCGGAGCATCTGTATATGGCAACGAATGATAATGGTGTTGCGGCAGTACTTTATGCCGCATCAAAAGCTGAAATCAAAGTCGGAAACAATCAATCCATTCAGATCAGACAAGAATCCAATTATCCATTTGAAGAATCGCTGCGATTTGAAATAGGCACACAGGGTAAAACAGTTGATTTCCCCTTTTATCTCCGTATACCTGCCTGGGCGAAACAAGCCAAAGTAACGGTTAATGGTAAAAGTCAGGCTATAGAAGCTGGAGCAAAATATATTCGGATTGAACGGAAATGGAAAGACGGCGACAAGGTCGAACTCTCCTTACCGATGACCATAGATCTGAAAACATGGACGGCCAATAAAAATTCAGTTAGTATCCAGCGTGGACCATTGACCTATGCACTCAAAATCAAAGAGAATTATGTGAAAAAGGACAGTAAGGCTTCGGCAATTGGGGATTCTAAATGGCAGGAGACTGCAGATCCATCAAAATGGCCATCTTATGAAATCCTTCCTGCAAGTGACTGGAATTACGGACTTGTACAAAATCAGCTACAAGCTGTTGACCAACTAAAAGTGGTCAAACGACCATGGCCTAAAGATGCATTTCCTTTTGACGCAGAAGCAGTACCTATTTCGATTCTTGTGAAAGCGAAACGTATTGATGGATGGAAAATTGATGAAAATGGACTAACGGGCGTATTGCCTCTGAGTCCGGTGGAAAGCAAGGGTGCGGTGCAGGAAGTTGAACTGATTCCCATGGGAGCAGCACGTTTGCGCATTGCTGCTTTTCCAACTGTAAAATAGTATAAATACGATATAAATAAATGACTTAACGATTTTTTATGATGAAGAAAAGCTTACTTTTTGCCAGTTTGATGATGGCAGCACAATTGAACTTTGCTCAGGATTGGAAACCCGCAGGGTCACATATATTAACTCCTTGGGGCGAGAAAGTAACGGCACAAAAGCCACATCCTGAATATCCAAGACCACAATTAACCAGAACCAATAACTGGCAGAATTTAAATGGGCTATGGAAATATGCTGTCACTCCAGTAGGTACTAAAGAGATTCCTCGTCAATGGGACGGAAATATCCTTGTTCCTTTTGCTATTGAATCGGCATTGTCCGGTGTTGGTAAAGAGGTCGGGAAAGATAAAGCCTTATGGTATAATAATACTATAACATTGGACAAGTCTGTCCATAAAAATAAGGTCCTGTTGCATTTCGGTGCCGTAGATTGGCAATGTGATGTTTATGTAAATAACCAATTGGTCGGAAGACATGAAGGTGGATTTGATCCATTTTCGATGGATGTGACAAGCTTCCTAAAGAAAGGAGCGAAACAGGAAATAGCCATTCGGGTATGGGATCCGACTGATGATGGTCCACAACCACGGGGTAAACAGGTGAACAAGCCGAATGGTATATGGTATACACCAGTGACGGGAATTTGGCAGACCGTTTGGTTAGAAAGTGTCCCCCAAACTTACATCGTGCGTACCAAACAGACGCCGCGTTTGGACGATGGAGTCTTGGCCTTTCAGGCTTCGGTAGAAGGAAGTCAAGCCGGTGACGAAATAAAGGTGCGTGCATTGGATGGCGGAAAGGTTATTAAAGAACAAACCGGACAACCGAATACATCTTTCGATCTTTCGGTACCTAATCTGGAGCCATGGTCCCCAAGTAACCCGAAGCTCTATGATCTAGAAATTCAGCTGATTCGAAAAGGAAAAGTCGTAGATCAGGCGAAAAGCTATTTTGCCATGCGGAAAATAGCCATGCAGAAAGACGAAAATGGCGTTCAACGTTTAATGCTAAACAATAAGTTTACCTTCCAATATGGTCCATTGGATCAAGGCTGGTGGCCAGATGGTCTTCATACAGCGCCAACGGATGAAGCGCTGAAGTTTGATGTTGTCAAAACAAAGGAAATGGGATTCAATATGATCCGTAAACATATCAAAGTAGAACCGGCGCGCTGGTACCGTTACTGCGATAGTATAGGTATGCTGGTCTGGCAAGATATGCCTAGCGGCGATCTTGGCGGAAACCATTGGGATATGCAACCGGGAAAGATTTCAGGCGGTAATCGGGATAAAGTACGTTCGCAGGAATCTGAAGGGTACTACAGAAAAGAGTGGAAAACCATTATGGAAGTGTTGCATAATTACCCAAGTATTGTCATCTGGGTGCCGTTTAACGAGGCTTGGGGGCAATTTAAAACAAAGGAAATAACGGAATGGACAATAGCCAATGACCCTTCAAGACTCGTAAATAGTGCCAGCGGTGGTAACTTTATGGAAACTGGACATATCTTGGATATCCACAATTATCCCGATGCAGCCATGCCTGATCCAAATTTATTTGGTGCCAAACAAGTGCTTGCATTGGGTGAGTTTGGTGGTCTGGGATTACCGATCGATGGGCACTCCTGGCAACAAAAAGACAACTGGGGATACCAAAGTTTTAAAAATAAAACGGAATTATTGGAGCGCTATAAACGCCTGATCCATGACTTGACACGTCTAATTCCTATGGGATTGTCTGCCGCTGTTTATACACAGACAACAGATGTGGAAGTAGAAACAAATGGTTTGATGACCTATGATCGTAAAGTTGTCAAAATGCCTGAAGCAGAATTGAACGCTGCACATCAGGCGCTTTATCATGCACCTACCAAATAATTGATAGCGATATGGCCGCAACTCGGGTTGCGGCCTAAATTTATCGCTGAAAATATACCTGTCAACCTAAACCTATTTTATACAAAATCAATGAAATTAAAATTACTAATTGCAACGGCTATTGTATGTCAATCGGTATCGTCGTTTGCACAAAAACAAGTCTTTAAGAATGATCTTCGCGCGCCTGCCTATCCTTTAGTAACAATTGACCCCAATACAAGTGCCTGGTCCTATAGCAACGAATTGAATGCGGATGTTGTACGCCATTGGACCGGAAAATCCTTCCCCTTATTGGGCGTCCTTAAAGTGGATGGGAAATCCTATCGCTTCTTGGGTAAAGAAGAAGCTGAACTTTTGCCTTTGGCACGGCTGGGTGAACATGCGGCTTGGACCGGAAGTTATGTTGTCAATGAACCCGCCCCGGACTGGATGAAACCTTCATTTGATGCACGGCAATGGAAGACGGGGGCAGCGCCATTCGGTACCAAGGATAAAGAACCCAATGTGGAGACTGATTGGCAGGAGCCTAAAATTTGGGTTAGAAGGGAAGTTGAACTGAGTGAGGATCTTACGGGCAAATCCGTATATATCGAATTTACACATGACGATGACGCTATTTTGTACGTCAACGGTATTGAGGTTGCTAATACAGGCAATTCGACAGGTAAAAATAGTCGGGTCAAGCTGCCCGATCATGTCGTAAAAACATTGAAGAAAGGAAAAAATATACTCGCGGGTTATTGCTATAATAGGGTAGCGAACGGATACTTTGATTTTGGACTCTTTACAGAAAAAGAAAGTAGTATTCAATTCGACAATGAAGCGAAGCAGATCGCTTCCAATGTGCAGGCAACACAAACACATTATTCGTTTAACTGTGGGCCGGTCGATTTAAATATTACATTTACTGCGCCCATGTTTCTGGATAAATTGGACTTAATGGCGAGACCCGTAAATTATCTTTCCTATACGGTCCATGCGAAGGATGGCAAGAAACATCAGGTGCAACTTTATTTGGAGGCAGCACCAAATTGGGCATTGAATTCTCCACTTCAAGATGCTGCAAGCAGCTCCTTTGTTTCAGGAAATCTCCAGTTTGTAAAGACAGGAAGCAAAAGCCAGCAGGTTCTAGGAAGGAAAGGTGACGACCTACGGATAGATTGGGGGTATTTCTATATGGCTGGCGCAAAATCAAAGACAAAGTCCGCGGTCGGAAGTAGCCATCAATTACGGTCTAATTTTCTGAAGAGTGAAAATAGCTCTTCTTCAAATGGAGGGCAACAATTGGCACTGATGCAAACTTTTGATGTCTCATCGAGCTACCAGGATAAGATCTTGTTGGGGTATGATGACCTGTACTCCATCCAATATTTTGGACAAAATTTACGACCTTATTGGAATACCAATGGAAATAGTTCCATTGAGAAACAATTTGAACTGGCCGACAAAGAATATACTGCTCTCAAAAAGGCTGCTGATAAATTTGATGCCGAACTATGGGGTACAGCTTTGCGTAACGGAGGTGAGGACTATGCCGCATTATGTGCCTTGGCCTATAGACAGGCAGTTGCTGCCCATAAACTTGTAAAAGCACCCAATGGCGATCTGCTTTTACTGTCCAAAGAAAATGATAGCAATGGATCAATAGGAACTGTTGATGTAACCTATCCTTCGGCTCCGATTTTCCTTTACTATAATCCGGAACTGGCAAAAGCACTAATGAATGCCATTTTTTATTATAGTGAAAGCAATAAGTGGACAAAACCTTTTGCTGCGCATGATGTTGGGACCTATCCTTTGGCGAATGGCCAAACTTACGGTGGGGATATGCCTGTCGAAGAATCGGGAAATATGTTGATATTAACTTATGCTTTAGCGAAGGTCGAAGGAAATGCAGCTTATGCCAAAAAACATTGGAAAGTGTTGTCCACCTGGGTAGATTATTTAGTAGATAAAGGTCTTGACCCTGAAAATCAGTTGTGCACAGATGATTTCGCGGGCCATTTTGCACATAATGCCAATTTATCAATTAAAGCTATTTTAGGTATTGCATCTTACGGTTATCTAGCCCAAATGCTTGGTGAAGAGGCTACAGCGAAAAAGTATCTGACCGAAGCAAAAGCAATGGCTATGAAATGGAAAGAGATGGCTGAAGATGGGGATCACTATAAGTTGACTTTTGATAAAACCGGAACCTGGAGCCAAAAGTATAATATGGTCTGGGATAAATTGCTTAAGATGGATATTTTTGACCCCTCTATTCGTGAAACTGAAATTAAATACTATCTCGGCAAACAAAATAAATACGGACTTCCCCTGGACAATCGTCAGCCTTATACCAAAACCGACTGGATTATTTGGACGGCGACCATGGCAAATGACAAGCCTACCTTTGAGGCATTTTTAAAGCCAGTCTACCATTTTATGAACGAAACAACAGACCGTGTTCCCATGTCAGATTGGACCTATACAGATCGTCCTAAGAGAGCTGGATTTAAAGCAAGATCCGTTGTTGGGGGCTATTTTATCAAAATGTTGGAAGAGAAATTGAGAAAAGCAAAATAGCTTTTCCTGTGATGAAGAAAATAATATAAAAAAATAATAAGATGTTGAATGCAATGTTGTTCAGATATTGGATCGGCGGAGTTGTCGTACTGAACTTGTTGAGCTCCTGCGGAAGCTCTCCAGGTTCAGTTAAGCAGTCGGGTCAAATAACAAATGCTACGGCTCAGCATAAGAGCTACAGCAATCCGGTTTTTGAGCCTATACTTGCTGATCCTACAGTCGTTAGAGATCCTCAGCGCAAAATGTTCTATGCGTACGGGACAGCAGACAATTGGGGCGACGGAAAGGGACAGCGTTTGGTGTCTATTCTACAATCGGCTGATCTTGCTCATTGGACCTGGATTGGCACGGCCTTCAGCTCAAAACCGAGCTGGAAAGCCGAGGGGGGAATCTGGGCACCAGATGTGGTGAGGTTAAATGGTAAGTATATCTTATATTATGCTTATTCAACATGGGGAGACCCTAACCCCGGTATCGGTGTAGCCCTAGCAGATAGACCGGAAGGCCCCTTTATCGATCAAGGTAAACTTTTTGATAGCAAGGAGATCGATGTGCCGAATTCAATAGACCCTTATTTTTTTACAGAAAATGGGCAGAATTATCTGTTTTGGGGTAGTTTTAGTGATGCGAATACGCAAGGAACATATGGTGTTGAACTCGATGAAAATGGGACTGCGGTACCCGATTTAAATAAAAAATTTAAAGTTGCTGCTGGGGATTTTGAAGCTGTCGTGATCCATAAACGGAAGGGATATTACTACTTTATCGGATCCAAAGGCTCCTGTTGTGAAGGAGAAAAAAGCAGTTATCATGTTCTTGTAGGTCGCTCCCGCAAACTGAAGGGACCTTATATCGATCAAGAGGGCCGTAATCTTACACGGCGGGGGAGTGGAACGTTGTTGTTAAAGGGAAATGATCAATTTGTGGGGACAGGTCATACTTCGCGCATTATTACAGACGATAAGGGAAAAGATTGGATACTCTATCATGGCATGGACCCAAAGCGGCCTCGCGTGGCTACAGGGGGAAATCGTCGGATGCTATTTTTGGATCAGATTGTCTGGGATAAGGACTGGCCCAAAATTGAAGGGGCAACCAGCAGTGTTGCAGCGCAACGGGCCCCAACGTTTAATTTTAAATAGAATTTTCAATAGCTAGCATCTGATCGCCCAGCGTTGTCCAACGGAATAGGGGCGGGTATGGTGATTAGTTTGCTAGTGTTGATTTTTTTAGCTTAATTGGTCTTCAAATATTTAGATGAGCCTATTCGAAAATATTACAGCCGGAAACTAAACTAAATGGCGATGAAGCCAGGTACTGATGAACTGGAATACCTCCATTTTGCAGTCTTCATTTAAAATTTCATGCCGCATGCCTGCATATAATTTAATGGTTATATCGGTCTGGCCCTGTGCGCTTAACTGCGATACGCTCTTTTCAACGCCCATTCCAAAATCTCCAATTGGATCATCCTGTCCGCTGATAAATACAATTGGTAGATTTTTGGGGATATTCTTAGTAGCTTCGATATCTGTCGCTTGCAAGGAAAGTTCCAGCACGGTATGAAATCCATTGTTGGTAAACAATCCCCCACAGAGGGGATCTTCCAAAAATGAAATACGGTTTGTCTTGCTTACGCTTAACCAATTGCTGTTATTTTGGTTGGGCTCGTTCTTAAATTGAGCATTGTTGCGCTTGTCAAAAATACGGTTGATCAATTTACTTCTTCTTTTTGGGGCAATACTATTGAGCAGCGTGAGCAAAAGGCGAAAAGCTGTGGAACCTTTTTGACGTTGGCCTGAACCCACGATAATGGCTCCCTTAAATTGTATTCCTTTTTTCTGTAACACGCAACGTGTAACAAAAGATCCCATGGAATGCCCTAAAATAAATTGAGGCGGTTGCGGATATGTTTCTCGCAAGAAATTACTCATTGTAATGGCATCATTAATGAGTTGCTCCTTAGCCCCATGCTGTTTAAAATACCCTAATTGATCGGCATCTAGCGCTGTCTTTCCATGGCCCAATTGATCGTAGGTTAAAACCGCAAAATTCTGTGTAGTCAGATAATTGGCCAATTCTTCATACCGACCACTATGCTCCTGCATGCCATGTACCAGAAGTATTGTTGCCACGATCTGATTGTCGTCGGGTACATACAAACGATAGAAAATTTTATGTTCATTTTCAGTAGTCGCGCTGATTGTATAAAAATGGGAAGCTACCTTGCTCATTATACCTCTTTATTTTAAGTAAACTAAGATAATTTTAGTGCATTTGCAAGTTTAACAATCTTCTTTCCGATTTTGTTCGGATGAGACCGAAAGGCTTTCAGGGCAGTTGATCAATGAAAATTAGCATGATTAATTTTTGTGGTTTGGGAATATTTTTTAGATTTGCATTAATTTAGAATTAATTTAAATAAAGTAGCTATTCTATTTTAAACATGGGCTTCTCTGTATGCAGAAATTGCTGTACAAAATCGAATTCGGAAAGCTTCCATGTTCTTAAAATATACGCATTTACATTTATATTCTGATGAAACCAGCACGAAATATTTCGACCCAAGTTATCGTATGACTGAAGCTCAATTTGCCGAATAATTGAGTAGGAAATGAATAGGCCATGTTACTTCATCACCTTCAAAAGACAAAAAAAAGGATGAAAAAGACACTTTTAGCAGCTTTATTATTTGCTGCAACTTATGCACAGGCGCAAACAAATTCGTTAATGAACGGCGAGTTTTGGAAAGGTAAACCTACCTTAACAATTGTTAAAGAAGAAATCAGCAAAGGAAATAGTCCTTCTCAGCCTAATGCGGCATCCTTTGATCCAGTCACCATGGCGATATTAAATGGCGCTCCGACGGATGTTGTCAAGTTTATGATCGAACAAGAAGGGAATAGTGTAACGAAGAAGACCCATCACAGCCGTAGTTATTTACATTGGGCAGCGTCAAGTGGAAATGCAGAGCTTGTCGAGTTTTTAATTGCAAAAGGATCGGATGTCAATTACCAAGATAGCCATGGTTACCCAATTATTGCTTATGCAGCTTCGACAGGAAATACAAATACTGCCGTATATGATGCTTTGTTTAAAGCTGGTGTGAATCCCAAACAAAAATATGAAGGTGGTGCTACATTAATGATGCTCGCGGCGTCTGCAGACAAAGACCTTGCATTGACAGATTATTTCATTAAAAAAGGATTATCTATTCAAGATAAAGACGAGTCGGGCCGCACAGTGACGGATTATGCAGCTAAACTTGGAAATATCGAGCTCATGGAGAAATTCATCGCCCGTGGCGTAAAACCAACCAATAGTGCGTTATTTTTTGCGACTCAGGGTTCCAGACAAGCATCGAATGGTTTGCCGGTTTATACCTATTTGGTTGAAAAGTTCAAATTGGATCCCAAGGCTGTAAATAAAGAAGGAGCGACAGTGCTGCATGCTTTGGTTCGTAGACCAGATATGGCCGTGATCAATTATTTTTTGGATAAAGGTGTAGATGTCGCAAAAGCGGACAACGAAGGAAATACAGCGCTTATGGTGGCAGCGAGTGGTAAGGATGCTAAATTGGTCGAGCTGCTGCTTACTAAGGCGAAGAATGTAAATGCCGTAAATGAAAAAGGCGAATCTGCATTGACCAAGGCTGTAGCGAATGGGTCTCCCGAAATCGTGGCATTGTTGATTAAAGATGGAGCCGATATCAAGCTATTGGATAAGGAAGGTAATAACCTAGCCTTTTACTGGTTTAATTCCTACAAGGAATTGCCTCAGGGCGGCAGACCCGGTGTCCAGGGAAATGCTTCACAGGGAGATGAGTTTAAAGAAAAATTAGCGATCCTTAAGACGAATGGATTGGACGTTGTAGCTCCGCAAAAAAATGGTAGTACATTGTATCATTTGGCCGTAGCGAAAGAGAATGTGAAGCTTATCCAGAAAGCTAGCGAACTTGGAGCAGATATTAATGCACAGGATAAAGAGGGAACGACGGCACTACATAAGGCAGCTCTCATAGCGAAAGACGATTCCTTGCTAAAAACATTGGTTTCCCTTGGTGCAAAAAAGGAATTGAAAACAGAATTCGATGAAACAGCTTATGATTTGGCGAAAGAAAACGATTTCTTGTCTAAATCCAATGTGCAGCTTGACTTTTTGAAATAAAATTAGATACAACTGAAGATGAATAACATAGTTAAAACAACGATAGCCACTCTTTTATTTTCGATGGCAGCGCTAAGCTCTTTCGCACAGGCAGCTAAATATAAGTGTATGATCCAAATGAATGCCTATGAAGGTGAGAAAGCCTACGTGGTGATTTCACTGATTAATCCGAGTGGAGCTTACGAAAAAACACTCGCCGTATTGGGATCTGATAAACAATGGTATAATACGATTAAGGAATGGTACAAGTTCCAAAATAAAACCAAAGAAAAGTTAAATGCGGTGACGGGTGCTTCAGTTGGTGGCGGTGACCGTGCCATGCGGACCTTGGATCTTGATGAAACGAAGTTTAACAAAGGGTATAAACTCCGTTTTGAATCCGCAGTAGAGGAACAAAAATACCATACTGCTGATGTTGAAATTCCTTTGACAAAGGAAGCTATCACTGAAAAAGCGAATGGCAAGGGATATATCAAACTTGTTAAGTTAAATAAAGTACAATAAGAAAAGGGGTAAAAATGCTGGTATCTATTTGGAGGTATGCACATTTAGCCTTAGCTATTGTTTCTTCTATCTTTTTACTTTTATTATCGATAACTGGCGTAATATTGGCCATTGACGCCGTCAACGAAAAAATTCCGCCTTATCGGGTTGAACATATTGAAACGTTAAACCTTGCGCAGTCAGTAACAGCTTTGCGCAAGGTTTATCCTGAAATCATAGCGATCTCGGTAGATCACAATCAATTTGTGAGCATTGATGCCATAGACGCAGATGGCAACACCGTGAAAGGCTATATCGATCCGAATACGGGGCGTCTGCTTGGTCCCCAATTGAATAAGTCCCAATTTATTCAATGGGTGACAGCTTTACACCGCTCACTCTTTCTTAAAGTGACCGGTCGGGTGATTATTGGTGTGGTTTCATTTCTGTTGTTTCTTATTACTATTTCTGGAATTATTCTGATTGTTAAGCGCCAACAGGGCGTTCGACATTTCTTTGCTAAAATCAACCGGGACTTTTTCGCACAGTATTTTCATGTTGTTTCAGGACGTCTATTTTTGATACCAATTTTGATATTGGCCCTAACAGGTACCTATTTATTCCTGGTGCGTATTGAAATCTTAAAAAAGCCAAACCAAACAATTGAATATCCCAATAAGATGAAGGAAGATGTCCAATTGGAGGTGGCAAAATTTTCAATATTCCAAAATACAAAACTTGTCGATTTGAAGACGTTGGAGTTTCCGTTTATGGAAGACGATCCTGATGAGTTTTTTATATTGAAGCTTCGCGATCGGGAATTGACCATAAATCAGTTGAATGGAAGCTTGCATGAAGAAGTAAAGTATCCCTTTACAGCATTGGCCGAACAGTTTTCTTTGGACCTCCATACGGGTAAGACCAATATCATATGGGCCATTATATTGGGGCTCGCATCGTTGAATATTGTATTTTTTATTTACACGGGTTTTGCAATCACATTCAAGCGCACGCGTACTAAAATCAAGAATAAATATAAACCTGAAGAAGCAGAGATTGTTATTCTTTTCGGAACGGAAAATGGAAGCACGCTGTTTTTCGCCAATCAGATCCATAAACAGCTCTTAGCGGATGGGCAAAAATCGTTGCTGCTCGGAATGAATCAATATCAATGCTTTCCAAAGGCAAAACACTTGCTTGTGTTTACCTCAACATACGGGCTAGGAACAGCACCATCCAATGCACTTCAATTTGAACATAAGCTCAACAGCCATCCACAAGAACAAGACGTGCAATTTTCGGTGCTGGGCTTTGGTTCAAAAGCCTATCCCGACTTTTGTGCCTATGCGCGCAAAATTGATCTTTTATTAGAAAAACAAGCCTGGGCTTCTCGACTAACAGATTTACACACAGTTAATGATAAGTATGTAGATGAGCTTATTTCATGGATTCATCAATGGTCTGCTCAGACCAATATTGCATTAGCTTCTGCACCGGCTATTTATAGTGCTAAAGTCGTCGGATTGACGAAATTTAAGGTGATAGCGAAGTCTACTGTTTCAGCTGGTAACACGACCTTTACTTTAGTCCTGAAACCTTCAGGTAAAATTAAAATGCAATCGGGCGATTTATTGGCAATCTATCCTGCGCAAGATCAACGTGAACGTTTTTATTCGATAGGTTACAAAGACGGTATGGTTCAGCTTGTGGTGAAATTGTTTCCGGATGGATTCGGATCAAGCTTTCTTTATCGATTGGAACCAAATCAAAACCTGCAGGCACGCGTTATGGTTAATCCAAGTTTTCATTTCCCGAAAGCCGCAAATGCAGTTGCTTTAATTGCGAATGGTACGGGGGTAGCACCTTTTCTAGGCATGATTTCAGAAAATGAAAGTATGACTCCTTTGCGTCTGTATGCTGGTTTTCGCCATCGAAATGAAATGACAGCACACTATATAGATTTTGCTGATGAGCAGATAAAGCTGGGACATCTGAAACAGCTTGAACTGGCTTTTTCACGCGAGGAAAATGCACAATATGTCATGGATTTGATTCGTCGGGATGCGCTATATTTTGTCGAATTGCTTGATAAAGGAGGTTATATATTGCTTTGTGGTGCGTTGCGTATGCAGCATGACGTTGAACATACTTTAAATGAGCTACTTTTGGAACATGTCGGCAAAACTATTGCAGTCTACAAAGAAAATGGACAGATCTTAACCGATTGTTATTAGTAAATTGGTGACGCAATAGCATATCGCATCGATAAGACTGCTTTTGGTACGCATCGACTTTTTAATCTCTTTTTCAGATCAATCTCATGAAGAACAATAAACAATGTGGCCTGCTTTTAATACTCTGCTTTGTATCCATTACTTCAGGGATTGCGCAGGTCTTGGTAAAGCGGCAGGTTACCCTTATGGGCTCTGTTTTCGAAATTAGCTTGGTAGATCGGGATAGCTCGATTACAAATCAGCATATCGATGAAGTCATCTCCGAAATAGATCGAATAGAAAACCTGATTTCAGAATGGCGTCCGCAAACCCAAATCGCAGCGGTGAACCGCAATGCCGGAATTAAGCCAGTTAAGGTGGATAGAGAAGTGTTTGATCTAACACAACGTGCAATCCAATATGCTCAAAATTCAGGTGGTGCTTTTGATATCAGTATTGTTGCCTTAGATAAAGTTTGGCTATTTGATGGCAGCATGACCACGATGCCCTCGGAAGAACTGATTAAGAGGTCTGTCGAGAAAGTTGGTTATCAACACATTCGCCTCGATAGTGCGGCTTCGACAATTTTTCTGGAGTTACCGGGGATGAAGATCGGTTTCGGTTCTATTGGCAAGGGGTATGCAGCAGATAGGGGCAGGGAAATAATGAAAGCAAAAGGGATTGAAGCAGGTATAGTTAATGCTTCTGGTGATCTGTCGGCTTGGGGAAGACCACCCCAGAACGATGCATGGAAAGTGGGCGTAAACAATCCGTTCAAACCCCATCGAATGGTCAAAGTTCTTCGTTTGAATGAAATGTCTGTAGCAACATCGGGCAGCTATGAGAAATATGCGGAGATCAATGGAAAACGTTATTCACATATTATAAATCCGGTGACAGGTTATCCAGCTACGGGATTAACTTCAGTGACGATTTATGGACCCTCAGCGGAAATCGCAAATGCACTCAGTACCTCCATCATGGTATTGGGCGAGAAAGAAGGAAAAAAATTGATTCAGCGTTTTCCAGCATACCATTATATTTTTATTACCGATAAAGGTAAGGTCATTCAGCAGCGCCGGAAGTCTTAAACCATGGAACTACTTTTTTATGTTGCATAAAGTGTATAGAAAGCATAGCCTATTAGCTGATTATCTAGTATATTTATGCGAACAAAGCGTATACGAAAGAAGACGAAAAGGAATGTGTCATGTTGTTCATGCGGTGGAAGTCAGCAAGAAAGTAGATCCATGAAAATAATTTAAAGTAAAAGCTCGACTAGTTCGTCTATGCTGCTATGGACATTGCATACCAAAATCATATGGCAGAAAAAAATTCCAGATCATTTACGGATATCGTTAAGACTTATGGAAGTCAACTGCTACGTTTTGTTAAGGGAAAAGTAAAGAAAACGGAGGATGCAGAAGATATCTTACAGGAGGTCTGGTATCAATTTAGCCGTTTGACCAATATGGACGAACTGGAGAATGCGGGCGCATGGCTCTATGCTGTCACACGGAATAAGATTACCGATAGCTATCGGAAAAAGAAAAATGAATCACTTGACGATATGATAGCAGGTGATGATGATAGTGAAAGTACTTTTCCTGTTCGTCAGTTCCTTTTGGCCGACGACTCCAACAATCCCGAGCTAAAATTATTTAAGGATATTTTTTGGGATGAGCTGATGAAAGCATTGGAGGAATTGCCGGACAAGCAACGTCGGGTGTTTGTGCTGAATGAGCTGGAAGAGAAAACACTTCAGGAAATTGCTGTTATGGAAAATGAGAACCTCAAGACGATTATCAGTCGAAAAGGGTATGCCGTGAAGCACCTGCGGGTACGGTTGCGAAGTTTGTATGAAGAATTAAAATTTTAAAAGGATTAAGCTATGAATGGAAGAATGAATAGACAGCGGAAGGGTAAATTCGCTTTTATGTTTGTCGCTATTATCATTGGTGTTTTTTTGTTGGTAGCCTTACTACAATATTTATGGAATACATTAATGGTTGATATTTTCAATTTAAAAACAATTACCTATTGGCAGGCATTGGGACTCTTTGTTTTGTCAAGAATTCTATTCGGTAGGGGTTTTGGTAAACCTGGAGGGGGGAGATTTCGAAAAGGTTTTCCACGTCAGATGGATAAAGGAGAAGATCTTTCCGATGAGGAAAGGGAGCGTTTGCGGGAAGAATGGAAGCGTCGTTTTGGAGGACGATGTGGATTCTAAAAAAAGAATAAAAATTTTAAAGTAAAAACTGTTGTTGGGCGTCTTCTTCTATAAAGGCGCCTTTTTTTATGTCGGTATCCTGATGCTAAGGAAATAGCAGAACGCGATGTTCTGTCAGCATGGATATTGGACAGCATAATAATTAATTACAAAATATGAATGGTCATGGTAAAATGTCGTTTTCAATCAGATGAAAATGCAGGAGGCCAGCAACCATTTTACAAAAAAAATGTATTCAAATGAAAAATAAACTTCGATTTATATTGCCACGCCTGATCGTGCTTACGGCAATAGCGGGATTAGCAACCTTGATTATCGGGACGATCTTTAAACTCTTATTGTTTGGGACAGTTCTCTTCGGAATAGGAAGCTTCGCAGCAGCAAGAATACGTAGGAGAGATAGACAAGCATTCAAAATGGATAGGACTCCGGTATATCCGAATGTTCACCGTCATTACAACACAGTGGTCGCTATCGCACCATTACAAGGGCAAAAACGTGCTCGGAAAGCAACGATTGTTCCCGTTTATTAAGCTTAAAAAATTGCAAAGACGAAGCTTTCGTCATGCATTAGTTCAACGAATTATTCAATATTAAAAATTAAAGACATGTTTAAAAGAGATCATTATACCAGAGGATATTCAAATCATAACAAATTTTGCGGGCAACATTTTAAAGACCGTTTTGAAAAATTTCAACAACATTTTTTTGAAGGTGAAGCTGCACACAGTGGTGGCGGACAGCAATCTGTTCCTGTAAATATTGTAGAGAATCAAGAATTCTATGAAGTACAGCTTTTTGCTGCTGGCCGTAAGAAGGAACAATTCCAAGTCAGTATAAATGACGGAATACTAAAAATTTCATGTACAGAGAATGCTCAGGACAATGCCATAGATTATATTTATAAAGAGTACGATGGAATGGCATTTGAACGTGAATTCCAATTAAATGAACAGGTGCTTACAGATAATGTGCATGCGAGCTTCGAGGATGGGGTATTGACCGTCATTCTTCCAAAAGATCTTGAAAAAGTAATACGGCCACAAGAAGTTATCATTGATTAACAAGGGAAGTAAAGGCAAGTCAGGATAAGATCTGAAAACAAAGAGGGCAGCATGGAAATTTGCTGTCCTTTTTTGTTTTATACTGAAAGATCAAATGAAACCGGCGCATATGTTATAAGCATAATCTCTTTATTGCGATAAAGTTTTAATTCTTTTAATATAGGAAGAGCTGTTTCATTAGATTCAATGGTTTGGCAGCTATTAAGTTCTTTTAAGTTTTTTATGTAGTTGTTCTTTGCCAAATCGCCAGAAGAAGTAAAACAAGCCAATAACAACGATTATAGCCATAAAAGGTACAAATATGGCGAGTATGGTTAATATCGTGGAACCGATGGTTTCCATTGTCGAAATCATAAAATTACCAAAACCTGCCGTTCCGATCGAAGAGGCGGCCCGGGTGCCTGCCAGGGCCGTACTAATGGTTGCTGCAGTACCGCCACCGGCGATTATGGCCATAGCCCAGCGGAAAAAAGGAGAAATATCTGTAAACTGTATAGCGAAAAGTAAAGTACCCGCTATGGTTGCTAAGGGGATGGATAGGCTGTCCAATATATTGTCTATAAAAGGGATGTAATACCCCGCTATTTCCAAAATCATGGCTATACTTGTTGCCGCTAAAACAAGCGGTGAACCCGCCCAGGCTAATTCATTGCCAACTTGGAACAGTTCCAGCCGACAGCCTAGACTCAATAAAAATAAGGGCATGAAAATTCGGAAGCCAGTGGCTGCCGCCAAGCTTAAGCCTATAAAAGCACTCACCAAAAATGTAGAAAGTTCACTCATGGCCAATATTTTTTGATACAACCTAATTGTAGAATAATAAAAGAATGGCTTTTGTTTTAGCAATGCTAAAAATCCGCGTTTTCTGGAGTCTCGCTAAAAGATGATTTTCAAGTTTTTATATATCTTTTGGTTCTTTGTATAGATTTTGATTATAGTGTATCGAATGATTCGATGTACAAGTGGGGGCGCATTTGTGTAATTTTATGAAAGTGGAAGTCAAACAATTTGATCACTTAAGATATTATATAACTAAACTTTCTTTTCATATGGACAACAACGAAAAAGACATTAGCAAATGCCCATTTCACAATGGTACGATGCGCAACGCCGTTGCGGGTGGGGGAACACAGAATCAGGATTGGTGGCCAAATAGACTTCGTGTAGACCTGTTGAGACAACATGCGAGCAAGTCAAATCCGATGGACGAAGGCTTTGATTACGCAGAAGCATTTAAGCAGTTGGATTTAGAAGCCGTAAAAAAAGATTTGCATGCATTGATGACCGATTCACAGGATTGGTGGCCGGCAGATTTTGGTCATTATGGACCATTATTCATCCGGATGGCTTGGCATAGTGCGGGTACCTATCGGGTAAGTGATGGTCGGGGCGGAGCTGGGTCTGGTCAGCAACGTTTTGCACCCTTGAATAGCTGGCCTGATAATGTGAGTTTAGATAAAGCGCGTCGCCTGTTGTGGCCTATCAAACAAAAATATGGTAAAAATATCTCCTGGGCAGATTTATTGATCTTAACCGGTAATGTCGCTTTGGAGTCTATGGGCTTCAAAACTTTTGGTTATTCCGGTGGTCGGGTGGATGCTTTTGAACCAGAATTGGACGTATATTGGGGCTCTGAAACAACATGGTTAGGCGGTGATATTCGTTATGCACATGGTTCAGAAGGCGTAGTTGAAGCACATGGTGTTTTATCAGCCGATGATAATGCAGATGGTAAGCAACACTCCCGCAATCTTGAAAAACCGTTGGCCGCGGTACAGATGGGGTTAATTTATGTTAATCCAGAAGGACCGGATGGAAATCCTGATCCTATCGCCGCTGCAAAAGATATACGCGATACTTTTGGTCGGATGGCTATGGATGATGAGGAAACTGTCGCTTTGATTGCAGGTGGGCATACTTTTGGAAAAACACACGGAGCCGGACCTGCCGACAATGTCGGAAAAGAGCCTGAAGCTGCCGGTATAGAACAACAAGGGTTAGGTTGGAAAAGTACTTACGGCAGTGGAGTAGGCGCAGATGCGATTACTAGCGGATTGGAGGTTATCTGGACTCAAAAACCAACGGAATGGACCAACCTCTTTTTTAAGAATCTGTTTGAGCATGAATGGGAATTGACAAAAAGCCCTGCGGGAGCACACCAATGGGTCGCCAAAGGAGCAGATTCGAATGTTCCAGATCCTTTTGATCCCAATAAAAAGCGCAGGCCAACGATGCTGACGACCGATTTATCGTTGCGGTTTGATCCAATCTATGAAAAGATCTCGCGTAAATTTTACGAAGATCAAGATGCATTTGCTGACGCATTTTCTCGCGCATGGTTTAAATTAACACACCGTGATTTGGGGCCAAGAGAGCGTTATTTGGGGGCCGAAGTTCCTGCTGAGGAATTATTGTGGCAAGATCCTATTCCGGCTGTCGATCATGTTTTGGTCGATGCGGATGACATTAGTATATTAAAATCCGCCCTATTGAACGCGGGACTTAGCACTGCCGAGCTCGTAACGACAGCTTGGGCGTCAGCGTCTACTTTCCGTGGCTCGGATATGAGAGGTGGTGCAAATGGTGCTAGAATTCGTCTGGCTCCGCAGCGGTATTGGCAAGTCAATAATCCGGCGCAACTGCAAAAAGTTCTTACTGCGCTGGAGCAGATTCAGCAGGATTTTAATGGAAAACAACAGGGCGGAAAGAAAATCTCATTGGCAGACTTAATTGTCTTGGGCGGTGTAGCCGCGATAGAGCAGGCAGCTCATGCAGCAGGTCATGATATTAAAGTACCGTTTCATCCTGGCCGTATGGATGCGACACAAGAACAGACTGATGTAGAATCAATGGGTTATCTTGAGCCAATTGCGGATGGATTTAGAAACTATCGCAAAGGCGCTTATACCGTGTCTACGGAATCGTTATTGATTGATAGGGCACAGTTGCTGACTTTATCTGTTCCTGAATTGACTGTCCTTATTGGCGGGATGCGTGTTCTTCAAGCCAATTTTGATGGTTCTCAACTAGGCGTAATGACTGACCGACCTGGCCAACTGACCAATGACTTTTTTGTTAATCTATTGGATATGGGAACAGCTTGGAAAGCAATCTCTCCGGATCGGGAAGTTTTTGAAGGATCAGATCGTAAAACTGGTATTAAAAAATGGGAAGCCGGAAGAGCAGACCTTGTTTTTGGTTCGAATGCTGAATTAAGAGCCGTTGCAGAAATATATGGCAGTGCCGATGCAAACGAAAAATTTGTACAAGATTTTGTGAAGGCATGGAATAAGGTGATGGAGTTGGATCGCTTCGATTTGCATCGCTAATCAATAAAAATTAAGTCTTTCAAGAAGCCAGTCTCACATCGAGGCTGGCTTTTATGATTTTGCTAGACGAGAAAATATCTTGTATTTAGCTGCGATAAAAAATACCCAATTTTTGCCTCTAATATCATTTTAATCTCACTTTAACCAAATTTTAATTTAATATATATAGAATTATGGAATTTTCTTTGGGTGTTTCCTATTTTGTGAAATAAAATTCAAGATTTGTGCTACTTTTTCTTCTTTGATCGGTAGTAACTTTGTATTGGTTTCAAAGGAATCTTTGCAACTTTGTTAGGTTAAAGCTATGTGGAAGCACTTTATTTTTCTGTTTGCAGCACTGTTATTATCATTTAAAATTTTAAATGCAAACAGTCTTGTGCTGAAAAGTGATAGTTTTAAATCCTCGTATTTATCTTCAAAAAGTCCATTAGAACACGCGGGCGATTCAAGCATAACCCATTTTCCAAAAGATCATAGTCACTTTTGTTCGCTCTACCCATCGCTTCAATCCATTGTTGCGGAAATGGACGTGGAAGGGACACAAGATTGGTTAATGGAGCGTTGGTTGGTTACTGTTGATTTGCTTTGGCACGAACTACTGCCATCTCCATTGCAGAAAGACTATCGGTATGAACATACCCTAGATCTAGAGCCTATTCCCATCGCTCGATTTTTGCTGTTTGAGCAAATCAAAATTCCATGCTAAAGCGTAAGCTTTTCTTCACATTAGATAGGCAAAGAAAGCTGCCATTTCTTTTCTAAATTTATTTATTTCTTAAAATATACCAATGCACGAGCTAAGTATAGTAAAGGATATTTTTGATACGTTGACCTCGCATTATGAGGCTAGGGTAGATGATATTCAAAAAATTCAGGTTACAGCAGGATTGTTATCCAATGTCCAGCCTGTGTTGATCCAAAATGCATTTGATGCTTTTATTGCTGAAAATACGCAATACCAAGATATGGAAATGGAGGTCGTTGTAAACGATATCATTGCATATTGTGAACATTGCCAGAAAAATTTCCCTGTTCATTTTCATCGATTTGTCTGTGACTGCGGACAACCCTCCAGCACAATTGTTCAGGGAAATGAACTCTATATTTCAAAAGTAATTTTTAAACAAGACTAAAAATCGTTTATCATGTCAGACAATACTCCAAATCCTAAAAGTTTAGGTAACCGTGTAGGTTCGGTTCAATGTGAAAATACAACACTACATTTATTAAAAGCAAATGATTTCGTTGCAAAAGCCATCCGCGATAGACTGAAAGATGTCTGTGTGATCAATGTATGCTCTTCCCCGGGTTCGGGCAAAACAACCTTGATGCAAGAAACCGGTAAACGTTTGTCGAAGGATTTGAATATTGCTGTTTTAGTGGGCGATCCGGAAACTGAACGCGATGCGGTACGTATGCGCGATGTGGGCATCAATGCCTTGCAGATTGTCACTGGAGGAATGTGTCATATTGAGGCACAAATGATCTTACAAGCCCTGGATCATATCGATATTGAAGGAATAGATCTGTTGTTTATCGAGAACGTCGGGAACTTGTTGTGTCCATCAGCATTTGATTTGGGTGAAGATTACCGCGTAACCTTATTGGCGACAACAGAAGGGGATGATAAACCAAAAAAATACCCGCGCATGTTTTTAACAAGCGAATTGATGTTGGTTTCCAAAGCGGATTTATTACCATATGTACCTTTCTCGGTAGATGCGGTAACGAAAGATGCGCGCGAGGTAAATCCCAATCTGGAAGTTATTACCATCAGTACATTAAATGGTGACGGCCTTGATACTTGGTGTGATTGGTTGAAAGAAAAAGTTCAGACAAAAAAAGATCAATATAAAGCGCTTGAAGTAAAATAATGAACAACAGATAAAATGAATAGGATAATAATGATCCATGTTTTATTGTTATCCTGTTCAATGTTGTCGCAATAGTGCTGTTTTCTGAGGAAGGAAATAGCACTGAAAACAAAGCCAAAAAGTGCTGTTAATCTGTGATGAAGATAAGTTTACAAAAATGAATAAGCTGCCCATACCAATAGATAAAATTGTCGCAAACAAGGAGTTTGCCCTTAGTGAGGTCGATCAAGTACATCTTGAGTGGTATGAAGTCCATAAAAGACGCCTGACGCGCAATACAATAAACGGAAAAGCAATCCTTATGCAATTGGACCAAGGAGCGGAATGGCACCATGGAGATGGTTTATTTCATCAGGAGACACTACTAGCGATCTTGGTTGTCAAGCCTTCGTTGACGATAAGATTTAATCCAACGGATTTGGTTCAGCTTGCAGATTTCGGTTATTTCATCGGAAACAGACATCTGCCGATATTCAACGTAACAGATGCTGAATCGCTTCGTCTTCCTTACGATGGACGGCTTTATGAACAGGTTCTAGCAAAATATGGAACGTCGATTCAGTTGGAGGAAGCCTTGCTGTTATCCGAAGATTTGATTCGTTTGCAGGCGAAAAATAAGAAGAATCCAGATTTAAAGAGAATAGACGGGCATATCAGTTTGGGTGAACAAGTTCGAAAAGATAATTAAATGAAAGTGAATCGAATTATAGTTGTATTGCTTTTGGTATGCTGTGGTATATGGAGTGCCTGCCAAAATCGGCAAGCCGGCACGCTCAACAGTCAAGTGAAAGCAGTCGATAGCAGAGGGAAGGAAGTTGTGTTGGCGCATGTGGCAAAGCGTGTGGTTGTACTATTCCCTTCGCTTGTTGATGAAGTGTATATGTTGGGGGCTGAAAATAGTCTAGTCGGTATCCCTGAGCAGGTTTATCAGCTCGAAGATACCTATAACTTTTTATCCAAATTGGATCAAAGAATTGCAAAAAAAGAACTGGCAACGCCTACCTTCGCAGGCCAGGCAAATAATGTGGAAAGCATAGTGGGCTTGAATCCTGATCTTGTTTTGACGTTCAATACCGATCAGGATAATATTTCTCAATTAGAAGATCTTGGAATTCCCGTGTTTACTTTTTCTTCCCAGGATGAAAAAAGTATTTTTAATGAACTGATAGGGATGGGAGCCTTACTCGGAAAGCAAGCGCGAGCGGAAGAAATTGTTCAATTTGTTTCGGAGGAGATCAAAAAAATGACTGCTCCCAAAGATCAAATACAGAAGAAGGTTTATTATGCCTGGTCTAAAGGTAGAGTACTTTCGACATCCGGTCGTGGTAGTTTGATTGATATGGCAATCCGGCTTTCGGGCGCAGCGAATGCCTGCCCGTTGGAAATGGAAGCCCCCAATGTCGGCGCAGAAACGATTTATAAATGGAATCCGGACCTCATTATTCTTTGGAATTCTAAATTGGCAGACGTATATAATCTGAAGGAACTCGCGGCATTACCTGCAGTGAAAAATAAACAGGTATTTGTGATGTCACCGTCCTTCCCATTCGATCCACATACCGTCAAATTTATGCTTTTTGCCAAACAGATTAGGCATTGGTGTTTTTCGGATTATACGAAACAGCAGCTTGATCAGGATATGACCATAGCTTTTGAAAAACTATACGGTAAAGCAGGACTACTTCCATGATACATCAATTAAAAAAGCTGTTTCTGCTAGTTGTTTTACCGTCGTTGGTTTTAATGCTTTCCTTACTTGTAGGATCGAGTCAGAACATTGGTTTTGTCGAGCTCTGTCAGCGCATTGGATTGGAAGTGGGGATTTATATCGGCGACCATAATGCTGTATTGAAAGATAACATGGATACGATATTGTGGCAGGTACGTTTACCACGGATTCTCTTGACCTTTATGGTCGGAGCAGCATTAGCGTCTTCCGGCGGAATTTTACAGGCCATTTTTAGGAATCCAATCGTTGATCCCTTTACGCTAGGTATTTCTTCGGGATCTGCTTTTGGGGCTGCCTTGGCCATGTTGTTCCCTTTATTGTCCGTCAATCTATCGGCATTTCTGTTCGGTGTATGTGCTGTAGGTTTGACCTATTTTGTTTCAAATGCGGGCTTAAAAACCTCCATTGTTGGGATGGTATTAGCTGGAATGGTTATTTCCGGTGTATTTACAGCAATGTTAACCCTGTTACAATACATGAGTGATCCCTATAAATTACAAGCGATTGTGCAATGGACAATGGGGAACCTACATACAGCATCATGGTCGAAAGTACAGCAAGCGTTCCTGCCGATCACAATAGGATTGGGCATCCTGATCCTTTTGCGCTGGAAGCTGAATCTTCTCGCCCTTGGTGATCGAGAAGCCATTGCTGTTGGCGTTAACCCGAAAATATTGAAATTGGTCTTCATTGTTGTAGCAACACTAATTACAGCCTCTGCCGTGGCAGCTGTAGGCGTAATTAGTTTATTTGGATTAATTGTACCACATATCAGCCGCATGATCTTTGGACCCAATAACAATATTATTGTGTGGGCAAATATCAGTATCGGGGGGACTTTCCTGCTACTTATCGATGATTTTTCGAGGGCTGTTATGCCATTTGAAATTCCGATCGGTGTTTTTACAATGATTATTGGTGCTCCCTTGTTTATTTATCTGATGCGCCGTAACGAAATCAACTGGAATTCATGAGTAATTCGATTCATATCAAAAAACTTTCTTTTGCCTATGGTAAGGATATCATTTTAAATGATGTAAACATGTCATTTCCGGAAGGAAAGCTTTCTGTTATTCTTGGTCGAAATGGAAGTGGTAAATCGACTTTGTTCAATATCATTGCCGGGCTGGAAAAAAAATATAACGGATCAGTTCTTATCGGTGAAACGGAACGTCGCGATTGGAAGGTTGGTCGGGCAAATGCATTGAAATTGGGTTTTCTGAATCAGTTTCATCAGACCACATTTCCTTTTAGCGTTGTTGATGTTATTCTGACGGGACGAGCCTCATTTTCTCGTTTTTCACCAAGTAAGGAAGACTTCGAGGCCGTTGAACAGATCTTGGATCGATTTAACCTCACACATTTAAAGGACAAACCCTATACCTCTTTGTCTGGAGGAGAGCGACAATTGGTATTACTTTGTCGCGTGTTGGTACAACAACCTGATTTATTATTGCTTGATGAACCCACCAATCATTTGGATCTGAACTATGAGATTGCGGTTCTGCAGGCAGCCAAGGAGCTGGTCAAAGAGGGGACAACCGTGTTATGTGTGATGCACGACCCCAACATGGCATACCTTTTTGGTGATCAGTTTTATCTGATGAAGGACAATAGGCTTGTGGATCTGCACGGACTGGAGCAGGAGCAAGTACGGGAATTATTGGAACAGACCTATCAACTTCCTTTGATCAGTTTGGAAAATCAAAAGAAATGGATGTTTGTTCCGATGCTGGGTGGGGATAGGGCATTTGACACCATTGGGAGTTCAGCGCATAACGCCGAAACCAAAATTGAAATGAATACGCCATGACGAAGCTCCCTAAATAGGTGCCTTTAGGAAAAATCATGGTTTGTACCTGAGATGCTCAGTTTACTGTGCAAATATTTTAAAAATAGCTATAACGATATGAATACCATCAAAGACAACGGCAATATATTGATTAATAATCAACTGGTAAGCAAACGATGTTTTCCCACGCAACCCCATTTGAAAAATATCAGCATATCTCGTGTTGAAGAGAAGGATATTGATGTCGTACTACCTTATGTCATTGAATTTCGAAAACAGTTGTTCCCGATGTTGGATGCACATAAACTTCCCAAAGATCTACTGGCATTTTCAGCCGTGTATCTTGAGGCTGAAGCTGGTGCATTCCTGCAGGCAAAAGATCAGCAGGGTAAACTGATTGGTGTCGTTGGTATGTCTGCTTATGACTACCGTTTCCCGCATTTGGATATTGATAGAAGGAAAACGGTGGAAGTAGCCCGTCTGTTTGTGGAGCCGAGTTACCGTAGGTCAGGTTTGGGAACCGCCTTATTCAAGGGCTTGGTCGCTGTAGCTAAAGAGAAAAGTATTGAACGGCTTTATTTACATACCCACCCATTCCTGACTGGAGCCTATGAGTTTTGGGGAAAACAAGGATTTCAATTGAAAGACTTTTGCAATGAATCGAATTTTCCAACCATACACATGGAATTATTCGTTGATCGTATGGCTTAGGTCTAAAAATAGATCAGCCAAAAGAATATATAATTTATTTGAATGAAAAACAATGTGATGAAAGCGCTCGCTTTCGCTTTATTGACAAGTGCTTCCGTACCGGGAGCGGTATATGCACAACAAGGTGTAGCATTATTTGGAAAAATTCAGGACGAAAACGGTAATCCCATCTCAGGGGTCACATTAACCCTGGCAGATCGACAACAACAGACAAGTTCTAATGCTCAGGGGGAATTTAGTTTTACCGGAATAACTTCTTTTCCTGTACAGTTACGTGCAGCTGCAATCGGGTATAAGCCTGTATTGCTGGATTTGAACACGGCCAACTGGAATGCAAAAAAGGGCGTTCGATTGCTTATGGTAGCCGGTGATAATACCTTGGATGAAGTATTGGTTACGGGTAGACGCAACAATTCCTATCTGACAAATAATATGGAGCTGGGGGGTAAATTTGCAGGAAAATTAAAGGATCTACCGCAATCTGTCGCTGTACTCAGTAAGGAATTCATCGAAGATAAACAGGCTTTTACTACTGGAGCGCTGGTGCAGGACCTGGCTGGTGTGACAGAAGCATCTTCCTATGATGATGTTGTTATCCGCGGTTTCAAAAGCGGCTACGAAACGGGGGTACGGCTTGTCAATGGTTTACGCTCGGGATATGGTTATGGCAATAGTTATTATAATTCACCATTAACGATCAATCTCGAAAATATCGAGGTTTTGAAAGGGCCTGGAGCTTCGCTGTTCGGTGATATCGTACCCGGCGGTACAATTAACATGACAACAAAGAAGCCTTTGGAAGATTTTAAAGGACATGTGAATTTTGCCGGCGGTAGTTTTGAAACAATGCGAACTACTGTGGATCTCGGTGGACCATTGGATAGTGCCAAGCGTATTTTATATCGTTTTAATGCGGGTTATGAAGATACCAAGACTTTTCGTGACGTAAATCGTCAGAAACGAATGATGATTGCTCCTTCCTTCACCTTCAAACCGGCTGAAGGCACGGTGGTCGATATTGATATGGTCTATAATCAGTTCAACGGTTATCTTGATCGGGGAATGGGGATTAAAGAAAATAACTTTTATGCTTTGCCAAGATCATTTACGTTGAGCCAACCTTCTGATTTTTATAATTCCAAGACTTTTTCATTAAGCGCTCGTTTGTCTCAGCGTCTGGCAGAACATGTTAGTTTGAATCTGAGCTACATGAAATCCATCTATCAGGAAGATGTCAATGAACACCGGACAATGAACACGTTTGCTGATGCGCCACATAATACCATTATGAATATGCGCTTTTTTGACCGCCATGGGCGTGATTATACCGATAATGTTGTCGGTTACGTCAAGTGGGATCTTTTGGGCGATAGAGTTGATCATCATTTGGTTGCCGGGATTGATTTTGCCCAATATCGGGGCGACAAAGAAAACCAATTGCGGGAGGCTAGGCAGCAAACTATAGATGGTAAAGTTGTTCCTTTGACTTTTGATTTGAACAATCCCACTTATACGACTCATGATCTGACGAATTATGTATGGCGTACGGGAGTCGCTTATCCTTTTTTGAGCCCATATAAAACCACGGGTAAATATATACAGGATCAAATCAGCATTGACGACCGATTGAAACTTATTCTAGGGCTACGTCATGAACACTATTCTTCGGAAACACTTGATGGACAAAATCGTTTTCATGCCACACAAAATGCCTTATTACCTCGTTTTGGTGTAACCTATGGAATTAATAAACAGATTAACTATTTTGCAAGTTATTCACAGGGCTTTGTACCTGTAGGTGCCAATTTTATTCAGAACTATAAAGATTATGGTGCCGATAAACCCTTTGATGCCGAGCGGAGTTTCCAGGTGGAAACCGGGGTGAAGACGGGTTTCTTTAAAGAACAATTACAAGTTGATCTCTCCTTATTCCGGATTGAACGACGGAATATGCTCATTGCCACAGGGGCTATCAATGATTCAGGGCTGCCGGAGTATAGACAATCTGGCAAAGCGCTATCGCAGGGTGTTGAACTCGATGTGCGTGGGCAGTTGACACGGGAGTTCCAGGTTATGGCCAATTATACCTATAATGATACGGAGGTGAAATCATCTTCGGTTCCTTCTGAAATAGGACAGTCCCTGCCGGGAGCACCCAAAAATATGGCGAGTGCCTGGTTAAAATATGTGTTTTCAAATAGTGCCTTAAAAGGCTTAGGTTTTGGTGCCGGTGTTTATTATGTAGACCGTAAGCGGATGGACAACAGCATCGGAAAGGACAGCGATGGAAATGCACTCTGGGGACAATGGCCATCGTATACAACTGTTAATGCAGCGGCCTATTACCACATTGGTGCGATGAAAATGGCCGTAAACCTGAACAATGTATTCGATAAATATTACTTTTTAGGTGGTTTTGACTACACGAGAGCTTTTGCTGGTGCGCCGAGAAATATCATGGTATCAGTTGGTTACTCTTTTTAAGTTTGAAATATTGATCTAAAATCTCCAAAGCGGGCTTTTTCAACAAATTTGGACTATTTAATTCAAGATTTGTGCTAGTCAAGTAGCCCGCTTTGGTTGTAAATTTGAACAACAAATAATAGAATTGTGAACACAAGAATGCGGTATAGTATGGTTTTTTTAGTTTTCCTTTTGAGCACCCTGCTCATGAAAGGAATAGCTATACCGACGCATTCTACTGTCCAAAGTTTACCCGTTTTCCGGATAAGTCTGGCGGCTTTCCATGCTCAAGTAGAAAAAGGTTCGGAAAATTCCGAGCGGGAAAATTTGGTCGCTGCGGTTAAAGATCGTGATGTCTATGATATCACCGAACAGATGGACCTCAAAGATGAATGGAGCAAGCTGCTCTATTGGGGAGTGCTTTCAATTTGTCTTTTTGTATTCTGCTATCCTGTACGTCTCAAAATTCAGAATAACAGAAGGCCTTATATGGATCGATTGATCCTGCCGCCAAAATATATTCTTTTCCAAAGTTTAAAGATCCCGTTTCTGGGGTAAAAAATTCCATTTCTTACAACGGTTGAGAAGCGACAGACCTTGCGCTGCGTAGGGATATAATCTGTCCTATTCATCACGATTTTGAACGATTTTTTTAAGTCGTATGGCCTTGTCGTGACCTGTACTCACCGTGACTTGTTTTCATTCGAATAACAACAATTTAAATAATATTTATATGCATTTATTACCTAGAGAGACAGAGAAGCTATTGCTTCATCTTGCCGGCGAACTAGCGAAAAAACGTAAAGCTAGAGGACTTAAATTAAACTATCCGGAGTCTATTGCATTGATCAGTAGTGAACTTTTGGAAGCTGCTCGTGACGGACGTACTGTTGCTGATTTAATGCAGTATGGTGCAACGTTGTTGACACGTGAAGATGTCATGGAAGGCGTGCCTGAAATGATTCATGATGTACAGATTGAAGCTACATTTCCAGATGGTACAAAACTGGTTACTGTTCATAACCCGATTCGCTAATTGTTAAAAATATAATCTATGATCCCAGGAGAATTTTTTATTGGAGATGGCCACGTCATCTGTAATGAAGGTAGAGAAGTTACTAAAATCGAAGTTACCAATACGGGTGACAGACCAATTCAGGTAGGCTCACATTTTCACTTTTTCGAAGTGAATAAAATGATGGAATTTGATCGTGAAAAGGCTTTTGGTAAACGTTTGAACATTATTGCCAGCACGGCAGTACGGTTTGAGCCCGGTGAGACAAAAGAGATTGAGCTGGTACCGTATGCAGGTGGCCGAAATATCTATGGACACAATGATTTGGTGAACGGTAATACGGAAACTGAGGTTGCGAAAGCAAATGCAATGAAAAAAGTAAAAGAAAAAGGCTTTAAAAATAAGGTATCATGAGTTTGAAAGTTAATAAAATCAATTATAGCGCCATTTTTGGCCCTACAACAGGAGATAAAGTTCGTTTAGGAGACACCGATATCATTATTGAAGTAGAGAAAGACTACGCTCATTATGGTGATGAAGCGAAATTTGGCGGTGGTAAAACGGTACGTGACGGTATGTGTCAGTCTTCTATTCAAAAACGTGATGAGGGAACATTGGACCTGGTTATCACCGGTGCCATTGTGATTGACCATTGGGGAATAGTAAAAGGTGATATCGGTATCAAAGATGGTAAGATTGTCGGTGTAGGACGTGCAGGGAATCCCGATACCATGGACAATATTACGCCAAATATGATTATTGGTGCCTCTACCGAGGTACATGGGGGGGCTGGATATATTGTTACACCGGGAGGTATCGATACACACATTCATTATATCAGCCCTACACAGATCGAGACCGCTTTGTATAGTGGTGTAACGACGATGATCGGTGGTGGAACTGGCCCTGCAGATGGAACAAATGCAACTACGGTAACTCCAGGGAAGTGGAATATACGCCGTATGTTACAAGCGGTAGAAGACCTTCCAATGAACTTTGGTTTCTTTGGAAAAGGTAATGTGGGTACCGAGCAACCAATTGTAGAGCAAATCGAAGCGGGAGCTTTGGGGGTGAAAATTCACGAGGACTGGGGAGCGACTCCGGCAACAATAGATCGTGCACTTACAGTTGCAGATAAATACGATGTGCAGGTGGCCATCCACACGGATACACTGAATGAAGCGGGCTTCTTGGAAGATACCATTCAAGCAATTAACGGACGTGTCATCCACACATTCCACACGGAAGGTGCTGGTGGTGGCCATGCTCCGGATATCATCAAATCTGCGATGTATCCAAACGTTTTACCAGCATCGACAAATCCAACACGCCCATTCACTAAAAATACCATTGATGAGCACTTGGATATGCTGATGGTTTGTCACCACTTGAGTAAAGAAATTCCTGAAGACGTCGCTTTTGCTGATTCTCGTATCCGTCCCGAAACGATTGCCGCTGAGGATGTACTACAAGATCGCGGTGTATTTAGTATCATGAGCTCGGATTCGCAGGCAATGGGTCGCGTAGGTGAGGTCATCACACGTACTTGGCAGACCGCAGACAAGATGAAGAAACAGGTAGGTCCGTTGCCTGAAGATGAAGGTAAGCAAAACGATAACTTCCGTGCACGTCGCTATGTAGCGAAATATACCATCAACCCAGCAATTGCCCACGGTATTTCGAAATACGTCGGTTCAATTGAGCCCGGTAAAATTGCAGATATGGTGATCTGGCGTCCAGATCTATTCGGTGCAAAACCAGAAATTATTGTGAAAGGAGGAATGATCATCGCGGCTAAAATGGGGGATGCTAACGCTTCTATTCCTACACCGCAGCCTATTATCCTTAGAACGATGTTTGCCGGATTAGGCAAGGCTGTGCACCGTACCTGCTTTAACTTTGTCTCTAAAGTGGCATTTGAAAAAGGCATTAAGGATGAGTATCGTTTGGAACGCTCGTTGTTACCTGTGGAAAACTGTCGAAATATCTCCAAAAAAGATATGGTCCTCAACGATGCTACACCTGAAATTATTGTCAATCCAGAAAATTATGAAGTAAGTCTTGACGGTGAGATCTTGCGGTCAAAACCTGTTGATACCGTTTCGTTGGGACAACGTTACTTCTTGTTTTAACCCTATACTACTTTTTTATGGCGTGATCTGATATCACGCCATAAACGATGAAAAACAATATGTTGATGAAATCATCATGGGCTTTTCGAAAGCGCATAAAGAGAGGGAATAATGACCGCTCATGATGCTTCATTACTGCTAAAATACGATTTACGCTAATGAAAAATTTGAAGACATTTTTAGGCTGTTGTATAGCAATAGCGTGCTTTACGATACAATCGGCCTATGCGCAAAAGGGGGGGATCATGGTTTATGGCTCACTGAATTACCACGAAACAACAGCTGGGCATCAATTTAGTGCCGCTCCGGTGGGTGCCGCCTATTTTTTCACCGACAACATGAATGCGGGGCTAAATTATGGATTCAATTCTGCTAAGGATAAAGCACTGGATTTCACAGATCATTCGCATGAAATAGGACCTTTCTATAGTAATACCTGGCCTCTGAGTGAGCATTTCATGCTAATTGGCCAGGTTGATGTGCATTATTTGTGGGGTGATCAACATGTCGCGACCGGTGGTACTATGGTCGATGGTAAATACAATGGCTATCTATTCAGAGTGTACCCGCTTGTGGGTATTGCCCTGGGAAAAGGTTGGGCATTAAAAGCTAAAGTGGCAGAATTGTCCTATAAAAAGAGAAATAGTAAAGATGCTGCTATTCCCAATGATCACGAAGTTATTACTGGAATCAATGGATCTACAGTAGGTTTAGGCTTATCTAAAAATCTATTTATTAAAAATTAAAAAATGATAATCACGGAAATCACAAGGAATATTCAGGGGGAGCAGATCAATAAGCGTCTTGATTCGCTCGCCATTGAATGGTATGAGTCGACCAAACGGATTCAACGTTTACGTACAGCGGAGGGAATGGATATTGCCGTTAAATTGTTGGGTAATACCTCCAGTTTGCAGGATGGTGATATCTTGTACGAAGATGAAGAAAAAATAGTTGTGGTAACGATCAAACCTTGTGAAGTCATCCGTATCATGGCAATTGATTTCCTGCGAACTGCTTTTGTAGCCAGTGAAATTGGAAACAAACATTTGCCTCTATTTGTGGAGGCAAATGAATTGCTTATGCCTTATGAAAGGTCAATGCACGAGTGGTTAGCGAAACAGGGGTTTGACCCGCAACGTTGCGAGCGCCAACTTTTACGTCAGCTCAATGCAAATGTCGACCCAAAACATCATCAGAAGATGAAGTTTTCGACGAAGAATATACCGCTCTTAATCAGCGATAAAGCCGTCATGAATTCGCAAGAGCGAGCAGCTATGAACGGAGATTGAAGATCCTCTGTCCAATAACCGAGCTTAGCGAGCTCATTGATGCCTAAATGGAAATAATAGGGATCAAAGGAAAAACCTGGTCAGCTTGAATGGCCAATGATAGAGAAGATTAAGCAGTGGGCTGATTGGTCCTTGAAGATATATACTTACAATAAAAAATAATGTCAATGAAAAATACATTTCTAGGCAAGTTACTTCATCTAGCAGATCCTACATTACCCATTGGTGGGTTTACCCATTCCAATGGACTGGAAACCTATGTGCAACAGGGCCTGGTCTGTGATAAGGCCACGGCGGACAATTATGTGCGCCATAACCTCTGGTATAATCTGAAGTACAATGATGCTGCTTTGATGAAATTGGCCTATGAAGCAACTTCTTCGCAGGACATGGATGCATTGATCGCCCTAGATCAAGAATGTACAGCATTAAAAAGTCCAAGAGAAATTCGCGATGCCAGTAAAAAACTGGGCGTCCGTATTTATAAAATATTCAGTCGGTATCAGCAACAGGATTTTGTGCTGTCCTGGGGTGAATTAATCCAAAAGAAGGAAGTCGATAGTCATTACTGTTTGATGTATGGCATGTTGGCATCACTTTTAGAAATTCCTTTGGAAGAAGCGTTACACGGCTTTTATTATAATGCCGCTATTACGATGGTGACCAATGCTGTTAAACTGGTGCCATTAGGGCAATTGGATGGCCAAGATATACTTTTTGGTTTACATGATGATATACTTGATCTCTGCAAAGAGACCTTAACAGTTGAACGGAATTTAGTGGGCTTATGCAACATTGGATTTGACATCCGTTGCATGCAACACGAACGATTATATTCTAGAGTTTATATTTCTTAAAAAACAATTACCATGGAAAATAGAAAATATGTTAAAATAGGGGTTGGTGGACCAGTAGGGTCTGGTAAAACAGCATTATTGGAAAGATTGAGCCGACGTTTGATGAATGAAATTGATCTTGCAGTAATTACGAATGATATCTATACAAAGGAAGATGCGGAATATATGGCCAAAAATAGTTTGTTGCCCCGTGAACGGATTATCGGTGTAGAAACCGGCGGTTGCCCGCATACAGCAATACGTGAAGATGCAAGTATGAATCTGGAAGCTGTGGATGAACTGGCAAGCCGCTTTCCGGATTTAGAGTTGATTTTGATCGAAAGTGGTGGTGACAACCTGACTTCAACCTATAGTCCTGACCTTGCCGATATCACCATTTTCGTAATCGATGTTGCCGAAGGTGAAAAAATGCCACGTAAAGGTGGTCCAGCAATTACAAGATCTGATCTTTTATTGATCAATAAGAAAGATTTGGCACCCTATGTAGGCGCAAGCTTAGAAGTAATGGAGCATGATGCACGTAAAATGCGTAAAGGTTCTCCATTCTTGTTCTCCAACCTAAAAACCGGCGATGGTTTGGAAGAGATTGTAGGCTGGATTAAAAAATACGCACTCCTTCAGGATATTGAGGAGCCTAATTTACTACGTTAATTATGATTTGTTCTTTAGATATCAAAATAGCACATCGTGAGGGGAAATCCTTTATGAAAGATGCATACGCGACACAACCGTTTCGTATTGTTCCTGTTGGACAGTATCAAAAAGACAATGCTGCATATTTAATGATCATGAGTTCATCACCTGGTCTGTTGGATGGAGATGACCATCGTATTCAAGTTGATATTGCTCCGGGGGCTAAGTTGCAGTTACAAACGCAAGCTTACCAGCGTTTGTTTCACATGAAAGGTCATTCGTCCCAAACGATGGAAGTGAATATTGGTGAAAATGCTGTTTTTTCTTATGTCCCCCATCCTGTAGTACCACAACATTCGTCGCATTTTTTGAGCCATAACATTGTACATCTTGCCTCAAATTGTCACTTATTGCTGAGTGAAATCGTGACTTGTGGTCGGAAGATGTCTGGTGAAGAGTTTATGTACAATCATTTTCAGAATCTAACAGAGTGTTATGTGAACGGGAGACTTGTTGTGAAAGACAATGTGTTGCTGCAGCCAGATCGGATGCCAATTCAGGGATTAGGTATTTTGGAGGGGTACACGCACCAGGGAACTTTGATCTACCTTAATAGTGCCGGTGTGAATCCTGGCGAATGGATCGAGGCTTTCCATGAAAAATATGGTGAAACCAAAAACGTCGCATTTGGTATTAGTGAATTGGAGCATGACGGTTTTATGGTTCGTGTGTTGGGACACGGCGCCGAACAGCTTTATCTTCTTTTTAAAGAAATGCAGCAAGCGATGTGGGATGTCCTGTTTTTGAATTGATGGGACAAACTCGCTCATGGGTTAGATGTAACCGCAGGGTTGAAATGACCGTGGTTACTAGGGAAAGCTTTAAGAGCTTTTGTGAACAAATGATAAACAATTAATTATATTCCAATGAAAAATAACATCCTAGCTTTTATCAAAGCATTTTTTAAAGGATTTGGACAGATTATGTTACAGGGTAACATTTGGACGGGTATTTTATTTATCGGTGCCATTATTTATGATTCGGCCCTGATGGGGTTTGCAGGGATACTTGCTAATTTAGTTGGCGTTTTGACTGCCAAGTTGATGAAATTTGATGAGGATCATATCAATGATGGACTCTTCGGATTTAATGCTACACTTTACGGTATTGCTTTGGTGTTCTATTTCCAAACCAATGTTTGGGTATGGGGAGCTTTGATCCTGGGGTCTGCATTAACAACGATCTTGATGGGCTTTGCATTGAAGAAAAAACTGCCTGTATTTACATTTCCTTTTATTTTAATTACCTGGATCGCATTGTATGTCTTAAGTATTCCGGAATTGGCTTTGCGCACGGTGCCCGAACACTTTGTGGATATTCAGGAAATGGATGATTTCTTGATTGAAGGCCATGCCTTTGGTCAGGTTATTTTTCAGGGTAGTTTAATTGCTGGATTGATCTTTTTCATTGGGGTTTTCCTGAGCAATCCCATGGGAGCACTTTACGGTTTCGCTGCTGTTATCATCAGTGTTTATATTTCGCATCACGGCCATGAATCTGCAGATATGACCAATAATGGCATCTTTAGTTTCAATGCCGTGTTGGTTGGCATTGCCTTGAGTGGGCCACGTGTCCGTGATGGTGTATATGTATTAATTGCTGTAATTATCGCCACCTATTTTGATCACTTTTTGATTCATCATGGCTGGACGACATTGACTTTCCCTTTTGTGGTTGCAATGTGGGCGATGCAACCGGTCAAACTTATTGATAAGTGGTTGGTGAATAAATTTTCATCAGCTGAAGGGACTTCCTAGTCCTTTTTATGAACTAAGAATTTTATGTATGTTTAAATTTCGTTTAATAAAACTATTCCCAATAATGCTCTTATTGGGAATTCATGTAAATACAGTTTACGGGCAAGTTAGTCCACCGGGATTAGGAAAAGCAAGGACCGCATCTTGGTCCGTTCTGGGCTTACGCCGGAAACTGGATAGTGCAGGAACCAAAGAGGCGCTAACCTACATCGGTCTGGGTACCAAAAGTACGCCCGACGATTCAAATCCATTTCATAAGCAGGCCATTTGGGTGTTAAACCATGAGGTCTATCATAAATTTGCCAAAAATCAACAATATAGCTATGCATTGAGCTATCGTCGCCAAAATGTTTATGCTGAGGCAGCACCCTACCATAATGAGGGTGTCGAGCAAGAATTTAGGTTGTATGGACGATATGCGTATACATTTACCCTGAATGATCGTTTGAAATGGAAAAATACCTTAAGGCAAGAGTTTCGAAAGTTCTTTACAGCTGATTTTCAGAAAACAGAAGAGAATTTTCAATTTAGGACCCGCTTGAAGTCGCAGCTAAATTTTAAAATTTCAGCTAAGAATAAGCAAGAACTGGCTTTGAGTGCAGAAGGGCTTTTTGCAATCAGTAAGCTCTACGAACCTGTTAGTACCTGGTCCAGCTTTGGCTATAAAGAGACCCGTCTGGGCTTCTATTACATGACAGATATTCCTAAGACACCTTTGCGATTGGATCTGGGGTATATGAACGACTTAATTAAAGGCTATGATAAGGTGGATTTTGGCGTTCATTATCTAGCCGTAGATTTAATCTGGAATCTGCCTTATCGTAAAAAGCATTAGCCGGCCATAAACTTATGTTTTCGATAGTCACTGGGTGAATATCCAGTGATTTTTTTAAATAGCCGAGTAAAATAAGAGGGGGATTGAAATTTCAGCTCAAAGGCTATACCTGCGATATCTCTCGTAGCATCCTGCAGCAGAATCTGGCTATGTAAGATACTGATTTCGCTGATCCATTGTTTCGGTGGTTTATTGGTCGCTTCTTTCACACATTTATTGAGGTAATTTTCTGAAATATGCAGTAAGTTAGCATAGAATAATACGTTTTTATGATCAATGTGGAATTTTTGTACATATTCGCGAAAACGAAAAGCGATATCCAATTGCCTGCTCATCGGAGCCTTTGTCTCGATATCTGATTTTATCACTTTCAATAGGATACATTGCATCATTGAAATGCAAACTTCCATGACACGGCCTTCTGTAAAAAGCTCCTCTTCCAATAATATAAGCATTTGCTGGATCCAATGCGCTACATGGGCTTTAAGTGTGGTAAAAGGATGGGAATTGAAAAATTTGATATCGTTTATACCGAGTTCGATATCCGTTACAATTTCATTTTCATAGACCACAAAAAAACCTTCGACATCATCAGAGATTGCCAGCGTGGCCGTGATATTACCTTGTTTGATGTTGATGACCTGATTTTCGGTAAGGGTATAAGACGCGCTTTCGAGATGCTGGGTTAAGGATCCTTTCGTTACAAAAATGAGAAAATTAAACGTTGTACGATAGGGGATGACAGGCATCAGGATACTGCGTAAGTAATTTTCAATTCGATAGACTTGAATTTTATTCTCATTGAATAAATTATGCTCAGAAACATCAGGTAGAAATAACTTTTTATACTCGTAATTGTTGATGATCTTAATCGAATTTTTCATAGTCTTAAAACAACTTATTTACGCATGAAATCAAATAAAATGGATAGTTGCATGTAGGACAAATATACTCAAAAGTTTGCTAAAAATAGGGTGAAATCCAATGCTTTCATTCAAGTAATTACTGTGCTAATGGAGTGTAAAAGCTTATTTACTACATATTCTCCTGGTTCCCTTTTAGAAACTCGGAGGTGAAATGTTGTTGCTGTTTTTCATGGCTAAATTTCTCGCTGTTATAGGAAGCTGAATGACCTTTAGGTATCGATAGGGAGGACCATTTATCATCCAAACATATTTTTCCGATATAGAGAATCTGCCCGATGTGGTAAGGATAATGTGCGAGTTGCCGCAAGATCGCTTCCATGACGGTATGTCCTTGATTACGGATATAGATGATTTTAGCGAGATCTTCTTCTCCGAGCGATTCAATTGCTCGAAATAGACAAGCCCATCCAGCATTCCAATAGGTAATAAGCTCATCGCGATCTGTCCAGCTGTTCTCAAATTCCTGATCCCGGTTCCTATTTTCTTTTTCGCCATCTGTGCTGAGAAAATCGGTCCAGCGGGAAAGCATATTTCCACTTAAATGTTTTACAATTAATGCAATGCTATTGCTCGATTCATTGGGCTGCCAAAAGAGTTGTTCAGTGCTTAGTTGGGTAAATGTTTTATCACCCAATGATTTGTAATATTGAAATTGCTTTATACAAGCCGCTAAAAAATTATCCATTACGCCGAAAGTTTGTTATTTATATTGCATCTTAATATACAAAAATGTCGTGAAACCGAGACCTAAAATAGTTTTTTTTGAGCAGAAATCTGGTGTTGCTATCGATCTCACTAATTTCCTGATACTGCTTTTTTAGGTGATTAATGTGTAAATATAGAAGGAGAAGGAGAAGGAGAAGGAGAAGGAGAAGGAGAAGGAGAAGGAGAAGGAGAAGGAGAAGGAGAAGGAGAAGGAGAAGGAGAAGGAGAAGGAGAAGGAGAAGGAGAAGGAGAAGGAGA